>Ga0209127_100018_pt1 | contig 511600 bp, 512 predicted proteins | sample LakSupMetagenome_FD_187469 | JGI IMG/M metagenome (GOLD analysis project Ga0209127, IMG submission 187469) | Freshwater microbial communities from Lake Superior, Canada - Sta WM archaea (SPAdes) (version 2) | ecosystem: Environmental > Aquatic > Freshwater > Lake | place: Lake Superior, Canada... | reverse complement strand
GTCCCGGGCTACCGGATCGAGATGTCACCCTTCGGCGGCATCAAGGACTCCGGCCTCGGCTACAAGGAGGGCGTCGTCGAGGCCATGAAATCCTTCACAAACGTCAAGACATGGTCAATGCCCTGGAGCGCGTGACCAAGAAGACCAGCGCAGGTGGAGCGATCCGCCTGCGTTTTTGCATGTCAAAACAAAGAAACGTCGAAAGAGCGTTCTAGCCGATCTCAACGAGGGGATGAGAACATGAAGAATTGGCTTGCTACCTGCCTCGTCGGCGCCTTTGCGCTCGCGCTTCCCGGTGTCGCCCTGGCGCAGAAGACGAAGGTGACGGTCTACACCGCGCTGGAGAACGACCAGCTCGGGCCGTTCAAGGCGTCGATCGAGAAGGCCGTGCCCGAGGCCGACGTGGTCTGGGTCCGGGACTCCACCGGCGTCATCACCGCCCGCTTCCTGGCCGAGAAGGACAATCCGCGGGCCGACATGGTGATGGGCCTGGCCGCATCGAGCCTCTTGATGTTCGAGAAGGCCGGCCTGCTCGAAGCCTACAAGCCTGCCGGCGCAGACGCACTGAAGCCGGTCTTCCGCGACGCCAACGAGCCCTACACCTGGACCGGCATGGACGCCTATCTCGGCGTCGTCTGCTTCAACACCGCCGAAGCCAAGGGCGTTGCGGTGCCGACCTCCTGGAAGGACCTGCTCAACCCGGCGCTCAAGGGCAAGATCGTGATGCCGCATCCGGCCTCGTCCGGCACCGGCTATCTGATGGTCGCCGGCTGGCTGCAGAGCATGGGCGAAGCCGAGGGCTGGAAGTTCATGGACGGGCTGCATGAGAACATCGCCGCCTATCTGCATTCCGGCTCGGCGCCTTGCGTCCAGGCGGCGCGCGGCGAGCGCACCGTCGGCCTCGCGCTCGACATGCGCGGCGCCTCCGAGAAGAGCAAGGGCGCGCCGATCGAGGTGGTGATCCCGAAGGAAGGCGTCGGCTGGGAGATGGAAGCCAGCGCCATCGTCAAGGGCAGCAAGAACCTCGCCGTGGCCAAGAAGATCGCTGACTGGTCGACCACCAAGGAGGCCAACGAGCTCTATTCCAAGACCTACGCCATCGTCGCCGCCCGCGGCGTCGAGAACAAGCCCGCCAACTATCCCGCCAATGCGGAAGCGGGGATGATCCGGAACGACCTGTCCTGGATGGCCGATAATCGCGACCGCGTCCTCGCCGAGTGGTCGAAGCGCTACGAGTCGAAGGCGGCGCCCAAGAACTGACGCTCTCGCGCCGGCCTGGCCCGCCGCGGCGGGCTTTGCCGGCGCATTTTATGCAGGGCGTGATGGACGATGCGCCCTAAGCCAGCTGCGCGTTCAGAGAAGGTCGGCAAGATGAGCACGAACACGGCTCCGTTTATCTCGATCCGCAAGCTCGCCAAGAGCTTCGGCGCCTTCCAGGCCTTGCGCAGCATCGATCTCGACATCCATCGCGGCGAGTTCGTCTGCTTCCTCGGCCCGTCGGGCTGCGGCAAGACCACCTTGCTGCGCGCAATCGCCGGCCTCGACCTGCAGGACAGCGGCAGCATCCAGATGGGCGGGCGCGACGTCTCCCATGCGAGCCCGGCCGAGCGCGATTTCGGCATCGTCTTCCAATCCTATGCGCTGTTCCCGAACCTGACGGTCGCCGACAATGTCGGCTATGGCCTGGTCAACCGCCGTCGGCCATCGGCCGAGATCAACCGGCGCGTCGAAGAGCTGCTCGCGCTCGTCGGCCTGCCCGAGCAGAGCAAGAAATACCCGATCCAGCTCTCGGGCGGCCAGCAGCAGCGCGTCGCTCTGGCCCGCGCGCTCGCGACTGCCCCGGAGCTGTTGCTGCTCGACGAGCCGCTCTCGGCGCTCGACGCCAAGGTCAGGATCAGGCTGCGCGACGAGATGCGCTCCCTGCAGCAGCGCTTGGGCGTGACCACCATCATGGTCACCCACGACCAGGAGGAAGCGCTCGCCATGGCCGACCGCATCGTCGTGATGAGCGACGGCGCCGTCGAGCAGGTCGGCACGCCCGAGGAGATCTACCGCCGTCCGGGCACGCCCTTCGTCGCCGATTTCGTCGGCCACATGACCTTCCTCGATGCCGTCGTCACCGGGCCGGGCCGGGTGCGCGTTGGCGAGCTCGACCTGCTCGTCGCCAATGCCGCCTCTTTCAGCGCGGGCACGCCGGTGCGGCTCGCCATGCGTCCCGAGGAGGTCCGCACCCGCTCGATCACCGCCGAGACCCCCAACCGCTTCGATGCGACGATCGGCGACCTCTCCTTCCTCGGCTCCTATTGCCGGGCGCATCTGGAGCCGACGAATTCGCGCTCGACGCGGATCGCCGCCGATTTCTCGACCAATGCGATGCGCGATCTCGGCATCCTGCCCGGGCAGGTGCGCACGGTCGCCTTTCCGCCGGAGTCGCTGCACGTCTTTGCCGGGGGTGGCCGATGAGCCATGCCGCGACACCGCTGACGATGACCAACGCCACCGTGAAGATCGCGCGACCGCGGCTCAGCGAACGCCATGTCGCGGGCGTGCTGATCCTGGCCCTGTGTGCGGTGCTCATCCTGATCATCGCTCTGCCGCTCTGGGCGCTGCTCTCCAAGAGCCTCGAGGATCCGCAGGGCCGCTTCGTCGGGCTGGCGAACTTCGTCAGCTACGCCACGACGCCGACGCTGCTCTCGTCGCTTACAAACAGCCTGCTCGTCGCCAGCGTCACCACGGCAATCGTGCTGCCGCTCGCCTTTCTCTATGCCTACGCCCTGCGCCGCAGCTGTATTCCCGGCCGCGGCTTGTTCTATGCGGCTGCGATGGTGCCGGTCTTCGCACCTTCGCTGCTGTCGGGCCTCGCGCTGATCTACATCTTCGGCAATCAGGGCCTGCTCAAGTCCTGGATGATGGGCGCCTCGCTCTATGGGCCGGTCGGCATCATCGGGGCCGAGGCGCTCTACAGCTTTCCCCATGCCGTGCTGATCCTGGTGACGGCGCTCAGCCTCTCCGACGGCCGGCTGCGCGAGGCGGCCGAGGCGATGGGCACGACGCGCTGGCGCATCTTCCATACGATCACGCTGCCGGGCGCGCGCTATGGCGTGATCAGCGCGGCCTTCGTGGTCTTCACGCTGGTGATCACCGATTTCGGCATTCCCAAGGTGATCGGCGGGCAGTTCAGCGTGCTGGCGACCGACGCCTATCGCCAGGTCGTCGGGCAGCAGAACTTCCCGATGGGCGCCGTCGTCGGCATCATCCTCCTGGTGCCGGCCGTGCTCGCCTTCTTCGTCGACCGCGCCGTCCAGCGCCGCCAGAGCGCCATGCTCTCGGCCCGCGCGGTGCCCTATGCGCCCCGGCCCGAGCGGCGTCGTGACCTTGCGCTCCTTACCTTCGTCAGCGTGATGGCGCTCGCCATCGTCGGCCCCTATGGCATCGCGATCTGGGGCTCCTTCGTCAAATACTGGCCCTACAACCTGTCGCTGACGCTGAACAATTACGACTTCGCCGCGGTCGATCCCGAGGGCTGGTCGACCTATGGCAATTCGCTGCTGCTGGCCTCGCTGACGGCGTTGATCGGCACGGCGTTGATCTTCACCGGCGCCTATCTGATCGAGAAGCTGAAGCTGTTTCCGCGTCTGCGCGCCTTCGCCCAGTTCCTGGCGATGCTGCCGATGGCGGTGCCCGGGCTCGTGCTCGGCCTCGGCTATGTCTTCTTCTTCAACGCCGGCTGGAACCCGCTCGGCTTCCTCTATGGCACGCTGACGATCCTGGTGATCAACACCATCGCCCATTTCTACACCGTCGGGCATATCACCGCCCTGACCAGCCTGAAGCAGATCGACGGCGAGTTCGAATCCGTCTCTGCCTCGCTCAAGGTGCCGTTCTGGTCGACCTTCCGGCGCGTCACCGCGCCGATCTGCCTGCCGGCGATCCTCGACATCGCCGTCTACGTCTTTGTCAACGCGCTGACCACGGTCTCGGCCGTGATCTTCCTCTACGGCGCCGACACCAAGCTCGCCTCGATCGCGATCGTCCACATGGACGAGGCCGGCGCCATCGCCTCGGCCGCCGGCATGGCGAGCGTGATCATGCTGACCGCCATCGCCGTGAAGCTCGCCCATGTCGGGCTCGACCGGCTGGTGTTCGGCCGCCTGCAGCGCTGGCGTCAGCGCTAGCTCTTCCGGACGCGTCGCCATGACCGGACAGACGCCGACTCAGATCCTGCTCGCGCTCGCCGGCGAGGTCGCGCTGCTGCTCTGGAGCGTGCAGATGGTGACGGTGGGCATCTCCGCCGCCTTCGGCAGCCGCCTGCGCGCCGTGCTGGCGACGGGGCTCGATAGCCGCTGGCGTGCCTTCGGGGCCGGCGTGCTGGTGACCGCCGGCCTGCAGTCGAGCACCGCGACCGCGATGATGATCGCATCCTTCTCGGGAGCCGGTCTGATCGCGTTGGCGCCGGCGCTGGCGATGATGCTCGGCGCCAATGTCGGCACGACGCTGATCGTCCAGTTCGTCAGTTTCGACACCAGTACGCTGGTGCCGCTGCTCATCCTGGCGGGCTATGCCGGCATGCGGCGCTTCGGGCGGCTTCCCGCCCGGGAAACGGCGAAGGCGGTCTTCGGCATCGGGCTGATGCTGCTGTCGTTGCGGCTGATGCAGGGCACGATGGGGCCGGTCGAGCATTCGCAGGTGCTGCGCACGGTGCTCGGCTCGCTGTCCGACGATCCGCTGATCGCGCTTCTGCTGGCGGCGGGGCTGAGCTTCGCCGCCCATTCCTCGCTCGCCGCCATCCTGATCGTGATGAGCCTTGCCGCCACCGGAGTGATCGGCACACCGACCATGCTGACGATGGTGCTGGGCTGCAATCTCGGCACGGCGCTGAACCCGCTCGTCCAGGCGCTGAAGGGCAATGCCGCGGCGCGCCGGGTGCCGCTCGGCAACATCGCCAACCGGGTGCTGGGCTGCCTGCTGGGGCTCGCGCTATTGCCCGTGCTGACGCGGTTTATCGGGCAGCTCGGCCTTGCACCGGCGCAGGCGGCGGCGCTGTTCCATCTCGTCTTCAATCTCGCAATGGCGGCGCTCTTCCTGGTGCCGCTGCCGGCGATCGCGCGGCTGTTGATGCGCCTCATGCCCGAGCCCGCCCCCGAGGCCGATCCGTCACGCTCGCGCTATCTCGACAAGTCCGCTCTGGCGACGCCGACGATCGCCCTCTCGAATGCGACGCGCGAGGTGCTGCGCATGGTCGATGTCGTCGACGACATGCTCAAGACCTCGCTTTCCGCTTTCGAGGGCGACGATCTCGCCAGGGTCGCCGCGGTGAGTCGCGCCGACGACGTGCTCGACAGCCTGTTCAACCACATACAGCTTTATGTCGGCGCGATCGCCGAGACGGCCCTGTCGGAGGCGGACGAGCGCCGGCTCTCGGCGGTGCTGGTGCTGGCGATCAATCTCGAGCATATCGGCGACATCGTCGAGAAGAACCTGATGCAGATGGCCGGCAAGCGTATCCGCGACCAGCGCCGGCTGCCGCCCGAGGCGCTGGAGCGCATCGCCGACATGCATCAGCGGCTGCGCGATCACCTGCGCCTCGCGATCACCGTCTTCATCTCCGAGGACGAGCCGACGGCGCGCCGGATCGTGCGCGAGAAGGAGACCTTCCGCGAGCTGGAACGCGAGGCGATCGAGTCCCATCTCGCCGAGATGCGCACCGGCCATCGCGAAGCCGTCGTCGTCAGCGCACTTCAGCTCGACATCACCCGTGACCTCAAGCGGATCGACGCCCATATCGCCGCGACCGTGCACGGACTGCTGGAGCAGAAGGGCGCCCTGATCGGCAGCCGGCTCCTGCGCGCGGCGGAGTGAGGCGAACGCGCTAGGCGATTGCGGGCTGAGCGGACCGGCTGCGCAGCGCCCTTGCGGTCGCGAAGAAGGCCTGGATCGCCTTGCTGTTGCGCCGCTCATGCAGGCAGATCAGCGTCTCGCGCATCAGAAGCGGCGGGCCGTCGAGCGCGATGCGGGCAAGGCGCGGATCGTCCTCGCCGAACTCCGCCGCCGAGACGAAGCCGATCCCGCCGCCTGCCGCCACGATCGCTCCGACAGCCTCGCGCCCCTCCGCTTCCACCGCGTAACGTAATGCGATGCCGCTTTCCGCCGCCCGCTGCTCCAGCATCTGGCGGGTGCGCGAGCCCGGTTCGCGCATGATCAGCGGCCAGTCGCTCAGTTCAGCCAGCGAAAGGCTCGCCCGCGCCGCGGCCGGATGGCTGCGGGCGGCGAAGGCGATGATCGGCGAGACGTTGAGCGGAAGGACTTCGAACGGGCGCTCGTCGCCGAGTTCGCCGAGCACGCCGATATCGGCCTCATAGCCGGTCAGCATCTCGACGATGCTGCCGGTGTTGCCGCGGGCGACACTGACCTGGATGCCGGGATGGCGGGCGCGGAAGGCGGTCAGTACGTCGAGCACATGCTGGACGGAATCGGCGACGATCCGCAGCGAACCCGTCCGCAATGAACGCTCCTCCTGCAGCAGCTCCAGCGCCTCGCCTTCGGCGCCGAACAGGCGATGCGTGACCGCCAGCAGCCGGTGGCCGGCCTCGGTCAGGACGATCTGGCGATGGCGGCGGCTGAACAAAGCGACGTCGTATTCCTCCTCCAGCCGCCGGACCTGGTCGGAGATCGCCGGCTGGGTGAGATGCAGCGCCTGCGCCGCCTTCGAGAAGCCGCCGGACAAAGCGACCTGGTGGAAGGCGCGGAGCTGGACATAGCGCATGCGAACGGGCTCCGATCGGAAGGAACCAGCATCATATCGCTGGAATTTATCAAAGGATATGAATTAACGATTTTTCAGATCGTTTGGTTGCCGCCATTCTCCGCTCGATGGCGCCGGACGGGCGCGTGAAACTGGACTTGTCATGCGCGCCGAAGCATCTGCGATCGTCCACTCCGAGGGCGAGTCCAACACCTCGGCGGCCCGCAGCGATTGGTCCGCCGGCATCGGCGACGCGGCGACGCGCGACCTGCTGGCGCGCGATTCCGCCGCCTTCCTGCATCAGAGCCTGTCGAGCCCCTGCCTCACGGCCATGGCCAAAGCGGAGGGCATCTGGATCGAGGACACGATGGGGCGGCGCTACATGGATTTCCATGGCAACAGCGTCCACCATATCGGCTACGGGCATCCCCGCCTGAAGGAGGCGATCAAGCAGCAGCTCGACGATCTCTGCTTTTCGCCGCGTCGCTTCACCTGCGAGCCGGCGGTCGAGCTTGCCGAGACGCTCGGGCGGCTGGCGCCGGGCGATCTCGGCAAGGTGCTGTTCACCACCGGCGGCTCGGATGCGATCGAGGTGGCGCTGCGACTCGCCCGCGCCGCCACCGGCCGGTTCAAGACCCTGTCCTTCTGGGATGCCTTCCACGGCGCCGGCTTCGGCGCCTCCAGCGTCGGCGGCGAGGCGACCTTCCGCTCCGGCATCGCCGGGCCGCTTCTGCCTGGCGCCGAGCATGTCGCGCCCTGGGGCAACCGCAACTGCGCCTATGGCCACGACAATCTCGAAGACTCCGCCCGCGCCTGCGCCAAGATGATCTCCTATGTGCTGGCGAAAGAGGGGGACATCGCGGCTGTCGTCGCCGAGCCGATGCGGGCGACGCCCTATCCGCCGGCGCCCGGCTTCTGGAAGAGCGTGCGCGAGGCCTGCGACCGGCACGGGACGTTGTTGATCTTCGACGAGATCCCGACCGGGCTCGGCAAGACCGGGCGCTTCTTCGCCCATGAGCATGACGGGGTGCAGCCGGACATGGTCGTGCTCGGCAAGGCGCTGGGCGGCGGCATCCTGCCGATCGCCGCCGTCATTGCCCGCCGCGATCTCGACGTCGCCGGCGGCTACGCGATCGGCCACTACACGCATGAGAAGAACCCGGTCACCACCCGCGCGGCGCTGACGACGATCAATATTATCCGCGAGGAAGGGTTGACGGAGCGGGCCGCAGAGCTTGGCGCCCATGCGATGGAGCGGCTGAAGGATTTCAGCGAGCGCTGTCCGTCGATCGGCGATGTCCGCGGGCGCGGCCTGCTGTTCGGGGTCGAGCTGGTCAAGGACCGCGCCGAGTTCACGCCTGACAATGCTCTCGCCGAACGGGTCTATTATCGCTGCCTCGAGGGCGGGCTGAGCTTCAAGATCAGCCAGGGCAACGTCCTCACCTTGTCGCCGCCGATGGTGATCACGCGCGCCGAACTCGACCGCGCGCTCGACATCGTCGAGCAGGCGATCCTGGCGGGCTGAGGGAGGCGGTGATGAAGGCTGTCCGCACCGACCGCGAGCTGGAATGCCCTGAGATCGACGCCGGCCTGCGCGCCCGCGGCGTCGAGCTCGTCACGCTGCCCGACGGCATCTCCGAGGAGGCGTTGTCGCGGGAGGTCACTGAGGCCGACCTCCTGCTGATGTGCTACACGCCGATCACCGCGCGGGTGATCGCGGCGGCCAGGCGACTCAAGGGCATCGTCAAATACGGCGTCGGCATCGACGCGATCGACATTCCGGCTGCGATGGTGCGCGGTATCCCGGTCGTCAACGTGCCGGAATATGCCGAGGAGACCGTGGCGGAAGGCGCGTTCGCCCTGATGATCGCGCTCGCCAGGCGGATGCCGGAGATCGGCCGCGCCATGCAGGGCGAGGGCTGGATCTGGCCGGCCGGGCGCTGGCTCGGCCGCGACATCGCCGGCGCAACGCTCGGGCTCGTCGGGACCGGCAAGATCGGGCGCAGCATGGCGCGGATGGCGGGGCAGGGCTTCCGGGCCCGCGTCCTCGGCTACGATCCGCATGTCGGCGCCGAGGCGTTGGCCGCGGCGGGTGTCGAGAAAATCGACGATCTCCACGCGATGCTGCGGCAATGCGACTTCGTCTCGCTGCATTGCGTCCTGAACGCCGTGACCCGCCATGTCATCGGCGCGGCGGAACTCGCCTGCCTCAAGCCCGGTGCCATCCTCGTCAATGTCTCGCGCGGCGCGCTGATCGACGAGGCGGCGCTGGTCGAGGCGGTACTGGCCGGCCGGCTCGGCGGGGTCGGTCTCGATGTCTACAGCCAGGAGCCGCTCGTCCGGCAGGGGCATCTGCTCAGCCCGCTCTTCGGGCGCGACGACGTCATCCTGTTCCCGCACCTGACCTTCTTCACCGCCGAGGCGATGCAGCGGCTCTCCGAGGACACGCTGGCGCGCTGCTTCGAGGTCCTCGAGGGGAAACCGGTGCAGATCCGCTCGCACGATCCGCGCCTGCGGGCGCAGACGCGCAATGTCGTCTTCGCCTGATAGGCCCGTCAGCTAAGCTGAACCGATAGATCTGCTTTGAGGTCGCTCTGACGCAAGGAGTGCATAGTCGCGTTTGCAGCGATCCGTTCCGCCGCGGAGACCGTGTTGACCAGCAGCATCGTCACGGTCATCGGCCCGACGCCGCCCGGCACAGGCGTGATGCAGGACGCCTTGGTTTTGACGGCGTCGAAGTCGACATCGCCCTGCAGCTTGCCCTGCGGGTCGCGGTTGATCCCGACATCGATCACGGCTGCTCCGGTCCGGACCATCTGCGCCCCGATGAGCTTGGGTACGCCGGCCGCGACGACCAGGATGTCGGCCAGGATGGTGTATTGAGCGAGATCGCGCGTCTTGGCATGGCAGACCGAGACGGTCGCCTCGCGCGCCATCATCATCAGGGCCATCGGCTTGCCGACGATGTTGCTGGCGCCAACGATCGTGACGTTGCGCCCCTCGACCGGAATCGCCGCGTGGTCGAGCATGCGCATGACGCCATAGGGTGTGCAGGGCGAAAAGATCGTCTTGCCGACGACTAGGCCGCCGACATTGTAGAGATGGAAACCGTCGACATCCTTGTGGATCGAGATCGTCCGCAGGACGGCCTGGATGTCATGGTGAGGCGGCAGCGGCAGCTGGACGAGGATGCCGTGGACATCGGGAGACCGGTTCAGGCGCTCGATCTCGCAAATGAGCTCCTGCGCCGAAATGCCGACATCGAGCCTGATGAGGGTGGATTTGATGCCGACCTGCGCGCAGGCGCGGGCCTTGTTCTCGACATAGACGCGCGAGGCGGGATTTTCGCCGACGAGGATCACGACCAGATGCGGCACGACACCGGCACTCGCGGCGAGATCGGCGACCCGCAAAGAGGTCTCGGCACGGATGTCACGCGCAATGTCGCGGCCATCAAGGATCCGGGCGCTCACGTGAATCTCCGGCTGCGCGTGGTATTGAGAGGGGACAAGGGCTAGCGGAAGATGACCGTGCGCCGGCCGGCCAGCATCACCCGCCGCTCGATATGGAGGCGAAGCGCCCGGGCCAGGACGACGGCTTCGATGTCTCTTCCGGCGCTCACGAGGTCGTCGGGCGCAAGCGAGTGTTCGGCCCGCGCGACGTCCTGCTCGATGATCGGGCCTTCGTCGAGATCGGGGGTCACGTAATGCGCGGTCGCTCCGATCAGCTTGACGCCGCGGTCATAGGCCTGGTGGTAGGGCTTGGCGCCCTTGAAGCTCGGCAGGAAGGAGTGGTGGATGTTGATCGCCCGCCCGTCGAGCGCGCGGCACAGATCGTTCGACAGCACTTGCATGTAGCGCGCCAGGACGACCAGGGACGCCTCGGTCTCGGCGAGGATCTCGAGCAGCCTCGCCTCCTGCTCTGCCTTGGTCGCAGCCGTGACGGGCAGGTGATGGAACGGGATGCCGTAATTCTTCGCCAGTGGCTCGAAATCGCGATGGTTCGAGACAATGGCGGGGATCTCGATGTTGAGGTTCCCCGTCGCCTGGCGGAACAGCAGGTCGTTCAGGCAGTGGCCGAAGCGCGAGACCATCAGCAGTACACGGGCCGGGCGCGCTGCGTCGATCATGTCCCAGTCCATGCGGAAGGTTCCGGCCACGCCGCCGAATTCGCGCCGGAGCGCCGCATCGTCGAAACGCTCGCCTGCCGCGAAGGCGACGCGCATGAAAAAGCGGCCGTCGCGGGGATCGCTGAATTGCGCGCTCTCCAGGATGTTGCAGCCCTGGCGATAGAGCACGCCGCTGACGGCATGGACGATGCCGGGCCGATCCTCGCAGGAAAGGGTGAGGATGCGGGCCGGCTTTTGCACCGCGATGGTCCCGGGCATGGCCGGCGCGAGTGAGGCGAGGTCGGTCATGCGCCTAGATTCCGCGCTGCGGCTTGCGGTCGAGCGGCGCGGCGAGGCTGGCGGTGACGGGGATTGCCATGCCTGCAAGATCGATCGTCCATTTGCGCGCATCGAGCCAGGCCTGGTCGATAGGCTCAGGGCTCTCGGCCCAGCCGAGCGCGACGATTCCATCGACGGTCGCGCCGAACGCCGCCGAGGTGATCTCGCCGACGGGCCTGCCATCGGCCAGGATCGCCTCGCCGCCCCAGGCCATCTGGCCGTCCGGGCGAGGGCCGACAAGCGCGATGAGGCGTTTCGTGCGGGGGGCCGACTTGGCCGCGACCAGCGCCTCGCGGCCAATGAAATCGCCCTTGCTCAGCTTCACCGCGAAGCCGAGCCCGGCCTCATAGGGGTTGACGTCGGGCGTCAGCTCGCGCCCCCAGGCCCGGAAGCCCTTCTCGATGCGCAGCGAGTCGACGGCGTAATAGCCGACATCGACGAGACCGAGATCGGCACCGGCCTCGTGCAGCGTATCGTAGATGGCGGCGGCGAATTCGACCGGCACATAGAGCTCAAATCCATCGCCCAGATAGGAGCGCCGGCAGGCCCAGGTGGTGGCATAGCCGATGGTGATCTGGCGGATGGCGTTGGCCGGGAAGTCGGCGAGATCGAACGAGGTCGGCGAGACGCGGTTCAGGATTTCGATCACCTTCGGGCCGCAAATCGAGAGGACCGCATAAGCCGAGGTCACGTCCGTCAGCGTCACGCCGACGGGAAGCTGGCGCCTGATCCAATGGGCATCGCGCGTTGCCTGGGCGGTGCCGGTGAGGAGGAGATAGGTGTCGGGCGCGATGCGGGCGGCAGTGAGGTCGCTCTCGAAGGTGCCGCGCGTATTGAGCAAGGCGGTGTAGACGGAGGTGCCGACCGGCACGGCGACGTCGTTGGCGGCGAGGCTCTGCAGCGCGGCTTCGGCCTGCGGCCCCTGCAGCAGGAACTTGGCAAAGCTGCTCATGTCGACGAGGCCGGCGGCCTCGCGGCAGGCGCGATGCTCGGCGGCGACTGTCTCGAACCAGTTCTGCGGGCCGAAGGAGTAGCGGATCGTGCGCTCGTCCTCGCTGCGGGCGAAATAGTTGGCGCGCTCCCAGCCCATCTTCGAGCCGAAGACGGCACCCTTGTTGGCGAGGCGGTCATAGAGCGGCGAGCGCCGGAAGGGCCTGGCGGTATCGAGTTCGCGGTTCGGCCAGGGCATGGCGTAATGCAGGCCGAGCGTTTCCTTGATGCGGTCCTTCAGCCAGGCCGGGTTGTTGTTGAAATCGGCGAAGCGGCGGATGTCGACCGGCCAGAGGTCGCTGGTTGCCTCGCCGGCGGCAATCCATTCGGCGAGAGCCCGGCCGGCGGCGCCGGCCGAGGCGATGCCCATCGAGTTGAAGCCTGCGCCGACATAGACGCCGGCGACCTCCGGGGCTTCGCCGAGCAGGAAGTTGTTGTCGGGCGTGAAGCTCTCGGGGCCATTGAGGAAGGTCTTGATCTCCGCCGTCTCCAGCGCCGGCACCCGCTGCAGCGCGTTCTCCATCAGGATCGAAAACTGGTCCCAGTCGTCGGGCAGGAGCTGGAATTCGAAGGGGTAGGGAATGCCGTCCATGCCCCAGGGCTTGGCGTCGGGCTCGAAGCCGCCCATGACGAGGCCGCCGACCTCCTCCTTGTAGTAGGTGTAGCCGTCGGGATCGCGCATCACCGGCAAATCGGGCGTCACGCCCTCGATCTTGCCGGTGACGATGTACATATGCTCGGCCGAATGCAGCGGTACCGAAACGCCGCACATCCGCCCGACCTCGCGCGACCACTGCCCGGCGCAGATCGCCAGCACCTCGCATGCGACCCGGCCCTGGTCGGTGAGCACGGCCTTGACCCGGCCCTTATCCGTTTCGACGCCGGTGACGCGGACGCCCTCGCGCACGATCGCGCCGCCATTGCGGGCGCCGCGCGCCAGGGCCTGGGTGATGTCGGACGGATTGGCCTTGCCGTCGCCGGGAAGCCAGACGCCGCCGACGAGATCGTCGGTGCGCATCACCGGCCATTTGTCGCCGGCCTCCTTGGGGCTGAGTTCCTCGATCTCGACGCCCTGGGCGCGGGCGGCCGATATCGTCCGGCGCAACTGCGTCATGCGCTCGGGCGTGCGGGCGACCGAGACCGAGCCGCAGCGCTTCCAGCCGGTGGCGAGTTCAGTCTCAGCCTCGAGGGAGGCGTAGAGCTCGGTCGAATAGCGGATCAGGCGCGTCATGCTGGACTGGCTGCGCAACTGGCCGACGAGGCCGGCCGCATGCCAGGTGGTGCCGGAGGAGAGACGCCCTTGCTCCAGCAGCAGCACGTCGCGCCAGCCGAGCTTGGTCAGGTGATAGGCGAGCGAGCAGCCAATGATGCCGCCGCCGATGATGACGACACGGGACTGGGTGGGAATGGACATGGAATGCCTCCGCGATGGGAGGCAGTCTAGCGCGTCTGAATCATAAAACAACAAAAAACCACAAAAACGGTCAAATTAGGCAACGCGTACTGCGACCCCTCGTTCCGCCAGCTTCGCGGCGATGGGTGCAGGCAGAGGCTGGTCGACGAGCAGGCCGGCGCAGGGTTGGTCACTGCCGATCCGGCTGGGCAGCGCGAGGCCGAATTTGCTGGCGTCTGCCATCAGGAAGCCCTGCTCGGCGGCGGCCAGCAACGCGCCGCGGATGGCCGCTCCGGCGCGGGTATAGTCGGTCGGGCGCCCGTCCGGATCGACGCCGCCGACGCTGACGAAGGCGATGTCGGCTGAGAGACGGGCGATCGCGCGCAGGGTCTCCGCGCCGGTCGTCGCATCCTCGTTGCGGTCGAACTCGCCGCCGATCAGGAAGACGCGGGCGCCGGCCAGCCGGCTCACCAGCCGCGCATTCTCGAGCGAGGTGGTGTGGACGATCAATCGCTTGCGATCTGACCGCGCAATTGCGCGGGCGAGCGCCTCGGTCGTGGTGCCGGAGTCGAGCAGGACGGTCATGCCGTCACCGAGCAGCGAGACCGCGAGATCGGCGATTGTCTCCTTGCCCGCGCGGTTCACCGTCCGGCGGCTGGCGAAGGAGGCCTCCGAACGCTCGTGCCGGACCGCGCCGCCATGGACGACCGAGAGCAGGCCGCCTGCGGAGAGGGCCTTGAGATCGCGCCGAATCGTCTCGCGCGAGACATCGAGCGCTTGCGCGAGTTCCTCGACGGTCACCGAGCCCTGCTTGTCGAGAGTTGCCAGGATGGCCTGATGCCGCCGCGCAGCGATGTCGCGTGTCATGAAAGCGAGACCGGAAGTCCTGGTCGGGCGAAAGAGCCGACATCATCGGACATATGGAGTTGGCTTGCGCTTGGCAATCGAGGCGCGGGGGGCGCTGTTCTCGCCTCGGCAAGGCTACCCGACGAGCCGCTCTCAGCCGGCGGCGGATTGCGGCAGCATGAAAGCGGCGAAGAACGCGGCCAGACCGGTGTGATCGTCGAGAGGCAACACATTCGCGACGTATTGGTCGGGCCGCACGATCACCAGGCAACCGTGCTCGCGGTCGATGCCGCGCAGGTCGAAGATGTCCCGGCCGCTTTTGAGGTCGGGGCAGAACACCTTTTCGTAATCGATCAGGCCGAGACGGCCCTTGCGCGGGAGGAGCAGGCTCGGCAGGCCGCCGACGGCGACCTCGCGATGGGGCTGCTGCAGGATCGCGCGCAGGTCGATGACCGAGTCGATATCCTGCCCGGGCTTGGCGTAGCGGCGCAGAGGCGAGGAGGGCGAGCTCGCCAAGGCCTCGCACAGCGCGCGCAGCCGCGAACTCGGCGACGACGGGTCGGCCCGGTCGGCGAAGGCGTAGAGCCGCCAGCGCCCATCGGCCTGCGCGACATGGCCGAGCTCGACCGGCTTGGCGTCGCCGAGGCGGATCACCGGGGCGGACTGGAAGCGCGCGCCGATCGGCAATCCCGTCGCCAGATCCGCATGAGTGGGCTCGCCCGTCAGGGCTGAGGGCGCATAGCGGGTCGCGGTTCCCGCCGTGTAGCGGCCATGCCTGACGAAATAGGCTTCGACCTCCTTGGGGTCGACGCCCTCGCCGGTTTCCGAGGTCTTCAGCGGGGCGCTCAGCATCTTCGCCCATTCGCGATCGAAGTCGATCAGCTCCTTGGCGATCGCCTGGCGCTCGGCCGAATAGCTGTGCAGCAGCTCCGGCGGGCAGTGCCCGCGCAGGACCGCTGCCAGCTTCCAGCCGAGGTTGAAGGCGTCCTGCATCGAGACGTTCATGCCCTGGCCGGCCTTGGGGCTATGGGTATGGCAGGCATCGCCGGCGATGAAGACGGAGGGCAGGCGCTGCCCGACCTCCTCCTCCGGCACGTCGTCGAACTTGTCGCAGAGGCGCTGGCCGATCTCGTAGACCGACCACCAGGCGACCTCCTTCACCTCGAAGGTATAGGGGCGCAGGATGCGCTGCGCCGCGGCGATCAGGTGCTCGACGCCGATATTGCGGCTGGCGACGCGCTCGTTCTCGGCGAGCTTGTCGAGCTCGACATAGATGCGGATGAGATAGCCGCCCTCGCGCGGGATGATGATGATCGTGCCTTCGCCGGCCGACTGGATCAGCGCTTTCAGCCGCACGTCCGGGAAATCGGTGACGGCGAGGACGTCCATGACGCCCCAGGCCTGGTTGGCGGAATCGCCGTGCAGGCTACGGCCGATCGACTTGCGCACGGCGCTGCGGGCGCCGTCGCAGCCGACGACATAGCGGGCCCTGACGGTCTCGATCTCGCCTTCATGCGAGGGGTCGACGCGCTCCAGCCGCACGGTCACCGGGTGCGACGCGGCGTTGTCGATCTGGAGGTCGACAAGGCGCCGGGAATAGTCCGGCTCCAGCCGGCTCGGCGAGCGCCGCATCACGTCGAGGAAGAAGTCGTGCACGCGCGCCTGGTTCAAGATCACATGCGGGAATTCGGAGAGCCCGTCCTCGACGTCCTGGATGCGGCCGCTGCGGGTGATCGCCTCCGGCCGCACTGCGTCCGGCTTCCAGAACACCGTCTCATTGACCCAGTAGCTCTCCTTCAGCACCCGTTCCGAGAAGCCGAAGGCGTTGAACATCTCGATGGTGCGGCAGGCGATACCATCGGCCTGGCCCAGCTCCAGCGGCCCCGGCTTCTGCTCGACGATCCGGGTGGTGATCTCGGGGAAGGCCGAGAGCTGCGCCGCCAGCGTCAGGCCGGCGGGGCCGCAGCCGACGATCAGGACATCGACCTCCTGCGGCAGCGCGCTGCCGGCCGGGGAGGCGACGAGGTCCTTAGCAGGCTCGGAGACGGAGGGGTCGCCGACCCGAAAGCCGTTGAGATGGAATTGCATGGCAGCCACCTTCGACGAGGCAGGGTGATTTTAATGAGCCGGACGGGCGGCCGGCGTCTCAGCGCCGGTGGGCGCGGGCCTGTTCGAGCCACATCTCCCAGGGGCGATGGACCTGTGCCTCGATGCTGGCGACGCAGGCGCGGCTTTCGCCCTCGGTGAGATAGGTGACCTCGCCGAGCTGCATCGCCTGGAGCTGGTAGCGCGCGTTGAGCTCGGCATAGACGGCCCGGTAGACCGCCTGCTTGATCGAATAGCCGACGACGGTCGAGCCATGGCCGCGCATCAGCACGATGTCGTGGCCGTCGAAATGCTCGGCCAGCGCCCGGCCGAGATGGTTGTTGCTGATCAGCAGGTCTGTCGCATCGCCGCCGGCCTCGCGGATCTCAAAGACCGGCGCGCCCTGGCCGACGAAGCCGGCCATGTGGAACATCGCCCGAAGGCGCGTGCCCTTGACCACGCTGAGCGGCACGATCGAATGCGAGTGGCTGTGGATCACGGCCGTCACGTCCGGGCGCCTGCGGAAGATCTCGGCGTGGATGAAGCGCTCGAGATAGACCTTGCGGCCCTTGGCGTTCACCGCCTCGCCGTCGAGCGTGAACTCGACGATGTCCTCGGCCGCGACCCGGCTCGGCGCCATGTTGCGGGCGAGCAGGAAGCGATCAGGCCGCTTGTCATGGCGCACGCTGATATGGCCGAAGGCATCGACGACGCCCTGGTCGAAGAGGATGTGATTGGCTGCGACGAGTTCCTCGACGATCTCCGGGGAGGGCGCGACCGAGGCCGCGGCCGTATCGGCCACGTCGACGGCGATGGGGTGGTTGCCATGGTCAGACGTGCACATTGCTCGTTCTCTCCGAAATCGCTGCGATCGAAACCCTAAGGGCCAGCTACTGCGAGCCAGGCGGCCTGACAGCCGAGCCGGGCAGATGATCAGAGAGGTGGATGAGCGTGCAAGCCGCTTGCAGCGGGGCGTGCGGCTCCGGGATTCCTGCCACTGGAAACCGCAAGCGCCAACCTCCCGTCCGGTGATTTCTGATAGATCATCCGTATACTGATTAACAGGATACTCACATATTTTCCGGTGTCAACCAGGCGTAGGGCGGTTTGACCGCTTACAGACTGAAAGCATACGATCTATAGCGGAGATACGGCGGTCGGCCCGGCAAGCTCCGCCAGACGAAGAACCCGCAGCGCCGACATTCGAGCGGCGAAATCCACCTGCCGCCCCACCAAGGCAAAGCGACGATGGCGATGGACGATATCTACAATATGCCCGGCCATCTCATCCGGCGCGCGCAGCAGATCGCCGTCTCGCTCTTCCTCGAGGAATGCGCGCCGGTCGATCTCACCCCTGTCCAGTTCGCGGCGCTGGTCACGGTGCGCGACAATCCCGGCATCGACGCGACCCGCCTGTCGGCGCTCGTCGCCTTCGACCGCTCGACGCTCGGCAATGTGCTGGAGCGGATGGAGGCAAAAGAGCTGATCCAGCGCTCGGGCAGCAAGGACGACAAGCGCGTCAAGGTGCTGCACCTCTCGCCCAAGGGCGAGCGCATCCTGAAGGAAGCCGAACCGCTGGCGCAGCGGGCCCAGGAGCGCATCCTCGCGCCGCTCGCGCCGGGGGATCGCGAGGCCTTCATGCGCATGCTGGGGCAGCTCGTCGAGCTCAACAACGAGGCTTCGCGCGTGCCGCTGCGGCTGGCGGCGGGGCGTTCGACCGAGGTCGCCTGACAGCCTGACATTCTATTCTTGCGAGAGGCTGATCGCCTGAACTCCTCCCTTCCCCCTTGCGGGGAAGGGTATGGGGATGGGGGGCGAACGACTGGGTGCAAGGCTGCCTGCAATGGCAGCTGGCCTGATCTCGTTCGCTCCGACTTTGCGCCCCCCACCCCTACCCCTCCCCGCAAGGGGGAGGGGGTCGCGCCCGCCGCGGCAAGCCGCGCAGGCGGGGTTTGACAGCTTCAAGATGCAATGCATACTGATAATGAGTATGCGTTCTTGTCTCGTCAGGTTAGCCGGCCGAGCTGCCGATGGCGCTGTTACGTCTGGTGTCGTTCCGTACCGAGATCAGGACCGCAGACGGCCTTTCTCAGCAAATCCGAGAGCCGCGAACAAAGCGGCCCCATCCGGAGGAAACCAGGTGATCATCACACGACGTGCCGCCTTGACCGGGCTTGCGGGTGCTGCGCTCGCGCCCCGTATCGCCTTCGCCCAACGCAAGATCGTCAGGCTCATCGTGCCTGCCGCGGCGGGCGGAGCGATCGACGTGATCGGCCGGCTCTATGCCCAGCGCATCGCGCCGGCGCTCGATGAATCCTGGGTGGTCGAGAACAAGGCTGGCGCTAGCAACACGCTCGGCGCGGCCGAGGTCGCGCGGGCTGCGCCGGATGGGGCGACCTATCTGACCAATGCCGACATCCACATCATGGCCAAGCATGTGATGCGCAGCGTGTCCTACGACCCGCTCGCCGATTTCACGCCGATCTCGCGCTTCGCGACCTCGCCGATGGTGCTGATCGGCTCGATGAAGACGCCGGCTACCATGCAGGCATTGATCGCCGACATGAAGGCGAAGGCGGGCGAATACACCTTCGCCAATTCGGCGCTGGGCAGCATGGGGCATCTCGCCACCGAGAGCTTCAAGCGTCGTACTGGTACGAGCGCGGAGCTGGTCAATTACCGCGGCACGGCCCCGGCGATCACCGATGTCGTCGCCGGCCAGGTGCCGCTGATGGTCGCCCCGCTGGGCTCGGCATTGTCCTTCATCACCGACGGCAAGGTCCGCGCCTTCGCGATCATGGGCGCGCAGCGCAGTGCGCTGCTGCCGAGCGTGCCGACCGCCGGCGAGCAGGGGCTTTCCGATCTCAACTTCACGCTCTGGTACGGCCTCTGGGGGCCGAAGGGCCTGCCGGCCGAGACCGTGCAGCGCGTCAACGCGACCGTCCAGGCGGCTTCGAAGGACCGCGAGATCGTCGAGAAGCTGACGGCGCTCGGGGCGGAAGCCGTGACCGAGGACCCGACAAGCTTCGCCAAGTTCATCGAGGCCGAGATCCAGCGCGCCAATCGCGTGGTCGAGGAAGCCGGTATCAAGCCGGGCTGACGGCCGCCGGTCCCCGACCGGCCGGCCTATTTCACACTGCCGCGCCGGCCAGTTCCTTCTGCCGAATGCAGGCGACGCTGTGGCCCGGGCCGACCTCCTCGATCGCCGGAATCGCGCTGGCGCAGGCATCGATCACATGCGGGCAGCGCGTGCGGAAGACGCAGCCCGAGGGCGGGTTCAGCGGGCTCGGGATGTCGCCCTTGAGGATGACGCGCTCGCGCTTGACGCTCGGGTCCGGCACCGGCGCGGCCGAGAGCAGCACCTTGGTGTAGGGGTGGCGCGGATTGGCGTAGACGTCCTGCGCCAGCCCCTTCTCCATGATCCGGCCGAGATAGAGCACGACGATGTCGTCGCAGAGATACTCGACCACCGAGAGGTCATGGCTGATGAAGACCATGGTCAGGCCGAGTTCGCGCTGCAGCTCCTGGATCAGGTTGAGCACCTGCGCCTGCACGGAAACGTCGAGCGCCGAGACCGGCTCGTCGGCGATGATCAATTCCGGCTCGACCGCGAGCGCCCGGGCGATGCCGATGCGTTGGCGTTGCCCGCCGGAAAACTCGTGCGGATAGCGCCTGGCATGGTCGGGATTGAGCCCGACCCGGCCGAGCAGCTCGGCGATCCGCGCCTCGCGGGCCTTGCCCTTGGCCAGGCCGTGTGTGTCGATCGCCTCGCCGATGATCTCGCCGACGCGCATGCGCGGGTTGAGGCTGGAATAGGGATCCTGGAAGATGATCTGCAGGCGGCGGCGATAGCCGCGCAGCGCCTTCTCCGGCAGGCCGAACAGGTCGGTGCCGTCGAACACCGCTTCGCCACCGGACGGCTCGACCAGGCGCAGGATGCAGCGCCCGACCGTGGTCTTGCCCGAGCCGGATTCGCCGACGATGCCGACGATGCTGCCGCGGCGGACCTCGAAGGAGACGTCCGAGACGGCGCGGACATCGCCAGCGCGGGTCGAGAAGACTTTCTGGAGATTGCGGACGGAGAGCAGCGGCGCGTCCACCGGGACATTGCTTGCAGCAGTCACAGCGCGTCATGCCTCCAGCAGCGGGTGAGATGGGCGGCCGCGACGTCGATCAGCGGCGGCGCGTCCCTGGTGCAGCGCTCCTCGACCAGCGGACAGCGCGGCGCATAGGAGCAGCCGGGCGGCAAGGCGAGCGGGCTCGGAACATTGCCCGGGATGGCGTTGAGCAGGGCCCGGCCCTGGCCGGGGATGCGGTCGCGCCGGGCGTCGGGAATGCAGGCGAGCAGGCCGCGCGTATAGGGGTGGCGCTGGCGCGCGAACAGGCCGCCGACCGGCCCTTGCTCGACGACTCTGCCGGCATACATCACCGCGACCTCATGGGCGATCTCGGCGACGACTCCGAGATTGTGGGTGATGAACAGGATGCTCATGCCGATCTCGGCCTGAAGCCGGCGCAGCAAATCGAGGATCTGCGCCTGGATGGTGACGTCGAGCGCCGTGGTCGGCTCGTCGGCGATCAGCAGCGATGGATTGCAGGACAAAGCGAGCGCGATCATCACGCGCTGGCGCATGCCGCCCGACATTTCGTGCGGGTACTGCGCGAGGCGCCGCTCGGCCGCGGGGATCTCGACCAGTTCGAGCATCTGCTTGGCTCGCGCCCGCGCCTGGCTGCGCGACATATTCTCGTGCAGCAGGATCATCTCCATGATCTGGTCGCCGACGGTGAAGAGCGGGTTGAGGCTCGTCATCGGCTCCTGGAAGATCATCGCGATCTCGCTGCCGCGGATGGCGCGCATGCGCTTCTCCGGAATTTGCGCGAGGTCGACGGTCTCGCCGCTGCGCAACCGGTAGAGGATGCTCCCGCCGACGATGCGTCCGGGATGGGCGAGCAGCCGCATGATGGTGAGGCTGGTCACCGATTTGCCGGAGCCGGATTCGCCGACCACCGCCAGCGTCTGGCCGCGGCGCAGCGAGAAGCTGACGCCGTCGACCGACTTGATCGCGCTGGAGCCGATCAGGAAGTGGGTCTGCAGGTCCTCGACCTTGAGCAGGATGTCGTCGTCGGCGCGGGGCGTGGTGACGGCGGCTGGTTCCAGGGTCGCCATCGTCACAGATCCTTTCGCAGGCGCGGATCGAGCAGGTCGCGCAGGCCGTCGCCGACGAGCTGCAGCGACAGCACGGTCAGCACGATCGCGGCGCCCGGGAACAGCATCATCCAGTCGGCCTGGCCGATATACTGGCGCCCGCCGGCGATCATCGTGCCCCAGGTCGGGATCTCCGGGCTGACGCCGACGCCGAGGAAGGACAGGCTCGCCTCCGCCAGCATCGCATAGGCGAAGATGAAGGTGGCCTGGACCAGGATCGGCGAGACCAGATTGCGCAGGACATGGCGCGTCATGATCTTCCAGGTCGGCACGCCGAGAGCCCGTGCCGCCTCGACATAGGGCAGCTCGCGGATGATCAGCGTCGAGGCGCGGACGATGCGGGCGAGGCGCGGCGCATAGACGATGCCGAGCGCGACGATGACGGTCGCGAGCGAGGGGCCGAGCGCCGCGACCAGCGAGATCGCCAGCAGGATATCGGGGAAGGCCATCATCGCGTCGATGATGCGGGCGATGACGCCGTCGAGCTTGCGGAAGAAGCCGGCCATCAGGCCGAGCGTGATGCCCAGCACCGCGGCGAGCACGGTCGCCGCCGCGCCGACCAGCAGCGAGAGCTGGCCGGCATAGATGGTGCGGCTGAAGACGTCGCGGCCGAACTCGTCGGTGCCGAAGAACCAGCGCTCGCTCGGCGGCTTCAGGCGATTGACCACCGAGAGCCGGCTCGGCGAATAGGGCGCGATCAGCGGCGCGAGGATCGCGAGCAGCGCGATGATCGTGAGGACGATGAGGCCGATCAGCAGCGTCTTGCGCTGCAGGATCAGGCTGGCGAGCCGCGGGCGGCCGGCGGGAGCGGAGGAGGCGGCCATCAGTAGCGCACCCTTGGATCGATCGCGAGATAGAGCATGTCGATCAGGAAGTTGATCAGCACATAGAGGGCGGCGATCACCAGCAGCGCGCCCTGTATGACCGGATAGTCGCGGCGCAGCACCGCCGAGACGACGAGGTTGCCGATGCCGGGCAGGCTGAACACGGTTTCCGTCACCACCGCGCCCGAGATCAGCAGCGCCGCGGTGAGGCCGACCACCGTCAGCACCGGGATCAGCGCGTTCTTGAAGGCGTGCTTCATCACCACGCCCCATTCGCCCATGCCCTTGGAGCGGGCGGTGCGGACATAGTCGTCGTTGAGCACGTCGAGCATCGAGGCGCGGGTGAAGCGGGTGATCAGCGCCGAGGAGACGATGCCGAGCGCCAGCGCCGGCAGGACGAGATGGCGCAGCCGCTCGAGGAAGGAGGCGTCGGGGCCGCCATAGCCGGAGGCCGGCATCCAGCCATAGCGCACGGCGAAGACTTGGATCAGGATCAGCCCGAGCCAGAAGCTCGGAATGCTCGCGGCGAACATCGCGAAAGTCGTCGCGACCTGGTCGAACAGCGAGCCGCGCTTATAGGCCGAGAGGATGCCGACCGGCAGCGCGATCGCGCTGGCGATCAGGATCGAGAACAAGGTGAGGAAGAAGGTCGGCTCGGCCCGCTCGGCGAGAGCGCTGAGCACGGGCATGTTGAGGAAGATCGACTGGCCGAGATCGCCGCGCAGCAATTGGCCGAGGAAGAGCACGTATTGCGTCGGCAGCGACTGGTCGAGGCCGAGCCGGCTGCGCAGGCCGGCGATGTCGGCGGCCGTCGCGTCGGGGCCGAGCATAACGGCGGCCGGATCGCCCGGCGCGACGCGGACGATGATGAAGACGATCGTCACGACGGTGAACATGACCGCCAGCATGCCGAGGATGCGCTGCATCACATATCGCGTCATCGCCTGCCCCCCTTTTCGTGTTTCTTGAAGCGTTCGTCGCTTGCCCGTGGCGGCGCGCCTGGCGCGGCCACGGGTCTTGCGCAAGCGGCCTGGCGGCCGCGTCAGCCGCTCACGGCTTGAGCGAGGCGTTCCAGAAATACGGCCAGGGCGAGGCCGTGTAGCCGGCAAGGCGCGGGGCCTTGGCGCTGAGGGCGGCGAAGTCACCAACCTTGTAGAAGGGCACCTCCTCGAAGATCAGCTTCTGTAGGTCTGCGAAGATGGCGATGCGCTTCTTCTCGTCCGACTCGGCGTTGAGGGCCGAGAGCAGCTTGTTCTTGGCTTCGCTCGCCCACCAGCCGGGATAGCTGTCCGGCAGCGGCGCGATCAAAGCGGGCTCCGCCAGGAACGGGCTATGGGTGATGAAGATGTCCCACAGGGCCGGCTCGGCGCGTCGCTGCACCAGCGTCGCCCAATCGACGACCTGGAGATCGACCTTGAGGCCGGCAGCCTTGAGGTATTCGGCCGCGACCTGCGCCATCTTGTAGTGGAATTCGTATTGCCGGCTGGTCAGGATGCGGATCGGGGCGCCGTCATATTTGGCGGTCTTGGCCAGGGCCTTGGCCTTGTCGGCGTCGCCCTGGTTGTAGGCCTTGATGCCGGCGTCGCTGCGCCAGGCATAGCCCTCCGGGTACATGGCGCCGTCGACCTTGTAGAATTCGGGCTTGCCGAAGGCCGCGGCCAGCATGTCCTCGGCATTGAGCGCCGCCTGGACAGCCTTGCGCATGTCCTTCGACGTCATCATGCCCTGCTTGTTGTTCATGATGAACATCGGCCAGCCGAAGCCCTGCATCAGCACCGGCTCGGTCTTGGCCTGGCCCTTCAGCCGGTCGAACGCCTCGACCGGGATCAGGTCGGCGAAGTCGAACTGGCCGGCGAGGGCGCCCTCGACGCGGGTGTTGGCGTCCGGCACCGGCACGAAGCGGATCTCGTCGAGATACTGCTTGCGCGCGCCGCCGAAGCCGTCGGGCTCGCCCTGGCGCTGCTTGTAGCCGTCGAAGCGGGTCAGCTGGATGTACTGGTCGGGCTTGCGCTCCTTGAGCTGATAGGGCCCGGTACCGATCACCTCCTTGATCGGGTTCTCCATCTTGTCGGCCGGCATGATCACCGCGGCCGAGTTGTTGAAGGCGAGCAGCGCGGTCAGCGGCGCGAACGGGGCCTTCAGCGTGATCTTGACCGTCTTGTCGTCGGTGGCCTCGATGGCGGCGATGTTGTCGGCGACGAGCTTGCCGCGCGAGGCCAGTTCGGTCCAGCGCTTCAGCGAGGCGACGACATCCTGCGCCGTCATCGCCTTGCCGTTGTGGAAGGTGACGCCCTGGCGCAGCGGGATGGTGTAGATCTTGCCGCCGTCGCTGATCTGCGGAAGCGTCTCGGCCAGCAGCGGCGTCAGCGCCCAGTTCTTGTCGAAGGTGTAGAGCGTTTCGTAGAAATGCTGGGTGATCATGCCCAGGAGGTCGCCGGCGGCGACCATCGGGTCGAGCGTGTTGGGCTCGCCGATCGTGGCGACGTTGATCGCGCCGCCCTTCTGCTGGGCGAGAGCAGGCGTCCCCACGCCTGCGACTGCAACGGCGAGCGCCGCTGCGCCGATCCGGGCCAATTTCTGCAACATCTTGATTTCCTCCCTCTCGTTCTTGCCTGTCGTTCTTGAACTCAGTGAGCGGCTTTCGTCAGCGCTGTCGGATCGTCTCCACCACATGGGCCAGTTGCGCGACCACGGCGGCAGTGATGGCCTGCCCCTTCTCGCGGGTGGCGAGCGAAGGGTCGCCGACGACGCCGGTGCCGCCGGACATCTCATGCATCGAGCGGAAGAGGGCGCCGCGGGCCGGCAGGATCATGTCGGCATTGGCCCAGTCATGGGTCTCGACATAGCTCATGCCTGAGACCAGCGCGGTGCGGACACTTTCGGGCGCGCCGAGCAGCATCAGCGAGGTCTCGAACTCGCAGGCATGGTTGACGCCGGCAAAGGCGCTCTCGCGGATGGCGCCGAGTTCCTTGGCGGCGAGCCGCCACCAGGTCAGGAAGGCGACGCGGCAGTCGCGATGCTTCGTGCCGAAAGTCTCCAGCAGCACCTGGCCGATCGCCTGGTTGCCGCCATGGCTGTTGAACAGCACGATGTTGCGAAAGCCGTGGCGAGCGACGCTTTCAAGGATGTCGCCGACATAGGCCAGGAAGGTCTCGTGGCGGACGCTGAGCGTGCCGGCGAAATCCATATGGTGCTCGGAGCAGCAGACTTTCACCTGCGGCAGGATCAGGACCCGATCGCCGAGGCGCTGCTCGAGCGCCTGCAGGAAATGGTCGCCGATGACGGCGTCGGTCTCCAGCGGCAGATGCGGGCCGTGCTGCTCGATCGCGGCGACGTTCAGCACGACCGGGATGTCGCGATCGAGTGCGCCAACCTCGTTGGTCGTCAGGGTTTCCCAACGCATGGTGTGAGCTCGCTGTTCAGGAAATCGTGCGGCCGCCGACGCGGAAGCGGGCGATGGCGGCTTCGTCGAGGGTGATGCCGAGGCCTGGTCCCTCATCGGGGATGCGCACATGCGGCGGCTCGAAGGTCAGCGGCTTGGCGAGCAGATCGTGGCTGCGGATCATCCGGCCGAAGATGTCGCTCGGCCAGACGCAGCTCTTCGCCGCCGCGGCTTGGTGCACATACATCGCCTCGAGGATGCCGAGATCGACCTCCGAGCCGTGCCAGCAATAGACGCCGGCGGTCGCGGCGATGTGGTCGAGCGTCTGGAACTTGGCGAGGCCGCAATTGAAGTTGAAGCCGTCGACCGCGCCATGAGCGATGGCGTTGATCGCGTCATGCGGCCGCTGGCCCTGATAGACATAGGGCAGCGAGACGTGCAGCACGATCGGGATCGAGGAGAAGCGGCGCAGTTCCGCGAAATCCTGCAGCATCCAACGCGGCAGCGGGTCTTCGAGCAGGAGGACGTTGCCGACCTTCTCCAGCTCCCGGATGATCGGGCGGGCATTGCCGGAGTTCTCCCAGCGCTGGTTGGGATCGAAGATCACCTTCATCCCAGGCGCGTATTCCTTGATGCGCGCGCACCAGCCGGCGACGTCGTCCTCAAGGTCGCATTTGAACTTGATGACCTTGTAGCCCTGCTCGAAATAGCGCTTCACCCAGGGGCCGACTTCGTCCTGGGTGCGGTGGCTCGACCAGGCGCTGACATTGACGTGGTCACGGATGGCGCCGCCGAGCAGGCGGTGCATCGGCACGCCGAGGGTCTTGGCATAGGCGTCCCAGATCACGCATTCGAAGCCGTCATATTCGCGGCAGAGCGGCAGCGGCAGGTCCTGGAGCGGCAGGTCGAACACCGACTGGCCGAGCAGGTTGGCGCAGATCGCCTCGATGCGCGGCCATTCATGGTCGCGGTAGAACTCGCCGATGCCGACGACGCCGTTCTTCAGGGTCATCCGGACGATGAGCTTGGGCAATTCGTCGAACTGCACGCTCCAGCTCGCCTTGCCGCCGACGGGCAGCATGTGCAGGGGCTTGGCCAGGCTGTCCGAGTTGATCACCCCGGGGTGGGCGGGAACCACGACCTCGTCGAACTGGAAGGAAACGATCGTTCCGTCGGCAGATTGCATGGCTTGGCTCGTCTTCTGTCGTTGGCGCATGACGCGGCGCCCGGCTATGTAGCTAAATTACATTTATTGTCAATCAAGAAGATGAAAGCCTGTGCGATTTGCTCGGGTGCGCCTTGATGGAGAGGCGCTTGCACATGCCTTCAGGGTGCCATCGGAGGTCTGCTCTTTGGCGAGACTGTACAGTTTATCGTGTTGAAATAGTTATCTATTGACGCGATTTCTCCCATGGAAGGCTCGCGCCGAGCGACCTCGTTCCCTTCACTGGAACTGAAAATGTAGTAAAATTACCAAAACTGAGATCAATCGCCGATCGGCTGACCGTCGGTGCTGCCGTGCAGGGCGATCAGGGTGGCGCGGGCGCGCCAGAGCTTCTTCGAGACGATCTTCATGCGGCGGGCGCCCAGCAGCGTCGCCATGCAGTCGAGCAGGAAGAGCTGCCCGTAGCGGCCGCGGTTGGGCATGTAGAAGAACTTCTCCTCGTCGAAGGCCTGCAGCGGCACCAGCACGCTGGCGAGTTCGGCGAGCGGGCTCGGCGGATGGGTGACCGCGACGACCCCGGCGCCCTGGCTGCGGGCGATCTCGGCGCTGTCGAGCAGCGAACGCGGCTTGCCGGTAACCGAGAAGATCAGGAGCACATCCTCGGGCCCGCAGGTCGCGGCCATGACGCGCTGCTGATAGGGGTCGGCGGTCGAGGAGGCCGCCACGTCGAGGCGGAACAGCCGGTTCTCCGCCTCGGCGGCGACATTGGCCGAGCTGCCGCCGACGCCGAAGCAGAACACCCGGCGGGCCTTGTCGAGCACGTCGACGGCCGCTTCGATCGCCTGCGGATCATGGTCGTTGAAGGCCATGGCCAGTGCCTGCACTGTCGCATTGTAGACGTGCTCGGCGACCTCGTTGCCGGTATCGGCCGGCTGCTGGCGCTCGGCGGCGAGATACATCCGGCCGATCGCGTATTCCTGCGCCAGCCGGATCTTGAAGTCGGTGAAGCCGTCGCAGCCCATGCGGCGGGCGAAGCGCACCACCGTCGGTTCGCTGACCTGCGCCTGCGTGGCGAGGTCGCGCGTGCTGATCCGGGCGGCGCCGTCGATGTCGCTGAGAATAGTCTCGGCGACGCTGCGCTCGGCCCGGTTCATCTCGGGCGCTTCGAGCCGCATGCGATCGATCAGGCTGGTCACGTGGCGCATCGTCCTGTTCCCGGCGTTCGCAACTGCGGCGCCACGCATGTCTTGATCTGCGTGTCTTGGCATGTGTGGGCGGATTCGGCCAAGCCAAGGCCTTCGACGCGCTATCGTAAGCGCTTGTTCCCCCGCGTGTCAGTCCGGTTGGATCTCGTCCGATCCCGCCCTAACCAGGTAGGCCACGGCCCCTGCACTCATCAAGGCCAGGCAGAACCAGGTCAGCGCATAGACCAGATGGGCGTTGCGGAAGGCGAGCTGGGTCATGCCGCCCTGGGGTAGCGGGCCGGGCTCGGCGGTCGCGTCGGCGTCGACGAAATAGGGCGCGACCGGGCCGAGCTGCCGCGCCAGCGCGATCGCCGCGACGTCGCGCGAATACCAGCGGCCGGCTGCGGGATCGTTGGCGCGCAGGAAGCCGCCGCCCGGCTCGCTCAGCCTGAGCAGTCCGGCCAGTTTCGTTTCGCCTGCGGCAGCCTTGGAGCGCTCGTCGGGAGCACGCTTGTCGTCCGGCACGAAACCGCGATTGACGAGGACGGTGAAGCCGGCATCGGCCCGGAACGGCGCCAGCACCCAGAAGCCGGGACCGCGCTCGGTCACCGCCATGGTCAGGGTCTCGGGCGCGTCAAGGTAACGGCCTTGCAGGGCGACGCGGCGATATTCGTCCGTCCGGGCCGTGATCGCCGGCCAGTCCGCCGGACCGGGGGCAGCGATCGGCGCGGCCCGCAGGCGTTCCTCGGTGCGGGCGATCAAATCGAGCTTCCAACTGCGCCGCTGGACCTGCCAGACGCCGAGCCCGGCGCAGACCAGCGTGGTGAGGCAGAGCCCGGCGACGAAGACCGTCCGGGCGGCGTCGCCGCGCCGTCGCTCAGCGCCGGCAGACATGTGCCAGGCCTCACATCCGGTGCATGTCGGGCATCATGTTGGTGTTGAGGTGGAACATCACCCAGAGCGAGCCGGCAAGCGCGATCGCGACGACGATGATGGTGAAGATCAGCGCCAGCATGATCCAGCCACCCTCGGAGCGGCCGTTCATGTGCAGGAAATAGACCATGTGCACGATGATCTGCACGGCGGCGAAGAGCATGATCACGATCGCCGTCAGCGTCGAATTGCCCAGCACGTCGTTCATGACGAGCCAGAACGGGATCGCGGTCAGGACGACGGAGAGCAGGAAGCCGGTGATGTAGCCGCGCAGGCTGCCATGCGCCGCGCCGTGGGAGTCGTGCCCGTCGTGATCGTGGCCGTGGGCCTCGGCAGGAGTCTGGCTAGCGCTCATTTCAGCACGCCCATCAGGTAGACGAAGGTGAAGACGCCGATCCAGACGACGTCGAGGAAGTGCCAGAACATGCTGAGGCACATCAGCCGGCGCCGATTGGCCTCGATCAGCCCGTGCTTCGAGACCTGCGTCATCAGCACGGCGAGCCAGATCAGGCCGAAGGTGACGTGCAGCCCGTGCGTGCCGACCAGCGTGAAGAAGGAGGACAGGAAGGCGCTGCGCATCGGCGTCGCGCCCTCGTGGATCAGATGGGCGAACTCGTAGAGCTCGATCGCGAGGAAGGCGAGGCCGAACAGCGCGGTGACGACCAGCCAGCCCTGCATCGCCGCCTGCCGGCCCTTGTCCATCGCCAGCATGGCGAAGCCATAGGTGATCGAGGAGAACAGCAGCATGGCGGTGTTGACCGCGACCAGCCGTAGGTCGAACAGGTCCGCGCCGGAGGGGCCGGCGGCGTAATTGCGCCCGAGCACGCCATAGGTGGCGAAGAGGACTGCGAAGACCAGGCAGTCGCTCATCAGATAGAGCCAGAAGCCGAGCATGGTCGAGCCGCCCGGGTGCGCGTGCTCTTCCTCGGTGACGTAGAAAGCCGGGGCGGTGCCTGCGGTCTGCGCTGTTGCCTTCGCCATCATCGCCCCTCAGGCCCGGCCCAAAAGCTGGGTACGCGCGTCTTCGGCCTGTACGACCTCGTCGGCCGGGATGTTGAAGTCGCGGTCGTAATTGAAGGTGTGGATGATCACGGCAGCGAGCACGCCGACGAAGGAGAGCGCCGCCAGCCACCAGATATACCAGATCAGGGCAAAGCCGCAGATCGTCGCCAGCCCGGCGATGATCACCCCGGCGCCGGTGTTCCGGGGCATGTGGATCGGCCGGAAGCCGGCGAGCGGGCGGCTATAGCCGCGCTTCTTCATGTCCGCCCAAGCGTCGAGGTCGTGCACGATCGGGGTGAAGGCGAAGTTGTAGGCCGGCGGCGGCGACGAGGTCGACCATTCCAGCGTGCGCCCGTCCCAGGGGTCGCCGGTCGTGTCGCGCAATTGCTCGCGGCGCAGGATGCTGACGCCGATCTGGATCAGGAAGCAGAGGATGCCGAGCGCGATCAGCAGGGCGCCCGCCGCGGCGATCACGAACCAGATCTGCAGGGACGGGTCCTCGAAGCGGCTGAGGCGCCGCGTCACGCCCATCAGGCCGAGGATGTAGAGCGGCATGAAGGCGACGTAGAAGCCGATCACCCAGAACCAGAAGGAGAGGAGCCCCCAGAACCGGTCGAGCTTGAAGCCGAAGGCCTTGGGGAACCAGTAGGCGATGCCGGCGAAGACGCCGAAGACCACGCCGCCGATGATGACGTTGTGGAAATGGGCGATCAGGAACAGGCTGTTGTGCAGCACGAAATCGGCCGGCGGCACCGCGAGCATGACGCCGGTCATGCCGCCGATGACGAAGGTGATCATGAAGGCGAGGAGCCACATCATCGGCAGTTCGAAGCGGATGCGGCCACGGTACATCGTGAACAGCCAGTTGAAGATCTTCGCTCCCGTCGGGATCGAGATGATCATCGTCGTGATGCCGAAGAAGGAGTTCACGCTGGCGCCCGAGCCCATCGTGAAGAAGTGGTGCAGCCAGACCAGGTAGGACAGGATGGTGATGACCACCGTCGCATAGACCATCGAGGTGTAGCCGAAGAGGCGCTTGCCGCAGAAGGTCGACGCTACCTCCGAGTACACGCCGAAGATCGGCAGGATCAGGATGTAGACCTCCGGGTGGCCCCAGATCCAGATCAGGTTCACGTACATCATCGGGTTGCCGCCGAGATCGTTCGTGAAGAAGTTGGTGCCGACATAGCGGTCGAGCGTCAGCAAAGCGAGCGTCGCCGCCAGGATCGGGAAGGTCGCGACGATCAGCACGTTGGTGCACAGCGACGTCCAGGTGAAGACCGGCATCTTCATCATGTCCATGCCGGGCGCGCGCATCTTGACGATGGTCGCGATCAGGTTGACCCCGGACAAGGTCGTGCCGATGCCGGCGATCTGCAGGCCCCAGAGATAGTAGTCCATGCCTACCCCGGGCGAGTAGGCGGCTCCCGACAGCGGTGGATAGGCGAGCCAGCCGACCTTGGCGAACTCGCCGATGAAGAGCGAGGCCATGATCAGCACGGCGCCGCCGACCGTCATCCAGAAGCTGAAATTGTTGAGGAAGGGGAAGGCGACGTCGCGCGCGCCGATCTGCAGCGGCACGACATAGTTCATCAGGCCGGTGACGAAGGGCATGGCCACGAAGAAGATCATGATCACGCCATGGGCGGTGAAGATCTGGTCGTAGTGGTGGGGCGGCAGATAGCCCTCGTTGCCGGCAAAGGCGATCGCCTGCTGGCCGCGCATCATCAGCGCGTCGGCGAAGCCGCGCAGCAGCATGACGACGCCCAGGATCATGTACATGACCCCGATCTTCTTGTGGTCGACGCTGGTGAACCACTCGTGCCAGAGATAGCCCCAGAGCTTGAACCGGGTGATCAGTGCGACGAGCACGAGGCCGCCGAGCGCCACGGCGGCGAAGGTCCCGATCAGGATCGGCTCGTGATAGGGGATTGCTTCGAGGGTGAAGCGTCCGAAGAGGAGCTTCCACCAGTCGGGATAGGAAGTCATCGGTTCCTCGGCTCGCGCGTGCGGCTCAGTTGACGGCGCGGGCGGTTACGCCCGCAGCGCCGTAGACATCGGTCGGCGTGCAGATCGCCATCACGAAGGGGCGTGGCGGCAATGGCTGCCCGCCGCGGCGCACGCTCTTGTCGTATTCGAGCGCTGTGACGGTATGGATGCCCTCCTTGCCGCCGCCACCCCTGGCGTCCATCGCCATCATGTCGCGCGTGCACATCTTGGCGCGATCGACGCACATGTTGAGGATGGCGGTGAAGAGATCGGACGGGATGTCGCGGAAATAGCGGACCGGCTCGCGCTCGCTCGGCCGCTCCAGCACGAGGTATTCCTCGCGCCCGAGCGTCGTGCCGTTGCGGATCGCGCCCTGCACCCAGTCGCCGAAGGCGGCATCGTCGACGCCGCGGAAGCGGAAGCGCATGTCGGAGAAGCCGGCGCCGCTGTAATTGGCCGAGAAGCCCTCAAATTCGCCGGCATGGTTGATCACGGCGTTGAGCTTGGTCTGCATGCCCGGCATGGCGTAGATCTGGCCGGCGAGCGCGGGAATGAAGAGCGAGTTCATCACCGCGGAGGAGGTGATGCGGAACTCGATCGGCTGGTCGACCGGCGCCACCACCTCGTTGAGCGAGGCGATGCCCTGGGCGGGGTAGAGGAACAGCCATTTCCAGTCGAGCGCCACGACCTCGATCACCAGCGGCTGCTTCCTGACCGCGGTGCTGCCCGCCCGCGCCTCGACCACCGGCTTGCTGGCGCTGATACGGTTGAGCGGCCGATAGGGGTCGAGCAGATGCGTGCCCATCCAGGTCATCGCGCCGATGACGATGATGATCAGCAGCGGCACCGACCAGATCACCACCTCGAGCGGCAGCGAGTGGTTCCAGTCGGGATCGTAGCTCGCCTTGGCCGAGGCGCGGTAGCGCCAGGCGAAGAAGATCGTCAGCGCCATCACCGGAACGATGACGAGCAGCATCAGCGCGGTGGAGGCCAGAAGCAGGTTTCGTTGTTGCAGTGCAACATCGCCTGACGGCGCCAGCAGCACCCATTGGCAGCCGCCGAGCAGCGCAAAGAGCGGCAGAACCGCTATCGCTCGAAAGATCCGCAAGAGAGTCGAGACCTCCCTGTTCCGGGGACCGCCGTTCTCTAGGTCCATTCTTTCGCGCCGCACATAAGACAATCTGTCCCATTGCGGCAGTTTGACGTGTTGCTTCTATCCACCGTATCCATTTGTCAGAGGTGCGGGCAAGTCCGGTCTCTCCGGGCGGCCGCCAGCTTAGGAATTCGCGGTCATGAGCGCTGACGCGACCATCCAGCCATCGGCCCTGCCGGCGGAAGATCATCGGCGGGACCACGTCAGCCCGGCCGATATCGCGCTCGGCGTCATCATCGGGCGAACCTCGGAATATTTCGACTTCTTCGTCTTCGGCCTCGGCTGCGTGCTGGTTTTCCCCGAGCTGGTCTTTCCCTTCGTCGACCGGCTCACCGGCACGCTTTACGCGTTCGGCATCTTCGCGCTGGCTTTCGTGACGCGCCCGCTCGGCTCGGTGCTGTTCTTCGCGATCGACCGCAATTACGGCCGGACGACCAAGCTCACGGCTGCGCTCTTTCTGCTCGGCGGCTCGACTGCCGCGATCGCCTTTTTGCCGGGCTACCAGACGATCGGCATCTGGTCCTGCGTCATCCTTGCGGCCTTCCGCCTGCTGCAGGGCATCGCGCTCGGCGGCGCCTGGGACGGCCTGTCCTCGCTGCTGGCGCTGAACGCCCCTGCCAACCGGCGCGGCTGGTACGCCATGCTGCCGCAGCTCGGCGCGCCCTTCGGCTTCATCCTTGCCGCCGGGCTCTTCGCCTATTTCGAGGGCGCGCTCTCGAAGGAGGATTTCCTCGGCTGGGGCTGGCGCTATCCCTTCTTCGTCGCGCTCACCATCAACGTCGTCGCATTGTTCGCGCGGCTGCGCATGGTCGCGACCCATGAATTCGCAGAGCTGATGACCACGCGCGAGCTCGTGCCGGTGCGGACCTCCGAGCTGATCCGCGCCCGTGGCAGCACGCTCCTCCTCGGCGCCTTCGTGCCATTGGCGAGCTTCGCGCTGTTCCATCTCGTCACGATCTTCCCGGTCAGCTGGATCAACCTCTTCACCAACCGCTCGGTCTCCGAGTTCCTGCTGGTGCAGGCTGCCGGCGGCGTGGTCGGGGCCGGGGCGATCGTCACCTCCGGCCTGATCGCCGACCAGATCGGACGACGCAACACGCTGCTGCTCTCCGGCGCGATGATCGGCCTGTTCAGCCTGTCGAGCATTGTCGCACCGCTGCTCTTCGGTGACAGCCAGGCGGGGCAGACGATCTATGTGATCATCGGCTTCGGCCTGCTCGGGCTGTCCTATGGCCAGACGGCCGGCGCGGTCGCCAGCAGCTTCGGTGCGAACTACCGCTACACCGGCGCGGCCCTGACTTCCGACCTCGCCTGGCTGCTCGGCGCGGGCTTCGCGCCGCTGGTTGCGCTGACGGTGTCAAGCACGTTCGGCCTCGCCTGGGTCGGCATCTACCTGCTTTCCGGCGCGCTCTGCACGCTGGCGGCGCTGGCGGTCGATCGGCGCCTGGAAGCGCGCTACGAGTGAAGGCGGTGCCCATGAGGAGCAGCCGTCCTCGCTCGCGAGGGCGTCGGCCTGTCAGCCGGTGCTGTTCAGAAACAGCCGGATCTCGTCGGCGAGCCAGTCGCGCACGGCACAGACCTTGGGATGATCCTGGTTGCCAGGACGGTAGACCAGATCGTAGCCGCGTTCGGCCTTGAGCGTCAGCTCGGGGAAGGGCGCGACGAGGCGCCCGGCGGCGAGGTCCTCCGCCACGAGCACGCTGCGGCCGAGCGCCACGCCTTCGCCGCGCAGGGCGGCCTCGATGGCGAGGCTGCCATGGCTGTAGGCCGGGCCGCGGCTGCGCAGCTTCGCCAGGCCCGTCAGAGCGAACCACTGCTCCCAGTTCGCCAGCATGCGATCCTCATGCAACAGGATGCAGCCCGTCAGCTCCGTCGGCGAAACCCGGGCGCCGATCTCGCTCAAATAAGCGGGGCTGCACACCGGCGTGACGGTCTCGTCGAGGATCTGCTCCGCGACGGCGTGGGGGTAATGCCCGGTGCCATAGCGCACGGCGGCATCGATGCGGCCGTCGGCCAACTCGACATTGATGTCGGTGACGTCGAGATGCACGTCATAGTCCGGGAGGCGCACCATCAGCCGGTGCAGGCGCGGCGCCAGCCACTTGCTGGCGAGCGAGACGCTCGTGCTGAGCGTCAGGCGCGTCGCGACATTCAGGCTGCGCAGCCGCTCGGCTTCCCGCGTCAGCTCGGCCAGGCTGCGGGTGACGACCGCGAGGAACTCAGCGCCGGCCTCGGTCAGCACGATCTGCCGGGTCAGGCGTTTGAACAGGGCGACGCTCAGATGCGCTTCCAGTGTCTTAACATGGCGGCTCACCGCGCCATGGGTGAGGTTCAGCTCCTGCGCCGCCAGCGTCATGCTCGACAGCCGCCCGGCCGCCTCGAAGGCGCGGAGCGTCTGCAGCGGTGGAAGGCGATTGAATCGCGAGTTCATGCGTGAGTGTTGCTCACTCATGACGTGACGACAAATGGTTTGTCGGGCGGCCGCGGAAGACCTAGAGCCTGCGGTCACGCAACGCCTTCGCAACGCGCTCCTGACGCATGAAGACCGCCCCATGAGCCAAACGGCGCTCGCCACCCGCTACAGCCCCTCCGTCGGCAGCTTCGCTGCGATGCTGCTGCTGGCGCTGATGTGGGGCGTCTCGATTCCCATCACCAAGCTCGGCCTGCTGACGCTGCCGCCGCTGACGCTGACCGCGCTGCGCTTCGGGATCGCGCTACCGTTGATGTTCCTGCTCGTCATCGGCAAGCAGCGCCTGCCGCGCCGGGCGCTGCCGCGCGTCGCCGCCCTCGGCGTCCTCGGTATCGGCATCGGTCAGGTGGCGCAGACCTTCGGCGTCGTCGGCACCTCGGCCTCCGTCGCGACCATCATCTCGGCGACCATCCCGATCTTCGTCGTCGTCTTCGCGGCGGCGCGCTTGCGCCAATCGGTGTCTGGTTTGCAGGCGCTGGGGCTGCTGGCCGCCTTCGCCGGCATCGCTTTGGTCGCCTCCGGCCGCGGCGACGCGGCTGTCGCGACCTCGCAGACCACGCTCACCGGCGCGGCGCTGGTGCTGCTCTCGGCGCTGACCATCGCCTTCTACTATGTCTGGAGCGTCGAGCTGACCGAACAGTATGGCACCGCCACCGTTGCCGCCTGGAGCACGGTCTTCGGCTTCCTGGCGCTGCTGCCCTGGACGGCCTGGGAGATGTGGCATGTCCCGTTCGAGGTGACGGCCACGGGCCTCGCGACGGCGGTCTATCTCGGCATCGTCGTGACGGTGGCGGGCCTGTTCCTCTGGCTGCATCTGCTGCGCACGGTGCCGGCGCGCATCGCGGCCGGCATCCAGTATCTGCAGCCGGTCGTCGGTGTCGCCGCCGCCGCCGCTATGTTCGGCGACGAACTCGGGCTGTTCTTCGTGCTCGGCGTCCTGCTGGTGCTGGGCGGCCTTGCATTGACCGTCACGGAGCGACGCAAGGCGGCCGCCTAGGCGAGCCGCTTTAGCTCTCGAAATACGCCGTGTTGCGCCCGCCGATGACGATGTCCCAGCGATAGAGCGCCTCGCCACGCGGGCCCTGGCCGACGAGATTGCCAAAATGGCGCGGCTGGGCTTCGCCGAGCAGGATGAACATCGGGTCGCGGGCAAGATGCGGATCGCCGGCGAAATACATCTGGGCGATCAGCCTGGCCGAGCCGCCGCGGATCGAGACATGGACATGGGCCGGGCGCCAGCGGTCGATGTCCGGCCGCGCCAGGTAGGAGCCGGGCATGATGGTGCGGAAGCGATAGCGACCGGCCTCGTCGGTCATCGTCCGGCCGAAGCCGAGGAAGTTCGGGTCGAGCCGCTCGCGCACCGGGTCCTTCACATGGGTGTAGCGGCCCCATGTGTTGGCGTTCCAGATCTCGACCAGCGTGTTGCGGACCGGGCGGCCGAACTCGTCGAGGACATGGCCGGAGATCTCGATGACCTCGCCTTCGGCTTGCGGCCGGCCGGGCGCGATCCGGGTCAGGTCGTTCTCGCCGAGCTTGAGGCCGGGCAGATCACTCACCCAGGGCACGAAGCTGCGCCGCGCCGCCTCGGGGATCAGATGCAGCCGCTCGCTCGGCACGCGCCGTTCCGCCGCTCCGTCGGTGGGGCCCGGCAGCATCAGCCGGCCGCGGTCGATGATCAGGGACATCGCTTGCCCTCCGTTCAGCTCGAAAGGTCGTCGAAGAAGGGCGTCTCGCCCGGGCCGCGCATCACGATCGCGATCTCGTAGACCGCCGGGCCGTCCGCAGGTGCCTCGACCCGCCTGGCGATCAGGCGCTCGCGCAGTTCCGGCGGCAGGCTCGCCAGCAGCGGGTCCTGCGCGTTCGCCTTCGACTCGTCGTCGAAGAAGATCTGCGTGACCAGCCGGGTGATCCCGTCGGAGAACATCGTCATGGTGATGTGCGGCGCGCGTGCCGCCATGCCGCCCTCGGCGGGAAGCGCGCCCGGCTTGATCGTCCTGAAGGCAAAAGGTTCGGTTGTGGTGATCAGCCGGCCGAAGCCGTCGAAGAACGGGTCGAGCAGGGGATGGCCGTTATTGTCCGGCGTGCGCAGGATGCCGGCGGCGTTGGCCTGCCAGAACTCGACCAGCGCGTCGTCGACGATCGCGCCGTCGCTGTCGAGCAGGCGGCCGCGCAGGATGATCTGCTGTCCCTGCGGCCCGACGCTCAGCCCGCAATGCAGGCGCGTCAGGTCGCTGCGGTCGCCGTCGATGAAGGAATAGGGGTAGTAGGGACCGACCGTGTCTTCGGCGCGCGGCGCGAGCCGGTTGGTGACTGGCGTATCGCTCATCGCGCGACCTCGATCGACGATCTTTGCGGCATGCCGTCCTCTCTGCTCAATTATGTTTATATGCAAAACTCTGTTTAATCAACGCAGAGTGATGGTCAAGCCGCGACCTTGGCCTCGGTCGCGAAGCGGCCGGGATCGAAGAGCGGCAGCTCCGGCTCGCGGCCGAGGATGAGGTCGCCCATCAGCGCGCCGATATAGGGGCCGATGGTGTAGCCGCCGCGGACGCAGCCGAGCAGGAAGGCATTGTCGATGCCAGGTGCCGCGCCGGCGAGCGGGTAGAAGTCCGGCACATTGGCTTCGAACCCGGTCCAGGAGCGCACCACGCGGAAGCGATCGAGGCCGGGCACGGCGAACATGGCCAGTCTCAGATTCGGCAGCAGCGTCGCGGGGTCGACCGAGCCGCGGCCTTCGTCCGGCGAGCCGGTACCCTGCCAGCCGCCGCCGATCAGGACGCTGCCATTGGGCTTTTGCTTCAAGGTGAGCAGGCCGGTGGCGTGACCGATCACCGTGCCGACCAGTGCCGGGCCGCGCTCGGTGACCGAGACGGTGTTGACGCGGGCGCGGACCGGCAGGTCGAACCCGATCATCGCGCCGGCACTCCTGAGCCAAGCGCCGCAAGCGAGCAGAAGCCGGGTCGCGCGGATGGTGTCCGTTGGCGTCGCGAGCTGGAAGGCGCCGCCGCTGCGGTCGATCGCCGTGACCGGCGTGCGCTCGCGGATCTCGACGCCGGCGGCTTCGAGCAGAGCGCGGTAATAGGCGCCGGACAGGCTGGCGTTGGCGTAGCCGTCCTCGGCGCACCAGCTCGCGGCGACGACCTTGCGCGACAGGTTGGGCTCGAGCTCTGCGACCCGCGTCGGGGAGATCAGCTCGATCGGCGCGCCGGCCTCGCGCTTCAGGGCCATGCGCTCATGCAGGAGCTCGGCCTCGCGCTGGTTGAAGGCGAGGGTGATGCCACCGGTCTTGTGGAAGCCGACGCGCTCGCCGGCCCGTTCCCAGAGCTCGTGGCCCTTGATGGCATAGGGCATCAGCTTGACGCGCTTGATCTGCAGCGAAAGCGTGCCGGCATTGACGCCCGAGGCGCCGCTGCCGAGCGTCTGCTGCTCGATGACGATGGTGCGCATGCCGCCTGCGGCAGCGCGGCAGGCGGCGGCGCTGCCCAATATGCCGCCGCCGATCACGGCGAGATCGTAGAGCGCGCTCATAGCGGAGCCGGGGCGGGGATGGGCAATTCGTCGTAATCGAAGGCGCCGGTGATCGCCGCGAGCGGCACCGGGCGCAAGGGCGGACGGGCGCTCGGCTGGCCGATCGTCTCGCGATCCCAGCCGGTCGCAGCACCGATCAGCATCGCCGCCGCCTCGCCGCAGACGCGGCCGCCGCAGGGACCCATGCCGCAGCGCGTCGTCGCCTTGAGATCGGCGAGCGCCCTGGCTCCGGCTGCGATCGCGGCGTCGAGCGTTGCACGGGTGAGGCCTTCGCAGCGGCAGACGGTCGCCTGTGGCGCGATCAGCGCGGCTGCGCCGGGCGGCGGCATGGCGAGCGCCGACATCGCGGCGCCGAAGCGGCTCGATCTGCGCCAGTCGGCTTCGATCTTCGTCGCCTCGCTGGCGAGATCGCCGCCGCGCCCGAGCCGACGGGCGACGCCGAGCGCCGCAAGCTCACCGGAGAGCGGGGCGGCATCGGCCCCGCGCACGCCGGCGCCGTCACCGGCGACGAACAGCCCGGGGACGGAGGTCTGGAACGAGGCGTCGACGGCCGGGACCCAGCCGCCCAGCTCCGGCTCGTAGCGATGCTCGGCGCCGAGCAGCCGCGTGACCTCGGTCGAGGGCAGCAAGCCGAAGCCGAGGCAGACGGCGTCGGCGGGAACAGTCCGCTCGGCACCGCCAACCGGCCGCCAGTCGCGATCGACCGGGCCGATGGTGACGGCTTCGACGCCGTCGGTGCCGTGGATGGTGCGGATGGCCGCGCCGGAATGGATCGGAACACGCGCTTTCAGCAGCGCGAGCAGCCAGCCAGCGCCTTTCGCCATCAGATCGGGTCGGGCCAGCATGGCGCCGGCCCTGGCGAGCCAGCTTGCGCGAGGCGCGGCATCGACCACGGCCGCGACCTCGCCGCCGGCCGCGACGATCTTGCTGGCGGCGAGCAGGAGCAGGGGGCCGGAGCCGGCGACGACGACGCGGCGCCCCGGCAGCACCCCATGGGCCTTGAGCAGGATGGTCGCGCCAGCGAGTCCGATCACGCCGGGCAAGGTCCAGCCGGTGACCGGGATATGCCGCTCGATCGCGCCAGCGGCGACGATGAGATTGGACGCTTCGAGTGTCAGGGGCCCGTCGGGGCCGATCGCAATGACGGAGAAGCCTGGCGTCAGGGACCAGACGCGGTGGTTGGCGTAGAGAACTGCGCCGCTGGCGGCGAGCTTTGCCCGCAACGCGTCGCCCTTCGCCCGGTCGGCGTCGGGCTGTGTTGCCGTCGGCGCGGGCGACGGGGCGCGATAAACCTGACCGCCGGCTGCCGGCGCCTCGTCGATCACGGCGACGGAGAGGCCGAGGCTGCGGGCCTTGATCGCTGCTGCTGCGCCAGCGGGACCGGCGCCGAGCACGATGAGATCATAGGGGCTGCTCATCGCACCGACTCCACGATCAGCCCCTCATGAACCTGCGTGCGGCAAGCTTCGGTCAGCCGGCCGTCGATCGAGACGACGCATTCCTGGCAGACACCCATGAAGCAGAAGGCGCCGCGCGGGCCGCCATCGTCACGGCTGGTGCGCAAGGTGCGCCGCCCCTGTGCATAGAGCGCGGCGGCGAGCGTCTCGCCCTCCCGTGCGGTCAACATCTCGCCATCGAAGCGGAAGCTGACCGTCCGCGCCGAGACGGAGCCGATGCGCAGGTCGCCCTCCATCTCAGCGGCCGGGCAGCAGGCCGAGCTCGTCGAGCGTGGCGCGGAGCTTGTCGAGCTGGGCTCCGCCGAGCGGCAGCAGCGGGTCGCGCGGCACGCCGGCCGGCAGGCCCTGCAGGTTCAGCGCCGCCTTGAAGGAGGAGGGCCAGGTGCCGAGCGACATCAGCGTCTCGTAGACGATGGTCAGCTTGTGATGGGCGTCGACATAGTCGGCATCGGGCGCCTTGCGGCCGATCTCCATCAGCCTTCCGGCGGTCTTGCCGAGCAGCTCGGGACCGGTGGCGATGAAGCCCGGTGCGCCGAGCGCGCTGCCGATGAGGATGTAATAGGCCGGGCCCACCATCACCGCGATCCTGTCGCCCATGCGGTGGATCAGGCGGGTGAGATGACCGATGTCGCGATTGGATTCCTTGATGCCGACGACCGGGGCGACGCCGGTGATCGCCTCGACATCGTCGATCGAGAGCTCGATCACGGCGCGGCGCGGCGAGTTGTAGAGCACGATCGGCATGTCGACCGCCTTGCCGAGCAATTCGAAGCGGCGCAGCAGCTCCTCGCGCGTCGCCTTCAGCACATAGGTCTGCGGCATCACCAGGATGCCAGCGGCACCGGCATCTTTCGCCGCCTGCGCATACTGGATCGTCTGCCGCGAGCCCGGCGCGGTGCAGCCCATCATCACCGGCACGCGGCCGGCGCTGCGCTCGACGGCGATGCGGGTCAGGCGGGCGCGCTCGTCGCGATCGAGCGCCCAGCTCTCGCCATTGTCGCCGGCGACGCAGATACCCTGTGCGCCGATGCCGATAAGGTGCTCGACGATGTCGGAGAAGGCGTCGATCATGATCTCGCCGCGCGCGTCGAAGGGCGTGACGACGGCCGGCACGAAGCCCCTGAGCGTGTCCTTCGTCAGCATGGTCATGAGCGATGTCCTGAAGCGGAGCCAGCGAGAAGCGTGGCCATGGAAATGCGGAAGACGCTGCCGGTCTGCGCCTCGACGATGAAGAGCGACTTCTGGTCCGGCGAGAAGGCGCAGGAGGTCGTCCAGAGCCCGCCCGGCGTGTGCACCACGGCGATGGGATCGCCGAGGGCATCGACGAGATAGAGCCGCCCCGCCTGCGCCTGGGCGATGGCGAGGCGGCCGGAGACGTCGACCGAGAGCCCGTCGGGGCCAAGGCCGCCGGACAGCTGCAGGAAGGTGCCGACCATCGGCCAGGCTGGATCGGGCGCCTCGGCCATGAAGCGCCAGATGGCGTTGGCGCGAGTCGCGGCGAGATAGACCAGCTTGCCGTCCGGCGAGAGCGCGATGCCGTTGGGATAGGGCACGTTCGCCAGGATCAGCTCGGGCACCGTCTCGCCCCGGCGCAGCCGGTAGACCCGTCCGGTCGGGTCGGAGAGGCTGGTGCGGCCGGAATCGGTGAACCAGGCATCGCCGTTCGGCGCGATGGTGAGGTCGCTGAGGCCGCGGAAGGGTTCGGTGTTCACGCGGGCGCAGAGCGTCGTCACGGTGTTCGCCACGGGGTCGAAGGCGAGCAGGCCGTGGCGGTAGTCGACGATCAGCCAGGTTCCGTCGGCGCGCGGGCGCAAGGCATGGGGCTCGCCGTCATACTGGAAGGCGAGTTGCCAGTTGCCGTCCGGCGCGATCCTGAACAGGCGGCCATAGGGCACGTCGACGAGCCAGAGATGCCCATCGGCATCGAAGCAGGGGCCTTCGAGGAAGGAATGCAGGCGCTGGCCCGGACGCGTGATGCGGACCCAGTCGGTCGGTTCGCCGGTCCAGTGCAGATCCTGCGGCAGGCGGGTGAAGAGCTCGGCCTCGTGCCGGGGGAAGGCGGCGGCGATCATGCGATCACGCCCCGCGCTTTCAGGGCTTCGACCTCGGCCGGCGAGCGCCCGATTTCACCGAGGATCTCGGCGCTGTGCTCGCCGAGCCGCGGCGGGGGGCGGTCGATCGCCGGGCCGGCGGCGGCATAGGTGAAAGGGGCGAGCGGCACCGCGACAGGGGCTGCGCCGGGCAGCGCGGCGTCGAGCGTATGGAAGAAGCCGCGCTCGCGCAGATGCGGCAGGCGGGCGGCTTCGTCGAGCGTACGCACGCGCTCGGCCGGGATGCCGATCGCGTGTAGCCAGCCCTCCCACTCGGCCGCGGTGCGGGTCAGCATGATCGGGACAAGCGCCTCGCGCATCGCCTGCGCGGCACCCCAGAGCGCCGGCCAGCTGTCGAGAGCGGCGAAGTCAGGGCGGCCGAGGGCCTTCCAGAGCCGCCTGTTCTGCCTGACATTGAAAGCGCCGAGCACCAGAAGGCCGTCGGCCGTCTCATAAGTGCCGAGCCCGGCTTCCTTCGGGCGCGGCTGCACGAGGCCTTCATAGAGCGCGGCGGCTGCCTCCGGCGCCATCAAAGTCAGGGCGGTGTCGAACATCGCGCAGTCGATGACCTGGCCCCTGCCGCTGGCCTGTCGCTGGAACAGGGCGGCCGAGATGGCGAAGGCGGCGGCATAGCCGGTGGCGTAGTCGATAAAGGAGGCGCCTGATTTCACCGGCTCGCCCGACCGCCCGGTGGTGCGGGCCATCACGCCCGAGGCGGCCTGGATGACGTTGTCATAGGCGTTGACCGTCTCGCGCTCATGGCCGCGGGCGAAGCCGGTGATCGAGCTATGGATCAGCCGGGGATTGCGGGCGCACAGCGCCTGCGCTCCGAGCCCGAGGGCGTCGAGCGCGCCGGCGCGATAATTCTCGACCAGCACATCGGCGCCGTCGACGAGATCGAGCAGGATCGCCCGGCCTTCCTCCGTGGCGAGGTCGAGCGCAAGCGAGCGCTTGTTCGAGCCCTGCACGAGATAGTTGATGCCGAGGCCCGCGGCATTGAGGGCGTCGTCCGGCCCGCGGCCGCGCGCCGTATCCGGCATCTGCGGCGGCTCGATCTTGATGACATCGGCGCCGAGCAAAGCGAGCTGGTAGGCGCAGAACGGGCCGGCAAGCACATGGGTTAGGTCGAGCACCCGGATGCCGTGAAAGGGACGCTGCCCTGATGGGCTCAAAGATCGCGGGCTCAAGGCTCGGCCACTCCGTTCTTGTTTCTCATACGAAAATGTGTTTTGCATATCAACATAATTCTTCTGGTTGCGGGGAATGCCATGTCACAACCAAGCCCTCGGGCGAACGTGTCCGCGGTCCTGCATCGCAACCTCCGCAGCACGCCGCAGCTCGCTCTCAAGGGAGACGGCGTCTACCTCGTCGATGCCGAGGGGAGGCGCTATCTCGACGCCAGCGGCGGCGCGGCGGTGTCCTGCCTCGGTCATGGTCATCCGCGCGTCACCGCGGCGATCATCGCGCAGCTCGGCAAGCTTGAATACGCCCACACCTCCTTCTTCACGAACGAGCCGAGCGAGCGATTGGCGCAGATGCTGGTCGATCGCGCCCCGGCCGGCTTCGGCAAGGGCCGTGTCGCCTTCCTCGGCAGCGGCTCGGAGGCGATGGAGGCTGCGCTGAAGCTGGCGCGGCAGTATTTCGTCGAGATCGGCCAGCCCGGGCGGAGCCGCTTCATCTCGCGGCGGATGAGCTATCATGGCAACACGCTGGGGGCGCTCGCGGTCGGCGGCCATGCCGGGCGGCGGGCGCTGTACCAGCCGATCCTGATCGAGACCTCGCAGATTGCACCCTGCTACGCCTATCGCGACCAACGCGCCGGCGAGACGGAAGAGGCCTACGGCCTGCGCGTCGCCAATGAGCTCGATGCCGAGATACGGTGCCTCGGCCCGGAAAATGTCGCCGCCTTCATCGCCGAGCCGATCGTCGGGGCGACGCTTGGCAGCGCCACCGCGGTTCCCGGCTATTTTGCCCGCATCCGCGAGATCTGCGACCGGCATGGCGTGCTCTTCATCGCCGACGAGGTGATGTGCGGCATGGGCCGCGCCGGAGCGATGTTCGCGAGCGCGCAGGAGGGCGTCAGGCCGGACATCATCACCATCGCCAAGGGGCTGGGCGCCGGCTACCAGCCGATCGCGGCGACGATGGCGAGCGAACGCGTCGCCGGGGCGATCGAGGCCGGTTCCGGCCTGCTCGCCAATGGCCACACCTATATGAGCCATGCCGTCGCCTGCGCCGCCTCGATCGCGGTGATCGAGACGATCGAGGCGGAGGGGCTGCTCGACAACGTCCAGCGCATGGGCGCGCTGCTGTCGCGCCGGTTGAACGAGGCCTTCGGCCAGCATCCGCATGTCGGCGACATCCGGGGCAGGGGCCTGTTGCAGTCGCTCGAACTGGTCGCCGACCGCGACAGCAAGCAGCCCTTCGCGGCGAAGGAAGGGCTCGCCGCCCGGATCAAGCAGACGGCGCAGGGCCTCGGCCTGATCTGCTACCCGTCGAGCGGCACGGCCGACGGGGTCAATGGCGATCACGTGTTGCTGGCGCCGCCCTTCACCATCGATGCCGGCCATGTCGACGAGATCGTCGAGACGCTCGGGGCGGCGCTGGCGGCGACTTTGCCGGCCGCCCGTAGCGCCGCCTGAGGAGCCGCCGCCTTGTCGCGCAAGACCATCCTGACCTGCGCCGTCACCGGCAATCTGACGACGCGCGAGCAGCATCCCGGCCTGCCGGTGACGCCGGCCGAGATCGCGGCCGCCGCCGTCGAAGCCGGCAAGGCCGGCGCGGCAGTCGTGCATCTGCATGCGCGCGATCCCGGCACGACCAAGGGCACGATGGACCTTGCCCTCTTCACCGAGATCGTCGACCGCATCCGGCAATCCGGCTCCGACGTCATCCTCAACCTCTCGACCGGAGAGGGCGGGCGCTTCGTGCCGGGGATCGACGATCCCAAGATCGCGGCGCCGGGCACGACGCTGACCACGCCGGAGCGCCGGGTCGCGCATGTCGAGGCGCTGAAGCCGGAGATCTGCACGCTCGACCTCAACACGATGTTTTCGGGCAGCGCGGTGGTGATCAACACGCCGCGCAACGTCACCGAGATGGCGCGGCGCATCTATGCCGCAGGCGTCCTGCCCGAGCTGGAGCTGTTCGACGGCGGCGACCTGCAGCTCGCCAAGGCGCTGCAAGCCGATGGCGTCCTGCGAAATCCGCTGCTGATCCAGATCGTGCTCGGCGTGCGCTATGGCGCGATCCCCAATCCGCAAACGCTGGTCTATTTCGCTTCGCAATTGCCGTCGGACTGTATCTGGGCGGCCTTCGGCATCGGCCGGCATGAGTTCCCGCTGCTGGCGCAGGCCTTCCTGCTCGGCGGCCATGTCCGCGTCGGGCTCGAGGACAATGTCTATATCCGCAAGGGCGTGCTGGCGCGCGACAATGCCGAATTGGTCGAGAAGGCCGGCACGATCATCGAGAATTTGGGTGGCGCGCTCGCGACGCCGGCCGAGGCGCGGGCGATCCTCGGCCTCTAGCCGAGGCGTTCGGAAATCCGCTTGGCCGCGGCCCTGACCGCGGCGAGGTAGCGGCCGTCGATCTGGTCGAGATCGAAGGCCGAGTCCGGCCCGGAGATGTCGATCGCGGCGACGACCGTGCCGCGCCGGTCGACGATCGGGGCCGAGATCGAGCTGCCAGCGGCCTCCATCACGCCCCGGCTGACGACATGGCCGCGCGCAGCCGCCGCTTCGACCGTAGCGACCAGCTCTGGCGTCGAGGTCGGCGTCTGGCTGGTCAGCGGCACGAAGCGCTCCTTGCGGAAGAGCTCCTCCAGCTCCGCTTGCGGCAGGCCGGCGAGCAACAGCCAGCCCATTGGCGAGGCGTAGGCCGGCACCCGCGAGCCGACATTCATGTTGCTGAGAAAGCCCGAGCGGGTCTGCACGCAGCTGAGATAGAGCACGTCGCGCTCGTCGCGGATCGCCAGATGCGCCGAGACCAGCGTCTCGTCGCGCAGCGCCTCCAACTCGGGGCGGGCGATCTCGATGATGTCCTTCGAGGCCAGGAAGGCGAAGCCGATATTGAGGACGCGCGGCCCGAGCGCGAACTGCTTCGACTGCTCCTCCTCGAGGAAACCCATATGCCGGAGCGTATAGATCAGCCGGAAGACCGAGGAACGCGTCAGGCCGAGCTCCGAGGCGATCTCGGTGATGCTCAGCGGCCGGCGCGCGGCCGCGACGATTTCGAGGACACGCAGGCCGCGATGCAGGCCGGGCACGAAATAGACCGCGTGGTTCTTGTGCTGCGTTTCCACATCCGCCGCGTCGTCCATGCGTTGCCGACTCGCTTCAGGTCACCGTTCCATTTGCATGTAAAACAGTTGGGCGCTGCGGTCACGTCCGAGGGAGGCGGTGCAAAGGCGGCTGCTGTTGCGATCAGGCCGGCAGCACCTTGCCGGGGTTCATGATGTTGTTGGGGTCGAGGCTCGCCTTCAGCGTCCGCATCACCTCGACGGCAGAGTCGCCATGCTCCTTGCGCAGGAACTTCGCTTTGCCGTAGCCGACGCCGTGCTCGCCGGTGCAGGTGCCGCCGAGCTCGATGGCGCGATTGACCAAGAGGCCGTTCAGTCGCTCGGCCTCGCGGATCTCCTCGGGCGAATCCATCCGGATCAGGAAGCCCATGTGGAAATTGCCGTCGCCGACATGGCCGAGCGCCGTCACCGGGAAGGGGGCGTCCTTGGCGTGCTCCTTGATCTCGGTGATGCAGGCGGCGAGCTGGGAGATCGGCACGCAGGTGTCGGTGCCCCAGCTGCTGGCGCCGGGGCGCAGCGCGAGCAGCGCGTAATGCATGTTGTGTCGGGCCTGCCAGAGCTTGTTGCGCTCCTCGGCGCTGGTCGCAAAGCGCCAGCCTTCGCCGCCATGGCCCTCGGCGAGCATCTGCACGGTCTCCGCCTGCGAGACCACGGCCGCCTCGGTGCCGTGGAATTCGAGGAAGAGCGCGACCGTCTCGGGATAGCTCAGATTGTTATGGCGGTTGATGGCGCGCATGCAGGTCTCGTCGAGCAATTCGACGCGGGCGACCTGGATGCCGCACTGGATCGTCTCGATGGCGCAATTGACGGCGCTGGCGATGTCCGGGAAGGAGCAGACCGCGACCGAGCTCGCCTCGGGGATGCCGTAGAGACGCAAGGTGACCTCGGTGATGACGCCGAGCGTGCCCTCCGAGCCGACGAAAAGGCGGGTGAGGTCGTACCCGGCTGAGGATTTGCGGGCGCGGCCGCCCGTCTTCAAGATGGTGCCGTCGGCGAGCACGACAGTCAGCGCCAGCACATTGTCCTTCATCGTGCCGTAGCGCACCGCATTGGTGCCCGAGGCCCGCGTCGCGGCCATGCCGCCGAGGGTCGCGTCGGCGCCGGGGTCGACCGGGAAGAACAGGCCGGTGTCGCGCAGGTGCTCGTTGAGCTGCTTGCGGGTGACGCCGGCCTCGACCGTGCAGTCGAGATCCTCGGCATTGACGGCGGTGACCGCGTTCATGCGCGAGAGGTCGATGCAGACGCCGCCATGCAGCGCGACGACATGGCCTTCGAGCGAGGTGCCGGCGCCGAAGGGAATGACCGGCACCTTGGCCTGATGGCAGAGCTTGACGATCTGGCTGACCTCTTCGGTGGTCAGCGGATAGCAGACCACGTCCGGTGCCTTGGTCGGGTGATAGGATTCACCATGGCCATGATGCTCGCGCTCGCTGTCCGAGGTCGAGCAGCGCGGACCGAGGAGGTCGCGGAGCGAGGCGGTCAGGCTGTCGAGGGCGGGATGCCGAGAGCTGCCGGGCGTGGTGGCGGGGGCGTTCATTGGGTCTTCGATCCTCGTGCACGTCTTCGGCGCGGCTGCGCTGCAATCTCGGCCATCACGTCTTATTCAGCCACCGCCGATGCAGCATGAGCGCCCTGCATCGCCAGGGGAAGTATTGCGTCAGGCCGATGGGTCGCGTCCGGCGACGCCGAGGAGATACTGGCCATAGCCGCTCTTCGACAGCGCCTGCCCGAGCGCGCGCAACTGCTCGCGGTCGATCCAGCCGTTCTCGAAGGCGATCTCCTCGGGGCAGGCGATGCGGAAGCCCTGGCGGCGCTCCAGCGTGCGCACGAACTCCGAGGCCTCGACCAGGGAATCGGGCGTGCCGGTGTCGAGCCAGGCATAGCCGCGCCCGAGCCGCTCGACGTTGAGCGCGCCGCGCTCGAGATAGGCAAGGTTGACGTCGGTGATCTCGAGCTCGCCGCGAGCCGAGGGCTTCAGCTCGCGGGCGATCTCGACCACCTGCTCATCGTAGAAATAGAGGCCGGTCACCGCCCAGTGCGAGCGCGGGACCTTGGGCTTCTCCTCGATCGAGAGCGCCTTGCCGGCAGCATCGAAGGAGACGACGCCATAGCGCTCGGGGTCGCTGACGCGATAGGCGAAGACGGTGGCGCCGCTCTGGCGGGCGGCGGCGCGGTGCAGCACATCGGTGAGGCCGTCGCCGTAATAGAGGTTGTCGCCGAGGATCAGGGCTGAGGGGCCGCCGGCGACGAAATCGGCGCCGATATGATAGGCCTGCGCCAGCCCCTCCGGCTTCGGCTGGACCGCATAGGAGAGCGTCAGGCCCCAGCGCTCGCCGCTGCCGAACAGCGCCTCGAAGCGCGGCGCGTCCTCCGGCGTCGAGATGATCAGGATCTCGCTTATGCCGGCGAGCATCAGCGTCGAGAGCGGATAGTAGATCATCGGCTTGTCGTAGACAGGCAGGAGCTGCTTCGACGTCACCATGGTCATCGGGTGAAGCCGCGTGCCGCTGCCGCCGGCGAGGATGATCCCCTTCATGGATGGCTCCTTCAGCTTCGCGATGGCGCGAGCAATATGGCGACGCAGCTTTGCACGGAACCCTGCCAGGGCGGCAGGCGCAGGCCGTGGCGCTGGGCGAGCAGGCCGCAGTCGAGCCTGGAATTGCTCGGCCGGCGGGCGGGGGTGGGGTAGTCGATCGTGGCAATACGCCTGACTCTGGCGCTCGGGCCACCAAGCGCGGCCGAGGCGGCGAAGACGGCTTCCGCCAGGTCGGCCCAGCTCGCCTCGCCCATGCCGGCGGCGTGGAAGATGCCGCGCAGCGCGGCATCGCCGGGGCGGGCGACCAGCGCCTTTGCCAGCGCGATGATCGCCTCGGCGAGATCGGGCGCGCTGGTTGGCGAGCCCAGTTGGTCGGAGACGACGCCGATCTCGTCCCGGCTCTCGGCCAGGCGCAGCATCGTCTTCACGAAATTGGCGCCGTAGGGGCTGTAGACCCAGGCGGTGCGCAGGATCGTCCAGTCGGCGCCGGACGCCATGACGGCTTCCTCGCCGGCGAGTTTGGAGCGTCCGTAAGATGAGAGCGGGCCGGTCGGGTCGCTTTCCAGCCAGGGGCGCGGCGCCCTGCCGTCGAAGACATAGTCGGTGGAGATCTGGATCAGCGGCACGCCGATAGCCGCCGCGGCTGCCGCGACCGCTCCGGCACCCTCGCCGTTGATGCGCATGGCGAGGTCAGGCTCGGCCTCCGCCTTGTCGACGGCGGTGTAGGCGGCGGCGTTGACGATGCAGTCGGGTTTGGTCGCGGCGAGGGCCTGCCGAACGCTCTCCGGCCGCGCCAGGTCGAGCTCGGGCCGGCCGACCGGGATGACGGTCACGCCTGCGATCTCGGCCTGGGCGAGGAGGGATTGGACGAGCTGCCCGGTCCATCCGGTCACGGCTATGCGCATCGGGCCTTCACGATTCGGAGCATGATGCGATCGTCCGGTCCCGCGCCGCCCCGGAATGCGCAGCGCTTGCATGTCATGGCTGTCGATCTAAAGCATGGCCGGAAGAGGCTCAACCCGCCCGCAACGGCGTCCCTCTGGCTCAAGATGCATGAGAGGAGCAGCCGCGTGACCGCCTTGTCCCCGATCGTCGTCGTCGATGGCGTCAGCAAGCGGTTCGGCGCGCTGACGGCGCTCGACGATGTCTCGCTCTCGGTGCTGCCCGGCGCGGTGCAATGCATCGTCGGGCCGCCTGGCTCGGGCAAGTCGACTCTGCTGCGCTGCATCGGCCAGCGCGAGACGATCGACGCCGGCAGCATCACCGTCGCGGGCGAGCCGATCGGTGATCGTCGCCTCGACATCGCGTCCCAGCACCTCATGACCGGCATGGTCTTCGAGCACCCCGACCTGTCCGACCAGATGACGGTGCTGCAGACCCTCATCGAGAGGCCGCTCACGCTGCTGAAGCGGCCGCGGCGCGAGATCGTCGCCGAGGCGATGGCGCTGCTCGACCGTGTCGGCCTCGCCGAGAAGCGCGATTCCTATCCGAGCGAGCTCTCGGGCGGCCAGCAGCAGCGCGTCGCGATCGTCCGGGCGCTGGCGATGAGGCCGCAGGTCATGCTCTTCGACGAGCCGACCTCGGCGCTCGATCCCGAGCATGCCGGCGAGGTGCTCGCCGCGATGCGCGACCTCGCCGCCACCGGCATGACCATGATCGTTGCGACCCGTGAGCGGGACTTCGTCCGCAAAGTCGCGAGCAATGTCGCCGTTATGGACAGGGCCAGAATCGTCGAGCAGGGGCCGCCGCAGTGGGTCTCCGAGCGTGCTTTTGTGCGGTCCTTGGGAGGAGAGCGCTGACGTCCGGACTTGCCGACGCATTGGCGTTTGCCGCGGCAAGACCTACATCGGACGGACCTTGCGAGAGTTTTGAGCTGCCGATGTCCGAACGCGATAGCGAAGCCAATCGATTCTCCGCCCGCGCGGCGCGCTATGCTCGCGTCGGCGCCAATGTCGGCGGGGTGGCGGCGCGGATCGCCGGCACCAAGCTGTTCGGCCTCGAGGGCCGCAACGCCACCAATGCCGAGGCGCTGGCCAAGGCGCTGGGCGGGCTGAAGGGCCCGCTGATGAAGGTGGCGCAGCTCGTCGCCACCATCCCCGACGTGGTGCCGCCGGAATACGCCGCCGAGCTGCAGAAGCTGCAATCGGAGGCGCCGCCAATGGGCGCCGCCTTCGTCAAGCGCCGCATGCAGGCCGAGCTCGGCGCGAACTGGCGCGAGCGCTTCGGCGAGTTCGACCTCAAGCCGGCGGCTGCCGCCTCGCTCGGGCAGGTGCACCGGGCGACCACGCATGACGGCGCACAGGTTGCCTGCAAGCTGCAATATCCCGACATGGAATCGGCTGTCGAAGCCGATATCTCGCAGCTCGAAATTCTGTTCGGGTTGCACCGGCGCATGGGCGCGGTGATCGACACCAGCGAGATCGCCAAGGAGATCAGCGCCCGCGTCCGCGAAGAGCTTGATTACCGCCGCGAGGCGAAGCATGTCGCCCTCTACCGGCAGATGCTCGCCGCGACGTCGGAAGTGCGCGTGCCCGATGTCGTGCCGGAACTGTCGACGCGGCGGCTGCTGACCATGGGCTGGCTCGACGGCGACAAGATCCTGAACCACAAGCAGGCGAGCCAGCAGGTCCGCGACAGAATCTCGACCGCGATGTTCCGGGCCTGGTGGCGCCCGTTCAGCCATCACGGCGTGATCCATGGCGATCCGCATCTCGGGAACTACACGGTCTTCCAGGAGGGGGGCGAGCCCCAAGGCATCAACCTGCTCGACTATGGCTGCATCCGCATCTTCCCGCCGAGCTTCGTCGGCGGGGTGGTCGATCTCTATCGCGGGCTCCTTGAAGGCGACGATGCCCGCGTCGTTCATGCCTATGAGATCTGGGGCTTCAAGGGGCTCAACAAGGAGCTGATCGATACGCTCAACATCTGGGCGAAGTTCATCTACGGCCCGCTATTGGAGGATCGCATCCGCCGGATCGCCGAGGGCGTCAGCCCCGCCGAATACGGCCGCAAGCAGGCCTTCCAGGTGCATTCGGCTCTGAAGGCGCGGGGCCCGGTGACGGTACCTCGCGAATTCGTCTTCATGGATCGCGCCGCGATCGGCCTCGGCGGCGTCTTCCTGCATCTCGATGCCGAGCTGAATTTCCACCGGCTGTTCGAGCAGGAAATCGAGGCATTCAGCGTCGACAAGGTGGCGAGCGAACAGGGGACCGCGCTGGCGGCGGCCGGTCTTCAGGGTTCCTGACGATCAGAATCGCCGGTGAAAGGGCGACCCGGCATCTGCCTGTCCGGGGGCTGCTGCCATAAGTCGCGCCGCTTGATTCACGGCCTGAACCGCTGCAACCGGTGTCGGTCGCACTTTTTTTCCCGCACTGTGTTGCCGGCACTTCGAAAATAGCCGCTGCCGCTCCCAGCGCTCCGTTGCCGACCCCTCGCAGGTGCGGTACAGGGCATCGGACAGGGTTTGAATTCGGGACTTCCTTCATGGCCGACCACGGACACGCCGCCGACATTCCGCAGATGGACTATCCGGAGCACGAGCGCACCTATGTGGGCTTCGTCCACTTCGCCGAAGTCGGCACGCTCGCCTGCCTCGCCATCGTCGCGGCGCTCGCGGTCGGCGGCACCAAGCATGCCTGGGGCACGGCCATCATCGGCACGCTGCTGACCCTGGTCGGCACCGGCGTCGGCATCGCCGCCCCGTCGATCGGCTGGCGCGCCACGCTCGTCCCCTTCGTCCTGATGCTGCTGGCGCTGCTGCTCTACTGAGCGGCGAAGGCACGGTACTGACGGAATCGTCAAGGCGCTGGCGCAGGTGAGCCGGCGCCTCCGTCATCGGAACGTCGTAAAGGGTCGGCTCGATGCCGGCCCTTTCGTTTGGGCGGCGGCCGAAGGTCACGACTGATGCGCAGGATCCTGAAGCTTCTCGCCGTCGCCGCGCTCTGTGCCTATGGCGGCGTGCTGGCGCTGCTCTACGTCAAGCAGCGCGAGATGATGTATCCGCGCAATCCCGCCCGGGCCGAGATCGCCAGCGCCAACCTGCCGGGCGTCGAGGAAGCCACGCTGACCGCAGCCGACGGCGAGAGGCTGGTCGCCTGGGTGGTGCCGCCGCGCGAAGGCAAGCCGGTGCTGCTGTTCTTCCACGGCAATGCCGGGAATTTCGGACGCCCGATCCGGCAGACACGCTTCCGCGCCCTGACGCAGGACGGCACCGGCCTGTTCGCCGTCAATTATCGCGGCTATGGCGGCTCGACCGGCTCACCCACCGAGGACGGGCTGGCTCAGGACGCCCGCGCCGCCTATGCGGCGGCCGTGGCGCGCTTCGGCGCCGAGCGGCTGGTCGGCTATGGCGAGTCGCTCGGCACCGGCGTCGTGGTGAAGCTGGCGGCGGAGGTGCCGCTGAAGGCGGTGATCCTCGAAGCGCCCTATCTCTCGACCGTCGCGGTGGCGCAGCAGCTCTACCCTTATGTCCCGGTTGGGCTGTTCATGCACGACCAGTTCCACTCCGACCGAGCCATCGGCAAGATCAAGGCACCCGTGCTGGTGCTGCACGGCCAGCGCGACGGCGTCATCCCGTTCAGCCAGGGCGAGGCGCTGTTTTCGCTCGCCAATCCGCCGAAGCGCTTCATCCGCTTTCCGGAGGGACATCACGAGAACCTGCCGGCGCAGGGCTCGGTGCCGGAAATCCGGCGCTTCCTCGCCGACCTCGCCGCCAGCCGCCTGGACGGCAGCGAGACGGTGACCGCCGCGGCGCAGTAGGCGGCTTGGTTCAGAAGCGGAACATGCCGCCACCGCCGCCGACCCGGGCGGCGCCGGCGCGGGCGATCTGATTGTTGCCGTCGAGGCCGAGGGCGCGCTGATAGGCCTCGCTCGCCTCGGTCTTCTTGCCCTGCTTCTCGAAGGCGAAGCCGCGGCCGGCCCAGGCGGCCGCATTGCGGTTGTCGACATTGAGCGCGGCGGTGAAGTCCTCGAGCGCCGAGTCGTATTTGCCGAGCGCGTTCAGGCTCTCGCCGCGGGCGATATAGGGCGGGGCGGTATAGGGGTTGCGGTCGATCACCGAGTCGAAGTCGGTGACGGCCTGCTGGTGCTGGCCTTCCTTCTGGTAGACCAGCCCGCGGGCATGGAAGGCTTCGGGCGATTCCGGGTTGAGGCGGATGGCGGTGTTGAGATCGGCCAGGGCCTGCTGGCTGTTGCCCTGCAGGCGCAGCAGGTTGGCGCGGGCGACGAAGGCCGGGGCGTAGTTCGGATTGGCGGTGGTGGCGCGGTTGAAATCCTGCAGCGCGGCGTCGTTGCGCCCGCTCTGGCGCAGCGCCAGGCCGCGATTGGTGTATGCCGGCGCGAAATTGGCGTCGATCTGCACCGCCTTGGTGAAATCGGAGATGGCGTCGGAGTAGCGGCCGATGCGGGCGTAAGCGGCGCCGCGGGTGTTGTAGGCCTGCGGATCGTTCGGGTTGCGGTTGATCACCTCGCTGAGCGAGCCGATGTTGACGCTCGCGGCTTCGGTGTTCTCGGTCTGGAGTTCAGCGACGCCGGCGCCGGAGCTCATGCTCACCGTGTCGCAGCCTGCGAGCGCGAGCGCGAGGCCCGTCGCGATCAGCCAGTTCCTGCCTGTGAGCATGTTCTTGTCCATCGCCTCGAACTCTCGTCTGCCATGCGGCGTCACCGCCCCGGTCCGCCGCCCATCCTCCAAAACGCCCAAGCCCTGACAAAGTTTGGTTAACGAGGCTACCAAAAAAACAACAGCGCCTGGAGAAGCCCCAGGCGCACACAGATATTAGAACAGTAGCGGGCGGTGGCCGCCGGTCCCTTGCGTGGTCAGACCGCCGGCCGGGCGGGACGCTCGGGACGCTTCGGCTTGGCCGGTGCCGGCAGCAGGCCTTCGCGCTGCAGCTTCTTGCGGATCAGCTTGCGGGCGCGGCGGACGGCCTCGGCCTTCTCGCGCGCCTTCTTCTCGGACGGCTTCTCGTAGTGGCCGCGGAGCTTCATCTCACGGAAGATGCCCTCGCGCTGCATCTTCTTCTTCAGCGCCCGCAGCGCCTGATCGACGTTGTTGTCGCGAACAAGAACCTGCACGTCTTCAGTCCGTCGTTGTCGGTGGTCCGGAATAGGGTCGGCGACCTTCCGTCCGGAAGATCGCCGCGAAGGTGGTGCGGATACCAGAATTCCCGAGGCCTGTCCACGCTGCAGCGCGGCGAAACCCGCGGAAACACGTGGGTTTCGCGGGTTGGGCGCTCCGTCGTTCAGTTCGCCTCGGGGAGGACGCGGGTGACGTGGCCCATCTTGCGGCCGGGCCTGGCCTCGCGCTTGCCGTAGAGGTGAAGATGCGTGCCGGGTTCGGCCAGGATGGCGCGCCAGTCATTCGCCTGGTCGCCGATCAGGTTCTGCATGGTGACGCGGCCGCGCCGCGCCGTCGCGCCGAGCGGGAAGCCGCAGACGGCGCGGACATGCTGGTGGAACTGCGAGGTCTGCGCGCCTTCGCTGGTCCAGTGCCCGGAATTGTGGACGCGCGGGGCGATCTCGTTGACGACGACCTGCTCGCCGCCCTTGTCCTCGACAAGAAAGAACTCGACGGCGAACACGCCGACATAGCCGAGTGCCTCGCCGATGCGCCGGGCCGCTTCGATGGCGGCGTCGGCGGCAGCCGGGCCGATGCGGGCGGGGATCCGCGTCAGCGCCAGAATGTGGTCGCGATGCTCGTTCTCGCAGACGTCGAAGGCGGCGAAGGCGCCGTCGGCGGCGCGGGCGGCGACGACCGAGACCTCGCGGGAAAACGTCACGAAGCCTTCGAGGATGGCTGGGAAATGGCCGATCTCGTCCCAGGCGGCCGCCAGATCGGCACCTTCAGTAATCTTGACCTGGCCCTTGCCGTCATAGCCGAAACGCCGCGTCTTCAGCACGGCGGGGCGGCCGAGCTTCGCCACGGCCTTTTCCAGATCGGCGAGCGAGTCGACCGGCTCGAATGGCGCCACGGCAAGGCCGAGATCGGCGACAAAGCGCTTCTCGGTGAGACGGTCCTGCGTCACCGCGAGTGCCTTCGCACCGGGATGCAGCGGGGTACGGGCGGCGAGGAAGGCCGCGGTCGCGGCCGGGACGTTCTCGAACTCGTAGGTCACGATGTCGACGGCATCGGCGAAGCTGGCGAGCGCTGCCTCGTCCTCATAGGCGCCGATGGTGTGGCGGGCAGCGACTTCATAGGCCGGACTGTCGAGTTCGGGCGCAAAGATATGGACGCGCACGCCGAGATCGGCCGCGGCCAGGGCCAGCATGCGGGCGAGCTGCCCGCCGCCCAGAATGCCGAGGACGGCGCCGGGGCCGAGGCCGCGCGGATCGGGCGGGCTCATGCTTCGTCCTTCGGGCGCTCGGCGACGGCAGCGCTGAGCTTGGCGCGCCAGGCGTCGAGCCGCTCGGCGAGGCCTTCGTCGGACAGTGCGAGCACGGCGGCGGCGAGCAGGGCGGCGTTGATCGCGCCGGCCTTGCCGATCGCGAGCGTGCCGACCGGGATGCCGCCCGGCATCTGCACGATCGAGAGCAGGCTGTCCTGGCCGGAAAGCGCCTTGGATTCGACGGGTACGCCGAAGACGGGCAGGGGCGTGAGCGAGGCCGTCATGCCCGGCAGATGCGCCGCGCCGCCGGCGCCGGCGATGATGACCTTGAAGCCTTCCGCCTTGGCGCCCTTGGCGAAGGCGACCATCCGATCGGGAGTGCGATGGGCCGAGACGATGCGCGCGTCGAAGGCGATGCCGAGCTCGCCCAGCGTCTCGGCGGCATGGCGCATCGTCGCCCAGTCGGACTGGCTGCCCATGATGATGGCGACGGGTGGGGTCGGCTCGGCCATGAAATCAGCGCTTCCCGGCAGGAGGGAGGAAGCGCGCGATCTAGACCGGCCGCAGCGTCACAGGCAAGCGCCGAATCGGGATTCCGGCGGAATTTCCGTGCCTAAGCGATGATGTCAGGCGTCAGCTGGTCTTCGAGATGGGAGATGCGGTCGCGCAGATAGAGCTTGCGCTTCTTCAGGCGCTGAATCTGGATCTGGTTGACCGGGCCGAGGCGTTCGAGCGCATCGATGGCGCTATCGAGATCGCGATGTTCCTCGCGCAGACGCGCGAGCTCCGCCTGCAGGACCTCGATTTCCTCCTGGCTCAGTTCGAATCCCATGAAGCCGTCTCATCATCGCCGCGATCGCGGCCGACTATGCGCAGGCGCGGGCGGCCCGGCAAGGTGTCGCCGGCGCGATGCGGGCCGGCTCGCTCGCATTCATGAGCCTCGGGAAAGGTCTCGGAAGGGATCACAGAAACTCATGGTGCAGTGCACGTCTGCCCCGCAGACGTGAAGCCGGCTCTGTGTCAGACTTCTCTTGCTAGAACGCTCATCAGGAGGATCCAGATGTCGCTGCAGACACATCTCGCCGAGCTCGAACGCAAGCATCGCCAGCTCGAGGAAGCCATCGCCCAGGCGGTCGCCAGCCCCTCGTCGAACGATCTTGGCGTGGCCGAGCTCAAGCGGAAGAAGCTGCTGCTGAAGGATGAGATCGAGCGCGTGCGGCTGACCATGCCGGCACCGACACTACACTGAGATGACAGAGCGGGCCGCGGCGGTCCGTGACGAATTCGCGCAAGGCGCGCTTCACCGGCCCCGAAAGGGGCCGGCTTTTTTTGTGGGTATAGGCGTCGCGATCCGGCGCCGGCGTCGCTGGGAGGCCGGGCTTGGAGGAGATCGCGAGATCGTGCCAGAATGCGCGGAGCTTAGAGGGATGCACCGTTGGCCCGTGTCGATAGGCACAACACCACCCGCTACTGGAACGCGACCGGCGTCGACGGGCTCAGCTGCCTCCACGCCGATTTCACGACGCATGACTACGCGCCGCACCAGCATGACGCCTTTGTCGTCGCGGTGACGGAGAGCGGCGGCTCCGAGTTCAGGAGCCGTGGCCGCAGCGACGAGGCCCGCGAGAGCGTGCTGCTCGTCTTCAACCCCGCCGAGCCCCATTCCGGCCGCATGGGCTGGAGCAAACGCTGGCGCTACCGCTCGCTCTATCTGACGCAGCCCGCCATCGATCACGTCACCGCCGGTCTCGGCATCGACCGCCCGGCCTATTTCATGCGCAATGTCCTCGGCGATGCCGACCTGATCGCGGCCTTCGCCCGGCTGCACCGCAGCCTGGACGAGGGCCATGACCCGCTCGAGGAACACGAGCTCCTCGTCGCCAGCTTCGGCGAGCTTTTCACCCGTCACGGCGACGGGGCCCGTGCGATCCCGACTGTGTCGCGCGATGAGGCCGCGGTTTCGATCGTGGTGAAGCGGATGGCCTCGCAGCATGCCGAAAGTGGGCTGTCTCTCGACGAAATGGGGCTCTGGGTCGGCATGACCGCGTTCCAGCTCATCGGACTGTTCAAGCGCACGATCGGGCTGACACCCCACGCCTATCTGACACAGCTCCGGCTGAAGGCGGCAATCCGGGAGCTAAAGGCCGGCGTGCCGATCGCTGAGGCGGCGCTGGCCAGCGGCTTCTATGACCAGAGCGCGCTGACCCGGCACTTCAAGCGCTCCTTCGGCATCACACCCTTGCAGTACCAGCGGGCAGGGGCTGCCGGCCTTACCCGCTGACCTTTCAATTTCCGCCAATACCACGCTGAACGAGGCTGCCAGACTCCCCCGAAAAGGAGTCTTCGTGTGACGCGCTATTTCTGCCTGGACGAGCCGGAGGTGTTCGACCTCGAAACTACGGTCGTGGCCGCTGAGCCGGGCCGTGTCCGGCTCGATCGCTCGCCGTTCTACCCCGGCGGCGGCGGCCAGCTTCCCGACAAGGGGAGATTGCACTGGTCCGGTGGCGAGGTTGCGATCACCGGCTTCGAGACCGCGGGCGAAGGCATCTGGCACTTGCTAGGCGAGCCGATCTTGCTGACCGGCGCCGTGGTCGCCGAGGTCGACCGCCCGTTCCGGCAGCTGATGCGCGAGCTCCATACCGATCTGCACATCGTCAACGCGCTGGTTTACCAGGGCTTCGACGGCGCGCTCGTCACAGGCGTGCAGATGAACGAGGACGGCACGGCGCGGATCGATTTCGACCTGGCCGACGCCGACAATGAGCGTCTCCGTGGGCTCGAAGGCGCCATCAACGATGTGATCAGGCAGGACCTGCCGGTCCGCGAGACCTATGTCGGCGAGGGCGAGGCCTTCGACGAGCCCGGCCTGATCCGCTCGCGCTCGGTGACACCGCCGCCGACGGCCGACGGCCGGATCAGGGTCGTCGACATCGTCGGGCTCGATCGCCAGGCCTGCGGCGGCACGCATCTGGCGTCGACGGGGGCGTCGCGCCCGCTGCGGATCCTGAAGATCGACAATAAGGGCCGCCACAACCGCCGCCTGCGCATCGGCCTCGACGGCGTGTGAGGCTGCCCATGTCCGCCGTCCTTAAGGGGCTCTGGGCGCGGCCGTTGCTGCTGCTCTGGCTGCCGCCGCTGTTCTGGGCGGGAAACCTCGTTCTCGGACGTGCGCTGGGGCCGAGCTTCCCGCCGGTGTCGCTCGCTGTCGGGCGCTGGCTCGTGGCGCTGGCCTGCCTTGTTCCCTTCATCGGCCGGCAGGCCTGGCGGGAGCGGGCATTGCTGCGGCAGCACCTTGCCCTGATCGTCGCCTGCGGCGCCTTCGGCATCGCCGGCTACAATGCGCTGGGATATCTCGCACTGCGGACGACGCCGGCCGCCAGCGTCGCCTTCCTGAACTCGACCCTGCCGCTGATGGTGCCGCTCGCGGCTTTCGTGCTCGGCGTCGAGCGGGTCTCCGGCCGGACGCTCGCCGGCATTGCGCTGTCCTTCGCCGGTGTGGTCTGGATCGTCGCGCGCGGCGACCCGCAACAGCTGCGTGGATTGCGGGCCGATGGCGGCGAGCTGCTCGTGCTGATCGCCGTCGCCAATTACGCGATCTATTCCGTCCTGCTGCGGCGCAAGCCGGCGGCCTTGAGCCCGCTCGTCTTCCTGGCCGCGACCATGGCGGCGGGCCTGCTGGTGCTCGCACCGTTCTGGGCGTTCGAACTGGCGCAAGGCGCGCGCATTCCGACCGATGCCGGTTCGGTCGCGGCGGTTCTCTATATCGGCGTGTTCGCCTCGCTGATCGCCTTCATCCTCTGGGGGCATTGCGTGGCGACGCTCGGGCCGAGCGTCACCGGTGTCTCGTTCCATCTGGTGGCGCTGTTCACGGCCCTGCTCGCGTTCGCAGTGTTAGGCGAGCCGGTGCACGGCTTCCATCTCGTCGGCATGGCGCTGATCCTTGCCGGGTTTTTCCTGGCGACCGGGCGATGGGCGGGCGCGGGGCTGCCATTTGCGCGGCACCCCCGCGTATCCAAGCTCTAAGAGAGCCTATGGATACCGTCGAGATCCTGCACAGGCTCGTCGCCTTCGACACCACCTCGCGGCGCTCCAATCTCGATCTGGTCAACTGGATCGCCGACTACCTCGACAAGGCGGGGGCGCGAATACGCCTGACCCGCGACGCCTCGGGCGAAAAGGCCAATATCCTGGCGACGATCGGGCCCGATGAGCCGGGCGGCATCGTCCTCTCCGGCCATACCGATGTCGTCCCGGTCGACGATCAGGACTGGATAAGCGATCCATTCTCGCTCGCGAGCCGGGATGGGCGACTGCATGGCCGCGGCGCCGTCGACATGAAGGGCTTCGTCGCGGCCTGTCTCGCTGCCGTTCCGGGCTGGCAGGCTCAAAGGTTGCGGCGGCCGATCCATCTGGCCCTGTCCTATGACGAGGAGGTCGGCTGCCTCGGCGTTCCCCTGCTGATCGCCGACATGCTGGCGCATTGCCAGCTTCCGGCACTCGCCATCATCGGTGAGCCAACGCAGATGCGGATCGGGCTCAGCCATCGCGGCTTCTACGGCTATCGCAGCGTCTTCCACGGCCGCGCCGCCCATTCCAGCGATCCGCGTCTGGGCGTCAGCGCGATCGAGCCGGCTGCGGCATTCGTCGCGGCGCTTGCTGGTCTCGGAGGGGGCGAAGGCGGAATGACCGTCAACATTGGCAAGATCGCCGGCGGCAGCGCCATCAACATCGTTCCCGAACGCTGCGAGGTCGTCTGGGAATTCCGGCCGCCAGACGAGGCCGCTGTCGGTGCCGTGGTTGCCGAGGTCGAGCGCTTCGCGGCCGAGCTGCCCGCCGGAGTGAGCGTCGAGACGATGCCACTGGCGCGTGTGCTGCCGCTCGACTGTGCGGCGAGCAGTCCAGCTGTCGGAGTGGCACGCGACCTTGGCTGCTTATGGCCGCCGATCGCGATGCCGTTCGGGACCGAGGCCGGTTTCTTCCAGCAGGCTGGGATTCCGGCTCTGGTTTGTGGCCCAGGCTCGATCGCGCAGGCGCATCAGCCGAACGAGTGGATCGCACGCGCCGAACTGGAGGCCGCGGATCGATTTCTCGCGCGCATCGGCGGTTGGGCGGCAGCCGGGCGTTGAGACTGGCTTTCCGGGTTTGGCTTGTGCCTTTTTTGTCGCTATTGTTCCCAAAAAAGAATAATACAAGAATTATTGGGAGCAATAGGGATGTTTGGATGAATGTATTCCATACCGTCGAGCAGGTCGCGGAGCGCCTCGGACTGCATCCAAAGACCGTGCTCCGCTTCATTCGTGAAGGCCGGCTTCGCGCGACCCGGGTCGGCAAGTCCTATCGCATCGTCGCCTCCGATCTGGACGCCTTTGCCGGCGTGGATACGTCTGCCGCGAAGCGCTCCGTTCGCGTGACGTCGATCCTGGAGGTGGGCGATCTCGATCTCGACCGGGCGCAGACAATCGCGACCTTCCTGAGCGCGGCGATCATGAGCACAGAGGCAAGGCCAGATGCGATCCAGCTGACGACAGCATTCGATGGCGCGGCCAGACTTCTCAAGGTCGTTATCATCGGCTCGCCGGCCGATACAGCCCAGCTGCTCCAGCTTGCCCAGGTCCAGCTGGAGAACCTGCGATGACGACGGGGGCTTTCCGCTCAGCCGAGGGAGCCGAGACCGTACGGCGTCTCTATCGCAAGGTGCTGGACGGCTGGCCGGTGCCGGTCTGCGAATTGCGCCTGCCCACGCGCCAGGGCGAGACCTTCGTGCTGGCCTTTGGCCGGGAAGATGGGCCGCCGGTCGTCCTCCTCCACGGCGCGCAGGCCAATGCCGCGGCCTGGATTCTCGATGCGATGCCCTGGGCCGAGCATTTTAGGCTCTATGCCGTCGACATGATCGGGGAGGCCGGTTTCAGCGCGCCCTCCCGTCCGCCTCTTGCTTCGGACGCGCATGCGCTCTGGCTCGACGATGTCATGTCCGAGCTTGGCCTGTCGCGAGCCGCGGTGGTCGGGGTCTCGCTCGGCGGCTGGCTGGCGCTGGACTATGCCAATCGCCGGCCGGATTTTGTCGAGCGGCTCGCCCTGATCTGCCCCGCCGGAATTGGGCGGCAGAAGAACTTCCTGCTGCGGGCGGCGCCCCTGCTCCTCCTCGGCTCATGGGGAAAGCGACGGATGCGCGAGCTCGTCCTGGGGCCTTCCGTAACCGAGCCGCCGGAGGCGCTGAAGCCTCTCATCGCCCTGATGCAAGCGATCGGGCGCTCGATCCGGCTTCGCCTGGAGACGATACCACGCCTGAGCGACGCCGAGCTGGCGAAGCTGAAGATGCCCATTCTGGCGATCATGGGCGGGCGGGACGTGCTGATCGATTCAGACGATACCCGCCGCCGGCTACGGGCGTTCGCGCCGCAGGCCGAGATCAGATTCCTGCCCGAGGCGCTGCATTTCATTCAAGGGCAGTCGGAAGCGGTGCTGCGCTTTCTCGCCGACGAGCAGGCCCGCCATGGATAGCGCAATTCTGGCGGTGGGCGGGCGCCGTATTCTGGTCTGCGCCTCGGCCGGACCCGTGCTGGCCAAGCCGGGCGACGCCAACGACTTCCTGGCGGAGGCCTGGGCGCAGGAGGCCGACATGCTCGCCATTCCGTCCGAGCGCCTCGGCGAGGATTTTTTCGACCTGCGGAGCGGCCTTGCCGGCGAGGTCGGCCAGAAGTTCGCGAACTATCGAATGCCGCTCGTCGTCATCGGGGACCTGACACGATGGGCCGCTCAAAGCCGCGCTCTTCGCGACTATATTCGCGAGGCCAATGCCGGGAGCGGCCTCTGGTTCGTTGCCGATCAGGCCGAGTTGATCGAGAGGGTTTCGGCTGGTCGAGGGTGATCCCGACCACCAGCGGAACAATGGCGCGCGGTGCTACAGCGCCCGCGCCATTTCCCTCAGCTTGAATTTCTGGATCTTCCCCGTCGAGGTCTTGGGCACCTCGACGAAGACCACCGTCCGCGGGCATTTGAACGAAGCGAGCAGCGTCTTGCACCAGGCGATGATCTCGTCCTGCGTGGCTGATTGCCCCGGCTTCAGCTCGACGAAGGCGCAGGGTGTCTCGCCCCATTTCTCATCGGGACGGGCGACCACTGCGGCGGCCTGCACCGCCGGGTGCTTGTAGAGCGCATCCTCGACCTCGATCGAGGAGATGTTCTCGCCGCCGGAAATGATGATGTCCTTGGAGCGGTCCTTGAGCTGGATGTAGCCGTCAGGATGCATCACCCCGAGATCACCGGAATGGAACCAGCCGCCGGCGAAGGCGGCAGCCGTCGATTTCGGGTTCTTGAGATAGCCCTTCATCACGACATTGCCGCGGAACATCACCTCGCCGAGCGTCTCGCCGTCATACGGTACGCGCTCCATGGTTTCCGGATCGAGCACGTCGAGCCCTTCCAATGCCGGATAGCGCACGCCCTGGCGCGCCTTCAACGCCGCCTGCTCGCCGCCGGGCAGGGCGTCCCAGGCGCCGTTCCACTCGTTGACTACGGCCGGGCCGTAGACCTCGGTCAAACCGTAGAGATGGACGACGTTGAAGCCGGCCTGCGCCATGCCGGCGAGCACCGCTTCGGGCGGCGGGGCGGCGGCAGTGAAGAAATTCACCTTCTGCGGAAAGCTGCGGCGCTCGGCATCGGGCGCGTTGAGCAGCGTCGACATCACGATCGGCGCGCCGCACATATGGGTGACGCCATGGTCGGCGAGGGCGTCGTACATCGCCTTGGCCCGGACCTGGCGCAGGCAGACATGAGTGCCGGCGAGCAGCGAGATCGTCCAGGGGAAGCACCAGCCATTGCAGTGGAACATCGGCAGGGTCCAGAGATAGACCGGGTGCCGCCCCATGCCGCCGGTGAGCACGTTCGAGGTCGCGAGCAGGTTGGCGCCGCGATGGTGGTAGACCACGCCCTTGGGATCGCCCGTCGTGCCCGAGGTGTAGTTCAGCGCGATCGCGTCCCACTCGTCGGTAGGCATCAGCCAGTCGAACGCGGGATCGCCCTGCGCCAGGAAATCCTCGTATTCGATGCTGCCGAGGCGCTCGCCCGGGCCGTCATAGACCGGGTCGTCATAGTCGATGACCAGCGGCTTCACCTTGCAGAGCGCCAGCGCCTCCTTGACCGTCCCAGAGAATTCGCGGTCCGCGATCAGCACCCTGGCCTCGCCATGGTCGAGGGAGAAGGCGATGATCGCGGCGTCGAGGCGGGTGTTGAGCGTGTTCAGGACGGCGCCGCACATCGGCACGCCGTAATGGCATTCGAGCATGGCCGGGGTGTTCGGCAGCATTGCCGCCACGGTGTCGTTCTTGCCGATGCCGTGCTGCTTCAGCGCCGAGGCGAGCCGGCGGGTGCGGGCATAGAGCTCGGCATAAGTCCGCCTCAGCGGCCCGTGGATGACGGCGACATGGTTCGGGAAGACGCTGGCGGCACGCTCGAGAAAGGGCAGCGGCGAGAGCGGCTGGAAGTTCGCCGGGTTGCGATCGAGATCGGTGTCGTAAGGGGAGATCGGCATGGTGTTCGGCGTTCCCGGCGGTTGTTGCCGGACAGCCTAGAAGCGCGCTCGGCCTGCTGCAATCAGCCGAAGAGCGGATGCAGCCCGTCGAAGACCAGTTTCAGGCCGACCGCGATCAGCAGCCAGTAGATGATGGTGTAGAAGCGCTCGGCCGGAACGCGCCGGACCAGCCAGACCCCGGCGATGGTCGAGAGGATCGCCACTGGGGCCAGCGCCGCCGAGGCCATCAGGTTCTGGTGGCTGAACTGGCCGAGGATGAAATAGGGCAGCACCTTGATCCAGTTCATCAGCGCGAAGAACAGCGCGCCGGTGCCGACGAAAACCGCCGGCGGCAGGCGTTGCGGCATGGTGTAGATCTGGAAGGGTGGCCCGCCGGCATGGGCGATCATGCTGGTGAAGCCGCAGATCGCGCCCCAGACGGTGCCGGCCGCATAATTTGCCTTCGTTACAGGCTGGGCGGCCGTCTTGCCGGCGAGCAGGCGGCGCAGGGCGAAGCCGATCGAGATCACGCCGACCGCGAGGCCGACGACGGCGTCGGAGACCTTCGCCGCCAGAAGATAGCCGGCAAGCACGCCGAGCAGCATGCCGGGGATCAGCGTCGCGAGGTTGCGGCGGTCGAATTCACGGCGATAGGACCAGACCGAGACGACGTCCTGGATGATCAGGATCGGCAGCATGATCGCTGCCGCCTGCACCGGCGAGACGATCAGCGCCATCAGCGGCAGCGAGAGCAGGCTGAGGCCTGCGAAGCCGCCCTTGGACAACCCCATCAGGACGACCGCAGGCACCATGACGGCAAAGAAGGTGAGGTCGAAGGTCATGGCCCCGGCAAAGGCGAGATGTGCAGCGCAGCCCATCCGGTTGCGCTGAAAGTCTGAGATCGCGGCGCTTGCACGCAAGCGGCGGACATGGGCACGATCCCGCGCCAAATCCGGCCCGCAGACGGCCAGCCCGGAGTCCAGCTCTAGGCTCAATACCCGGCGAAGAGGAACGCTTTTCATGACTGCCAGCCATGCAAGCCGCTATGCGCAGACTTATGCCGCCTGGCAGCGGGACCCTGAAGCCTATTGGGCCGAGATCGCCCAAGGCATCGAATGGATCAAGCCGCCTGAGAAGATCTTCGATGCGGAGGCCGGCATCTATGGCCGCTGGTTCCCGGATGCGAGCTGCAACACCTGCTTCAACGCGCTCGACCGGCACGTCCGTGACGGAAGGGCCGAGCAGACGGCGCTGATCTATGACAGCCCGGTCACCGGCACGAAGCAGCGTTTCACCTACGCGCAGATGCTCGACGAGGTTTCGACGCTGGCGGCCGTGCTGCAGGACCAGGGCGTCGGCAAGGGCGACCGCGTCATCATCTACATGCCGATGATCCCGGAGGCGGCCTTCGCCATGCTGGCCTGCGCGAGGATCGGCGCGGTGCATTCGGTGGTGTTCGGTGGCTTTGCCGCCAAGGAACTGGCGACCCGCATCGACGACGCTACGCCGAAGCTGATCATGACCGCGACCTGCGGCATCGAGCCGACGCGCGTGGTCGAGTACAAGCCGCTTCTCGACGCCGCGATCGATCTTGCCAAGCACAAGCCCGACGCCTGCATCGTGCTGCAGCGACCGCAGGTCGACGCCTCCATGCATGTCAGTCGCGACAAGAACTGGCGCACGCTCGTCGCCGCGGCGCGTGCAAACGGGCGCAAGGCCGCTTGCGTCGAGGTCGCTGCGACCGATCCGCTCTATGTGCTCTATACCTCCGGCACGACGGGGCGGCCCAAGGGCGTGGTGCGCGACAATGGCGGTCACATGGTCATGCTGGTCGCGACCATGACGCAGCTCTACGACGTCAGGCCGGGCGAGGTGATGTTCACCGCCTCGGATGTCGGCTGGGTCGTCGGCCACAGCTACATCGTCTACGGGCCGCTGATCCAGGGCGCGACCTCGATCCTCTATGAGGGCAAGCCGGTCGGCACGCCCGATCCCGGCGCCTATTGGCGGGTGATCGCCGAGCACAAGGCGGTGGCGATGTTCACGGCGCCGACTGCCTTCCGGGCGATCCGCAAGGAGGACCCGCAGGCGACATTCCTCAAGAACTACGATCTCTCGCAGTTCCGTACGCTCTTCCTCGCCGGCGAGCGGGCCGATCCCGATACGCTGAAATGGGCCGAGGACGTCTTGAAGGTGCCGGTGGTCGACCATTGGTGGCAGACCGAGACCGGCGCCTGTATGGTCGGCAACCCCGTCGGTCTCGGCCTGCTGCCGATCAAGCACGGCTCGCCGAGCGTGCCGCTGCCGGGCTACGACATCCAGTGCCTCGACGAGGGTGGCAGGCCGGTACCGGCCGGGACGATGGGCGCGATCGTCGCCAAGCTGCCGCTGCCGCCCGGCGCGCTGCCGACGCTCTGGCACGACGATGACCGCTTCCGCAGCGCTTATCTCGAGACCTATCCGGGCTTCTACAACACCTCGGATGCCGGCTTCATCGACGAGGACGGCTATGTCTTCATCATGGGCCGCACCGACGACATCATCAATGTCGCCGGCCACCGGCTCTCGACCGGCGGCATGGAGGAGGTGCTGGCCTCGCATCCGGCGGTGGCCGAATGCGCCGTGGTCGGCATCAAGGACGCGCTCAAGGGCGAGCAGCCCTGCGGCTTCGTCGTGATGAAGGCGGGCGTGACGCAATCGCCGGCCGAGGTCGAGAAGGAGCTGGTCGGGCTGGTGCGCGACAAGATCGGCCCCGTTGCCGCCTTCAAGCTCGCGATCACCGTGGCGCGGCTGCCGAAGACGCGCTCGGGCAAGATCCTGCGCGCCACGATGAAGAAGATCGCCGATGGCGAGGACTACGCCATGCCGGCGACGATCGAGGATCCGGCCGTGCTGGCTGAGATCGGGACCGCGCTGAAGGGCAGGGGGCTCGGCTGAAGGCACGCCGCGTAATTCGACAAAAGTACAACTTTACGTTGCTTTAAACAGAATCGTCCAGGATCGCAGGCGGTTATCCCGCCGGATTTAAACGATGGCGCATCGCCCACGCGTCGGACCTCTGGCCTTGGCGATCGGTGCGTTGCTCGCGCCGGTCGGCGTCGTCCTCGCGCCGCGCGACGGGGCGCCAGTGCTCGTGCTCGCCGCCAGCTCTGCTGCAGCCGCCGAGGCGGTGAGCCGGGCGGACGGTGTCATCCTCGCAGCGGCCGGCCGCTTCGGCCTGCTGGCCCGCTCGGCAGCGCCGGGTTTTTCAACGCGCCTCTACCAATCCGGCGCCGCGCTCGTCTTTGCCGGCCTGGGCGGCGGCTGCTCCGGGCTGGCGCGCGATCCCCTCATTCCAGCGAGACGTTCCCCATGAGCCAGAGCCTCGAGACGTTCCGCCGCGCCTTCGCGAGGCCGCTGATGACGGGGCAATGGCTGCTGGTGCCGGTGACCTGCGCCGTCGGCTGGATCGCCGGCCATCCGGCCCTCCTCGCGATCGGGCTGGTCTCGACGCTGCTCGCTGCGGCCACCCTGCTGGCCTGGCGCTCGGACGGGATCGGCCTGTCGACCCGTGTGATCTCGACCATTGCGATCAACGGGCAGGTGGCGCTGCTGGTCTTTGCCGCCGAGGGCACGCGCTACCAGATCGACATGCACATGGCCTTCTTCGCCGCGCTCGCGGTGATGACGGCCTGGTGCTGCTGGCGCTCGATCCTTGCGGCGACAGTGGTCGTGGCGGTGCACCATCTCGTGCTCAACTTCGCCTATCCGGCGGCGGTGTTTCCCGATGGCAGCGAGTTTGCCCGCGTCGTCGTCCACGCCGTCATCCTGCTGTCCGAGGCGGGGGCGCTGATCTGGATCGCGCAACGGCTGGCGGCGGCTCTCAGCCAGGCTGACGAGGCGGCCTTGACGGCACTCGCCAATCAGGAGCGCGCGGAAACGCTCCGGCATGACAGCGAGGCGAGCGAGGTCGAGCGGGCTGAGGTCGAAGCGCATCTGCTCGAGGCCGTCGCCGGCGTCGTCGATGCGGCCAAGCGCGGTGATTTCTCGGCCAGGACCGTCCGTAGCGACGATCTCGGCCGGTTCAGTGCGCTGGTGAGCGGCATCGACGAACTGACTGAAGCTTGCGAGTCCTTCCTCGACGAAGCCGATCACGCGCTCTCGGCATTGGCCGATGGCGATCTGAGCGTGCGGATGTCGACCGGCTTCGGGGGGCGGCTGGCGGCTGTCGCCGCCAACTTCAACCGCTCCGCCGAGGCCCTTGCCGGAGCGCTGGCGGCGGTGGCTGATAACGCCGCACAGACGCGCAGCGCCGCCGACGACATCCTCTCGGCGACGCTCGACCTGTCGCAGCGCGGGCAGAGCCAGGCCAATGCGATCCAGGACACCTCCAGCGTCGTCGAGGAGATCGCGGCGACGGTGCGCCAGACCTCCGAGATCGTCCAGACGGCAGCCCGCAAGGCGCGCTCGACCGCCGACGACGCCGGGGCCGGCGTCGCGGTGGCGGGACGCGCGGTCGAGGCGATCGACAAGATCGACCAGCAGGCGCGCCGGATCGTCGACATCGTCGAGGTCATGGACGGGCTCGCCTTCCAGACCAATCTGCTGGCGCTGAACGCGTCGGTCGAGGCGGCGCGGGCGGGCGAGGGCGGGCGCGGCTTCGCCGTGGTCGCGACCGAGGTCCGCCGGCTCGCCCAGCAATCGGCCGATGCGGCGCGCGACGTCCGGGCGCTGATCAGCGAGACCAAGGTCCATGTCGACGAGGGCGTGAAGCTGGTGCGCGAGGCCGGCGCCAGCCTCACCATGATCTCCAGCGAGGTCGAGGAGGTCGCGCAGGCCTTCGGCGAGATCAGCCAGGCGACGGCGGAGCAGTCGCAGGGCGTCGGCGCGATCGAGCGGGCACTGGTCGAGATCGACGCGGCCACGCAGGACAATGCGCAGGCAGCGGAGCGGACGGCAGCCGCCGGGCGCGGCATGGCCGAGGCAGCCGAGGCTGTGGCGCGGCTGGCGCAAGGCTTCCGGCTCGAGGCTGGACCGGCCAGTGGGGGCGTGCGCCGGGCTGCCTGAGCAACCGGGCGCGTAGGGCGCGGCAGGCGCGCCGCACCTGCCGTTACCGGAACGAGTTCGGCTCAGTAGCCGCCGTCGTCGTCCTCGTCGGCCGGGCGCTTCAGCTGCTTCAGCTTGGCGAAGACCGAATCGACGTCGATCTTCTCCTCGTCCTGCCGCTTCGGCCGGCTCATGTCGGCGAAGGGCTGCGAGGCCGGCGCCGGCTCGGGCGCGGTGGTCTCTTCGGCCGGGAGCAGGGTCGAGCCGGTATTCTGCAGGACCATGGCCGGACGCTCCTTGGCGGCACGGGCCACTTCGAAGTCGAGGTCGATCTGCGAGGTCAGGCCGAGGCTAACCGGGTCGATCGGCTGCAGCTGCTGGGTGTTCCAGTGGGTGCGGTCGCGGATCTGGGCGATCGTCGTCTTCGTCGTGCCGATCAGGCGGATGATCTGCGCGTCCTTGAGTTCGGGATGGTTGCGCAGCAGCCAGAGGATCGCGTTGGGACGATCCTGGCGCTTCGAGACCGGGGTGTAGCGCGGGCCCTTGGTGCGCTTGATCTCCGGCACCTTGACCTTGCGCTCGGCCAGCTTGAGCTGGTGCGCCGGGTTGTTGGCGGCGCGCTCGAGCTCCTCGCGAGTGAGCTGGCCGGAGGTGATCGGGTCGAGGCCCTTGATGCCGGCCGCGACTTCGCCGTCGGCGATGCCGCGCACTTCGAGCGGATGCAGTTTGCAGAACTCGGCGATCTGCTCGAAGGTCAGCGAGGTGTTCTCGACCAGCCAGACCGCAGTGGCCTTGGGCATCAGCGGCGTTTGTGACACGGGCCGTCTCCTGGAATGTCGCGGGCAATAGCTCTCAGGCGCCGACCGGCCGCCCCGGCCGGTCATCCAAATCATCGACGATGAGCAGGATGGGCCGCCTTATAGGCAAAGCCGGGATCGCTGTCCAATCAATCCGATGGATCAGACCGTCAGCACGATCTTGCCGATATGGGCGTTGCTCTCCATTAGCCGGTGGGCCTCGGCCGCCTGCGCGAGCGGGAAGCGGGCATGGATCACCGGCTTGCAGCGTCCTTCCGTCAGCAGCGGCCAGACCTTCTCTTCGAGCTCGCGCGCGATAGCCGCCTTCTCGGCGATCGTGCGCGGGCGCAGCGTCGAGCCGGTATGGGTCAGGCGCTTCAGCATCAGGCGGCTGAAATTGACCTCGGCCTTGGGGCCGTTGAGGAAGGCGATCTGGACGATGCGGCCGCTCTCGGCGGCAGCGTCGTAATTGCGGTTGATATAGTCACCGCCGACCATGTCGAGGATCAGGTTGACGCCGCGCCCGCCGGTCGCAGCCTTCGCCGCCGCGACGAAATCTTCCGTGCGGTAGTTGATGGCGTGATCGGCGCCGAGTTCGCGGCAGGCGGCGCACTTGTCGTCGGATCCCGCCGTTGCCAGGACCGTCGCGCCGAAGGCCTTGGCGAGCTGGATCGCGGTGGTGCCGATGCCCGAGGTGCCGCCGTGCACCATGAAGCTCTCGCCCTTCTTCAGTCCGCCGCGCTGGAAGACATTGGTCCAGACGGTGAAATAGGTCTCGGGGATGGCGCCGGCTTCCTCCAGCGACAGCCCGGCGGGAATCGGCAGGGCATTGTCCTCATGGACCACGGCGTACTCGGCGTAGCCGCCGCCGGCGACGAGCGCGCAGACCTGGTCGCCGATCTCGTAGCGCGAGACGCCTTCGCCGAGGGCGACGATCCGGCCGGCGATCTCCAATCCGGGAATGTCGGAGGCGCCGGGCGGCGGGGCATAGCCACCCATGCGCTGCAGTACGTCGGGCCGGTTGACGCCGGCGACCGCGACATGGACCAGGATCTGGCCGGGACCGGGCTGCGGCACCGGGCGCTGCTGTGGTTTCAGGACTTCCGGGCCGCCGGGGGCATCGAAACCGATGGCGGTCATGGTCTGGGGCAGGGCGGTCATGCAGTGTCTCCTCGCCTGTGGTCTCGGCGCTCCCGTCCGATTAAGCTCCCGCGCTCCGAGGATGCAAGGCGAGGCTATGATGGCTGGATTTCTCGACGACGACCGTCCGGCGCCGAAGCGGGCCCATGAGATCGGGCAGGACCTGTCGCAACTCTCCGTCGCCGAGCTCGGCGAGCGCATCGTGCTCCTGGAAGCGGAGATCGAGCGGCTGAAGGAAGCGCGCGAGAAGAAGTCGGCCTCGCGCTCGGCCGCCGACTCCTTCTTCAAGAAGGCCTGAGGCGAAACCGCGGCGGTCAACTGTCATCGTGAGCGTTGCAGCCATTCTGGACGCGATGAGTCCTTCCTGCCACGCGACAAGATGCGCCAGTAGATGAACGGATATTCATCTTCGCAGCGCGGGCTGAAGCGCCTATCCTGAGGACGTGGACAGAAGGCGGCCGAATGCCGCCCGCCCGCGCCGACGAACGTCTCGGCCGGGGCCGCTTCCGACAATGACAGCAGGTGGAAACGAGGCCGAGCGACAGCAGGACGCTGTCTGCGGCTGCACGCCTGCTCCTGAGATAGGAGACAAGACGATGCGCTTCATTGCGCTCGCCATGGCCTTGCTCGCCGCCACGCCGGCCATCGCCGTAGAGGACACCGCCCGTATCGGGCTGCGCGAGGATGGCGGCAAGCCGCTCGCCGCTTTCCAGCTGCGCTGGCCGCAGACCGTCGTGACCATGCAGGCGCCGGTCACCGTGCTCGGCGGCCACAGTATCGAGATCAAGCGGGAAATCGCACCCAGCGTCAGCCTTGGGGGCACCTATCGCTATTCGCTCGGCGAGCGCTTCGTCAGCGAGCGTTTCGGCCTGAAGCTGACGGTGACACGCTGAGGCAATCGCATTGCGTCAGGATCGTTCGAATTTGTCGCATTTTCGGGCGGCGTTAACGGTCGCTTAACGATTCCGAATTATGAATCGCATCATCCAGTTTGTCTGGATGTCGAGTGGCTCCTGCCCACTCTGTTTGACGCCTCCCTGTTGACCTTCGAGCCGCCTTCGGGGCGGCTCTTTTTTCGTCTGCAGCCCGAGTTCTCCGGGCACGGGCGGGGCGTCGCCGGGCCGGACCATCGCACCGTTAACCTTAACGACACGTTACCACGGCGCCGACAATGCGATGGCGTTATCCTTGCGATGTCCCGGCCAGTCCGGCGTCGCGTCTCTCGATCGCGCGCCATTGTGCCGATTGGAGACATGGGATGACCGATTTGACGATGCTGAGGCCCGAGGCCGACGATGGCGCGATCCCGTTTGCGCGCAGCTTCGTCAAGTCGGACGCGTTCATGCAGCTGTTCCGCGAGGGGATGGGGCTGGTCGAAGCCACCGCCTCCTATCTCGACGGCGAGGGGCGGGCCGAATCGGCGGCGCTGCCGCGCGAGGTCTCGCTGACCTATGCGACCGAGAGCATGCGCCTGACGACGCGGCTGATGCAGATCGCCTCCTGGCTGCTGGTGCAGCGCGCCGTCGCCGAGGGCGAGATGAGCGCCGAGCAGGCGCGCAACGAGCATAACAAGGTGCGCATCGCCGAGCCGATGCTGCAGCCGACAAGCGCCGAGGCCGCACGCCTGCCGCAGCGCCTGCGCGATCTGATCGCCCATTCGATCCGCCTGCAGGAGCGCATCCGCAATCTCGACGCGCAGATGTCGGGCGCCGTTCGCCCGGCTCCGGTGAATCCGGTGCGCGGCCAAATCGAGAGCCTGCAGGCCCGGCTCGGCCTGCTGCGCTGAGACGGCGCGTCATGTTCAGGCTCGACCTGAGCATGGCGACAAGCTCGACCGCGGCCTATCGTCGCCATCAACGCAAAAAGCCCGGCCGCGAGGCCGGGCTTTTCTGTCGGGCCTGCAGCCTGAAAGAGCTGCGAAAGCGCGAATTACTTCTTGCCGAGGGCGCCGAGCGCGCCGAAACGCGAGTTGAAGCGCGAGACGCGGCCGCCGCGGTCCAGCATGTGCTGGGTGCCGCCGGTCCAGGCCGGGTGGGTCTTCGGGTCGATGTCGAGGTTGAGGGTGTCGCCCTCCTTGCCCAGCGTCGAACGCGTGAAGTATTCGGTGCCATCGGTCATGACGACCTTGATGGTGTGGTAGTCGGGATGAATGCCGGTCTTCATGGCGAAATCCTCAATTCGAAAAGCGGGCGGCCGGAACTCGGCGCGCATCGCCGGCTCTTCGAACAATTCGTATGAGCCTGTCGTGAAGTGGGCTGCCCATAGCGCAGCCGCGGCGACGGTGCAAGCTTTTCGGGATAGGTAAGCGTGGCGAACGAGAACAACGAAGACCAAAAGGCCCGGCCGGATTTCAAGGCACTGCGCTCGTTCTGGCCCTATGCGCTGGCGCAGAAGCAGCGGATCGCGCTGGCGCTGGTCGCATTGATCGTCGCTTCGCTGGCGACGCTGGCGCTGCCGATGGCGGTTCGGCGCGTCATCGATGTCGGCTTCTCCGGCGGCGAGCAACAGCTGGCGAACTCCTATTTCGCGCTGCTGATCGGCGTCGTCGCCGTGCTGGCGCTGGCGAGCTCGTTCCGATTCTACCTGGTGATGACGGTCGGCGAGCGCGTCGTCTCGCAGCTGCGTGCCGACGTCTTCGCGCATCTCACCCGGCTCGAGCCGGCCTTCTTCGACGCCAGCCGGGCCGGTGACCTGGTTTCGCGCCTGACCGCCGACACCACCCAGATCAAGTCGACCTTCGCCTCGACCGCCTCGATCGCCCTGCGCAACGCCATCATGTTCCTCGGCGCGCTGGCGCTGATGATCTTCACCAGCCCGCAGCTCTCTGCGATCGTGATCGGCGCGATTCCGCTGGTCGTGCTGCCATTGGTCTTCTCCGGTCGCAGCGTGCGCAAGCGCGCCAGAGCAGCGCAGGACCGCCTCGCCGACGCCTCGGCCTTCGCCTCCGAGGCGATCGGCGCGATCCGGACCATGCAGTCCTTCGGCGCCGAGGGCGCCACGACGGCGCGCTTCCAGGGCGCCTCGGACGGCGCCTATGCCGCCTCGCGCGATGCCACGCGCTCGCGCGCCTGGCTCTCGGGCATCGCGATCTTCCTGGTCTCGGCCAGCGTCGTGCTGGTGCTCTGGGTCGGCGCGACCGAGGTCTTCGCCGGGCGGATGAGCGGCGGGCGCCTGTCGCAATTCGTGCTCTATGCCGTGCTGGCGGCAAGCTCGCTCGGCCAGCTCTCCGAGGTCTATGGCGACATCTCGGCCGCGGCCGGCGCCGCCGGTAGGCTCGGCGAGATCCTCGCAACCAAGCCCGCCATCGCCGCGCCGCCCCATCCCAAGGCGCTGCCGACACCGCCGGTCGGGGCGCTTTCCTTCGAAGGCGTCTCCTTCCGCTATCCCGGGCGGAGCAATCTTGCCCTCGCCGATCTCGACCTTGCGATCAAGCCGGGCGAGCGGGTCGCGCTGGTCGGCCCCTCCGGCGCCGGCAAGAGCACGGTGCTGCAGCTGGCGCTGCGCTTCTACGATCCCTTCGCCGGTCGCGTCGTCGTCGATGGCGTCGCCGGGCCGGAGGCCGACCCGACCGACTGGCGCAGCCGCTTCGCGCTGGTGCCGCAGGAGCCGACCGTGTTCGGCGTCTCGGTCGCCGACAACATCGCCTATGGCCGCCCCGAGGCGAGCCGGGCCGAGATCGAGGACGCCGCCCAGCTCGCCGCCGCCGACGGCTTCATCCGGGCGCTGCCTGATGGTTACGACACCATCATCGGCGAGCGCGGCGTCACGCTCTCGGGCGGCCAGCGCCAGCGCCTCGCCATCGCCCGCGCCGTGTTGAAGGACGCGCCGATCCTATTGCTGGACGAGGCGACCTCGGCGCTCGATTCGGAAAGCGAGCGCGCCGTGCAGGATGCGCTCGACCGCCTGATGCAGGGCCGGACCACGCTGGTGGTGGCTCACCGCCTCGCGACGATCCTCTCCGCCGACCGCATCCTGGTGATGGAGGACGGCCGCGTGGTCGAGGAAGGCACCCACGCCGCCCTCGTCGCCAAGGGCGGGCTCTATGCGCGCCTCGCGGCGCTCCAATTCGGGCTGGAGGCGGCGTAATATCCTTCTCCCCTCGGGGGAGAAGGTGGCAGCGCGAAACGCTGACGGATGAGGGAAGGATAGTCTCGACCTGTCCGGCTCGCACCAGTCAGGCTGCCCTCATCCCCCTGCCGGGACCTTCTCCCCCGAGCGGACAAGGAGGGCTTCCAGCAGCGCCGCGGTATCCAGCAGCCCCCGCTTGCGCGCGGCCTGTGCCGGCGTCAGCCCTTTGCCGTTGCGTGCCGTCGGATCGGCCCCCGCCGCCAGCAGGAACTCGACGAGATCGCAGGCGCTGGTGTCGTCGGGCAGGCAGAACAGCGGCGGCTCGCCTGAGCGTGCCGGCGCGTTGGCGAGCGCAGGCTCCTCCGCGAAGAGTGCTTCCAGCCGCTCGATCTCGGCGGCCTCGCACAGAGCCTGAATATCGCTGCTGCGCGAAGCCAGATAGATCTGCGCGGCGCTGGCGCCCTGGTGGCGCGCCCAGCCGAGTGGTGTCGAGCCAAAGCGGCGCTCGATCGGATCGATCTCAGCGCCAGCCTCGACCAGCAGCGCGACGATCCCGATCGCATCGCTCCCCGCCGCCTCGTGCAGCGCGCGGACGCCGTCATGGGTCTGCGCATCCGGCGAGACGCCAAGCCGGAGTGCCAGCGCTGCGATCTGCGGCTTGCCCTGCCGGATCGCGACAAAGAGCGGCGCCGGATCGCGCAGGAACTGCGGATTGCCGGCCAGCAGCTGGCGCGCCTCGGGCTCGTCGCCACGTGCCACCACGGCGGTGAAGGCCTCCTGCCAATCGAGCTTGATGGGACTCGCGCCATTGTCGATCAACAGGCGGACCAGATCGCTGCGGCCGTCGAGCATGGCCTGCTTGACCAGGCTCTGCTTTGAATAGGCATTGAGCGCCTGGGCGCTCGCGCCATGGGCGAGGAGCCAGGCGGCGCGCTTGGGCTGGCGCGGCACGGCGTTGCCGAGCAGGTAGTCGAGCGGTGATGCCGGCAGTTCGCGGACGGGCTCATGCCAGCGCCGGGTTTCGCTGCGCTTCTGCGTCTCGCTCCAGAGCAGATCGAGCCAGGTGACGTCATCCGCGCCGAGCGAGGAGTTGTAGAGCGCCTGGCCATTCACAGGGTCGGCACCGCGCGCGATCAGGAGCCGTGCCAACGCCTGCGCCTGCGGATGCGGCGGCTGATTGCTCTCGCCGCCGCCGATGACGCCGGTCAGCGGGGTGAAATGATTGGTGCCGTCACTCCACAGCGCATTCGGATCGGCGCCTTGGTCGAGCAGGAGCTGCGCGATCGCAACAGCGTTGCGTGACAGCGCCTCGTTCGGCAGGCGGGTGAAGGCGAGGCGGACGAGCGGCGTCCAGCCGTCGAACCCGCTCGGCTTGTCCGCGAGCGCGGCATCCTTGCGCAGGAAGGTGCTGACGGCATCGAGATCATGTGCGGCGATGGCGGTGTGGATGCTGTCGCGGACGATCTCCGGATGACGTTCGAGCAGGCGTTGCGCCAGTGCGCCGCGCGCCGGCCGGTCGGCCTCGTACCCGCCCCAGCTCTGCGTGCCGGGCCTGACGCCGTAGCGCAGCGCCGACTTCTCCAGGAACAGCGCGACCAGCGCGGCATGGCCGCGGGCTGCGACCTCGCGCGCAGCGAGCTCCTGCTTCAACGCCGCCCAGTTGGCGAGGCCATAGTCGCGAGCGAGCGCGTGCTGGACCTCGCGCAGCTTCGGCGCGCCGGCATGGTTCGGGATCAGCCTGCGGAAACGGGCAAGGGCTTCGGTGTCGCCAGCCTCGATCTCCTTCAGCCAGCGCTTGGCCTGGCGGCGGATCGTTTCGAGATTGGAACGGGGCGTGAGTTCGCGGGTCGCGTCAGACATGGGTCTTCCTTCCGGGATCAGCCTGATGTCCGCTCGACAGGCCGGAAGAAAGCGATGATGCGATGTCGTCGCTTAGTATGGGTGGGAGCAGGCTCCCTTGCCGCGGACTGGTGGCGCCCCATGCGCTCTGCGGCGATGAGAAGCGCAGGAGGGCGGGGAAGTCAATCGTCTGCGGTGCAGTCCGCGGGGAACCCTCTCCTGTAAGGAGAGGGCAGGGCGAGGTGTAGGCCGTGTGACCAGTTCCGTGAGCGCTCACCGCCCGGTCGGGTTCAGGCCAGCGTTTTCAGTCCGAACACCTCACCCCTGCCCCTCTCCTTCCAGGAGAGGGGTTCTGCGTCGAGTTTCCTGCGCTCAGGAAAGCGGGCGCCCTACTTCGCCCGCTTCGCCCCCACCAGCTCGTCCCATTTCCGGAAGGCGACGACCATCTTGTCGGGCTTCAGCGGCAGCTCGATCGGGTTGTTGGCGATCAGGTCGGCATATTCCGGCCGGCCGAACTCGGCGATGACCTTCTGGCTCGATTCAGGCGCCAGCGAGAGCGGCACGTTCTTCACCGCCGGACCGGGATAGAGATAGCCCTCGTCATAGGAATAGGCCTGCATCTTCGGCGTCAGCACGTGCGCCATGATGTCGAGCACGACGGCGAGCCGGTCATTGGGCAGGCCCTTGGGCACGCACATGAAGAACGCGTCCGAGACCCAGTGGAAACCCTTCAGAGTCTGGATCCTGGCTTCCTTCGGCACAATGCCGAGCGCGCGCGGGTTGATGTCCCAGCCCGTGGTCGAGATGATGATGTCGCGCGAGCCGTCGCCGAACTCCTTCATCGTCGCGCCGGTGCCGGCCGGATAGTACTCGATGTACTGGCCGAGCTCCTGCAGATAGGCCCAGGTCTTGTCCCAGCCGCCGACCGGGTCCTGCGGGTCCTTGTCGCCGAGGAGATAGGGCAGGCCCATCATGAAGGTGCGGCCGGGGCCCGAATTGGTCGGGCGGGCATACATGAACTTGTTCGGATTGGCCTTGGCCCAGGCGAGCAGCTCCTCGGCCGTGGTCGGGACGTTCTTGACCCGGTCGGGCATGTATTCGAGCAGCGGGCCGGAGGGATAGTAGTTGACGACGACGCCGAAGCCGTCGCCCTGCGCCTTGTGCAGGTTGAGCGCCGCCGGCTCGTAATTGGCCTCGATGTTCGGGAACTTGTCGGAAAAGTCGGGCAGGATCTTCTGCCAGAGCTTCTGCTCCAGGCCAGCGGCGAGGCCGTCGCTGCCGGTCAGGATCAGGTCGAGATCGATCTTGCCGGCATCCTGCTGCGCCTTGAGCTTGCTGGCGAGCTCGGGGGCAGGGGCCTTCACGAAGGCGATGCGCGAGACCAGCTTGGGATTGGCGGAGCGGTAGTCCTCGAAGGCCTTCTGCATCAGGGCGAGCGCCCCGCCGACATCCATGACGCTGATCACGACCGGGCTGGTCGGCAGCGGCGGCGAGGCGGCCAGCGCCGGGCCGCCGGCGGCGAGCGCGCCGAGGCCGCCGAGCACGGTGCGGCGGTCGATACCCTTGAGATGCTTGGTCATTTGCCTTCCCCTCATATTATCGCGCCATTTTGGCGGCGCTCATGCGTCGTAGCGGCGTTCCTGATCGGCGAGACGGACGCGCCGGACGAAAAGCTCATCGGACCACTCGACCTCGCCCTCTGCAAGCGCGATGCCGTGCGCGTCGAGCGCCGGCCGGATCGCAGTAAGCGCATGGTCGGAGGCCATGGCGAAAGCCTGGGCGGGCGTCGCGATGCCCCAGGCGACGACATTCCTGACGGCCTCGTCGAGGCAGAGCGCCGAGCCGGCGAGCAGGCCGGCCTCCTGCCGCACCGAGCCATCCGGCATGCGATCGACCGCCATGCCGGCGAAATGGTAGCGGCCGACCGGCGCAGCGGCGGCGACCACCGCATCGGTGACCAGGATCGAGCGCTCGAAGCCCTTGGCCCGGATCAGCGCAGCGAGCGCCTTGGGATGGATATGGATGCCGTCGGCGATGAAGCCGGCCATCAGCCGGTCCTCGGCGAGCTGGGCGAAGATCGGGTTGGCGAGCTTGTGCAGCGTCTGCGGCAGGCCGTTGCCGAGATGGGTCGAGAGCGAGAGCCCTGCATCGGCCGCGGCCGAGACCTGATCGAAATCGGCGGCCGAGTGGCCGATGGCGACGATCTTGCCGGATTCCGCCAGCGTCTTCGTCAGCGCGACGGCGCCCTCGCTCTCGGCGGCGAGCGTCACCATCAGGATCGGCCGCGACAGGCCGCGCTCGATTTCGGCGATCAGCTCGGGCTTGGCTGCGGTCATCGCCTGCGGCGGGTGGCAGCCGTGATAGCCCGGCGCCGGGTTCAGGAACGGGCCTTCGAGATGGTAGCCCGGGCACATCAGTTTCCCGAGCCTGCTGCCGGAGACGGCGGCGTCGAGCGCCCGGAAGCGCTCGACCAGCTCGTGCGGGTGGGCGGTGATGATCGTCGGCAGACAATGCGTCACGCCGGTCGCGAGCATCGCCTCCAGCGCCCGGTCGAGATCGGCCGGGGTGATCGCCGGGTCGTTGAAGTCGACGCCGGCGAAGCCGTTGATCTGGAGGTCGACCAGGCCGGGCGAGACGGGCATTTGCGCCTCAGCCCTTCTTCAGCAGCGAGGCGGCCGGCGGATCGAGGAACAGCACCGTATTGGGATGGCGCTGCAGGATCGAGGCCGGGTGCAGCGGGGTGATCTCGCCTTCGAGCGCATCCTTCACCGCCTGCGCCTTGCGCGCGTCCGGCACCGAGAGGACGATCAATTCGCTCTTCAGGATCTGGCGGATGCTCATCGAGATCGCCTGTTCCGGCACCGCTTCAAGGCTCGCGAACCAGCCCTCGCCGTATTGCTGCTTGCGGCAGGCCTCGTCGAGCGTGACGACGATATAGGGCTCGTCAGTGTCGAAATCGGCCGGCGGATCGTTGAAGGCGAGATGGCAGTTCTCACCGAAGCCGGCGAAGCAGAGATCGATGCGGCGGCCGGCGATCAGGGCATTCAGGCGCTTGGTTTCGGCTTTGGGATCCCCCTCGCCATTGACGAAGTTGAAGGCCGGCTTGACCGGGAGCGGGGAGAGGAAGCGCTCCTTGAGATAACCGCGGAAGCTCGCCGGGTGGCTCTCGGGCAGGCCGACATATTCGTCGAGATGGAAGGCGGTGACCTTCGACCAGTCGATGCCCTCAGCCACGACGAGGTTCTGCAGCATCTCGAACTGGCTCGCGCCGGTGGCGACGATGATCGTCGCCTCGCCATGACGGGCGATCGCGGCGCGGATCGCTTCGGCGCCGAGTGCGGCAGCCTGCCGGCCGAGCTCGTTCTTGTCTTGGGTGATGCGGGTGTCGATCATGCTGCTCCTGCCCGGCATCGCTGCGGGTTCCGCGCCTGGGATACTACCATACCAGCTCAGAGCCTAGCATGAGCGTGAGACGATGCACCTAGCGTGAAGGCATGGCGCGCCGCTGTTTTTCGCGGGATTTGCGCGCATAGGTTTGCAACCGCGGTCGATTTCAGCCGTTAGGCAACGCCCAGGGGCCGGTCGGGTCTTGCCGGCTTCAGGCATGCCGCGAGCCGGCCTAATCAGCTCTTTCGCAAAATCTTGTCCATGGCTTTTCCCTGCGTGAGCTCGTCGACCACCTTGTCGAGATAGCGGATCTCTCGCATCGTCGGCTCGTCGATGTCCTCGACCCGGACGCCGCAGACCACGCCCTTGATCAGGCTGCGAGCGGGATTGAGCTTGGGAGCGGACGCGAGGAACGTCTCGAAATCGACCTGGTCGTCGAGCTTGGCTTGCAGCCCTCGCTCGTCATAGCCGGTAAGCCAGAAGATGAGCTGATCGACCTCTTCCTTGGTCCGGCCCTTTTTCTCAGCCTTCTTGACGTAGAGCGGGTAGATGCTCGCGAAGCTCGTCGTGTAGATTCTGTGCTTTGCCATCTGATCCTGCGCCCATCCTCGTTCCCGAGAGCGGCCCGGCGGCGGGCGGCGGACAGATCGCCGGTTTCCCGGCTACCGCTCGGTGATCTTGAACTCGATCCTGCGGTTGCGGCGCCAGGCGTCGTCATTGTTGGCGACGTCGAGGGGCTGGAACTCGCCGAAGCCGGTCGCGGCGATGCGGTCGGCAGGGATTCCCTTGCTGACGAGATATTCGACCACGGCGACGGCGCGGGCCGTCGACAGGCTCCAGTTCGACGGGAATTGCGGCGAGCGGATCGGGCGGTTGTCGGTGTGGCCGTCGACGCGCAGGATCCAGGGCAGGTCCGGCGGCATTTCGCGGGCGAGATCGGCGATGATCGCTCCGAGCTTGTCGAGCTCGCCGCGACCTTCCGGCTTCAGCACGGCCTGGCCGGCGTCGAAGAAGACCTCGGACTGGAAGACGAAGCGGTCGCCGACGACGCGGATGTCGGGCCGCGTGCCGAGGACCTGGCGCAAGCGCCCGAAGAAATCGGAGCGATAGCGCGCCAGTTCCTGCACGCGCTGGGCCAGCGCGACATTGAGGCGCGAGCCGAGCTCGGAGATGCGCGCCTGCGATTCCTTGTCCTTGGCTTCGGAGGCGGCGATCGCTTCTTCCAGCGCTGCGAGCTGGCGGCGCATGGCGACGATCTGCTGGTTGACCAGTTCGACGGTGGCCTGCGCCTTGGCCGAGAGCTGCTTTTCGGCGTCGAGCGCTTTTTGCGTCTCGGCCAGCTGGGTCGGCGCGTTGGTGCGGGCGGCCCCGTCGAGCAGGCCCTGGACGCGGGCGCGCTCAGCTTGCTCGCTGGCGAGCGAGGATTGCAGCAAAGCGAGCGAATCCTTCGCTTCCTTGCCGCTGGAGCGCTCCAGCGCAAGCAGGTCGCTGAGCTCGGCGATCTGGCGGTTGAGGCGATCGAGCACCGTGTCCCGGCCGGAAATCTCCTGCGACAGGAAGAACTGGCCGAGGACGAAGACCGAAAGCAGGAAGACGATGCCGATCAGCATCGTCGAAAGCGCGTCGACGAAGCCCGGCCAGAAATTGACCTCTTCCCGGCGATGCGAACGCGACAGGGCCATGCTCAGCCTTTCCAGCGATCAGCGCCTGCGATGCCGCAGCACCATGGCAGGCTCATGACTCGCTCACCCGCTCGGCGGCGAGGCGCTCGATCAGGCGCTTCAGGTCCTTCTCGCGCGCCGCCTGCGCCTCGACCCAGTCGCGGATCAATTGCTGCTCGGAGCGCATGTGCTGGACCAGGCCCTGGATGCCCTCGGCGAGATTGGCCAGCGCCTGCGTCGCGGCGCGGTTGTTGGAGCCGTCCTGCATGGCGGCCTGGAGCTTGTCGAGGCGCTCGACCACGACGTCGCCAGCCATGGCCGGCCCTGCGGCCGGCATCACCAGTGGGACGGTCGCGGAATGGCCCGTGGCGCTGCCGAGATAGCCCTCGACCTCGTTGCGGAAGCGGCGCTGACTCTGCCCGACCTGAAGGTCGAGGAAGCCGAGGATCAGCGAGCCGGCGATGCCGAACAGCGAGGACGAGAAGGACAGGCCCATGCCGGCGAGCGGGGCGGCGAGGCCGGCCTTGAGCTCGTCGAAGAGCACGCCGGCTTCCGCGCCGGTGCGCAGGCTCTTGATGACGTTGCCGACCGAGGAGACGGTCTCCAGCAGGCCCCAGAAGGTGCCGAGCAGGCCAAGGAAGACGAGCAGGCCGGCGAGATAGCGCAGCACCTCGCGTCCGTCGTCGAGCCGGACCGCGATCGATTCGAGCAGGCTCGCTGCCTGGCTGGGGGCAAGATTGCGCTGCTCCAGCGCCGGCAGCACGGGGGCGAGCGGGCTGATCACCTGGTTGCGCCGCAGGGTCGCGCCGGCCGGATTGGCGGCAAGGCGGGTGGCGGCGCGGGCCTCGCTGTCGACACGCCAGAGCTCGCGCAGAGACAAGAGCACGCCGACCGCGAGCGCGCCGGTGATCAGGCCGTTCAGGCCCGGATTGGTCATGAAGGCGGTGAGCAAGCCCGCCTGCAGGATGAAGATCAGGAAGCCGATCAGCGCGAGGAAGACCAGCGCGCGGAGGACATAGCGCAGCGGGCGGGAGAAGCGGAACGTCTGCGGCCGACTGGGCGCCGTCGCTGGGGGCTCCAGCGGCGGGACCTCCGGGGCCGCCTCGTCATTGGCCATGCCTGCTCATCCGATCCGGTTTCGTCGCGGGGGCGACTGTCGCCTCCCGCCACGCCGGGATCAAGCGGGAAAGCGGCTTTTGCAGATCAAGTTCCTCAAGGCGATGACAATTCGCCGTCAGGCGAGGGTGAGTCAGGGCGATGCCGGGGACGAGATAGCTTCGGACTTGCTCTCGATCGCTTCGCTTATCAGCCAACCCTCGACGGCGTTGCGCAGGTCGCTATAGGCTGCTTTCACCGCAAGTCCGGACGCGGTCTGTAGCGCAACGGTAGCCCAGAGCAAATTCGTCATCAAATTTGTCTTCGAGCTGTGAATTTCGAACAGCTTGGCCCTTCTCTCCCACTGTCCAGACGATTCTTTCTGAATAAATTCAAATACTGAATCGTGATAATTAAATATTATTAATAGCCAAATAAAAGCTATGATAAAAAATGGAACCATATAAAGAAACGAAATTGCAGTGTATTCTCGAATTAACCTGTCAATTTTGCTGTTTATGAGTGGTGTCATATCTTGCTGCGATGACATTTCGCTGATCGCTGCGAACTCTTTGAGGAGCGCGTTCTCAATGCGATCTGTCCGCGCGCGCTTGGGAGCGCGCCCTGGTGCTGCCGACGACAAGAAGCGAGCGGCTTTGTTGATCTTCCACAGCTCTCGTGATGCCAGGATTGGCAGCACTGCAAAAGCGAGCAGCGTCGCATTAAGTGCTATGTCAAAAATTGGTATTGGGTGAGTATCAAGGATGGCAGCAAGGTTGCTTATTATCGTAAGTTGATTTACAACAAGGAAGATCGTTATGTATTCATAGAATTGCTGATTTCTATTGTTCCTGCTGTAGAATGCAATCAGTTTCTCCAGCATTTACGTGCCTTCTGCTCATCCGAGGTGGCCTGCCCGGCAAAGTCTCGTCGGGCTGGCTTGCGCAACTCATGATTGAGCAGAGACTCGTTGCGATCCGCTTAAAGCACAGCCTTCAATGCCGCACGCAACGCCGGCTCGCCGGCTTCGTTCCCGCAGATCACGTCCTTGGCCGAGGTCGGCTGCTTGCCGTCGAGCGTGCCGAAGGTGCCGCCCGCCTCGCGCACCATCACCGCGCCGGCCCCAAAATCCCAGGTGTTGAGGCCGCGTTCCCAATAGGCGTCCATCCGGCCGGCGGCGACATAGGCGATGTCGAGCGCGGCCGAGCCCATGCGCCGGACATTGGCGAAGCGGCTCATCACCGCGCCGAGTTCCTTCAGGAAGAGCGGGTGGCCGCCCTTGCCGATATGCGGCACGCCCATGCCGATCAGCATCTCCGACGATTCGCGCCGGCCGGAGACGCGCAGGCGGCGATTGTTGACATAGGCGCCCTTGCCCTTCTCGGCGATGAAGAGCTCATCCTTGGCGGCGTCGTAGATCACGCCGGCGATGAACTGGTTGTCGCGCTCCAGCGCCACCGAGATGTTCCAGTGCGGGATGCCGCGCAGGAAGTTATGGGTGCCGTCGAGCGGGTCGATATGCCAGCGATTGCTCTCGTCGGTGCCCTGGACGACACCGCTTTCCTCCATGACGAAGCCGTAGCCGGGGCGGGCCTTCTCCAGCGACGCGCGCAGGATCTCCTCGGCCTTGTGGTCGGCCTTGGAGACGAAATCGCCCGGACCCTTGGCCAGCACCTGCAGGTTCTCGACCTCGCCGAAATCGCGCTTCAGCGAACGCGACGCCTTCATCACGGCATCGGTCATCACGGTCATCAGGGGGGAGCGGATCATTGTACGAACCTCGAAGCGCGCGACGCGCGGCAGAAGAGAACAGGCTATCAAAGAGCGGTGGTGGAGCGGAGCAAGCGTTGCTCCGGCAATTTTGCCGTCACTTGCTCGGTTGGCTCGGCGCCGTCAAGGCCGTGGCCTCGATCCGGTCGGCGGCGAGGCGCGCGGCGCGCTCGCGCTGCTCCGGCGAAAGCCGCTCCAGAACCTGATCGAGCGTAGCGTCGGCAAGGCCCTGGGCGCGCGCGGCGAAATGCCAGGCGGCGGCCTCCGAGAGATCGGGCGGAACGGCGCGGCCGAACTGGTAGAGCTTGGCCAGCCGGTTCTGGGCGATTGCGTTGCCCTTGTTGGCGGCGCGGATGAAGAGCTTCGCCGCGGCACGCTCGTCCTTGGCGACGCCGTCGCCGTTGAACAACATGATCGCGTATTCGACCTCGCCGGCGATCAGCCCGCTGGCGGCGGCCTTGCCCATCCATTCGGCCGCCATGGCGTCGTCCTGCGGCACGCCGCGGCCCATCTTGTAGAGCACGCCGAGCGCGTGCTGGGCATCGCCGAGATCGGCTGCGGCGGCGACCCTGAGACTGGCGATGGCGCGCTGGTCGTCCTGCGGGCGGCCGGTCGCGAGCAAAGCGAGGGCGAGATTGTAGTTGGCGGCCGGGTGGCCGGCGGCGGCGGCCTTCTCCAGCAGGGCGCCGCCCGCCTTCGGATCGCGCGGCAGGCCGCGCCCTTCCAGCATCGCCATGCCGAGCGCGAAGATCGCGTTGACGTCGCCCCTGTCGGCCGCGAGGCGATACCAGTCGGCGGCGGCCTTGGGATCGATCCGGACGCCGAGCCCCTGCCGGTAGATCTCGCCGAGCAGCGTCATCGCCGCGGCGTCCTTGGGATCGGCCTCGAGGCGCTTCAGCGCCTCCGACTGGGCCCGGCGGTAGTGGCCGGCCTGGTAGGCGCCATAAGCGAGGTCGGGCTCCGCCGCGGCGGCGGGGAGGGCGACCATCAGGGCGAGCGCGGCGAGCGCAAGCCTCATCGTGCCGTCCTGCGGGCGTGCTGAGCGGCGATCGCGGCATCGGCGGCGGTGACGGCGGCGCGGATGTCGACCCCTTCGGCAAAGACCCACTCGCCCAGCGCGATGAATTCGGCGCCGGTCTCGATCAGCGCCGGAACCGACTCGGCATCCGGGCAATAGGCGATGCAGGGCGTCTCGAAGATCTCGGCCCACCAGGAGGCACGCTCGATCACCGCCGGCAAGGGCGGCAGCGAACCGTCCGGCCGCGGCTCGCCGAACATGACGTAGTCGACGCCGGCTTCGCCGATATCCATGGCGTCGTGGCGCGAGCGCAGGCCTCCGGCGCCGATGATGCGCTCCTGCTTCAGGCTGGAGCGGGCTTCGGCGATGGCCTCGGCTCCCGCGGTCAGGTGGATGCCGTCGGCGCCGCCGCGGCTGGCGACCTGGGCCGAGGCTTCGACGACCAGGGCGACGTTCTGCGCCTGCACTGGCGGCGCCAGCGCCTTGACCCGTTCGGTCAGGCTGCGCTCGTCGCCGGGCGCGAGCCGCAGCAGCACGGCGGCGACGTCGCCGCCGGCAAAGGCCTGCATCAGGCGAAAGGAGATGGCGCCGGGATCGGAGATCGGCGGCGTGACGAGCATCAGGCGGGTGCGGGGGACGGATGTGTTCATGATCGTCCGCGCAAACGGCCCGCGGCGTGGTCCAATGTCAAGACCATAAGCCCGGCGACCAGGCTCCAGAAGGCTGAGCCGACGCCGAACAGCGACAGGCTGGAAGCCGCGACCGCGAAGGTGACGACCGCGGCGAAGCGGTCCTTGTCGCTGCCCATCGCCTGGCCGAGGGCGCCGGTCAGCGAGCCGACGAGGCCGAGGCCGGCGACCGCGACGATCAGCGCCTTCGGCATGGCGAGAATCAGCGCCAGCAGCAGGCCGGCGGTGGCGGCGACGATGAGCCAAAGCAAGGCGTACCAGATCCCGGCCTTCCAGCGCTCCTTCGGGTCGGGATGGGTGTCGGCACCGGTACAGATCGAGGCGCTGATCGCCGCCATGTTGACCATGTGTGCGCCGGTCGGGGCGGTCAGGAAGGACATCAGCCCCGTGACGAACAGGCAGGAGGCGGTCGGCGGCTGATAGCCGGAGGCGCGCAGCACGGCGAAGCCCGGCAGGTTCTGCGCCGCCATGGTGACGAGATAGAGCGGGATGCCGATGCCGACGATGGCGGTCAAGTCGAGATGCGGGACGATCAGCTCGATATGCGTCAGCGCAACCGGGCCAACTGGCAAGGTCGCCGTGCCGGTGGCGAAGGCGAGGGCGAGCCCCGCGCCCAGCGCCGCGATGACGCCGAGGAAGGGGTTCCACAATCGCGCCAGCAGGAAGACCATCAGCAGCGTCAGCACCAGTGCCGGCTGCAGCTTCATCTCGTCGAAGACGGCGACGACGAAGCGGAAGATCACGCCGGCGAGCATGGCCGCGGCGATGCTCATCGGGATGCGCTCGACCAATGCACCGAGCGGGCGGAAGGCGGCGGTCGCCATCATCAGCGCGGCCGCGGCGAGAAAGGCGCCGACGGCCGAGGCCATGTCGACGCCGCTCGCCGCGGCGATCAAGGCCGCGCCGGGAGTCGACCAGGCGCAGATGATCGGCATGCGATGGCGCCAGGACAGAAGCAGGCTGGCGAGCCCCTTGGCGATGGCGAGGCCGGCGAGCCAGGAGACGGTTTGCCCTGGCGTCGCGCCGAGTGCCTGTGCGGCGGCAAGCACGACCGCGACCGAGGCCGCGTAGCCGACGAAGACGGCGACGAAAGCAGAGAAGAGCTGCGACATCGACCGGCCTATGCGTCCCAGGCGGTCGGCCAGGCCTCGGCCAGCGTCGCGCCCAGGCGCACCGGCCAGGCCGCCTTGGCGAGGCCGGTGCGGTCGTCGGTCTCGACCGCGATGCCCGAGAGCGTCCCTTCGCCGAGCGCCGGCTCCAGACGCGAGCCCGGGGTCTTCTGCAGGAAGCGGCGGATCGCCTCCTCCTTCTGCATGCCGAGCACCGACTCGTAGTCGCCGCACATGCCGGCATCGGTCTGATAGGCGGTGCCGGCGGGCAGCACGCGCGTATCCGAAGTCGGGACATGGGTGTGCGTGCCGACCACGAGGCTGGCGCGGCCGTCGAGATAATAGGCCATTGCGAGCTTTTCGCTGGTCGCCTCGGCATGGACGTCGACGATGACGGCATCGGCGGCATCCCCGAGCGGGCAGGCGGCGAGCTCGCGCTCGAGCGCGGCGAAGGGGTCGTCGAGCGCGTCCATGAACAGGCGGCCCATGACGTTGACGACGAGGACGCGGGCGCCGTTCCTCGCCTCGATCACGGTCGCGCCGCGGCCGGGCGTGCCGGGCGGATAGTTCGCCGGGCGGATCAGGCGCGGCTGGCGCTCGATGAAGACCAGCGCCTCGCGCTGGTCCCAGGAGTGGTTGCCGAGCGTGACGACATCGGCGCCGGCGGCGAGCGTCTCGTCGCAGATCGCCTCGGTGATGCCGAAGCCGCCGGCGGAGTTCTCGCCATTGATCACGACGCAGTCGAGTTTCCAGCGTTCGCGCAGAGCGGGGAGGCGGTCCTGGACGGCGAGGCGCCCGGCGCGCCCGACGATGTCACCGAGAAAGAGCAGACGCATGTCACTATCCAACGCTTGGGCTGCGCATCACGGCCCGTCCTGTCGCATTTTCACGCAAGCCGGCCGCCCCGGCTCTCCCCAGGCCGCGCGGTATGACTGTGCGGATTTGAGAAAACACGGCGGGACGGCGGCGTCTTGAACGAAAGGCGCGCCCGCTAATGACGTGATCGCCGCGGCGAAATCAACCGCAGCGGATCGCTTCGTCCTGCGTGACGACCCAGTCGAGGCGGCGGTCATGAGCCTCGGCGGGCACTTCAGCGATCTCCTGTGCCGCATAGGCGATGCCGATGGTCAGGGTCGGTTCGAGCTCGGTGATGGCGCGGTCGTAATAGCCCTTGCCATAGCCGATGCGGTAGCCGCGCCGATCAAAGGCGGCGAGCGGGACGATCAGGATGGTGGGCTTCACCTCGGGCTGCTCGGGCGCCGGCACCAGCGTGCCGAAGCCGCCGGGCACGATCGGCTCCCACGGCGCCCAGCGCCGGAAATGCATGCGCTTCCCGGCGATCGCCGGCAGGCAGAGCAGCAGGCCGCGCTCGTGCAAGGCTTCCAGGATCGGGCGCGGATCGGCCTCGGAGCGCATCGGCCAATAGGCGGAGACCGGACTCTGCGTGAAGACCGGCAACGCCAGCACATGCGCGACGATGGCCTCGTCCCAGAGCAGGCGGTCGTCGAGTTCGAGGGCGTCACGCCGGGCGAGCGCCTCGGCGCGCAGCACCGCTTTGCGCGGGGAGGGGGCGAGAGAGACGCTGTCGGTCATGGGCTGCGGAGCCACCTCGGCCGTGGAGATTTCGATCCCGGGACACCTACAAAGTAGGTGGGCGCCGTGTGTCCGGGTCCAGGGACCCAGTCAGGGACAGCTCCCTAGGGAGTCGTATGGGCCCGGGAATACATGACTCGCACGCACCAGGCAGCCCCGCCGAGACAAGGTAGGACGCATGCCGGCAAAGCGCCAGAGGCGGATCAGGAATTTCGTAGCGGGCTTAGCTGACAAGCTCCTCGCGGTCGTCCCAGGCGACCGGAGGGAGACCTGGGATCCATGCGTGAACCTCTCCCGGTGAGGTTACTTTTCGATCGCCCTCTATCGTCATTCCGGCCGCAGCGCCGGAATCCATCGTAGGGCTCCGGCGCTCTCCGATGGATTCCGGAGCTGCGCCGCTGACGCGGCTTGTCCGGAATGACGGCTCAAGCTGTTCCCTCAAGCCCCGCGCGCCATCCCGTGGCGGATCACGCGGTCGATCAGGTCGGGATAGGCAACGCCGCTGGCGGCGAGCGCCTTGGGGAACATGCTGATGTCGGTGAAGCCCGGGATGGTGTTGATCTCGTTGACCAGCGCACTGCCGTCCGGCCGCAAGAAGAAGTCGACGCGGGCCATGCCGTCGCAGCCGAGCGCATAGAAGGCGCGCTTGGCCAAGTCCTGCAGGCTGGCGATCGTCTCCTCCGGGAGATCGGCAGGAACCTCGACGCGGGCGCCGTCCTCATCGAGGTACTTGGCCTCATAGGTGTAGAAGCCATGGCTGGCGGCGGCGACGATCTCGCCCGGCAGCGAGACGATGGTCTCGCCATCGGCTTGCTCGAGGACGCTGAGCTCGATCTCGCGGCCGGCGATGAACTCCTCGACCAGGACCACGCGATCATGCCGGAAAGCTTCGGCGAGCGCCGCCTGGAAGCTCTCGGCATCCGTCGCCTTGCTGACGCCGACCGAGGAGCCCTGCCGGGCCGGCTTGACGAAGAGCGGCAGGCCGAGCGCGGCGCTGGCCTGCTCGAAGCCGAGAGCCTCGCCCCGTCGCACGGTGATCGAGCGGGCGACGCCGAGGCCGGCCTCGCGCAGCAGGCGCTTGGCGATATCCTTGTCGAGCGCATTAGCCGAGCCGACGATGCCGCAGCCGGCGAGCGGGATGCCAGCGACCTGAGCCAGCCCCTGGACCGAGCCGTCTTCGCCGTCGAGACCGTGCAGCACCGGGAAGAGCACGTCGATCTTCTGGAGCGTCTGCGGTGCGGCCCCGTCCTGCAAGCGCAGCAGGCGCCCACCGCCGCCGGGCAGCAGGCAGAGCTCGGCGCCGTCCTGCGGGATCGGGTCGGGCAGGATGCCATTCTGCAGTTCGAGCTCGCGCCACTCGCCGGCCTTGGTGATCAGGATCGGCACGACGTCGTATCTCGCCTTGTCGATCGCCTTGACCACATTGGTGGCGGACATCAGCGAGACCTCGTGCTCGGCTGATTTGCCGCCGAGGAGAATCGCCACCCGAACCCTGCCGCTCATTGTCGCCGCCTTCATCGATTCGCTGCTTTCAGCAAGCGTCAGTCGGGCATGATTGAGGAATTGCAAAGGCGGCAGTCAAAGGCGGGGGAATGCCTGCGCCGCTTACCCTGCTTGCCCCGGCAACAAGCTCTTCGCCACGCCTTCGATGCGCTCGGCCGCGGCATTGAGCGCGGCGGCCGCCTTCTCCTCGACCTCGCCGGCACGCTGGTCGGCGAAGCCGGCATCGCCCTGCAGCGACTGCAGGCGCCCTTCCAGCGCCTCGACCTTCTTCTTCAGCTCGGTGACCTCGTCGGCGACCATGAGCGCCGCCATGACGTGCAGGCGCATGTCGCCGATCTCGCCGAAGGCCTGGCGCATCTCCTCGATCTTGCCGTCATAGAGCTGGGCGAGCGCCTCCAGATGCGGCTCCTCGCCTTCGCCGCACGCCATGCGGTAAGCCTTGCCGGCAATGGTGACGTTGACCTGGGGCATCAGGCGTCCTGCTCGGCTTCTTCGTCGGGTTGGGCTTCGACGCGGGCGATCACCTCGGCCAGTGCCGTCATGGCGCGGTCGAGCTTGCGGTCGACCTCCTGCGCGACGCCCTCGACCTGGCCGATCCGGGCCATGGCGCCATCGAGCTCGACCGCGAGACGGGCGCGATCGTCCTGCATCAAGGTGAGCTCGGTTTCGAGATTGGCGCGGCCACGCTCGACCTCGAGCCGCCTGCGGGCGGCTGCTTCGAGCTGGCCAAGCGCGCCTTCGAGGCGCGACAGGGCGTGATCCAGAGCTGGAGACGCCACGCTTCTTCCTTTGCGTGCCGGCCGGAGCCGGCTCATCCGATTCGGAAGCCTAGTTTAACAAATATCGCCGTGGAAAGCGCTTTGGCCGGTCCCGTCCGCTCGAAGCGTGGGGAAAACTCGATATCTGCGTCCTTGCAGGCGAATTGACTCCGCTTGAGCGGGCGGCCTATCGAACGCGCGACCTTTTTCTCAAGAGTTCGCTGCTCGCCGCCGGCCAGCTTCGGCGCGAGCCTCGTTCCGCCCCCGCCGGAGAGATTCCATGACGATGCCTGCGATCGACCGCGCCCAGCACGAGCGGCTCGCCAACGCCATCCGCTCCCTCGCCATGGACGGCGTCGAGCAGGCCAAGTCCGGCCATCCCGGCCTGCCGATGGGCGCGGCCGACGTCGCGACCGTGCTGTTCACCCGCATCCTGAAATATGATGCGGCCGAGCCGCGCTGGCCCGATCGCGACCGCTTCGTGCTCTCGGCCGGCCATGGCTCGATGCTGATCTATGCGCTGCTCTATCTCACCGGCACGCCCGGCATGGAGCTCGACGACCTCAAGAAGTTCCGCCAGCTCGAATCGAAGACGCCGGGCCACCCCGAGAACTTCATGACCGCCGGCGTCGAGACCACCACCGGCCCGCTCGGCCAGGGTCTGGCGACCGCGGTCGGCATGGCGATGGCCGAGCGCATGCTCGCCGCCGAGTTCGGCAAGAAGCTGGTCGACCACAAGACCTATGTGCTCGCCTCCGACGGCGACCTGATGGAGGGCATCAGCCAGGAGGCGATCGCGCTCGCCGGCCATCAGAAGCTGAACAAGCTGATCGTGCTCTGGGACGACAACGGCATCTCGATCGACGGGCCGCTCTCGATCTCCGATTCGGTCGACCAGCTCGCCCGCTTCAAGGCCTGCGGCTGGAAGGCCGAGCGCGTCGACGGGCATGATCCCGACGCGATCGAGGCGGCGATCCGCCGCGCCCAGAAGTCGAACAAGCCGACGCTGATCGCCTGCAAGACGGTGATCGGCTTCGGCGCGCCGAAGAAGGCCGGCACCTCCAAGGCCCATGGCGAGCCGCTCGGTGCGGAAGAACTCGCCGCCGCCAAGAAGGCGCTCGGCATCACCGGCGGGCCGTTCGAGGTCGCGGCCGACGTGCTCAAGGCCTGGCGCGGCTTCGGCGCCAGCGGTTTCGCCGAGCGCAAGGACTGGAATGCGCGCCTGGCGGCGCTGTCCGAGCGCAAGCGCGGCGAGTTCGAGCGCCGCCTGAACCATACCGTGCCGGCCAAGCTCGCCAAGACCCTCGTCGCCCACAAGAAGGCGCTGGCTGCCAATCCTGTCACGGTCGCGACCCGCAAGGCGTCCGAGCTGGCGCTCGACGTGATCGTGCCGGTGATGCCGGAGCTCGTCTCGGGCTCGGCCGACCTGACGCCCTCCAACAACACCCGCGCCAAGGGTTTCGAGGACTTCACGCCGAAGACCCCGAAGGGCCGCTATGTCCGCTACGGCATCCGCGAGCACGGCATGGCTGCGGCGATGAACGGCATCACCCTGCATGGCGGCTTCCGCACTGCCGGCGGCACCTTCCTGGTCTTCGCCGATTATGCCCGTCCGTCGATGCGGCTCGCCGCGCTGATGGGCCTTCCGGTCGTCTACGTCATGACCCATGATTCGATCGGCCTCGGCGAGGACGGTCCGACCCACCAGCCGATCGAGCAGATCGCCAGCTTGCGCGCCATGCCGAACATGCGCGTGCTTCGTCCCGCCGATGCGATCGAGACCGCGGAAGCCTGGCAGATCGCGCTGGAGCGCACCGACGGCCCGACCGTGCTCGCGCTGTCGCGCCAGAACCTGGCGCCGGTCCGCACCGACGCCTCGGCCACGAACCGCTCGGCCAAGGGAGCCTACGAATTGCTGGCGGCCGAGGGCGGCAAGGCGCAGGTCTCGCTCTTCGCCTCGGGCTCCGAGGTCGAGATCGCGGTCGCTGCCCGCAAGCTCCTGGCGGATAAGGGCGTTCGCGCCCGCGTCGTCTCGGTGCCCTCGCTCGAATTGCTGCTGGAGCAGGACGAGGCGAGCAAGGCTGCGATCATCGGCGAAGCGCCGATCAAGATCGCGGTCGAGGCCGCCGTGCGCTTCGGCTGGGATGCCGTGGTTGGTGCCGATGGCGGCTTCGTCGGCATGACCTCCTTCGGGGCGAGCGGCCCCTACAAGGAGGTCTACAAGCATTTCGGCATCACGCCGGAGGCGGTGGCCGAGGCTGCGATCAAGCGTCACAACGGCTGAGCCGTCTCAAATTTTTAAGGCCTGCCCTTGCGTTCCGCCTTGGTTTGGCCGATTTGCCCGCGTGAATGACGCCGGCTGCGCCGGCAAACGGCGAAGGAGAGGATTGAGATGACGGTCAAGGTGGCGATCAACGGCTTCGGCCGTATCGGGCGCAACGTTCTGCGCGCGATCATCGAGTCGAAGCGCAAGGACATCGAGGTCGTGGCGATCAACGATCTCGGTCCGGTCGAGACCAATGCCCATCTCTTTCGCTTCGACTCTGTGCACGGCCGCTTCCCCGGCACCGTGACCGTCTCCGGCGACACCATCGATGTCGGCCGCGGCCCGATCAAGGTCACCGCGATCCGCGATCCCAAGGACCTGCCGCACAAGGCGCTCGGCGTCGACATCGCGCTGGAATGCACCGGCATCTTCACCACCCGCGACAAGGCGGCGGCCCATCTCGCCGCCGGTGCCAAGCGCGTCCTGGTCTCGGCCCCTTGCGACGGCGCCGACCTGACGGTGGTCTACGGCGTCAACAACGAGGCCCTGACCAAGGACCACATCGTCGTCTCGAACGCCTCCTGCACGACCAACTGCCTCGCGCCGGTGGTCAAGGTGCTGCATGACGCCGTCGGCATCGACAAGGGCTTCATGACGACGATCCATGCCTATACCGGCGACCAGCCGACGCTCGACACGATGCACAAGGATCTCTACCGCGGCCGCGCTGCGGCGATGTCGATGATCCCGACCTCGACCGGCGCCGCCAAGGCGATCGGCCTCGTCATCCCCGAGCTCAAGGGCCGGCTCGACGGCACCTCGATCCGCGTGCCGACGCCGAACGTCTCGGTCGTCGACTTCAAGTTCATCTCGAAGCGCAAGACCACGGTCGAGAAGATCAACGACGCCATCATCAAGGCGAGCAAGCGCGGTGCCCTGAAGGGCATCCTCGCCGTCACCGACCAGCCCAACGTCTCGATCGACTTCAACCACGACCCGGCCTCGTCGACCTTCGCGCTCGACCAGACCAAGGTCATGGACGAGAAGTTCGTCCGTGTCCTCTCCTGGTACGACAATGAGTGGGGCTTCTCGAACCGCATGAGCGACACCGCCGTCGCCATGGCGAAGCTGATCTGATCCATACAATCGCTGCGGCCGCGCCTTTCGGTGCGGCCGCGTCCAAACCGCCGAGGAACGGACCGCGCAATGAACAAGATCGAGCCGACCGTCGCCACGTCGACCACGTCTCCCGAAGCCGTCATCGTGCCGCCGGCGCCGAGCATGGCCGAGATCGCCGCGGCGCGCGCCACAGAGGCGAAGCCGGCTGAGCCGCTCGCACCGAGCGATCCGCGCAAGCTCGACCAGCTCTCGCGCATCGAGGACAAGACGGCCCGTATCGAGGAGAAGTTCGCGCGCTACGAGGCGGTGCTGACCCGTGCCGAGGCTTCGCTGGAGCGCAGCGCCCAGAAGGTCGACCTCGCCGCCGGCACCATGGACTTCGCCGGCCTGCGCGAGGAGCTCTCGGCCCTGCGCCAGCGCGTCAATTCAACCCCGCGCTTCGGCGCCCTGCTGCTCACCGGCATCGTCACGGCGGTTCTGACCGTCGTCCTGACGGTGATCGTATTGAAGAGCGGCGTTCCTGGCGTGCTGCCGCCGATCCTGCCGCGATGAGCTTCCGCCCGCCCGCCGATCTCGCGGACGGGCGCAGTGTCCGCTGGCGGGCGCTAGAAGGCGACGGGCTCGAACACCTGACATTGCGCGCTGAGGCGAACGGCCTCCGCGCCGATGCCGCGCTGGTCGGTGAGCGCGAGGGGCGGCGCTTCGGCGCAAGCTATCGGATCGATTGCGGTCCCGATTTCACGGTGCGTTCCTTCGAGATCGAAGCGACCGACGGTCGTGGTCTCGCGATGACGCGACGTGACGGCGCCTGGCACGATAGCGAGCGCGGCCATCTGCCGGCCTTCGACGCCTGCATCGACATCGACCTCTCCGCCACGCCTTTCACCAACACGCTGCCGATCCGGCGCTGCGCCTGGCAGCCGGGGCAGCAGCGGCGGATTGCGATGCTGTTCGTGCCGTTCGACAGTTTCGAGCCTTTCGTCACCGAGCAGATCTACACCTGCCTGGAGCCGAGGCTCTTCCGGTTCGAGACGGCCGATGGCAGTTTCATCGCCGAGCTTCCCGTCGACGAGGATGGCCTCGTCATGGATTATCCCTGTCTGTTTCAACGCCTGTAAGAGAGCCCTCCATGCCCGCTTTCCGCACCCTCGACGACGCCGATCTCGCCGGCAAGCGCGTCCTCGTCCGTGTCGATCTCAATGTGCCGATGGAGGAGGGCAGGGTCACCGACACCACCCGGATCGACCGCATCCTGCCGACGATCCGCGAGATCGCGCAGAAGGGCGGCAAGGTCATCCTGCTCGCCCATTTCGGCCGGCCGAAGGGCCGCGACGAGAAGAACAGCCTCAGGCAGGTCGTGCCGGCACTGGCGCATGCGCTTGGCCAGCCGGTGATCTTCGTCGGCGACTGCATCGGCGAGGAGGCGCCAAAGGCGATCGCCGCCGCCAAGAACGGGGAAATCCTGCTGCTGGAGAACACCCGCTTCCATGCCGGCGACGAGAAGAACGATCCCGAATTCGTCAGGGCGCTGGCCGCCAATGGCGACCTCTATGTCAACGACGCCTTCTCGGCAGCCCACCGCGCCCATGCCTCGACCGAAGGACTGGCGCATCTGTTGCCGGCCTATGCCGGGCGCACCATGCAGGCCGAGCTGGAAGCGCTCTCGGCCGGCCTCGACAACCCGGCCCGGCCGGTGATGGCGATCGTCGGCGGCGCCAAGGTCTCGACCAAGCTCGAACTGCTGGGGAATCTCGTGCAGAAGGTCGACGTGCTCGTCATCGGCGGCGGCATGGCCAACACCTTCCTCGCCGCCCGCGGCGTCAATGTCGGCAAGTCGCTCTGCGAGCACGATCTCGCCGACACCGCCCGCGAGATCGAGGCCAAGGCCAGGGCGGCGGGCTGCGAGATCATCCTGCCGGTCGATGCGCTGGTGGCACGCGAGTTCAAGGCGCATCCCGGCCATCGCGTCGTCTCGATCGGCGAGGTGGGGCCCGACGAGATGATCCTCGATGCCGGCCCGCTCAGCGTCGCCGAGGTGGTACTCAAGCTCAACAGCGTGAAGACCGTGGTCTGGAACGGGCCGTTCGGCGCTTTCGAGTTGCCGCCCTTCGACACCGCGACGGTCGCTGTCGCCAAGGCGGTGGCGGAGCGCGTCCGCGACGGCAGGCTCGTCGCCGTGGCCGGCGGTGGCGATACGGTCGCGGCGATGAACCATGCGGAGGTCGCCGAGGACCTCACCTACGTCTCGACCGCCGGTGGTGCCTTCCTCGAATGGATGGAAGGCAAGGCGTTGCCGGGCGTCGAGGCGCTGCGGAAGGGTTGAGGGGCAGTCGCAGCTTCCGGTTGCGTGACGCGATGTTTATGCTATGTTCTCGTGCATGAGCGAGAACATTAAAGACGTTGTCCCGCAGATCCTAATGAAGATTCAGGAGGACCTCGCTGCTTTCCGTCGTGATGTTACGGAACGCCTCGATCGCCTCGAAACGATTCAGAAGCAGGAGCGCCGCAACACGGCTGCCATGCTGGTGATGATGCGCGGGACGGCGGGCGTTTATGAGGAGCGTCTGAACCAGCTCGAGATCGACCGTATCGTGAAGCTGGAAGACCGGATGGCGGCCGTCGAAGCACGACTGCGCTGATCGCGTTCACTTTTCTGGCCGGTTTCGCTTTGCGTCCGCCACAGTTCGATTCTAAACCCTCCGGATAAAGCAGAGCCCAACCGGAGGATCATCGTGGCCCGCATCACGCTTCGCCAATTGCTCGACCATGCCGCCGAGAACGACTACGGCGTTCCGGCCTTCAACATCAACAACATGGAGCAGGCGCTCGCGATCATGGCGGCGGCGGACGCGACGGACGCGCCGGTGATCATCCAGGCCTCGCGCGGCGCGCGCTCCTATGCCAACGACATCATGCTCAAGCACATGATGGACGCGGTCACCGAGATCTATCCGCACATCCCGGTCTGCGTGCATCTCGACCACGGCAACGAGCCGGCGACCTGCATGACCGCGATCCAGGCCGGCTTCACCTCGGTGATGATGGACGGCTCGCTCAAGGCCGACGGCAAGACCCCCGGCGACTGGGACTACAATGTCGGCGTGACCAAGACCGTCACCGACATGGCCCATCTCGGCGGCATCTCGGTCGAGGGCGAGCTCGGCGTGCTCGGCTCGCTCGAGAGCGGCGAGGGCGAGAAGGAGGACGGCCACGGCTTCGAGGGCAAGCTCAGCCACGACCAGCTCCTGACCAATCCCGATGAAGCCGTGAAGTTCGTCGCCGAGACCAAGGTCGATGCGCTCGCCATCGCCATGGGCACCTCGCACGGCGCCTACAAGTTCACCCGCAAGCCCGACGGCGCGATCCTGGCGATGCATGTCATCGAGGAGATCCACAAGAAGCTCCCGAACATGCACCTCGTCATGCACGGCTCCTCCTCGGTGCCGCAGGACCTGCAGGACGTGATCAACCAGTATGGCGGCAAGATGCCCCAGACCTGGGGCGTGCCGGTCGAGGAAATCCAGCGCGGCATCAAGCACGGCGTGCGCAAGATCAACATCGACACCGACAACCGGATGGCGATGACCGGCCAGATCCGCAAGATCCTGTCCGAGCACCCCGGCGAGTTCGATCCGCGCAAGTACCTGAAGCCGGCGATGGAGGCGATGACCGCGCTCTGCAAGAAGCGGCTGGAGGAGTTCAACACCGCCGGCCAGGCTTCGAAGATCAAGCGCGTGATCACGCTGGCCGATATGGCCAAGCGCTACGCCAAGGGCGAGCTTGACCCGACCTTCGGCGCCAAGAAGGCGGCGTGACCGTCTCATAGACCGATAGTCCGGCCTTCGCAGAACAAGGACGCCCGGCGCAGGCCGGGCGTTTCTCGTTTCAGAAGGGGCCGGGCGCGCCGCTCAGGCGACGCGGTTTTGCCTGCTCAGATTCTCGAAGGCTTCGGTCAGGCTCCCGGCCCGCTGGGCCAGCGTCTGGGCGAGGCCGAGCATCTCGCCGACCCCGGCGCCTGCGGCCTGGGCGGATTCGTTGACGCTGGCGATGGCCTGCGCCACCTCCTGCGTGCCCTGCGAGGCGTAGCTGATGCTGCGGGCGATCTCCTGGGTCGCCGCCCGCTGTTCGTCGACGGAGCTCGCGATCGTCAGCGTCGTCTGGTCCATGTCGCCGACGAAGCCGACGATGCTCTCGATCGCCTCGACCGCCTCCTGTGTCGCCGCCTGCATGGCCGGGACCTGGGCGGCGATCTCGTCGGTCGCCCTGGCAGTGCGTGCGGAGAGCTGCTTCACCTCCTGGGCGACGACCGCAAAGCCGCGTCCGGCCTCGCCGGCACGGGCCGCCTCGATGGTGGCGTTGAGCGCCAGCAGATTGGTCTGTGCGGCGATGTCGCGGATCAGGTCGACGATCGAGCCGATTGTCTGCGCAGACTGGGCCAGGCCCTTGACGATCGCCTCCGTCCGCTGCGCTGCGTTGCTGGCGTCGTGAGCCTTGGTGGTGGCGCGGGCGACCTCTCCGGAAATTGCGCTGAGGGAGATGGAGAGCTCCTCGGTGGCGCTGGCGACGCTGCCGACATTGTCGGAGGCCTCGTCCGATGCCCGGGCGGCTGCGACGGCCTGCACGCCGGTCTCCTTGACGAGCCCGTTCATCGTATGGGCCATCTCCTCGACGATGCGGGCGCTGCCGGTCACCGCCCCGACGACGTCGCGGATCGTGACCTCGAAGGCCGAGATCTCGTGCTTCGTGCGCTCGCGGTTCTCGCGCTGGATATGGCTGTAGGTCTCGAGCAGCAATTCGAGGTCGAGCTGCACCGCCTTCTGCAGCGCGGCACGCAGGGCGATGCGGCGGTTGTATTCCTTGGCCTGCCAGATATGGCTGAGCTTGGCGAGGCCGTCGCGCAGCAGGCCGAGTTCGGCACCGACCGCATTGCCGACGATCGCATGGCAGATCGCGACGGCATGGGCCGGGACGCCATTGTCGTTGAAGATGTTGGCGAGGGCGTGCGCCGACTGCAGGTAGCCGTCGTCGAGCTCGCCGGAGACGAGCCGGATCCAGTGCGCCAGCCGCAATTCATGCACCTCCGGCCGCTGCATGGCGTTCTGGATCTGGGGCCAGGCTTCGAAATGCGCGTGCAGCTCCGGCAGCAATGTCGGCAGGCGTCGGCGCGCGAACTCCGCCTGCTGTCGCAGCTGGGCGATATCGGTGGCGTCGATCCGGAAGGTCCGCAGGCGCGCAGTATGCTCGACGATGGCGTTGCTCATGCGCGCAATGTTCGATTCCGCTGGAGGGCTTGAGGCGACATTGCTGGCAGTTCGCCAACAAACGCTTAAGCCCGGCGCATAGAGCGAGTAGGTTGGAAAGGCGGCGGCTGCGCTTGCCTCGCGCCGAGCCGGCTGAGTATAAGCCGGCCGGCGCATAAACAGCGGAGATCAGGGCGTATGGCCGGCCATTCACAGTTCAAGAACATCATGCACCGCAAGGGCAAGCAGGACGCGGTGCGCTCCAAGCTGTTCTCGAAGCTGGCCCGTGAAATCACCGTCGCTGCCAAGATGGGCATGCCCGACCCGAACATGAATCCGCGCCTGCGCATGGCCGTGCTGGCGGCGCGGGCCGAGAACATGCCGAAGGACAATATCGAGCGCGCCATCAAGAAGGCGCTCGGCGGCGACAGCGAGAACTATGACGAGGTCCGCTATGAGGGCTACGGCCCCGGCGGCACGGCCGTCATCGTCGAGGCGCTGACCGACAACCGCAACCGCACCGCCTCCGCCGTCCGTTCCTATTTCACCAAGTCGGGCGGGGCGCTGGGCGAGAGCAACTCGGTCTCGTTCATGTTCAACCGCGTCGGCGAGATCAGCTATCCACCCGAGGCCGGCGACGCCGACAAGGTGATGGAAGCGGCGATCGAAGCCGGCGCCGACGATGTGATATCGGACGAGAACGGCCACATCATCCTGTGCGCATTCGACGCCCTCAACGAGGTCTCCAAGGCGCTGGAAGCATCGCTCGGCGCCCCGGCCTCGGCCAAGCCGGTCTGGCGGCCGACCACGACGGCGCCGCTCGACGAGGAGAAGGCGGCCTCGATGATGAAGCTGATGGAAGCGCTCGACAATGACGATGACGTCCAGAACGTCTTCGCCAATTTCGAGATCGCCGACGACATCATGGCCAAGCTCGGCTGAGCCCTTGCTACCGCCCGATCAGCCCGTCCCAGAGCGGCAGGCTGACGAGGGCGCTGAGGAAGATCGTCAGATAGGCGATGCGGCGGAAGGTCTGCTCGGAGGCGATGCCGAAGGCATGTGTGCCGAGCCAGAGGCCTATGCCGTAGATCGCAAAGAGCGGCAGAGCCATCAGCGCCGATGCGACGGTGATGATGCCCTTCAGCGTCAGGATCGTGCCGCTGACCACCGTGCTCAGGCCGATATAGGTCTGCAGGTTGGCGCGGGTCTTGTGGCGGTCGTTGCGCTGGGCGCCGAGCCAGAACACGGCGAGCGGCAGGCCGCCGATGCTGGCGAGGCCGTTGCACAGGCCGGACGCGGCGCCGACCCCGAGCGAGAGCGGGATGCCGGGCTTGCCATGATAGCGCCAGCCCGAGGCCATCAGGGCGACAGCCGCCAGCACCAGCACCGCCAGGATCCAGCGCATGGTCTGCTGGTCGAGCCAGGTCAGCAGGGCGACGCCGACCGGCAGGGTCAGCGTGGCGGCGATCAGCAGCGGGATGACCTCGCCCCATTCCGCTCGCTTGGCCGCCCTGAACCCGATCGGCAGGGCGAAGGGCATGTCGATCACCCAGATCAGTCCGAGCGCCGCGACGGGACCGAGCACGAGCGAGGCCAGCGGCATGAACACCATGGCGAAGCCGAAGCCGGTGAAGCCGCGCACCAACCCGCCGAGGAAGGTCGCGAGGAGGAGAATGGCGATGCCCTGGAGCGTGACGCCGGGAAAGAGCAGGGGGAGGAGATCGGTCATCACGTCGCCGGAGAAGGATTTTCTTTCCTTCACGCTAGGCGCGGTGCGATCAACCCCTGTCGCTGTGATGGCAGCGATGAGCCCCGTTCATCGGTGCGCGTGCGGCGTCAATCTTCGCTCCGTTCCTCGGCTGGACGGGCCCTTGCCCGGAGCGGATGGTGGGGGAGGCGGAGGCCGTACCTTACGAAACTTTAATGGAGCCTATCATCTTGCGTTCATCTTGGCGGTCCTAGCGTCCTTATGCCGCGTGACCTTCCGGAATGTCCCGCCAGGCCGACGCAGTGGCCACCCGGTCCCACAGGGGGATGATGCTCATGACACGCACCAGATTTGCGCTTGCCGCCGGCCTTCTCGCGCTCAGCGGCGGTTTCGTGCTGCAGGCATCGTCGCCGGCGCTTGCGCTGTCGATGAAGGAGTGCAGCACCAAGTACAACGCCGCCAAGACCAACAACACGCTCGGCGGCCAGTCCTGGAACGATTTCCGCAAGACGCAATGCAGCGACGCAGCTGCCCCCGCTGCGGCGACACCCGCCGCCACTGCGCCGGCAGCGGCCGCCCCGGCCAAGCCTGTTGCGGCGGCTCCCGCGGCTGCGGCCAAGCCCGTCGCTGCCGGCAACGTCGTGTTCCCGAGCAAGGTGGATCCGAAGTATTCGACGCTCTCGGCTGGCAAGCAGCGCTTCAAGACCTGCAACGACCAGTACGACGCCAACAAGGCCAATGGCGGCAATGGCGAGTTGAAGTGGATCCAGAAGGGCGGCGGCTATTACAGCCAGTGCAATGCCCGGCTGAAGGGCGCCTGAGCGCCGCTTCGATCCGCATCGCAAAAAAGCGGGGCTGGCTTCGGGCCGCCCCGCCAAGTGCTGGATGCATCGAGGCGTGATCAGGCCTAGCGTTCATCCATGTCCGAACCGATTCGCATTCTCGGCCTCGATCCCGGTCTCAGGAAGACCGGCTGGGGCGTCGTCCTCAGCGAGGGCACCAAGCTGTCATTCATCGCCTGCGGCGTGGTCGAGAGCGACGAGAAGCAGCCGCTCGCCGATCGCCTCAGGCAATTGCACGAGGGCATCGCCGGCGTGATCGCGCGGCACCAGCCGCAGGAGGTCGCGGTCGAGGAGACCTTCGTCAACCGCGATCCGCAATCGGCGCTGAAGCTCGGCCAGGCGCGCGGCATCGCCCTGGTCGTGCCGGCGCTGGCCGGGCTCGATGTCGCCGAATATGCCGCCAATCTGGTGAAGAAGACCGTGGTCGGCGTCGGCCATGCCGACAAGAAGCAGGTGCAGGCGATGATCCGCGTGCTGCTGCCCAAGGCCGAGACACGCAGCGCCGACGCGGCCGACGCGCTCGCCGTCGCGATCTGCCATGCCCAGCACCGCGGCGCCCGGGCGCTTCTGGCGCAGTATCAATTGCGGAAGGCGTAGAGCTCGGCATCCGGGTCGCCCTTGCCGAGGAGGCCGGAGCGAACGATCTCGGCGCCGATACGGCTATAGGTGATGCCGTTGCCGCCGAAGCCCATCACCGTCCAGCAATTCCTGAGGTCCGGCATTTTACCGATGGTCGGCAGGCCGGTCGTCGATGCTCCGAAGGTGCCGGTCCAGGTATAATCGGCCTCGGTCGATATCCCGGGCAGAAGCTTGCCGAGCTTGCGCTGGATGGCTTTCGTCTTCTCCCCCATCAGCGCGTCGCGCTTGTCTTCATCGACAAAATCCTCGTCCTCGCCGCCGCAGACGATGCGGCCGTCGGGGGTCGTACGCATGTAGAGATAGGGGTCGGACGCCTCCCAGATGAAGCAGCACCGTGGCCAGAGGCTACGTTTCTGAGGCGCGGTGGCGAGCGCCCAGGTCGAGAGCACTTCATGCCCCTTCGGCATCTGTCCGAACGGCAATTCGTAGCCGGTCGCGAAGACGAGATGGCGGCAGCTTATGCGATGGCCCTCGCGGGTGCGCAGGCTGACCGAGCGCGGTTTCGCATCGAGGTCGACGATCTCGACGGGCCAGGCGAGGCGGGCGCCGCGCGAGATCGCAGCGCGGAGGAACCCGGTGGCGAGCGCGACCGGGTCGGCCTCCAGGTTGTCGTACCCGAGCAGGGCCGCATCGCGATCGATGCCGAAGCGCTCCTTCAGGGCGGCGGCATCGAGCAGGGCGGTTTCCAGCCCGGCATGACGGCGGGCCTCGCCCTCGCGGGCCAAGCCGGTGGCATCGAGGACGTTGCCGGCGAGATAGAGCGAATCGCGGCGTATGACGGGGGCGCTCGATAACGCCTTCATCCGCGCCGCCAGCCCATCCACGGCAAGGCGCGAGCGGCGCCAGGCGCGGATGGCCGCCTCCTCGCCGATCTGGCGGGTCAGCTTGGTCAAGGGTTGGTCGATCTCGTATTGCAGCAGGGCGGTGCTCGCCGGCGTCGAGCCGCGGACCGGGCCGCGGCGGTCGACGACCAGAACATCGAAGCCGGCCGCGCTCAATGCGTCGGCCTGCATCGCGCCGGAGATGCCGGCGCCGATGACGACGACGTCGCTCTGCGTATCCCCGGTGATGCCGTGCCTTGGAAAGCGCGGTGGCCGCTCGCCCTGCCAGACCGAGCGCCCGGTCCGCAGATCTCGTTGTTTCGTCAGCACGTGGATGCTCCCCCAACTCGTCGGTGGAGAACGCATGAGCGCCGCGAATGATCCGGTCTGGCGGCGGGCTGCCGCCATGCTAACAGGAGGCATGATCGGAAAGCTCAAGGGCCTCATCGATTCGTATGGCGAGGACCACGTCATCGTCGACGTCCAAGGCGTCGGCTATGTCGTGCAGTGCTCCGCGCGCACGCTGCAGCGCCTGCCCAAGATCGGCGAGGCGGCGGCGCTGTCGATCGAGACGCATGTGCGCGAGGACGCGATCCGGCTCTATGGCTTCATGTCGGATACCGAGCGCGACTGGTTCCGGCTGATGCAGATGGTGCAGGGCGTCGGGGCCAAGGTCGCGCTCGCCATCCTCTCGACGCTGGAGCCCGGCGCGCTCGCGACCGCGATCGCAACCAATGACAAGGCGGCGGTGGCGCGTGCACCCGGCGTCGGCCCCAAGCTCGCCCAGCGCATCTGCGCCGAGCTCAAGGACAAGGCGCCGGCCTTCGGCCATGTCGACCCCGCGCTCGCGCAGCTCTCCGGCGCGCTCGAGGACAAGCGGCTGCCGCAGCCGGTGGCGGACGCCGTCTCGGCGCTGACCAATCTCGGCTATCCGCAGGCGCAGGCCGTGGCGGCGGTCGCTGCTGCCTCGCGCGAGGCGGGGGAGGGCGCCGGCACGGCGCAACTGATCCGGCTTGGCCTGAAGGAGCTGGCGAAATGAAGAAGGGACCGGCGGTGATCTTCCGCGAGATTGCCGACAAGTCGACCTTCCTCGCGCTGATGATGCGGCATTGGGGCTCGCATCGCATGATGATCGGCTCGAAGCTGTATGATTGCGCCGAGCTGCCCCTGATCGGCATGTTCACGGCCGAGGGCGAACTGCTGGCGGTGGCGAGCTGGGCCCGAGACGGGGACATCGCGGTGCTGTGCGCGCTGCACTCGCTCAAGGAAGGGGAGGGCGCGGCCTCGCGCATGCTGGAAGCCGTGAAGGCGGCGGCGAAGGCGGCCGGCGCGCGCAAGCTCAGGGCGATGCTGACCAATGACAACATGCCGGCGCTGGTGTTCTACCAGAAGCACGGCTTCCGCTTCTCCGGCCTCCATATCGAGGCGATCGACGCCTATCGTGCGATGGTTCCGACGATCATCAAGACGGGCTACCAGGACATCCCGGTGCATGACGCGCTGGAGCTGGAGATCGAATTGTGAGCGAGCCGAAGCGGCCGGGCCTGATGACGGCGGACAAGCGCGACGACGACAGCGAGGCCTCGCTGCGGCCGCTCTCGCTCGCCGATTTCACCGGGCAGGCGGCGGCGCGGGCGAACCTCCAGGTCTTCATCAACGCCGCCCGCACGCGTGGCGATGCGCTCGACCATGTCCTGTTCGTCGGCCCGCCCGGTCTTGGCAAGACGACGCTGGCGCAGATCGTGGCGCGCGAGCTCGGCGTCAGCTTCCGCTCGACCTCGGGGCCGGTGATCGCCAAGGCCGGCGATCTTGCGGCGCAGCTCACCAATCTTGAAGAGCGTGACGTGCTCTTCATCGACGAGATCCACCGCCTCAACCCGGCGGTGGAGGAAATCCTCTATCCGGCGATGGAGGATTATCAGCTCGACCTGATCATCGGCGAGGGGCCGGCGGCGCGCTCGGTCAAGATCGACCTGCCGAAGTTCACTTTGGTCGGCGCCACCACCCGCGCCGGCCTGCTGACGACGCCGCTGCGCGACCGTTTCGGCATTCCGATCCGCCTGCAGTTCTACACGGTCGAGGAATTGCAGGGCATCGTTGCGCGCGGCGCGCGGGTGCTCGGCGTGCCGATGTCGGATGACGGCGCCAACGAGATCGCCAAGCGCTCGCGCGGGACGCCGCGCATTGCCGGCCGGCTGCTGCGGCGTGTGCGCGACTTCGCCATCGTCGATGGCGATGCGATCGTCACCCGCAAGGTCGCCGACAAGGCGCTCGGCCTGCTCGATGTCGATGCGATCGGCCTCGACCAGATGGACCGGCGCTACCTGACGACTGTCGCGATCAATTTCGGTGGCGGCCCGGTCGGGATCGAGACCATCGCCGCCTCGCTCTCCGAGCCGCGCGATGCGATCGAGGAGATCATCGAGCCCTTCCTGCTGCAGCAGGGCTTCATCCAGCGCACCCCGCGCGGCCGCCTCCTGACCCCGCACGCCTTCCGGCATCTCGGCATGCCCGAGCCGAACCGCGAGGGCGCGCAGTTCGGCCTGTTCGGGGATGAGGGAGAGGAGGCGTGATGCGCAAAGCTCTTGCTACGCTGCTTGGGCTCACCGGGCTGGTTGCTGGATCGGCCCTACCGGCCCGGGCCGACGACGCTGCGCCGCGTGGCCCGGTCGCCGACGCCTATGCGATCACGATCAAGACGCTGGCCGGGAAGGGCCAGCCTGCCTGGCGTCCGCCGCATCGTGACAAGCTGATGAGCCGGGAACTGGCCGCGCTCTTCGCCCGCGACGACCTCTACCAGGAGGAGAGCGGCGATATGGGCCAGATCGGTGCCGATCCCTTCCTCAACGGCCAGGACGGCGAGATCAAGAAATTGAGCCTCGACACGATCCCCGTCGCGGCGGGCAAGGCGACGGTCGTCGCCAGCTTCCGCAGCTTCGGCAAGCCGGTGACGGTCCAGTTCAAGATGATCCGGGAAAACGGCGGCTGGCGCATCGACGACATCGTCGATCAATTCGAGGGCAAGGATTATTCGATCCGCGCCGCACTGTCGCAGCCCTATGATTGCGGTTCGTTCATGGGCAAGCCCTGCAAGCGCTGAGCGCTCGCAGGGCATCCCCTTCTATCTGCGGGCGATCTTCGCGCGCATCATCGCGGGGCGAGCGCCGGCGTCTTTGAGCGCCCCCGACTTGGCTGCCTTCCGGTTCGTGACCGGGCGCATGCCCTCGTCGGACGTTCGGCTCGTCGGGCGCTGCAGGGCCCGCTCGCGCTGCTTGAGTGCCAGCGCCTTGCGGGCAAGGCTGCGTTGGCTCGGAGCATGCAGCTTTTCGGTGCGGCGGGTCTGCTCGGCCCCGACGCGCTTGAGCGCGACCGTGAGCGCGTCCGCCTTGGCCTTGGTGCCCTGGTTGTCCGAAGCCGGCCGCGCGCCTTGCGCCGCCGCCTTGCCGCGGAACTCGCGGCGCTGCTGCCGGGCGATGCCGCGGGCCCGGTCGCGCTTCTCGCGCAGGATGCGGGCGAGATCGCGCAGGTTCTCGTCGCTTTCGCCCGCAAGCTTGCCGCGCCGCGTGCGCGCCACGAGGCCGAACTCCGACTGGTCGAGAAGCCGTTCGAGCGCCTTGGCCGAGAGTGACATGAGCTGTCTCCGTAAGATTGCGCCCCCACCCGGGACTATGCCGATGCGGCGTCTTTTGTTCCCACGGCTATTTGCGCGCGGGACGGCCCGCCTGTAAGCCGCGGACATGGCCAGCCCGCATCAGATCTCCGTCCGCGTCTATTACGAGGACACCGACTTCTCCGGCGTCGTCTACCACGCCTCCTATCTGCGCTTCATGGAGCGCGGCCGCACCGAGCTGATCCGCGACCTCGGCATCGAGCAGCGCGAGCTCTTCGACGGCGACGCGGCGCTCGGCTTCGCGGTCAGGCGCATGCTGATCGATTTCGTCAGGCCGGCGGTGATGGACGACCTGCTCACGATCGAGACCAGGCCGACCCTGGCGCGCGGCGCCACCATGGAGCTCGACCAGCGTATCCTGCGCGGCGAGGAGGTGCTGGTGACGGCGCAGGTCAAGGTCGCCTGCGTCGGCGGCGGCAAGGCGCGGCGCATCCCGGACGTGCTCAGGCATCGCCTCGGCCTTGAAATCCTCTGATCGCTCCGCCGCCTGCTGGCATCGACGCTGGCGGATCGCCATGTTAGGGCCCGTAACATGAGCTGGAAACGCAACGAGCCCGAGCAGCCGCGGGGCTACCACCACGGCAATCTCAAGGAGGCGCTGGTCCGCGCCGCCCTCGGCCTGATCGGCGAGAAGGGGCCGAACGGCTTCACCTTCGCCGAGGCCGCGCGCATGGCCGGCGTCAGCCCGGCGGCGCCCTATCGGCACTATCGCGATCGCGACGAGCTGCTGGCCGATGTCGCGGTCCATGGCTTCGCTGCCTTCGAGGCAGCGCTCGCCAAGGCCTGGGACAATGGCCGGCCTGATCCGGAGACGGCCTTCCACCGGCTCGGCCGGGCCTATCTCGCCTTCGCCCATGACCAGCCGGCCTTCTATTCGGCGATGTTCGAGGCAGGCGTTCCGCTCGATGCCAGTCCGGAACTGCGTGCGGCCGCCGATCGCTCCTTCCAGCAATTGCGCCAGGCGGCGGAGACGCTGATCGCGGCTCTGCCGCAAGGCAAGCGCCCGCCGGCGCTGATGATGGCGCTGCATATCTGGGCGATGTCGCACGGCGTCGCCGCCCTGTTCGGCCGGGCCGATGCCGGCCGCCGGCCGCTGCCGATGTCGGCTTCAGACCTGCTCGAAGCGGGAATGCTGATCTATCTCAAGGGGCTGGGCCTGCCGCCCGAGCAGGCGGGCTGATCTCCTTCTGAAATTTTTCATCCGCCCGTCTTGAAGACCTTGGCAGTTGCGTCCAGATATGTGAATGTGATTTACATTCACACGGTCGGCGAGAGCCGATCGGGAGGTTGGCCGGCCGCGGCATCCGCCGCTGCCATTCAGGTTCGAGAGGGATCGATGCCGATCGTCGCGAAGCTTGACGAATATGGAAAGGGAGCCTGGATCGCCTTCGCGGTGCTCGGCTTCATCATCTTCTGGCCGCTGGGTCTGGCGACCCTGGTCTTTCTTTTCTGGAGTGGACGCATGGGACATGGTTGCGGACCGGCTCGCTACGAGCACCGGATGAATCGCCTGCAGGACAAGATGGAGCGCCTGCGCGAGCGCATGGGCGGAGCCCAGCAATGGGGCAGCCGCGGTGGCTTCGGCGGCTGGGGCCGCGGCCCGTCCTCGAGCGGCAATCGCGCCTTCGACGAGTACCGCGACGAGACGCTGCGCCGTCTCGAGGACGAGCAGCGCGAGTTCCACGATTTCCTCGGCCGGCTGCGCATGGCCAAGGACAAGGCCGAGTTCGACGAGTTCATGAACGAGCGCCGTCGCAACGGCGGCACCAATACTGTCGAAAGCGCCTGATCGCCCCTTTTTAGGAGCTATCGACCGTCGGCGGCCCGCCTCCTCCCGGAAGCGGGCCGTTGGCGTTTTTCCGGTACTGTTGCAGCGGGCGGCGGGGCCGGTTTCGTCCTGTTGGTGGTGACGAAGAAGATCACGATGGTGAGAGCGGAGGTCAGCGAAGCCAGCACCGCGGTGATCTGGGCTTTCAGGCTTTCGATCTTGGCGATGCGCCCCGTGACGATGTTGTGACGCAGCTGGAGCGCCGTCAGCCGCTCGCCTGCCTCCAGCACCATCGCATTCTCCATCGCCTGGATGCTCTGAACAGTCCCGGCGTCGCTGTAGCCCTGATCGACCAGGGCGTCATAGGGCGCCATCCGCCCCTGCCAGTCCTGCGGATGGACGATCGCCGCCATGCGGCGTACCGCCTGCTTGGCGTTCAGCCGGAACAGCCGGTCGAGCAGGTATTTGTACTGCATGTCGGCCTGTGAGCCGTTCAGCACCAGGAGCAGGGCGCCGCGGCCGAGCTGCAAGGTCTCGAAGCTCTTCACATGGCCGTCGAGCGCGCCGAGGTCGCGCGTGATGGCGTCGCGCTCCTCGGTGAAGCGGGCGCTGCGCCGGTCGAGCGAGTTCGACAGGGCGAAGGTCGCGATCGAGGACAGGATGGCCGGCGAGGCGATCAGGATCGCGCTCAGCGTCGTGCGATTCCAGACGTAGCTCCGGGCATAGCTCCGGACTTGGCCCGCCAGCCATTCGCCAAACCGCATCGCCCCCACCCTCGGTCGCCGCTGGGTCGCTCGCCGACGGCCGCAAGGCCGTCATAACGCGATATTAACCATGCCGGCCCTTAACCTTGACGCTGACTTAACGGGACACAAGGCCTTTGGCGCACGGGAACATCGCCGTTTGGCCCATCTTTCGCCGAATTCAGCGGCAATTGGTGTCAATGGCATATCCCCGGAGCGCAGAAACGGGCGGCGGCGCGAGCTTCGCGGCGCAAAGAACAGGCTGCGCGGGGCCGTACTCGGTTTCGCGTCGGCCAGAGCCGGATTCGATCGGGCCGCAATGGTCCGGCCGGTACGGGCTCGAGAGAGAAAGGTGACAGGATGAACCCCGCCGTGGAGATCGCGCAGGCCGCGCCGCAGGTCGACATGTCGTTCTGGACGCTGTTCTGGCACGCCCATATCGTCGTCAAGCTGGTGATGATGGGCCTGCTGGCCGCGTCGATCTGGTGCTGGTCGATCATCATCGACAAGACCTTGCTCTATCGCCGCACGCGCCAGGACATGGACGCGTTCGAGGAGGTATTCTGGTCGGGCCGCTCGCTCGAAGAGCTCTATCGCGACCTCGCCAACCGCCCGGTCAACGACATGGCCGCCGTCTTCGTCGCGGCGATGCGCGAATGGAAGCGCTCCTTCGAGAATGGTGGGCGTTCGGTCGCCAGCCTCTCGGCCCGCATCGACAAGGTGCTCGACGTCACCATCCAGCGCGAGGCGGAGCGGCTCGAATCGAAGCTGCTGGTGCTCTCGACCATCGCCTCGTCGGCGCCGTTCATCGGCCTGTTCGGCACGGTCTGGGGCATCATGACCTCGTTCACCGCGATCGCGGTCTCGAAGAACTCTTCGCTGGCCGTCGTCGCCCCCGGCATCGCCGAGGCGCTGTTCGCCACCGCGATCGGCCTGTTCGCCGCGATTCCCGCGCTGATGGCCTACAACAAGCTGCAGGCCGAGGTCGCCAAGGCGCAGAACCGGCTCGAAGCCTTCGCCGACGAATTCTCCGCGATCCTGTCGCGGCAGATCGACGAACGCCTGGCGGCATGAGGGCCTGAAGCATGGGCATGTCAGCCGCAGCCGGCGGAAAGGCCGGAGGACGTCGCGGGCGCCGTCCGCGCCGCCACGGAGCCATCGCCGAGATCAACATGACGCCGTTCATCGACGTCATGCTGGTGCTGCTGATCATCTTCATGGTCGCCGCGCCGCTGATCGCGACCGGCGTGCCGATCGACCTGCCGCAGACCGGCGCCAAGCCGATCAATGTCGATCAGAAGCCGATCACCATCGCCATCGACGAGAAGGGCCAGATCTTCCTGCAGGACCAGCCGACGCTCGAGCCGGATCTGGTGCAGAAGCTGCAAGGTCTCGCCAAGCAGGGCTTCGAGGACCGGATCTATGTGCGTGGTCACAAGCAGGTCGACTATGGCCGCGTCGCCTCGGTGATGGCGACCATCACCAGCGCCGGTTTCAAGCGCGTGGCGCTGGTCACCGAGCCGAATTCGCATTGAACGAGAAGGTGCCGTCGCGTTGATGGTTTCGCGCTCAGAGCCGGGCTTGGCGGTTTCCGCCCTGGGCCACGCGACCGTGCTGGTCGCGGGGCTGCTGGCCTTTGCCGGTGCGACGCCGCTGCCCGAGCATCAGGAGGCGATCGCCGTCGAGGTGATCGACCCGTCCGCGCTGAACCAGGTCACCCGCGGCGAGCGCCAGGCCGAGAAGGTGCAGGAGAAGCCGCAGCAGCGGGCCGAGCGCCAGTCCGAGATCGTCGAGCGCAAGGAAGCGGGCGAGGCCAAGCAGGACACGCCCGCGCCGCCCTCGCGCCCGCCCGAACTCAAGGTCGCCGACGACAATGCCGCGGCGCCGCTGCCGCCGGCGCGGCCCAACCTGCCCAAGCCCACGCCGCCGGCCGAGCTGGTGAAGCAGCCGCAGAAATCCGAGCAGGCGGCTGCCCGCGAGGAGCAGGAGCGCCGCGAGGAACTGGCCAAGCTCGCCGAGGAGGCCGAGCTCGAGCGCAAGGCCAAGCAGGCCGAGCAGGAGGCCAAGGCCGCCGCCAAGGCGAAGGCCGAAGCGGAGGCGCAGGCGCGCGCCGATGCGGCCAAGGCCGCCAAGGAGAAGGCCGTGGCAGAAGCCAAGGCGAAGGCTGAAGCCGAGCAGAAGGCCAAGATCGCCGCGGAGGCCAAGGCGAAGCGCGAGGCTGAAGCCAAGGCCAAGCGCGAAGCCGAGATCGCCAAGAATTTCAATCCGAACGACATCGCCAAGCTGCTGCAATCGAAGGAGCAGGCGCAGTCCTCCGGATCGAGCGCGCCGCAGATCAACCGGACCGCCTCGCTCGGTACCCAGACCGGCTCGTCGCAGAAGCTCTCGCCGTCGCTGCGCACGCAGTTGATGGGCATCATCCAGGAGCAGTTGCAGAAGTGCTGGAACGTGCCGATCGCGCTGCAGAGCGCCTCGAAGCCGGTGGTGCCGCAGGTGCGCATGAAGCTCAACACCGACGGCTCGTTGATCGGCCAGGCGAGCGTGACCAATTCCTCGTCCGACCCGCTCTTCCGGGTTGCGGCGGATTCGGCGCTGACAGCGACGCGCCGTTGCTCGCCGCTGCGCATTCCCGCGCAGTTTGCCGCCTATTACGACGATTGGCGCGACGTCATCGTGAATTTCGACGCCAGGGACGTGCTGTGACCACCATGGACCGCATTGATCATTCCATCCTTCGCCCGGCCGATCTGGCTGCCGGTCTGACCCGCCGCCATGCGCTCGCGCTGGCCGGCGCCGGCCTGGCATTGCCCGCCCTGCTCACCACCTCGGCCAGGGCCGAGCTGGTGATCGACCTGCGCAAGGGCACCTTCCAGCCGATGCCGATCGCGGTCGCGGATTTCGCCGGCGAGGGCGGCGGGCTGGTCTCCGGCATCATCGCCAACAACCTGAAGCGCTGCGGTTATTTCGTGCCGATCGAGAAGGCGCGCCATCCCGAGAAGAACCCGCCCTTCGATGCCGCGCCACAGTTCGAGGCGTGGAAGGCCGCAGGCGTGCAGGCACTGGTGATCGGCCGCGTTTCGCGCGACGGCGGGCGGCTGCGCGCCGAGTTCCGGCTCTGGGACGTGGTCGCCGGCCAGCAGATCGACGGCCAGCAATACTTCACCGACCCGAACAACTCCCGGCGGGTCGGCCACATCATCTCCGATGCCATCTTCACCAAGATCACCGGCGTCGGCGGCTTCTTCGATACCCGCGTCGTCTTCGTCGACGAATCCGGCTCGAAGGAGGCAAGGCGCAAGCGCCTCGCCATCATGGATCAGGATGGCGCCAATGTGCGCTACCTGACCGGCGGCGAGACCTCGGTGGTGACGCCGCGCTATTCGCCGGTGGCGCAGGAGGTGACCTATATGGCGCAGCGCAGCGGCGAGCAGCCGCGCGTGCATGTGCTCAACATCGAGACCGGCCAGCGCCAGGTCGTCGGCAATTTCCCCGACATGACCACGAGCCCGCGCTTCTCGCCGAACGGCGCGCGCATCGCGCTCAGCCTGCAGCAGGGTGGCAACGCCAATCTCTACGCGATCGACATCGGCTCGCGCACGACGCAGCGACTGACCTCGACCGCGGCGATCGACACCTCGCCCTCCTATTCGCCTGATGGGGCGCAGATCGTCTTCGAGAGCGATCGCGGCGGCTCGCAGCAGCTTTATGTGATGGGCGCCGGCGGAGGCGAGGGCAAGCGCATCTCCTTCGGCCAGGGCTCCTATTCGCAACCCTCCTGGTCGCCGCGCGGCGACCTCATCGCCTTCACCCGCCAGGGCGGCGGCACCTTCGGGATCGGCGTGATGAAGCCGGACGGCTCGGGCGAGCGCATCCTGACCGAGAGCTTCCACAACGAGGCACCGAACTGGGCCCCGAACGGCCAGTACATCATGTTCTTCCGCGATCCCGGCGGGCAGTCTGGCGGGAAACTGTACATGGTCGACATCACCGGCCGGGTCGAAGTGCCGGTGCCGACGCCGTCCTTCGCCTCGGATCCGACCTGGTCGCCGCTGCTCACCTCGGCGCGTTAGCGCATGCTGCGCTGATGCAGGAATGCAACATCATCGAACCGTCGGTTTCCGGCCATAATTGGTTAACCATAAGCCGCAATGCCGCCACTTCGCCTTGTTTTGGCAAGGTCTCGTTTAGGTTGACACATCATTGATTGGGATAACGCGTGACGCCGCCCGGCGCGCTCCGCGCCCGAAATTCGGAGAGAATTGACATGCTCGCCTCCTTCGCCGCCAGCGCCCGCACCGTGCGCATCGCCGCTGCCCTGATGGGCGCGCTCGCCCTCGGTGCCTGCGCCAAGGATCAAAACGCCGCTGACGGCTTCGGCGCCGGTGGCGCCGCCACCCCTGGCAGCGCCCAGGACTTCGTCGTCAATGTCGGCGACCGCGTCTTCTTCGAGACCGATTCGACCGACCTGACCCCGACCGCGGTCGCGACTCTGGACAAGCAGTCGAGCTGGCTGCAGCGTTATCCGCGCTATACCTTCACCATCGAAGGCCACGCCGACGAGCGCGGCACCCGCGAATACAACTACTCGCTCGGCGCCCGCCGCGCCCAGACGGTGCGCGACTATCTCGCTTCGCGCGGCATCCCCGGCAACCGCATCCGCACCATCTCCTACGGCAAGGAGCGGCCGGTGGCGGTCTGCAACGACATCTCCTGCTGGTCGCAGAACCGCCGCGCCGTGACGGTGCTGGACGGCGCCGGCGGCGTCTGATCCGGACCACGCGATAAAAGCTTGACGGGGCCGGCGCTTACCGCAAGGAAAGCGCCGGCTTTTCCATATTTTGGCCGCGGTATTCGCGTGTGATAAAGTCTGTCCCCGGGGCGATGCGGTTTTGCCTGATATGAGCTTTGCGACGATTTCCATTTCGGGCCCGAAGCGGCTTTCGCTGCGGCATGCCCTGCTTGCCGGTTTCTCGCTGCTGGCGATCGGCCTGAGCCAGCCCGCTGCTGCGCAGGATGCGGCCGATCTCGTGGTGCGCACGAGCCGCCTCGAGAACCAGCTGCGCCAGCTCTCCGGCCAGATCGAGCAATTGCAGTTCGAGAACCGGCGCCTGACCGAGCAACTGCGCAAGATGCAGGAAGATGTCGACTTCCGCTTCTCCGAGCGCGGCGGGCAGCGTGGCGGCGCGGCAGCGGCGCCCGCGCCGCAGGCCCCCCGGCCGGCAGCGCCCCAGCAGACGCCCGGCCGCGAGCGCCGCGGTGACGCCTTCGATCCCGCTGCCCAGCCCGGGGCTGCCGGTGGGCCGCGCCAGCTCGGCCAGATCATCGACGAGGAGTTCGCCGGCGATCAGGGGCAAGGTCCGATGGACCTGTCCAGCGTCGGGCGCCCGGTTCCGGACGGCGCCCTGCCGCCGGCTGCGCCGCGCGGCACCAGCGTCGCCGCGACCGGACAGGCGGCCAGCCCGCGGGAGCTCTACGACCTCGCCTATGCCCATGTGCTGCGCAAGGAATACGAGCGCGCCGAGATGAGCTTCCGCGAATTCCTGCAGAGCTATCCGCGCGACCGCCTGGCGGCCGACGCCACCTTCTGGCTTGGCGAGAGCTATTTCCAGCGCCGGCGCTATCGCGAGGCGGCCGAGCAGTTCCTGAAGATCTCGCGCGATTTCCCGAAGGCCGGCAAGGGCCCGGATAGCCTGCTCAAGCTCGGCATGTCCCTGAACGGGCTCGGCGCGCGCGACCAGGCCTGCGCCACCTTCGCCAAGGTCGGCGTCGATTATCCCGCCGCTTCCAATGCGGTGCGCCAGGGCGTCGAGCGCGAGCGGCAACGCGCCCGCTGCGCTTGAGCGCGGCGCCTGCAGAGTCTGCGCAATCCGAGCCGCTGACGCCGGCTGAAGCCGCCATCCTGCTCTGCCCACTCGCGGGCGAGGAGGCACTGGTCATAGCGGTGTCTGGCGGACCGGATTCCGTCGCTCTCCTTGCGCTCCTGGCCGAATGGACCGGACAGGGCCGTCCACGCCTCATGGCGGTCACCGTCGATCACGGCCTGCGCCCCGAGGCTGCGCAGGAGGCGGCGATGGTCGGCGAGCTCTGCACGAGGCTCGGCGTCGAGCACCGCACGCGGCGCTGGCAGGGTCCGAAGCCGCAGGCTGGTGTGCAAGAGAAGGCGCGGGCGGCGCGCTATGGGCTTTTGGCGGACGAGGCGAGGGGCTCCGGCGCGAGCGCGATCGTCACCGCTCACACCGCCGACGACCAGGCCGAGACCCTGCTGATGCGCATGGCCGCCGGCTCCGGTCTTGCCGGGCTCGCAGGCATGTTGCCGCGCAGCGCCGTGAACGGCGTCGTCCTGGCGAGGCCATTGCTCGGGATCGAGAAACGGCGGCTCGTCGCGACCTGCGACGCACGAGGGCTTCCTTTCGTGCGCGATCCGTCCAATGACGATCCGCGCTTTACCCGCATCCGTTGGCGCGGATTGCTGCCGATCCTGGCCAGCGAAGGCCTGACGGCAGGGCGCTTCGGCCAGCTCGCCCATCGCCTGGCGCGAGCCGACGAGGCGCTGGACAGGCTGGCAGCCCGTGCCCTGGCGAGCGTGCCGGCCGGAGACGATGGCGGGAAGCGCTGGTTCGATTTTGCGTGCCTCTGCGCAGAGCCCGAGGAGATCGTGATCCGGAGCCTGGGGCTGGCGCTCGCCGCGGCGCAGGATGGCGACGCGCAGGCCGACGTGCCGCTGCGCCTCGCGCGACTCGAGGATTGTGCGCAGGCCCTGATCGGCGCGGCGCGCGAGGGCAGGGCACTGCGCCGCACGCTCGGAGGATTCCGTTTGTCGCTTGCAGCAGACGGCAGGCTGACGCTGGCGCGCGAAGGCGAGAGGCGCCGGGGCGTTCACCCTGCGACGGTATAACCCTAAGAAGGGTCAGGCTTCCCTTGGCAAGGGGGCATGGCGGCCCTAGATTAAGCAGCGAAAACCACAGGCTCGCGCGGCAATCCCGCCGGCGAGCGGATCGGAACCGTAATGAATCCGAACTTCCGCAATTTCGCCCTCTGGGTGGTGATCTTCCTGCTGGTTCTGGCGCTGGTCACCTTGTTCCAGAGCCCGAGCCAGCGCGCCAGCACCAATGAAATTCCCTATAGCCAGCTGATCAACGAGTCCGAGGCCGGCCGCATCGCCAATGTCGTGGTGGCGGGTCCCGAGATCACCGGCACCTTCACTGACGGCCGCAGCTTCGTCGCCTATGCGCCGTACAACGACCCGCAGCTCGTCCGCACGCTGGCGCAGAAGGGCGTGCAGGTCTCTGCCCGCGCTCCGTCCGAGGGCACGCCCTGGTTCATGGCGCTGCTGGTCAATTCACTGCCCTTCGTGATCTTCATCGGCCTGTGGATCTTCATGTCCCGCCAGATGCAGAACGGCGCCGGCCGGGCGATGGGCTTCGGCAAGTCGAAGGCCAAGCTCCTCACCGAGGCGCATGGCCGCGTCACCTTCGAGGACGTTGCCGGCATCGACGAGGCCAAGGAAGACCTGCAGGAGATCGTCGAGTTCCTGCGCGATCCCCAGAAGTTCCAGCGCCTGGGCGGGCGGATTCCGCGTGGCGTGCTCCTGGTCGGCCCTCCCGGCACCGGCAAGACCCTGACCGCGCGTGCCGTCGCCGGCGAGGCGAACGTGCCGTTCTTCACCATCTCCGGCTCGGACTTCGTCGAGATGTTCGTCGGCGTCGGCGCGAGCCGCGTGCGCGACATGTTCGAGCAGGCCAAGAAGAACGCTCCCTGCATCATCTTCATCGACGAGATCGACGCGGTCGGCCGCCATCGCGGCGCCGGCCTCGGCGGTGGCAATGACGAGCGCGAGCAGACCCTCAACCAGCTGCTGGTCGAGATGGACGGCTTCGAGCCGAACGAGGGTGTCATCATCATCGCCGCGACCAACCGTCCGGACGTGCTCGACCCGGCGCTGCTGCGTCCGGGCCGCTTCGACCGCCAGATCGTCGTGCCGAACCCGGACGTCGCCGGCCGCGAGAAGATCCTGCGCGTGCATGTGCGCAAGGTCCCGCTCGCTCCGGATGTCGACCTCAAGGTGCTGGCCCGCGGCACGCCGGGCTTCTCCGGCGCCGACCTGATGAACCTCGTCAACGAGGCCGCTCTGCTCGCCGCCCGCCGCGGCAAGCGCATGGTGACCCACCTCGAATTCGAGGACGCCAAGGACAAGGTCATGATGGGCGCCGAGCGCAAGTCGATGGCGATGTCCGAGGAGGAGAAGAAGCTGACCGCCTATCACGAGGCGGGCCATGCCATCGTCGGCCTCTACGTGCCGGCCGGCATCCCCGTCCACAAGGCGACGATCATCCCGCGTGGCCGCGCGCTCGGCATGGTCAAGTTCCTGCCGGAGGGCGACCGCTACTCGATGAAGTTCAAGGAGTTCACCTCGCAGCTCGCGGTCGCCATGGGCGGGCGCGTCGCCGAGGAGATCACCTTCGGCAAGGAGAACATCACCTCCGGCGCCACCGGCGACATCCAGCAGGCGACCAAGATGGCCAAGGCCATGGTCACCCAGATGGGCTATTCCGACGAGCTCGGCCTCGTCGCCTATGGCGACCAGCAGGAAGAGGTCTTCCTGGGCATGTCGATGGGCCGGACGCAGAACCTGTCGGAAGCGACCGCGCAGAAGATCGACAGCGAAGTGCGCCGTCTGGTCCACCAGGGCTATGTCGACGCCAAGGAGATCCTCAGCAAGCACCATGACGAGTTCGTCGCGGTGGCCGAGGCGCTGCTCGAATACGAGACGCTGACGGGCGACGAGATCCGCGACCTGATCGCCGGCAAGCGCCCCGCGCGCGACGACGCCGACACGCCGCACGCCCCGCGCGGTTCGGCCGTGCCGAGCGCCGGCAAGGGCCGCAAGCGCGACGAGCCCGATGCCGGGCTGGAGCCGCAGCCGCTGGCCTGAGCGGGCTCGACACCCTCAAGACGATCGAGGGCGGCTTTGCGGCCGCCCTTTTTCTTGCCGTTTCCCGCGCAATCCACCGTGAAGGGCATACTGCTGCTTGACGGATACGGTTCGACACAATTTGTGAGAAGCTGAGCAGGCAAAGAGCCTGTATGAGCTGAAAAAAGCGATTGATCGGACAGGCTCCGAGGACGATTTCATGACGCGCAAATATTTCGGCACCGACGGCATCCGTGGACGCGCCAACGGCGTGATCACGCCTGATCTCGCCATGCGTGTCGGCCAGGCGACCGGCATCGCCTTCCGCCGCGGCGAGCACCGCCATCGCGTGGTAATCGGCAAGGACACCCGCCTGTCCGGCTATATGATCGAGACCGCGCTGATCGCCGGCTTCACCTCGGTCGGCATGGACGTGCTCCAGCTCGGCCCGATGCCGACGCCGGCGGTGGCGATGCTGACCCGCTCGATGCGCGCCGATCTCGGCGTGATGATCTCGGCCTCGCACAACCCCTATGAGGATAACGGCATTAAGCTGTTCGGGCCGGACGGCTACAAGCTCAACGACGAGGTCGAGGCGGAGATCACCCGGCTGATCGATTCCGATCTCGGCAAGCAGCTCTCCTCCTCGGCCATGCTCGGCCGGGCCAAGCGCATCGACAGCGCCCATGCCCGCTATATCGAGTTCGCCAAGCGTACCTTGCCGCGCAATCTCGGCCTGGATGGGTTGCGCATCGTGCTCGATTGCGCCAATGGCGCCGCCTACAAGGTCGCGCCCGAGGCGCTCTGGGAGCTCGGGGCCGAGGTCATCACCATCGGCGACGATCCCGACGGATTCAACATCAACAAGGATGTCGGCTCGACCCGGCCGGAAGCGCTGTCGAGCAAGGTGCGCGAGCTGCGCGCCGATCTCGGCATCGCACTCGACGGCGACGCCGACCGCGTCCTGATCGTCGACGAGCACGGCCAGGTCGTCGACGGCGATCAGCTGATGGGCGTGATCGCCCGCAGCTGGCAGGAGGACGGCCGCCTGTCCGCGCCCGGCATCGTCGCCACCGTGATGTCCAATCTCGGCCTGGAGCGCTATCTGGCGGGCCTCGGCCTGTCGCTGGCCCGCACCGCGGTTGGGGACCGCTATGTGCTGGAGCATATGCGCGCCAATGGCTTCAACCTCGGCGGCGAACAGTCCGGCCACATCATCCTCTCCGACTACGGCACGACCGGCGACGGGCTGGTCGCGGCGCTGCAGCTGCTTGCCGTGGTCAAGCGCCAGGAGAAGCCGGTCTCCGAAGTCTGCCATTGCTTCGAGCCGCTGCCGCAGATCCTCAAGAACGTCCGCTACAAGCAGGGACGTCCGCTCGAGGAAAAGCCGGTGGTCAGCGCGATCAAGGCCGCAGAGTTGATGCTCGGCGAGAGCGGACGCCTGGTGATCCGTCCGTCCGGCACCGAGCCGGTGATCCGCGTCATGGCCGAGGGCGACGACCGCGATCTCGTCCTGCGCGCGGTCGACGAGGTGGTCGAGGCGGTTACGAAGGCAGCCGCCTGAAGGCCATTTCACCACCTCTTGCACGCTGTCCCGGACAAGCTGCGCAGCAGCAGATCCTAGCGCCCGGCCTGGTCTTGCGAACGTCTTCGCGGAGCCGAGCTTTCCGGGTCGATGCAGCGGTTTACGGATCGATAGGGTTAGTTTTTAGGGTTAAGTGTCGTTTAAGAAATCCGTGGCAGGGTTTCCCCATCGGTAACTCGCGCGCTCCTGAGTTCGGCTGCGCGCACATTCGAGGGGTCCCGCCATGGGCAGCCTGAAATCTCTCGCGCTCGCAGGCGCCATGGCCGTGAGCGCGTCCGCCATCGCCAGTGCCGCAGACTTTCCGGTCGCCCAGCCCGTTCCGCCGCCGCCGCCGGAGCTGCGCGGCACGATCTCGTCGGGCATCTATCTGCGCGGCGATGTCGGCGTCGGCTACCAGCAGATCGACAAATACGAGCAGTCCGACGTCCGGGCCGCCGGCGGCAGCTTCTATGGCCAGACGGATCAGACCACAGCCTTCTTCGCCGGCGCCGGTATCGGCTACCGCTTCAACAACTGGTTCCGCGTCGACGGCACCTTCGAGTATCGCGGCGGCGGCTCCATCGGTGTGAACGACCGCATCGACTACACCAACGGCTTTGGCAACCCCGGTATCCTGACCAACACCTACAAGGGCAACCTGTCGTCGCTGGTCGCCCTGTTCAACGCCTATGTCGACCTCGGCACCTGGAACTGCCTGACGCCCTATATCGGCGCTGGTATCGGCGTGGCGCAGAACCGGATCACGGGTCTGACCGACCAGGGCATCAATTGGGTCGACACTACCGGCGGCATCATCCAGCCGACGCTCGGCACTGCCAGCAGCGGCACCAAGACCGGCGTCGCCTGGGCGCTGATGGCCGGTGTCGGCTACGAGGTGAACAAGAATCTGACGCTCGAAGTCGGCTATCGCTATCTCAATCTCGGCGACGCCCAGTCTGGGCCGATCCGCAATGCCTTCCTGAACGAGTCCTATGCACCGCTGAAGGTCAAGTCGATCGACAGCCACGACATCAAGATCGGCATGCGCTGGAATTTCGGCGAGCCCGATTGCTGCGGCCCGGTCGAGCGTCCGGTCACCTACGCGCCGGCCCCGGTCGTCCGCAAATACTGACCCGACCGACAGTCCAAAAAATAGCCGCGCGAGCCATGCTCGCGCGGCTTTCGTTTTGGAGCAGGGCTTCCGGTTGACATACTCCCGTGGAGTATCCTAGCCCTATGGCATGAAGCGCCATGCCGCATAGCCCTGACGAGAAGAAGCGTGCCGTCGCGCGCCTGCGCCGCATCAAGGGCCAGGCGGAGGCGCTCGAACGCGCGGTCGAGTCCGGCGTGGATTGCAGCGCGCTGCTGCAACAGATCGCCGCCCTGCGCGGGGCTGCCAACGGGTTGATGGCCGAGGTCCTGGAAAGCCATCTGCGCGAGACCTTCGGTCTTGCGCGGCGAGGCGGACGTCAAGGCAAGGAAGAGGTCGGTTTCGAACCCGAGATCGAGCTCGACGGAATCATTCGGATGCTGCGAACCTATCTGAAATAGGCGCGGGCAACGCTCATAAGGAGGATGTTGGGATGAAGACACGTGCCGCCGTGGCCTGGGAGGCCGGCAAGCCGCTGACGATCGAGACCATCGAGATCGGCGGGCCGAAGGCCGGCGAGGTGCTGGTCGAGGTGATGGCGACCGGCATCTGCCATACCGACGCCTATACGTTGTCCGGCATGGACTCCGAGGGCAAGTTCCCGGCGATCCTCGGTCATGAGGGCGCCGGCATCGTGCGCGAGGTCGGCGCCGGCGTCACGACGTTGAAGCCCGGCGACCACGTCATCCCGCTCTACACGCCGGAATGCCGCAGCTGTAAGTCCTGCCTATCGCGTCGGACGAACCTGTGCACCTCGATCCGCGCCACGCAGGGGCAGGGGCTGATGCCGGACGGCACATCGCGCTTTTCCTGCGATGGTGGTGAAGTTTTTCACTATATGGGCTGCTCGACCTTCGCCAACTTCACCGTGTTGCCTGAGATCGCCCTCGCCAAGGTCCGCGAGGACGCGCCCTTCGACAAGATCTGCTATATCGGCTGCGGCGTGACCACCGGCATCGGCGCGGTGATCTACACCGCCAAGGTCTGGCCGGGCGCCAATGTCGTCGTCTTCGGCCTCGGCGGCATCGGCCTCAACGTCATCCAAGGCGCTCGCATGGTCGGCGCCGACAAGATCATCGGCGTCGACATCAACCCGGCCAAGCGCGCCATGGCCGAAAAGTTCGGCATGACCGACTTCATCAACCCGGCCGAGATCGGCAACGACAAGGTGGTGCAGGCGATTGTCGACCTGACCGGCGGCGGCGCCGACTTCTCCTTCGACGCCACCGGCAACACCAATGTGATGCGCCAGGCGCTGGAATGTTGCCATCGCGGCTGGGGCGAGTCGATCATCATCGGCGTCGCCGAGGCCGGCAAGGAGATCGCCACTCGGCCGTTCCAGCTCGTCACCGGCCGTGTCTGGAAGGGCACCGCCTTCGGCGGGGCGAGGGGGCGCACCGACGTGCCGAAGATCGTCGACTGGTACATGGAGGGGAAGATCAACATCGACGACCTGATCACCCACAAGCTCTCGCTCGACGAGATCAACCACGGCTTCGATCTGATGCATGAGGGCAAGTCGATCCGCTCGGTCGTGGTCTACTGAGCTGCAGCATCGCCCTTCCGGGAACGCCTGCACGCGATCGGGGTTGATCGGTGCAGGCTCATCCGGAGGGAAGCCATGGCATCGAAAGTCGCGTCGCTCGGAAATCGCTCCTTCTTCACCCGCCTGTCGCAGGCGACGGCGCATTGGGCCGGCAAGCCGCAAACCTTCTTCATCGCGCTCGCCATCATCGTTGTCTGGGCGGTGTCGGGGCCGTTCTTCGGCTTCAACGACACCTGGCAACTGGTGATCAACACCTCGACGACGATCGTCACCTTCCTGATGGTGTTCATCATCCAGAACAGCCAGAACCGCGACACGGCGGCGATGCAGATCAAGCTCGACGAGCTGATCAACAAGCTCGAAGGGGCGCGCGAGGAACTGCTTGATCTCGAGGAGCTCGACGAGGACAAGCTCGAGGAGATGCGCGCCGAGTTCGAGGAACTGGCGCGCAAGGCTCGCGAATTGCGCGAGAAGCGCGCTCCGGCCTGATCGACCATCCGAAGCCGCATAGCGCCGGCTGGACGCCGGCTGGCGCGAAGCTATCCTTCCCTTGCGCAATGCGGCGCGAATCTGCCGGAGACGGACGCCATGCGGGAGGCTGGTCGGCGTGGGCTTGGTCTGGCCATGCTGGCCTGTGTTGCCGTGAGCGAGCCCGCCGGCGCAGCCGAGCCGCTTCTGGATGTCCAGGACGTCGCGACGCTGCGGCGCCTCGAAGCAACCGGCTATGCGCTGTCCGATGTGCTCGGTGCTGGTCGGGCAGGAAACACGGCCGAGCTTGCCAGCGACAACCCTGCCTTCCGCACCATCGCCAGCCAGGTCGGCGAGGACGTCACCGCGCTGCGCGCTGAGATGCTGGCCAATGGCCGCCGGCTCTACGAGGTCACCGACGGCAATGTCGGCCGGGTGATCGACCTGCGCTGGCTGCGCTCGCCGATCGCGCGCTTCCAGCTGACCGCGGTCGTCAACCGGCTCGACCGGCAGGACTTCGCGGTGCTGCTCGGCGAGCGCGGCTGCGGCGAGGTCCGCCTGATCTACCGGCTCGCCTATGCCTTCGACGATGCGAAGCTGAAGCGCAGGCTGGCCTCGCGCTTGCCGTTCACGCTCAACGCTGTCTTCAGCGTCAAGGCGGGTGAGGGCGGCTCCTGCCGCGAGGCCGCGCGGGTCTGGGCGATCGCGCCCGGCGGCGATCCGGTCGCGATGGCGCGGCAACTCGCCGGCGGCCCGCTGGCGAAGGAGCGGATCAGCCTCAAGCAGATCGAGCTCAACGCCCAGATCGTGCGCTTCCCGTCCGGGATGGAGACCGAGTTCGGCGGACAGGCGGCGTATCTGCAGCGCATCTTCTTGGCGTCGAAAGGCGAGGGCGGCCTCACGCTAAAATCCAAGCCGCTGGAGAACACGCCTGACGTGGCGCGGCTGAAGAGTGATGCCGCGCTCCGGCAGGAGCTGATCGACTATGTCAGGAGCAATCTCCCGGCGATCGACCGGGGCGTCTACCAGCTGCCTGAGCGCTTCCTGGCGACGAAGGCGATCTCCTATTCGACCTTCGGCAGCGCCCGGCTGGCGAACCATCCTTTTACAGAGGCCTTGCCGGCGAGCGCGCTGACCGGACTCGATTTCGGCGCGACACGGCTGGTGCGCAACGAGAGGGCGCTGCTGGAGCGGCTCGACAACGGCTCCTGCATGGGCTGCCATCAGGCCGGCGCCACCGCCGGCTTCCACATGTTCGGGCTCGACGACGGCTCGACCTCGGCGCTGAACCGGATCAAGACCGGCATCTCCCCGCACTTCTATGCCGAGGGTTTTCGCCGCGCGGCCTATGTCGCGGCGATCGCTGATGGCATGGAGCCGGAGCGCTACCGCCCGCCATCCTTCGCGCCGCCGGCGACCTGGCAGAAGGATCGGAGCTTCGCCTATCGGCCGGCGGCACTGACCATGCCCTGCCTGGCGGGAGAGAGTGCGAAAGCCTTTGGCGAGGGCTGGGGCTGCGCCGCCGGCTCGACCTGCAAGCCGCTGGTCGAGAGCAAGGCGGTCGGGATCGAGTTTGGCCAATGTGTCCGGCTCGACGAGGCCCGCAACTTCTCCGGCCAGCCCTGCCTGACCGGCGCGATCACCACCGCCGTCGGCAAGCCCTATCTCGACCGCTACCGCAAGACCGGGCAGTTCGGCGCCTTCGCCACGGGATTCTCGCAGACCGCGTTCAATTGCCGACCGGCCAAGATCGGCGTTCCCGCGGGGATGGCCTATCGCCAGTGCACGCCGGCCGATCGGACTTTCGCGGGCTTCGCCAACGGCAAGGTGCCAGACGAGATCTGTGGGCTCGCCGGCGGCAAGGCCTTCGACGATTGCGTCGCGACCAATCGCTTCGACGACTGCCTGTCCAAGGCGGTGACGCGCGGCAATCGCGGCACCTGCAGCGCCACCAGCTTCTGCCGCGAGGACTATATGTGCCAGGCGATCCCTGACGATGTGCCGGGCGCGACCACGACGGTCAGGGATTACGGCTTCTGCTCGCCGACCTATTTCCTGTTCCAGATGCGGATCGACGGCCATCCCGATCCGCAGACGCGGCTGTAGGTTTTTGTTTTATCGCATTTTCTTCACGCGAACCGGTGTCCACTTCGCTCGAAAATGCTCTGGAGCTCACCCTGCCAGCACGAAGTCGAAGCGCCCGAGCTGGCCGCCTTCGGCCGGGCGGAGAGTCATCAGCAGCTTCTGGTCGAACAGGCCGTCGCGGCGATTGCCTGGCTCGTCCGGGAAATAGAGCTGGGTGGTAAGGGGCGGGCTCTGGCCGCCCGCCCGCACCTTGACATGGAGATGGCGGGTGCGGCCGGTATAGAGCCCCGGCGTGCGGGTGACGAGTTGGTAGCGCCCCTGCTGGTCGGCAAAGAGATGGCCGCGGAAACGGAAGCCGCGATTGTCGTATTGCCCGGACGTGTCGGCATGCCAGAAGTCGAGCAGGGCGCCGGGGACGGGCCGGCACTGCCGGGTCAGCACAAAGCCGCTCAGCACCAGCAGCGTGCCGCCACCATCGCTGCGCAGATCGGCGCGCTGCGGCGAGGACGGGGTGAAGAAGGGGCCTTCGGTCTGACGCGGCGTTGCGCCGGCATGGCCTTCGCAGGCCGGTGTCGGCGGCAACTCCGCCCCTTGCGCAAACGCTTCGGCGGGAAGGGCGAGGCTGGCAAAGCCAGCGGCTGAGAGGCGCGCGAGCAGGTCGCGGCGATTTGGACCGTCCGTCATGGCGTCTCCCCTGCACCTTGCATCGGCCTTCTTTCCACGCGGCCGATGTCCGATTTCGGGCAGGGACGAGGCCTCGCCGAACTGTGATGGCGGGGAGGGCGTGAAGTCTTCTGTGGGCACATTGCGCCCATGTGCCCGCGCGCTGGCGATTGCCGGCGCTTTTCGGCATAGATCATCGCGCGTCCGAGTGGACGCGGTCACGATGATCTATCGCACTGTTGTCGCATCGGATTCTTCCGAAAAGTGGATTCCACTTTTCGGTCCGATGCTGTAGTCCGCCCCGCGAGGAATTGGCCGGCACAGGCGTTCCATCCGACGAGACGATGAGGGACGAGATGTCGACCGATATCGAGATCGCCCGCGCGGCGACGCTTCAGCCCATCGGTATGATCGCCGAGGCGGCTGGCATCCCCGATGCGGCGCTGCACCCCTATGGCAAATACATCGCCAAGGTCGATACCGGTGCGATCCCGGATTTCGCCGAGAAGCCGGACGGCAAGCTCATCCTGGTCACCGCTATCAGCCCGACGCCGGCGGGCGAGGGCAAGACCACGACGACGGTCGGCCTCGGTGACGGATTGAAGCGCCTGGGCAAGCGCACCATGATCGCGTTGCGCGAGCCCTCGCTCGGCCCCTGCTTCGGCCAGAAGGGCGGGGCCGCCGGCGGCGGCTATGCCCAGGTGGTGCCGATGGAGCAGATCAACCTGCACTTCACCGGCGATTTCCACGCCATCACCAGCGCCCACAACCTGCTGGCGGCGATGCTCGACAACCATGTCTACTGGGGCAACGGGCTCGATCTCGACGAGCGCCACATCGCCTGGCGGCGCGTGGTCGACATGAACGACCGGGCGCTGCGATCGATCGTCTCCTCCCTCGGCGGGGCGACCAACGGCTTCCCGCGCGAGGACGGCTTCGACATCACCGTCGCGTCCGAGGTGATGGCGATCTTCTGCCTCGCCAAGGACCTCGCCGATCTGGAGGAGCGGCTTGGGCGCATCGTCATCGGCCGCACCCGCAGCAAGCGCCCGGTCACGGCGGCCGAGCTCAACGCCCAGGGCGCGATGACCGTGCTGCTGCGCGATGCGCTGATGCCGAACCTGGTGCAGACGCTGGAGGGCACGCCCGCCTTCGTCCATGGCGGGCCCTTCGCCAACATCGCCCACGGCTGCAATTCGGTGATCGCGACGCGCGCCGCCCTCAAGCTCGCCGACTATGTCGTCACCGAGGCCGGCTTCGGCGCCGATCTCGGGGCCGAGAAGTTCTTCGACATCAAGTGCCGCAAGGCCGGGCTGAAGCCCGATGTCGCGGTGGTGGTCGCGACCGTGCGGGCGCTGAAGATGCATGGCGGCGTTGCCCGCGACATGCTCGGCACGGAAAACCTCAAGGCGCTCGAGGCCGGGCTCTCCAACCTCGCCCGCCATGTCGAGAACGTCAGGAAGTTCGGCGTGCCGGCGATCGTCGCGATCAACCATTTCACCAGTGATACAGCTGCAGAGCACGCGCTGATCCAGAACTTCTGCCGCAACCATCTCGGCGTCGAGGCAGTGATCTGCCGGCATTGGGCCGAGGGCGGGGCCGGTACCGAAGAGCTCGCGACAAAGGTCGCGGCGCTGACACAGAGCGGCGAGGCCGATTTCGCGCCGCTCTATCCCGATGCGATGCCGCTGCGCCAGAAACTCGAGACGATCGCGCGCGAGGTCTATGGCGCGGCCGGCATCTCGGCGGATGCCAAGGTGACCGCCCGCTTTGCCGAGCTCGAGGCGGCCGGCTATGGCAACCTGCCGGTCTGCGTGGCGAAGACGCAGTATTCCTTCTCGGCCGACCCGACCCTGCGCGGGGCGCCGTCGGGCCACACCGTGCCGGTGCGCGAACTCCGGCTCTCGGCCGGTGCCGGCTTCGTCGTCGCGATCTGCGGGGACATCATGACCATGCCCGGCCTGCCGCGCCAGCCGGCGGCGGAGCGCATCTATATCGACGCGCACGGCCAGATCGAGGGGCTGTTCTAGCCTGCTATGGCGGGCGCCGTATTCGTCAACGAAGTGTAAACCATATCGCGGCCACCATGCGTCTCGTGCGCTTCCGAACATGTCGGGAGGCGCGGGAGATGCCGACGAGATGGGTTTGCTGACCGCCTGGACCAATTCGGGCCTGAAGGCGCGCGTGCTCGTGCTCGTCCTGGCGACTCTGGTCGCGATTGCCGTGCCGGCCTCCGGCATCTTCCTCTGGATCGTCAACGGCACGGTGGTGAAGCTCGGCACGCTCTTCGCCGAGAAGCAGATCCTGTTCGATCGCTATCGCGGGCTGGAAGGGCTGATGCGCGAGGTCTCGCTCGCTGAGACGGTGGCGCGCGCGCCGGTGATCGTCGAATGGGCGCAGGACGAGACCGATCCCGAGAAGGCGAGGCGCGGCCTTGCCGAGCTCGAGCACTACCGGCTCTCCTTCACCGACCGCAGCTATTTCGCCGTGGTCGACAAGAGCGGCCACTACTATTTCAACGACAAGGACAACACTTACGAGCACAACCGGCTGCGCTACACGGTCTCGCCGGACGCTCCCCAGGACATCTGGTATTTCAAGACCCGCGCGCTCGGTAAAGGCTGCCATCTCAACGTCAATCGCGACGAGGTGCTCTCGGTCACCAAGGTCTGGATCAACTGCATCATCCAGAAGGACGGCAAGGTCCTCGGCCTGATCGGCACCGGCGTCGACCTGACCCAGTTCATCAAGGAGGTCGTCGAGTTCCCGCAGACCGGCGTGCAGAGCATGTTCGTCGATCTGCAGGGCGCGGTGCAGGCGCATCGCGACCCGCGCGTCGTCGACTTCCACAGCCTGACCAAGGACGCGACGGCGAAGAAGACGATCTTCCGCCTGCTCGACGAGGAGGGCGACCGCAAGGCGCTCGCCGGGATGATGCAGCGCGTCGCCAAGGGCGAGGCGCTGGTGCTCTCGCGCTTCATGCAGATGGACGGGCACGAGGTGCTGGTCGGTGTCGGCTTCCTCGACCGGCTCGGCTGGTTCAACGTCACGGTGATGGATGTCGACGCCATCATCGACCGCAAGCTATTCGCGCCGATCGCCGGTTTGATGGTGGCGATCCTGATTGCCGTGGCCGGGCTGATGACGGTCCTGTTCAAGCGCAAGGTGCTCGACCGGTTGGCGTGGGTGGAGCAGGGCGTAACCAGAGTCCGTGCCGGCGACTTCTCCGCCGTGGCGAAAGAGGACGGCAATGACGAGATCGCCCGGCTGTCGCGCGCCTTCAACGAGATGGCCCAGGCGGTCGGTGACAATACCGGACGGCTCGAGGCGATGGTGCGCGAGCGCACGCAGAAGCTCGAAGAGCTGGCGCAGCACGACCCGCTGACCTCGGTCCTGAACCGGCGCGGCTTCGAGGAGGCCTTTGCGCGCGAGCGGAACCGGGCGCAGCGCAACGGCACGGCGTGCGGCCTGATCATCATCGACCTCGACTGCTTCAAGCTGGTCAATGACGATTATGGCCACCGGGCCGGCGACGAGGTGCTGGTCGGCTGCGTGCGCCGGATGCTTCCCGCCTTGCGCAGCCACGATGCCTGCGCCCGCTGGGGCGGCGACGAGTTCATCCTGCTGATCAGCGATTGCTCGGCGCAGTCGCTGGCGACGGTCGCGAACAAGATCGCGGCGCTGCTGCGCGAGGCGCCGATCATGCTCAGCGACGGCCGGGCCGTGCCGATGACAGCGAGCCTGGGGGCGGCTATGGCGCTGCCTGAGGACAGCCTGACCGATGCCGCCGCGCGCGCCGATGCCGGGCTCTACCGGGTCAAGCATGGCGGCCGCGACGGCGTCGCGATCGACGAGCTGCAATCCGCGGCGGCGTTGCGGCGGGTGGTCTGAGACCTCAGAAGGCCAGCTGCACCTTCATCGCCTTGGACTTGTCGGCGGCGAGGTCGAAGGCTTCGACCGCACGCTCGATCGGGATCGAGGCGGTCAGTAGCGGCGAGAGGTCGATGCGGCCTGACGCGATCAGCTCGACCGCCCAGTCGAACTCCTCATGGAAGCGGAACGAGCCGCGCAGGTCGAATTCCTTGGCGACGACGACGTTCATCGGAATGGTGAAATTGCCGCCGACGCCGATCTGGACGATGACCGCGCCTGGGCGCAGCGCGTCGAAAGCGCCGGTCAGCGCATGCTGGTTGCCCGAGCATTCGAACATCACGTCGAAGGCACCCTTTTCCGCCCCGTAGTCGGACTTCAGCCGCTCCGGCTCCGCCATGACGTTGATCGCGGTGGTCGCGCCCATCTTGACGGCAGTCGGCAGCGGGCCGTCGACCACGTCGGTGACCACGATCTCGGATGCGCCGGCGGCGCGGGCGGCGACGACGGTCAGCACGCCGATCGGGCCGGAGCCGGTGACGAGGACGCGCTTGCCCAGCAGCGCGCCGGCGCGCTTGACCGCATGCAGGCAGACGGCGAGCGGCTCGGCGAAGGCCGCCTGCGCCGCGCCGACATCGGCAGGCAGCTTCACCGCCTGACGCTCCTCGATCACGAGCACTTCGCGGAAGCCACCCTGGACATGGGGGAAGCGCATCGCGCTGCCGTAGAACAGCATGTCGAGGCAATGCTGCTGCTGGCCGGCCTGACAATAACGGCAGCGGCCGCAGGCCCGGCTCGGATTGACCGCCACGAGATCGCCCGGCTTGACCCGGCTGACCTCGGAGCCGACTGCTTCGACGATACCGGCGATCTCGTGGCCGAGGATCAGCGGCTCGCGCACCCGGATCGTGCCGAAACCGCCATGGAGGTAGTAATGCAGGTCGGAGCCGCAGATGCCGCCGGCCTTGATCGCCACCTTGACGCCGAGCGGTCCGAGCACCGGAACGGCCGCGTCCTCGACCCGCAAATCCTTCTCGGCATGGATCACGACGGCGCGCATGGCAGAACTCCTGATAAGGCGGCAGCCATGCGGCTGCGGCAGACCGAACTGGTTGTCTAATCGTTTTAAAGCGCTTACCCAACCGTTGAGATGCTAACAAGCGCTAAGGTCAGACACGGACCGGGAGGATAGGATGTCGCTCAATCTGTTCAAGCTCGACGGGCGCATCGCGCTGGTCACCGGCTCCGGCCAGGGCATTGGCCTCGCCATCGCCGAAGGCCTCGCCGCTGCCGGCGCCCATGTCGTGCTGAACGGGCGCGATGCCGGGAAACTCGAGAAGGCCCGCAGCGCCATCGCCGCCGCCGGCCACAAGGCCTCCGTCGCCGCGTTCGACGTCACCGACCAGAAGGCGGTCGAGGCGGGTGTGGCGAAGATCGAGACCGAGGTCGGGCCGATCGACATCCTGGTCAACAATGCCGGCACACAGCGGCGCGGTGCCTTCGTCGAGTTCCCGGCCGAGGACTGGCATTTCCTGATGGCGACGAACCTGCATTCGGTGTTCTACGTCACCCAGGCGGTGGCCAAGCGCATGGCGCCGCGCAACCGCGGCAAGATCGTCAATATCGGCTCGGTGATGAGCAAGCTCGGCCGGCCGAGCATCGTGCCCTACACGGCGTCGAAGGGCGCGGTCGCCCTGATGACGCAGGGGCTCGCCGCCGAGCTCGGCAAGCACAACATCCAAGTCAATGCGATCGGCCCCGGCTATTTCGTCACCGAGCTGAACCAGGCCCTGCTCGCCGACGAGACCTTCTCGAACTGGGTCAAGAGCCGCGCTCCGGTCGGCCGCTGGGGCGAGACCAAGGAGCTGGCGGGGGCGGCGATCTTCCTGTCCTCGGAAGCCTCCGACTATGTCAGCGGCCATCTGCTGATGGTCGATGGCGGTTTGACCGCGGTGGTGTGAGGCCGGACCGTCATTGCGAGCGTAGCGAAGCAATCCAGGAGCGATAGCACTCGACGTCTTCCTGGATTGCTTCGTCGGCTGCGCCTCCTCGCAATGACGGGAGAGCCGGTCAGCTCTTCAAGAACGCATTCTGCGGGAAAAGGATCTTCCGCGCCTCATCGTCGACCTCGGTCTTCCAGGCGAACCTGTCCTTGAGCGCGACGGCCCGCTGCGCCGCCGGCCGGGCCGAGATTTCGTCGAGATGGCGCCGAACATTCGATAGCTTGGCGAAAGCCTCGTCGCCGAGGGCGAACTGCGCCCGCGTCGCCCAGCCCCAGACCGCCATGTCGATTAGGGTGTAGTCGTCGCCGAGCATGTAGCGGTGCTTGCCGAGCTGGTCGTCGAGGATACCCCAATGCCGCTCGGCCTCGCGGGCATAGCGGTTGATCGCATAGGGCACCTTCTCCGGCGCGAAGCGCGAGAAGTGCACGGTCTGGCCGGTATAGGGGCCGATGCCGGTCGCGACGAACATCAGCCAGGACAGCATCTGGCCGCGCATTTCGGCTGTGTCCGGCGGCAGGAACTGCCCGGTCTTTTCGGCGAGGTAGAGCAGGATGGCGTTGCTGTCGAAGATGCTGACGTCGCCATCGGTCAGGGCCGGGGTCTTGCCGTTCGGGTTGATGGCGAGGAAATCCGGCTTGAACTGGTCACCCTTGCGGGTATCGACCGGCACGAGCTCATAGGGCAGCCCGGCTTCCTCCAGGAAGAGCGCAATTTTCGCCGGGTTCGGCGAAGGGTGGTAGTAGAAGCGGATCATCATTGGTCTCCTGGGTGGAAGGCTCAGCGGCGCGCCGCGACGTAAGGAACGAGCTCGGTCAGGGCGGAAATGGTGAGATCGGCGCCTGCACCGAGCTGCTCCTCCTGCATGCGCAGCGCCTTGAACAGGCTCTTGGGCCCGATCACCGCTGCGCCTGAGAGTTCGTCGCGCAGGGCCTGCAAGGTTACACGCTCGATGCGCGCCACCGTCATGCCGTAGGCCTTGGCGCCGGCGATGTCGAAGCCGTTGGAGGAGACGAACAGGATCTCGTCGCGCGTCAGCCCGAGCCGGTCCTCGACCAGGCGATAGCCGCGCGGATCGGGCTTGTAGGTCCTGACCTCGTCGACGCTGATCACGGTTTCCAGCAGCCCGTCGATGCCGGCCTGCCTGGTGAGATTAGTCAGCATGGCCGGGCTGCCGTTGGAGAAGATGGCGAGACGCGTCGGTGCAAGGCCCTGCAGCGCAGCCATTGCTTCGGGATAGAGCGCGAGCGCGTCATAGGCCGCGGCGATGCGGGCAAGGAGATCGGGCGTGGTTTCGAGGCCGAGGGTCTTCAGCGTGAAGTCGAGCGAGGCCTGCGTCACGCTCCAGAAGTCCTCGTAATGGCCCATCAGCGCACGCAGCCAAGTGTATTCGAGCTGCTTCAGCCGCCAGATCTGGGTGATGGTCTCGCCATGGCCCGGAAAGGCATCCTCGGTAATGCCGGCGACCGACTGGACGTCGAACAGGGTTCCATAGGCATCGAAGACGACGGCCTTGATCGGCATGGCAATCTTCCCTTCTCAAACTCAGCCCTCATCCTGAGGAGTGCCGAAGGCACGTCTCGAAGGATGTTCCAGTTGCCTCATGAGCCTGCTGAAACATCCTTCGAGACGCCGCATTGCGGCTCCTCAGGATGAGGGCTTTGAGGAACCGCTGCGCTATTCTTAGCGCTCGCCTTGGCCGCGCGGAGCATGATATCCGCACAAGCACTTGTTCGCAGACGCACAGGATATACGCGCATGTCCAGCCGCCCCGTCATGCTGATGATCCTCGATGGCTGGGGCTGGCGCGACGACAAGGACAACAACGCTGTCCTGCTGGCGAAGACCCCGAATTTCGACCGGTTCTGGGCCTCCTCGCCGCACGCCTTCCTGCGCACCTCCGGCCTCGATGTCGGCCTGCCCGAGGGCCAGATGGGCAATTCGGAGGTCGGCCACCTCAATTTGGGCGCCGGCCGCGTCGTGATGCAGGACCTGCCGCGGATCCACCAGGCGGTCGCAGACGGCACGCTGAAACAGGCGCTCGACGAGAGCGGGCTGATCGACCGCCTGAAGGCCAGCGGCGGCACCTGCCATATCCTCGGCCTGGTCTCGCCGGGCGGCGTCCACGCCCATCAGGACCATGCCGTGGCGCTGGCGAAGCTCGTCGTCGCTGCCGGCGTGCCGGCGGTGGTCCACGTTTTCACCGACGGGCGCGATACCCCGCCGCGCTCGGCGGCCGAGTATGTCGCGGCGCTCGAGGCGGCGCTGCCGCCTGAAGTCAGGGTCGCGACGGTCAGCGGCCGCTATTACGCGATGGATCGCGACAATCGCTGGGAGCGCGTCGAGCTCGCTTGGAAGGCGCTGGCGCTCGGCGAGGGCGAGCGCATGCCGACCGCCGGTTCGGCGATCGAGGCGGCCTATGCCGCCAATGTCAGCGACGAATTCATCAAGCCGGCGGTGATCGGCGGCTATCACGGCATGGCCGATGGCGACGGCCTGCTCAGCTTCAATTTTCGCGCCGACCGCATCCGCGAAATCCTGGCGCCGCTTCTCTTCGCCGAGTTCAGCGGCTTCCCGCGCCAGCGCATGCCAAAACTCGTCGGCGCGGTCGGGATGACCTCATACAGCTCCGAGCTCGATCCGATCATGCCGGCGCTGTTCGCGCCGCAAAGTCTCGCCAATGGCCTCGGCGAGACCGTGTCGAAGGCTGGGCTGAAGCAAATCCGCTTCGCCGAGACCGAGAAATATCCGCACGTCACCTATTTCTTCAATGGCGGGCGCGAGGAGCCGTTCGAGGGCGAGGAGCGCAGCATGACGCCCTCGCCGAAGGTCGCGACCTATGACCTGCAGCCGGAGATGTCGGCGCCGGAGCTGACGGGCAAGGTCGTCGCCGCGATCGAGAGCGGGCAATACGATCTCTTCGTGCTGAACTTCGCCAATCCCGACATGGTCGGCCATACCGGCGTGCTCTCGGCGGCGATCAAGGCGGTCGAGACGATCGATGCGAGCCTCGGCCAGATCGCGGACGCCGTCCTCGCCAAGGGCGGGGCGCTGCTGGTCACCGCCGATCACGGCAATGCCGAACTGATGGTCGATCCTGTCACCGGCAACCCGCACACCGCCCACACGACTTTCCCGGTGCCGGTGATGCTGATCGGCGGGCAGGCGAAGGGGCTGGCCGAGGGCCGCCTCGCCGATGTCTCGCCGACCCTGCTTGCGCTGCTCGGACTGGAGCAGCCGGCCGAGATGACCGGCCAGTCGCTGTTGCGCTGAGCGCCGCGCTCAGGCCGGCGCCATGCCGGGGAGCTTGGCGATCTCGGTAGCCAAGAAGTCGATCAGCAGGCGGACGCGGGCGACGGCCGCTCGTTCCGGGACGATCAGCATGCTGAGCGGCACGCTCGGCAGGGTGTAGTCGGCCAGGATCGGCTCGAGCTGGCCGGAAGCCAGCAGATCGTCGACCAGCCAGCGATGGGTGGGCGCGATGCCACGGCCGGCGAGCAGCGCCTCGCGCACGGCCAGGCCATGATCGACCCGCAATCGCCCGTCGAAGGGGACGTTGTAATGCTCTCCGGCCTTGCCCGCGATGGCGAGCATGGCGCTGCCGGCGACGTTCGTCATGCGGATGCCCTGATGCCTGGCGAGGTCGTCCGGCGAGATAGGCGTTCCGTGTTGCGCCAGATAATGCGGCGCGGCGACGAACAGGCGGTGCGATCGGCCGAGGGGCCGCAGCTTCATCGTGCTGTCGGCGAGCGGGCCGAGACGGATGGCGATGTCGACGCCGTCGCGGACGAGGTCGATGCGCTCGTCGCTGAGGCTGAGGTCGATGTCGATCCCAGGGTGCCGATCCTGGAACGCGAAGATCAATCGCGTCACATGCAGGATGCCGAAGGAGGCGGTGCAGGAGAGACGTACCGTGCCGGCCGCGGCGTCACGGGTGCTGCGGGCTTCGTCGCTCGCCTGCTCGACGAGGCGCAGGATGGCGAGGCAGTTCTGATAATAGCGGCTGCCTTCTTCGGTCAGCGTCACCCGGCGGGTGGTGCGGCTGAGCAGCGCGATGCCGAGCGCCTCCTCCAGCTCGTTGAGATGCCGCGTCACTGTCGACTGGCCGAGGCCAAGCTCGCGCGCGACCGCCGACAGGCTGCCGCGCTCGGCGACGCGGACGAAGCTGCGCATGCGCTCCAGCGTGATATCGGATTTATCCATTAAATGGCACAATCTTATCCATTGCTCCGTCGTAGTGGAGAGCCGGTGCAGCGCCTAGCTGGAAAGCCTCATCCTCTCGGAAAGGCTCCGCCATGAAGGTTCTGCTCGTTTTCGCCCATCCCGAACGCCATTCGCTCAACGGCGCGCTGCGCGACGTCGCCGTTGCCGAACTGGAGGCTCTGGGCCATGAGGTCCGCGTCAGCGACCTCTATGCCGAGGGCTGGAAGTCGGAGGTCGATCGCGCCGATTTCCCGAGCTGGCCGGAGGGGGAGCGTTTCGCCGCCGGCGCCGCCTCGAAGCAGGCCTTCGCCGAGGGCACGCTGACCGCCGACGTCAAGGCCGAGATCGAGAAGCTGCTCTGGGCGGATACGCTGATCCTGCAGTTCCCGCTGTGGTGGTACACGATGCCGGCGATCCTCAAGGGCTGGGTCGATCGGGTCTTCGCTTACGGCTTTGCCTATGGCGTCGGCGAGCACAGCGAGAAGCGCTGGGGCGATCGCTTCGGCGAGGGCACGCTGGCGGGCAGGCGGGCGATGCTGCTCGTCACCGCCGGCGGCTGGGAGGAACATTACTCGCCGCGCGGCATCAACGGGCCGATCGAGGACCTGCTGTTCCCGATCAATCACGGCATCCTGTACTACCCCGGCTATGAAGTGCTGCCGCCTCACGTCGTCTACCGGGTCGACCGCTTCAAGGAGGCGGATTTCGAGCGGGCAGCCGAGCAGCTGCGCGAGCGCCTGCGGACCTTGGAGACGACGGCGCCGATCCGCTACCGCCGCCAGAATTTCGGCGACTACCTGATCCCGGCAATGACCCTGCGGCCCGAACTGGGCGAGCCGGAGACGCGCGGTTTTGCGCTGCATATCGACGCGGCGATGGCGGTTTAGCCGGCGCAGTGGAACTCCGGAGGCTCGAGGCGGTTCTTCTCTGGAGAGGACCGCCTCATGCCGACCAAGCCCGAGAACCGCCTGACCGATACTCCCGCCGCCTTTGCGACCGCGCCGCGGCCGGGCCAGTCCGGCGCGCCCGAGCAGAAGCGGGCCGGGCCGAACCCGCGCTCCGCCCATCCGACCGGGCCGCATGCCCCCTATGAGCCGGATGACCCCGAAGGCCTGGCCGCCGGCAAGCATGCGCGCAAGGACACAGCCGGAAAGGGCTGAGGCTTCGGCATTATGGATATGCGATCCATGCAAGGCTGACGCCGCCCGGCGCACTCAGCTCGTCATACTCAGGTACATTCAACGATTGCGCGCGGCCAAGGCCGGTTTCGTCGATTGCGAAATCGCCATGAAATCTTCGTCACAAGCTAAATCGAACTATCGTTTGATTTAATAATCGGACGATGACTATGGAATTTCAGCTTGATCGGAAAGGTTGTCGCCTTGATCCTTGGCGCAAGGGAAAGTAGTGACGGCGATCATGTGCTTCCCAATGGGCGCATGGACGATCTGAAGGGGGCGGGTCGTCGCGGATGCTGGGGACGGGCGGATCCAGAATGAGAGCGCGCAATAATGGCAGAAGGCCGGCGGCGGCCGGTACGGTGACGACGGTAAAGCAAAGGACGATGCGGGACGAGATCCTCGACGCTGCCGCGGAGATCATCGTGCGCGAGGGCTATGACGCCTGCACCATGCGGGCGGTGGCGGCGTTGGTCGATATGAAGGCGGGCAGCCTCTACTATCACTTCAGGTCGAAGGACGAGATCGTCGAGGAGATCCTCAACCAGGGCATCGAGACGCTCTACGCCCGTGTGGCGGAGACGATTCGCGGCCTGCCGCAGGAGGCTCGGTTCGCAGACCGGCTGTCGGCGGCGGTCAGCGTGCATGTTTCGAGCCTGGTCGGGAAGGACCAGACCTATATGCACGTCTACGAGCACCTGCCGCCGATCATCAAGCGGCGCAGCCGCAAGATGCGCGAGAAATACGCCCAGCTCTGGCATGATCTGTTCGCGGGGGGCATCGCCAGCGGGGAAGCCGCCAACGACCAGGATCTGCAGCTGCTGGTGCCGTATTTCCTCGGTGGCCTGAACCGCGTGCCGGAATGGATGCGCGCCAGCGGCGCCAGCAGTGAGCAGGTCGCCAAGCTCGCGGTCGCGACCCTCCTCGACGGAATCGGCGCCAGGCGCTAGATCACCGCGCGTCCAATAGGACGCGATAATGGTGATCTATCTCGTTGTTGTAGCATCGGATTCTCCGAAAAGTGGATTCCACTTTTCGGTCCGATGCTATAGCACAGGGCAGCCCCGCCGCATCGATGCGGCGGCCATTGCCGGAAGCTGCGCCCGAGCCCATGTCAGAGACCTTCGCCATCAGCCTGAACGGCACCACCGACCTGCCCGCTGGCAAGATCGCCGCGATCGTGACCTCGCTCGAGATGCTGTCGGCGCCGCCGCGGCGGGCCGATCCGCCGGGTGTCGAGGGCTTCTCGCTGGACGAGATCGGGCGCGAGGACGTCCAGCGCTATCTGGCGGTCTATCGCCTGCTCGGCGAGCGCTGGATGTGGTTCACCCGGCTGGTGAAGCCGGTGGCCGAGTTGCAGGCGATCCTGGCCGATCCGCTGGTCGAATTCTTCGCGGTCCGCTTCGGCGGGCGCGATGTCGGCCTGCTCGAGCTCGATTTCCGGGTGGAGGGCGAGGGCGAGCTCACCTTTTTCGGCCTCGACGAGAGCGTCGTCGGCAAGGGGGCGGGCCGCTGGCTGATGAACCGGGCGCTGGAGCGCGCCTGGGCCCGGTCGATCTCCCGGTTCTGGGTGCATACCTGCACGCTCGACCATCAGGGCGCGGTCGAGTTCTATCAGCGTTCGGGCTTCTCGGCGTTCAGGCGCGGCGTCGAGGTGGTCGATGATCCGCGCCTTGGCGGGGCGATGCCGCGCAGCGCCGTCCCGCATTGTCCAGTGATCGAGTAGAGGGCCGGCCCTCAGACCCGCGTGCGCAGGCCGATCGAATCCATCATCGTCTGGTCCCGCGCGGCCTCGGCGGCACGTTCGGAGGCGCGTTCGCGGTCGTCGAGGATCTCGACCTTCTTCATGTCCTCGAAGGCCTCCTGCAGTTCGCCCTTGGCCTCGTCGAGCTGGCCCTGCAGGTTGTCGGCGGACTGGCGCAGATTGTCGCGACGGCCGAGCGCCGCCTTGGCATAGGTCGGATAGGCGAAATGCGCCGGATCGGAAATGCCGGCACGCGTCTCTTCGTTCTGGATCTCGCGATCGAGATCTCCAGCCATCCGGTTGAATTCCGCGATCATCATCTCAATCTGGCTTACCCGGCGGCGCTTCTCGTCCACCTGGAAGCGTTTGAGACGCAAAAGGGTCTCTCGCGACTTCATGTCGTGCCGAACTCCTGATTACGCACGGAGCCCGTTCCGGTCTGCTTGCGTTGCAAGCCGACCGGTAAAACGGTCTCCAATATCCACTCAGAGACGGATTCACCGATCAGGCTGGACCAACCCGATCGGACCCGTCTCTGGCGATGAGCCGACCCCTCGGCTCGCCGCCGCAACACTCCGCGAGACGAAAAGCACAATGGCGCAAGGAGGTTGATCGTTCCTTACCAGGATCGCTCGCTTTCGATGCATGCGGAGGGTGCGTGCCAGGCCCTGCCGGCAAGGCGCGGTCCGCGTTAATCTGCCGCGAATCAAAAAACAGGGGCGCGCGAGCCGGCGCGCCGGACACGTCCTTGCCCGCCTCGCGTCGCCTCCCCGAATACGGCCTGCTGCTGGCCGGCCTTGCCCTGACGCGGGTCATCGGCTGGGGCTCGATCTATTATTCCCCCTCGGTTCTGGCGGGCCATCTCGAGCGCGACATCGGGCTGGGGCCGGCGACCGTCTTCGGCGGCATCACCATCCTGCTGGTGATCGGGGCGGTGATCTCGCCGATGCTCGGGCGTCATCTCGACCGGCGGGGGACGCGCCTGGCGATGGCGCTCGGAGCGGTGATCTCGGCGCTGGGGCTCGGGCTGCTGGCGCTGGCGCAGGGGCCGGTCAGCTATCTCTCGACCTGGTCGGTGATCGGGATCGGCCATGCGATGCAGCTCGCCAACACCGGCAACGTCACGGTGGCGCAGTTGATGGGCGAGCGCACCCGCCGGATGATCGGGCTGATGATGCTGGTGACGGGGCTCGCCTCCAGCATCTTCTGGCCGCTGACTGCCTGGCTCAGCGCCGATTATGGCTGGCGGATCTGCGTTCTGATCTTCGCGGCGATCCAGCTCGTGATCGTGCTGCCGATCCATCTTTCGATCCCAGCCTATCGCGCCAAGCCTTTGGCCGATCCGGGGGCGTCGACCGTGACGGCCGGAGACCAGGGCAGGGTGCCGCCCGGCGAGCGGCGGCCGATCTTCTGGCTGCTGGCGTTGAGCTTCTCGGCGAGCGGGCTGGTGTCCTGGGGGCTGCCGCTGCACATCATCGGCCTGATGCAAGGTGCGGGGATCGCCGCGGCGACGGCGGTGACGATCGCCTCGTTGAGCGGCGCAGCGACGATGCTGGCGCGGGCGGTCGATGCGGTGGCGGGCGAGCGCCTCCCGGTCGAGCGCGTGGCGCTGGCTGGGCTCGCGCTCGGGCCGGCTGCCTGCCTGCTGATGTCGGTGGCGCCGGGATCGAGCGTGTTTGCGATCGCCTTCGTCATCGTGTTCAGCGCCGCGATGGGCGTGATCTCCGTCGCGCGCGCGACCCTGCCGCTGGCGCTGTTCGGCCGCCAGGGCTTCGGCGCGATGCTCGGCCGACTGACCGTGCCGCAGAACCTGACCTTCGCCGCGGCGCCGCTGCTCTTCGCGTTGCTGGTCGAACGGCTCGGGGCCTCCGGCACGCTGATGGTCTCGGCCGCCATCCAGTGCATCGCCCTGTTCGCGATGATCGTCTTGGTGCGGCGGCTGCGCCGGTGAACGCGCCTCGGAAACGGCAACCTCGGCCGGGTCATTGACGCGATCGTGCCTGGGCGCGCCGCAGGCCTCGGCCTATCACGCGACCTTTGCAATGAGAGCGAGTGCCCGAACCTGATGCCATCCTATCCGATGACACGCCGCCTTGCCTTGCAGGTCTCGCTCGGGCTGTTCGCAGCACCGGCGATGGCAGAGGCGCGTCTGCCGCAGCTCCGGACGGCGCGCTACCAGTTCATCGAACTCGATCCGGTCGAGCCGCTGGCGCCGCTTCCTCTGTCGGGGCTGGACGGCAAGCCCGCCATCGCCAGGCCCGTGCCGGGCAAGGTCAACCTGATCTATCTGTGGGCGACTTGGTGCCCGGTCTGCCGAATCACCTTGCCGCGCTTCGAGCGCCAGCTTGCCGACTTCCGGGCCCGGGATGTCGAGATCGTCTCGATCAGCACCGACGAGCGCGATCTCGCGCATGTCCGGGACTATCTCAAGCGCCTGGGCATCAAGCGACTACCGGTCTTCTATGATGGCGCCGGGAAGGCCCTTGCAGACGCGGGATCGGGGCAACCGCTCTCGACCGCGGAAGGACTGCCCGTGATCTATGTCACCGACCGGCGGGGCGGGGTGCGCGGCTACATGCTCGGCGAGGCCGATTGGGGCTCGCCTGCGGCCCTGGCGCTGCTCGACGATGTCGGGAGGCGGTGAAGCCCCTCACATCCCCATGATTCGGGCGAGCCGGGCATAGCCGTCGCCGAGCGGGGTCGCCTCGTCCTTGGCTTGCTTCAGGAAGGTTTCGAGCTCGGGATTGAGCCGGATCGCCTCGTCGACCTCGGCAGAGGCCCCCTGGCGATAGGCGCCGAGCCGAATCAGTTCCTCCATGTCGGCATAGGTCGCGAGCGTGGCGCGCGCCTTCTGCACGACGGGATAATAAAGCGGGTCGCAGGAGCGCGGCATGGTGCGCGACACCGATTTCAGGATGTTGACCGCCGGATAGCGGCCGCGTTCGGCGATGGAGCGCTCCATGACGATATGGCCGTCGAGGATGCCGCGCACCGCGTCGGCGACCGGCTCGTCATGATCGCCGCCGTCGACCAGCACGGTGAAGAGGCCGGTGATCGCTCCGTCTCCGGTGCCCGGGCCGGCGCGTTCGAGCAGGCGCGGCAGTTCGGCGAAGACGGTCGGGGTATAGCCTTTGGTCGTAGGCGGCTCGCCGGCGGCAAGGCCGATCTCGCGCATCGCCATGGCGAAGCGGGTGACCGAATCCATCAGGCACATCACCTGCAGGCCCTGGTCGCGGAAGAATTCGGCCAGGGTCAGCGTGGTCAGTGCCGCCTGCTTGCGCATCAGCGCCGGCTCGTCCGAGGTCGCGACCACGACGATCGAGCGGGCAAGGCCGTCGGGTCCCAGATCGTCCTGCAGGAACTCCTGGACCTCGCGGCCGCGCTCGCCGACCAGGCCGATGATGTTGACGTCCGCGCGCGCATAGCGGGCCAGCATCGAGAGCAGGACGGACTTGCCGACGCCGGAGCCGGCGAAGATGCCCATGCGCTGGCCGAGGCAGCAGGTCAGGAAGGTGTTGAGAGCGCGTACGCCGAGATCGAGCGGCGGCCCGACGCGACGGCGGGCATGGGCGGGCGGCGGATCGTTGCGGAAGGGGATGGTGCGCTCGCCCTGCGGCAGCGGCCGGCCGCCGTCGACGGGCCGGCCGAGCGCATCGACGACGCGGCCGAGCCAGGCCATGGTCGGGCGCAAGCCGGCTACGGTGCGGTCGACATAGGCCGGGCAGCCGCGGCGGACGCCGTCGAGTCCACCATAGGGCATAACCAGCGCCTTCTCGCCGGAAAAGCCGATGACCTCGCAGGGGACACGGATGCCGGGCGCGATCTCGATGCCGACGCGTCCGCCAAGGCTCATCGCGGCGATCGGTCCGGAGACCTCGACGAGCAGGCCGCGGACGGCGGTGACGCGGCCATAAACGGACGTCGCTTCGAGCTCGCCGATCATCGTCGCGAGTGTGGATAACCTGTCCTGGCCGGGCGAAGCGCCGCTCATGGTCCCTGTCGTTTACCTTCCATTAAGCGGAGTGATTAACACTGCCTTTCGAAGCCGCGTCGAAGAGTCGGGCGATTTTAGCCTGCTTCCTCGATGCGAGCTTCCGCGAAAGGCGCTTTCGCGGCCGAAGCTCGAACGATCCGTGTCAAATTCGACTCACCTCGACAAGGATCGTCAACCTTTTGCCAAGAAGCGCTTGCGCGCGGGAATCAGGGTTTGTTAACCATTTCTCCGTAGCGTGTCGCGTAGCGTTTCATCGGGCAAGCGTTCGTCCCCCCACAACCACGAGGGTTGTGGGCGGTTGAGCGGGATCGCTGCCTCGGGGCGAAATTGGGGACGTGACATGCGGGTTCTGCTGATCGAAGACGATAGCGCGACCGCTCAAAGCATCGAGCTGATGCTCAAGTCAGAGAGCTTCAACGTCTACACGACCGATCTGGGCGAAGAGGGCGTCGATCTCGGCAAGCTCTACGACTACGACATCATCCTGCTCGACCTGAACCTGCCGGACATGTCGGGCTACGAGGTGCTGCGCTCCCTGCGCGTCGCCAAGGTCAAGACGCCGATCCTGATCCTCTCCGGCCTCGCCGGCATCGAGGACAAGGTGAAGGGCCTCGGCTTCGGCGCCGACGACTACCTGACCAAGCCGTTCCACAAGGACGAGCTCGTCGCCCGCATCCACGCCATCGTGCGCCGCTCGAAGGGCCATGCCCAGTCGGTGATCACGACCGGCGATCTCGTCGTCAACCTCGACACCAAGACCGTCGAGGTGGACGCCGCCCGCGTGCACCTGACCGGCAAGGAATACCAGATGCTGGAGCTGCTCTCGCTCCGCAAGGGCACGACGCTGACCAAGGAAATGTTCCTGAACCATCTTTATGGCGGTATGGACGAGCCCGAGCTGAAGATCATCGACGTCTTCATCTGCAAGCTGCGCAAGAAGCTCGCCAATGCCTCCGACGGCAAGAACTACATCGAGACGGTCTGGGGCCGCGGCTATGTGCTGCGCGAGCCCAGCGACGCCGAAGAGCGCATCCCGGCCTGATACCGTCATCACGGCGTCATCATCGACGCCTAGCAGTTAGATCGCCTGATCGTCGGATGTACACGACAGGTGAACGGGGACCCCGCCGCGAGGCGGGGTTTTTGTTTGTCGGTTGGGTTCGATGCTGGCCAGCGTCTGGCGCTCAGGGCCGCGCGATCTTCCGTGGGGACAATGCGCCGCCGAGCTCGGGGGCGGCAGGGAAGGGCGGCCGCCGCGCCTGCGGGCTCGATGCGGCATCGCGGTAGAGGCCCCGATGCTGCGGATCCGGCACCAGGGTGGTGGTGATGCCGATCACGGTCTCCGCCGCGCCGAGGATGAAGGCGCCGTTCCGCGCCAGCCGCTCGGCGAGCGCCGCCATGACCCGTGCCTTGGTCGGGACGTCGAAATAGATCAGCACGTTGCGGCAGAAGATGACGTCGAACTGGCCGAGCTGATGATTCGGCTCGAGCAGGTTGTGCTGCCTGAGCGTGACCATGTCGCGGATGCGCTCGGATAGGCGCCATTTGTCGCCCTCCTGCCGGAAATGCTTGAGCAGGAGCTGGATCGGCAGGCCGCGCTGCACCTCGAACTGGCTGTAGAGTCCCTGGCGGGCCCGATCGAGCACTTCGACGGAGATGTCGGTGCCGAGGATCTCGATCGTCCAGCCGGCGAGGCGGTCGGCGGCCTCGTCGAGCAGCATGGCGAGCGAATAGGCTTCCTGCCCGGTCGAGACCGCGGCGCACCAGATGCGCAGCGTCCGGCTCTCGGCATTGGCGGCGAGCTTTTCCGGGAGGACGACGCTGCGGAACAGGTCGAAGGGCGTGCGGTCGCGGAAGAACAGCGTCTCGTTGGTCGTCATCGCCTCGATGACGGCGGCTTCCAGCTCGGAAGCCGGACTGCTGCGCAGCTGGACGACCAGGGCCGTAATGCCGGCAATGCCGCGGCGGCGGCAGAGCATGCCGAGGCGGCTCTCGACGAGATAGCGCTTCTCGGTGCTGAGGAAGAGGCCGGAGCGCCGCTGCAGCAACACGCGCAGGAAGTCGAAGTCGAACTCGGTCATGCGGGATGGCTCCCGCCGACGAGCGTGCGGATGGCCGGGCCGATGCCGGCGAGGGCCAGCACGGCGCTGGCCTGGCCGGCGCGCACCACCGAACCCGGCATGCCCCAGACCGTGCTCGAGGACTCGTCCTGGGCGATCACGGCGGCGCCGGCGCGGCGCAGCGCCGTTGCGCCGTCCGTACCGTCGCTGCCCATGCCGGTCATGATCAGGCCGAGAGCGGCCGGGCCGAGATGGCGAGCGGCCTCGGCGAAGAGCACATCGACCGCCGGGCGGCAGAAATGCACCGGCGGGCCGTCGCTGACGCTGGCGACGATGTGGCCCAGCTTGCGCTCGATGCCGAGATGGCGCCCGCCGGGCGCGACATAGATCGTGCCGCGGGCGAGGCGTTCGCCGTCATGGGGTTCGCGCGTCGGCACGCCGAGCTGCTGCGCGATCTGATCGGCGAAGGAGGCGGTGAACAGCGGCGGCATGTGCTGGACGACCAGCGTGGTCAGATTGGCGAGGGCTCCACCGAGATCCGTGAGGACACGCGCGACGGCCCGCGGGCCGCCGGTCGAGGCGCCGACGACCAGATAGCGCGGCATCACCGAGACGAGCGGGCGCAGGTCGGCGACCCCGCTGGGCAGCGCCGTGGCGAGAACGTTGTCGGGGGCGACCTCGCCGTCGCGGAGGCGGGATTGCGCGATGCTGCCGAGCTTGCCGAGCAGCTCGCTGCGGAAATCCAGCGAGAGAGTCAGGCCGCTGCGGCTGTCGGGCTTGGGCAGGACGTCGACGGCACCCATGCTCATGCATTGCAGCGCCAGCTTGGCGTTGTGCTCGGTGAGCGTGGTCGTCAGCAAGACCGCGGTTCGGGGGCTCTCCTTGACGATCCGCGGCAGGGCCTCGACGCCGTCGAGCACGGGCATGTCGAGGTCGAGCACCATGATGTCGGGATGGTGGCGTCCGGCATGCTCGATGGCAGCTTCGCCGTCACCCGCGACGCCGACGACATGGAAGCGGCCGCTCTCGCCGAGCCAGCGCGCGAACAGGCCCCGCACCACGACGGAATCGTCGGCGATCACCACGGTGCTCGGGCGCACTGCTGGCCGATCGGCGAAATGCGGCGTGGCGATCATGAGGTCACGCGGTGGGAGAGCGGGACTATCGGATGCAGCTCGGCTGCTAGAGCAGGCCGACCTGGTGGAACTTCGACGCGACGATCTCCTTGTCGAACGGCTTCATGATGTATTCGTCGGCGCCGGCATGCATGGCGCGGGCGATATGGGCGATGTCGTTCTCGGTGGTGCAGAACACGACCTTGGGCCGCTTGCCGCCGGGCATCTGCCGGAGGTTCCGCAGGAAATCGTAGCCGTCCATGATCGGCATGTTCCAGTCGAGCAGGATCGCGTCCGGCATCTCGCCCTTGCAGGCGTCGATGGCGCGCGCACCGTCCTCGGCCTCGGCGATGCGGAACTGCAGCCCTTCCAGGATGCGGCGGGCGACCTTGCGGATGACCGCGGAGTCGTCGACGACGAGACAATACTTCATGACATGGCTCCAGTCGGCGGATCGTCAGGCGGCGATCGGCAATTCGATATTGAGGACGGCGTCGACGTCGATGACGACCAGGAGGCGATCGTCGAGGCGGTGAACGCCCTTGGCGATGGCCGCCCAGGCGCGGTCGAGATGGATCGGCACAGGTTCGAAGGTCGTCCGGCTGAGGCGCATCACCTCGCCGACGGCGTCGACGATCAGGGCGAAGGCCTCCCCGCCCTGGTCGAGGCCGACCGCGGTGAGCTCGTGTTCATCCGTACCGGTCGGCAAGCGGCCGGTGTCGGCATGGCGCATACGCCGGCGCATGCAGATCGCGGTGACGACGCGCCCGCGCAGGTTGATCAGGCCGACGATCTCGTAGGGGGCCAGAGGCACCGGCGTGATGCGCGTGGCGATGAACACATCCTGCACGCGCCCGATCGGCAGGCCGAGCAATTGCCCGCCCACCGTGACGGTGACGTAGTCGAGCGAGTCCTCGAAGGCCGAAAGGCCGGATGCGCTGTCCTCGTGCTGCTCGCTCATGCGGCTCGCCTCAGTCTGGGACCGGTCTCAGCCAGCTCGGCGATCAGCGCGCGCCGATCGAACTTGGCGACGACCTCGTCGAACTGCGCCTGGATCGCGGCGACATGTGTTTCGGGGGTCGGCAAGCTGGTCAGCCCGATGATGCGCAACCCGGCATGGCGGGGTTCGGCCCGCAGCCGCGAGGCGAGGGCGAAGGCCGCCTCGGCGTCGCGGTCGATGTCGATGACGATGGCGTCGAACTCGGTGCTGCCGGAGGCGAGGCCGGTGGCCATCGCCGGATCCGAAGCATGGACGACCTGCAGGCCAGCCGCCTTTAGCACGGGGGCGAGCATCTCGCGCAGGAATTCGGAGGGTTCGATCAGCAGGACGCGCGGCGAACCGGCATCGCTGCGGCGCAGATGCAGCCAGTTGGGGTTGGCCTTCGGCAGATAATGCGCGAGATCGAGGATCTCCGTGGCCCGGCCGCGGATGATCGCCGAGCCGAGCAGCCCCTGCTCCGGCATGGCCAGCATCTCGATGTCGAGCACTTCGTCGACGATGTCGACGATGGCGTCGACCGCCAGCGCCATGCTGAAATCGCCCTCGGAGAAGATCACCATCGGTTGCAGACCGGTCTGCCGCAGCGCGCAGCCCTCGACCGGCACGACCGGCATCAGCCGCCCGCGATAGTTGAGCAGCGTGCGCCCGCCGCCGTTCTCGAATAGCCCAGCCTCGACCTCCTCCAGCCGGGTGACGAGGGAAAGGGGCACGGCCTTGACGGTGTCCTTGCCGGCCCGGAAGACCAGCATCGTCGTGCGCTCCACGGGCGAGCCCATCTCGACCTGATCGTCCGAGGCGATCTCGTCCTGCGCCGTCGCCACGCCGACGAGGCGGGCGACGCCGTTGGGATCGACGATCAGCACAACGGCGCCGTCGCCCAAGATGGTGTTCCCCGAGAACAGCGGGATATGGCGCAGCCGCGTCGACATCGGCTTCACCACGATCTCCTCGGTGTGGAACACCGATTCGACGAGGATGCCGAACTGACGCTCGCCGATCTGGGTGACCACGATGAAGCCGTCATCGGCGATGCCTGCGTCCGTCGTCCGGTTCATCACACCGGCCAGAGCAATGATCGGCAGCAGCCGCTCGCGCAGGCGCAGCACGGGCGCATTGTTGATGCGCTCGATACGGTGCTCGCCATTGGCCTTGACGCGCACCAGCTCGCGCACGACCACCTGGGGGATGGCGAAGCGCTGGCCCTGCGTCGCGACGATGAGGGCGGAGACGATCGCCAGCGTGAGCGGGATCTTGATCGTGATCGTCGTGCCGGTGCCGGCGATGCTGGCGATGTCGATCATGCCGCCGATCGCGTCGACATTGACCTTGACCACGTCCATGCCGACGCCGCGCCCGGAGATCGAGGTGACGGAATCGGAGGTCGAGAAGCCGGGGTGGAAGACGAAGCGCAGCAACTGCGACTCGCTCATCCGCTCGGCTTCGGCCTCGCTCGCCAGGCCGCGCTGGATCGCCTTCTGGCGGATCCGGGCGACATCCATGCCGCGGCCGTCGTCCGAGATCGCGATCGTGACCGAGCCGCCCTCGTGATAGGCGGAGACCCGGATCGTGCCGGTTTCCGGCTTGCCCAGCGCAGCGCGCTCCTGCGGATCCTCGATCGCATGGTCGGCGCAGTTGCGCACCATGTGGATGAGGGGGTCCTTGATCAGATCGAGCAATTGGCGGTCGAGCTCGGTCTCGGCGCCCTCCATCACCAGCTCGATCCGCTTGCCGAGATCGGTGGAGAGGTCGCGAACGATGCGCGGCAGCTTCGACCAGGCGTTGCCGATCGGCTGCATGCGCGTCTTCATCACGCCGTCCTGCAATTCGGCGGTGATGAGCGAGAGCCGCTGCAGCGGCCCCTTGAGCCCGGCATCCTCCTGCCGGCGGGCGATCTCGAGCAGCTGGTTGCGGGTCAGCACCAGCTCGGAGACCATGGTCATGAGATGCTCGAGCGTGTCGACATTGACGCGCAATGTCGCCGGCCCGGCCGCCCTGGCGTCGCGGGCGGTGTCGCCATGGGCCATGCCCGGCTGGTCGAGCGGGCTCGGCGCTGCACGGAAGACCAGGTCCATATCGTCCGCGATCGCGCCGGCGGCGGGCGTGATGGCCGCTTCGGCCGACCTGGTCTCGGCGGTGCGGGCGAGATAGGCGGCGACGGGATCGAGCCCGGACTGTGGCTGCCGCCTGGATAGTTCCAGCTTGGCCCGCTCCGCCAGGCCGCGCAATTCGTCGATCAGCTGGCCATCATGGCCCGGCGGCTCCTGCCCCTTCTCGGCGAGCTCGGCCATGATCTCCTTGATCCGGTCGATCGTCTCGAGGATCGCGGTGACGGCGCTGGAGGATACGCTCGCGCCGTCTCGGAACTGACCGATCACGGATTCGGCGGCATGGGTCAGCGCTTCCAGCCGCGGCAGGCCGATAAAGCCGCAGGTGCCTTTGACCGTGTGGACGAGCCGGAAGATGTTGCGCAGGATGTCGCCGTTGTTCGGCTCCTGCTCGAAGCGGACGAGCTCCCGATCGACCATGTCGAGGTGCTCGCCGGTCTCTCCCAGAAACTCTTGCAGCAACTCGTCCATGCAAGGACCGCTCACTCACGCCACCGATGCTGCCGCGGATATTGCGGTGCAAGGGTTTATGATCGGTTGAGAGCGAGCGGAAACCGCAAGGAATCCGGGCGTCGAAGCAGCTTATCTAGGTGCGTCAGGCGGGTTCGGCGCCGATGCTCACCGTGTCGCCCTCGATCGCGAAGGCGATCTTCATGTTCGCGGCGCGCGCGACCATGCCGGTATAGACCGGCTGCACCGCATGGGCGTCGATGGCGCCGCTCTCGGAGCGGCCGGCGATGAGGTCCTCGACATGGGCTGGGATGCGCGCATGCGAGCCGGTGGCGGTGATGGCGAAGCTGCCCTGTTCGCCGGCGAGCGTGCAGCGGCAGGTGATCTTGCCGCCGCGCGGGATCGCCTGCGTCGCCAGCACCAGCAGGTTGAGCACCAGCTTGACCTGGTTCTTCGGCAGCAGGGCGCGGGGCGCCTCCCAATCGAGCGAGAGCTTCTCGTCGTTGAGGAAGCCGTTGGCGACGGCGCCGGCATCGCCGAGGTCGATCATCGCGCCGGCCGAGCCTGCGGCGCCGAAGGCGAGGCGGGCGAATTGCAATCGGGCCGAGGCGTTGCGCGCGCTCTTCTTGATCAGGTCGAGTGCGAACTCCTTCATGGAAGGATCGTCTTCCTCGAGCACTTCGAGCGCGTTGACGATCGCCCCGACCGGGCTGATCACGTCATGGCAGACACGGCTGCAGAGAAGCGCGGCCAGATCGAGCGGCTCGAGAGAGATGGCGGTCATGATCCGGTCCTGCGGTCAAGAGAATCAGGGCGATGTCGGGCCCATGTCGGTGGTGCAGCATGCGCCAGGCTGGTTTGCAGCTGGTTAACCATAGCTTCCCGCGCGCGCTCGGGCGGGTATTGAGGACGTATCCCGCCGGCATGCCCCGGCAAGATGGCTGCCAGAAGGCGAGCCGGCTTTTTCTTTACCGCACCATGCACTACCTAAAGGAGCGATATCGCCGGAGGCGCCGCCCGGCATGGCTCTTGAGATCGGCACACGGCGCCGGCGAGACTGGTTCGAAACATGGCCATCGCTCACGACGACCCCCGCCTGATTGACCGGGATGGGCTTGCGCGCGCCCTCGGCGAAGCGGCGCGGCGCACGGCTGCCGTCCTGCTGGCGAAGCGGGCGGCGCGCGATGTCAAGCTCAAGGCCGATGGCTCGCCGGTCTGCTCGGCCGACCTTGCCGCCGATTTCGCAGCCAAGCAGGCGCTGGCCGAGCTGCTGCCGGGCTTCCCGGTGATCAGCGAGGAGAGCGTCGGCGAGGTCGCGCCGGCTTCCGTCTTCATCCTGCTCGATCCGCTCGACGGCACGCGCGAATTCCTTGCCTCCGGCGACAGCTATTGCGTCGCCATCGCCGTGATCCTGGACGGGCGCCCGCTCGCCGGGGCGATCGCCGCGCCGGCGATCGGCCGGCTCTGGTATGGCGGCGAGCGCAGTTTCGCCCAGGATCTCGACGCCGAAGCGAAACCGCTCGGCGCACCGCGGCAGGTCCATGTCCGGTGCGAGCCGGAGGAGGGCCCGCTGATGCTCGTCAGCCGCTTCCATGGCGACACGGTCAGCGCCGGCGTCGCGGCGGCCGTCGCGAAGGGTGACAGCGCTCCGGTCTCGTCGGCGGTGAAGTTCGGCCTGATCGCCTCGGGCGAGGCCGATCTGCATGTGCGCGGCGGGCCGACCATGGAATGGGACATCGCCGCGGGTGACGCGATCCTCGCCGCGGCCGGCGGCATCGTGCTGACGCTCGACGGGGAGAAACCCGGCTACGGCCATGCCGAGCGGGATTTCCGCAATCCGCCCTTCGTCGCGGCGGGCTGCGAGCGTCTGGCTCGCGTTGCGATCGAAAAGGCGGCGACCTGCCGCTGCTGAGATTTCCCGTTGGTAAACGGCGGTCTGGGCGCTCATAGCCCTTATTCTGAAGAGCCGAGTAGTGGCGTCTCGCAGGACGCTTCAGGAGGATCGGGACCAGCTGAAGCATCCTTCGAGATCCTTGCGGACCGCGCTTCAGGATGAGGGCTTTGGGATTTTGTAGATCGAGATTGATCCGGCTCAGCGCGCGATCAGCATCGATACGGCCGGCCAGCGCTCCTGAGCCTTCGCCCGCAGGGCCGCCTCATCGAGGAAGCGCCGGCGATTCTCGTCGCTGCGGAAAAAATAGAGTTGCGAGCCGATGACGGCGAAGCGACGCGGATCGGCATCGATGGCACGCCCGTCCGCCACGCCGCTGGCGTCGAAGCCACCAAAGCGCGGGGTGTAGACCTCGGGCGCCTCGCGGAAAGCGTCGCGGTTGGCGGCGCTGGCGAAGCGCCAGACCGCGCCGTCATGGACAAGTTCGTAGCTCGGCAGTCCCGGCACCGCGGCGTCGCTGGAGAAATAGGCGACGGGATCGAAGCCGGAGAGCGCAAGGCCGCTGCGGTTGTCACGCTGCATGACCTCGCCGAGGCCGGGCAGTTCCGGCAATCCGGCGGGGAGGGCCGAGGCCCGGCTCGCGGCAGCGGTCAAGAGAAGCGCGCAGCCCATCACGATGCCGGTGATCACAGTCCCGGCATGCCTTGCTGCGGCCTTCATCGCCCACCAATCCTTGGTCGTCAGTCGCGTTACGGCACGTCCTGCGCCGCAGTTCACCGCTTGGATACACATACGGCGTATCCAAGAGGTTACCGTGGTCGCGAGGATTCGCACGACCCGCCGTCGACGCCATCCCGGCAGGAGGCCGAATGCCCAATGCCCGGCGCTTGCCTGGAGACGATGAGATGAACCATACCCGCCGCACCCTGCTCGCCAGCGCCCTGTTGCTCGGCGCGGGCCTTGCCGCCGGTCCCGCCGCCGCCCAGCCGGCCGAGCGATCCTTCACCCAGAACGAGCTGGTCACCTCCGGCCACCAGTTCTTCGGCAATGTCTCGCGCGGCTTTGCGCTGACGGTCGAGGAGGCCGTGCGCCGCTGGGGCGAGCCGAACGGCTATGTGCTCGGCCAGGAGGCATCGGGCGCCTTTGTCGGCGGATTGCGCTATGGTGAGGGCACGCTGTTCACCCGCAACGCCGGTGATCGCCGGGTGTTCTGGCAAGGGCCGTCGGTCGGCTTCGATTTCGGCGGCGACGGCGCGCGCACGATGATGCTGGTCTACAACCTGCCGAGCGTGAACGCGCTCTACCAGCGCTTTGGCGGGGTCGACGGCTCGGTCTATTTCGTCGGCGGCTTCGGCTTCACCGCGCTGACCGCTGGCGGCGTCATGGTGGTGCCGATCCGCACCGGCGTCGGCTGGCGGCTCGGCGTCAATCTCGGCTACCTCAAGTTCACGCCCGAGGCGACCTGGAACCCGTTCTGACCTGACAATTCATGGCCGCTGGCATTATCTATCAAGGCATGGCAGCCTGAGCCCGGGCTCATCGCAGACATGGGAGCCGCCCCGCCTTGATCGAAGCCGTCATGCTCGTCGCGCTCGGCTTCCTATCGGCAAGCCTGCTCGCTCTTGCGGCGTTGCCGGCGTTGAGCCGCCGGGCCGACCGGTTGGCGCGGCGCCGGGCCGAAGCCGCATTCCCGCTGTCGCTGGCCGAGATCGCCGCTGACCGCGACCATCTGCGCGCCGAACTGGCCGTGCGCGAGCGGGCGCTGGAACAGAAGGCCGAGAGCGGCTTTGCCGCCAAGGCCGGCGCGATGAGCGAGATCGGCCGGCGCGACATGACGATCGGCCGGCTGGAGGCCGATCTCAGCGAACGCAAGCAGCGGATCGAGGCACTCGAGGCCGAGCTCGGGCAGAGGACACAAGAGCTGGCTGAGACGCGCGAGGCGCTGGCCAGCGAACGCGCCGGTCACCAGACGACGCAGGCGACCTTGTCGAGCCGGGTCAGCGATCTTGCCGCGGTGGAGGCGCAGCTCGCCGAGACCCGGCAGGCGCTCAGCGGCACCTCGGCCGACCTCGCCGCCCGCAGTCACGAGCTCACCGAGCTGAGAGCGCTGCACGAGCAGGCCGAGGCGATGCTCGCCGAGCGTGACCAGTCGCTGTCGACCCTGAGCAGCGACCATGATCGCCAGCGCGTCGCCCTGGTCGAGGCCGGCACGCTCAGGCTCAAGCTGGAGAGCGAGCGCGACGATCTGTCGGCGCGGCTGACCTCGGCCGAGACGGCGCTGGCCGAGGCGCGCACGAACCTCTCTGCCATGAAACTGGACCGCGATAGCGAGAGGCTGCGCGCCGATGCTCTTTCGACGCGGGCCCATGAGGCCGAGGCGGCGCTGCGCGCGGCCGATGCGAACGCCGTCAAGCTCGGCACCGAGATCGCAAGACTGGAGGCGGCGATGACACAGGCATCCGCCGAGCATGGAGAGGCGCTGGCCAGGATCAAGGCGCTGGAGGGCAGGATCGAGGCTGCCGCCGCGGTCGAAGCTCGCCTGAAGGAGCAGCTGGCGAGCGAGGCGGTGGCGCATCGCGCGGCCTTGCGCGAGCGTGAGGAGATGGTCGAGGCGCTGCATGCCGAGATCGGCACCGTCCAGGGCGCCCGCGATCAGGCCCGCGCCGACCGGGCTGGCTTGAAGCGCGAGCTCGCGGCGCTGCGCAAGCAGAATGGCGGCAAGGCGGCCGGCGAGGCGGCCTTGCGCCAGGAGATCGTGCGATTGGCCGATGCGCTGCTGGTTGCATCGGAAAGCCGCGAGGCGGCGGAGTAGGCGCTTGCCGGCCGGGGCCTTTCCTCTTTTACCGAACATGCTCTAGGGAGGACTGGGCCGCACCTGCGGCCGGCGGTTTCGGTTGGGATGATGACGGATATCGTTTGTATCGGTGAGCCCCTCGGCGAGTTCAACGCGACGCGGGGCGAGGCGGGCGCCTATCGTTTCGGTCTCGGCGGTGACACCTCGAATTGCGCGGTTGCGGCGGCGCGACAGGGTGCGAGCGTCGCCTATGTCGGTGCGCTCGGCGATGACGAGCCGGGTCGCTCATGGCGGTCATTATGGGCTGACGAAGGCGTGGACGACAGCCACGTCTCGACGCATCCCTCGGCGCCGACGGGGCTCTATTTCGTCTCGCACGGCCCGCAGGGCCACGTCTTTTCCTATCTGCGCGCCGGCTCGGCCGCGAGCCTCTACGGCCCGGCGCAATTGCCGAAGGAGCTGATCGCCTCGGCCAAGGTGATCCAGGCTTCCGGCATCAGCCAGGCGATCTCGGCGAGCGCCTGCGATGCGGTGTTCGAGGCCTTTTCGATAGCGCGTGAGAACGGCGTGCTCACTGCCTATGACACCAATCTCCGGCTCAAGCTCTGGCCTTTGACGCGGGCGCGCGCGATCGTCCATGCCGCTTGCGGGATGGCCGACATCGTCCTGCCGGGCGATGGCGACGCCAAGCTGCTGACCGGGTTGGAGCAGCCCGACGCGATCGTCGATTTCTATCTCAAGCTCGGCGCCAAGGTCGTGGCGCTGACGCTCGGCCATGAGGGCTCGCTGGTGGCCACGCCCGACAAGCGCCAGCGCTTCGTGCCGATCAAGGTCGATGCGATCGACGCGACCGGCGCCGGCGACTGCTATGACGGTGCCTTCCTGGCCGAATACATCCGCACCGGCGATGCCTTCGCCGCCGGCGCCTATGCCAATGTCGCGGCGGCACTGTCGACCCAGGGCTATGGCGCGGTGGCGCCGTTGCCGCGCCGAGCCGATGTCGAGGCGCGGATCGCGCAAGAGACGGCACGCCGGACATGAGCGTTCCTGTCCTGATCGAAGCGGGCGCGCTGCTCGCCCGCTACGACGTGCTGATCAGCGACGTCTGGGGCGTCGTCCATGACGGCGTGCTGGCGCTCGACCCGGCCTGCGAGGCCCTGATGCGCTATCGCGAAGGCGGTGGCACGGTGGTGCTGCTCTCGAACGCGCCGGGCCCCTCGGCGCAGATCGCCGGCGTGCTCGACGGCAAGCGCGTGCCGCGCGCCGCCTGGGACCGGCTGGTGACCTCCGGCGACGTGACGCGCGCCCTGATCGCCGAGACGCATCTGCGCAAGGCCTATCATATCGGCTGGAAGCAGGACCGCGCGGTGTTCGACGGCTTCGACGTCGAGATCGTCGGAGAGGACGAAGCCGAGTTCGTCGTCGCGACCGAGCTCAACGACTATCGCCGCGAGCAGCCGGAGCAGTACCGGCCGCTGCTGTCGCGCTTCGCGGCGCGCGGGCTGCCCTTCATCTGCGGCAACCCCGACCTCGTCGTCCATGTCGGCCATGATCTCCTGCCCTGCGCCGGGGCGCTCGCGACCATCTATGAAGAGCTCGGTGGCCATGTCGCCTGGGCGGGCAAGCCGCATCGCCCGGCTTATGACCTTGCGCTCGCGGCTGCTCGCGAGGCGCGGGGTGGGCGCGAGGTCGATCCAGCGCGCGTGCTCGTCATCGGCGATGCCGTGCGCACCGACCTTGCCGGCGCCAGGATGATGGGCTTCGACAGCCTGTTCATCGCCGGCGGCATCCATCGCGAAGAGACGATCCGCGACGGCGCTGTTGTTCCCGAAGGGCTCGCCCGAGTGCTGGCGGCGCACCGGCCACTCCCGGTCGCGGCGATGGCGGCGCTCGTCTGATCAGACCGGCGGCGGGTTCGCCCTGCGGATCCGCTCGCCGATCGCGTGATAGAGGCCGTCGAGCGGGCGGAAGATAAAGCGCACCGTCGAGCGGCCGGGCGGCACCATGACCGCGCGGAAGATCACGTTGGCACGCAGCAGCTGCGTCGGCTTGCCGTCGACCTCGACCTGCCACCAGGGCTGCCAGACATCGTTCAGCACGACGAAGCCGCCGCGCGGCGCGTCGACATCGAGCAATACCTCGGTCGTGCCGTAATTGCGGATGCGCACGCTGCCGGTCTGCGCTGGGCCGGTCGGCAAAGGCGGCGGCGCCTTGTCTAACAGGACGGTGCGGCGCGGATCAAAGCCCGCGGGCCATTGCCCGCGCTTCAGGATCGTGCCGAAATCGGCCTGTTGCGCCTCCGTGACGAGCAGCACACGCGGCAGGGCGCGCGGATTGTCGTAGACATAGGCGTCTTTGGTCCGGGCGATCTGGACGAGGTCGCCCGGCTTCAGCCGCTTGTCGATCTCCTCGACCGGCACGCCTGTCGCGATGAAGCGCAAGCCGAGCATATCGGCGAGCAGCGAGCGGTAGGACGGCATCAGCGGCGAGAACGTCCGCTGATCGGGCAAGGCGACATGGTCGCCGGCGCCGGTCGCCTGGCTGTAGAGGCCCAGCCGGAGCGGGTTGTAGCCCAGCGTGTTGTCGAGGCCATGGACAAGGCTGGCATTGGGCCAGTGGAAGTCGATGCCGGCGAGCTCGATGCGGTCGCGGCGATCGGGACCGGCGGTGCGGGCGGTCTCGCGCTTCAGCAGGGCGATGGTCTCGTTGGCGCTGTCGGCGCGCAGCACCTCGTACATCCCGGCCGGCAGGGCGGTCGACTCGCTCGGGCCGTTGTTGACCGACAGATCGACGACCATGGCGGCGGCGAGGATGACGGTTGCGGCCATGCCGGCGCCCTGCAAGGCGAGCCCGCGTGCCGCGACCAGCGCGCCCGCCACCAGCATCAGGCAAAGCAGGGCGGTGACCAGCGGCACGAAGGCGACATGAAGCCGGCCGACCGTCCAGGCCAGCCAGATTGCGACAGCGAAGCCAGCCACCAGCAGCAGGATCTCGAGCACGATCTTCCAGCGGCGCGGACGCGGCGCGGTATCGGTCAGGACGAGATGGGTGAGGTAGCCGCCGAGGATCGAGAGCAGCGCGCCGAGGATGAAGAGTGCATCGGCGGGGCGGCGATAGAAGTCGGCGCCGGGGAGATGGAAGAGCAGGGCAAAGCCCGGCGTGTAGCGGCCGAGCGCGTAGACCAGCACCAGCAGCGCCGCCACGCTGAGCGCGACGATTTCGCGCCGCAGCAGGGCGCCGCGGACGATACCGACGCTGACGACGAGCAGGATCGGCAGCAGGCCGAGATAGAGTTCGCCCATATTGCGGGCGAGATAGAGATCGAGCGGGCCGAAGCGCTTCTCCCAGGCTGGGCTGGGCGGTCCCCAGAAGTTCTCCAGCGGGCCGGATGCGCCATAGAGATTGGCGACCAGCCCGGTCAGCAGCGAACCCGGATGCAGCGAGCCCTTGCCGGCGCCGGCGATATCGATCACCGGCCGGTTCGACTCTTCCGCCAGGACGGCGGTGAGCAGGATCGGGATGGTCGCAACGAGTGTAGCGCCGATGGCACCGAGCAACAGCGGCATCAGGCTGGCGCGCAGCGCCGCGAGTGGCTTGTCGGCCATGGCGATGGCTGCGAGCACCAGCCCGGCGAGAACATAGACGCCGAGCAGCGCGACCTGATCGCGCCCCAGCACCATGAAGCCGGCGGCGAGACCGGCGGCGAAGCCATAGCGCCAGGAGCTGCGTTCGAGTGCGCGCGAGAGCAGGAGCAGCGTCACCGCGAAATAGGACAGGCTCAGCACCTGGCCGACATGCTGGATGCGCCAGGCGGCGGCGGCGCCGAAGGCGAAGGAGAGGGCGCAGACGACGGCGCCGGCCGGGTGCCAGCCCCGATCGCGGAAAAGCAGGACGAGGCAGAGGGCGCCGACGAGCAGCGAGCTGAGCAGGGCGCCGTCGCTCCAGCGGAAATCCGGCGTCGGATTGAGCAGGGCGATCAGGAAGAAAGGCGGCGAGAAGATCAGCGATTGCGGATCCGCCACCTGCGGCGATCCCGCGAAGACGAAGGGTGTCCAGAACGGCGACAGCCCCTTGTGCAGGGCGCTGGCAAGGAATTGCAGCTGCGGGTGGAAATGCGCCTTGGCGTCCCAGGGGATGGTCACGGCACCGGACAGCCAGGGCCAGGACAGCGCCAGCCAGCCGGCGCAGACCAGCAGCATTACCCTGGCGGTCGGCCAGGGTGCGGGCGGCGGCTCGGTCTCGCGGTGGTCCCGATCTGGTGTCGAAGCATCAGACATGGGGGCTTCCTGCCCCAGCTCCGAGGCGCGATCAATGCTCGCGCCAGTCAATCCTTCGGAGCGGCACGCGCCATCAGAGCGTCCATGTCGATGAAGTGGCCGGCACGGTCACGCTTCGAGGCGAGATAGCGGACATTGTGGACGTTCGGGCGGCCGAGCACGCGCTGGGTCGCGGCGACCTCGAGGCCGGCGGCCTTGATCGCCCCGATCTTCAGCGGGTTGTTGGTCAGCGCGGTGACGCTGGAGACGCCGAGCTGCTTCAGCATCGCGGCGGCGAAGTCGAAATGGCGCTGGTCGAGATCGAAGCCGAGCACCTCGTCGGCGTCGTAGGTGTCCCAGCCCTGGCTCTGCAGCTTGTAGGCGCGCATCTTGTTGGAGATGCCGTTGCCGCGGCCTTCCTGGTCGAGATAGAGCAGGATGCCGCCGTCGTTCTGCGCCATCCACTGCACGGTCTCGCGCAGCTGGTCGCCGCAATCGCATTTCAGCGAACCGAACAGGTCACCGGTCAGGCAGGCCGAATGCAGGCGCACCGGCACGGCGGATGTAAGATCCGGCTTGCCGACGATGATCGCGACCTGGTCGCGCAGGCCCTCGCCGCCGCGGAAGACGACGAACTCGGTCTCGGGCGCGCCTTCGAGTGGCACCGGTGCGCGGCCGACGATGGCAAGGCGTGCCACCTGCGCGGCGCGGTAGCCGTTGACGGCGTCGATCGAGACCTCGATCAGCGGCTCGCCGGCGACCTGCGCAGCCTGGACCGGGACGAGGATGACCGCCGGCAGCACGAGGGAAAGGCGGGCGAGTTCCAGCGCGGCATTGTCGAGCGTATTGGCAGGACCCACCGGGGCATCGACACGAGCGTCGAGCTTGAGCGCCAGCGTCTCGACCCGGGCAAGATCGATCGTGGGCATGGCGAGGATGCCAGTGTCGGCACGTCCCTTGGCGCCGAGACGGCGCAGGCGCGCGGCGCTCAGCACGAGGCGAGCCTTGCCTCCGGAGAGGGAATCGAGACGGGCTGTGAGATCGGCTTCGGCAAGCTCGGCCGACAAGGCGAGCGCCAATTCCTCGCCCTGGCGCAGCAGCACCGGACGGGCCGCGCGGAATTCGGCGAGCGCGCGGTCGACGGCGACCAGATCGGTCTCGCCCGGCCGGTCGAAAAGCTTACGCGACTGAGGCATCGGAGGGTCCGTCAGATTGCGCCCGGAGGCGGCGAGTCATCAGATCGTCTACGTGGTTGGCCGCCGGATGGATCACCCGCCGAGCGCAGCATTTCTACAACGTGGCCGTCCGTGCGTAGTTCCCAAGCATGTGCCGCGATCAGCTGGCAAGGCGCCGATTGCAACTGGCCTATTAAAAGCGCGAGATTGAACACCAGATGAATAGTCTCGGAAGCGGACCCTGACCAGATATGGCGAGCGGGAGCGCGCAAGGGAAATGACGCAGGGGCATGACCCGGTAACGCCAGGCGCGGGACACGGCGCCGTCTACAGTCCGACAGCGCGCATGCTGCACTGGATCACGGTCGCGGCGGTGTTCGTGATGATCCCGCTCGGGCTCGCCATGACCTATCGCGGCAACACGCTCGACATCTGGGACGGGGTGACCGACGCGCTCTATTCGACGCACAAGCTGCTCGGCTTCCTCGTGCTCTGGCTCGGCACTGGCCGGCTGATCTACCGGCTGTTGCACGGTGCTCCGCCCGACGAGCCGACGCTGGAATGGTGGCAAAAGGCCGCTTCCCATCTCGTTCACTGGGTGCTGTACGGCCTGCTGCTGATCGTGCCGCTGCTCGGCTGGATCGGCGTCTCGCTCTTCCCGTCGCTAATGGTGTTCAATCTGTTCGACCTGCCGGCACTGGCTGCGCCGAACGAGGAGACCGCCAAGCGCGTGCTGTCCATCCATGGCTGGCTCGCCATCCTGCTGGCGCTGCTGGTCTGCGCGCATATCGGCGCGGCGCTCTTCCACCATTTCATCCGCAAGGACGGCGTGCTGCGCCGGATGCTGCCTGGGCTGAAATAGGGCTCACCACTCCGCGGGCAGCGCTGTCCCCTCGATGATCTCCGCCAGCCGGCGGCGTGTGCCCGGCGTCGTCCTGTCCGGCAGGGCCGAGAGCGGGAAGAAGCGCGCCTCGGCGATCTCGCGATCCGGCTGCTTCGGAGCACTCTGGATAAAGGCCCGTACGATGAAGACGGCGACATGGTCGCGGTCGGAGACATGGCGGTTGAGGAAGACCCCGTGCAGCGCCGCCGGGCCGGTCAGCGCGATGTTGGCCTCCTCGCGCAATTCCTTGGCGAGCGCGTCGGTGAGCGTCTCGTCCGGCTCGACCCCGCCGCCGGGCATATGCCAGCCTGGCGTATAGGTGTGGCGCACCAGCAGGACTTCGCCGGTCTCGCTCAGAACGGCGGCGCGGACGCCGAGGGTCATGCCGCGCCGCAGGCGGAAATAGAGGTGCAGGGCGCGCCCGGCCAACCGCCGGAGGAGGGGCGGCACCAGTTCGATCCCCGATGCGCCGGAGCGAGGGCCGGATCCATCTTCGTTGCTCACGATGTGGGCAAATCCTGATGCCGGGTTAATTGTCTATGCAATGGACGCATAACAGAACTCTGTTCAGCCTCTCGCTATAACACAAACGCGCCTTAAATAGAGCTCACAAGCTCATGCCGTTACCGCTGGGGAAATTACCATGCTTCTCGCCTTCATCACCGCCCGTCTGAATGCCAAGCCGCGTTATGTCTGGAAGCCGGCCGTCACCCTGACCGATCCGCGCATCGTCTCGGAGCTGACCGGCTCGGCCAACTGAGCCTTCATAGGCTGCGTCATCTTCGCCCGCCGCCGCCGTCATGCTTGACGCGGCGCGGGCGTTGAAGGCAAGCGCTGGAGCGTGTTCACGCTCGCGCATCTCTCCGACCCGCATCTCGGGCCGCTGACCAAGTTCTCGCTGCGCGAGCTGATCGGCAAGCGCGCCACGGGTTATGTCAACTGGCGACGCAAGCGGCGTCATGCCCATGACATGGAAATCCTCGGGCTGATCGTCGCCGACATCCTGGCGCAGAAGCCCGACCACATCGCCTGCACCGGCGATGTCTCGCATATCGGCCTGCCGACCGAATTCAAGACGGCGCTCTCCTTCCTAGATACGCTCGGCCCGCGCGATAGCGTCAGCTTCGTGCCGGGCAACCATGATTGCTATGCGCGCTCGTCGCTGTCGGCGCTGGCGCGCGAGCTTGCGCCCTGGTGCGCAAGCGATGGTGGCGAGGCTGGCTATCCCTGGTATCGCCAGCGCGGCCCGGTCGCATTGATAGGGGTGAATACCGGGATCCCGACCCTGCCGCTGATGGCGACCGGCCGCCTCGGTTCAGCCCAGATCGCCGTCGCCGAGAAGCTGCTGACGCAAGCCAAGGCCGATGGGCTGATCCGCGTCGTACTGATTCACCATCCGCCCTATGTCGGCGGCGCCAGGCGCACGCGCGAGCTGGTCGATGCCGACGCCTTCGAGGCGATGCTGCGCCGGACCGGGGCCGAACTCGTCCTGCACGGCCACAACCACCGCTTCTCGCTGGCTTGGCGGCCGGGCCTTGATCACGATGTGCCGATCGTCGGCGTGCCCTCGGCCTCGATCGGCCCGCGCGGCGGCCATGGCGAGCTCGCCTGCTGGCACCTGCTGCGGATCGAGGGCCCCGCGGCGGCCCCTCATATCAGCCTGGAGCGCCGTGCCTTCGATCTCGACGGCACGGTCAAGCTGCTGCAGTCGATACCGCTGACGGGCGGCGGGATGGTCTGACGGAAGCCGTCAGACGCAGCGGCCGCCGTCGACCGCCAGCACCGAGCCGGTCACCATCTCCGACTCGTCCGAGCACAGGAAGAGCGCGGCATTGGCGATGTCCTGCGGGGTCGAGAAGCGGCCCCAGGGGATCGTCGCGGTGAAGGCCTTGCGCTTCTCCGGCGTGTCCTCGCCCATGAAGGTGGCGAGCAGCGGCGTCTCGCCGGCGACCGGCGCGATGGCGTTGACACGGATCTTGTCCGGCGCGAGTTCGACCGCCATCGACTTCGACAGCAGGTTCGCGGCGCCCTTCGAGCCGTTGTACCAGGTCAGCCCCGGGCGGGGCCGTATGCCGGCGGTCGAGCCGATATTGAGGATGACGCCGCCGCCATGCTCGCGGAAATGCGGCACCGTCGCCTTGGCCATCAGGAAAATCGACTTCACGTTGACGTCGAAGACGCGGTCGAACTCGGCCTCGGTGATATCCAGCATCGGCTGGTTGCGATGGCTGATGCCGGCATTGTTGACGACGATGTCGAGCCGCTCGAAGCGTTTGATCACCTTGGCCACGGCGGCGTCGACGCTCTTCGCCTTGCCGACATCGCAGGCGACGGCGAAAGCCTTGCGGCCGATCGCCTTGGCGGCCTCGCGGGCCTTGTCGCCGTTGATGTCGAGCACCGCGACCCGCGCGCCCTCGCGCACGAAGGTCTCGGCGATGCCGAGGCCAAAGCCCTGCGCCGCGCCGGTGATCAGCGCCGTCTTGCCCTTGAGTCTCATGGTGTTCCCTCGGAAAGCGTTTTGCCGCGCGACTGTGGGGCGATTTGGCGGCCGAGATAAATACGCTTTCGCGATTGGCCGGATAGCGGAATTGTATGGGCGGGCGTCACTTCAGGGCGGAGCGTGGGATGAAGAGCGCAGGGAACCCTTCTCCCGTGTGGGAGAGGGGTTCCCTGCACCCTAAGCCCCGATCTCCTCGCGCAGCATCTCCAGCTCGAGCCAGCGCTCCTCGGTCTGCGCGATCTCGCGCGTGACCTCGTCGAGCCTCGCGGTCGCCTTGGCGAAGAGCTTGGGATCGCGGGTGTAGAGATCGCCGGCGAGCGCGGCGTTGAGCTTGGCGGCCTCGGCCTGCAGCTTCTCGATCTGCTGCGGCAGGGTCTTCAGGGCATGCTGCTCGTTGAAGGAGAGCTTGCGTTTCGCAGCAGCGGTACCGGCGGTTGGGGTGGGCGTCGCTGACGCCGTTGCCGATCCTTTCACCGGAACGGCGCGTACCTTGGCGCCGACGCCGCGGCCGCGCTGGGCCAGCATGTCGGAATAGCCACCGGCGAACTCGGTCCAGATGCCGTCGCCATCCGAGATCAGGGTCGAGGACACCACCCGGTCGAGGAAGTCGCGGTCATGGCTGACGAGCAGGACGGTGCCGCCATAGTCGGCGAGCAATTCCTGCAGCAGGTCGAGCGTCTCGATGTCGAGATCGTTGGTCGGCTCGTCGAGCACCAGCAGGTTGGAAGGCTTGGCGAGGGCTCGCGCCAGCATCAGCCGGCCGCGTTCGCCGCCGGACAGCGCCCCGACCGCGGTGCCGCGCTGGATCGGCTGGAACAGGAAGTCCTTCATGTAGCTGATGACGTGGCGCGGCGTGCCGCCGACCATGACCTGGTCGGAGCCCCCTCCGGTCAGCGCGTCGCCGAGCGGCGTCGCCGGGTCAAGGCTTTCGCGGCGCTGGTCGAGCGTCACCATTTCAAGCGTGGCGCCGAGCTTGACGGTGCCGGAGTCGGGCTTGAGCGCACCGGTCAGGAGGTTGATCAGTGTCGTCTTGCCGGCGCCGTTGGGGCCGACGATGCCGATGCAGTCGCCGCGGGCGACGCGCAGCGAGAAATTCTTGACCACCGGCCGGCCGTCATAGGCCTTGGTGACGTCGATAGCCTCGATCACCAGCTTGCCGGAGGCCTGCGCCTCGCTCGCTTCCAGCCTGACCGAGCCGACGGCCTGGCGGGCGGTGCGGCGCTGCTCGCGCAGGCCATGCAGTTCGCCGAGCCGGCGCTGGTTGCGGGTGCGCCGAGCGCTGACGCCGTAGCGCAGCCAGTCCTCCTCGCGGGCGATCTTGCGGTCGAGCTTATGGCGGTCGAGTTCCTCCTGCGCCAGCACCTCGTCGCGCCAGGCCTCGAACTCGCCGAAGCCGCGCTCGACACGCCGGGTCACGCCACGGTCGAGCCAGATCGTGGCGCGCGAGAGCGAGGTCAGGAAGCGGCGGTCATGGCTGATCAGCACCATGGCCGAGCGCAGCGATTTGAGCTCCTGCTCGAGCCACTCGATCACCGGCAGGTCGAGATGGTTGGTCGGCTCGTCCAGCAGCAGGATATCGGGCTCCGGCGCGAGCACGCGGGCGAGTGCGGCACGGCGCGATTCGCCGCCCGACATGCTGGCCGGATCTTCCTTGCCGGTGAGGCCCAGCTCCTCGATCAGGTATTGTGCGCGATAGGCATCGTCGCCGGGGCCCAGGCCCGCCTCGACATAGGCGAGCGAGGTCTTGTAGCCGGTGAAGTCGGGCTCCTGCGGGAGATAGCGGATGGTCGCGCCCGGCTGGACGAACCGCTCGGCGCTATCGGGCTCGACGATACCTGCCACGATCTTGAGCAGTGTCGACTTGCCGGAGCCGTTGCGGCCGACCAGGCAAACCCGCTCGCCGGCCGAGACGGCGATTTCCGCGCCCTCCAGCAAGGGCTGGCCGCCGAAGGTGAGCGCGACGTCGCGAAGGTGGAGTAAAGGAGCCATGGCCCGCGGGATAGACTGCGGCGGCGCGGCTGTCACCATGCGGGCTTGCGGCATGGGTCAGCTTGATCCACTATGAGATACCTTTTGTATCTCATAAGAGATGATGTCATGAGGCAGCCGGCCCTGCGCAAGCCCAGAATCGTCCGCATCGGCGACAATGGCGGCCCGCCGCTCGAAGAGAAGAAGCGAAAACCGGCGACCGACAAAAGCGAGATCGGCCGTTCCTTCGACTGGCGCTTCGCCCATCGCAAGGCCTGGAAGAAACCGCGCGAGATCGCACTCCGGCGGCAGGAGCGGGCCGAGGCGCTCGGCCTGACCTATGAGGAATATACGCTGGAAGTGCTGGAGCGCGGCTATTTCCCGCAAGCGGAGCATGTCGAGACGATTGTCGCCAGGCGGCCGGAGCGGCGGCGCGACGGCGGCGTGGTCGGGCAGTCGCTGAAGGGGATGAGATTGAAGAAGTAGGGCCGTCGTTCTCGGACGGAGCGAAGCGCAGATCCGAGAATCTCAGGACCAGCCAGCTGGTTTCCGAGATGGTCGGGTCAAGCCCGACCATGACGAGCTTCTAAGCCCGCAGCGCCCGTCGCAGGACTTTCGTCATCGGCCGTTCGAACCAGTGGTAGACCGCAAGCGCCGCGAGAACGGCGGCGATCAGCGCGAATGCGATGAAGAGGCCGGTCGCGCTCGGTGCGATCCAGAGGAAAACCTCGCGCAGCGCGCGCATGGCGAAGGGGTGGACGAGATAGAGCGCGTAGGAGGCATCGCCGACCACGGCGAGGGCTCGCACCAGCGCCGAAGGGGCGGTGACGTTGCGCCCGCAGGCCGCGGCCGTGACCAGGAGCAGCGCGGCGGGCCCGCGCAGAGCGACGGCGCCCCAGGAGGTCTGGGCCCAGCCATCGCCGGAGGCGATCACGAACAGGGCGATACCGGCGGCCGTCATCAGCCAGCGCAGGCGGCCGTCGAGTCTGAGGCCATTGCGGCGGAGCAGGCCGACCGCCATGCCAGCGGCGAATTCGAGCACGATCGGCTGGCCCCAGAAGCCGAAGGGCAGGGGCAGCGGCCCGGCCAGAGCCTGCGCTCCGACCAGTCCGGCAAGGGCGACGCAGACCAGCGGCACGACCAGCCAACCCGGCGCCAGCAGGGCGGCGCCGAACAGGACGTAGAACAGCATCTCGTAGTTCAGCGTCCAGCCGAGCGAATAGATCGGCTGCAACTCTCCGGCGGCGTTGGCCAGTGGCCAGAACAGATAGGAGGCGGCGATCTGCCCGAGGCTCGGCACCTCGGAATTCAGCAGCGCGGGCGAGGCGAGGAGGACCAGCAGGAAGAGCGTCGTCGCGGCCCAGTACAGCGGCACGATCCGCGCGATGCGCCGGGCGATGAACAGGCGCGCACCCTCCGGCCGGTCGAACAGCCCAGCCGAGGAGTGCACCATGATGAAACCGGAGATCACAAAGAACAGGTCGACGCCGGCTGTCCAGGGCAAGGCATGCGAGGGCGAGAAGGCGGTGCCGGCCTTGGCCGCGAGGAAGCCGGCATCGCCCTGGACGTGATGGACCGCGACCATCAGCGCCGCGAGCGCGCGCAGGACCTGGATGCCGTAGAGCTGGGGCAAGGCTGGGGATCGTCTTCGAAGAGGGCAGGGGAGCGCTGGAGCGCTCACGCAAACCACAAGCGCGCGGGATCGTCGAGGCCGAAGCGAGCGGGAGCCGAGGCGATCGCCGCGAGGCCTTGCTCGGCGGGGTCGTCGGCGGTGATGACGTTGAGCGCGAAACGGGCGGCGAGATCCTCGACCGGCGGTTTGCCGCAGAAGACGGCGTGGATCGTCGCCTTGTCGGCGAGCGGCAGGATGCGTGGCGCGATGCCGCCGGCGAGATAGACGCCGCCCGTCGCCTTGAAGCCGAGCGCGAGGTCGCCGGCGACACGCGCCAGCAGCCGCCAGAAGCAGACCACCGCCATCAGCGCGCCGGGATTGCCGTCGAGCGCCAGTGCGGTGACGTCGGCGGCGCTGACGTCCGGCTCCGCTACATTCGATTGCCGCATCACCGCGCGATGGAAGCGGATGAGACCGCTGCCACTGAGCAATTCCTCGACCGTGACGCGCGGGATGCCCTCGGCCAGCGCCGGCCAGAGCTTCACCTCGGTCGGATCCTCCGGTCCGATGCCGATATGGCCGGATTCGGTCGGCACCAGCATGCCGCTGTCGCCGCGTCGCAACAGGGCGGCAGCGCCGAAGCCGGTGCCGGGACCGAGCACGAGGCGCGGGCCCTCGGGCTCCGGCTGGCCACGGACGAGATTGACGAGGTCGCGGTCCCGGAGCACCGCAAGCGAGGCGGAGAGCGCCTCGAAATCATTGACCAGCAGACCCTGCTCGAAGCCGAGCGCCTTGCCGAGCGCCGGGCCGTCGAAATGCCAGCTCGCATTGGTGAGCTGCGCCGTGCGGCCGTCGAGCGGGCCGGCAACGGCGAGGATGGCCGAGCGGGGCTTCACCGTCAGTGTCGAGAGCACCGAGCCGAGCGCGGCCTCCGGCGACGGATGCGCGCCGGTGCTGATCCGGGCCAGCGGCTCGTGCAGCGCGCCGGGCGTCGGCACCAGCGAGAGCCGGCAATTGGTGCCGCCGATATCGGCGACGAGGACGGGATGAGGGAAGCCCGCGCTCACGCGTGCTTCTTCCATGGCGAGAACCAGCCGAGGCCTTCGAGCGTGCCGGCGCGCGGACGATACTCGCAGCCGACGAAGCCCGGATAGCCGAGCGAATCGAGCTGGGCGAACAGCGCCGGATAATCGGGCCGGGTGCCGTCCGGCTCGTGCCGCCCCTCGGCATTGGCGATTTGGACATGGCCGACCAGCGGGTAGAGCGCCTCCAGGCGCGCGCCGACATCGCCGTGGATCAGCTCGCAATGATACATGTCGAACTGCAGCTTGACGTTCGGCCGGCCGGCTTCGCGGACATAGGCCGCCGCCTGGTCGAAATCATTGAGGAAATAGCCCGGCATGTCCTTGCCGTTGATCGGCTCGAGCAGCAGGTCGATGCCGTGCTCGCCCAGCGTGTCGGCGGCATAGGCGAGCGAGTCGCGATAGGCTTTTTGCGCTGCCGGATCGTTCGCGTCGGCGAGGCCCGCCATCATGTGCAGGCGCTTGACGCCGGTCTCGTGGACATAGGCCAGGGCGGTCTCGATCCCCTTGCGGAACTCCTCCTCGCGGCCGGGAAGCGCTGCCATGCCGCGCTCGTCCTTGGTCCAGTCGCCCGGTGGCAGGTTGAACAGCGCCTGCTCGAGCTCGCCGCCGGCGAGCGCGAGGCCGACCTTCTCAGGGGTGTGCTCATAGGGGAACAGGAACTCGACCGCCTCGAATCCTGCTTCGGCTGCTGCCTTGAAGCGGTCGAGGAACTCCCATTCGTTGAACATCATCGAGAGGTTGGCGGCAAAACGCGGCATGAAGGGTCTCGTCAGTCGGATTGAGGCGGCAAGCTAGCCCGTTCGGACGGGCACGTCATCGATAACCTGTGCGGGCGGGTGCGGGTTCCGTCTCGTCAGCCGGCGAGCAGGCGCGGCAGGGACGACGCCAGCAGCGCGACACCGGACAGCGTCAGTAATGTCAGCACGATGCGGCGGAAGGCCTGATCGCTGATGCCGATATAGAGCTTTCCGCCGAGCAGCGAGGGGATCAGCATCGCCGGAGCGACGATGGCGAAGCCCGGCCACATCTCGCGCGTGACGTTCCCGGCCAGCACATAGCCGAGCATCGTCACCGCGAGCATGGTCAGGTTGAAGTTCTGGACGATCGAGCGCTGCGCGTCCTTGTCCACGCGGCGTAAGCTGCACCATAGGGTCGGCAAGACGCCGGAAAAGCCGCCGAAGCCGCCCATGATGCCGCCGCCGATCCCGATCGCGCCATCGGCCAGGCGTCCGCCGAAGCGGACCGGCGGCAGATGCGGCGCGAACAGCATGATCGGGCACCAGAGCGCCAGCAGGGTGCCGAGGCCGGCCTTGAACAGATTGGGCTCGACCAGCGGCAGCAGCAGGACGCCGACCGGGATGCCGGCAAGGCCGCCGAGCAGGAAGGGCCAGAGCTGGGCGAAATCGAAGCCGCGGCGCACGGTGACGGCCGCGATGGTCTGGCCGGTCAGCCCGCCGAACACGGCCATGACGGCGGCGAGCTTGGGATCGAGCGTCCAGGCCCAGACGGACAGGGAGACGAGGCTGAAGGCGAAGCCGGACAGGCCCTGCACGAAGCCGGCGAGCGCGGCTCCGAGGATGAGGGTCAGGATGGTGGAGGTATCCATGAACGGGCCTGTTCTTCGCACGCCTCGTCTTCAAGGCCCTAGTCGTCCCGGGCGGAGCGAAGCGCAGACCCGGGACCCATTCCGGAACGGTTCAGGAATGGATCCCGGATCGGCGCCGCTATCGCGGCTTGTCCGGGATGACTCGTGAGGGGTTCAGCGAGGGGTTATTTCTTTTCCGGCTTCGCTGGCGGATTCGGGTCCTTCGAGAAGCTGCGGAAGACCATGTCGGGCGAGGAGGTGTTGTGGCGCGAATGGGTGGTGCGGCCCATCCAGACATCGGTCGCCTTGCCGCCGGCGAAGGGCATCAGAGGCTCCTCGCGCCAGCCCTTGGCGCCGGGTTCGCGGATGGCGATGCGGGCGACGTCGTTGTTGAACTCGGTGACGTACATCGAGCGCAGCGCGGCGAAGGCCTTGCCGCCGGTGACCGGCTTGTCGAGCACGGCGTCGAGCACCATGCGATTCTCGTCGACGCTGTCGAGCTTGAGCGTGCCTGAGGAGCCGTCCTTGAAGGCGAGCTTGAAGGAGAGCGTCTTGGGATCGAACGCGATCTCCTTGATGTTCACCACCGGCCGCGCGCCGTCCTGCTCGACCGGGCCGAATAGGAAGGAGGAACCGTAGGCGGCGGCCGAGAGCTGCTGCGGCGGCAGCGGCCGGACGCGCCAGTAGCCGTCCTGCGGATAGACGACCAGAACCTCATAGGAGCCGGTCTTGCCGAGCTTCCAGAGCTGGACGAGATGGAGGCCCTTCTCGACGCGGTCGCCGACCCGGAAGGTCGTCTCGGCCGGGCGCCAGAAGCTCTCGAAGGTGTAGCCGACGAGCCAGTACTCGATGCTCTCGTAGAAGGTGATGCGCCGCGGCGGCACCGGCGCCTTGTGGACGGGATCGCCGCTCATGTCGCAATCGGTCCAGTCGGCGTCCCAATTGTCGCGCAGCAGGCCGGCGATATAGGCCGGGTGCGCCGCCTCGATGCGGAAGCGCCGGACCTCGGGCGAGATCGCCTTGATGGTGACGTTGTCCTTCTCGGCGCAGAGCACGGGCTCCGACTCGTTCCTGACCTCCACGGCGACGTCGCCGGCGGCATGGGCCGCGAAGGCGGTCAGCAGAAGCGTCACGGAGATGGCGAGCGGGCGAACGAGAGCGAGCATGGTCATCCTTGGTCGGTTGCGTTCCTGGCCAGCCTGGACAGCGCAAGATGAACGCAGGCTGAGCCGGGTCATAGAACCGATGCGCCTGCGAAGAAAGCGCGACACCGTGGCAGCTTCCGCAATCGACGCGGGCAAGGCCAGATTGCCGTTGCGTGAGGCGCGCCCTGCGGCCTTTGCGTGCAGGGACTGCCTTCGATGCAAAGCTATCTGTTTGCCGCTGGCGTGCTGATGATCCTGATCGGCATCGCCCATTCGGTGCTCGGCGAGATTCTGATCTTCCGGCAATTGCGGGCAGGGACGATCGTGCCGCTGCTTGCGCCGGCGCCGCTGCGCGAGCGGCATCTGCGGATACTCTGGGCGAACTGGCACCTGACCTCGGTGCTCGGCTGGGGATTGGCGGCGCTGCTGATCCTGATTGCGATGTCGCCAGTTCCGTCGGCGCACGCCCTGCATGTGCGGATCATTGCGATCGCGACTCTCGCCGGTTCGCTGCTCGTGCTCTACGCGACGAGGGGCCGACACCCGGGCTGGCTGGGCCTGCTCATGGCCGCCGGCCTCGCTTGGTTGGGACAAACTGGCGTGTAAGTCTCAGCGCAATAGGAGCGCGTAGACGTCGCCGGAGTTCGCCTCGTGCGGCAAATCGCGGAGATGGCTGCCCATCGCCTCCGCATCGACCGCTTCGGCGAAGACCAATGCCTGGCTCTCGCCCAGCGCGACATTGAAGCGATAGGGCCCGAGCGCGGCGAGGCGAGCTAGGCAGGCTTCCGCGACATCGCGCTGGATCGTGGTGAACTCGAAGGAGAGGGCGGGCGGCATCTGGCTGAGACCGGTGAGGACATGCGCCTCGAAGCCCTCGACATCGATCTTGATGAAGGCGGGCAGGCCGTGTTCGCCGATCAACGCATCGAGCGTGGTGCAGGGCACGGTGAGCTCGCGATCCCAGACCTGCTCGCGCCAGCCATCCTGGCCATGGGCGGCATCGACGAACTCGCCCGAGAGGGTCGAGACCGTCGGATTGGCGCTGTTGATCCTCAGCGTCGCGGTGCCCTCGCTGTCGCCGCAGGCGGCCTCGACCAGCGTCACCTTGGGATCGCGGCCATGGATCAGGCGCAGCGCGCGGGCCGGGCCCGGCTGCGGTTCAAGCGCCACGACGCGGGCCCCGAGCCGGCGGAAGGAGGAGATGCGGTCGCCGACATGGGCTCCGATGTCGAAGGCGAGATCGCCCGGCCGCAGGAAGCGGGCATAGAGCGAATCCATCGCGACCTTGCGGGCGTGGTCGCCGTGATAGACGCGCAGCGAGCGCGCCAGGCTTTTCGCCGTGCCTTTCGGGTAGGCGACCGGTTTCATCGCGCCTTGCCGCCCTGGATCGCGACGATCTCGGCCGGCGGGTCGAAATCCTCGGGGATGCCGCAGAGGCCGCTGCGGACGAAGAAGGCGCCCAGCGCCGGCGCCGCCGTCAGCATGGCGAAGGGTATGGCGAGGATGTAGCCGGCGGTCAGGGGCAGCGACCAGATCAGCACGGTCGGCGATAGCACCATGAGCGTGCCGAAGATGTAGAGCCCGAACAGCAGATGCGGCCAGAGGCCGGCGAAGGCCGTGGCGAAGGACAGGGCGTGGGCGTCGCGCGCCTGGCCGTTCCAGCCGATCCTGGCCTGGCCGAAGGCGAGGCCGATCATGAACAGCGTCGTCCGGAAGGTCGAGACCGCGCCCTGCAGGAAGGCGAAGACGATCTCGATCAGCGAGGAGGCGACGAAGCGAGCGGTGCCGCCATAACGCTGCGTTCCGCCCTTCGTCAGCAGGATGTCGGCGAAGCCGGCGAGCTTCGGCGAGAGATACATCGCGAAGAACAGGACATAGAGGAAGGCGGCGAAGCCGGCGGGGTAATCGGCGATGGCGCGATCCTCCAGCACCTTCAGCGGCAGGAGCGCGATCATCAGCGTCCAGGCCGGCAGGCCGATGAACATCAGGATCGCCCAGGCGAGCTGGAAGCGGCTCATCGCCTTGAGGCCGGGGATGTCCATGATCTTGAGGTACTGGAGATTGCCGAGGCACCAGCGCAGATCGCGCCGGGCGAATTCGAGCATGGTCGGCGGGTTTTCTTCCCAGCTGCCGGCCTCGACCGGCAGGACGCGGACCTCGTAGCCGGCGCGGCGCATCAGGGTCGCCTCGACCTGGTCATGGCTCATGATCGGGCCACCGAGCGGCGGCCCGCCCGGCACGGCCGGCAGATGGCAATGGTCGCGGAAGGGCGCGATCCGCACCATGGCGTTGTGGCCCCAGAACGGACCGCACTCGCCGATCCACCAGGCCGAGCCCATGGTGTAGGGCCGCATGCCGTGGCGCATGCCGAACTGGAAGATGCGGGCAAAGGCTGACTTGCTCGGCATGCCGACGACCAGGCTCTGCAGGATGCCGAGCTTGGGATAGGCCTGCATCATCCGGGCGAGCTTCACGATGGCGTCGCCGGACATGACGCTGTCGGCGTCGAGCGGCAGCATCAGCTCGTAGCGATCGCCCCAGCGCTCGCAGAAATCGCGGACATTGCCGGCCTTGTAGCCGGCATTGTCGCTGCGGCGGCGATAGGTCAGTCGGCCCTGCTCGCCGATGCGGGCGGCGAAGGCGGCGGCGAGCTCTGCCTCGGCTGCGGCGACCTCTGGGTCATTGGTGTCGGAGAGGACGAAGTAGTCGAACCAGGCGCCTTCGCCGGTGGCGTCGAGGCTCTGCTTGACGATCTCGAGCCGGCGGAAGGCGCGGGCCGGGTCTTCGTTGCGCAAGGTCATCAGCACGGCGGTGCGGATTTCGAGCGGCGTCTCTGCCTCACCCGCAGCAGCGAAGGGCGCGACCCGATCGAGCCCGTCCTCGGTGCCGTGCAGCAGCCAGAGCCCGATCGCGGCGTTCCAGAAGCCGAGCACGGTCCAGGGCGCGCCGAACAGGAAGGCGACGAAGATCGCGATGTCGGCGAGGCTCCAGCCGCCGGCCGAAAGCACATGGGCGAGGCCCCAGAGCAGGCCTGCGAGCGTCACGAGGTTCAGGCTGGCGACGAGCCAGCGCCGGGCCCGCAGGGTCGATACCGACTGCAAGCCCGCCGGCGTCAGCCTCAGGTCCTCTTGCGCCGCCGCATGGAACGTGGTCGGAGCGGGACGCTGGTTCATGGCGGTTTCCGTCATGGGTCCATCAGGCTGGCGGGGAACGGCGCGGAGGGCGATGCGTGGTAAAGCCGGCAATTGCGAATGAAGCAAGCGCGCAGGCGACGGCGCTCTGGTATGCCGCCGCGCGTGAATGCGTCCTGAACACGGAAGAACTGCCGTCGCCCGGGCCGAGCGAATGCCTGGTCCGCACGCTCTGGAGCGGCATCAGCCGCGGCACCGAGCGGCTCGTCTTCGAGGGCCGCGTGCCCGAGAGCGAATATGAGCGCATGCGGGCCCCTCTCCAGCAGGGCGCGTTCCCTTATCCCGTGAAATACGGCTACTGCGCCGTCGGCATGGTGGATGCGGGGCCGGCCGAGCTGCTCGGCCGGACGGTGTTCTGCCTGCATCCGCATCAGGACCGCTTCGTCGTGCCGGCGGACCGCGTGACCCCGCTGCCGAAAGGGCTTCCCGCAAGGCGCGCCGTGCTCGCCGCGAACATGGAAACCGCGCTCAACGCGCATTGGGATGCCGGCTCCGGCCCGGCCGATCGCATCGTCGTGGTCGGCGGCGGCGTGCTCGGCCTGCTCGTGGCGTATATCGCGGCCAGGTTGCCGGGAGCGGAGGTGACGCTGGTCGATCTCGACGAGAGCCGTGCCGCGCTCGCGCAGGCGCTGGGTTGCCGCTTCGCGCTGCCTGCGGACTGCCCTGGGGATGCCGACCTTGTCTTCCATGCCAGTGCCAGCGCCGCCGGCCTCGCGACTGCGATCGGCGCGGCCGGGTTCGAAGCGCGGATCGTCGAGCTCAGCTGGTATGGCGAGGGCAGCGTCGCCGCGCCGCTCGGGGGCGCCTTCCATGCCCGGCGGCTGCAGCTCATCTCCTCGCAGGTCGGACAGGTCTCGCCGTCGCGGCGGGCGCGCTTCGACTATGCGCGCCGCATGCAGGCCGCCCTGGCGCTGCTGGCGGATGAGTGGCTCGATGCGCTGATTACCGACGAGATCGCGTTCACGGATGCGCCTGCGCGATTGCCGGCGCTGTTCGCCGGCGCAGGGCTGACCGCTGTCCTGCGCTATTGACGCCGCGCCCCGGCCTTCGCCAAGACTGCGCGCGCTGAAGGAGACCGCCCCATGTTTTCCGTCGAAGTCCGCGATCGCATCATGATCGGCCATTCGCTGCCCGATCCGTTCTTCGGCCCGGCGCAGGCGATGCACGGCGCGACCTTCGTCGTCGACGTCGCCTTTTTCCGCGAGAACCTGACCCGCCAGAACGTCGTGGTCGACATCGGCGCGGCACTGACCGTGCTGAACGAGACGCTGAAGCCGCTGAACTACAAGAACCTCGACACGCTGCCGCAGTTCGAGGGCGTGCTGACCACCACCGAATTCCTGTGCAAATACGTCTTCGACGCAATGGCCCTGGCTGCCCGCACCGGCAAGCTCGGCGCGGACGCGGCCGATCTCGCCAAGATCCGCGTGACGTTGCACGAGACCGACCTGGCGCGGGCGAGCTATGAGGGCGCGCTCGCGTGAGCGAGATCGTCTTCGCCATTCCCGGCGATCTTTCGCTGCCGACCGGCGGCTATGCCTATGACCGGCGGCTGCTCAGGGAATGGCGCGACATGGGCGTCGCGGCGCGGCATCTGCCGCTGCCGGGCGGCTTCCCGAATCCGAGCGAGGCGGAGCTATCCGAGACCGGGCGGGCGCTCCTGGCGCAGTCCCGTGACAGCGTGCTGCTGATCGACGGGCTCGCCTATGGCGCGTTTCCGGAGGGGATCGCAGCCGGGCTCGCGGGACGCGTCGTCGCACTGGTGCATCATCCGCTCGGGCTGGAGACCGGGCTGACACCAGCGCAGGCGACCGAGTTCGCGAGGCGTGAGACGGCTGCCTTGCGCTATGCGGCGGCGGTCGTCGTCACCAGCGAAACGACCAAGCGGCTGCTCGTCGCCGATTTTTCTGTGCCGGCCGGGCGGATCGTGGTGGCGGAGCCCGGCGTCGATCCGGCGGAGCGCGCTGTCGGCTCCGACGGGCAGAGTGTGGAGCTGTTGGCGGTCGGTTCGCTCGTGCCGCGCAAGGGCTATGATGTCCTGATTGCGGCGCTGCACGGGCTGGCCGACAAGCCGTGGCTCCTGACAATCGTCGGCGCCGACGATCGCGCCCCTGAGACCACGACCGCATTGAAGGCGCAGATCGCCGCCAGCGGACTGTCCGAGCGGGTCAGGCTCGCTGGCGCGCTCGCACCGGCAGAGCTCGATGCTGCCTATGCCGGTGCCGATCTCTTCGTCATGCCCTCGCTGTTCGAGGGGTATGGCATGGTGCTGACCGAGGCGCTGGCGCGTGGCCTGCCGATCCTATGCACCACCGGCGGTGCGGCAGCGGAGACGGCGCCGGACGAGGCCGCGCTGAAGGTGCCGCCGGGCGATGTCGCGGCGTTGCGGGCCGGGCTGGCACGGTTGTTGGATGACGGGCGGGAGCGCTTGCGGCGCGCCGATGCGGCTTGGCAGGCAGCCGAGACATTGCCGCGCTGGCGCGGGACTGCGACGATTGTCGCCGATGTTTGTGCGAAGGTGGTCCCATGAGTGGATTTTCTCCCGATTGGCTCGCTCTGCGCGAACCTGCCGACCATGCGGCCCGTAATCCGCAGGTGCTGGCGGCGGTGGGCTCGACCTTCGCCGGCCGGCAATCGCTGGGGGTCATCGATCTCGGCAGTGGCGCCGGGTCCAACCTGCGCGGCAGCTACAGCGTGCTGCCGGCGCGCCAGCACTGGACGCTGGTCGATGCCGATAGCCGCCTGCTCTCGGTGGCGCGACGCAAGCTCGCGGAATGGGCCGACGAGGCGCAGGAGCAGGGCGAGGAGCTCGTGCTGCGCAAGGACGACAAGACGCTGACGGTCGACTTCCGGCAGGTGGACCTGACCAAGGATCTCGAATGGGTGCTCGGCTGGCAACCTGATCTCATCACCGCCGCGGCGCTGTTCGATCTCGCTTCGGTGCGTTGGCTCGAGCGCTTCGTCGCCTCGCTCGTCAGCATGCGGCTGCCGCTCTACACGGTGCTGACCTATGACGGGCGCGAGAGCTGGGAGCCGCCGCATGCGGAGGACCAGCGCATGCTCGCCGCCTTCCACCATCACCAGCGCAGTGACAAAGGCTTCGGCCCGGCCGCCGGGCCGGAAGCCACGGAGGCACTGGCGCAAGCCTTCCGCAAGGCCGGCACGGCCGTCACGGTCGGCGAGAGCCCGTGGCTGCTCGGCGCGGATCATCCCGATCTCGTTCGGGAACTGGCGGCCGGGATCGCCGCCGCCGTGGCCGAGACCGGCCATGTCTCGCCCGAGGCGATTGCGAGCTGGCTGGAAGCCAAGCGCGGCGCGTCCGTGACCATCGGCCATCAGGACCTGTGGGCGCGGCCGGTCTGAAGCCATTGCCAACCGCGCCGAATTCGGCCATTCGCGATCCCGACCATGACTTCGCTTCCCCTCACCATCCGACAGGAGCTGCCGGGCGACGCCGCGGCGATCGAGCGCCTGCACGAGCGCGCCTTCGGGCCTGGCCGCTATGCCCGCACCGCCTCGCGCCTGCGCGAAGGGGCGCCGCATGATCCGGCATTGTCCTTCGCCAGCCATGTCGGCACCTTCCTGGTCGGCTCGGTCCGGGTGACGCCGATTCTTGCCGGCGGCGGGCCGGGGCTGATGCTCGGGCCGCTCACCGTCGACCCCGCTTTCGAGGGCCGTGGCATCGGCGCTGCGCTGATGAACGCCTCGATCGAGGCGGCGCGCCAGCATGGCCACGAGCTGATCCTGCTCGTCGGCGATGCACCCTATTACGCCCGCTTCGGCTTCAAGCCGGTGAAGCCGGGACATCTCATCCTCCCCGGCCCGGCCGATCCCGGCCGCTTCCTGGCGCTGGAGCTGAAGGACGGTGTGCTGGCGCAGCGGAATGGGGCCGTGGCGGCGCTGCGCTGAGACAGGGCGTCATTCTCGGGCGGAGCGAAGCGAAGACCCGAGAAACTCATGACGCGAAGGCGCTGGTTGTAGCCTCATTCGGCCTGAGATGCTCGGGGCAAGCCCGAGCATGACGGGTGGTGGCACCGGCGCGACAGCGCTGGTCACGCCTCGCGCTCGAACCGTCGCCCGCTCTCGCCGATCCAGCCGGCGACCAACGCGCCGAACAGGATCGCGAGGCCCATCAGCCCGACGAAGAGCGGCGAGATCGAGACGCCACGGACGATGCCGGAATCGCTGATGCGCAGGCCGATCCAGTCGGCGCCGGCGAATTGCCGGCCGGAGCGGACCGGCACGATGCGCGGGATGGAGACGCCCGAGCCGTTCTCCTGGCCGATCCGGCGCGAGGAGCCGCCGGTCGCTTCCGCCAACGCCTGCAGCTTGCCGGGATCGCTGACCACTTCCATCAGCTCGCGCGGATTCTCCGGGCCGACGCTGGCGAAGGCGGTGAGGTTCTCGGTGATGATCTTGTGCAGGCCGAACTCGCTCGCCGCGGTGCGGGCGACGAAGAGGCCGGGGCGGCCGGGCTCGAAGGGCACGGTACGGACCGAGCCGTCGGGCGCGGTGATCGTGGCGGGAGCCGGATTGTCGCCGAGCGTTTGGCGCTCGATCTCGATGTTCCGGCCGCGGGCGCTGGCGCGGAGCGCTTCCTCTTCCAGGTCGGGCTCCTTCATCAGCCAGTGGCCGAGCCGACGGAGCAGGTCGAGATGCGGGCCGCCATCGCGGAAGCCGCGGGCCCAGAGCCAGGCATGGTCGGAGAGGAAGAGCGCGACGCGGCCCTTCTGCTCGCGCGCCAGCAGCAGCAGCGGGCGATCGCCGGGGCCGGTCATCACGGTCGAGCCCGAGCGGGCGCGGGCGCCGACCAGGCGCAGCCATTCGCCCCAGCGCGGCGGCTCGACCTCGGAGCCCGGCAGGTCGCGGGTGACGGGGTGGCGTTTGCCGGGCTCGCTGACCCTGGCGCGATAGGCCTCGTCGAAGACGCTGCCATCGGGTTGCGCCGGCAGGATCTGGCCGAGCGGGGTGCGGGCCAGCGACTGGGCGCCGGAATATTCCGGCCCGGCCGCGATCAGGAGCGCGCCGCCGTCGCGGACATAGCGGACGATGTTGTCGAAATAGACCAGCGGCAGGATCGACTGGTTGGCGTAGCGGTCGAAGATGATCAGGTCGAAATCCTTGATCTTAACCTGGAACAGCTCGCGCGTCGGGAAGGCGATCAGCGAGAGCTCATTGATTGGGGTGCCGTCCTGCTTCTCCGGCGGGCGCAGGATGGTGAAGTGGACGAGGTCGACATTGGCGTCGGCCTTGAGCAGGTTGCGCCAGGTGCGTTCGCCCGGATGCGGCTCGCCCGAGACGAGAAGGACGCGCAGCTTGTCCCGGACGCCCTCGATGGTGATGACGGCGCGGTTGTTGGCAAGCGTCAGTTCGTTGTCGAGCGGGGCCGCCTCGATTTCGATCACGTTCGGACCGCCGCGATCGATTCGGACCGGAACCTGGATCGTCTGGCCGGCGATCGCCTCGCGCCGCGCGATGATCTCGCCGTCGCGGCGCACCGTGATCGCGGCCCGGCCCGGGCCGCCCTTCTCGACGACGCGCAGGCGGACATTCTGCTCCTTGCCGACGATGCCGAAGCGCGGCGAATCGACCAGCACGATGCGCCGGTCGATCTCGCGTTCGCGGCCGGTGGTCAGCACGTGCAGCGGGGCGCGCAGGCCGAGTGCTTCGGCAGTGGCCGGCGCGTCATGGGCGAGGCCGTCGCTGAGCAGGATCGCGCCGGCGACACGCTCGGAGGGCACGTCGGCGAGGCCGGAGGCGAGGGCCTCGAACAGGCGGGTGCCGTCGCCGGCGCCCTGCTGGTCGGTGACTTCGATCGTCCGTGTCTCCACACCGGAGACGCCGCGCAACTGCCGTTCGACCTCGGCCTGGGCGGCCTGCGTCTGCTGCGAGCGATCGGCGAGGCGGTTCGAGGCGGACTTGTCGACGACGACGGCGACGACGTCCTTGACCGGCTCGCGATCCTCGAAGACGAGCGAGGGATCGGCGAGGGCGATGGCGAGAATTGAGAGCGCGAGGGCCCGCAGGATCGCGCTCCGTCCGGCCAGCACCAGCGCCATGCCGGCGGCGACCGCGGCCAGAACGGCGAGGCCGATCAGCAGCGGCAGCGGGACGAGCGGGGCGAAGGTCAGGCTCCACATCGGGCAGGATTTCCTTCGCTACTGACCGAGGCGCTCGAGCAGGGCCGGGACATGGACCTGGTCGGCCTTGTAGTTGCCGGTCAGCGCGTACATCACGAGATTGACGCCGGCGCGCAGCGCCATCTCGCGCTGGCGCGGATCGGAGCCGGACATCGGCACCATCGCCTCGCCGCGCCGCCCGATGGCCCAGGCCGAAGCGAGGTCGTTCGAAGTGATCACGATCGGCGAGACATTGTCGCCGGCCCGCGCGGGTCGGCGTCCGTCCTCGCTGGCCGGCGGCAGCACCTCGACCCAGGTCGTGCCGCTGTCATAGCGGCCGACGAAGCCGTCGAGGATGTAGAAGGTCTTGGTCAGGACGTGGTCGCGCGGGATCGGCTCGAGCTCGGGGATGTCGAGCGTCTGCAGCATGCGGCGCAATTGGTCGCCCTCCGCCGTGGTGCCGCCGCCGGGCCGCACGTTCAGCGCGTCGCGGGTGTCGAAGATCACCAGCCCGCCGCCCTTCATATAGGCCTCGACCTTGCGCAGCGTCTCGGCCGAGGGAATCGGCCGGCCGGCGACCACCGGCCAGTACAGGATCGGGTACAGCGCAAGCTCGTCGCGGGCGACGTCGACGCCGGCGGCTTCGCCCGGCTCCAGCGCGGTGCGGGCGCCGAGCACGATGTTGAGCCCGGCCATGCCGGCCTTCGACATGTCGTCGACCGCCTTGTCGCCGGTGAGGACATAGGCGAGCCGGGTGGCGCTCGCGGCGGTGACGAGATCGCGTGGTACCGGCGGGCGCTGGTCGGCCGGTGGGGCAGGGGAGGCCGGCTGCTGCTGGGCTTGGGCGGTGTCCGGAGCAGGGATGGCGGCGAGGGCGACTGCGAGGAGCAGCGCAGCGGGGGCCGCGCGGCGGAAGCGGGCGAGGTTCATCCGGCCTCCGAGCCAGAGCGTCGCCAGCGTGTCGGCGACGAGCAGGAGCAGCGCCAGCACGAGGAGCTGCGGGCGGATGTCGCGGGCGACCGGCTGGTCGATCGGCAGCATCGGCGCTCCCAGCGCGGCGAGGTCGAGCGCCGCCAGCGTGTCGGTGGGGGCGAGCGTGTTGACCGCCATGGCGCCGTCGGTCGGGCCATAGATGCCGGGCGGATGGGCGAGCGTGGCGCGCCCTGTGAAGTTGCGCGCAACTGGCTGGGCAGTCGCCGGCGGCGAGCGGAAGGCGCCCTGGCCGTCGAGCACGCGTGTCGGCGAGAGCGTCTCGACCCGGATCTCGCCGTTCTGCCCCTCGGCGGCGCTGGTGCCGGACATGGCGACGACCTTGCGCAGCATCTCGACGAACAGGCCCGACAGCGGCAGGTTCGACCAGGTCGTGTCGGCGGTGACATGGACCATGGCGAGCACGCCGTCGCCGCGGCGCTCGCCGGTGACGACCGGCGTGCCGTCCTCCAGTGCCGCCCAGGTCTTGCGGGCGAGGTCCGGCTCCGGCTCCGCCAGGATCTGGCGGGTGACGCGAACATCTTCGGCGATGGAGGAGCCGAAGAACGGGCTCTCGCGGGTGAAAGGCGCGAGCTTGCGCGGTGTCTCCCAGGAGAGGCCACCTCCGAGGGTGCGCCCGCCGCGACGCAGGCGCACCGGCGTCAGCTCGTCGGAGGAGGCGGCGAGCCGGGCTCCGGCGAAGCGCAGCAATACGCCGCCGCGCTCGACGAAGGCCGAGACCTTGGCGGCAGTATCGCCGTCGAGCGCGCCGATATCGGCTAGGATCAGCACGGAGAGGTTCTGCGCCAGGAGCTCGCCGACGGGATCTGTCGAGCCGGCGCGGGGCTCACGGATTTCGGCGAAGGGCGAGAGCGCGCGCGAGACGTAATAGGTCGGCGAGAGGAGCGGTTGGGCGGTGTCGGCGGTGGCGCCGGAGACGATGCCGACGCGGCGGCGCTTGGCGCGATCGTCAAGCAAGGCGACGGCGCCGGCGCTGCGCTCGCCGGCGATCTCCAGCCGCGAGACGGCGTTGCGGACTTCGATCGGCAGGGTCAGGCGCGCGGTGGTTTCGAGTTCGCTGTTGCCGAAGACGAAAGGCGCATCGCCCAGCGGCAGGCCCTTGAGGTCGAGGGCGCGGACCAGGCCGCTCGCGGCTGCGTTCGTGGTCGGGCGCAGGACCTTGACGGTCAACGCGCCGGCGAGGTTCTCGGGCGCCGCGAGGGCACGCTGGTCGGCCGGGCCGGCATGGATGGAGAGGCGGCTCGCGCTCGCCTCCTGCTTCAGTCGCGTCAGGAAATCGGCATCGCCGCCACCGACGCCGAGCCCGTCGGCGACCCAGACCGTCTCGGCCTGGGGCTGGGCGCGCCAGAAGGCTTCGAGCCGCTGGAGATGGGCGCCGCGATCCGGCGCCTGCGGCTGCAGGCTGAGCGCGCGCAGGCGTTCGAGTGCGCCCTGTGGCTCGGCGAGCGTGATCTCGGCAGGGGCCTCGGCGAGACCGACGACCGCCACGGGTCGGCCTTCGCGCCCGGCGGCCATGATGCGGCTCTCGGCGATGGCCTGGCGTTCCAGCCAGTCGGTCGCAGCACCGAAGCCATTGTCGACCAGAAGCAGCAGCGGGCCGCGCAAAGCCGCGGCATCGCGCACCGGATTCCAGACCGGGCCGGCAACGGCGAGGATCGCCAGGGCCGCCACCGCCATGCGCAGCGCCAGCAACCACCAGGGCGTATGCGCGGGCGTCTCGCGCTGCGGGATCAGGTCACGCACGATCTTCAGCGGCGGGAAATCGATCCGCTTCGGCCGCGGCGGCGTGACGCGCAGGATCAGCCAGAGCACCGGCAGCAGGGCCAGCGCGATCAGGGCCAGCGGCGCTGAGAAGGCGATCGGTAGGGATGACAGCATCGTCCTCTCCTCCCGTCAGCCGGCCGGTCCGCCGCGCGAGGCGGCGATCAGGCTGGCGATACGCAGGACGCCCTCGCTGGCCGGGCGGTCGGTCCGGTGCAGGGTCAGCGTCCAGCCGGCATGGCGGCAGGCTTCGCGGATGGCGTCGCGATGGGCCTGCAGCCGCTCGCGATAATCCTCGCCCCATTTGCCGGCATCACCGACACGCAGCGTCAGCCCGTCCTCGAGATCGAACAGCTCGGCCTGGCCGGAGAAGGGGAAGGTCTCCTCGATCGGGTCCGCGATCAGCAGGACATGGCCCCGGGCGCCGCTGCTCGCCAACGTGGCGATCCGCTTGGCCAGCGCGGCGGCCGGCGTCAGGCCGTCGGTGATCAGGATTGCATCCGCGAGGCGCGGCAGCGGCTCTTCCGGCGGCAGGTCGGCCTCGCCATTGCGGCGGTCGGCCAGGATCGCCTGTGCCAGCAATTCGACGATGCGGCGCGAGGCCATCGGCCGGGTCAGGCCGAGATGGCCGACGCGCTCGCCGCCCTCGACCAGTGTCTCGGCCAGGGCGAAGCCGGCGATCAAGGCGCGGTCGACCTTGCTGACCTGGGCGAGCGAGGAGGAAAAGCCCATCGAGGCCGAGCGGTCGATCCAGAGCCAAATCGCGTGCGAGGCCTCCCATTCGCGCTCTCTGACGAAGAGATGGCCGTCGCGGGCGGAGCGGCGCCAGTCGATGCGCGAGGCGGACTCGCCGGTGACCAGCGGCCGGTACTGCCAGAAGGTCTCGCCGGGGCCGGAGCGCCGGCGGCCATGGATGCCGTGCACGCTGGCCGAGACCCGCCGCGCCTCCAGCACCAGCCGGGGCAGGCGGGCGGCGAGATCGAGCGACGCCTTGAGGACCGGCTGGCCCGGCTGGCGCTCGGATTGGCCGAGGACGCGGGTGCGCAGCATCAGAATGCCCTCAACCCAGACGCTCCACCAGCTTGGCGACGACGCCCTCGACGGTCTCGCCATCGGCGCGGGCGGCGAAGGTCAATGCGATACGATGCTTCAGCACGGGAGCGGCGAGCGCGGCGACGTCGTCGACCGAGGGGGCGAGCCGGCCCTCGACCAAGGCGCGGGCGCGGCAGGCGAGCGTCAGCGCCTGGCTGGCGCGCGGGCCGGGGCCCCAGGCGAGCTTGTCGGTGATCGCCTTCTCGCCATCGCCCGGCCGGGCCGAGCGGACGAGGTCGAGGATCGCGTCGACCACGGCCTCGCCGACGGGCAGGCGGCGCACCAGCCGCTGCGTCGACATCAGCGTCTCGGCCGTCATCGCCTGCACCGGCTTGTGCTCGGCCGCGCCGGTGGTTTCGAGCAGGATGCGGCGCTCGGCCTCGCGGTCGGGATAGCCGACATCGATCTCCAGAAGGAAGCGGTCGAGCTGGGCTTCCGGCAGCGGATAGGTGCCTTCCTGCTCGATCGGGTTCTGGGTGGCGAGGACGTGGAAGGGAGCGGGCAGGTCATGACGCTCGCCGGCGACGGTGACGTGGTGCTCCTGCATCGCCTGCAGCAGGGCAGACTGGGTGCGCGGCGAGGCGCGGTTGATCTCGTCCGCCATCAACAGCTGGGCGAAGACCGGGCCCTTGATGAAGCGGAAATGGCGCTTGCCGCCCTCGCTCTCGTCGAGCACCTCTGAGCCGAGGATGTCGGACGGCATCAAATCGGGCGTGAACTGGACGCGCCTTGCAGAGAGGCCGAGCACGGTGCCCATGGCCTCGACCAGCTTGGTCTTGGCAAGGCCGGGCACGCCGACGAGCAGGCCATGGCCGCCGGCGAGCAAGGTGATCAGCGAGAGATCGACGACCTTCTGCTGGCCGAAGATGACCTGGCCGATCTCGGTGCGGGCGGCCCCGATGGCGGCGAGAGCCGCCTCCGCCGCCTCGACCACGCCAGTGTCGAGGTTGATCGGGGCGTTTGCATCACGGGCTTGCGCCACCATTGCGATCTCCTTCAGCCTCGCGCTCGCGGGCCTTCCTGTCCGATTCCAAACTCTGACCCTCGCGGGGAGCATGCTCAAGGGCCCGAGAGCGGCGGTGCACAACAGTCCGCTTCACGATTATGTAGAGTTCAAGGCGAGAGAGCGATGCAACCGGCATGCCGATGACGAAAGCGCGAGGTGAGGCGACGAACGAGGCCGCGGGCGCGATGAATCGCCTGCTGAGCGCGCTCGGCAGCGGTCCAGTCCGCGGATTGCCGCCGGTGGAGCGCTGGAATCCGCCCTTCTGCGGCGATCTCGACATGCGCATCGCTAGCGATGGCACCTGGTTCTATCTGGGCACGCCGATCGGCCGGCCGGCGCTGGTGAAACTGTTTTCCTCGGTGCTGAAGCGCGAAGGCGACAATTATTTTCTCGTGACCCCGGTCGAGAAGGTCGGGATCAAGGTCGAGGATGCGCCGCTGCAGGCGGTCGAGATGGCGGTGGAGGGCGAGGGCGACCAGCGCAGCATCGCCTTCCGGACCCGCACCGACGATCTCGTCACCGTCGGCCCCGACAATCTCTTGCGCTTCGAGAGGGCTGCGAACGAGGGTGTGAAACCCTATGTGCATGTCCGGCGCGGGCTCTGGGCCCGGCTCACGCGGGCGCTGACCTATGATCTCCTGGCGCTCGGCGAGATCAGCGAGATCGACGGGCGGGCGCAGTTCGGCGTCGCTGCGGGAGGCGCCTTCCACGTCGTCGCGCCGGCCAGCGAGATCGAGGGGTTGTGATGCAGCATCTTGCCAAGCGGTTGGCCGAGACGGCGTTCTGGAACGACGGCGAGCTCGAAGCACTGCTGCATCGCGCCTTGAGGCCAGAGCCGCCGGCCCATGGCGACCTGATCGCCCGGCCACGCGGTGATCACGATCTCCAGTCCGACCCGGTCGATATCCCCAACGAGGCGAGTGCGGTCGAGGCCGCCGTGCTGATCCCGATCGTGCTGCATCCTGGTGAGCCGACCGTGTTGCTGACCCAGCGCGCCGCATCACTACGCAGCCATTCGGCGCAGATCGCCTTCCCCGGCGGGCGCATCGACGCGACGGACGGGTCGCCGCTGGTCGCCGCGCTGCGCGAGGCGGAGGAAGAAGTCGGACTGTCCCCCGGCAAGGTCAGGGCGGTCGGCTATCTCGACGCCTATCTTACCGGCACTGGCTACCGGGTCACGCCGGTGGTCGGGCTGGTCGAGCCACCGCTGGCGCTGACGATCAACCCGCATGAAGTCGACGAGGCCTTCGAGACGCCGCTCGCCTTCCTGCTCGATCCGGCCAATCACCAGCGCCATGGCCGCGAATTCCGCGGGCGCTATCGCACCTACTATGCGATGCCGCATGGCGATCGCTATATCTGGGGAGCGACGGCCGGCATGATCCGCAATCTCTATGAGCGGCTCGCCGGTTAAAAAGGTTACGCCGAATGCTGCGCACGCTGATCGAGGAGTTCCTGCTCTTCGTCCTGCCCTTCTGCCTGTTCGCGGGCTATCTCGTGATCCGGCGGCGCAATCCGTTCGATGTCGAGCACTGGAGCCGCCATCTGTTCTGGCTGTCGGTGACCGGGATCGTGCTGGGCATCGGCTCCTTCATCTATGCCGGGCTGGTCGCGCCACGCCATACCGGGCCGTTCGTGCCGCCGCATGTCGAGAACGGCAGGCTGGTCCCCGGCGAGTTCGACGACCGGCCGAAGCGATGACCGGCGTCGGGCGCGAACGGCTTTCTGGGCTGCTGACGCGTGCCGACGTCGCCGCGCTTCTTTCCACGCTGAACCGGGACGGGGAAGAAGCCCGCATCGTCGGCGGCGCCGTGCGCAATGCGCTGCTGGGCGAGCCGGTCGCCGATATCGACGTCGCCACGACCTGCCTGCCGGACGAGACGATGCGCAGGGCGCGCGCCGCCGGCTTCAAGGTCGTGCCGACCGGAGTCGAGCACGGCACCGTCACCGTGGTGATCGACGGCGTCCCCTTCGAGGTCACGACGCTCCGGCGCGATGTCGAGACCGATGGCCGCCATGCCGTCGTCGCTTTCGGCCGCGACTTCCGCGAGGATGCGCTGCGGCGCGATTTCACCATCAACGCGCTCGGCCTCGATGCGGCGGGCGGGCTGCACGACTATGCCGACGGACTCGCAGATCTTTCGGTGCGAAAGATGCGCTTCATCGGCGTGGCGGGCGAGCGGATCGCCGAGGACTATCTGCGCATCCTGCGCTTCTTCCGTTTCCATGCGCGCTACGGCGTCGGCGAGCCCGATCGAGCGGCGCTCGATGCCTGCATCGCAGGACGAAGCGGGCTGGAGGGGCTGTCGCGCGAGCGGGTCTGGGCGGAGCTTCGCAAGCTGCTCGCGGCGCCGCGTGCCGCCGAAACCCTGCAAACGATGGCAGGCGCTGGCCTGCTGATGCCGGTGATCGGCGGCGTGCCCCGCCTCTCGCGCTTCGCTGCGATCGCCGATGGGCCGGCGGAGGGCGTCTATCCGGCCTTCCGGCTGGCGGCGCTTGCAGTTGCCGTCAGCGAGGACGCGCTCCGGCTGCGCGAGCGGCTGCGGCTCTCCAATGCCGAGTTCGAGCGGGTTTCCGGAATCGCTGCGGCGGTGGAGGCGCTGTCGGGGAAGGGGACGCTGCCGGAGATCGCGCGCTTGCGCAGCCTGGCCCATCGCATCGGAGCCGATGCCGTCGCGGGGGCGATGGCGCTACTCGGGACGGACGACAGATCGGCTGATAACCAGGCGCTGATCGCCGAGCTGGCGCGGACGCCGTCCTTCCTGCCGACCGGCAAGGACGTATTGGCGCTCGGCGTCAATGCCGGCCCGAAAGTCGGGCAGGTGCTCGATGTGGCGCGCGAGGCCTGGATCGAGGCCGGCTGCCCGGCTGGGCGGGATGAGCAGATGGCAATTGTTGCTCGCGCCGTCAGCGCGTGACGAGCCGCTACGGCCACCTTACCGTCGGCGGCATCGAGGACAGGATCGAGGCGACGTTGCCGCCGGTCTTCAGGCCGAAGATGGTGCCGCGGTCGTAGAGCAGGTTGAACTCGACATAGCGGCCGCGGCGGACCTGCTGCTCATGGCGCTCGGCATCCGTCCAGGGCGTTGCCAGATTGCCGCGCAGGATGCGCGGGTAGATGTCGAGGAAAGCTTCGCCGACGGATTTGGTGAAGGCGAGGTCGGCTTCCGGATCGCCCGACCAGACATAGTCGTAGAAGATGCCGCCGATGCCGCGCGGCTCGTTGCGGTGCTTCAGGTGGAAATATTCGTCGCACCAGGCCTTGAAGCGTCCGTAGTCGGCGACGCCGGCATGGGCCTCGCACGGGGCGCGCATCGCGGCATGGAAAGCCTGCGCATCGGCATCGTCCTGGCGCCGCCTGCGGTCGAGCACCGGGGTCAGGTCGGCGCCGCCGCCGAACCAGGGCTTGGTCGTTACGACGAAGCGGGTGTTCATGTGCACGGTCGGCGCGTGCGGGTTCCAGGGATGGGCGATCAGCGAGATGCCGGTGGCGTGGAAGCGCGGGTCTTCCGCCGCACCCGGGATTTGCGCGGCGAATTCCGGGGGGAAGCTGCCATGCACGGTCGAGACGTGGACGCCGACCTTCTCGAAGACGCGGCCGGACATCAGCGCCATCACGCCGCCGCCGCCCGGCGCGCCGTCATGGTTGCTGCGCTGCCAGGGCGTGCGGACGAAACGGCCGGGCTTGTCGGTCTCGGGCGGGAAGGGGCCGGCCGCTTCGTCCTCGATCTCTTCGAAAGCGGCGCAGATGCGATTGCGCAGGCTCTCGAACCAGGCGGCTGCGCGCGGCTTCAGGGCTTCGGCAAGGACAAGGGCGGGTGCTTGTTGCTCATTCATCGGTTTGTCTCGTTCCGTGCCGGTTTGGCGCGGGGAACCCCTCTCCCGGATCGGAGAGGGGCAGGGGTGGGGACCGCCGCCAGACGCCTTGGCTGTTCGCCGACCGCGGCACGGTCCTCGTCTCATGGTTCGGCGGCAGGCCCTCATCCGGCCCTGCCGGGCCACCTTCTCCCATCCGGGAGACGGAAAGAGGGCCGCTCGCTTGTTCATGTCCCTTCACGCTTCTGCTCCGGATAGGCGCGCAGCTGGCGCAATGCCTCGCCCACTACCATCGCCGCGGCCATGGCGACATTGAGCGAGCGCAAATCCGGGCGCATCGGGATATGCACGCTGGCATCGGCCGCAGCATAGACCTCCGGGAGAACGCCCGCGCTCTCGCGCCCGACCATGACGATGTCGCCTGGCTGGAAAACGAAGTCCGTATGGGCGCAAGCGCCGTCGGTCTCCGCCAGGACGAGGCGATGGCCGGCCTCACGCCGCCAGGCCTCGAAGGCGCGGAAGCTGTCATGGCGCGTCACCGCCGCTCGCTCGATATAGTCCATGCCGGAGCGGCGGAAATTGCGGTCGGAGACGTCGAAGGCGGCCGGCTCGACGATATCGACGGCGATGCCGAGGCAGGCCGCCAAGCGTATCATCGTGCCGGCATTCTGCGGGATGTCGGGCTGGTAGAGGGCGAGGCGCAGCATGGCGGGCGTCATGCTGCCGGCGCAGGTCGCACGTCAAGCGCCAGCTCGGCCATGCTCTGGCCTTCATTTGGCAGTGGACCCATATAACGAAGCGTCGTCATCGCCAGCAGCCCGAGGAGGGCCACCCTAACTCCATGTTCGCTCCGCTCTTCCGTTTCCTTGAAAGCCGCATCGACGTGTTCGCGCCCTTCGACGAGCGGCAGACGCCGCCGACCGGCGTGTTCCGCTTCATGTGGCACCACATCAAGGACGTGAAGGGCTGGATGGCCCTGATCATGCTGACTGGCCTCGGCTTTTCCGGGATCGAGGCGGCGATGTACCTGATGGTCGGCTGGTTCGTCGACCTCCTGACCAAGAACTCGCCCGAGCAGGTCTTCAGCGAGCATGGCTGGCTGCTGATCGGCGCGGCACTCGTGGTCACCGTGGCGCGGCCGCTGATCTATTTCGCCAACCACGCCATCGTCGACCAGGTGGTGGTGCCGCAGATCACCAACCAGATCCGCTGGCGCAACCATGTCTACACGCTCGGCCACGCGCTCTCCTATTTCCAGAACGATTTCGCCGGCCGCCTGTCGTCGCGGGTGATCCAGGCCGGGCAGGCGATCCGCGGCGCCACGATCGAGGTGATCGACGATCTCTGGTACGCGCTGATCTTCGCCTCGGTCGCGATCGGGTTCTTCGGTTCGACCAGCGTCTGGCTCGCCATGCCGGTGATCGCCTGGCTCGCGGCCTATGTCGCGCTGCTGATCTATTTCGTGCCGCGCGCCAAGAAGCGTTCGGAGGCGAACTCGCTGGGGCGTTCGAGCACGACCGGGCGCATCGTCGATGCCTACACCAACATTCTGACGGTCAAGCTCTTTGCCCGGGCCGATGCCGAGCGCTCGGCCGTGCGCGACTCGTTGACGCGCTGGAACGCCTCCTTCCTCAACCTGTCGCGGCTGATCACCGGCGTCAGCGTCATCCTGCAGACGATGAACAGCCTGCTGGTCGTGGCGACGGCCTGGCTCTGCCTGCACCTGTGGAGCCAAGGCGAGATGACGCCGGGCGCGGTCGCCGCCGCGATCGGGCTGGTGCTGCGCCTGGTGCAGATGTCGGGCTGGCTGATCCATCTGGTCCGCGGCATCTTCGAGAATATCGGCTCGGTGCAGGAAAGCATGGAGACGATCGCCAAGCCGCACGACCTGCCGGATGCAGCCGACGCTGTGCCGCTCCAGGTGGTGCAGGGCGGGGTGCGCTTCGAGCATGTCCGCTTCAACTACGGCAAGCCGCAGGGGTTGTTCCAGAATCTCGACCTCGAGATCAAGCCCGGCGAGAAGGTCGGCCTGGTCGGTCCCTCGGGAGCGGGCAAGTCGACGCTGGTCAACCTGCTACTGCGGCTCTATCCGCTCGATTCCGGCCGGATCCTGATCGACGGGCAGGACATCGCCCATGTCACGCAGGAATCGCTGCGCAGCCAGATCGGCATGGTCACGCAGGACAATTCGCTGCTGCACCGCTCGATCGGCGACAACATCGCCTATGGCCGGATCGGCGCGACGCAGGACGAGATCGCAGCCGCGGCCAAGCGGGCCGCAGCGCATGACTTCGTTCTCGGCCTCAGCGACCAGGACGGGCGCCAGGGCTTCGATTCGCGCGTCGGCGAGCGGGGCGTGAAGCTCTCCGGCGGCCAGCGCCAGCGCATCGCCATCGCCCGCGTCCTGCTCAAGGACGCGCCGATCCTGATCCTCGACGAGGCGACGTCGGCGCTCGATTCGGAGGTGGAGGCCGAGATCCAGGCGCAGCTTTCCACATTGATGGAAGGAAAGACCGTGATCGCGATCGCGCACCGGCTTTCGACCATCGCCGCGCTCGACCGGCTGATCGTGCTCGACAAGGGCCGGATCGTCGACATGGGCAGCCATGACGAGCTGGTGCGGCGCGGCGGGCTCTATGCCCGCCTGTGGGCCCGGCAGTCGGGCGGCTTCCTGGCGCTCGCCGACAGCGAGCGGATTCCGGCCTGAGCCAACTGCACGGCGGCATTGCTGCGATGCAGTGGGCTGCGGCACGCGCGACAGTAGACTTCGTCAAAACTGCATGCCAAAGAGCGCGCAGGCGAGATGCCGCCGAAAGGCGGTTTTGCGCCCGCGCCCCTGTGAGGGCGCTTGATTTGTTTAAGCCGGCCAAGCCGGCAGCCGAGCAGGGAACTGGATCGTGGCGCACGCGACCGATACGACAGGCACCGAACCCACCCGCCGCGACTTCCTGATGCTGACGACCGGCGCTTTCGGCGCTGTCGGCGCCGCCGCGCTTCTCGTTCCGCTGGTCGGCCAGCTCGCCCCCGACGCGCAGGTCGTCGCCGCCGGCGCCCCGATCGAACTCGACCTGACCCCGATCGCGGAAGGCCAGGCGATCAAGCTGTTCTGGCGCGGCAAGCTGATCTTCGTGCGCAACCGCACCAAGAAGGAGATCGACGAGGCCAAGGCCGTCGATGTCGCGACGCTGCGCGATCCGCAGACCGACGAACAGCGCACCAAGGCCGGCCACGAGCGCTATCTCGTCGTCTACGGCAACTGCACCCATCTCGGCTGCGTGCCGCTCGGCAACGCCGCTGGCGAGCCGAAAGGCGAGTTCGATGGCTGGTTCTGCCCCTGCCACGGCTCGCACTACGATTCCTCCGGCCGCATCCGCAAGGGTCCCGCGCCGCTGAACCTGCCGGTGCCGCCCTACGCGTTCACCGCGGACACCAAGATCAAGATCGGCTGAGCCTCCTGAAGGCGAGGACGGCATCGAGCGGAATTGAGAGAGCTTGAGGCGAGCATGAGCGGTCACAGCACCTACCAACCGAAGACGGGGATCGAGCGCTGGCTCGATGCGCGCCTGCCGATCGTGCGGCTGATGCACGATTCGGCTGTTTCCTATCCGGTGCCGCGCAACCTCAACCTGCTGTGGACCTTCGGCGGCATCCTGGTGTTCATGCTGGTGGCGCAGATCATCACCGGCGTGATCCTCGCCATGCACTACACGCCGAACGCGACGATGGCGTTCAACTCCGTCGAGCACATTATGCGCGACGTGAACTTCGGCTGGCTGCTGCGCTATCTGCACTCCAACGGCGCCTCGATGTTCTTCGTGGCGGTCTACGTCCACATCTTCCGCGGCATGTACTACGGCTCGTACAAGGCGCCGCGCGAAGTGCTGTGGATCCTCGGCGTCATCATCTTCCTCCTGATGATGGCCACGGCGTTCATGGGCTACGTGCTGCCCTGGGGCCAGATGTCCTTCTGGGGCGCGACCGTCATCACCAACCTGTTCTCGGCGCTGCCCGTGATCGGCGAGACGATCGTCACCTTCCTGTGGGGCGGCTACTCGGTCGACAACCCGACGCTGAACCGCTTCTTCTCGCTGCACTTCCTGCTGCCGTTCATGATTGCGGGCGTCGTCGTCCTGCACATCTGGGCGCTGCACCATGTCGGCCAGAACAACCCGACCGGCGTCGAGGTGAAGGACGTCAAGAAGGACACCGTTCCCTTCACGCCCTATGCGACGATCAAGGACTTGTTCGGCATGGTCTGCTTCATGCTGGTCTTCGCCTGGTTCGTCTTCTACCAGCCGAACTTCATGGGCCACGCCGACAACTACATCCCGGCGAATCCGGCTTCGACGCCTGCCCACATCGTGCCGGAATGGTATTTCCTGCCGTTCTACGCGATCCTGCGCGCCATCCCCGACAAGCTCGGCGGCGTGCTCGCCATGGGCGGCGCCATCGTGATCCTCGCCTTCCTGCCCTGGATCGACACCTCCAAGGTCAAGTCGATGACCTACCGGCCGATCGCGCGCCAGTTCTTCTGGATGTTCGTCCTGGTCTGCATCGGCCTCGGCTATCTCGGCGCCATGCCCGCCGACGAGCCCTATGTGACGATCTCGCGTATCCTGACGGTGCTGTATTTCGGCTTCTTCCTGGCGCTGGCGCTGATCGGCATCTTCGAACGGCCGGCCCCGCTGCCGACCTCCATCGCCGACTCGGTGCTCGGCGGCTCGGGCGCTCGCCTCGGCCACGCCACCGCTTCGGAACCGCAGGCCAAGGGCTGAACGAGACCATGAGCAAGATGTCCCTCCGCCTGTCGCTCGCTGGCCTCGTCACCGGCCTTGCGATTGCTGCCGCCTCACCGGCCCTGGCCGCCGAAGGCGCGCCGAAGCCGCCGGCGCAGAGCTGGTCGTTCTCCGGCCCGTTCGGCAAGTTCGATCGGGCGCAGCTGCAGCGCGGCTTCAAGGTCGCCAAGGAAGTCTGCGCCAACTGCCACGCGATGAGCCTGATCCGCTTCCGCAACCTGGCGGAGCCGGGCGGTCCCGGCTTCACGCCCTCGCAGGTCGCGGCGCTGGCCGCGAGCTACACCAACATCAAGGACGGCCCGAACGATTCGGGCGAGATGTTCGAGCGCCCCGGTCGTCCGGCCGACGCCTTCCCGGCGCCGTTCGCGAACGAGCAGGCGGCCCGCGCCGCCAATGGCGGCGCCTACCCGCCGCCGATCGACATGCTCGCCAAGGCGCGCACCTATGAGCGCGGCTTCCCGAAGTTCGTCTTCGACATCTTCACCCAGTACCAGGAGCAGGGGCCTGACTATATCGTCGCGCTCCTGACCGGCTACCGTGACCCGCCGGCGGGCGTCACGCTGTTGCCGGGGCAGAACTACAACAACTTCATGCCCGGTCACCTGATCGCGATGCCGAAGCCGCTGAGCGATGGCCAGGTCGAGTACCCGAAGGGGCCGGACGGCAAGTCGCCGGTGCCGGAGACGGTCGAGCAGTACGCCAAGGACGTCGCCGCCTTCATGGTCTGGATGGCGGAGCCGCATCTCGAGGCGCGCAAGCGCCTGGGCTTCCAGGTGATGATCTTCCTCGCGCTCTTCGCCGGCCTGCTCTACTTCACCAAGAAGAAGATCTGGGCGCGCCTGCCCGACCACGCTTCGGCGCACTGAGCGAGACCTGAGTTGGAAAGGGCCCCGGAGACGGGGCCCTTTTTCATTTGCGGGCTGTATTCGAGTCGGCCGCATTCGATCGCGTGCGCCGCCGTGTTACGGCTGTCACGAATCTCGATCCTTATCCGGCAATCATCGGAGACTGAGGCATGGCTGAAGCGGTTCTTGGCATCATCGGCGGCTCCGGCATTTACGACCTGCCGGGCCTGACCGATCTGCGCGAGGAGCGGATCGAAAGCCCCTGGGGCGAACCCTCCGACGTGCTCCGGATCGGGCGGATGGGAGAGACGAAGATCGTCTTCCTGCCGCGCCATGGCCGCGGCCATGCGATACCGCCCTCGGAGATCAATTACCGCGCCAATATCGACGTGCTGAAGCGGGCAGGGGTGACCGACCTCGTCTCGCTCTCGGCCTGCGGCTCCTACAAGGCCGAGCTCTATCCCGGCCTGTTCGTGCTGGTCGACCAGTTTGTCGACCGCACCGCCGGCCGCGCCAGCTCCTTCTTCGGCAAGGGCTGCGTCGCCCATGTCTCGGTGGCGCATCCGGTCGGGCCGGCCCTGCAGGAGCGGATCGCGGCTGCGGCCACGGCGGAGGATCTGCCCTTCGTCAAGGGCGGCACGCTCGTCACCATGGAAGGCCCGCAATTCTCGACCCTGGCGGAATCGCTGACCTATAAGGGCCTCGGCTACGACCTGATCGGCATGACGGCGATGCCGGAGGCCAAGCTCGCGCGCGAGGCCGAGATCACCTACGCCACCGTCGCCATGGTCACTGACTACGACTGCTGGCACGAGGAGCACGGGGCGGTCGACGTCGCCGCGGTGATCGCCGTGCTGCACGCCAATGCCGACAAGGCACGCCGGCTGGTGGCGCGGCTCGCCGCCGATTTCCCGCGCGAGCGGGAACCTTGCCCGGCCGGATCGCATAACGCCCTCGACTTCGCCATCGTCACGGCGCCGGAGCACCGCGATCCCAAGCTCGTCGCCAAGCTCGACGCGGTGGCGGGCCGGGTGCTGACGGCGCAAGGCTGACACTGCGCCGGCTTTCCCGGAGCGGGCACCTCGGGTTAAGAGGAGCCGCCTCAGCCGATGGATGTTTTGTCATGGACCGCAGCGCACTCGACGATCTGAAGAATGCGATCCGGACGATCCCCGATTATCCGGCGCCCGGAATCCAGTTCCGCGACATCACCACCCTGCTCGGCGACGCCCGCGCCTTCCGCCGCGCCGTTGACGAGCTGGTGCAGCCCTTCGCCGGCTTGAAGATCGCCAAGATCGCCGGCATCGAGGCGCGGGGTTTCATCCTCGGCGGCGCCGTGGCGCATCAGCTCTCGGCCGGCTTCGTGCCGGTGCGCAAGAAGGGCAAGCTGCCGCACGAGACGGTCGGCATGCCCTATTCGCTCGAATATGGCGACAACGAGATCGAGGTGCACAAGGATGCGGTCTCGCGCGGCGAGCGCGTCCTCCTGGTCGACGACCTCGTCGCGACCGGTGGCACGGCGGAGGCGGCGGTGAAGCTGCTCTCCTCGCTCGGGGCCGAGGTCGTCGCCGCCTGCTTCATCATCGACCTGCCGGAGCTCGGCGGCGCCGACAAGATCAGGCGGCTCGGCGTGCCGGTGCGCACGCTGGTCTCCTTCGCCGGGCATTGAGGCCATGAAGATCCACGGACGGCACTACCGCACGATCTGGCTCGACGAGGACGGCTTGGGTGTCCGTGTCATCGACCAGACGCGGCTGCCCTTCCATTTCGAGACGGTGAGGCTTTCGACTGCCGACGAGGCGGCGCATGCGATCCGCCACATGACCGTGCGCGGTGCGCCCCTGATCGGCGCGACCGCGGCCTATGGCGTGGCGCTCGCCCTGCGGGTCGATGCCTCCGATGCGGCGTTGGAGCAGGCGCTGGCCTTGCTGGGCGCGACGCGGCCGACGGCGGTCAACCTGCACTGGGCGCTGACAAGGATGCGCAAGCGGCTGATCGACCTGCCGCAAGCCGAGCGGGTCGCGGCTGCCTATGCCGAGGCGGGCGCGATCTGCGACGAGGATGTCGCGCTCTGCCATGCCATCGGCGAGCATGGGCTCAAGGTGATCCGGGAGATCGCGGCGAGGAAGCCGGCGGGTGCGCCGGTCAACATCCTGACCCATTGCAATGCCGGCTGGCTCGCCACGGTCGACTGGGGCACGGCGCTGGCGCCGATCTATCTGGCGCATGACGCCGGCATTCCCGTCCATGTCTGGGTCGACGAGACGCGGCCGCGCAACCAGGGGGCGGCGCTGACGGCTTATGAGCTCGGCAGCCATGGCGTGCCGCATGCGGTGATCGTCGACAATGCCGGCGGCCATCTGATGCAGCATGGCCAGGTCGACATGGTGATCGTCGGCACCGACCGGACGACTGCGACCGGCGATGTCGCCAACAAGATCGGCACCTATCTCAAGGCGCTGGCGGCCAGGGACAATGGCGTGCCGTTCTATGTGGCGCTGCCCTCGCCGACGATCGACTGGACGCTTGCCGACGGGCTGAAGGACATCCCGATCGAGGAGCGCAGCCAGCGTGAGGTCACGCATCTTTTCGGTCAGGCTGAGGATGGCCGCACCGGCTTCTTCCAGGTCGCGGCGCCCGGCAGCCCGGCCTGCAATCCGGCCTTCGACGTGACGCCGGCGCGGCTCGTCACTGGCCTGATCACCGAGCGCGGCATCGCGCCGGCGAGCCTCGAGGGGCTGGCGAGCCTTTTTCCCGAGATGACGAGTGGTGTGGCGGCATGAGTGAACAGGCGTTGCGCGAGGAGATCGTCGCGGTCGCGCAGGCGATCGACAAGGCCGGCTTCTGCCCGTCGAAATCCGGCAATGTCTCGGCGCGCTTCGGCGACGGCTTCCTGATCACGCCGTCGGGGCTGCCCTATGCGCGGACCAAGCCGGAGGATCTGATCCATCTTGCCCTCGACGGAGCGGTCCTGAGCGGCAGCCGCAAGCCCTCGTCCGAATGGCCGTTCCATGTCGCGATCTACAAGGCGCGCCCGGATGCGCAGGCGATCGTCCACACGCATTCGCCGCGCGCCACGGCGCTGTCCTGCGCGCGGCGCGGGATTCCGGCCTTCCACTACATGATCGCGCTCTGCGGTGGCTCCGATGTGCGCTGCGCCGACTACGCCACCTTCGGCTCGCCGGAGCTGGCGGAGAATGCGGTCAGGGCGCTGGAGGGACGCAAGGCGGTGCTGCTCGCCAATCACGGCGTGATCGCGCTGGGCGCGAGCCTGGCGGGGGCGCACACCATCGTCGCCGAGGTCGAGAACCTCGCCGGGCAGTATCTCGATCTGCTCGCTTCGGGGCTTGAGCCAGTGATCCTCGACGAGGCCGAGATGGAGCGCGTCTCGGCGAAATTCGCAGGATACGGCAAGGTCGGCTGATCCTGGTGACTGGCCGGGAGATAACCGGCGTGCACTCGTTTTCGGCCGGGTGACTCTGCGGAACTGATCTCACCGGTTGTTAACGGCTCTCCTCTATTGAGAGCCGGATGAAGCTCTCGCGCTATCTGCTCGACTCGCTTGACGCCCTCGGTATCGGCGTTTGCGAGTACGATGGCGAGATGCGGGCGCTCTGCTGGAACCAGACCTTCCTGCAGATCTTCCCCGAGGATGTCGGCGAGATCTATGTCGGCGAGCCCTATGCCGACAATCTCCTGCGCTTCTATCAGCGCCGCCTCTCGCCCGAGGAGATGCCGGAGATCAACCGGCATGTCGCCGAAGGCGTGACACGCCACGGGAACCAGACGCAGCCCTTCGAATTCATCCATAACGGCCGCAAGCTGCGGGCCTCCTCGTTGCGAGCCCCGGATGGCGGCCGCGTGCGGATGTGGCAGACGCTCGATGTCGAGACGCCTGCCGAGACGGCGCCCGAACTGGTGCTGCCGGTCATGGACGCGCTGCGCTTCATCCCGGACGGCGCCACCATCCTCGATGCGAAGCAACGGGTGGTCGCGGCGAACGACGCCTTTCGGCGGCTCTACGACATGCCGCGCGGTGTGCCGGTCGTCGGACGTACGCTCGACGAGATCATTTCCTGGTGCTGGCGCGGCGCCTCGCCCACGGGCGCCTGGCGCGCGGCGATCAGCAACGGCCTGCGCTATGACGGCGTGCCCTTCGAGATCGAATTGCCGGGCCAGCGCTGGCTCCGGCTGATCGCGCGCCATAGCAAGGGCGGCGTCAGCTTCTTCACCCATGCCGACATCACCGTCACCAAGCGCCAGCAGATGGAACTGCTGGACGCGCAGGAGGCGCTGCGCCGGGCCAATGCGGCGCTGGCGGAGCTGGCGGAAACCGACGGCCTGACCGGCCTCGCCAATCGCCGCCGCTTCGTCACGCGGCTCGCCGATGCCGCCGCCCGGGCTGAGCCGCTGGCGCTGATGATGATCGATGTCGATCATTTCAAGACGATCAACGACCGCTTCGGCCATCTCGTCGGGGACGCCTGCCTCAAGGCGATCGCCGAGGTTATCGCCGCCCAGGTCACCTCGGCCTCGGCGCTGGTGGCGCGGATCGGCGGCGAGGAGTTCGGCATCCTCCTCGGCGACGCGTCGATCGAGGTTGCGAAGGAGGTGGCGACGACCATCCGCCGCGCCTTGCGGCGCGTGCCCTGGCGCCTGCTTCATGACGAATTGACGGGAGTGACCGTCTCGATCGGCCTGTGTGCCGGGAAGGGGCCGCTGGACGGCACCAGCCTCCATGCCGGGGCCGACACCGCGCTTTACGCCGCCAAGCGCAACGGCCGAGACCGCATCGAACTGGCGAGCCCGCCAGCGGCGGCGCGGCGCGTCGCCGTGTGATCAGCGCTTGCGTTCGAGGAAGACGCAGCCCTCGAAGCTCAGCACCGTCTCGCCCTTCTGGTTGACGCCGGTGTTGTGATGGAAGAACAGGCCCCAGTCCGGCCGCGAGAAGCTCGGGCGCTTGTCGGCGACGGCCGAGTGATAGGTGATGCGGTCGCCGGCATAGACCGGCTTCAGCCAGCGCAGGTTCTTGAAGCCGGACGAGGGGCCGAGCCTTGGGGCTGCGCTTGGGGCGAGCATGGCCTCCTGCCGGCGGCGGTGGCTGACCATCGCCGCCATCCAGCCGGCCGCCGTATGCCAGCCGGAAGCGCAGAGGCTGCCGAAGGAGCTCTTGCGCGCCGCCTCCTCGTCCATGTGGAAGGGTTGCGGGTCGAAGGAACGGGCGAAGGCGACGATCTCCTGCGGCGTGAAGACGAGGCTGCCGAGCTCGTAGCTGTCGCCGATCGCGAGCTCGTCGAAATAGCGCGGAGAAGCGGTCGGCTTTGTGGGCGCCTCGACGCTGGTGGTCAGCTGCGGCGGTTCGTAGCTGGCGGAGTGCGCCAGCCAGTCGCCGCGTGCCGCCTCGAAGCCGGAGCCGCGGCGGCCGAACATCACCCAGTTGTTCTGCTCGACCACCGGCTCGCCGCGCTGGTTCAGCAGCTCGAAGCGGAACTTCACCAGCCCCATCTCGGGTCGCGAGCGCGATTCCTTGGTCTCGGCGACGGTCCAGCGCAGGCGCAGCGTGTCGCCGGGCTTGACCGGCCGCAGCCATTTGACCTCCTCGACACCCGGCGAGCCCATCGAGGTCGAGTCGAGGAAGAAGGCCTCCGCGGCGAGCCGCATCAGCAAGGCGCAGCTGTGCCAGCCGGAGCCGATCAAGGTGCCGACGAAGCTCGCCTTGGCCTTGTCGGGATCGATATGGAAATCCTGCGCGTCGAAACGACCGGCGAAAGCGAGGATGTCGTCCTGTGAGACGGCAAGCGAGCCGTACTCGTTGACCGAGCCTGGGACGAAGTCCTCGAAGTAGAGCATCGCTAGTCCATCTCCTTGATCGGGCGCATATCCTGCGCGGGAGACCGCCGGCGAGCGAGTGGAAAACGCGCAAGCTCCGAATGCCTACCGCACATGGCGCCGGAGCGGATTCCGCTCCGGCGTCCGAGGCTCAGTTGGCGAAGCGGAAATGCAGCACGTCGCCGTCGGCGACGACGTATTCCTTGCCTTCGAGCCGGAATTTGCCGGCTTCGCGCGCGCCGCTCTCGCCCTTGTTGGCGACATAGTCGTCATAGGCGATGGTCTCGGCGCGGATATAGCCCTTCTCGAAATCGGTATGGATCACGCCGGCGGCCTGCGGCCCCTTGGTGCCCTTCTCGATCGTCCAGGCGCGGGCCTCCTTCGGACCGACGGTGAAATAGGTGACGAGATTGAGCAGGGCGTAGCCGGCGCGGATCACCCGGTTGAGGCCTGGCTCGTCGAGGCCGACGGCTTCGAGATAGTCCTTCTGGTCGGCGGCCGGCAGAACCGCGATCTCGCTCTCGATCTTGGCGGAGACGACGACGGCGACCGCGCCTTCCTCGGCGGCGCGCGCCTTGACCTGCTCGGAGAAGCCGTTGCCCTTGTCGGCGCTGGCTTCCTCGACATTGCAGACATAGAGCACGGGCTTGGAGGAGAGCAGGCCGAGCATCTCGAAGGCGCGGCGCTCCTCGGGCGCGACCTGGACGAGGCGAGCCGGCTTGCCCTCGCGCAGGAGCACGAGGCAGCGGTTCATCAGGTCGGCGGCTTCCTTGGCCTCCTTGTCGCCGGACTTGGCCTTCTTCTCCAGCGGCAGGACGCGCTTCTCAAGGCTTTCGAGGTCGGCGAGCATCAACTCGGTCTCGATCGTCTCGATGTCGGCGATCGGGGCGATCTTACCCTCGACATGGGTGATGTCGCTGTCCTCGAAGCAGCGCACGACATGGGCGATGGCGTCGCATTCGCGGATATTGGCGAGGAACTGGTTGCCGAGGCCCTCGCCCTTGGAGGCGCCGCGCACCAGGCCGGCGATGTCGACGAAGGTCAGCCGGGTCGGGATGATCTCCTTCGAGCCCGCGATGGCGGCGAGCTTCTCCAGCCGCTCGTCGGGCACGGCGACGTCGCCGACGTTCGGCTCGATGGTGCAGAACGGGTAGTTCGCCGCCTGCGCTGCCGCGGTCTGCGTCAGCGCGTTGAAGAGGGTCGACTTGCCGACATTCGGCAGGCCGACGATACCGCATTTGAAGCCCATGCTTTGCTCGTCCAGTGCATCGCGGGCCGGCTGCGGCGGCCGCGGAAGGATATCTCGGTTCTCCCCGGCCTTATTGGGTGCGGAGCAGCAAAAGACAAGATGGCGGGTCGCGTCGCGGATCACGCGAACGTGCATGGCGGCGCCATTGCCGAGCGCGCACGAGTGGCGCGACGGAAAAAGACCGGTTCCCGGAGCTGCCCCATGCGCCTTGCCTCGCTTGCCCTGATCGGCCTCGTCACGCTCTTCGCAGCCGGAGCACAGGCGCAATCGCAGGCGCCTCAGACCCGCATACGCGGCACGGTCGAGCGCCTCGACGGCCAGTCGCTGACGGTCAAGACCCAGGAGGGCACGACGACGATCGCGCTTGCGCCGAACTATTCGGTCGGCGCCGTGATCAAGGCCGCAACGGCGGACATCAAGAACGGCAGCTTCATCGGGGTGGGCGCCCGCATGTTGCCCGGGGGAGGGCTGTCGGCTGTGCAGGTCTTCATCTTCCCAGAGGCGATGCGCGGCACGGGCGAGGGGCACCGGCCCTGGGGCGTGCTGCCGGAGGCGACGATGACGAACGCGACGGTGGCCGAGACGGTCTCGCGCGTCGACGGCAGCAGCGTCACCCTGACTTATCCGGGTGGCGAGCAGACGATCGCGATCACACCCGAAGCCAACATCATCATGGCCGCGCCGGCGCAGGCTGCCGATCTCGTCGCGGGCGCGCAGGTTGCGCTGACCGCGAGCCGGCAGGCCGATGGCAGCCTGTCGAGCAACCGGGTGACGATTGCCAGGGCAGGGGCTCAGCTGCCGCTTTAGAAGACGCTATTCGGCCTTCTCGCCGAGGCGCTTCACCGCGCCGTGGCCGCGCGCCTCCATGAACAGGTGGACCTTGTTCTGGAAGGCAGCATCCTCGTGGGCGGCGAGCAGGGCGGCGTTGTCGGCGCAGGCGGTGCAGAGGTCCTCGACCCAGGGCTCCTCGGCCTTGCCGAAGTCGTTGAGCACATAGGCGTGGACGAGCGCCTTGTCGCCGGGATGGCCAATGCCCATCCGCACCCGGCGGTAGTCGTTGCCGATCGCGGCAGTGGTCGAGCGCAGGCCGTTATGGCCGGCATTGCCGCCGCCGAGCTTCACGCGCAGTTTGGCCGGGGCCAGGTCGAGTTCGTCATGGAAGACGATGACGTCGGCGGGGGCGGCCTTGAAGAAGCGCGCAGCTTCGCCGATCGCGCGGCCGGACTCGTTCATATAGGTCTGCGGCAACAGCAGCAGCGCCTTTTCGCCGCCGATCGTCGCCTCGCAGGCGTAAGCCTGGAAACGGCTGCGCCAGGGCGAGGCGTTGCAGGCGCGGGCGATCGCGGCCACGGCCATGAAGCCGATATTGTGGCGGTTGCGGGCATAGCGTTGGCCGGGATTGCCGAGGCCTGCGAAGATCAGCATCGTTCGGTTCCGCAGCGGTTGTCATAGCAAAACGGCCGGGCATGCCCGGCCGTCTGCAAGCATGGCCCCGAAGGAGCGCCGGCTCAGGCCTTGGCGGCTTCGGCTTCGACCTCGGCGGCGGCAGGCTCTTCAGCCTCGACCGTCGGCGGGATGATCGTGACCAGGGTCAGGTCCTTGGTCGAGGTCAGGCTGACGCCGGCCGGCAGCTTCAGCGCGTCGACGTGCAGCGTGTCACCGACTTCGAGGCCAGCGACCGAGACCTCGATGAACTCGGGGATGCTCTCGGGAGCGACTTCGATCTCGAGCGAGTGCTCGACGATCTGCAGGGCGCCGCCGTTCTTCAGGCCCGGCGACTGCTCCTGGCCGACGACGTGCAGCGGAACCTCGACCTTGATGGTCTGGCCGGCGGCGACGCGCAGGAAGTCGACATGAATCGGGAAATCCTTGACCGGGTCGAGCTGGTAGTCGCGCGGAATGGCGCGCGTCTTCTTGCCGTCGACGTCGATCTCGAACAGCGTGGTCAGGAAGTGACCAGCGTAGATCATCTGGCGGGTCTTGTTGGCATCGAGCGCGATGGCGGCGGGCGCTTCGCCCGCACCATAGATCACGGCGGGAGTGAGGCCCTGGCGACGAACTGCCCGGGCGGCCCCCTTGCCGACCTGAGCGCGCGCCGAAGCCTGGATCTGCTTCATGGCGGTCATGTGTATGGTCCTTAAGCTCTTAAAAGACATGGCCGCCTAAGGCGGCCATTGCGGTTCGCGCCCCTGCCTCCAAGGGTGTCAGTGGGGCGCAGGCAGGCTCATAGGCGAAACCGGGGACAATCTCAAGTCCGCAGCCTGATTTCAGGCGGCGGTCGCGGCCGGGCGCGACAATGATCCCGGAGCCGCGCGGCTGAAACTGCCGACGAAGGCGGGGACCGCCTCTGCCGGCATCGGCCGCGAAAAGTGATAGCCTTGGCCGAGACCACAGCCCAATCCGGCCAGGCGTCGGGCCTGGCCCTCGTTCTCGATGCCCTCGGCCACGATCCGCATGCCGAGCCGGGTGGCGATGGCGATCAGAGCCTCGACGATCGCGCCGCTGCGGGTTCCGCCCTCGATGCCGGCGACGAAGGACTTGTCGATCTTGATCGTGTCGACCGGGAAGTCGAGCAGATGGGTGAGCGAGGCGAAGCCGGTGCCGAAATCGTCGAGCGCAACCAGGATGCCGCGCTCGCGCAAGCTCTCCATCGTGCGCGCGACGCCGTCACGGCGCCCGCCCATGATCACCTGTTCGGTGATCTCGACAACGAGGTGATCGAGCGGTACCTGCGCCCGCTCGAACGCCCGGACGAGGCGCTGGACGAGGTCGCCCTTCTGGAAGTCGGCCGAGGTGACGTTGAGGCCCACATAGGGGATCGGGAGGCCCTCGCGCCGCCATTGCGCCATGTCGGCCGCGATCGCCGCCAACATCTGGTTGGAGATGCGATAGGCGAGCTTGGGGTCGAGCAGGGCGTCCTGAAACTCGCCGGCAGCCACCACCCGCCCGTCGTCGAGACGCAGGCGCGCCAGCGCCTCCATGCCGCGGATCTCGCCGCTCTCGAGCCGGATGATCGGCTGGTAGTAGGGGATCAACTGGCCGCCGCTCAAAGCGTCGTCGACGGCGCGGATGGTCTGGATCCGGCGGGTCATCGAGGTCCGCAGGCCGCTCTTGAAGCGGACATAGCCGCCGCGCCGCGTTTCCTTGGCATGGTAGAGCGCGAAATCGGCGTTCTGGCGCAGGGTGACGCTGTCAGCGCCGTCTTCTCCGGCAATGGCGCCGCCGAGGGTGACGCTGGGGACGATGCTGGTTCCCTCGCTGTCGATCGGCGTCTGCATCGCTGCAAGGATCGCGCTGGCGACACCGCGCAACTGTCCGGCCTTGTCGCAGGCGGGCACGAGAACTGCGAATTCGTCGCCGCCGATCCGGAAGGCGGTCCCGTCCGGCGTTACCTCGGCGAGCCGGGCGCCGACGGCCTCGATCAGCCGGTCGCCGACCGGATGGCCCATGGTGTCGTTGACCGCCTTGAGATGGTCGATGTCAATCAGGATGAGGCCGAAGCGCGACGAGGTCCGGCGCGTCGCCTGGCCGATCGCCTCGTTGAAGCGGGCCCGGTTCGGCAGGCCGGTCAGCGTGTCGAAATAGGCGAGGCGATGATTGCGGGTCTTCACCTCCTCGTGCTCGATCGCGATGGCGCAGAGATGCACGCAGGTCTCGACGATCCGGCGCTCGAACGGCGTGGGCCCGCGCGGATCGCGATAATAGAAGGCGAAGCTGCCGACGACGCGGCCGTCGCGCGCCGCGATCGGGCTCGACCAGCAGGCGCGAAGCCCGAGCGGCAGCACGAGGTCGCGATAGCCTTCCCAATGCGGGTCGGTGGCGATGTCGGTCACCTCGACCGGGCTCTTGCGATAGATCGCCGTCCCGCAGGAGCCGACATGCGGGCCGATCGCGATGCCATTGACCGCTTCGCCATAAGCCTGCGGCAGGCTCGGCGCTGCGAGCGGCCGCAGCCGGAAATCCTCGTCGATGGTGACGACCGAGCAGACCACGCCAGGAGCGAGCGCCTCGACCCGCTCGCAGAGCACGGTCATGATCGCCGCCAGTTCCTCACCGCGCGCGATCGATTCCAGGATGGCGTTTTGCAGGGATTGCAGACGCTCGACGGAATCGGGACGGCGCATAGGGGCTCTCGGCGGAACGGGAGGAACGATCATGCCGCTGGGGCATGAAACCGCCGTTTCCCGCTTAGGTCGAATTGTCGGCTTTCTGATCTTCAGGCGGGCAAGATGACCGCGATTGCTTAAGAAACCGAATGCGAGCGGTCGGCTCAGGCGGGAGAGAGCCCGATCCGCTCGTCACGCCGGCGCAGCAGATGCATCAGCGGCAGCGCCAGCAGCACCATCCAGGCCTTGCCGATGATCTGTCCGGAGAGGAAGTCGAGGCTGCCGAAGGCGAGCCAGAGGAAGACGAAGCTGTCGACGACAAGGCCGAGCACGCTGGAGGCCGCGATGGCCGCGACGAAATGGCGGCGCTGCAGCGGGGTATAGACGGCGAAATCGGCGAGTTCGGAGAGCAGGAAGGCCGCGGTCGAAGCCAGGACGATGGCGGGCGGCGCCAGCATGCCCGAAATCAGCGTGCCGATCGCGATCGCGCCGAGGCCGGCGAACGGGCCGAGGCGGCGCTGGACGATATCGCGCAGCACGAGCGCGAGCCCGACCATCAGCACGCCGCTCGGCGCCTTGATGCCGGGCGCGACGGGCACGAGGCAGGGGCCGTCGGGCACGCAGACCGTGCCGACATTCCCGATCATCCAATTGGCGAGCGGGATTGTCAGGGTGAAGAGGGCGAGGGCGACGTAGCCCTCGATCTGGCGCTGCCGATCAATCGTCATGGTCACTAACAGCCTCTAGGTCCGCTGTCGTCCGGCGCGGCCTGATAAGCCGCAAAGCCCCTGGCTCGCAAGTCGCATGCCGGGCAATGGCCGCAGCCATAGCCCCAGGGGTGGCGCTTGCTGCGGTCGCCGAGATAGCAGCTATGCGTCTCCTCGACCACCAGTTCGAGCAGGGGGGCGCCGCCGAGCTCCTTCGCCAGGGCGAAGGTCTGCGCCTTGTCGCGCCACATCAGCGGCGTGTGCAGCACGAGCCGCCGGTCGAGCCCGAGGCCGAGCGCGACCTGCATCGCCTTGATCGTGTCGTCGCGGCAGTCGGGATAGCCGGAATAATCGGTCTCACAGACCCCGAGCACGATGTGCTTGCAATCGCGGCGATAGGCCAGCGCCGCCGCGAAGGTCAGGAAGATCAGGTTGCGGCCGGGGACGAAGGTGGTCGGCAGGCCGGTCTCGGCGAAGGCGATCTTGCTCTCGCTCGTCAGTGCGGTGTCGGAGATCGCACCCAGCGTCTTCAAGTCGAGAAAATGGTCCGGGCCGAGCCGGTCGGCGTAGACCGGTGACAGGCCGGGAAGCTCGGCCCGGATCGTCTCGCGACATTCGAGCTCGATGCGATGGCGCTGGCCGTAGTCGAAGCCGACGGTCTCGACGGCACAGAAGCGCTCCAGCGCCCAGGCCAAGGCAACGGTGGAATCCTGACCGCCGGAGAAGAGAACGAGGGCCCGGTCAGCGCCGGCCGCCATGGCCGCCATCGCGTGCCTCCCGTCAGTCGAACAGGCTGGAGACGCTCGACTCGCTGGCGGTGCGCTCGATCGCCTCGCCCATCAGCCCGGCGATGGAGATGACGCGGATATTGCGCGCCACCTTCACCGCTTCGGTCGGCATGATCGAATCGGTGATCACCAGCTCCTTGAGCTTGGAGGAGGCGATACGAGCGACTGCGCCGCCGGAGAGCACGCCATGGGTGATGTAGGCGTAAACCTCCTTGGCGCCCTGGGCGAGCAGGGCGTCGGCGGCATTCACCAGCGTGCCGCCGGAATCGACGATATCGTCGATCAGGATGCAGGAGCGACCCTCGACCGAGCCGATGATGTTCATCACCTCCGACTCGCCCGGCCGGTCACGGCGCTTGTCGACGATCGCGAGCGGCGCGTCGATGCGCTTGGCGAGGGCGCGGGCGCGGACCACGCCGCCGACGTCCGGCGAGACGACCATGGCGTTCTTCCACTCGAGCCGGTCCTTGATGTCGCGCGCCATCAGCGGGGCGCCGAACAGGTTGTCGGTCGGGATATCGAAGAAGCCCTGGATCTGGCCGGCATGCAAATCGAGCGTCAGCACGCGGTCGACGCCGGCATGGGCGATCAGGTTGGCGACCAGCTTGGCCGAGATCGGGGTGCGGCCTGAGGCGCGCCGATCCTGACGCGCATAGCCGAAATAGGGGATCACCGCCGTGATGCGCCTGGCCGAGGAGCGGCGCAGCGCATCAGTGATGATCAGGAGCTCCATCAGGTGGTCGTTGGTCGGGAACGAGGTCGACTGGATGACGAAGACATCCTGGCCGCGGACGTTCTCCTGGATCTCGACGAAGATCTCCATGTCGGCGAAGCGCCGGACCTGGGCCCGGGCGAGCGGGACATCGAGATGATTGCAGATGGCTTCGGCGAGCGGGCGATTGGAATTGCCGGCGACGACTTTGAAGGAGGAGGCCATGCCGGGTGCACCCGAAACGCAGAATAAGGCGAGCCGTCCGAGCGGGGGCGGCTCAGTTTCGAAGGGCTCATAACAGCGTGATGACGCTGAGTCGACCAAAGAGGCGCAGCATCCCCATGCAAATGCTGCACTGCAACGGGGTGCGGTGCACGCAGCGCGGGAAGTCGAAGGGGTCGCGCTCCGGAACCGCTCCGTTCTTTCCGGGCTCGTGGCTTGGCGCCGCCCTGGAAAGACGGCGTGCCCAGCGCTACTAGCGCTTCTTCTCCGTGTCCGCCTGGGCGGTGCGGGTCTTGCCCTTGGCGTCGGCCTTGGGCTCGGGCACCGGCGCCGTCGTCAGGAAGCTCGCGATCGCGTCGGCCGATTCGGATGCGGCCTTGGCGACGATGGTCTGGTCGATTCCCGCCCAGGGGTCGCCGCCGCCACCGCGCTTGCCGAGGCTCTCGCCCTGGACGCGCTGGGCGCGCTTCTTGCTCTCGTCATAGACGTCCCAGACGAAGGCGAGGGCTGTCTGGCCGTCCTCGGTCGGTTGCGCGGTCAGATAGCCGCGCACCCGGAATCGGGCGGGCTTGTCGCCGGGGACGATCTCCATCTTGCGCTCGGCGGCGGCCTCGCCGAGCAGGCCGGCGAAATGCGCCGTCACCTGGTCGGGCGCGCCCGAGATGCTCTGGACCGAGACCGGAACGCCCGGCGCATCGACGCGCGGCCTGGCCGCGGTGGTGGTGGTTTCCTGGCAGCCTGCGAGCGCAAGCGCGGCGAGCGGCCCCAGAACGAGGCCGTTAAAACGTACCGACATGACGCCTCCCGCCCGTTGTTCGGGCTCGGATTGCTGGTCTTCCCTGCGGCGCTCGTTGTAAGCGTAACCATCCCCGAGGTCCAGACAGGGCGGGAGAGAGGCGAAGCCAGGCGGCCGTGCCGCGGCGATTGCGCTCCCGGCAGTCCTTCGCCATATCTCCCGCGAGGGCGCATGGAGCGCCTGCCGGAGAGCTCCGATGGTCAGCACGTCCAACCGTATCCTCGACGACATCGCGAGGCTGGCGACCGACGCCGCCGGCGCGGCGCAGGGCGTGCGCCGCGAGGTCGAGACCGTGGTCAAGACCCAGATCGAACGGCTGCTGCGCGATCTCGACGTGGTGACCCGCGAGGAGTTCGAGGCGGTGCGCGAGATGGCGCTGCTGGCGCGCGAGGAGAACGACAAGCTCGCGGCGCGGCTGGCGGCGCTCGAGGCCAAGTCCGAGACCAAGTAAATCCGGGCCTCACGCAGGCCGGCAGCCAGTCCACACCTTCGTGTTGTGGACAGTGCCCCTGAGGGATTGAGGCCGGCATCGAATCCGCAGAGCTTGCATCGCGTATCGGGTGCCGAAGGGCTCGAGCAGAACCGCGCAGGTTCTGTTAGGGCTCCTGACTCGCCTGAGCTATCGTCGATGAAGAGAGGTGATTCGTCGGTGGGCTCCATTAGAGAGCCGGCTGATGAAGCGAAGGTCACGCCAGTGACCTTCTGGTCGGGTTGCGTGCCATACGCTTTTCCAGTCGCCGTGTTCCCGTTCTTGAACAGGCCGCGCTTGCCGTCAGGGCCAGCGCCGGCTGTTGGACCTTGGGCATGATGGACCTTGATCTGGACGCCGATACCGAACGCCCCTCAAACCCTCTCGATCTCGTCGAACGCCTGGCTTCGCTGAACGACTGGAGCTTCGATCGCGACAGCGACGACGAGCTTTCGGTCTCCGTCACCGGTGGCTGGGCCGACTACCATGTCGCCATCACCTGGCTCTCGGAAGTCGAGTCGCTGCATATCGCCTGCGCCTTCGACCTCAGGGTGCCAGACCGGCGCCGCAACGAGGTGATGAACCTCGTCAGCCTGGTCAACGAGCAGCTCTGGCTCGGGCATTTCGACCTGTGGAGCCGCGAGAACGTGGTGATGTATCGCCATGCGCTGCTGCTCTCGGGCGGGGCCGAGCCCACCGAGGAGCAGGCCGCCGGCCTGATCAAGGCGGCGATCGACGCCTGCGAACGCTACTACCAGGCCTTCCAGTTCGTGGTCTGGGCCGGCAAGAACGCCCGCGAAGCTCTCGAGGGTGCGCTGCTGGAGACGGTCGGCGAAGCGTAGAGCTCGGCCGGCCCGGGCTTGACCCGGGCCTTGCTTGGCGGTTCAGGTCCATGCGCAATCGCGCATCGACCGGAGAGACGCCATGGCCAGCCCGCTTCCTGAGACCCTCACCCTCGTCGGTGCCGGCAAGATGGGCGGCGCCATGCTGGAGGGCTGGCTCAGCATCGGCGTCGAGGGCGCCGGGATCGCGCTGATCGATCCGCATATCTCCGACGAGATGCAGGCGCTCGCGGCCACGCATGGCATGAGCGTCAATCCGGCCGCGCCGAAGCCCGCCGAGGTCGTGGTGCTGGCGACCAAGCCGCAAATGCTCGATACGGCCGCTCCCGCGGTGCAGGCGCTGATCGGGCCGCGGACGCTGCTGATCTCGATCCTCGCCGGCAAGACGCTCGGCGATCTCACGGCTCGCCTGCCCAATGCGAACGCGATCGTGCGCGCCATGCCGAACCTGCCGGCCTCGGTCAGGCGCGGCGTCACCGCTGCGGCAGCCGGCGCGGGGGTCAGCGAGGCGCAGCGGCAATTGGCTGATGCGCTGCTCGCCGGCGTCGGCAAGGTCGAATGGCTCGGCGACGAGGGGCTGATCGACGCCGTCACCGCCGTCTCGGGCTCGGGGCCGGCCTATGTCTTCAACATGGTCGAATGCCTTGCGGCGGCTGGGACGGCCGCAGGCCTGCCGGCCGATCTCGCCGAACGTCTGGCGCGCGCCACGATCGAGGGCGCGGGCGAGATGCTGTTCCAGTCGCCGCTGCCGCCGGCGACCTTGCGCCAGAACGTGACCTCGCCAGGCGGCACCACCGCGGCCGCTCTCGAAGTGCTGATGGCCGACAACGGCCTGGCGCCGCTGATGCGACGCGCGGTCGCTGCCGCCAAACGCCGCGCCGAGGAGCTTTCCGGCTGAGGCGGCCTTTCAACCGCCCCGGTTGCGCCCTAGCTTCTCTCCATCAGCTCGCGACAGGAGAGAAGCCGATGGCGCGCAAACCCGTTTCCCCAGAAGCTGAAAAGCCCACGGTGAAGCCCGATCCGCGGCGCGCCGTGGTCGATGCCCTGTTCCGTCTGGCGGCGACGCAGGGCTGGGACGAGATCGAGCTGCCGGCGATCGCCCGCGAGGCCGGCATCAGCCTCGCCGAACTGCGCAATCTTTTCCCCTCCAAGCTCGCCATCCTCGGCGGGCTTGGCCGCATCCTCGACGATGCCGTGCTGGCCGGCAATTCCGACGACCTCATGGAGGAATCCTACAAGGAGCGCGTCTTCGACCTGGTGATGCGCCGGCTCGATGCGCTCGCGCCCTACAAGGCGGGCTTGAAGGCGCTGATGCCGCATCTGCGCCGCCAGCCGCTGGCGCTTGCCGCGCTCGGGCGCAATTCGCTGAACTCATGGCGCTATCTGCTCGCCTCGGCCGGCATTCCGACCGAGGATGATCTCGGCTCTGTCCGGGTCCGCGGCGCGACGCTGCTGATGGCGCGCGTGCTCGACACCTGGCTGGACGATGACGAGCCGGAATTGTCGCGCACCATGGCCAAGCTCGACCGCGAGCTGAAGACGGCGGGGCAGATCATGGCCCGTGTCGAGGACGTGCACCGGCTGACGGCGCCGCTGCGTGGTCTCGCCCGTTCGCTCTGCTCGGGCGTTCGGCGGACGCCGCGGCGGGAGCGCATGCGCGGCGAGGACGGCGACGACTACGCGCCGGCGATCTGAAAGCAACCAACGGTTGCTGCGGGCAACTGCTGATTGTGGCAAAAAAGTGACAGCGTTAAGTGGGCATTAGCCGTTCCGCGCGAATGTGAAGAATCACGTTCGCGAGGGGCGACCATGTCTGTGTTGAAGAAGCTTACCGGGCTGTCGATCGGCCGCTCATTTGGGCTGATCGCGATTCTGGCCGCAATCGTCGCCGTTGCGAGCGTTGCTGTCACGCTCAGCCAGGCCCGGGTCGACATGCTCGACCTGAAGCGGGCCGAGGTGAAGAACGCGGTCGAAGCTGCCGCCTCCACCGTGAACGCCTATGTGGCGAAGGTCGAGAAGGGCGAGCTGAAGGATGCCGACGCCCAGAAACTCGCGATCGACGCCGTGACAAACGCCCGCTTCGACGACGGCAACTACTTCTTCGTCATCCGCTATGACGGCTTCAACATCGCCCATGCGAACGCGAAGCTGATCGGCACAGACATGTCGCCGCTGAAGGACTCGACCGGCAAGCTCTTCGTCAAGGAATTGACCGACACGGCCCGGACCAAGGGCGCCGGTTTCGTCGACTATCTCTGGGTGAAACCGGGCGACAAGGATCCCTCGCTGAAGGTGTCCTATGTGGTAGGCGTGCCGAAATGGCAGTGGGCGATCGGCACCGGCATGCACGTCCACGCCGTCGATGCCTCGTTCTACGGGTTGATCAAGGATGTCGCGATCGTCCTGGTGCCGCTGGCGCTGCTGCTGCTCGGCCTCGTCGTCTTCCTGAGCCGCCGCGCCTCCGGAATGCTGCGCACGGTCTCCGGCAATATGAGCGCGCTCGCCGCCGGCGACCTCAAGGCACCGATCGCCTATCAGGAGCGCCAGGATGAGGTCGGCAGCATGGCGCGCGCGCTCGTGGTGTTCCGCGACGCGGCGCTGACGAAGCAGCAGGTCGAGGCCGAGAAGGCCCAGGCCGAGGCCGATGCCGGCGAGCAGCGCCGCGCGGCCGATACGCAGCGCAGCCTCAACGAGGCGCAGCGCAGCGAGGATGCGAAGAAGCAGGCCGTGGTCGTCGATGCCCTCGGCGCCGGCCTGGAGCGCCTGACCGAGGGCGATCTGACCTATCGGATCGAGGCCGCGTTCAGCGCAGAATACGTCAAGCTCAAGAACGACTTCAACGCCGCGATGGCGCATCTCGAAGAGACGATGCGTCAGATCGCGACCAACACCGAGAGCATGAAGGCGGGCGCCGGCGAGATCAGCCAGGCGGCCGACGACCTCGCCAGCCGCACCGAGCAGCAGGCCTCTTCGGTGGAGGAGACCGCGACCGCGCTCGACCAGTTGACCGCGACGGTGCGCCAGACCGCCGAGGGTGCGCGTCAGGCCAGTCTCGCCACCACCCAGGTCAAGGGCGAGGCGGAGCAGTCCGGCCAGATCGTGCGCGAGGCGGTTGCCGCCATGAGCGGCATCGAGAAATCATCCGAGGAGATCTCGCAGATCGTCGGCGTCATCGACGAGATCGCCTTCCAGACCAACCTCCTGGCGCTCAACGCCTCGGTCGAGGCGGCGCGTGCCGGCGATGCCGGCAAGGGTTTTGCCGTCGTCGCCTCCGAGGTGCGCGCGCTGGCGCAGCGCTCGGCGGATGCGGCCAAGGAGATCAAGGGCCTGATCACCGCCTCGTCCGTCGAGGTCGAGAAGGGCGTGGCGCTGGTCGGCCAGACCGGAACGGCGCTGGAGCGGATGTCCGGCGAGATCACCCGCGCCACCTCGCTGGTCGCCGAGATCGCCTCGGCCGCACAGGAGCAGGCGACGGGCCTCCAGGAGGTCAACACCGCGGTCAACGAGATGGACCAGGCGACGCAGCAGAACGCCGCCATGGCCGAGCAGTCGACCGCTGCCTCGCAGGCCCTCGCCCAGGAAGCCGACAGGCTGGCGGCGCTGGTCGGGCGCTTCCGTCTCGGCGGCGATGTGGTTGCCTTGAGGACGATGGCGGGCAAAATGGCGCAGGCTGCGGCGCCTGCGCCGCGCCCGGCGCGCGCCGCCGCGCCCGCTTCGAACCATGGCAGCGCCGCGCGCAAGGCCGCCAATGGCGGCGATCGCGGCTGGGAGGAATTTTGAGCACGCCTAGCGAGATCGCCGCGCAGATCGGCTTCGACGATTTCCTCAAGGTCGACATCCGTGTCGGCACCATCGTCGAAGCCGCTCCGTTCCCCGAAGCGCGCAAGCCGGCGATCAAGCTGGTGATCGATTTCGGCGGCACGATCGGCCGCAAGAAATCCTCGGCGCAGATCACCAAGCACTACCGGCCCGAGGACCTCCCAGGCCGGCAGGTGCTGGCGGTGGTCAACTTCCCGCCGCGCCAGATCGGCAAGTTCATGTCGGAGGTGTTGACCCTCGGTGTGCCGGATGCCGATGGCGAGGTCGTGCTGATCGGCCCGTCGCTCGAGGTGCCGATGGGTGGGCGGCTTTACTGAGATAGTGGATCAGGCGGCGCGATCCTGCCGCCAGCTTCCCGTCGCGAGCGTCGTCGGCGCCGGTTCCGGTTCGCCCCAGCGCAAGGGCAAGGCGGCCTTGCGCCGGCAGGCCCGCGTCACCTCGACCTTCAGCAGGCGCCTGGCGCCGTCGATATCAGCCAGCTCCGGGCCGTCCCAGATGAGCTCGGCGACGCCCTGCAATTGCAATACGTCGCCTTTGGCGAAGTCGATGAAGAGCAGGGATGTCGCCGGCTCGCGCAGCAGGTTGCCGAAGGTGTTGAAATAGCTGTTGCCGGCGAAGTCCGGCACGCTCAGCCGGCCGCCTTCGACCCGGACGAAGCCCGGCCTGCCACCGCGATGCGAGATGTCGAGCCCGCTCTCCGAGCCGCTGGCGATGAAGAGCGTATCGGTTTCCGCGATCAGCGCGCTGGCCGCCGCGTCGAGATTGCCGAGTTCTTCGGTGGCGGCAGTCGCCGCGCTTGGCATGATCTCGTGCTGCCGCAGCTGGATATACTTGGCGCAATTGCCGAAGCTCTGGCTTACCGCGACCTTCAGGCCGCTGCCGTCGCGCTCGCTGATGACACCATTGGCGCGGTTGCGTCTTCGGGTACGCAGGTCGAGCCCGAGCAGGCCGATCGGCATGCCGGCGCGCAAGGCGCTATCGGCTGGATCGCCCGGAGCGGGCAGGGCGGCGATATTGAGGGCATTCGGCGTCGGGCTGGTGACGAAGCCTTCCGGGCCGGCAAGGACTGTCGCGATCGGCTTGCCCTGCGCATCGCGCCCGGCCACGAAGAGATAGGGCAGCAGGGCGAAGAAATCGCGGTGCTGGTCCGGCATGAAGCTGCGGATGCCGGCGCCGCGCGAACTCTCGCCGGCGAGCGCCTGCGCCTCCAGCTCGCCTTGATGGAAGGGCGAGGCGTCCATGATCTCAGCCCTTCACGGGAATGGGCGAGGGCGGGATCGGCGTGAAGAAGGGCAGGGCCTCGACGCGCCTGAGCCAGGCCCGCACCGCCGGATAGGCGTCGAGCGGGATGCCGCCTTCGGGGGCATGCGCGACATAGGAATAGCAGGCGAGGTCGGCGAGCGTCGGATGCTCGGCGGCGAGGAAGCTGCGGCCAGTGAGATGCCCATCCATGAAGGGAAGCAGCCGGGCCGCGACACGTTCGGCCCTGACCGGGTCGTCCTCGTAGTTGAACTGGGCGATCATGCGGGCGATCGCCGGCCCGTGCATGACCTCGCCGGCGGCGATCGAGAGCCAGCGCTGGACCTGCGCGGCTGCGACCGGCTCCTGCGGCAGCCAGTCGCTGTCCGGAGCGTAGCGCCGGGCCAGATAGACCAGGATGGCGTTGCTGTCGGCCAAAGTGAGATCGCCGTCCTGCAACACCGGAATCTGGCCGAGCGGGTTGAGCTTGCTCCGGAACGCCTCACTGCGGCGCACATCGGCTGGGGCGGGCACGAAGTCGAAGGCGAGCCCGAGCGCACGCAGCAGCAATTCGACGCGGTGGGTATGGCCCGACAGGGGCGTGCCGTGGAGCGTGATCTTGGCTTGGGTCATCGGGGCCTCGCGGTGATGTCGCGGAAATCTGATTGTTTCAGCCGAATGGCGAAAGCTGGTAGGCTGGCAAATCAGAATTCCGAACGGTGAAATGATCATGGACCGGCTCGACGAGCTCGCCATCTTCGTCGCGATCATCGATACCGGCAGCCTTGCCGGCGCGGCGCGCCAGCTCCGGCGTTCTCGTCCGGCGGTGACGCGGGCGCTGGCGGCGCTGGAGGAGCGCGCCGGCGTCCGGCTGATCGCGCGCACCACGCGTCAGCTCATGGCAACCGAAGCGGGGCGAGAACTGGCTGCCTCCGCCCGCAATATCCTCGCCGAATACGAGGCCTCGCTCTCCGGCGTCACCGCGGCGCCGATGCGCGGCCTGATCAGAATCACCGCGCCGACAGCCTTCGGCCGGCGCCATGTCACGCCGGTCGTCGCCGAATTTCTCGACCTGCATCCTGAAATCCAGATCGAGCTGGTGCTGGCCGACCGCAATCTCGACCTGATCGAGGAGGGCCTGCATCTGGCAGTTCGCATTGGCCCGTTGCCGAGTTCGCGATTGGTCGCACGAAAGGTTGGAGAGGTCAGGCGAGTGCTGGTCGCGGCGCCGGCCTATCTGGAGCGCCGCGGCACGCCGCAGCGACCGGCCGATCTCGCCGGCCACGACACCATCGTCAGCATCGCCGCAGGCCAGAGCCTGGTCTGGCGCTTCGCCGGCGATGCGCGCAACGCGACCGTGCAGGTGGCGCCGCGCCTGATCGTCAACGAGATCGAGTCCGTGCTGATCGCGACGCGCTCCGGCCGCGGACTGGCGCGGGCGCTGTCCTATCAGGTCGCGCCGGACCTGGACGCCGGCACGCTGGTCCGGGTGATGCGGGAGTGGGAGCCGCCGGCCTCGCCGGTCCAGCTCGTCGTGCCGAGCGGGCAGCATCTCCAGCCCAAGGTCCGGGCCTTCCTCGACTTCGCCGCCGGCAGGCTGCAGCAGCTGCCGGTGATCAAGCCGGAGCACTGAGCGGGATCAGCGGAGATCGGCGTGCCGGGCGGCTTCCTCGTGGATCCAGCGGCGAAAGGCCGCGATCGCCGGCCGCTCCGCCACGGTCTCGGGGCAGACGACGTAATACTGATAGGCGCCGGGCAATTGCTGCGGGAACGGGCGCACCAGGCGCCCGGCGTCGAGATAGTCGCCGATCAGGGCGCTGGTCGCGAGTGCGATTCCCTGGCCCGAGGATGCCGCCTGCAAGGCAAGGAAGGTGTGCGAGAAGCGCGCGCCATGCGAGGCGTCGATGTCGTCGACGCCAGCAAAAGCGAGCCATTGCGGCCAGGTCACGTATTTCGGGATGCCCTCGGCCAGCTCGTGCAGCAAGGTGTGATGGCGCAAGTCGGAGGGCTCGCGCAGCGGCCGCTCGGGATCGTTCAGGAGCGAGGCGTTGCAGACCGGAAAGAAGGTCTCGGTCATCAGCAGCTCGGAATGCAGGCCGGTATAAGCGCCCTCGCCATAGCGGACCGCGATGTCGACATCCTCGCGGGCGAAATCGGTGAGATGCAATGAGACCGAGATGCGCACCTCCAGCTCGGGGTGGCGCTGCTTGAGCGCACCGAGCCGTGGAATCAGCCAGCTCAGCGCGAAGCTCGGCATGGTGCTGACCGTCAGGATGTTGGCCGTGTCCGGCCGCAGCGCTCGGGCAGTGGCCTCATCGAGTTGGTCGAGGACCTGCGAGATCGCGGCGGCGTAGCGCTGGCCGAGCGGAGTCAGCGCGATGCCCTTGCTCGGCAGCCGGGTGAAGAGCGGGCGCTGGAGCCAGGCCTCGAGGGTCTTGACCTGCTGGCCGACGGCGCTGGCGGTGACGGCGAGCTCGTCGCCCGCCCGCTCGTAGTTGAGATGCCGTGACGCAGCCTCGAAGGCGCGCAGCGAGGTCAGGGGGGCAGGTGGCGGCGAGACATTGCGTGGCCAAGTTTTGCTTGGGCTGAGGCAAAGAAGTTCTCATTTGCTTCCAGGGTCAGCAAGCCCCAAATTCGCTGGTAGAAACTGGATCAAAGGAGGCCGTGATGCCGGCCGGGACCACCACAGTAAATCTTTCGCTCTCCACCGCTCACCAGGCTCGCGGGCTCGCCGGGCTGTTCCTCCGTTTCGAGGATTGGCTGACGGCGCGGGCCAGCGCCCGGGCGCTCTATCGCATGGACGATGCGGCGCTCCACGACATCGCCCTGTCGCGCAGCGACGTCGAGCGGGTGAACGACAGCGCTCGCAAGGCCCTCTGGCAGCACTGAGCTTTTTCGTCCTCTATACCCCAGTCGTCCCGGACAAGCGGCAAAGCCGCGCCGATCCGGGGCCCATACCTGAACCTTCTTCGGGAGGCTCAGGTATGGGCCCCGGGTCTGCGCTTCGCTTCGCCCGGGGCGACTTGCAGTTGTGCGAGGCGAAAGAGATTCAGACCGGCAGCCGGACCGTCGCGCGCAGCCCGCCGAGCGGCGACTCGCCCAGGATGATGTCGCCGCCATGCGAGCGGGCGATGTTGCGGGCGATGGCGAGGCCCAGGCCCGTGCCGCCGCCGTCGACATTGCGGGCCTCGTCGACCCGGAAGAACGGCTTGAACACGTCCTCGCGCAGCTCCGCCGGGATGCCGGGTCCGTCATCATCGACCATGACGATCAGATAGCGTGCGTCATGCGTGGCGCGGATGGCGATGCGGTCGCCGAAGCGCGCGGCATTCGAGACGAGATTGGTGAGCAGGCGCCGGATCGCGTCGGGACGGACGACCACCAGCGGGTCGCCGACGACGGTGAGCTCGGTCTGGTGATCCTGCCGCTCCGCGTCGGCCTTCAGCGTCTCCAGCAGCGCACGGATATCGGTCTCGACCGGCGCTTCGCCGGCGTCGCCGCGCGCGAAGGCGAGATAGTCCTCCAGCATGCGGCTCATCTCGTCGACATCCTTCTCGAGCGCCTCGAGGTCGGGCGAGCGTTCGAGCAAAGCCAGAGAGAGCTTGAAGCGGGTCAGGATGGTGCGCAGGTCGTGGCTGACCCCGTTCAGCATCATGGTGCGTTCGCCGATCGAGCGCTCGACGCGGCGCTTCATCTCGATGAAGGCGTTGCCGGCGCGGCGGACCTCGCGCGCACCGCGCGGCCGGAAATCGGCGTCGCGGCCCTTGCCGAAGGCCTCGGCGGCATCGGCGAGGCGCAGGATCGGGCGGATCTGGTTGCGCAGGAACAGCACCGCGATGGTAAGCAGGATCAGCGAGGTGCCGATCATCCAGAGCAGGAAGATGTGGCTGTTCGAGGCATAGGCCTGGCTGCGCCGGGTGAGCACCCGCATCACGTCCTTGCCGAGCTTGATCCTGATCTCGATTAGGCTGGAGCGACCGACCGTGTCGAGCCAGAAGGGCCGCTTGACTTGCTGGGCGAGCTCGGCCGAGAGCGCGCTGTCGAGCAGCGAGAAGAAGGGGCGGGTGCCCGGGGCCGGCAGGTCGGTGTCGGGCAGGATCTCGACATCCATGCCGAGCCGCTCCTCGGCAATGCGGCCGAGCACCGTTGCCTGGTCGTCCTGCGGATAGCTCTCGTAGACGTCGATCAGCGTCGCGATCTCGGAAGAGACGGCCGAGGAGAGGCGCTGCGTCACCGTCTGCCAGTGCCGCTCCATGAAGACATAGGCGATGACCGATTGCAGCAGCACGACCGGCGCGATGACGATGACGAGCGCGCGCGGATAGAGCCCCTTGGGCATGATCCGCGCGACCGGGCGCAGCCAGCGGTCGGGCAGGCGCCGAAGCGGCGTGATCGCGGCGGAGAGCGCCGACATGGCCTTGCTGAAAGCCACGCGCAGTTTCGCCAGAGCCCGCGTTGCGCGCGGGACGAGGCGACGCCTGAGCGAAGCGTCGGCCATTCCGGTCAGGTCCTGTCGACGACGAGGCGGTAGCCGATGCCGCGCACGGTCTGGAGATAGAGCGGATCGGCCGGATCGCGCTCGATCTTGCGGCGCAGGCGGTTGATCTGCACGTCGATGGTGCGGTCGTTGACGGCCGAGCCCTGGGCGGCGAGCTGCTCGCGCGGGACATGTTCGCCGGCGCGCTCGGCCAGGGTCGTCAGGATCTCGCGCTCGCGTTCGGTCAGGCGGATCGACTCCTCGCCCTGGCGCAATTCGCCGCGGGCGAGGCCGTAGATGAACGGTCCGAAGCGGACATAATCCGGCCGCATCGGCGCGGTCGGCGCCTCGGGCTGGGCGTTGCGCTTCAGCACATTGCCGAGACGAAGCAGCAATTCGCGTGGCTCGAAGGGCTTGGCGAGATAGTCGTCGACGCCGATCTCCAGGCCGTTGATGCGGTCGCTCGGATCGGCGCGGGCGGTCAGCATCAGGATCGGCACCTGCGAGCTCTGGCGCAGGCGGCGGGCGAAGTCGAAGCCGTTCTCGCCCGGCATCATCACGTCGAGCACCATGGCGTCGAAGACGAGATGGCCGAGCCGAGTGTCGGCATCGTCGGCATTGGCGGCGGTGGTGACGCGGTAGCCATGGTCGCCGAGGAAGCGCGCCAGCAGATCGCGCAGGCGGCGGTCGTCATCGACCACCAGGATATGGGGGGCCTCGTCGGGCACTGGCTTGAGCACGCTGGCCGCCATCTAGACTCCTCGGTTCTGCCCTCGGCGCGGGCCGGCGCGCCGCTGCCTCCCGGGGAGGATAGCACAGCCGGTTCGGCCACAGGCGCGCGCTGCGCCCGGCCACCGATAACATTGTCTAACGGTCTGCAACGCCAACGGCCGAGTGCACGACTTCAATGCTCAACGGGTTGCCTTGCTGAAGGTGACGCCTCGATCGGTGACCTTGAGGCTGAAGCGGCCGCGGCCGGTCGGATTGGCACGGGAATCATTCGGACCGAGGACAGTGCCGACATAGGTGATGATACCCTGGCCGAACTGGACCTGGCGCGGATCGGAGCCGACCGTCTCGTCGGCGCGGCCGACCGGCGTCCAGCGGCCTCCGGCTTCCTTGAAGACGATCGCCATCTGGCTCATCGCATTGCCGGTCTGGTCGTATTGGTAGCTGACGAAGGCGACGGCATGAGGCGTCGGATCATTGCTGAAGCTGCCATGGAACAGGCTGGCATGGCTGGCCGTGTCGATGATCGGGCACTTCTCCTCGCCCTTCTGCGTGTAGCAGGGGATGCGGGTCTGCTTGAGATAGCGGGCGACGCTCTCGGCGGCGGGGCCCTTGAGGCTGCCGGTGACATCCTGTGCCGCAGCCGCGGTCATGAAGCCGATGGCGGCGGCGAAGCCGAAGAGAACCTTGTGCATCGTCGTCCTGTGTCGTCGTCGGAAATCTCACCGCGGTCCGGCGAGTGCGTCCTGCACCTTCTTGCGCTCGGACGGGTCGATCAAGCCCGAGAGGTAGCGTGCGACGATCGCTCCCGCTTCGGGCCCGACCTGGGCTAGCGCGCCGTTGATGCGCTTGCCCTGCAGCTGCGCCAGCCGCACCGCGAGCTCGCGGCCGGCCGAGGTCGCGTGGAGGTGGCGCTGGCGCTTGTCCTGCGTGCCGGTGCGGGACTCGACGAAGCCGGTCTCGACCAGCTCCTTCAGCACCCGGTTCAGGCTCTGCTTGGTGATCTGCAGGATGTCGAGCAATTCGGCGATGGTCAGCCCCGGCCGGCGCTGGACGAAATGCAGCACGCGGTGATGGGCACGGCCGAAGCCGTAATCGGCGAGGATGCGGTCGGGATCGCCGACGAAATCGCGATAGGCGAAGAAGAACAGCTCGATCAGCTCGTAGGGCACGTCGGCGTGTGCGCCCTCGGGCGGGGCGGCAGGCGCTGGTTGCAATACGGGTGTGCTCAACGTCACGCTCATTTTTTATGTCAGCCTTGTTGACATATCTCAGACGTAAGATTACCGGTCAAGCACGCGGGGCGACCGATTATGTCGCAGGCGCCGCTTCCGGCGCAGCATAGATACCGCGCTTGCACGCCCTTCCGGCCTGTGGCGGAGTGCTGGCAAGAAGAGCATCTGGAGGACTGTACCATGTCTGTCATTCCTTTCGACCAGCGCGACGGCGTCATCTGGTTCGACGGCAAGCTCGTGCCGTGGAAGGAGGCCAAGGTGCACGTACTCACCCACGGCCTGCATTACGGCTCCTGCATCTTCGAGGGCGAGCGGGCCTATGACGGCGTGATCTACAAGTGCACCGAGCACTCGCAGCGCCTGCACAAATCGGCCGAGATCATGGATTTCACGATCCCCTATTCGGTCGCCGAGATCGACGCCGCGAAATATCTCTGCCTCAAGGAAAACGGCCTGAAGGACGCCTATGTCCGCCCGGTCGCCTGGCGCGGCTCGGAGATGATGGCGGTCTCGGGCATGAACAATACCATCCACACGGCGATCGCGGTGTGGGAGTGGCCGAGCATGTTCGACATGGCGCAGAAGCTGAAGGGCGTGCGCCTCGACCTCGCCGAGTATCGCCGGCCCGACCCGGCCTGCGCGCCGGTCCACGCCAAGGCGGCGGGACTCTACATGATCTGCTCGCTCTCCAAGCACAAGGCGGAGCGCGCCGGCTATGCCGATGCGATGATGCTCGACTGGGAAGGCAATGTCGCCGAATGCACCGGCGCCAACATCTTCTTCATCAAGGACGGCGTGATCCACACCCCGCTGGCCGACCGCTTCCTCAACGGCATCACCCGCCAGTCGGTGATCGACCTGTGCAAGAAGCGCGGCTTCGAGGTGGTCGAGCGCCGCATCCGGCCGGAGGAGATGGCAGGCTTCAGCGAGTGCTTCATCACCGGCTCGGCCGCCGAGGTGACGCTGGTCTCCGAAATCGGTCCCTACAAGTTCACTACCGGCAATATGGGCAAGGTGATCATGGAGGACTATTCGGACGAGGTCCGGCAGGGGGCCAGGGCCGCGGCCTAGTCAAACTTGCTACGCCCGTCATCCCGAAGCGGCCTTTGGTCGTCCGGGATGACGGCAAATCGCTTGGTCCGAAAGCCGGGCCGCGCAGCACGATCGAAATGCCACAGAGGCGGCTCGACAGATCGGCGAGCGCTCTGCCGCCTTGACCGTGGCCGGCCCCGTCGCCATCGTGACGGCAGCTGACTCCTCCCCGCACGAGGCCCCCATGCGCCGCGTTTCCCTTCTGCCCGCCCTCGCAACCGCGATCTGCCTGACCGGCCTCTCCGCCCAGGCGGCGGGCGGGCGCTACGTCAATCCCGTCGACAAGGCGGAAGAGCGCATCATCCCGATGTACGGCAACCTGCCGGCCTGCGAGGATCCGGCCGTGCTCGGCGCGATCACCAGCCGCTTCAATTCGCGCGAGGCCAGTTTCTGGGGGCCGCTGCAGGCGGTCAGCTTCGACCGTGTCCAGCCGATCGCCTGGCGCCCGTGGGGCGAGGATTTCATCCCGCGCCGCTTCTGCACGGCCCGCGTGCTGACCAATGACGGCGTGCTGCGGCGGGTCGACTATTCGGTGCGCGAGAATCTCGGCCTGTTCGGCTACACTTGGAACGTCAATTGGTGCGTCTCGGGGCTCGACCGTCACCGTTCCTACGCGCCTGATTGCAAGATGGCCCGCCCCTGAACCGGGCGTGGCCATGCGACTGAAGCGAATCGCTGCCGGCCTGTTGGCCTTCTGCGCACTCGGCGGCGTAGCTTCGGCGCAGGGGCGCTATGATCGCGGCGGCACGCCGGGCGAGTTCGATTTCTACGTGCTCGCGCTCTCCTGGTCGCCCGGCTTCTGCGAGATCGAGGGCGACCGGCGCAATCGCGAGCAATGCGCGCCCGGCGCCAATCTCGGCTTCGTCGTGCATGGGCTCTGGCCGCAATATGAGCGCGGCTTTCCGAGCGATTGCGGCCCGTCGGGCCGCAGCCCGACGCGCATGGCGATGGACCAGGCCGCGGGCCTGTTCCCGTCCGAGGGCCTCGCCCGCTACCAGTGGCGCAAGCATGGCAGCTGCTCCGGCTCGAGCCCGGCCGACTATTTCGCCGACGTCCGCCGTGCCCGCGAGAAGATCAAGATTCCGCCGGCGCTGGCGAGCGTCGACAGCGAGCGCAGCTGGACCGCGCTCGACCTCGAGCGCGCCTTCGTCGATGCCAATCCCGGCTTGCGCACCGACATGATGTCGGTCTCCTGCCGGCGCGGCGTGCTGGAGGAGGTGCGCATCTGCTTCAGCAAGGATCTGCGCGGCTTCCGCAGCTGCGGCGAGGTCGACCGGTCAGGCTGCCGCGCGCGCGATTTCCGCGTCAACGCGATCCGCTAGAGCATTTTCGAGCGAAGTGGACACCGGCTCGCGTGAAAAAAATGCGTCAAAATAAAGAGATCGGGCGTTTCCGCGTTTCAGGGAAACGCGGAAACGCCGCAAGCCGATGAACTACCGCCACGGTTTCCACGCCGGCAACTTTGCCGATGTGCTCAAGCATGTCGTGCTGATGCGCGTGCTCACGCATCTCAACGCCAAGGACAAGCCCTGGCGCGTGATCGACACTCATGCCGGCGCCGGCCGCTACGATCTCGGCTCCGAGGAGGCGCTGAAGACCCATGAATGGCGCGACGGCGTTGCGCGGCTCGAACAGGCGCCGCTCGCGCCGCAGGTCGAGGACCTGCTGAAACCCTGGCGCGAGGCGCTGGTCGCCGCCCGCAGCCGTCATGGCAGCGAGACCTATCCCGGCTCGCCCTGGCTCTGCCGCCATGCGATGCGGGCGAACGACCGGTTGATCGCCGCCGAGCTGCACGAGAACACCTATCGCAAGCTTGCACAGTCGCTCGGCCGCGATGAGCGTTGCAAGGCGCTCGAAATCGACGGCTGGACGGCGCTGCGCGCCAATGTCCCACCCAAGGAACGCCGCGGCCTCGTCCTGATCGACCCGCCCTTCGAAGAGAAGGACGAGTTCGCGACGCTCGCTGCCGAGTTCATCGCCGCGCACCGCAAATGGCCGACGGGGATTTACGCTCTCTGGTATCCGATCAAGGACGAGCGGGCAGTGGCAGCCCTGCTCGATTCGATTCTCGATGCCGGCATCGGTCGGCTGCTCCGGCTGGAGATCGACGTCGATCGCCCCGATGCCGCCGGTGGCCTGAGCGCGACCGGGATGCTCCTCGTCAATCCGCCCTGGCTGCTGGCCCAGGAGGCCGAAATCCTGCTGCCGGCCCTGTGCGAGCGGCTCGCCCAGGGGCCGCGCCCGCGCTATCGCTGCGAGGCGATCCGCCCCGACGGCTGATTGCTCATTCCGTCAATCCGAAGGCTGCACCGATGCTGATCCTGCGCTCCTCCCCAACCTCGCCCTTCGGCCGCAAGGTCAGGATCGCCATCGCCGAGCTCGGGCTGGAGGAACGGATCGAGGTGGTGCCGGCCGACACCAATGACCCCACGGAATCGCTGCGCCGCCAGAATCCGCTCGGCAAGGTTCCGACCCTGGTGTTCGAGGATGGCTCGACCCTGTTCGATTCGCGGGTGATCGTCGAATATCTCGACCATCTCGCCGGCGGCGGCCGGCTCTTCCCGGCAGCGGAGGCGCGCTTCGCACAGTTGCGTTTGCAGGCGCTAGCCGACGGCATCTGCGATGCCGGGTTGCTGCAGGTCTATGAGGTTCGCTTGCGGGCTCCCGAGATGCGCAGCCCGGTCTGGACGGAGAACCAAGCCGGCAAGATCGCTCGTGCCCTGGCGGCGCTCGAAGCCGCACCGCCGGCCTATGACCGCCCGCGCATCGGCGAGATCGCGCTCGCCTGCGCTCTCGGCTATCTCGATTTGCGGTTCGACGGGGCATGGCGCGCCGATCATCCGGCCCTCGTCGCCTGGCTCGACGGTTTCGCGGACAAGGTGCCGGCCTTCGAAGCGACGCGCTTCAAGGGGTAAGCGCCCGCTCGATCGGGCTCGACTGGCGGATTCGCAAAGAGTGCGCAGCTCGTCGGAGCCGGCCTTCAACCTGAAAGACAACAAAAAACCCGGTGGCCGAAGCCACCGGGTCCGTTCTGTCTCCGAGAGGAGAAAATCAGAACTTGTAGCTGAGGCGGGCGCGGACCAGCGAGAAGTCCGTGCTGACCTTGTCGGCGCCGTTGAAGACCTTCTTGTCGCCGAGGTCGACGTAGAGGTACTCGACACCAGCCACCAGGTTGTTGGTGATGGCGTACTCGACGCCGCCGCCGACGGTCCAGCCGGTGTGGGTGTTGTCGTCCGAGTTCAGGCCGTTGATGGTCACGCCGGGGGCGAGGGTGGTCTTGACGCTGCCGTAAGCGAGACCGCCGGTGACGTAGGGCAGGAACCGGTCGAAGGCGAAGCCGACGCGGCCGCGGACGGTGCCGAACCACTCGGTCTTGCCTTCGCTGACGATGCCCAGGCCAGCAAAGCTCGGGCCAGCCTTCAGGTCAGCGCCCTGGAAGTCGGCTTCAACGCCGAGGACGACCTGGCCGAGCTGGTAGTTGTAGCCGATCTGGCCACCACCGACGAAGCCGTCGAGATCGCCGAAGGCGTTGACGCCACGCGACTTCATGTTGCCGAAGCCCCAGCCGGCGTTGGCACCGACGTAGAAGCCGGTCCAGGTGAAGGCCGGAACGTAAACCGGAGCAACGACCGGGCCCTTACGGCTCGGCAGGTCGGCAGCGGAGGCAGCGCCGGCAGCGATGAGGCCGAGGGCCGCAACGCCCGAAAGCAGATACTTCTTCATGACAAACTCCTTAGTCATCGTATTTCCCGGCGCTGGCCGGCGGGTGATCCCAGTAGCCTCGTTATAAGGCAGGTTGCGGGCCGTGTCTGTTGCGGCAAGAACACATCTGCAGGTCAGACCGAGGCGAAATTGCGGCACGATCCGGAACAAGCAAGGCATATTGGTCAATTCCGGTTAGCCTTTGTTAAGACAGTGTGAATTGCCTAACCGAATACTAACGCAACGGCAGCGACTACGGACCGCGACCACATAATCGCCTGGATCGGCTTTTGGTTCCCTCGCCGGTGCAGTTCCGTCATGCGCCGGCTGCTTGCAGGCCGCGGCGACGCGTGCTTTAGCCGACTGGCCCCGCCTTTCCCGTCGAGACCTGCGTGCCACCGCTTTCGATCTTCATCATCGCGCGCGACGAAGCCGACCGCATCGGACGGACCATAGCCGCTGTCCGTGCGCTCAGCGATGACATCGTCGTGATCGATTCCGGCTCGACCGACGGCACTCAGGACGTCGCCATGAATCTCGGCGCGCGCGTGATCGAACGCGGCTGGCCGGGCTACGGCCCGCAGAAGCGCTTTGCCGAGGAGCAGTGCCGCCATCCCTGGTTGCTCAATCTCGATGCAGACGAGGTGACGCCGCCCGAACTTGTCGCCGAGATCGCCGGGCTGTTCGCCAAGGGGGAGCCGGCTTGCGACGCCTATCGGCTGCGCATCGCCGAGATATTCCCGGGGGAGGGCGCGCCGCACCGCTTCGCTTATGCGCTCTCGCCGGTTCGTCTCTACCGCGCCGACAAGGGGCGCTACTCGCCGTCGCCGGTGCATGACCGTGTCGACCTTGCGCCGGATGCGCGCGTCGGCAAGCTCAAGGGCACGATCCATCATTATTCGGTGCGCTCGCTCGGCGAGCAGATGGCCAAGCTCAACGCCTATAGCGATGCGCAGGCCGACGACCTCGACGCGCGCGGCGAGACTCTCTCGGTCTTCCGCCTCGTCGCCGAGTTTCCGGCGAACTTCATCAAGGCCTATATCGGGCGGCGTCACATGCTGCGCGGAGTCTACGGCTTCATGACCGCGATGAACTACGCCTTCTATCGCTATCTGCGCGTCGCCAAGCACTGGGAGCGCCGGCTCCGGCGCCGCAGCGCCCGCACCAACGGCGATCGGCACGGTGGCTGAGGTCGCCCTCGTCACCGGCGGCGCGCGGCGCATCGGCCGCGCCATCGTCCAGCGCCTGGCCGAGGCGGGCTACGCGGTCGCGATCCACTGCAACAGCTCGCGCACCGAAGCGCTCGCCTTGGCGGACGAGATCGGCGCGGCGGGTGGGCAGGCCCATGTCGTCGTCGCCGACCTGGTCGATCCTGCCGCCGTCGAGCGGATCGTGCCGGAGGCCGAGGCCGCGCTGGGGCCGGTCAGCCTGCTCGTCAACAGCGCCTCGAGCTTCCTGGTCGACGACCTGATGGCACTGGACGTGCCGACCTGGAACCGCCAGTTCTCGATCAACCTGCGGGCGCCCTCGGTGCTCGCCGGGGCGATGGCGAATCGCCTGCCGGCGGATCGCCAGGGTGCGATCGTCAACATCGTCGATCAGCGCGTCTGGAAGCTGACGCCGCAATATTACTCCTACACGCTGACCAAGGCAGCGTTGCTGACGGCGACGACGACGATGGCGCAGGCGCTGGCGCCGCGCATCCGGGTCAATGCCGTCGGCCCGGGTCCGACCTTCGCCAACCCGCATGACGGCGAGACGCTGCTGGCGGCCGAAGCAGGCGGCACGCCGCTCGGCCGCAAGGTCGAGGCCGGCGACATCGCCGAGGCGGTGCTCTATCTGGCGCGAGCCAGGGCGATCACCGGCCAGATGATCGCGGTCGACGCCGGCCAGCACATCGCCTGGCGCACCCCCGACATCGTCGATTGAGACTGGCTCAGGCCGTCGCGTCGCTGCGATAGGCCGCCCGGCCGCTGGCGAGCGCATCGGCCAGGAGGTCGAGCCGGTCCTGGCCCCAGAAGATCTCGCCGTCCAGCACATAGCTCGGGGCGCCGAAGACGCCCGCCTCGACCGCCTCCGCGATCGCTGCCTGATAGGCCTGCCCGATCGCTTCGCTTCCGGCTGCCTCGATCAGGCCCGTGGCATCGAGCCCGGCTCTCTCTGTCGCTGCGAGCACCAGTTCCGGCCGCGACATGTCCTGCTCGCGCGCCCAGACATCGGCCAGCACCTCGCCGATGAAGCCCGCCGGGTCTTTGCCGCGCGCGACGATCGCCAGAACGATCCTGTCTGCCAGCGACACGTCATAGGGGAAGAATTTCGGGAACAGCGTCAGCGGCAGGCCGCGTCTGGCGCGCCAGCGCTGCAGCTCGAGCAGGCGATAACGTTGCCGCACCGGATGGCGTTTCGGCAGCGGCAGGCCGCCGGTCTCGTCGAAGACCGAGCGCAGCGGCGTCGGTCGATAGCGGACAGTGAGAGCGTGCTTTTCTGCCAGCTCGATGAAGGCGCCGTGGCCGAGATAGGTCCAGGGCGAAAGCAGCGTGAAATAATAGTCGATCGGGCGGGACATCGGAGACCTCAGGCAAGCAGCGGCCGCAGCCTGCCGCTGGCGGCGCACTCCCGCAAGCCAACCCGCCGTCAATTGTCGTGATCGTTCCGATCAGGAGGATCGCGCCGCCGCCGGAGCGGCAGCGCCGTTGCCGAAGGATCAGGCAGCCGCCTTGTTCTTGATGGCGCCGATGATCGCGGTGAGGATCGCCCCACCGGCGCCGCCGCTGATGAGGTTGGTGAGGATACCGCCGACGCTGAGATTGCCGCCCATCGCCGCAGCCGAGATCGCCGGCAACACGATGGGAATGAGCTGACCGAGTACGCCGCCGCCGACCAGGCCTGCGATGGTGTTGCCTATGGTACCTATGTCGAAAGTCGGCGAGGCTTTGCCTGCCGCATTGCCACCGATCGCGCCTGCGACCAGGTTCATCAGGATTTGTTCCATGTTCAATCCCTCAGCCAAGGTGGATGGCGGAGAGAGGATGCGCCTGCGTCAAAATGTACGCAACTCGACATCGACTGAAGCCGGAACTGCAACGCGACGTTGCGCGGAGTTAACCACCGGAATCGTCACGCGTTTTACCGTGTCGGCCGGTTCGAGCGGGATTCAGCCGAGCGCGATCGCCGAGATCAACCGCCCGTAATCGGCCTCCTGCCGGTGAGTCGTACGCCGATAGCTGTAAAAGCGCGCCTCGTCGCCATAGGTGCACAGGCCGAGATCGTAGAAGCGGCCGATGCCGGCCTCCTGCGCGCGATGGGTAATGAAGGCCGGCAGGTCGAACATCGCATGGGCGGGCCGCTCGGAGGCATGGAAGAAGCGTGAGAAGGTGACGTTCTCGCCCTTGAAGCGCTCGATGAACTCAGGGCCGACCTCATAGGCGGCGGCGCTGATCGTCGGGCCCAGCACGGCGATGATCCGCTCGCGCCTGGCGCCGAGCTTCTCCATCTCGGTCACGGTCGCGCCGATCACGCCGGTGAAGGCGCCCTTCCAGCCGGCATGGGCCGCGCCGATCACGCCGGCTTCGGAATCGGCGAACAGAATCGGGCCGCAATCGGCGGTCGAGACGCCGAGCGCGACGCCATGCGCGATCGTGACCATCGCGTCGGCCTTGGGCCGTTCCGCCGGCCAGGGACCGGTGACCACGGCGACATCCGGCGAATGGACCTGGTGGACGCTGACCAGCTGGTCGCGCTCGACGCCCATGTGCTGGGCCATGCGGGCGCGGTTCTCGGCGATATGGCTCTGGTCGTCGTTCGAGCCGAGCCCGCCGTTCAGCGAGGCGTAGATCCCGCCGGAGACGCCGCCTTCGCGGGTGAAGAAGGCGTGGCGGATGCCGGGTTCGTGGGCGAGGTCGGGGGAGGTGATGAACATGGCGGCGCGTCCGTTCTGCAAGTCAGCCCTGCTCTGGCAGGCGATGTAGGTCAAATCCAGGCAGGAGCGGCAGGTTCCGGTCGGCAACGGCCAGCACCTTGAAGAGCTCGCCCATCGCCGTCGGTCCGGTCTCGATCAGGCGCTGGACCCCGCCGGCAAGACTCTCCGCCTGTGCCGGCGTGGCGCGGCGGGAGAGGGCCTCGAACCGCTGCTGCAGCCCCAGCGCCAGCAAGAAATCGCGCTGGGTGACAGGGCCATGCGCCGCAGCCCCTGCGGAGAGCCCTGCCTGCGCCATCCGGGCGAAATCGACATGGACGGTGAGGTCGGCATCGCCGGGTTCGGCCAGCACATCGACAAAAACGTGACGCTTCAGTGCCTGGAGCGTCTCGCCGAAGCCGGAGCCGGCCGGGCCGTAATCGATGAACAAGCCGGCGCCACCCTCGGCCGCGACATGGCGGGCGATGGCCGCGATCACTTCCAGCGCGGCAGTGGGCCGTTCAAATACGGTGCCGACAGGGGACGCGTCTCCCTTCTCCCCTTGTGGGAGAAGGTGGCCCGAAGGGCCGGATGAGGGGTCGCTCAGGTTGAAATCGTTGGCGGCTTTTTCAATCGTGATACGAGCAGCGTCGCGCGACCCCTCACCCCAGCCCTCTCCCGCAAGGGGAGAGGGAGCATGTGGAGCCAAGCCGAAAGCGAGCCGGCCCTCGTCATCCAATCCCACCAGCCGCTCGCGCCAGCCTTCCGGTGTGCGCACGAACTGGTCGAGCGGCAGCGCGTCGAGGAACTCGTTGGCGACGATGATCGCTGGGCCTTCAAGCGCCTGGTCGATCCGGTCATGCCAATGTGGCGTCGCACCGCTCGCGGCCAGCGTCTGTCTCTGCCGCTCGCGCAGCACCGGGCTCATCTCGACCAGATGGACCGACAGCGCTTCGCGAAAACCGGGCAAGGCCCGGGCCGCTCGCAGCATGTCCTGCATCAGCGTGCCGCGTCCCGGGCCGAGTTCGACGAGGCGGATGGACGCCGGCGCGCCCATCGCCTGCCAGACGCTCGCGGCCCAGAGCCCGATCAATTCGCCGAAGACCTGGCTGATCTCGGGGGCGGTGGTGAAGTCTCCGTCGGTGCCGAACGGGTCCTGCTTCATGTAGTAGCCATGCCGGGGATGGCCGAGGCAGAGCGCCATGTAGCGCGAGACGCTGAGCGGCCCGTCCTGGCGGATCAGCTCCGCGAGTTCCTGCGCCAGGAGGCTCACGCTGCAGCCGGCTCCTTGCGCCGCAGGACGAGGACGAGACCGGCGAGGAACAGCGGCGCCGACAGCACCATGCCCATGGTCAGCCAGCCCGTCCCGAACAGGAAGCCGAGCTGCGGATCGGGCTCGCGGAAGAACTCGCAGGTGGTGCGGGCGATGGCGTAGCCCATGCCGAACAGGCCGGCGACGAGGCCCGGCCGCTTCAGCCCGCCCAGGCGCACCAGGATCATCAGCAGCACCAGCAGGAGCAGCCCCTCGCTGAACGCTTCATAAAGCTGGCTCGGATGGCGCGGCACCGGGCCGCCATGCGGGAAGACGATCGCCCAGGGCACATCCGGCGCCGGCCGGCCCCAGAGCTCGCCATTGACGAAATTGGCGATGCGGCCGAGGAACAGGCCGATCGGCGCCACCGCGGCGCCGAGATCGAGGGCCGAGAGCGGCGGATAGCCGCGCCTGATGGCGAAGACCCACAGGCCCATCGCGGCGCCGACGAGTCCGCCATGGAAGGACATGCCGCCCTTCCAGACCGCGAAGATCTCCAGCGGATTGGCGAGATATTCGGGCAGATTATAGAACAGCACGAAGCCGAGCCGGCCGCCGATGACGACGCCGAGCGCGGCGAACAGCAGGAAATCGTCGAGCGAATCGACCTCCGGCCGCCTGCGTCCGCCCCAAAGTGCCTCGGTCGCCGCGAGCTTGCGCGCATACCACCAGCCGCCGAGCAGGCCGACGACATAGGCAAGCCCGTACCATTTGATCGAGAGCGGGCCGAGCTGCAGCGCGACGGGATCAATCACCGGAAAGGGGAGGGCGAAGACGGGCATGGGCGAGGGGTCCGGATTGCGCACTGCGGTGATGCAGGGCGCGCGGTGCCCGGGTCAAGAGGTCAGAGAGCCGCGCTTAGGCGCGGCCGCGTACCTGAGCCTCTGCGAGCAGCGGCTCGCCGTCCAGTTCCGGCGAAGCTGGCGGCAGGTCCGTCGGCAGGTGGTGATTGATCGTCATGACGAGTTCTTCGAAGCCATTGTCATACGGTGAAAAGCGCAGGCGCGGCCCCTCGAAGGAAGATATCCAGAGATAGCCGGTCCATTCGACGCCGACGCGGGCGAGTTCATGCCAGCTCATTGAGATCAACCGCCCTGAGATCGTCCGGCGTTCGATGCGCTCGCGGTTCCAGCGCACATGCTCGATCAGGGCGCTGGCGGCAAGAAACAGGGTCAGGCCGGCGAAGGCGCTGGTGAACAGCAGTCCCGAGGTTCGATCCACGCGCTCGCCCCAGACCACCAGCGTCGCCACGGCAGTGATCAGCAGGCCCGAGAACAGAGCGAGCCAGACATAGGGCCCTGGCGTCAGGCAGCGCCATTCGCCATGCCGCGATGCCCGCCGGCGCTGGAAGCAGACGCATAGAGCGGTTACGGCCATGAAGGCCGGAATGAACAATGCGGCCTTCACAAGCCAATCGACAGCCATGGCGTGATCTCGGACGAAGCGAAGAAGCCTTCTACCGCGCCTTGCAGGTCGCCCGAAGCGCAGCCTCCCGGGATGGCAAAGGATTCCTTGCCCGATTCCTGGCGCAATGCAGCGCGGAATCCTTCGGTCGGAACCGTAGCGTGCGTGCTCTGGCCTGCTCAAACCGCCTGATAACCTGCGGCCTGCAAAGCAGGAGAATCCGATGAAGCGAGAGATCATTCGCGTCGAGCCGTTCTCGACCTGGGGCGAGCGCCTGAAAGTGCCGTTCTCGCCGATGGTCCGCCATGGCGACACCCTTTACGTCTCGGGCATGCCCCCCTTCGATCCCGCAACCGGCGAGATCGTCCAGGCGCCGATCGATCGCCAGACGGAGCTCGTGCTGGAGCAGATGAAGCTCTGTCTCGAAACCGCCGGCTCATCGCTGGCGAATGTGCTGAAATGCAATGTCTATTGCACGTCCCCGGACAAGTTCGCCGCCGTCAACGCTGTCTATGCCCGCTATTTCCCCAAGGACCCGCCAGCCCGCATTTTTCTCTGCGTGCCGGTCTGGTTCGGACCTTTCGACATCGAGATCGACTGCATCGCCGCGGCCTGAAATACGGTCACTGCTCATAACGGCGCTCCTGACATGAGTAGCGCCTTCATCTCAGCAATAAGGCACATCGCTTACCCAGGGCATTCTCTGGGAACTTGAAACTCGGCGCGATACGGACCTCCGCCAGCGCCGAAATTGGAGATGCATTCCCGACGTTCGACGGGGCTATAGAATCGGTATTTGCCCTCCCGATCCATGCCGACTGCACCAAGATAGGTCCATTTGGAGGAGTCGAAGTGACGATACTCTGCGAATTCGGCTAACCGGGGTGGCGTAGCTTCCCGGACTTCCACTGCAGAGCAGCAGCCGCCTCCACCGATCACGATGACAAAATTTTCGGGGGTTACATACAGATTTGCATGGGTGGCGGGTCCCCAGTCCGTCCACATCTTGGTCCTGGCCTCGCCGCGGTCATTTTTGACCGACAGTTCGTAACGGCCTTCAACACCATCCGACCAAATCTCGAAATGAGCAGTCGTACCCGGATAGGGCAGCGCAACGGCAACTTCCCTGACTACGCTCTCGCCGCAACCGGTAAGAGCAAGCACGAGGATTGCAAAAAGGGGCCATCCAAAGATCGTCATCGGTGATGCGTCATCCAAGCCATTCGCCCGACCACTCCTGACATGACGAAGCGGCTGCGGCATCCTACATGCAGGTCATGAATCGCGAACGCCCAGACGAATTGCCGGAAGAAGAGTTCGAGGACGAGGAGGAGCTGTCTTCCACGCCCGAGCCTGCGCTCGATCTCCGCGAGGCTGCCCCCGGCGCGCTCAAGGCCGGCGTCGAGGTGATCGCCGACTTCGCCAGGCACCTGCCGAATCGGCCGGGCGTCTACCGGATGTTCGATCGCGCCGGCGAGGTGCTCTATGTCGGCAAGGCCAAGAGCCTGAAGAACCGGGTGACGGCCTATGCCCGCGGCATGGCGCATACCAACGCCGTGGCGCGGATGATCGCCGAAACCGCCAACATGGAGTTCGTCACCACCGGCACCGAGACCGAGGCGCTGCTGCTCGAATCGAACCTGATCAAGCAGCTGCGGCCGCGCTACAACGTCCTGCTGCGCGACGACAAATCCTTCCCCTACATCTTTCTCTCCGGCGATCATCCGGCGCCGCAGATCGCCAAGCACAGGGGCTCGCGCCAGCGCAAGGGCGATTATTTCGGCCCCTTCGCCTCGGTCTGGGCGGTGGAGCGCACCATCGACGCCCTGCAGAAGGCGTTCCTGCTGCGCTCCTGCTCGGACAGCTATTACGAGAACCGGACGCGTCCCTGCCTGCTCTTCCAGATCAAGCGCTGCTCCGGCCCCTGCACCGGCGAGATCTCGCATAGCGACTATCAGGGCCTCGCCGACCAGGCGCGCGCCTTCCTCTCCGGCCGCTCCTCGGCGGTGAAGCAGCTGCTCTCCGAGCGCATGCAGGCGGCGGCCGAGGAGCTCGAATTCGAGAAGGCGGCGCGCTATCGCGACCGGCTGGCGGCGCTCTCGGCCGTGCAGGCCGGGCAGGACATCAACACGCAAGGAGTCGAGGAGGCCGACGTCTTCGCCATCGACGAGCAGGCCGGGCAATTCTGCGTCGAGATCTTCTTCTTCCGCAACAAGCAGAACTGGGGCAATCGTGCGCTCTTCCCGCGCGCCGACAAGAGCCTGACGCCGGCCGAAGTGCTCGCTTCCGTCGTCACCCAGTTCTACGACGACAAGCCGCCGCCAAGGCTCGTCCTGCTCTCGCATGAGTTGGCGGAGAGCGAGCTGATCGCGCAGGCGCTTTGCGAGCGCGCCGGCCGCAAGGTCGAGCTGGCGACGCCCAAGCGCGGCGAGCGGCGCGACCTCGTCGCCCATGCCCAGAAGAACGCGCATGAGGCGCTCGCCCGCAAGCTTGCCGACAGCGCCGGCCAGCAGAGCCTGCTCAACGCGCTGGGGCAGGCATTCGGCCTGGAGAAGGCGCCGCGCCGGGTCGAGGTCTACGACAACTCGCACATCATGGGCACCAACGCCGTCGGCGGCATGATCGTCGCCGGGCGGGACGGCTTCATGAAGAGCCATTACCGCACCTTCAACATCTCGGCCGACACCATCGCCGGCGACGATTTCGGCATGATGCGCGAGGTGCTGAAGCGGCGGTTCTCAAGGCTGGCGAAGGAGAGTGGAGCGGCGGCCGAGGCACCCGGGCTGGCTCAAGCGGAGTTCAGCGACCAGCCTGATACTGTTGCGGAAGATCTCGGGGGGGCGAGTCCTTCTCCCGCTACCATCACTGCCGCAGAGGTCGCCGGGGCGGGCCCGGACTTGCCCGAAGACGACTCAGCCTTCCCCTCCCGCCCCGATCTCGTCATCGTCGACGGCGGCAAGGGGCAGTTCGAGGCCGCCCGCAAGATCATGGCCGAATGCGGCGTCACCGACATCGCGCTGGTTGCGATCGCCAAGGGCGAGGACCGCAACGCCATGCGCGAGACCTTCTTCATGGTCGGCAAGGAGCCGTTCAAGCTGCCGCCGCGCGATCCGGCCCTGTTCTTCATCCAGCGCCTGCGCGACGAGGCCCACCGCTTCGCCATCGGCACCCACCGCGCCAAGCGCAAGCGCGACATCAAGACCAATCCACTCGACGAGATTCCGGGTATCGGCCCCTCGCGCAAACGGGCGCTATTGCTGCATTTCGGCACGGTGAAGGCGATCCAGCGCGCCAAGCTCGACGACCTGATGAAGACGCCCGGCGTCAACGCCGCCACCGCCAAGGCGGTCCATGCCCATTTCCATGAGCATTGATCGGAATGGCGGGGTCACACTCTTGCGTGTTGACGCTGTCATGAAGGCGCTGTTTTGGTGGGTGTCGTGACGAGTCTCAACGAAGCCATCCGCCGCCGGGGACCTTGGTCCCTGCCGAACCTGCTCACCTATGGCCGGATCATCGCGATTCCGGCGCTGGTGGCGCTGCTGTTCTGGCCTTGGGACGACTGGGCCCGCTGGACGGCGCTGGGAATCTACGTCGTCGCTGCCGTCACCGATTATCTCGACGGCTGGCTCGCCCGCAGCTGGGGCCAACAATCGGCGATCGGGCGCATGCTCGACCCGATCGCAGACAAGCTCCTTGTCTGCGCGCTGCTGCTGATGCTGGTCCACACCGAGACGATCAAGGGCTGGGCGATCTGGGCGGCGATCGTCATCCTCTGCCGCGAGATCCTGGTCTCGGGCCTGCGCGAGTTCCTGGCCGAGCTGAAGGTCAGCGTGCCCGTCAGCAAGGTCGCCAAGTACAAGACCACGGCGCAGCTGTTCGCGCTCGGCTTCCTCGTCGCCGGCCCCGCCGGGGACAAGGTCCTGCCGCACAATACCCAGATCGGACTTGTGATGCTGTGGATCGCAGCGCTGCTGACGATCTATACCGGCTGGGACTACCTGAATTCCGGCATCCGCCATCTCGTCGAGGAGGACGAGCGCGCGTCATGAGCACGGCCACTGTCGAACCTGCCAGCCTGCGGCTGGTCTATTTCGCCTGGGTGCGCGAGCGTGTCGGCCTCACCGAGGAAACCGTCACGCCGCCGGCCGGTACCGCGACCATCGCCGATCTCGTGCGCTGGCTGAAGACGCGTGGCGAGGGCTATGAGCTCGCCTTCGAGAACGAGGCGGTCGTGCGCGCCGCCATCGACCAGACCCATGCCAAGCCCGCGGCGGCGATCACAGGTGCCCGCGAGATCGCCTTCTTCCCGCCGATGACCGGCGGCTGAGCCGGCGCCATGACGCCGCTCGTCCGCATCCAGCGCGAGGATTTCGACATCGGCGCCGAGATCGCGGCGCTGACCCGCGGCAACGCCAATATCGGCGCCGTAGTCTCCTTCGCCGGCCTCTGCCGCGACGAGAGCGGCCGGCTCGCGGCGCTCGAGCTCGAACACTATCCAGGGATGGCCGAGGCAGAGATCGGGCGCGTCGCTGCCGAGGCTGCCGGGCGCTGGCCGCTCTCCGGCCTGCTCGCCATCCATCGCTTTGGCCTGATCAGGCCGAGCGAGCAGATCGTGCTGGTCATCGCCGCGTCGAGCCATCGGCGCGAGGCTTTCGAGGCCGCCGATTTCCTGATGGACTATCTCAAGACCCGCGCCCCGTTCTGGAAGCGCGAGCATCTCGCCGACGGCACGCTCGGCGGCTGGGTCGAAGCCAAGGCGGATGACGACGATGCGGCACAGCGCTGGGAACAGATATCCTGATCGGGTGAGATCGCTCGTTGCGGGGAGCGCGCTGGCCATGCTGCCGGCGCTCGCTTTGGCCGCGATGCCGGAGCCGAAAGGCTTCCGCGACTGGATGGCCGGCTGCGACAATCTCAGGACCTGCGCGGCGCTCTCCGTCCCCTCCGACGGCATCGACACGATCGCCTATCTGCGCCTGGAGCGTCCGGCCGGGCCGGAGGGGGCTGCCAAGCTGATCATGCGCCTGAGCGGCGAATGGCAGAAGCCACCCTTGTCCGTCGACCTCAAGCTCGACGGCGCGGCTTTCCCGGCCGGCGGCAAGTCCATGCCGGTCTCCACCGCCGGCGATCTGGCGACGGTGATCTTCCAGCCGGCCGAGATGGCCGCGTTCATCGAAGCGGCGCGCAAGGCGACGAAGCTCTCCATCGCCGCTCCCGGCGTAAAGGCGGAGGTCTCGCTCTCCGGCGCCGTTGCGGCACTGCTCTGGATCGACGAGCAGCAGGGCCGCCTCAACACGCCCTCGGCCCTGATCCGCAAGGGCGATGCCGGGACCGTTCCCGCTGCTCCGGCCATGCCGGTGATCATGGCGAAGCCTGCGAGCGGCACGTTGTCGGAGAAGGACGGGAAAGCCCTTGCCGCAGCGCTGCGCAAATATGTCACGCAGCGAGAGCCCGACCTGTGCAGCGATGCGGAGGTTTCGGCGGTCCCAGATCGGGTCTGGCCCCTCGACGGCAAGCGCAGCCTCGTCGCGCTGACCTGCTCGCTCGGCGCCTACAACGCCACAAGCGCATTCTGGATCGTCGAAGGCAACGCGGTGGCGGCGGCGAAATCCGTCAGCTTTCCGCAGAACGGTGGTGATGCGAAGAACATGCTGACCAATGGCGAATTCGAGCCGAAGTCGGGCCGCATCAGCTATTTCGCCAAGGGACGTGGCATCGGCGATTGCGGCGCCGCCGGCGGTTACGCTTGGACCGGCGCGAGCTTCATCCTGACCGAGTTCATGATGATGGGCGAATGCCGCGGCATCGGCTCGGACGACTGGATCACGCTGTTCCGCAGCGAGGTCAGGACGGCGAAATAGGCCTCGGCCTTACCTGCTCCATCTTTGCCGTCATTCCGTGGCAGGTGCTGGGCCTGAGCCCAGACCTATGGTGCACTTCAACATTCCGGAGTGCTGCGACCATGTGTCGGCAAGACGTCATCAAAGACGGCAAGAAAAAAGGCCGGCGTCCCGAAGGAGCCGGCCTAGAAGTTTGAAACATCCAGCGCAAAGCGCCAAACATCTCAGAGGGGAACGGCTGGAACGAACTCAACGCCGGGAGGAGATGCGGAGCCCGTTCCGAACAACCGTGAGTCAAATATCGGGCACTCCCTGCCTTTTCGCAATGCAGCATTGGGCGGGTCGGTTATGCGCTGGCAACATGACTCATTACTAGAATTCGTCACAATTGCGAGGAGACCGCGCGTGGCACGCATGCGCAGCCGGTATGAGGCATGGCGCTGCCGGGATTTGCGGCAGCGCCTGCCCGTTTTTCAATAGGTCCAGCGCTGTGCCTTCTGGATCAGGAAATCGCGGAAGACCTGCACGCGGGCGACCGATTTCATCTCCTCCGGATAGACCAGATAGCTTTCGAGCTGCGGCATCTCGGTCTCGCGCATCAACTGGACGAGCGGCGACCCGGCCTCGATCAGATAGTCGGGCAGGATGGCGATGCCGGCGCCCGAATCGACGGCGCGCTTCATCGCCGTGATGTTGTTGACGGTGAGATGGATGGCGCGCGGGTTGCGCTGGTCGCGCCCGAGCGTGCCGAGCCAGTGCACTGCCGTCAGATAGGACGGCGAGGAGGCGCCGAAGGAGAGCAGCCGGTGGTTGTCGAGATCCTCGAAGCTCTTCGGCTCGCCGAAGCGCTTGATATAGGCCGGCGCCCCGTAGACGTGGAAGTGCACGGTGAAGAGCCGGCGCTGGATCAGGTCGGGCTGCTGCGGCTGGCGCAGGCGAATCGCGATGTCGGCCTCGCGCATCGAGAGGTCGAGTTCCTCGTCGGTGAGGATGAGCTCGACCTTGATGTCGGGATAGAGATCGAGGAATTCGGCGAGGCGGGGCGTCAGCCAATGGCCGCCAAGGCCGCGCGTCGCAGTGACCTTGAGCTCGCCGGAGGGATGCTCGCGCGTTTCCGAAAGCTGGGCACGCGTGCGTTCCAGGCGCTGCGTCATCTCACGCGCGGCGCGCCAGAGCAGTTCGCCCTGCTCGGTGAGAATGAGGCCGCGCGTGTGCCGGTGGAACAGCGGCGCGCGCAGTTCGCGCTCCAGCGCGCCGATCTGGCGGCTGACGGCCGATTGGCTCAGCCCCAGACCGTCTCCGGCCTTGGTGAAGCTTCCCGATTCAGCAACCGTGTAGAAGATTCGGATGCGGTCCCAATCCACCGCTTTCCCCCCGTGTTATGCGTTCAACGCATGATGGGGGGATCGAGTTGTCCGGTCAACGACTCCTTTGCCGGGACCGTTGATTTTAGCCCTTAATATCGTGCTGGAATTGATCAATTCCAGTGATGGGTGAGCCGTCCGGTTATTCCGCGGCCTCGCGCACGCCCAGTTCCTGCGCCATCAGCCAGCGCTCGGCGTCCAGCGCTGCCATGCAGCCGAGGCCGGCCGCGGTCACGGCCTGGCGGTAATGCTCATCGGTGACATCGCCGGCGGCGAAGACGCCGGGCACATTGGTCTGAGTCGTGCCAGGCGCGACTTCGAGATAGCCGGAATCGCGCATGGCGAGCTGGCCCACGAACAGCTCGGTCGCCGGCTTGTGGCCGATGGCGACGAAGACGCCGTCGGTCGGCAGGTCCTGCATGGCGCCGCTCTTCAGGTTGCGCAGGCGCACATGGGTGACGGAGGGCGGCTGCGTGCCGCCGAGGATCTCCGCGACCTCCGAATCCCAGATCACCTCGATCTTGGGATGCTTGAACAGGCGCTCCTGCATCACCTTTTCGGCCCGCAGCGAATCGCGCCGGTGCACCAGCGTGACCTTGCTCGCGAGATTGGCGAGATAGAGCGCCTCCTCGACCGCGGTGTTGCCGCCGCCGACCACGACGACCTGCTTGTTGCGGAAGAAGAAGCCGTCGCAGGTGGCGCAGGCCGAGACGCCGAAGCCCTGGAAGGCCTGCTCGGAGGGCAGGCCAAGCCATTTGGCCTGGGCGCCGGTCGAGACGATCAGCGCGTCGCAGGAATAGGTGTCGCCGCCATCGCCCCAGAGCCGGAACGGGCGCTGCGAGAGGTCGACGCGGGCGATGTGGTCGGAGACCATCTTCGTGCCCATGTGCTGCGCCTGGGCCTGCATCTGCTCCATCAGCCAGGGGCCCTGGATCACGTCGGCGAAGCCGGGATAGTTCTCGACATCGGTGGTGATCATGAGCTGGCCGCCGGCCTGCAGTCCGGAGATCAGCACCGGTTCGAGCATGGCGCGGGCGGCATAGATCGCGGCGGTATAGCCGGCCGGGCCGGAGCCGATGATCATCACCTTGGCGTGGATATGAGCCATGTCTTTATTTCCTGGGCCGGCACAAGCCGGACATATTGGTATCAGGCCGGCTTCACGCCAGCCCCATCGCGGCCTGGTGACGCCGCCAGCCCTCGTCGATGGCGGCGGCGATCGTTCCGGTCGAGTCTAGCGGGTCGTAAGGGCGGCCTTCAAGCTTGCCCTGGAAATGGTGCACAGCGCCGTAGCGCTTCAGCGCCTCCAGGAACTTCGCCAGCTTGCCATGGCCGCCATGCGGCTCGAAGACGAGGATCGGCGCGCCGGTCGCCGCAGCCTCGCCGATCATGTTGGTGGAATCGGCGGTGGCGACGATGGCGTCGGCATTGGCGAGTAGCGGCACATAGGGGTTCGGGCCGGAGCCGTCCCACCACCAGCCGCCATGGCGACGGAAGACTTCGCCGATCGCGGCGTCGAGTGCCGGCGGGGTGCGGCGCGAGCGCGAGCCCATCAGGGCAACGCCGGAGGCCGCGAGGGCATCGAGCTCGCGGGCGAAGCGCTCGATGTCGTCCGGGCGGAAGGTATGATGCCGGCTGTCGCCGCCGGCGAGCACGGCGGCGCGGGGCGAGGGCAGGTCGGCGATCTGCGGCAAGGGCGCGGCCCGGGCCGCGGCCAGCGCTTGCGGGGCGAGCCGGTGCGGCGAGGTGATCGTCACCAGCACGTTGTCTCCCCGCAGGCGGTCATGCTCGGAGACCCAGATCAGATCGGCGGCCCCGGTGCCGGTGCGCGGGTCCTTGAGGAAGACGGTGAAGGTCGCGCCGTTCGAGGCCTTCTTGACCGCGCGCAGATAGGCGACGGCGCGCCGGCCGGAGGCGATGGCGATGTCGGGAAAGGGCGGGCGGATCGGGCTGCCCGGCCGGTCGGGCGCCTCGCGCGGATCGATCGGCCCGCGCGGCATCAGCCAGCTCCAGGGCTTGCCGGGATTGATCCGGCGGACCTCAGGGACGACGCCCATGCGCTCGGCGACGCCGAGGCATTGCACCTCGTCGCCGGCCTTGCCGTCGGTCAGCACCCAGAGGGTCGGCATCTTTTCTGTCGGCACGGCGGTTTGGCCCGGGATTGGCAGGGATCGACGCCTTGTAACGCGTCGATGGCCCGTCTACACCTGCGCGGCCATTTTTCAGGAGGATTTGTGCGCGCCAAACTCGACGAGATCGATCTCCGCATTCTGACGGAGCTGCAGAGCGACGGGCGCATGACCAATGTCGAGCTCGCGAGCCGGGTCGGCATCTCGCCGCCGCCTTGCCTGCGGCGCGTCCGCGCGCTGGAGGAGGCCGGCGTGATCACCGGCTATCGCGCGCTGCTCGACGAGCGCAAGCTCGGTATCGAGGTGGTCTGCTTCGCCTTCGTCCATCTCGCCAGCCAGGCCGAGGCCGACCTCGCCACCTTCCAGGAGCGCATCCGGAACTGGTCGCTGGTGCGCGAATGCTGGACGCTCTCGGGCGACATCGACTTCATCCTGAAATGCGTCGCGACCGACCTGAAGGCCTTCCAGGATTTCGTCGCCGACCTGACGGCGCTGCCGAACGTCCGCAATGTCCGCACGGCGCTGGCGCTCGACCGGGTCAAGGACGCGCCGATCGCGCCGTTGTAGATTAGCGTCATGCTCGGGCCAAAAAAGGCTCCACAAGCGCTTTCTCGTCAGAAGATTCTCGGGGCAAGCCCGAGAATGACGGCTGGCGCTATCCCCCGACCGCCCGCCTGATCCATTGTGCGTTGCTCGCGACCAGCGCCTCGATCCGGCGCTGGTCGACATCCCGGCGGTACCAGGCCCCGCCATAGCTCGGCGCCATGATGGCGAGGATCGGATAGCGGGCGATCTCGCGGCCATCGGCGCCGATCAGCCGGGCCTCGCTTTCGAGCGTGTCGTTGCCGAGCGTGACCGCCTGCCCGCCGGCATAGCTCGTCAGGTAAAGCCCGGTGACGGTGACGTGGAGGGTCGCGCCGCGCCCGGCCGTGCGCAGCCCCGCGAGCTCGCGCTCCAGCATCGGCCTGATCGCGGCTGCGGTCGCGCTCTGTCCCTTCGCTGCGAGCGGCCCGGTGTCGATGCGAATCGCGCTGATTGCGACGGGGGAGGCGGTCTGCGCCGTGGTCTGGCAGCCGGCCAGCAGGGCGGCGGCGAAGCCGGTCAGGATGGTGCGGCGGGCGAACATGCTCTCAGGCGCTGAGATAGTGCCGGATCCACTGGGCATTGTTTTCGAGCAAGGCCGCGATGCGGCGCTGATCGACATCGGGGCGGTACCAGGCGCCGCCGGACGTGGACGGCAGCATCGAGCGGATCTCGCGGCTGACCGGCGGGCCGCCACGATCGGCCAGCTCGATGACGCTCAGCATGTTGTCGTCGCTGCCGCCGCTGCCGTCGCCGGGCATGCCGCCGCCAGCCCCCGCGCCGAGCCAGAGCCAGAGCACGGTGACGTGCAGGGTTGGGGCGCCGCGGCGGCGCAAGGGCAGGAGCTCGCTGGCGAGCCGGCTTTCAAAGGCCCGGGCGATGCGGGGAGCGTTCTCGCCCCAGCCGAGCGGGCCGAGATTGCGGGCATCGACCTTGATCGCGCCGATCGAGACAGGCTGCGCCGAGGCCGGAAGCGAAACGAGCCCGCCGGCAGCGAGCGCGGCGGACCCGGTGATAAATGCGCGACGCGTGGTCATGGCGTGGTCTCCGGCGGCAGTCAGACCCTCAATGTAGGGGCTGCCGCCGGGCTGGCCAAGTCGACCTGCTCAGCGGAAGGCGACGCTGACGACCTCGTAGGACTTGCCGCCGCCGGGCGTGTTGACCTGGACGGAGTCGCCGACCTTCTTGCCGATCAGGGCGCGTGCGATCGGCGAGCCGATCGAGACCTTGCCGGACTTCACATCCGATTCCGGCTCGCCGACGATCTGGTAGAGCTTCTCTTCCTCGGTATCGTCGTCGATCAGCTTGACGGTGGCGCCGAACTTGATGGTGTCGCCGCCGAGCTTGCTGACATCGATGATGTCGGCGCGGCCGATCAGCGATTCCAACTCCATGATGCGGCCCTCGTTCAACGACTGGGCCTCCTTGGCAGCGTGATATTCGGCATTCTCCGAGAGATCGCCCAGCGCGCGCGCCTCGGCGATCGCCGTGATGATGCGCGGGCGCTCGACCTGCTGGCGCTGCTTCAACTCGACTTCCAGGGCGGCGAAACCGCCGGCCGTCATGGGAACCTTGTCCATCGTTCCGTCCCAGTTATGAAAAGCGATCGGTCCCGCGCCAGCTTGAGGCCGACGCGCCCGAATCGCTCCCGATCGTCAGAAAACTACTTCGCCGCGCAGCCGGTCAGGCGGCGCGGGCGAAATAGGATTGCAGCGACCTCACTTCGAGATCCCCGCTGCAATAGGCCTTGATGCCCTCCGCCGCGGCGATCGCTCCGGCCAAGGTGGTATAATAGGGCACCTTGTGCAAGAGGGCCGCGCGGCGCAGCGAGCGCGAGTCCGCCAGCGCCTGGGGACCGTCGGTGGTGTTGAACACGAGCTGGATCTCGCCGTTCTTGATCGCATCGACGACGTGCGGGCGGCCTTCCAGCACCTTGTTGATCTTGCTGGCGCGGATGCCGTTCTCCTGGAGCAGGCGCAGCGTCCCGCCGGTCGCGACGATCTGGAAGCCGAGCTCCGCGAGGACCGCGATCGAGGGCAGGATGCGCGGCTTGTCCTCGTCGCGGACCGAGACGAAGACCGTGCCCTTGACCGGGACCTTGGAGCCGGCACCGAGCTGGCTCTTGGCGAAGGCGACGTCGAAGGAGCGGTCGAGGCCGATGACCTCGCCGGTCGAGCGCATCTCCGGCCCGAGCAGCACGTCGACGCCGGGGAAGCGGGCGAAGGGGAACACCGCCTCCTTCACGCCGACATGCTGGAGCTTCTCCTGCTTCAGGTTGAAGCTCGCGAGCTTCTCGCCGGCCATCAGCCGCGCCGCGATCTTGGCGATCGGCTGGCCGATCACCTTGGCGACGAAGGGCACGGTGCGCGAGGCCCGCGGATTGACCTCGAGCACGTAGATCTCGCCGTCCTTGATGGCGTACTGCACGTTCATCAGGCCGCCGACGTCGAGGGCGAGCGCCATCGCCTTGCTCTGGCGCTCCAGCTCGGCGATCAGCTCCGGCGAGAGTGAGCGCGGCGGCAGCGAGCAGGCCGAATCGCCGGAGTGGATGCCGGCCTCCTCGATATGCTCCATGATCCCAGCGATGAAGGCGTCCTTGCCGTCGCAGAGGCAGTCGACGTCGACCTCGATCGCATCCGAGAGATAGCGGTCGAACAGCAGCGGGTTCTTGCCGAGGACGGTGTTGATCTGCCCCGTCTTGTCGTTCGGGTACTTGGCCTTGACCTCGGAGGGGATCAGCGAGGGCAGGGTGCCGAGCAGGTAGTCCTCGAACATCACCTCGTCGCGGATGATGGCCATGGCGCGGCCGCCGAGCACATAGGACGGGCGCACCACGAAGGGCAGGCCGAGCTCGGCCGCGATCAGGCGCGACTGCTCGACCGAATAGGCGATGCCGTTCTTCGGCTGCTTGAGCTGCAGCTTGTCGAGCAGACGCTTGAAGCGGTCGCGGTCCTCGGCGAGATCGATCGCGTCGGGCGAAGTGCCGAGGATCGGGATGCCGGCCTGCTCCAAGGCATGCGCCAGCTTCAGTGGGGTCTGGCCGCCGAACTGGACGATGACGCCGTGCAGCGTGCCGTTCTGCTTCTCGGTCTCGAGGATCTCGAGCACGTCCTCGGCGGTCAGCGGCTCGAAATAGAGCCGGTCCGAGGTGTCGTAGTCGGTCGAGACCGTCTCGGGATTGCAGTTGACCATGATGGTCTCGTAGCCGGCGTCGCGCAGGGCGTAGCAGGCGTGGCAGCAGCAATAGTCGAACTCGATGCCCTGGCCGATGCGGTTCGGCCCGCCGCCGAGGATGACGACCTTCTTGGCGTCCGACGGCTTGGCCTCGTCGGCCGGCGCGCCGGCGAAGGGCATGGCGTAGGTCGAGTACATATAGGCGGTCGGCGAGGCGAACTCGGCGGCGCAGGTGTCGATGCGCTTGTAGACCGGGCGCACCTTCAGCGAGCGGCGCAGGGCCTTGACCTCGGCTTCGGTCTTGCCGGAGACGGCGGCGAGGCGCTTGTCGGAGAAGCCCATCGCCTTGAGCTGGCGGAAGGCGATCGGCGTCTGCGGCAGGCCGTGGGCGCGGATCTTCTCCTCGGTCTCGACGATGCCGCGCATCTGCTCGAGGAACCAGGGATCGACCTTGCAGCTCTCATGGATCTGCTCGTCGGTGAAGCCGGCGCGCATCGCCTGGGCGATCTGCAGGATACGGTCCGGCGTCGGGGTCGAGAGGGCGGCCTTGATCGCGTTGCGGTCGTCGCCCTGGCCGATGCCCTCGATCTCGATCTCGTCGAGCCCGTCGAGGCCGGTCTCCAGCGAGCGCAGCGCCTTCTGCAGCGATTCCTGGAAGGTGCGGCCGATCGCCATGGCTTCGCCGACCGACTTCATCGCGGTGGTCAGCGTCGGCTCGGAGCCGGGGAACTTCTCGAAGGCGAAGCGCGGGATCTTGGTGACGACATAGTCGATCGTCGGCTCGAACGAGGCCGGGGTGGCGCCGCCGGTGATGTCGTTCTCGATCTCGTCGAGCGTGTAACCGATGGCGAGGCGCGCAGCGACCTTGGCGATCGGGAAGCCAGTCGCCTTCGAGGCCAGCGCCGAGGAGCGCGAGACGCGGGGGTTCATCTCGATGACGATCATGCGGCCCGTGGCGGGGTCGACGGCAAATTGAACATTGCTGCCGCCGGTCTCGACGCCGATCTCGCGCAGCACCGCCAGCGAGGCGTCGCGCATGATCTGGTATTCCTTGTCGGTCAGCGTCAGCGCCGGGGCGACGGTGATCGAATCACCGGTGTGGACGCCCATCGGGTCGAGATTCTCGATCGAGCAGACGATGATGCAGTTGTCCGCCTTATCGCGGACGACCTCCATCTCGTATTCCTTCCAGCCGAGGACGCTCTCCTCGATCAGGATCTCGCTGGTCGGCGAGGCGTCGATGCCGCGCTCGCAGATCTCGATGAACTCACTCTTGTTGTAGGCGATGCCGCCGCCGGTGCCGCCCATGGTGAACGACGGGCGGATGATCGTCGGCAGGCCGATGTCCTCCAGCGCTTCCAGCGCGGCGCCGAGCGTCTTGACGTGGTGCGAGCGCGGGGTCGAAAGGCCGATCTTGGTCATCGCTTCGCGGAAGCGCTCGCGATCCTCGGCCTTGTCGATGGCGTCGGCGGTGGCGCCGATCATCTCGACGTCGAACTGCTCCAGCACGCCCATCTTCTGCAGCGAGAGGGCGCAGTTGAGCGCGGTCTGGCCGCCCATGGTCGGCAGCAGCGCGAAGCCGCCGGGCAGGACATTGCGCTCCTTCTCGATGATCTTGGCGACGATCTCGGGCGTGATCGGCTCGACATAGGTCGCGTCGGCCAGCTCCGGATCGGTCATGATCGTCGCCGGATTCGAGTTGACCAGGACGATGCGATAGCCCTCGGCCTTCAGCGTCTTGCAGGCCTGGGTGCCGGAATAATCGAACTCGCAGGCCTGGCCGATGATGATGGGCCCCGCGCCGATGATCAGGATCGTCTTGATGTCTGTGCGCTTGGGCATGGTCTCGACCGGTTCCGTGCGGGCGCACACGGCCCGTCCGATCGCAAGGAGCGGAGGCCAGCGCGTGCCCAAAGATGAATGCTAGGCGCTCGCTATAGACGGGCGAGGCGGCGGGGGGAAGCGGAAAGCGCTTCTTCCTGTCATGCGCGCACAGGCGAGCGAGACTCCCCCTTTGCGCAGTTGAGCTCCTCCGAGCGGGGTATAGCATCGGCATCCGCGATGGCGTCGAGCCGGTTCGCGTCAGGCCCGGCCACGCCCTCCCCAACCAGAGGAGCTTGGCCATGCGTGAATCCGACCCGCAAAAGCTCGATGCCTTGGTGGGACGTCTCGTCGGGGATGTCGGAGCCTGCGTCACCGGCTCGCTCATCGTCCTCGGCGATCAGCTCGGCCTCTACAAGGCGATGGCCGATGGTAAGCCGGTCACCGCTGCGGAGCTGGCCGGCAAGACCGGCCTGAAAGAACGCTATGTCCGCGAATGGCTCTCGGCCCAGGCGGCTGCCGAGTATGTCGACTATGACGAAGGCAGCGACAGCTTCAGCCTGTCGCCCGAGCAGGCCATGGCCTTCGCCGAGGAGGGCAGCCCGGCCTTCTTCGCCGGCGCCTTCGAGATCGTCCAGTCGATGTGGGTCGACGAGCCCAAGGTCGAGCAGGCCTTCAAGACCGGCGCCGGCCTCGGCTGGCACGAGCATAGCAATTGCCTGTTCCGGGGCACCGAGCGCTTCTTCCGGCCGGGCTACAACACCAATCTGGTCAGCAGTTGGATTCCGGCGCTGGACGGCGTCAAGGCCAAGCTCGAAGCGGGCGCGGTCGTCGCCGATGTCGGCTGCGGCCATGGCGCTTCGACCATCCTGATGGCGCAGGCCTATCCGAAGTCGCGCTTCTACGCCTTCGACTATCACGGCCCCTCGATCGAGAAGGGCAGGGAGGCGGCGGAGAAGGCCGGCGTCGGCGACCGCATCGTCTTCGAGCGGGCGAGTGCCAAGGATTTCCCGGCGGCGGGCTATGATCTCGTCGCGATGTTCGACTGCCTGCACGACATGGGCGACCCGGTCGGCGCCGGCCGCCATGTCAGGGAGACGCTGGCCGAGGGCGGCACTTGGATGATCGTCGAGCCTTTCGCGCACGATAATCTCAAGCAGAACCTCAATCCGGTCGGCCGGATCTATTACGGGGCCTCGACGATGATCTGCACGCCGGCTTCGATGGCGCAGGAGGTCGGATTGGGGCTGGGGGCGCAGGCCGGAGAGATGCGCTTGCGCAAGGTCGCGCTCGACGCCGGCTTCACCCGCTTCCGCCGCGCCACCGAGACGCCGTTCAACATGGTGTTCGAGGTCCGGGCCTGACGCTCGCGCGCGCCAAACCCGCTCGCTGTCGAAGCGAGCGGGCCGATGCGAGATTGGCTCAGCGAACCGGCGGCGCGACCGCGATCTCGCTGACGCGGGCAGCTTCGCGCGCCGCCGCCTTGCGCCGCTGCGTCGCGATCAGCAGCAGGCCGAGTGCGCCGAGCTCGCAGGCGGCGCCGACGAAGCCGAGCTCCCAGGAGGCGCCATGGCGCAGCACCTGCTGGCCGAGCGCGGCGCCCGCCGCAATGCCGACATAGAGCGCCGAGGCGTTGAGCGAGAGCGCGACCACGACGGCATCCGGCGCCATTGCGGCGAGGCGCGACATCTGCGAGGGATGCCCGGCCCAACCGGCGCCGCTCCAGATCATCAGGATCACCGGCAGGACGAAGATCGCCACGGTCGGCGGCAGCGTCACCGCGACCAGCGAGGCGGCCGCGAGCGAGGCTGCGAGCAGGGTCAGGACGAAGGTCAGCGTCGGGATCGGGCCGAAGCGGTCGCTGGCCTGGCCGCCGAGCTGGTTGCCGAGCGCCGAGCCGATGCCGGTCAGCACCAGGGTCGCGCTCAGCCAATGGCCGGAGATGCCGGCATGGGCCGAGAGGAAGGGCGCGACATAAGTGTAGAGCGTGAAGGCGCCGGTGGTCCAAAGCGCGGTGGTGCCGAGCGCCAGCAGCACGTCGCCGCGGCGTGCGACCTGCAGCCGCTCGGCGAGTGTGTTGGCGCCGCGCGGCAGGCCGGACGGCATCTTGAGCAGCAGGCCGGCGAGGGCGAGCGCGCCGAACAGCGCCACGACCAGGAAGGCGAAGTGCCAGCCGAGCGTCGCGACGGCGGTGCCGAGCGGCACGCCGAGGATCAGCGACACCGTCATGCCGCCGGTGACCAGCGCGATCGCGCGCGCCCGGCGTTCGGGCGGCGCCAAGGCGACGGCGACGGCATTCGCTGCCGGCATGAACACACCCGAGCCGAGCGCCATGACGATGCGCGCCAGCATTAGCCAGGTGAAGTCGCTGGTGAAGGCGGCGACGAGATTGGCGAGGGTGAAGACGGTGAGCGAGCCGACCAGCACGAGCTTGCGGTCGAGATTGCCCAACAGCGTCGAAAGCACCGGCGAGCCGATGGCATAGGCGATGGCGAAGATCGAGATCAGCAGGCCGGCCGTGTCGACGCTGACGCCGAAGGCGGCGGCGAGATTGGGCAGGATGCCGGTGATGACGAGGCTGCCGGTGCCGATGGCGAAGGCGCCGCCGGCCAGCAGGAGGAGACGGATGTCCATGGCAATGCGCTCCGTGGGGAGTTGCCGACTATTTCAATGATCGTTGAATCATGGGCGTCTGCCGACCATGAGTCAATCCTAAATTCAAGGATCATTGAAACTTGTCAGGAGCGGCCGATGCAATTAAGCCGGAGGTGATGAAGCAGCTCTTCCACCCAGAGATCGAGGACGTCCTGCCGGCCGACGTGTTCGCGGCGCTGGGCGATCCGATACGCCTCGGCATCCTGGTCTCGCTCGCCGATTGCGACGAGGTCGACAAGGCGCGCTGCGGTGCCTTCACAGAGCTCGCCTCGCCCTCGCTGCTGTCCTACCATTTCGCCAAATTGCGCGAGGCCGGGATCACGCGCTCGCGGGCAGAGGGGACGGTGCGCTTCCTCAGCATCCGCCGCGAGGAATTCGAGCGGCGCTTCCCCGGCCTGCTCGACAGCGTGATCGAGACGGCGCGGCGCGACCCGTCGGTGCCGCGGATCAAGATCGACGTCTGATCAGTCTCGCCGTCATGGTCGGGCTTGTCCCGACCATCCACGTCTTCCTTCGTGACGTGCGGCGTTCCAGACGTGGGTGCTCGGCACAAGGCCGAGCGTGATGATGTGGGGCTTTCGCGGCGCCTGCTTCAGAATTTGGCGCTGAGGAAAGCTCTTACGCCGCGCCCAGGCGCGACCACGTCGTCCTTGCGGAAGGAGACCGCATTGCGAATCGTTTCGTTGAGCAGATTGGTCCCCTTGACGCCGGCGGTCAGCTCGATGGGGCCGAGCGGGCCGTCCTTGAGCTTGACCTTGTAGCTCAGCTCGGCGTTCAGCAGGTTGTAGCCGGCGGTCGTCGTCTCCTCCGGAGCGATCCGTCGCTGCGCGAAGGCGTGCAGCAGCGTCACTCTGGCCGACCAGGCATCTCCGCCGCGCCAGTAGAATCCCCCACCGAGGCGCTGCGGCGGAATGCGTGGCACATTCTCGTCGCCCGAGAATTTCGCCCGGACGATGTCGTATTGGCCTTCGATTCCGAAGACGTGCGGGCCGATCTCGAAAAGATCGTATTGCGTCTTCAGTTCGCCGCCGAGGAAGGTGGCGTTGCGCTGGGTGTAGACGACCTGGGCGAGTTCCTCGCCCGTTCCGCAACTGGCGAAATCGTCGTCGCAACGTGCGCCAGTGAGGCGGCGATAGATGAAGCCCTCGTAGCGGGTGGCGTAGAGCGAGGCATCGAAGCGCCAGGGCCCTGCGCTGCGGCGCAGGCCGAGCTCGATCGTCTTCGCCGTTTCCTTCTTCAGGCTGGGATCGCCGATCTCGAAGGTGCCGGGGGCGTCGTGCGGCCCGCGGGAAAACAATTCGGACGCCTTGGGCGCCCGCTGGATGTAGGAGGCGGTCAGGCTGGCAACGAAACCAAGGGGCAGATCCTGCAACAGGCCGAGGCTGGCACTGACCGGCAGGAAGCGGCGCCGGCGTTTGGCCGAGGCCAGGTCATCGGGAACTGCGGTCTGGACGGTGTCGCCGGTATCGGGGTCGATGCCGTCGATCAGGGTAAAGGTCGGCAGATAGTCCGATGGGAAGTTCGTCGCGGTGCCTTTGACACTGACATATTCGGCACGGCCGGCCGCCTGGAGTCTGGTTCCGGGCAGAAGCTGGAGCTCGTTGAAATTATAGATTGCGGCGGAGTTGGTCTTGGCCGGGGGCAGCAGCCCGCCGGCCTCGCCCTCCGTGCCGATCTCCTGACGTCCGAACTGCAGGCCGAAGGCCGATGTGAGGCGCCCGATGCGGAGGTCGAACGGAACGAGCTGCGCCTCGACTCGCCCTTCCAGTTCTCGGTTCTTGAACACGGCGCCGGTTTCGAAAGCAGCGCTGGCGTTCAGTCCCTCCTCGCGGTGCTTGTAGACGGAACCGCCAGCCCAGAAGCGGATCGTGTCGATGAAGCCGCCCTCGACCCGGAACTCGCCCTTGCCGGCGAGCTTGGTCTGTTCGAGGTCGATCCGCGTGCGGGTGGTCGACGCATCCGCGCCCGGGATTCCGTAGAGACTGGTGAAATGCGACAGCGACAGGCCGATGAAACCGCGACTGTCGGGCAGGAAGTAGGAGCCGCCGATCGCCTGTCCGTTCGAGCGGACGAAGCTGTTGAACTGCGTGCCGCCAGGAATGCGGTAATCGTCTGCGTTACGGTGGTAGATGTCGCCATGGACGACGAACTGTCCCGCGCGGGCATCGATCAGGGCCGAGTTCTCGATGCCGCGGTCGACCGAGGACACGGCGGAGCGGGTTTCGACCCGGAAGCCGGGCGCAATCAGGACGGAGGGGATGCGGTTGTTGTCGACACTGACGACGCCGCCGATCGCCTGGGAGCCGTAGCGCAGCGTGGCCGGCCCGCGGATGACCTCGATCTTCTGTGCCGCCAGCGGGTCGATCGGAACGCCGTGGTCTTCGCCGAGATCGGAGACATCCTGCGAGCCGATGCCGTTTTCCTGTATGCGGATGCGGAAATTGTCGAGGCCGCGGATGACCGGCCGGTCGGCCGCGCCCGGCGCGAAGCCTGAATTGGTGATGCCCGGCTGTTCGGCCAGCTGATCGCCGAGGGTGCGTCCACCATCGCGGATGATCTCGGCCGCGGTCAGGACGGTCACGGATGAGAAGGAGCGGTTGACCGGCGCCCCCGCTTCGCCACCCGCCTGCGCTTCGGCGGGAAGCAAAAGAGGCTGGATCGGGCTCGGCGCGGTGACGGTGATTTCCGGCAGCGTCACGGTCTGGGCCTGCGCGACTGCGGAGCCTCCCAGCACGATCAGGGAGGCGCCGAGCATGAGGCGCGAGCGATGGGCGAGCTTAGGCATGGGCTTCCAGTCGAGCTCAATTTGTTACGTTATAACGTCTATAGCCAGAATCCGGTCGCCCGCAAGGGCCGCCCATACCCGCCGCGGCGTGAGCGACGAGGTCACGACGGTTGACAGGCGGCTGATGTTATACTGTAACAAAAACTGAGAACGTTACAATGTTACAAAAGAGACGCCGATGCCCAGCCCTGCCAACTCCCGACCTGCCGATGATTCCCGCCTTCCGGTCACCGTGCTCTCCGGCTTTCTCGGCGCCGGCAAGACGACGCTGCTCAACCACGTCCTCAACAATCGCGAGGGCCGCAAGGTCGCGGTCATCGTCAACGACATGAGCGAGGTGAACATCGACGCCGACCTCGTGCGGGCCGGCGGCGGCGACCTCTCGCGCACCGACGAGAAGCTGGTCGAGATGAGCAATGGCTGCATCTGCTGCACCTTGCGCGACGATCTCCTGGCCGAGGTCGGCCGGCTCGCCCGCGACGGGCGCTTCGACTACCTGCTCATCGAGGGCACGGGCATCGCCGAGCCGCTGCCGATCGCCGCGACCTTCGAATTCCGCGACGAGGACGGCTTCTCGCTCTCCGACCTCGCCCGGCTCGACACCATGGTCACGGTGGTCGATGCGGTGAACCTGCTGAAAGACTACGGCTCGCGTGACTTCCTGCGCGAGCGCGGCGAGACGGCCGGCGAGGGCGACGAGCGCACGCTGGTCGACCTCCTGGTCGAGCAGATCGAGTTCGCCGATGTCGTCGTGCTCAACAAGGTCGCCGATGCCGGGCCGGAGGCGGTGGCGCAAGCCAGGCTCGTCATTCGCGCGCTCAATCCTGACGCGCGCTTGATCGAGGCCGATTTCGGCCGGGTGCCGCTCGACGCGATCCTCGATACCGGCCTGTTCGACCATGAGAAGGCGCAGGAGCATCCGCTCTGGCACAAGGAGCTCTACGGCTTCAAGGACCATGTGCCCGAGACCGAGGAATACGGCATCTCCTCCTTCGTCTACCGGGCGCGCCGGCCGTTCCACCCCGAGAAGTTCAACGACTTCCTCGCCAAGACCTGGCCGGGGCTGATCCGGGCGAAGGGCCATTTCTGGCTGGCGACACGGCCGGAGTGGGTCGGCGAGATGTCGCTCGCAGGCGCGATCTGCCGCACCGAGGCGATGGGCTTCTGGTGGGCGGCGGTGCCGCGACCGCGCTGGCCTGACCACCCGGAATGGAAGGCGATCCTGAACCGGCATTGGCATTCGGTCTGGGGCGACCGTCGGCAGGAACTCGTTTTCATCGGCGCCGGCATGGACGAGCACGCCATCCGCGCCGGGCTCGACGCCTGCCTGCTCGGCGAGACCCCGACCATCGCCTTCAAGCCCGAGCGCTATCGCGACCTCCCCGACCCGTTCCCGGCCTGGCGCCGGGCTAATGCAGCCTGAGGCCTCATTGCATACCGCCTTCCCTGGAGACCACCATGCGTTCGCCTTCCCTGTTGTCCTCGCTCGCGATCTCGGCCGTGCTGTCGAGCCTGCCGGCCCTCGCTCATGATCATGCCGTGCTGCGCGGCCGGCTGGTCTTCGCCGACCATGAGAAGCCGGTGGTGCGGGTGCTTGATCTCGACACTGGCGAGGTCACCCACAGCTTCGACGTGCCCAAGGCCAATCCCGGCTTCGCCACGGCGCAGGGCGGCCGCTTCGTCGTGATCAAGACCGGTGACGATGCCGGCACGCTCCGCTTTCTCGATACCGGCCTGACAATCGAATCGCATGGCGACCACAACGACATCGAGAAGGGGCCGGTGAAGCTCACCAGTCTCGTGCTGACCGGCCAGAAGCCGGCCCATGTCATCTCCGGCCATGGCCAGCTCGCGCTGTTCTATGACGGCATCCGCCCCTGGGACGGCCCGAGCACGGCAAAGGCGGTGCTGGTCGCGATCAACGACCTGTCCAAGGACAAGCCGGCGCTGACGGAATGGCCGAGCCCGGGGCCCCAGCACGGCATCGTCGTGCCGATGGGCGAGGGGCGCTGGCTGATGTCGGTGCCGAACCCGGTCTATGTGAAGGGCGAGGATCGCAGCGCCTCGTCGCGGCCTGATGGCTTCGAGATCCTCGAGCGGACCAAGGGCAGCTGGACCAGGCTCGCCTCCTTCAACGACCCGGCCAAGCCCGACGCCTCCTGCAAGCTCTATCACGGCCATGCCGCGGCCGATGGCCGCCATGTCTTCGGCTGCGCCGAAGGGGAGGGCGGCGGCATGCTGGTTCTGTCGCAGGCCGGGACGAAGTTCAGCGCACGCAAGCTCGCCTATCCGGATGAGCGCCGGCTGAGCACGATCAAGGCCAGGGCCGGTGCCAAGTTCATGGTCGCCAATTACGGCAAGACCTCGCCCTATGACGGTCTGCTCCGGGTCGATCCGACCGCCAAGTCGCTGACCGCGGCCGATGTCCTGCCGGTGCCGGGCGGCCAATCTGCCTGCCAGTTCGAACTCTCCGCCAATGGCCGGCGGCTCGCCAATCTGACGCCGGACGGCAAGCTGCGGGTCTACGACGTCGCCGCCTGGAAGGAGCTCGCCAGCTTCGATGCCGTGCCGGCCTTCGACTGCCAGTATGGCGCCAAGACGCCGACGCCTTCGCTCGCGGTCGTCGGCGGCAGCGCCTATGTCAGCGACCCCACGAACGGCCGCATCCGCGAATACAATCTCGAGACGCTGAAGCAGGCGCTCGACCTGCCCGTCGAGGGCATGCCGGCCAATCTCGCCGGCAGCGATGCGGGCTGAGCTTCGACTTGCATCATAAATGCTGAGTCGTCCCGGGCGCAGCGAAGCGCAGACCCGGGACCCATTCCGGAACCTTTATCTGAGAGGCTCCGGAATGGATCCCGGATCGGCGCCGCTTCGCGGCTTGTCCGGGATGACACGAGGAGGAAATTGTGAGGCGTATAGGCTTCCGTTCAGCATCCGGGGTATAGGCATTCCCGGATGCTGAACCGTCTTCCCCGCCATACGCGCCAGGTCATCGCCTATGCCTTTTCGGGCGTGATGGCGGCGGTTGCGCATTACGGATTGCTGATCGGCCTGGTCGAGCTCGGCCGGGCCGATCCGGTTGCCGCCTCGCTCGCCGGCTTCGTGCTCGGCGGCGTCGTCTCGTATGTGCTGAATCGCTGGCTGACCTTCGAGGCGACGCGCAGCCATGGCGAGGCGAGCTGGCGCTTTAGCCTGATCGCCTTCGGCGGCTTCCTGCTCACCGGCGTGCTGATGCACCTTTTCGTCAAGGTCGCCGGTTTGCCCTATCTGCCGATGCAGGTGGTCACCACGCTGATCGTGATGGTCTTCACCTTCGCCGGGCACAAGTTCTTCTCCTTCGCCGACCGCGAAGGTGCCTGATCAGCTCCAGGTCGGAGCGTGGCGGCCGGCAAGGTAGAGCGCCCACCCGGTAAGCATTAACGTCGCGAAGCTCGATGCCGTGCGGATGTGGTTCCACAGCGTCCACGGGATCGAATAGCTCTCCCAGATTGTACGAGCCGCTTCGATCTCGACCGGGGGCGTCGTCCGGGCGAGCCTTTCGTTCATCGGAACATTGAGCAGGATAGTGACCAGGAAGGTACCGATGAGATAAGCGATTGCCGCGACCGCCAGCAGAAGGGCGACATTGTGCAGGCCCTGTGCCCGCCACAGCCCGGCCGCGATCAGCGCCACCACCGGCGTGCCGAAGAAGGCGGGGAAGAAGATCGCGTTGCGCACGACGATGTTGATGCTCTGCATCGACGCGATCGCGACCTTCGGATCGACCGCATCCAGCGCCCACATCACCGACATCGAATAGGCATAGAAGAAGCCGGCCATGGCGCCGGCGAGAGCCAGGGTGACGACGGTGAGCGTGAGCGCGAGCGCGGTCATGGTGCCGGAATCTCCGCTGCGAGCTGCTTGCGCGCCGAGAAGGCCATGCGGTGCGGGTTATGGCCGAAATTGGTACGGCGTGTGACGCCCTTGAAGCCGGCGGCCTCGACCAGCGCGGTGATGCCGACGGCGCTGTAGGTCGAGAGCCCGTATTGGGCGCGCAGCTTGCGGTAGTCGGAGAAGACGGTGCGGACGAGGCCGCCGAGCGCAGCGACGAAGAAGCCGCCGCGCCAGGCGAAACCGAGGAGCTCGGTCGCGTCGGTCAAGGCTGAGAGGTCGGGCGGGATCACGTCGGCGAGGATCAGCCCTCCGCCGGGCTTGAGCTTGGCGAGCCAAGTGGCGAGCGCCCGCTTCAACTCGTCCTCGCTGAGATACTGGATTAGCGAATTGGCGACGACGAGGTCGAGCGAATCATCCGGCAGCGCCTCGACCTCCTCCGGTGAGACGACCGAGAGATTGGCGAGCGCGCCGAAGCGGGTCCGCAGCTTGTCGCGGACGCTCGGGGCGGCCTCGCAGAGGATCAGCTTCCGGCAAGCGGCGGCGACGAGGTCGGCCGAGAGCGCTTCGCCGCAACCGACATCGAGAACGGTGGCGTCCTTCGACGGCACGGCGGCGGCGATATCCTGCGCGATGCGGCGATAATGCAGGGCCTTGTGACGATCCGAGACGTAGATCGCGTGCTCGCCATTCCAGAAATCACGCCAGGACATCGGGTCTCCGTTTCGAGGGGGGCGTCTTCGCCTTCAGCCTCTAGCATGGCCGCGGCGCGTGGTGCAGATCAGGTTGATTGCGCGCAGGGTTTGCGGCAGGGCTGGCGAGCCAATAGCTTGCGCGCGACCGACCGGAGCCTGCCCGACCATGCTGCTGTTGCCGAAACTGCTGAAGCGCTCGATCCGCAAGGGCCGGCTGACCGTGATCGCGCCCGACGGGCAGCGGCACGTCTTCGGGCCGGGGCGGACCGAGTTCGTCTTCGCCGGCAAACCCGTCGTCGCCGGCGAGGTGACGGTGCGCTTCAAGGATACCAAGATCGAGCGCGAGCTCTTCCTCAATCCGGAATTGGCGCTGGCCGAAGGCTATATGGATCAGCGCATCGAGTTCGAGGACGGCTCGACCATCCACGACCTGCTGACGCTGTTCTGGATCCAGCGCAGCGAATTGCGCAAGCATCCGCTGCAGGCGGCGATCCGCAAGGTCCGCTTCAAGATCCGGCGCTGGCGGATGCACAATCCGCTCGGCGTCGCCGGCAAGAAGGTGAAGCACCACTACGACATCCCGACCGAGTTCTACCGGCTCTGGCTCGACGAGACGATGACCTATTCCTGTGCCTATTGGCATAGCCCCGAGGTCGGCCTGGAGAACGCGCAGAAGGCCAAGCTTCGCCACATCGCCGCCAAGCTCAGGATCGAGCCCGGCATGCGCGTGCTCGATATCGGCTCGGGCTGGGGCGAGCTCTCGATCTACCTCGCCAAGGCCTGCGGCGCGAAGGTGACCGGGCTCAACGTCTCGCCCGACCAGATGGCGGCGGCGCAGAAGCGGGCCGAGGCGGCCGGGGTCGGCGATGCCGTCAGCTTCATCAACAAGGACTATCGCGAGCTAACCGGCAGCTTCGACCGGGTCGTCTCGGTCGGGATGATGGAGCATGTCGGCGTCGCGCATTACCTCGAATATTTCGAGAAGATCCGCGATCTCCTGACGCCCGACGGGATCGCGCTCGTCCACTGCATCGGCCGTGTCGGCCCGCCCGGTTTCACCGGCCCGTTCTTCGACAAGTACATCTTTCCCGGCGGCTATGCGCCGGCGCTGTCGGAGGTCTTCGCCGCGGTCGAGCAGACCGGGCTCTGGCATTCCGACTGCGAGTTCTGGCGCCGGCACTATCACTGGACGCTGGAGGCCTGGCGCGAGCGCTTCATGGCGCATCGGCCGGAGGTGGTTGCCATGCTGGGCGAACGCTTCGCAAGGATGTGGGAGTTCTACCTCTCCGCCTGCTCGATCTCCTTCGACATCGGCGGCGACATGGTCTTCCAGCTGCTGCTCGGCCCGCATAAGAGCGCAGTGCCGGTGATCCGGGACTACATCACGCAGGCGGAAGCCGAGCTGGAGGCGAGGGGGTTTTGACGGTGCTGCCGAAGTCCGTGGGCCGCCAGGGCGGCCTTGTCTCGACCGAAGCGGCTTTTCTGACGAGCTTGACCAGGCATCTGCCGAAGCTCGTGCTGATCGGCATTCTCTGGGCCGCTGGCGCCTGCGGGGCTGCGGCCCAGGCTTCGCCCCTCACGGCGGAACAGACCGCCGAGCTCTACTATCGGGCCTGGCTCAACTACGATCGGGCCAGCACCTTGCGCCTGCAGCGCGAATGGGGCGCTTCGAAGGGCAGGATCAACTATATCGACCTGAAGCGGACTGCCGACCCCATCGGCTGGACGCTCAAGCATGCGATGTCGAGGCCTCCGGCCGGCGCCAGCAATGAGCAATTGAAGCTGTTCGCGCGACTCATGGTCGAGGCCAGCAAGCGCGTCCGGTGCCAGGCCAAGGCAGCGGATATTGGAGCGCAATTGCCGACGGGGTCTCATCTGGCGCGGGTCGAACTCGCATGCGCGGTGCCGGATGCCGTGCCGGGCCTGCGCCAACTGAGGGCTCGTGCTCGGGCGAGCGAGATCGGAGGCGCCGACAGCTTGCCCTCCATACCGATGCTGCGCGGCATGATCGACGCCTTCGCCGCCGCGCCGCTGACGCGTCAGGTCGCGACCGAGATCGTTCTGACCGGAGACGCGGAGAAGCGGATCTGGCGAGCAGGGCCGACCGAACTCGGGGTCGAGCGCGTCTCGACCGATCTCTCGCGGCAGATCGTCCAGGCGGGCTTCCTGCAATGATCGCGACCATCTGGATTTCGGGAGCAGCTCGACCATGCTGATCGAACAGGTCTCGGACCTGCTGCGCGAGGTGGCGGCTGAAGCGGTGATGCCGCGCTTCCGGAAGCTGGCGGAGTCGGACGTCCGGGTGAAATCGCCGGGCGAAGAGGTCACGATCGCCGATGAGGAGGCCGAGCGGCTGCTCAATCTTCGCCTGCCGGCGCTGCTGCCGGGTTCGCGCGTGATCGGCGAGGAGGCGGTCTCTGCGCAGCCGGAGCTGCTGCAGGGGCTGGGCGAAGGTACGGTCTTCGTGGTCGATCCCGTCGACGGCACCGCCAATTTCGTCAAGGGCAGCCCGTGCTTCTCGATGATGGTGGCGCTGCTGCGCGAGGGCGAGCCCGTCGCCTCCTGGATGCTGAGCCCGGCGACCGGGGTGCTCCATGTCGCCGAACGCGGCTCGGGTGCCTGGATCGACGGCGAGCGCGTCAGGGTCGGGCAGGCACCGCAATGGACCGGGCTGCGCGGCGGCGTGCTGACCCGCTTCCTGCCGGCCGAGACCACGGCGCGGGTTCAGGCCAATGGCCGGGACCTCGCCGCCATCACGCCTGGGATGCACTGTGCGGGCGAGGAATATCCTGCGATCGTGCGGGGCGAGCAGCATTTCGTCGTGTTCTGGCGCGGCCTGCCCTGGGACCATGCGCCGGGCACGCTCTTCCTGGAGGAGGCTGGCGGCCGGGCGGCGCGTTTCGACGGGCGCCCCTACAAGCCGGCCGAGCAGGGCTTCGGCATCCTGGCGGCCCAAACGGCGGAGCTGTGGGACGAGTTGCAGCGGCGGCTGTTGGTGGAAATCTAGAGCCGTTTTTCCGGTGCAGGCCGAAGGCGCGTAAAGCAGGGCGCGGGGAACCCTCTCCAGGAAGGAGAGGGCAGGGTGAGGTGTAGGACCTGTGACCAGTTCCGCGAGGCCTGACCGCGCGGTCGGGTTCCCGCCAACATTTTCAGTCCGAACACCTCGCCCCTGCCCCTCTCCTTCCTGAAGAGGGGTTCTGCGGCGCTGCTCACCCCGCCGGCATCGCCGCCATATCGGCGAAGACGGCTTCGAAGATGTGGCCGTCGGCGTCCTCGAAGGCACGGTTGTAGAGCCAGCCCAGATCTGTCGCCGGGCGTGGATCGGCCTTGCCGCCGGCGGCCGCTGCAGCTGCGACCATGGCGTCGACCTCGGCGCGGCTTTCCAAGGTGAGTGCCAGCAGCACCTGCGCCCCCGCATGGGCGTCGGCGACGGGCTTGCTGATGAAAGTCGCGAAATAGTCGCGGGTCAGCAGATGGAAGGTGATCGCTTCAGACCAGACCATGCTCGAAGCCTGGTGGTCGCTGAAATCCGGGTTCTGCTTGCAGCCGATCGCCTCATAGACGCGGGTCGCGGCGGAAAGATCGGCGACAGGCAGGTTGACGAAGAGCATCTTGGGCATGGTGGTTCTCCCTGGTGTGGTGAGTGATCGTCAGAGATTCTGCTGCAGGATCCGCCCGTTCGGGTGGACGCAGATCAGCTCAAGCCGGCCTGCGCCGACATTCTCGAAGCGATGCGGGATGTCGGGCGCCGCGACGACGACGTCGCCGGCAAAGCCGCGCGTCCTTTCGCTCCCGACGGTGAACTCGGCCTCGCCCTTCCGGACGATCCAGGTTTCGGAATAGGGGTGGACGTGCAGCATCGAGCCCTGGCCCGGCTCGGCATCGACAATGAAGAACGAGACAGGACCGCCGAGCTTCTCACCTTCGAAACGCACCGTGCGATTGGCGCCGCGCTGCTGATCCTCGGAGCGAAGGACGTTGAACATGACTGCCTCCCTGGCTGGTCGTGGCGTGAATTATCTTGACGGAAAGATACCTAGCCGGGAAGTCTCTTTCCGTCAAGATAATTATCTCTGTACCAAGATATCTCGGCAGGCGACGCGCGGCCGAAGACCGTGTCGACCGCCCGTGCGGGCAACGATCCTCGGATCGAAGCGCACCAGGCGGGAGCGCAAGGCGGTCAGTGAAGCAGATCATGCCCGGGCGTGACCCGGGCACCTCAGGCCGGAGGTGGCTCCGGCCAGCGCCTTCTCGTCATGAGATTCTCGCGTCGGCGCTGGGTGCCGCCCGAGAATCCCATGACGATGGCTTCACCGCTTCAGGTTGACCAGAACCACGCCGGCCAGGGCCATGGCGCCGCCGATCAGGCCGAGCGCGGTCGGGACTTCGCCGAGCCAGAGGAAGCTGATCAGCATCGCAGCGGGGGGTACGCAGTACTGGAAGTTGGCGGCGCGGGCGGCCGGCAGGCGCGACAGGGTGATCGCCCAGGTGCCGTAGGCGACGACGCTCGAGACCAGAGCGAGCCAGACCACCGACCAGATCGCCTGGGCCGGGGCGGCCGGCAACTGCTCCAGCGCGCCCGGCAGGAAGGGGGTCAGCGCGAGCCCGCCGAGCGCCATGTTCCAGGCCGCGACGGTGAGCGGCTTGTGGCGGGCGAAAAGCGGCTTCTGCACCACGGTCGAGACCGAGTTGCACAAGGCGGCGCCGAGGATCAGCAGGACGCTGACGCCGATGTTGAGGTCGAGCCCGTTGCCGACAGCGATCACGCCGATGCCGGCGAAGGCGAGCGCCGTGCCGGCCCAGGCGAGGGCGCTGAAGCGCTCGTTCAGGACGAGCATGGCGAGCGCCGCCGTCATGATCGGGTTGGTGTTGATGATGAAGCTCGCCGCGCCGGCCGGCACGACGCGCTGGCCGAGATTGAGGAAGATCGCATAGAGCGCGATGAAGACGATGCCGCCGGTGAGAAAGCGCCAGATGTCGGCGCGTTCGGGCAGCTTGGGACGTGTGACGATCAGGAAGAGCGCGGCGAAGACGCCGGCGATGGCGAAACGCAGGGCCGCCATTTCGAGCGCGCCGAAGCCGGCGAGCCCGGCCCGGATCGCCGGGAAGGACGAGGCCCAGGCGATCACGGTGAAGGGGATGGTGAAGAGCAGCATGGCGTCGAGGGTGGAGCCGGGCCGGGAGGACGCGGCGGAGGGGACGGTTGTCATGGCAGGCCTCAAAGGCTGGTGACGGTTCGTCTCCGATAAGCGCCTGGGCGAGCTGATTGACAAACGAGTAATTCAATGACGAGCTGTGAGCATGGATCACAGCTCCCCACTTCCGCCATTGGACACGCTGCGCGCCTTCGAGGCCGCCGCCCGCTCCGGCAGCTTCTCGGCTGCGGCCGAGGCGCTGAACCTCACCCATGGTGCGGTCTCGCGGCAGGTCGCCAAGCTCGAGCACTGGCTCGGCCTGCGCGTCTTCGAGCGCCAGGCGCGCGGCGTCGCGCTGACGCCGGAGGGGCAGCGCCTGTTCCAGCGCACGCAGGAGGCCTTCTCGGTCTTCGCCGATTCATCCGACCGCTGGAGCGAGCCGCGCGGAGCGGCGGTGGTGCGCTTCAGCGCGACGCCGTCGGTCTGTTCGCTCTGGCTGATGCCGCGCTGGCAGCGCCTGGAGAATGGCGACCCCGCGGTGCGGATCATGCTGCAGGTCGACCATCGCAAGGTCGACCTCGAGGAGGAAGGGATCGACCTCGCCATTCGCTGCGGCCGCGGCGGCACGCCCGGCCGGGTCTCGGTGCAGCTGTTCGAGGAGTGGTGCTATCCCGTCGCTTCGCCGGAGCTGGCCAAGGCGATCGGCGAGGGCAGGCCGGAACGCTTTCTCGAGCAGCCATTGATCCATGATTCCGACGCTGCCGGCTGGCGCGCCTGGTTCAATGCGCAAGGGCTGGATTTCCGGCCACGCCAGCACGACCGGCGCTTCGAGGACTACAATCTCGTGCTCGACGCCGCCGCGTGCGGGCTCGGCGTGGCGCTGTCGCGCCCGCCTTTGGCGCAGGCGCAGGTCGATGCCGGGCGGGTCGTCAGGGTCGACCAGCGCACGGCGCTGAACCCGGTCTCCTACTGGCTCGACCGGCCGATGGGGCAGCCACGGCCGGCGGCGGTGGCATTGGCGACAAGGATCGCGACGGAGGCCGGCCTGTCGGCGGGCAAGCTCGCGGGCTTCCTGCGGCAGGAGGCGAAGGCGGCCTAGGAGAACGCATCGGGCATCTGCGCTGTCGCTTGGCTGATTTCCTTCGTCGGTAGACGATCCCGGTCGAGATGCGCCCGCATCTCCTCGGCCAGCGCGAAGAAGCGATCGCGCACCGGCCGCGCATGCGGGTTGGCCTGCTCGATCGCCATGAAGACGGCCGGGCTGTCATGGCGGACCATCTCGGTCGCGCGCATCAGAAGGTCGAAGCTCGCCGTGGTCATGCGGCGAGGCAGCGGCTCCATCGCGACCAGGATCTTGGCGATGAGATGGGTCAGGCCCTGGACCAGCGCCGCCTCGCGGTCGTGAGCCTCAGGCGTCGTCATGATCACGGTGAGGCGAAGCACGCGGCGCAGGAAGGCGGCGATGCGCCAGGCGCTGGCGCCGCGGATCGGACAGATCGCGATCTTGAGGCCGGCGATGCCGTCGCGTCCGCTCTGCGGGCCGAACAGCGGGTGGGTGCCGACGATCTCGACGTCCTCGGGCAGCTCGGCGAGCATGGTCCTGGCTGGGCCGATCTTGACCGAGCCGACATCGACGACGATCGCCCCGGCGCGCAGATGCGGCCGCAAGGTCGCGATCGCTTCGGAGAGCGCTGCGACCGGCACGGCTAGGATGACGATGTCGCAGGCGCCGATCTGCGCCGGATCGGCGGCGATGATGCCGCCCGCGCCGATATCCGCCGGCAGTGCGGGGTCGAACGCCAGCAGGCGGCAATGCGGCTTGAGGTGCCGGGCGATCAGGCGGCCGAAGGCGCCGAAGCCCATCAGGCCGACGGAGGGATTGGTGGTGTTGGGGGTATGCATCGCGTTTTCCTTAGGGAGGGCCGCGATGCCGGGTGACTGCCTGATTTCAACCGCCAGCGCGGCGGTTGAGACATGAAGATGCCACCGCCTCTATGAGGACGGGGCGTAATAGTTGCGGGCGAGCAGGCAGGCGAAGGTCATGGCGCGCATAAAGCGCGCGCCATCCTTGCTGTCAATGGCCGGGTTCAGGCGGCCTTCTTCGCCTTCTCCGTCTCCATCAACTCGACGAAGCGGGTGAAGAGGTAGTGGCTGTCCTGCGGGCCGGGCGAAGCTTCCGGATGGTGCTGGACGCTGAAGGCCGGGCGGTCGTTGAGGGCGATGCCGCAGTTGCTGCCATCGAAGAGCGAGACATGGGTCTCGGTCGCGTTGGCCGGCAGCGTCGCGGGATCGACCGCGAAGCCGTGGTTCATCGAGACGATCTCGACCTTGCCGGTGGTCTTGTCCTGGACCGGATGATTGGCGCCATGATGGCCCTGCTTCATCTTCATGGTCTGGCCGCCGATGGCGAGGGCCAGCATCTGGTGGCCGAGGCAGATGCCGAAGGTCGGGATCTTGCGGTCGAGCAGTTCCCTGATCACCGGCACGGCGTATTCGCCGGTCGCAGCCGGGTCGCCCGGGCCGTTCGACAGGAAGACGCCGTCGGGATTGAGGGCGAGGATGTCCTTGGCCGATGCGGTCGAGGGCACGACCTCGACCTCGCAGCCGGCCTTGGCCAGCAGGCGCAGGATGTTGCGCTTGACGCCGTAGTCGATGGCGACGACGCGATGCGCCGCAGCTTCACGCTTGCCATAGCCGCGCGGCCAGAGCCAGGGCGTCTCGTCCCAGTCATAGCGCTGGGTCGCGGCGACGAGCGGCACGAGGTCGAGCCCGGCCATGTCGGGCAGGGCAGCGGCCTCTTTCTTCAGGGCCTCGATGTCGAAATTGCCGTCCGGGTCATGGGCGATGACGGCGTTGGGCATGCCGTTCTCGCGGATCAGCGTGGTCAGGGCGCGGGTGTCGACACCGCAGATGCCGACGATGTTGCGGGCCTTGAGCCAGGCGTCGAGATGCTTGGCGGCGCGCCAGTTCGAGGGCTGGGTGACCTCGGCGTGGAGCACGACGCCGCGCACGCCGGAGGAGGCGGCTGCGTTGACCGTCTCGGTGTCCTCTTCGTTGACGCCGACATTGCCGATATGCGGGAAGGTGAAGGTGATGATCTGCCCGGCATAGGACGGGTCGGTCAGGATCTCCTGATAGCCGGTCATCGCCGTGTTGAAGCAGACCTCGCCGGGCGCTTGCGCGATCGCGCCGAGGCCGAAGCCTTCCAGCACCGTGCCGTCGGCCAGAACCAGCACGGCAGTCGCGCGCGGCTCAACCCAGCCGTCTTGCCAGCCCTGGGAGGCGGGGTTTCCTTCGTGAGCGGTCATGTCTATGTCTCGTCCAGGCCGCTGGAAGCTGCGGCAAGCGTGAAGGCTGCGCGCGGAGTGGCGCGGCCGGTCTGGAGCGCGAGCCTTAATCGGCTACCCGCGCCCCGTCAATGAATGAAGAAGGTTCGTACCATCATGTCCAGCCTGCGCGAGCAGTTCACCGCCGACCTAAAGACCGCGATGAAAGCCGGCGAGAAGGGCAAGGTCGCCGCCATCCGCCTGATCCAGGCGGCACTGAAGGACAAGGACATCGAGGCGCGCGGCGCCGGCAAGGGCGAGGCCACGGCTGACGAAATCCTCGCTTTGCTGCAGAAGATGATCAAGCAGCGCCAGGAATCGATCGCGATCTACGACGCCAACGGCCGGCCCGAGCTCGCCGAGGGCGAGCGCGCCGAGGTCGCGGTGATCTCGTCCTATCTGCCCAAGCAGATGAGCGACGAGGAGATCAAGGCAGCGATCGAGGAGGTCATCGCCGAGACCGGCGCTTCCGCCGTCAAGGACATGGGCAAGGTCATCGGCGCGCTGCGTGCCGCCTATGCCGGGCAGATGGACTTCGCCAAGGTCTCCCCTATGGTAAAGCAGTTGCTGGGCGGCTGATCAGCCGGAGCGGCATTTTCGCCGTGTCGACAGGACAGCGTTTCGGCAAAGGAGGCTTCCGATGTCGAAACGGTCGATCGTCGTGATTGCGCTCGGGCTGGCCTTGCAAGGCCCGGCAGCGCTCGCCCAGTCGGAGGGCTGGGGCACCGGCTACCAGATGGGCACCTCCTATGCCGGGGTGAGCGGCGCCGACGGGACGCGGCTCACCTTCTATTGCGGGGATCCGGCGGCCGCCCGCGCCAACCCGGCGATCGCGAGCGGTCCTTATCTGATCGCCGTCCTGCCCAAGACGCAGCTCAAGGACGCCCTGCCGTCATCGATCGAGATCGTGGCCGACGGCAAGGCGACGCGCGTGCCGGTCACGGCGCAGGCGGGTATCGATGAGGTCGAATTGACCTGGAAGCCCGATGCCAGTTTCGGGGTCGCGCAGATGGCGCCGGTGGTGGCCGGCCTGCATGGGGCGAAGCGGATCGAATTGCGGGCCGGCGACGCCGCCGTCCTGCTGCCGACCGAGGGCGCGGCGAAGGCCCTGGCGGACGATCCGCTGCAGTGTCCGTAGAGGATTGGCCGCTCAGGGCGAATAGCTGGTGCGCTGCATCACCCGCTCCTCGATCGCCCCGACCATGCGACCATGCTCGGCGGCGCTGCTGTCCTTGATCGCAGACCATTCCGCGTCCTGCATGAAGCGGGCCCAGCTCTGGCGCATGGTCGCCTCGTCCGGCCAGCGCAGGACGTAGATGAATTCGGTACGGTCCTTGGTCTTGGCCTCCCACATCGCCGCGATGTCGAAACCATGGGTCTTCATGATGCGGGCGGCGTGGTCGCGGAAGCGGGCGTGGAAGGCGTCCTTGTTGTTCTCGAAAATCTCGTAGATGCGCAGTTGCTCGATCATGGGCGCTCGTTCGGTTGCCGAAGTCGGGGTGGTGAAAAGGGCGGCCGCGGCCAGGGCCGCGGCGATCAGGCCGGATCGTCGCAAGCGGTTTGGCATGGCGAAGGCTCCCTCGCTGTCGCTGTCGAGGAGAGGCTGCCAGCCGCGATGATTGCGGTAAAATATATTGTTTGTTCTAGTTTGATATTAACTGCATATCGCGCGCAGCCTGCCTGAGCTCGGCGAGGAAGTTGTCGCGGGCCAGCGAATAACGCGTCGCGTCCCAGGCCGCGATCAGCTCGATATGGGTCATCTCCGGCGGCGCCTCGACCGCGATCGGCCGGAAGGCGACGCCGGCACGCGGGATCAGTGCCAGCGAGGCGGGGATCAGAGCGACGCCGAGTCCGCTCGCGACCAGGCTGGCGATGGTCTGCATCTGCCGCGCTTCCTGGACGATGCGTGGCGAGAAGCCGGCGAGGCGGCAGAGCCCGATGATCTGGTCATGGAAGCCGATGCCGAGCTGGCGGGGCGTGCCGATGAAGTCGGCGCCGGCAAGGGCGGCGAGCGGAATGGCTTCCTCTTCGGCGAGGGGATGATCGTCCGGCAGTGCGGCCAGGATCGGCTCGCGCAGCAGGGGTTCGCTGGCGAGCTGGGCGATCATGATGCCGGGCTGACGCATCAGGCCGATATCGGCTTCGCCAGCGGTGATCGCCGCAAGCTGCTCGCCCGTGGTCGCCTCGCGCAGGACAAGTTCGATGTCGGGATATTCGGCGCGGAAACGGCGCAGGGCCGCCGGCAAGAGATCGTGGGCGGTGCCGACGAAACTGATCGCGAGCCGGCCGGCCTTGCCTGAGGCGACGGCCTGCGCCTCACGGATCCCCTCGTCGAGTTGGGCGAGGACGCGCCGGGCGCTGACGAGGAAGGTCGCGCCGGCCGGCGTCAGCACCACGCTGCGATTGCTGCGCTCGAACAGAGACAGGCCGAGCGTGTCCTCGAGCTTGCGGATCGCCTGGCTGAGCGGCGGCTGCGCCATGTGCAGGCGCTCGGCGGCGCGGTGGAAGTTCAGTTCCTCGGCGACGGCGATGAACTGGCGCAGCAGCCGCGTCTCGATCATAGCGCGTGCTCCTGCCTCGCTTCGCCAGCATGGCTGGCTATCACGCGCTGTGGATTGCGCCAATAAACGGGGGAGCATTGCGATCGGCGATTGGCAGAGCCCTTCCGCATCGCCAGATAGGAAGCCATGAAGTTCCCGCCCTCCGTCCTTGAGGAGATCAAGGCGCGGCTGCCTGTCTCGGCGGTCGTGGGCAAGCGCGTGCGCCTCGCCAAGGCCGGTCGCGAATGGAAGGGGCTCTCGCCCTTCAACGCCGAGAAGACGCCGTCCTTCTTCGTCAACGACCAGAAGGGCTCGTTCTTCGATTTCTCCTCGGGCAAGAACGGCGACATCTTCAAATTCGTGATGGAGACCGAGGGACTCTCCTTCCCGGAGGCCGTCGAGAAGCTCGCCTCCGAGGCCGGCGTCACCCTGCCGAAGGTCTCGTTCGAGGCGCAGGCGCAGGAAGAGAGGCGCAAGGGGCTGCACGAGGTCGTCGAGCTGGCGGCGCGTTTCTTCGAGGCCGAGCTGCAATCGGAGCGTGGCGGGCTGGCCCGGCGCTATCTCTCGGGCCGCGGGCTGGAAGGCCAGGCGCGCCAGCTCTTTCGCCTCGGCTACGCCCCGCCCGACCGATTCGGGCTGCGCGACCATCTCGCGGCTAAGGGTGTCGGCGCCGATGCGATGATGGAGACAGGGTTGCTGGTGCATGGCGAGGAGATCGCCGTGCCCTATGACCGCTTCCGCGACCGGATCATGTTCCCGATCCACGACGCGCGCGGCCGGGTGATCGCCTTCGGTGGCCGGGCGATGAGCGCCGACGTGCCCGCCAAATACCTGAATTCGCCGGAGACGCCGCTCTTCCACAAGGGCGCGCTGCTGTTCAACCACCACAATGCCCGCAAGGCCGCGCACGACACCGGCCAGGTGATCGTGGTCGAGGGCTATGTCGACGTGATCGCGATGACGCTCGCCGGTTTCCCGCAGGTGGTGGCGCCGCTCGGCACGGCGCTGACCGAGGATCAGCTTTCCCTGCTCTGGCGCATGTCGGGCGAGCCGGTGATCTGCCTCGACGGCGACAAGGCCGGCCGCAAGGCGGCGGGGCGGGCGATCGACCTCGCGCTGCCGATGCTGGAGCCGGGCAAGTCGCTCTCCTTCGCGCTGCTACCGGAGGGGCAGGACCCGGACGATCTCGCCCGCTCAGGCGGCAAGCCCGCGGTCGCCGAGGTGATCGGCTCGGCCAAACCGCTGGTCGACATGCTGTGGGCCCGCGAATTCGAGGCGAGCCAGCTCGACACGCCCGAGCGCCGCGCCGCCTTCGAGCGGCGGCTGAAGGAGCCGCTCGGCCTGATTCGCGACGAGGCGACGCGCCGGCACTATCGCCGCGAGATCGACGAGCGCCTCGGGCAGCTCTTCGCCCCCCCGCAGCAGGACCGCTTCGAGGGGCGACGCCACAACGGCTTTTCCGGCGGCGCGCGTGGCGGGCGTGGATTTCAGCGCGGCCAGGACAGGCCGCCGCTTTCGCTGGTGCGGCCGAGCCCGCAGCTCACGAGCTCGCCGCTGATGCAGCGCCGGCACGGCGAGAATCCGCGCGAGGCCTTCATCCTGCTGGCGCTGGCGAGCCATCCCGATCTCGTCATGCGCTGCGTCGACGAGATCGCCGAGCTCGCCCTGGATGGGCCGGCGGCCGAGCGCTTCCGGCAGGCGCTGCTCGATGCGGCGATAGACGGCGCCTTCGATCAGGAGGTGTTCGGGCGTAGGCTGGAGCAGGGGCGCGTCGCCGAGGCGCAGGCGGCGCTGCTCGCCGTCACCCAGCCGGCCGAGCGGCTGAAACTGGCGCAAACGGCTGATCCTGAATCGGTTTTTGATTCGATTCGTCAGGCTCTCGTCTTGCATCATCGCGCACGCACGCTACATAGCGAGCTGAAGGCAGCCGAACGCGCATTGGCTGACGAACCAACGGAAGCCAATTTCGCCTGGATGAAGGACGTCAAGGCTCGCCTCGAGACGATCGAGGGGACCGAGGCGAATTCCGAGAAGTGACCAGACCGGCGCGTTGCCTTTCGTCGGTATGTTCGGGGTGACTTCGAGATGGTGCACGATTCATCAACGATGGTCGGCGCTATCTGTGACGAATGAGTAGGTTGGGGTGCGCGGCAGCAAGGGCGGCCGCGGCGCCCTTTTCTGCGTCGGAGCGGCTGCCCCCGGCGCGCAAGATGGTGGAGCGCTGATTGATGGCGACCAAAGTGAGCGAGCGGGACAAGTCCGAAGCGGGTTCCCCGGAAGCGCCCCCGAGCACGGACAGCCCGCTCCTCGATCTCACCGATCAGGCCGTCAAGCGGATGATCAAGCTCGCCAAGAAGCGCGGCTATGTCACCTATGACGAATTGAACGAGGTGCTGCCCTCGGAGGAGTTCTCCTCCGAGCAGATCGAGGACGTGCTCGGCCAGCTCAGCGAGCAGGGCATCAATGTCGTCGACAACGAGGATCCGGAAGCGGCCGGCGAAGAGCGCGCCGCCCGCGGCAAGGGCGATGGCGAAGAGGACGAGGCCGAAGGCGGCGATCTCGTCGAGGCCCAGCGCTCGGCGCTGCCGGTCGAGACCAAGCGCAATCTCGAGCCGACCGAACGCACCGACGATCCCGTGCGCATGTATCTGCGCGAGATGGGCTCGGTCGAGCTGCTCTCGCGCGAGGGCGAGATCGCGATCGCCAAGCGCATCGAGGCCGGCCGCGAGGCGATGATCGCCGGGCTCTGCGAGAGCCCGCTGACCTTCCAGGCGATCATCATCTGGCGTGACGAGCTGATGGAGGGCAAGGTCCTCCTGCGCGACATCATCGACCTCGAAGCGACCTATGCCGGCCCTGACGGCAAGAACCCGGAGCAGATGCCGGGCGAGGGCGAAGAAGGAGCGGAAGCCGCCGAGGAGGCGACACCCGAGGGCGAAGCCCCGCCCGAGGGCATGGACGACGACGATATCGAGAACAACGTTTCGCTCTCGGCCATGGAGGCTGAGCTGAAGCCGCGCGTGCTCGAAACCTTCGACTCGATCGCCAGCAACTACACCAAGCTGCGCCGCCTGCAGGACCAGGACATCGCCGGCCGGCTGGAGAATGCCAAGCTCTCGCCGTCGCAGGACCGCAAGTACAAGAAGCTGAAGGACGACATCATCGTTTCGGTGAAGTCGCTCTCGCTCAACAACAACCGCATCGAGGCGCTGGTCGAGCAGCTCTACGACATCAACAAGCGCCTGATCTCGCATGAGACCCGGCTGCTGCGTCTCGCCGAGAGCTACGGCGTCGCCCGCGACGACTTCCTGAAGCAGCATATCGGCGGCGAGCTCGATCCGAAGTGGCTGCTGCGCGTCTCCAAGCTCGGCTCGCGCGGCTGGAGGGAGTTCGTCGCGCAGGAGAAGGACCGGATCAAGGATCTGCGCGAGGACATCCATACGATGGCCTCGGAGACCGGCCTGGAGATCCAGGAGTTCCGCAAGATCGTGCTGATGGTCCAGAAGGGCGAGCGCGAGGCGCGGCAGGCGAAGAAGGAGATGATCGAGGCGAATCTGCGTCTCGTGATCTCGATCGCCAAGAAGTACACCAATCGCGGCCTGCAGTTCCTCGACCTGATCCAGGAGGGGAACATCGGCCTGATGAAGGCGGTCGACAAGTTCGAGTACCGCCGCGGTTATAAGTTCTCCACTTACGCTACATGGTGGATCCGGCAGGCGATCACCCGCTCGATCGCCGACCAGGCCCGCACCATCCGCATCCCCGTGCACATGATCGAGACGATCAACAAGATCGTCCGGACCTCGCGCCAGATGCTGCACGAGATCGGCCGCGAGCCGACCCCGGAGGAGCTGGCCGAGAAGCTGGCCATGCCGCTGGAGAAAGTGCGCAAGGTCCTGAAGATCGCCAAGGAGCCGATCTCGCTGGAGACCCCGATCGGCGACGAGGAGGATTCGCATCTCGGCGACTTCATCGAGGACAAGAACGCGATCCTGCCGATCGACGCGGCGATCCAGAGCAATCTGCGCGAGACCACCACGCGCGTGCTGGCCTCGCTCACCCCGCGCGAGGAGCGCGTGCTGCGCATGCGCTTCGGCATCGGCATGAACACCGACCACACCCTCGAAGAGGTCGGCCAGCAGTTCAGCGTCACCCGCGAGCGCATCCGCCAGATCGAGGCGAAGGCGCTGCGCAAGCTCAAGCATCCGAGCCGCAGCCGGAAGCTCCGGAGCTTCCTGGACAACTGAGGCGGAGTTCGAACGGGGCGCTTCGGCGCCCCGTTTCACTTTGGCTAGGCCTATCCGTCACCGGCGTCCTGCCGCCCGGGAGTACCTCAGCGATTGGCTGCCGTGGTCTCGCGGTAGTCGTTGATCGCATCCATGATGTCCCAGGCCGCGAAGACGACGGGGACCGCTACGCCTCCGGCTCTGGCGAGGGCGACATTGCGGTTGCGCGCCGCCAGCTCCGCCGTGCGCGTCGCCAACTGCGTATTGCCGGCAGCGATACGGCTGGACGCTTTCTCGGCCGCTTTGCGTGTCAGCGTCTGCTGGGCGAGCCGGGTGGACTGCTTGTTGATCTCGCCCTGGACCGAGCGGACGATGTTTTCGGCGTTCGCCGAGCTGGCGAGAGCCTTGTCGAGCACGCGCTGGGCCCCGGTCCCCGCCAGATCGCTGGCCTTGGCCTTGCCTTTCTCGATCGCAATGCCCGCCACCTGCGCACCGGCGCCGGCGTCCCAATTTTTGATGACCGAATGGGTGACGGAATGAGCGAGGCCAGTGGCTCCGAACGCCGCGGCTCCGGCCCCGGCCTCGACGCCAAGGATCGTCAGGCCGCCGCCCGCGGTCAACGCGCCGCCGACCAAGGCAGGGGCGACCAAGCCGATGCCGACGACGGCGCCGATGGTGGCGACGCCGATCTGAGCGCCAAGCTTGATGGCGGCGAGGTTGTTGATGCCGTCCTGGGTCTCCCGGATGACGTCATTGTTGATGTCCGAGGCATTCCGATAGAAGTTCTGAATGTCTTTCCGCGCCATGTCGCGCAGTTGCCCCATGGTCGCGACATATCCCTGCGCCGCGCCGGGTCCCTCCTCGGAGAGCTTGCGGACCCAGGCCATGAGATAGCGTGCATGAAGTTCGTTGGTGCGCCGTTCGACTTTTTCGGGGGCACCTTCCTTCACGACGGCAATGCCCGGGGGCTCCTTCCAGAAGAAGACCGTGTAGATCGCGTTGATGACCTTGCTGTCCCGATAGGTCTCCCACTCGATCCTCAGCGATTGCTGGCTGGCGATGACGAGGGCGCAGGAACGAAAGAACCGACTGACCGTGTTCAGGTCATAAATGATCACTGAAACATTCTTTTGCATGTTTCCGCCTTTGTTGGATGGGGCCTGCGCTGTGTCTCGGAGACACACAGGGTCGCTTCATTGACCCCATGTGAAGATTGGTCGCGCGCGAGTGGCATCGACCGCAGGCCGCAGGGCGGCATTGGGCTTTCCAGCGCGGTTTTCGCCCTCTCGCCGCCGCGGAGGGGCGGCAAGAGGAGCGCTGCCGCGATGATCACCCCGCCGGCGCGACCAGCATCGCCGTGAGCCGGCGCGCCATCGGCAGGGCCAGCAGCAGCACCGGGAAGGCGATCAGCCAGGACAGGCCCCAGGCAACGGGCCAGCCCTGCAGGAAGGCCGGTGTCGGGCCGAGCACGCGCAGGGTGGAGATCCCCGAGACGATCAGCGTCATCAGGCCCGACAGGATCAAGGGAGTGACGAACGCGCCATAGCGCGCCGGCAACTTGCGGGAACGATTCATGAGAACATCCGTAAGAGCAGGCTCAGCCGTCATGGTCTTTTGGCATCCGGACGGCATTCGAGCCGGGTGGATGCGTTGCCTGACGTGAGACGCTTACGGCCGTCCCTGGGGACGCGTGCTGCCCTTACGACCCGTTTGCGCGAGAGGCAAGCCAAATCCGTCCTGGCCGCCACAGTTCTGCTAAGGTCAGCCTCATGATCGAGGCTTCCCAGGAGGAGCAGAGATGGCCGTTATTCCGAGCGCCGACGAGATCGAGGCCGCCAAGGCGGCGCTGCAGGCGAATCTTCCGCAGCAGCCGAAGAAGCAGGAAGAGGAAGGCTCGGGCGCCGGCGAGATCGTCGAGGGCGTTCTCGATATCGCCAGCAATGTCTCGATCGAGGCGGTCGGCGTTGCGGTCAACGCCGTCGGGCCCGTGATCGAAGGCGCAGGGACCGTCGTAGTCGCGACCGGTGAAGCCGTCGTGACGGTGATCGGCGGCATCTTCGAGGGGTTGGGCTAGCGAGTCGTCAGCAGTCGAGATATCGATGCGGCTCCGGCATCGTCGCAGGAAGTGAGCTGAGCCATGTCCCTAGAATTCCTGCTGACCTCGCTGATCATCGTCGCCTCGCCCGGGACCGGCGCGATCTACACCATCGCCGCCGGGCTGACGCGCGGGGCCAAGGCCAGCCTGCTCGCCTCCTTCGCCTGCACCCTCGGCATCGTGCCGCATCTGATCGCGGCGATGATGGGCCTCGCGGCGCTGCTGCATGCCAGCGCGCTCGCCTTCTCGATCGTCAAATATGCCGGCGTCGCCTATCTGCTCTGGATGGCCTGGCAGACGCTGAAGGAGCAGGGCGCCCTCAGCGTCGAAGCCGCGGCCGACGAGCGTTCGGCCTGGCGCGTGCTGGTCGACGGCCTCGCCCTCAATGTGCTCAATCCCAAGCTCTCGATCTTCTTCGTCGCCTTCCTGCCGCAGTTCATCGCCGCGAACGAGGCAAGTCCGATGGCGCGCATGCTCGAGCTCTCGGGCGTGTTCATGGCGATGACCTTCGTCGTCTTCGCCCTCTACGGCCTGTTCGCCGCGGCGATGCGCGACAAGGTGGTGACCCGGCCGGCGGTGATGGCCTGGCTCAGGCGCACCTTCGCGGCGGCCTTCGTCGCGCTCGGCGCCAAGCTCGCGCTGACCGAGCGTTGATGACAGGAAAACAGACCCGCCTTGCGATCGAGACGCGCGGGGCGGGGCTCTACGAATTCACCGACGCGGCCGTCCGCTTCGTGCGCGAGGCGGCGGTCGATAGCGGCCTGCTGACGCTGTTCGTGCGCCATACCTCCTGCTCGCTGCTGATCCAGGAGAATGCCGATCCCGACGTCCGGCGCGACCTTGCTGCCTTCTTCGCCCGGCTGGTGCCGCCAGCGGACGATCCGGCGATGGCCTATCTCCTCCATCGCGCCGAAGGGCCGGACGACATGCCGGCCCATATCAAGGCGGCGGTGCTGCCGGTGTCGCTCTCGATTCCTGTGAGCGGCGGCCGGCTGGCGCTCGGGACCTGGCAGGGCATCTATCTGTTCGAGCATCGCACCACCCCGCATCGGCGCGAGGTCGTGCTGCACCTCGCCTGAACCGTCAGCCGTCCTTGGCCTGGACGAGCAGCCGCATCAAGGTGCCGTAGCAGTCGTGCAGGTTCTTCGGCGAAAGGCCGAGGTCGAGCTGCTGGAAGCCGATATAGGCGGCGTATTCGATGCGGGCCAAGGCGAGGGCTTCCTCCGACGTGAAGCGCCCGCTCTCGCCATGGAGCGACTGCAGATAGGCGATGCGCTCCCGGTCGACCTCGGCACAGGTTGCGGCCACGCCCGCATCGAGCTGGGCGAGGCGGCGCATGCCCTGTTCGACGCGGACATCGAGGGCGAGTGCCATCCGGTCGAGTGCGACCAGGCGGTCCTGCGCCGGCCCGCCCTTGTCGACCTCCTGCATCAGGCGCAGCGTGAAGGTCTCGCGCCAATGTCCGGCAAGGGCGGCGAGATAGGCCTCGATCGCCGGGAAATGGGCGTAGAAGGAACCCTTGGTCTTGCCGGCGCGGCGGCAGAGCGCCTCGATCGTCAGCCCGGCCGGCCCCTGCTCGGCGAGGGCATCGAGGCCGAGCGCGAGCCAGTCGTCGCGGCGGAAGCGGCGCGGGGCAGGGGACGTCACTGCCACAGGCCAATCATGCCGCTTACCGTGATCGTTGCGAACAGGAGCCATTGCGGGAAACGCGCGATCCGCAAACGGAACAGCCCGATCATGCCGAGGCTCCAGAGGCAGAACAATGCGGCGCCGGCAGTCGCGAACAAAGCGAGGTCGCGACTGCCTCGACCGGTCGCGACGAGGCCGAAGGCGAGTGCCAGCGCGGCGAGCACGATCGTCACCAGATGCCAGCAATAGTACATGGTGAATTTCGGCACGGCATGGAGCCGCTCCGTCGCCAGCAGGGGCGTGGCGACATACCGGCCGCCGAGAATGACGTGGATCAACGTGGTGATGGCCGCTAGCACGGCGGCAAGGGCGAGCCAGAGGTTCATGCGACAACTCACAGTTAATACAATACCGTATGGTATTGTAGGTGAGAAAAGCAAGCCGTCCGCCGTGGGCGGGTGTCACCGGCGAGGGCGAAGCAAGAGCCGTGCGAAAGCGGATGCACGCAGGTGTCGTCGTTCACCGCCCGGCGTAAAATTCGGGCTCGGGCGGCGGCTCCCAGGACTGGCCGGTGGCGATCAGGCAGCTGATGCCGTCGGGCAAGGTCGCGAACAGGGTGAATGAGCCGTTCGGGGAAACGAAGAGCTCGATCACGCTGCCATTCGCGGCGAGGCCGTAGCCGATCCGGCGTTCGCCATAGAGGTCATGCAACTGCGTCGTCGCCATGCCGCGTTCGGCGCAGGGAACGCCGGCGGGTACCTGCGCCCGGACCGCGCCGGACGACAGCGGCAAGGCCACCAGGATCGGTAGACAGTATTTGAAGAAGCGCGTCATGGCTGCTCCTGCGACAGAGCGGGCCAAGGCGGGCGCAAGGGGTGGACGGGCTCGGCTTTTCCGCCCTGTCTGACTAGGACATGGTGACGCAGCCATCCCTGCGCTAGAGGCAAGGAACGCGGCAGGGGATTCCTCGGCACGCGAATGTCCATCGACCTTCGCGTGCCGAGGCTCTTGGCCAAGCCGCCCGCATCTGCGCTATACAGCGCCCGTCATATGGAGCGCGCCATGTCCTTTCTCAAATCCCTGTTCGGCCGCAAGGAGGCCAAGCCCGCAGGTCCGGCCGGGCCGCTGAAAAGCATCGAATACAAGGGCTTCACCATCCATGCGACGCCGTTTCCCGAAGGCGGGCAGCAGCAATTGTCCGGGGTGATCGAGAAGGAGATCGACGGCGAGATGAAGAGCCATCGCTTCATCCGGGCGGATCGCTTCCCGGGCGCCGAGGAGGCGGCGGACTTCGCCATCGCCAAGGCTCGGCAGCTGATCGACGAGCAGGGCGAACGCCTGTTCAAATAGGATTTCGGGTACTGCTGTTCTAATCATGGAGGTTGTTTCGACGTTCATTGGATCAGTTTTGGTTCAAAATTTTAAAACTGCGCATCCATTGCGTTTTCCTTGGGGGATTGCGCAAATTTGAATCAATTAATACGGACGGAATGACCGTTCACCGCCTGCCCTGGCGCGAGTATTGCGCTGCGGCAGTGGATTCGCCTTCGCCATTTAAAACTTTATTCGGTTTTTCCGGCTTTGATGCGCTCACGTTGTTCGCCGCGTCGAGACCGTCCGCATGCCTCCCAATCCCCCCGGCAGCCAAAAGCCGGACGAGCCTCCGGATGCACTGGCCGGCTCTACCGACGACAGCTTCTTCCGGGAGGTCGTGGCACAATTGCCGCTCGCGCTCTATGCGACGGATGCCGACGGGTTCGTGACCTATTTCAATCAGGCGGCGGCGCAGCTGGTCGGGCGGCAGCCGCAGCTCGGGCAGGACCGCTGGTGCATCGCCCACCGTCTCTTCCAGCTCGACGGTTCACCTCTGGCACATGCGGACTGCCCGCTGGCGCGGGCCTTGCGCGAGAGGCGCGCCGTCCGCGGCATGGAGGCGCTGGCCGAGCGGCCGGATGGCAGCCGCATCCGCTTCATGCCGCTGCCGACGCCGCTCTATGACGGCGAGGGCAAGCTCACCGGCGCGGTCAGCCTGATGGTCGACGTCAGCAGCGGGCCGCAGGCCGGGTTCGACGCGGTCTCGTCCGCTCATCACCTTGCCGAAGATCTCGCAGTCGCGATCGCGCAGAAGCAATTGCATCTGCACTATCAGCCGGTGTTCTCGGCCGCCGGCAACCTGACCGGCTTCGAGGCGCTGGCGCGCTGGGTCCATCCCGAGCGCGGGGTGATCCCGCCATCCGAGTTCATCCCGGCGGCGGAGGAGAGCGGGCTGATCCTGCCGCTGGCGCGCGAGCTGCTGTGCCAGGCCTGCACCGAGGCGGCGAGCTGGGCAAAGCCGCTGCGCATCGCCGTCAACGTCTCGCCGCTGCAATTCCGCCATGGCGACCTGCCGGGGCTGATCGACGAGGTGCTGGCCGAAACCGGCTTGGAGCCGGACCGGCTCGAGCTCGAGATCACCGAAGGGGTGATGATCACCGATTTCGACCGGACCATGCTGGTGCTGCACCGGATCAAGGCGCTCGGCGTGCGGATCGCGCTCGACGATTTCGGGACGGGCTATTCCTCGCTGTCCTATCTGCACATGTTCCCGCTCTCGACGCTGAAGATCGACCGCAGCTTCGTCGCCAATCTGGGCGTCGCTTCGGAGGCGGCGGCGATCACCCGCGCCGTCATCGCGCTCGGCCATGCGCTCGACATCGAAGTGGTGGCCGAAGGCGTCGAGACGCGCGAGCAGCTCGACTTCCTGATCGACGAGGGCTGCAACTACATGCAGGGCTACATGCTCGGGCGCCCGCTGCCGCCGGAGCAATATGCCGAGCTGACCGGGCGCAAGGGCTGAACCACCCGCGTCGTTCCGACGCGGAAACGGATCGGTATCCCGTTCGTTGCCTTGATTGAACCAGCAATCAGGGAGAAGGCCATGGCCTCGTTGACCGGAAAGTCGATTCTCATTCTCGCCACTCACGGCTTCGAGCAGTCGGAGCTCGAAGTACCCCAGGCCAAGCTGAAGGAAGCCGGCGCTGCGGTGCATGTCGCCTCGCCCGAGACCGGCGAGATCAAGGGCTGGGACAAGAAGGATTGGGGCAGGGCCGTCAAGGTCGACAAGAGTCTCGAGGAGGTTCATGCCGACGCCTATGATGCAATCGTGCTGCCCGGCGGCCAGATGAATCCCGATACGTTGCGCGGCAACGACAAGGCGATCGCGCTGATCAAGGACTTCTTCGCGCAGGGCAAGGTGGTCGCTGCCGTCTGCCATGCCCCATGGCTGCTGATCGACAGCGGTATCGCCAAGGGACGCCGCCTGACCTCTTACAAGACCATCAAGCAGGATCTGGTGAACGCCGGCGCGCAATGGGAGGACAGCGAGGTCGTCACCGACAAGGGCGTGGTCACTTCGCGCAATCCCGGCGACCTGCCGGCATTCGTCGCCAAGATCGTCGAGGAGATCAACGAGGGGCGGCACGAGCGGCGAGCTGCCTGAGCGTTCAGCCCCGGCGCGCCTGCGCCTCGTACAACTGTGCCAGAAGGGCCTCGCCGCTCCAGGGCTGCGGGGCCCTTTCCGCCTGCCGGACGAGGAATGACAGGTGCTCGTTCACCGGTGCCCTCCGCCCGAGCCGTTGGGCAAGCCTGACCACCTCGCCATTGATCCAGTCGACCTCCGTCCGGCGCCCGGCGGCGAGATCGTCAGCCATGGAGGAGCGCGCCGACGGATCGATCGCCAGCATCTTGCCGGCGAATCGCGCGAAGAGCGCATCGGGCAAGCGCAGCAGCGCCGGAATCCAGCCCGCCGGCAGGGGCGTCAAGCGGGCGGGGCGGAGGCCGGCCTCTTTCAGCAAAGCCAGCGCCTCGACCTGGGCGAGGGCGAGGCTGCGGCGATAGTCGCGCTGCGCCAGCTCCTGCTGCAATGGCAGGCCGGAGAGGGCGTTGACGGCGTTGTTGAGGTTGAGGAGCAGCTTGGCCCATTGCACCGGCAGCATGTCGCGATGCCGGTGCAAGGCGAAGCCGGCCTGCGCAAAATCGGCGAGGAAGGGCGACAGCGCCGGGGCGTCCTCGACCTCCGGCTCGCCTTCCGAGGCCTGATGGAAGGCACCTGGAGCGCGCTTCACCACATTGAACGGCACCATGCCGGCGAGCACGCTGCGGCCGGGCAGGGCGGTGCGCAGCGCCTGCGCATTGCCGATGCCGTTCTGGAAGCTGATCACCACGGCGTCCGGCCGTATGGCGCCGGCAAGCTCGGTCGCCGCCTGTGCGGTGGCGCCGGACTTCACCGTGACCAGGATCAGCTCGGCGCTCGCGGCCGCGTCCGGCCGGGTCGAGAAGGCGATCGCCTCCGGGGGAACACGCCAGTCGCGCCCGTCATAATGCGTCGGCGTCAGGCCATGTCGGCGAAGCTCCTCTCCCATACCGGGGCGGCCGACGAAGTCGACCGTCACGCCGCCGGCGGCGAGGCGACCCCCGAGATAGCAGCCGATCGCGCCGGCGCCGTAGATGCAGATCCTCGCCATCGCGCCTCCAAAGCGGGCCGAGCATGCCGGCCCCGCAGCGCGATGCAAGCGGCTGGCCGACCCCCCATCCACGCCGCATCGGCCCATCGTCCGTGCGCTTGTGGCGGACAGGAGTGCTGCCTAATGCTCGCGCAAGGAGAATAACGTTCTCCAGGCTTAAAGTGAGAGGCGGATTCACGGGGCAGGTCGATTCAACCTCATCCGACCCGGCTCCAGCGCGGCGAGGAAACATGAACGCCCAGGACGCGCGCTATGCGCCGGATTCCCCTTATGCCTGGATGAGGCTGGCGCTCGCCCTCCTGGTCGGGACGATCGCCTGCGTCGGCTCCTGGTCCGCGGTCGTGGTGGTGACGGCGGTGCAGCAGGAGTTCGGCGTGCTGCGTGCCGACGCCTCGCTGCCCTATACCTGCGCCATGATCGGCTTCGGCATCGGCAACATCGCCATGGGCCGGCTTGCCGACCGCACCGGCATCGCCGCGCCGATCGTGCTGGGAGCGCTGCTGCTCGGCAGCGGCTATGCGCTAGCTTCCGTCGCCGGCTCGCTCTGGCAGTTCGCGCTGGCGCATGGCTTCCTGATCGGGCTCGGCGCCGCCACCGGCTTCTCGCCGCTGATCGCCGATCTCTCGCACTGGTTCCGGCGCTATCGCGGCCTCGCCGTCGTGTTCGGCGCATCGGGCAGCTATTTCGCCGGCATGTTCTGGCCGCAGCTGATCAACTGGGGCGTCGAGACGCATGGCTTGCGCACCACGCATCTGTGGCTCGGCATCGCCTGCATCGTGGTGATGCTGCCGCTGGCGCCGTTCTTCCGACGCCGGCCGAATGCGGCCAGCATCGCCGCGGCCGAGGCGACGAGTGCCGGCGCGCGCGGCAGTCTCGGGCTGTCGCCGAACCAGCTGCAGCTGCTGCTGGTCGTGGCCGGCTTCTGCTGCTGCGTCGCGATGTCGATGCCGCAGGTCCACATCGTCGCCTATTGCAGCGACCTCGGCTACGGCGTCGCCCGCGGCGCCGAGATGCTGAGCGTGATGATGGCGCTCGGCGTCGTCAGCCGGATCTCGTCCGGCTTCGTCGCCGACAGGATCGGCGGGACGATGACGCTGGTCCTGTCATCGCTGATGCAGGGCATGGCGCTCTTCCTCTATCTCTGGTTCGACGGGCTGAGCTCGCTCTTCATCGTCACCGCCATCTTCGGCCTGTTCCAGGGCGGGATCGTGCCGATGTATGCGGTGGTGATCCGCGACTACATGCCGCCGCGCGAGGCCGGCATGCGCATCGGCGTGGTCATGTCGGCGACGATCTTCGGCATGGCCTTCGGCGGCTGGGTCTCGGGCGCGATCTTCGACGCGACCGCGTCCTACCGGCTCGCCTTCCTCAACGGCCTCGCCTGGAACCTGATCAACCTCTCGATCGTCTGCTGGCTGATGCTGAAGGCGCGGCCGAAGCTGGCGGCGGCTTAAATACTACATTCTCGGTTCAAGCGATCGCAGTCGCTCATAGGTCCAACGTAGGCATCTGCAGAGATCGATTTGCATTGTAATCGGGATCGAGTTGTCTCGAGAGTATATGAGCTCTCTTAGGCTCTCGTTCAGATAGTCGATCTGATGAAGCTCTTTATCGAATGCGCCTTCAAGTTGATGGAAGCCTTCTTTGATGTGCGGGAGCTTTGAATAGACCGCATAGAGCTGAGCCAGAATGCGATTCGGGTCCTTTTTCGCGATGGAGGTAACGAGGCGATTGAGCGTCGTTTCAGTCTCCCGTTCAGGGCGCAGCAGTGAGAACGCCTGACAATATTCGGTATAGGGTTTTGAGCGCATCTCGATCCCTAATGATCTGAAGCCGGCCGATAGGTCCCGAAGCACCAGACATGGCCTTCCGGGTCCCTGCAGATGAAGTCGCGGCTGCCATAGGGCTGGTCGGTCGGCTCCATGCAGATCTCTGCTCCCGCTGCACGGGCGCGCTCGCAGAGCGCGTCGATCTCCGTCGTCGCGACATAGGGCGAGGCGGTGGTGCCGCCGAGCTCGGCCGGGCGCGAGACCAGCTTGCCGAATTCGTTGTTCTCGGCAGAGCCGAGCATGATGAAACTATCGCCCATGCGCAATTCGCCATGGAGCAGGGTCTTGCCATCCTCCGAGTAGTAGGCGGCATGCTTCTCGAAGCCGAAGGCCTCGATCAGCCAGTCATAGAGGCGCGGCGCGTTCGCATAGCGCAGCGAGATGCAGATCATCGGGGACGAGGTGCTCATCGCGCTTCTCCTTGCCTGCAATGGCTTGACCCAGCATGCGGCTGCGCCAAGCTGGGCTCAAGACTGGCGGGGGCGAATCCATGCTGCAATTCGAACGCCGCCATGAACGGCTGATCCCGGTCAGGCTCTTCGTCCGGCGCATCAGCCGCGCCGTGCTGCTCTGGCTGGCGCTCACCATGGCGGGCCTCGGCATCGGCATGATCGGCTATGCCGCCAGCGAGGGCATGGGCGGGGTCGACGCCTTCGTCAATGCGGCGATGATCCTCTCCGGCATGGGGCCGATGACCGAACTCAAGACTGCCGGCGGCAAGCTCTTCGCCGGCTTCTATGCGATCTTCTCCGGACTGTTCGTGGTGATCGCCACCGGCTTCGTGCTGGCGCCGATCCTGCATCGTGTGCTCCACTCCTTCCATATCGAAGAGGGGAAGGTCAAAGATGACTGAGCCGGGCGTGACACCTGCCGAAGAACCCTGCGGCACCTTGACGGTGCGTACCATCGCCATGCCGGCGGACACCAACGCCAATGGCGACATCTTCGGCGGCTGGGTGATGTCGCGCATGGACCAGGCCGGCGGAATCGCCGGGGTCGAGCGGGCGCAGGGGCGCGTGGTCACGGTCGCGGTCGAGGCGATGACCTTCATCCGCCCGGTCAAGGTCGGCGACGTGCTCAGCGTCTACACCTCGGTGAAGTCGGTCGGGCGGACCTCGATGAAGATCCAGGTCGAGGCCTGGGCCAAGCGCTTCCGCACCACCCTGCACGAAAAGGTCACCGACGCGACGTTCACCTTCGTCGCGATCGATGACGACGGCCGGCCGCGCCCGGTGCCGCCGGCGGTGGGGTCACGCGGTAGGCAAAACCCTAACGAGACGTGAACCCGCCCCTTCGCCGAGTGATTCAGAAGAATCCGGCAACTTAAGCGTTCTTTAAGCGGACCTCCGCAATTCTGCCGCAGATCGGTCCATCGGGATCGCTCTGCCAGGGGCTGGGAGGTCCTGCATGATCGGCCGCCGTCATCCGTCGGCGCATGAAGCTTGGCTCGCGCCGGCGCCGCAACAGGGCGCCGCGCCGACGAGCCGCTGTCGCCCGTCAACAAGATCATTTCCCTTCCGCGGCTGACCATCGTCGGCTGCCTGCACCCATGTCCGCGTCCGACCTCGGCCAGCGCCGCGCTGCCGGGAATGCCTTCAGGAGTACCGCGTCAATGTCGAAGACTGGAAAGCCTGCGCGCCAGAAGGGCTCGCGCATCGGGATCGCAGCGCGCATCTATGCCGCGCTCGGCGTCCTGACGGTGTTGACGATCGCGGCCTCGCTGGTCGCCTGGTTCTCCTATGGCAGGGTCGGCAGCACGGTCGCCGACATGGTCGAGCGCAAGATGCCGGTGGTCGAGCTGGCGCTCGAACTGTCGCAGGCGGCGACCGCCTCGACCGCGCTGGCGCCGCGCTTCATGGAAGTGCAGAGCGTGCGCGAGCGCGCTGCCCTGACCGGCGAGTTCGACAAGGTCGAAGCCCGGCAGTTCGACCTCGTGCGCAAGATCGGTGAGGGCAATGTCGACAACAAGAAGGCTCAGGCGGCGCTCGACGCGCTCTCGCGCCAGATCAACGATCTCAACGACCTGACCGGCGAGCGCCTGCGCAACAATGCTGAGGCCGCCGCCGTGCTGGAGAAGCTCGGCAAGGCCTATGAGGCCTTCGTCAAGGCCGCCAGCGGCGAGGCCGAGCAGGCCAAGTTCGCGGTGACCTTCGGCCTCGACGATCTCGCGGTGCTCTCCGGCGAGGCGCTGACCGGCGCGGTCAAGACGCTGATGGACCGCGACTTCGCCATCTTCGACCTGGCCCGCACACTGCAGGCCAATGTCAACGAGATGGTCGGCGTGCTGCGCGAGGTCGCGCAGATCAACGACAAGGAGAAGCTCAGCCTCGCCCGCGAGCGCTTCAACGGCATCGCCTACCGGCTGCGCACGCTGCTGGCCGATGCCGAGAAGATCACGCCCAACAAGGCGCGGGCCAAGACGGTCGAGGACCTGATCGCGATCGGCGAAGGCAGCGACGGGCTGATCGACATCCGCAATCGCGACATCACCACCCGCGAGACGATCACGCGCGGCCTGAAGGAAGTCGACCAGGCGGCGGCGCAGCTGCGCCGCGAGGTCGACGGGCTGGTGCAGGGCGCGCGCGGCGAGGCGCAGGCCGCCGTCGGCTCGACGAAAGAGCTGATCGAGACCAGCAAGCTCTGGCTCGGCGTCATCGGCCTCGGCTCGCTCGTGGTCGCGCTGGCGCTGGCGCTGTTCTATGTCCGGCGCCAGATCGTCGGCCGCCTCAACAAGCTCTGGGCCGCGACCAAGGCGATCGCCGACGGCGAGCTCGAGACCGCGGTCGACACCAAGGGCAATGACGAGATCGCAGACATCTCGAAGAGCGTGCTGCTCTTCCGCGACAATGCGGTGGCGCTGCGCGCCGCCGAGCTCGCCAAGGTCGAGGACGAGGAGCGTGCCCAGGAGCAGCGCCGCCAGATGATGGCCGAGCTCGGCGAAGCCTTCGGCGTCGTCGTCGCCGCCGCTGCGCAGGGCGATTTCAGCCGCCGGGTCGACGCCAACTTCGCCGATGCCGAGCTCAATGCGCTCGCCGGTTCGGTCAACGAGCTGCTGGAGACCGTCCAGGCCGGCCTGTCCGAGACCTGCGAGGTCCTCGGCCATCTCTCGGACGGCCATCTGACGGCCCGCGTCGAGGGCCGCTACCAGGGCGCCTTCGCCGAACTGAAGAACGGCACCAACAGCCTCGCCGGCGAATTCGAGAGCACGCTGGCGCGCCTGTCCGAGACCGTCTCGGCCGTGCGCAGCGCGACCAGCGAGATCCTCGACGGCGTCACCGACCTCGCCGAGCGCACCTCCGAGGAGAGCAACGCCGTCTCGGTGGCGACCAACCAGCTCGGTGCCTTCGCGACCAATGTCCAGAAGACCGCCAAGGACGCCGCCGACGCCGTCGGCATGGCCCAGAGCGCCGAGGAGCGCGCCCAGCAGGGCGAGCAGGTCGTCGCCTCGGCGCTGGAGGCGATGCAGCGCATCCGCACCTCTTCCAGCAAGATCTCGGAGGTGATCTCGATGATCGACGAGATCGCCTTCCAGACCAACCTGCTGGCGCTGAACGCGGCGGTCGAGGCGGCCCGCGCCGGCGATGCCGGCAAGGGCTTCGCCGTGGTCGCCAGCGAGGTGCGCAGCCTCGCCAAGCGCTCGGCCGACGCCTCGAACGACGTCAAGAAGCTGGTCGAAGCCGCCCATGGCGACGTCAAGGTCGGCGTCGGCCTGGTCGAGCAGAGCTCGGCGGTGTTCGGCTCGATCCTGACCTCGGTCAACGACCTCTCGGCGCTGATGAACGGCATCTCGCAGACCGCGCGCGGCCAGGCGAGCGACGTCTCGACGATCAACAAGGAGATCGACGGCATCGGCACTATGGCGCATCAGAACGCAGCGCTGGTCGAGGAGACCAACGCCGCTCTCGCCCTGACCGACGAGCAGACCCGTTCGCTCAAGGAGCATATCGCCCGCTTCAGCTTCCGCGAGAGCGGGTCGTCCGAGCACGACCACGACCACGACCAGGCGCGGGCCGCCTGACGGCCGATACGCGACAGCATCGCCGGATATCCCGACGCCCTCCGCCGCAAGGCGGGGGGCGTTGCGTTTGGCGCGGCTTGCCGGCGCACGGCGCGGTCTCTATTTTAGAATAATTCTAAAGGAGATCGCGATGCTATCCCGGTTCCTGCCCGCCGGCCTGAGTGGCCGGCGCCGCTTCGACAGCCTGAGCGAGCGCGAGATCCTGGCGCTGGCGATCGCCTCGGAAGAGGAGGATGGCCGCATCTACGCCGTCTATGCCGAAAGGCTGCGCAAGGACTATCCGGCCTCCGCAGCGGTGTTCGACGGCATGGCGGGCGAGGAGGACGAGCATCGCCGCCGCCTGCTCGAGGATTATCGCCGGCGCTTCGGTGAGGTGGTGGTGCCGATCCGGCGCGAGCATGTCGCCGATTTCTACCAGCGCCGGCCGGTCTGGCTGGTCGAGACGCTGGGGCTCGACCGCATCCGCGAGGAGGCGGCGGCGATGGAGCGCCAGGCGCGCGACTTCTATGTCGCCGCCGCCGGCCGCAGCACCGATGCGCAGACGCGTGGCCTGCTAGGCGACCTGGCGCGGGCCGAGGCCGGGCATGAGAGCAAGGCGGAGGAACTCGTCGAGGACCATCTCAAGGGCGAGGCGGGGTCGACGGAAGACGCCGCTGCGCATCGCCAGTTCCTGCTGACCTGGGTGCAGCCGGGTCTCGCCGGGCTGATGGACGGCTCGGTCTCGACGCTGGCGCCGATCTTCGCCACCGCCTTCGCGACGCAGAACCCCTGGACGACCTTCCTGGTCGGCCTCTCGGCTTCGGTTGGCGCTGGCATCTCGATGGGCTTCACCGAGGCGGCGCATGACGACGGCAAGCTCTCGGGCCGCGGCTCGCCGCTCAAGCGCGGGCTGGCGTCGGGGGTAATGACCGCGCTCGGCGGCCTCGGCCACGCCTTGCCCTATCTGATCCCGTCCTTCTGGACGGCGACGGCGATCGCGCTGGTGGTCGTCTTCGTCGAGCTCTGGGCGATCGCCTGGATCCAGAACCGCTATATGGAGACGCCCTTCGCCCGCGCGGCCTTCCAGGTCGTGCTCGGCGGGGGATTGGTGCTGGCGGCGGGCATCCTGATCGGCGGGGCGTGAGACCGTTGCCGCTGCGCCCGGCGGATGCTAGGCCTGCCGCGGGCCGGTAGCTCAATGGTTAGAGCTCGCTGCTCATAACAGCGCCGGTGCCGGTTCGAGTCCGGCCCGGCCCACCATTTTTTACCCCGCGACGATATCGTCATAGTCCGGATGCCGGCTCGACCAGCCGGCCATGAAGGAGCAGCGCAGCACGGCCTTGCGGCCGGAGGCGCGGATCTGCTCGAAGACGCCCTTGGCCAGGCGCGAGCCGATGCCCTGGCCGGACAGGGCCTGCGGTACCTCGGTATGGGTCAGTACGATGCGATCGCCGTCGAGCTTGTAATAGGCGAGCGCGAGCTCGTCGCCGATCGCGAGTTCGAAGCGATTCTGCTCGGGGCGGTCGACGACGCCGTTATCCATAGGGCATTCCTCTCTGGCTGCCGCCGACGCGGTGATCGCGTACTGGCGCAAGGGCAGTTTTGGACCCGCAGCGCGGCCTAGGGCAAGGCGGCCCGGTGTTGCGCCGGACCGCGGGGGCGGGTGTCTTCAGCCGGCCAGCTTGGCCGCGATTCCGGCGACATGCTTGCCCTGGAAGCGGGCGCCGGCAAGCTCGTTCTCGGAGGGCTGGCGCGAGCCGTCGCCGGCGGCGATGGTGCTGGCGCCATAGGGCGAGCCGCCGGTGATCTCGCTCAGCGACATCTGGCCCTGGAACGAGTAGGGCAGGCCGACGATGACCATGCCCTGGTGCAGCAGGACGGTGTGGGTCGAGAGGATCGTGCTCTCCTGGCCGCCATGCTGGGTCGCGGTCGAGGTGAAGACGCTGCCGACCTTGCCGATCAGCTTGCCCTGGAACCAGAGGCCGCCGGTCTGGTCGAGGAAGTTCTTCATCTGCGCCGGCATGTTGCCGAAGCGCGTGGGGACGCCGAGAATGATCGCGTCGTAGTTCGGAAGCTCGTCGACCGTGGCGATCGGCGCGGCCTGGTCGAGCTTGAAGCCGGATTTGCGGGCGACCTCTTCGGGCACCAGCTCGGGCACGCGCTTGATCACCACCTCGGCGCCGGCCTCACGCGCTCCTTCGGCGACCGCCTGTGCCATCGTCTCGATATGGCCGTAGCTGGAATAATAGAGAACCAGAACCTTCGTCATCGGAATCATCCCTTTTTGGGCGCGCTCTGCCGAGGCTGGCAGCCCCAGCGGCGACAGGTTGATGGAAGCAGCGTCGCCGTCCATTCACAAGCTCGGCAGCTCAGCCGCGTTGGGAGTCGAGTTGCTCGTGGTTCTTCTCGACCTGCTGGGCTTTCATGTAGCTCTCGATCAGGAGCTGATAGGGCGGGAAGATCCTAGTGTAGACCTCGGCCCATTCCTGGGCATCCTCGCGATGCCAGGTCTTCTGAAGCTCGGAGGCGACGGCGGCAGTGTCCATCGGCACGACGCCGGCCTGGACGACACGGGCAAGCGTGATCTCCTGCGCCATCTTCGAATAGGTGCCCGACGCATCGACCACGGCGAAGACCTTGTAGCCGTCATGGGCGGCGGCGATCGCCGGGAAGGCCATGCAGACCGAGGTGATGGTGCCGGCGATGATCAGGCTCTTGCGGCCCGTCGCCTTCACCGCCGCGACGAAGTCGGGATTGTCCCAGGCGTTGATCTCGCCCTTGCGGGCGACGTACTGCGCATGCGGCGCGTTCTCATGGATCTCCGGGATCAGCGGCCCGTTCGGCCCTTGAGGCACCGAGGCGGTGGTGATCACCGGCAGCTTGCTCAGCGTAGCCATCCTGGCGAGCGCGGCGGCATGGTTGCGCAGCACCGGCATCGGCATGTCAGCGACGGTCTGGAACAGGCCGCTCTGATGGTCGATCAGCAGCATGGCCGCGTCGCTGGGGTCGATGACCGGGCGCTGGCCGTTGAAATTGGCGGGGGTCGTCATGACAGGTCTCCCTGGTATCGGGTAAGGGGAAGGGTGGAGCGCCGGCGCCGTTGGCGCCGCGCTCCACCGGAGTTCAGGCCTTCTTCGCGGAGACGGTGGTGTAGCTGGTGATCAGGTTGCGGTAGTCGGGGATGTGGTTCGAGAAGAGCGCGCCCAGGCCCTCGACATCGTTGCGCCAGTCGCGATGCAGTTCGCAGGCGACGCCGAACCAGGTCATCAATTGCGCCCCGGCATCGGACATGCGCTGCCAGGCCGAGTGGCGGGTGATCTCGTTGAAGGTGCCGGAGGCATCGGTGACGACGAAGACCTCGAAGCCGGCCTCGATCGCCGCCAGCGCCGGGAAGGCGACGCAGACTTCGGTGACGACGCCGGCGATGAGGAGCTGCTTGCGCCCGGTCGCCTTCACCGCCTTGACGAAGTCCTCATTGTCCCAGGCGTTGATCTGGCCGGGACGCGGGATGAACGGCGCATCCGGGAGGGTCTGCTTCAGCTCGGGGACGAGCGGGCCGTTCGGGCCATCCTCGAAGCTGGTCGTCAGGATCGTCGGCAGCTTGAAGTATTTGGCGAGGTCGGCCAGCGCCAGCACGTTGTTCTTGAACTTGTCCGGATCGATGTCGCGGACGAGCGAAAGCAGGCCGGTCTGGTGGTCGACCAGCAGGACGGCGGCTTTGTCCTTGTCGAGGCGGGTATAGGGCTTGGTCATGGTCTTTCTCCTCTGGGAACGGTGTCCGGCATTGCGGCGGCGGACGGCGCCGGTGCCGGCATTCAGGCCGGAATCTCTCTGGTTGGAATTCTGCCGAAGGCGCCACTCTGGAAATCGGCCATGGCCTGGCGGATCTCCTCGCGGGTGTTCATGACGAAGGGGCCGTGCATCGCGACCGGCTCGTCGATCGGCTCGCCGCTGAGGACCAGCACGGTGGCATCGGTCTCGGCCTCGATCGTCATCTCGCCGCCGTTGCGGTCGAACAGCACGAACTGGGCTTCGCGGGCCTTATCGGCGCCGTTGACCAGGACGTTGCCGCGCAGGACGACCAGGCCGAGCGTACGCCCTTCCGGCAAAGCGAGCGAGGTTTGCCCGTCGCGCTTCAGCCTGAGGTCCCAGATATCGATCGGGGTGAAGGTGCGGGCTGGGCCGGCATGGCCCCAATAGTTTCCGGCGATGACGCGTAGCGTACCGGCGCCATAGTCCAGCGCGACCGCCGGAATGTCCTTGTCGAGCAGGGTCTGGTAGCCCGGCGCGGCGCCCTTGTCCCTGGCCGGCAGGTTGACCCAGAGCTGCACCATGTCGAGCGTGCCGCCCGAGCGGGTGAAGGCCTGGGAGTGGAACTCCTCGTGCAGGATGCCTGAGGCGGCGGTCATCCACTGCACGTCGCCGGGGCCGATCAGGCCGCCCTGGCCGGTGGAATCGCGGTGCTCGACCTCGCCCTGGTAGACGATGGTGACGGTCTCGAAGCCGCGATGCGGGTGAACGCCGACGCCGCGCGGCTTCGTCGCCGGAGCGAACTGCGCAGGACCGGCATGGTCGAGCAGCAGGAAGGGGCTGACATGCTCGCCCTGGGCGGCGTGCGAGAACATCGAGCGGACGGGAAAGCCGTCGCCGACCCAATGGGCGGCGGGGCTGCTGTAGATGCCGCGAACCTGTCGCATGGCCTGATCTCCTGGGAGGCGCCGATGCGGCGCCGTGTTGCCAAGGAGATTATGGGCGGGACAGAATGTGCAGTAGCCGGCATAATCCGGTCACTCTGTCCTATCTGCAGGACAATGATGGCGCGATGCAGGACCTGAACGACCTCTATTTCTTCGCCCAGGTGGTCGAGCATCAGGGCTTCGCCGCAGCCGCGCGCGCCATGGGCATGCCGCGCTCCCGGCTGAGCCGGCGGCTGGCGCTGCTCGAGGAGCGACTCGGGGTCAGGCTGGTGCAGCGCTCGACGCGCCGCTTCGCCGTGACCGAAATCGGCCGGGAGTATCACCGGCACTGCCTTGCGATGCTGGTCGAGGCCGAGGCGGCGCAGGAGGCGATCGACCGGGTCAGGGCGGCGCCGCAGGGCGTGGTGCGCGTCGCCTGCCCGTCGGCGGTGCTCTATTTCCAGGTCGGGCCGATGATCGCCCGCTTCCTCGCCGCCTGCCCGAAGGTCGAGGTGCAGCTGGAGAGCACCAACCGGCGGGTCGACGTGATCCGCGAGGGTTTCGACATCGCGATCAGGGTGCGCTTTCCGCCGCTGGAGGAGAGCGAATTGGTGATGAAGGTGCTGGCCGAAAGCACGCAGCGGCTGGTGGCGGCGCCGCAGGTGTTGGCCGGGATCGATCGGCCGCTGGTTCCCGCCGATGTCGGCACGCTGCCGAGCCTGTCATGGGGCGGCCCGCATCAGAGCCATGACTGGCAGCTCAAGGGGCCAGGCGGCGCCGAGGCCGGCATCCGCCACCAGCCGCGCTTCGTCACCGAGGACATGGTGGCGCTGCGCCATGCCGCTCTGCAAGGTGTCGGCATCGTGCAGATGCCGACCATGGTGGTGATCGAGGACATCAGGGCGGGCCGGCTGGTCGAGGTCCTGCCGGACTGGGCGCCGCGCGCCGGCATCATCCACGCCGTGTTTCCGTCGCGGCGTGGCCTGCTGCCTTCCGTCCGGGCGCTGCTCGACTTCCTTGGAAGCGAATACGCCCGGCTGGATGCCGAGAGCCGCTAAACGAGAGCGGCCGAGCATCTGCCCGGCCGCCATTGAGTGCCTTGCCGTCAGTGGTCTCGCCTATTTGAACGCGATCACGACGCCGTCGGCGCCGATCGTGGCCTGCAGGCCTTGGCGGCGGGTGTCGAGGCTGATGGTCACGCCCTTGTCGTTCTTGAGCCAGACCCGGCCCTGGCCGGCGCGGCCGACGGCCCAGCCTTCCTTGAGCTGGACATAGGGACCGGCGAGGTCGTTGCGTTCGGTCAGTCCGTAGACGCGCCCGCTGGCGACGACGCGGGAAGCACCGATGCCGCCGATGCCGAGACCGCCGATCGAGATCGGATAGGAACGGCCGCGATAGGTGAAGGTGCCGCCGCCGAGTTCACCGGAGGCGATGAAGGCCACCGAGATCTGCTCGATCTTGATCGAACCGGTCTGCGGACCGAGCGTTCGCGGCTGCGCGACGGCCGTGCCGGTGACGAGGGCAAGCGCGGCGGCGCCGGCGAAGAAAGATTTGATGGCGGGCACGGGCGGTACTCCTTGGTGATGCAACGGAGTCAACAACCGCCGGAGAGCCCGGCGGTTCCCTGTGCCTGCCTCGCCGTCTAGAGCAATTCCGCAATTCGCCAAATCGCGGAATTGCTCTACATCTTTGTTCTATCGCACTTTCTTCATGCGAGCCGGTGTCCACTTCGCTCGAAAATGCTCTACCGGAAGGGCGGCGAGTACTGGATGCCGCCCTTGCTCCAGAGTTCGTTGGGGCCGCGCGCCAGCTGCAGGCGCGAGCTCTTGCCGAGATGGCGCTCGAAGCTCTCGCCGTAATTGCCGACGGTCGAGATGATGCGCACGACCCAGTCGTTGCTGACGCCCATCGCCTCGCCCATCTTGCCGTCGAGGCCGAGGAAGCGCTTCACCTCCGGGTTCGACGACTTCAGCATCTCCTGGAGATTGGCCTTGGTGATGCCGAGCTCCTCGGCGTTGATCAGCGCCAGCACGGTCCAGCGCACCAGGTTGAACCAGCTCTCGTCGCCGGTGCGGACCCAGGGGCCGAGCGGCTCCTTCGAGACCACCTCCGGCAGGATGACGTGACTGTCGAGGTCCTGAAGCTTCAGCCGGACGGCCGAGAGCGCCGAGATGTCGGTGGTGTAGGCGTCGCAGCGGCCGGATTCATAGGCTTTCAGCGCTTCCTCCGAAGTGCCGAAGGCGGCAGCCTCGTATTTCTTGCCTAGCTTGCGGAAGTAGTCGGCGAGGTTGAGCTCGCTGGTCGTGCCCTGCGCGACGCAGACCGAGGCGCCGTCGAGCTGGGCCGCCGAGGAAACGCCGAGCTTCTTCGAGACCATGAAGCCCTGGCCGTCATAATAGTTGACGGTGGTGAAGGTGACGCCCTGGCCGGCATTGCGCGACAAGGTCCAGGTCGTGGTGCGCGGCAAGACGTCGATCTCGCCGGCCTGCAGAGCGATCAGCCTGTCCTTCGAGGTGAGCGGGACGAAGCCGGCCTTCTCGGTGTCGTTGAAGATGATCGCGGCGAGTGCGCGGCAAATGTCGATGTCGAAGCCTTCCCAGCGGCCATTGGCATCCTGGGTCGAGAAGCCGGCGACGCCGGGGCTGGTGCCGCAGATGATCTTGCCGCGGTCGCGGATCATCTTGAGCGTATTGGCATCGGCGGGCGCTGCGAAGCCGGCGGCGAGCGCGAGTGCAGCAGTCAGGCGAAGCAAGGTCCGTTTCATCGTTGATCCCCTGTTGTTGTTTTCAGGCAAAGCTCTCCCGCCGCGGCGGAGGCCTGCTCCGCCGCGTTCGTCATTCCGGGTCTTCCGTCTCAGGCGACCTTGGCGGCCGCCGGCTGTTCGAGCGCGATCAGCAAGGCGTCGAGATCGTTCCAGAGGTCGTCCTGGTCCTCGAGGCCGATGCTGATGCGCAGCGACGGCCCCTGATGCGGCCAGGGCACGACGGTGCGCTCGCCTTCGGGGGCCAGCGGCGCGATCAGGCTGCGCGTGCCGCCCCAGGAGGCGCCGATAGCGAAGACGCGGAGCGCCGAGAGCGCCGCTTCAAGCTGTGAATGCGGCACCGGCTTCAGTACGACGCTGAACACGCCTGACGAGCGGCCCATGTCGCGCTTCCAGAAGTCATGGCCCGGGCAGGAGGGCAGGGCCGGGTGCAACACGGTCTCGACCGCGGGTGAGCGGGTCAGGCGCCGGGCGAAGTCCTCGGAGACCTTGCCCATATGGGCAAGGCGCAGCGCGAGGGTTTCGAGGCCGCGCAGAGCGAGCTGGACTTCGTCGGGCGAGACGCCGACGCCAAGGCCGCGCAGCGTCACCTTCAGCATCTCGCGCAGGCCGAGATCGGCGACGGTGATCGAGCCGAGCAGCAGATCGGAATGGCCGCCGACATATTTGGTCAGGGCCTCGCAAGCGAAATCGACGCCATGGGCCAGCGGTTTGAAGATCAAGGGCGTTGCCCAGGTGTTGTCGCAGCCGACGAGCACCCCCTTCGCCTTTGCCGCCTTCACGATGGCTGGGACATCCTGGACCTCCATCGTGTTGGAACCCGGCGACTCGACCCAGACCAGCTTGACTTTGTCGTCGATGAGATCGGAGATGCCGGCGCCGATCAGCGGATCGTAGACGCCGTAGTCGATGCCGCGCGGCTTCAGGTAGTCCTCGCAGAAGCTGCGCACCGGCTGGTAGACCTGATCGGGGATCAGCACCTTGTCGCCCGGCAGCAGCACCGAAAGCATGACGATGGTGACCGCCGCCTGGCCTGAGGGCACGAGCACGGTGCGCACCCCGCCGTGCAGTGCGGTCAATTGCGCTTCGAGCGTGCGGTGCGTCGGGGTGCCGTGCAGGCCGTAGGTATAGCCGTCGAAGCCGCGATGCCTGCGGGCGAAAAAGCTGGCCGCGTCGGGATAGACGATGGTCGAGGCGCGGTGCGTCGGCACGGTGAGGCTGGCATAGCCCTCTTCGTTGACGGCGGGGTGGTGAACGCTGCGGGTCGCGTCGTGCATGGGAAGAGGTCCTTTCGTGGGAGAAAGGTTCCCTCTGCGGGGCCTTGTCGGCAATCAGGCAAAACTCATGGCTCGATGCCTGGATGTTATGGTCAGCGCGCTTCCATCAGGCAGTCGATGAAATCGCGCACCAATTGCGATTTCGGCCGGTCGAGCGGCAGGATCAGCAGGCTGCGGCTCTGCACCTCCGGCTCGAAGGGGCGCAGCACCAGCCGAGTCGGATCGGCACCGGCGACCGCATAAGGGCTGACCAGGCCGACGCCGACGCCTTCCGCGACCAGGGCGCAGACGGTCGCGGCATAGATGGTCTCGACGACGATGCGCGGCTTGACGCCGGCCTCCGCGAAGATGCGGTCGAGGCGCTGGCGGGCACGATCCTCCGGCACATAGGCCACGAACGGCAGGTCGTGCAGATCGGCCGGGCCGATCAGTTCCTTCTCGGAGAGCGGATGGCCAAGCGGCAGGGCGCAGAGCACGCGCGGCTGGACGAAGGGCTGGTGCAGCACGCCGGACACGTCGATCTCGTCGGCGGCGAGACCGATGTCGAAGGCGCCGGAGGCGACGCCGTCGCGGACATCGCGCGAGGGCAGTACCATCAGCGTCACCGCGATGTCCGGGCGCCGGTCGCGGAAGCGGCGGACCGCCCGCGGGACCAGCGACGAGCCCAGCGCCGAGAGCGAGCCGACGCGCAATTGCCCGGCGCCATGGTCGCGGATGCGGGCGGCGGTGGCGCGCAGCGTGTCCATGCCGAGGAAGGAAGCCTGGACCTGGGCGTAGAACAGCTTGGCCTCGGGCGTCGCGACGATGCGGTTGCGGATCCGATCGAACAGCAGGAAGCCGAGCGACTTCTCCAGCTCGGCGATGGCGCGGCTGACACCGGGCTGGGTGACGCCGAGCAGCTCGGCGGCGCGCGAGATCGTGCCGGCCTTCATCACCGCGGCGAAGGTTTCGAGCTGTCGGCTGTTCAAGCGGCGTGCGCCCCCGAGGCTGTCGTGCGGCGCCAGCCTAGCCGCCGTGCCGAGCCGAGGGAACCATCGAGATATTGCCGCCAGAACTGCTTAACCGCGGATTTACCCTGTTCCTTTAGGTTCGGCGGGCATAACTCCAAGAAGGAAGCGCCAAGCGATGCTTGCCCAGGCCCTGAAGCTGCCTGATCCTGCTAATGAGGATGCGCCGGGGGCGGAAGCGGCAGCGCGGGCCGTGCGCGAGATCGCCGAACGCTTCGGCAAGCTCAGCGCCGAGATCACCGATATTTCCGGCCGCGTCGGCGACGTCAATGCCGAGCTCGACCGGCAGACCGACGGGCTGCACCGCGTCGTCGCCTCGGTCGAGCAGGTCTCGCGCTCGAACCAGGCGATCCAGCAGGCGGCCGATACCGCCCAGCAGGCGGCCTCCGTGGTCAAGAGCGGGCTGGAGCGCGTCACCGGCGCGGTCCGGCAGGGGCTGAATGCGGCACAGAGCGACATTGCCGAATTGTCTGATGGCGCGCAGTCGATCTCGCAGGCGCTGAACGAGGCCGTCGGCCGCGCCCACAAGGCGCGCGAGGCCAGCGAGGCGATCCAGACGATCACGCGCGAGATCCAGCTGCTCTCGATCAATGCCGGCGTCGAGGCGGCGCGCAGCGGCGCCGCAGGCCGCGGCTTTGCGGTGATCGCCGCGGCCGTGAAGCAGCTCGCCGAGCAGACGCGCGACGCGACCGCTGCCAGTGCCAAGCAGCTCGACGCGCTGGTCTCGACCGTCGATCAGCTGGCGAAGCAGAGCGAGGCGAACGCGCTGGCGGCGCGGCGCGCCAGCGACGAGAGCCAGGGCATCTCGCAGCAGATCGGCGAGCTCGACCATTTCGGCCGTTCGGTCGTCGGGCTGATCTCGGAGATCGACTCGATATCGGCGCCGGCGCGCGAGAATGCGGCGGCGTTCGCGCAGGTCGGCGACGAGATCAAGGGGCTGGTCGCCGGGGTCGACCAGTCCGGCCGCAATCTCGAGGTCGCGGCCCGGCGCGGAGCGTCGCTGGTCTCGACCAGCGAGGCGGTCCTCGGCGCGATCGCGAACTCAGGCGTGCGCACGCCGCAATCGGACATGATCGAGATCGCGCTCGAAGCTGCGGCCGCGATCGCGGGCCTGTTCGAGCAGGCGCTGGCAACGGGGCAGGCCAGCCAGGCCGATCTGTTCGACGAGGCCTACAGGCCGATTCCGGGCAGCGATCCCCAGCAGTTCATGACGCGTTTCACCGAGCTGACCGACAGGCTGCTGCCTTCGGTGCAGGAGAAGATGCTGTCCGCGAGCAAGCGGATCGTCTTCTGCGCGGCGGTCGACCGCAATGGCTACCTGCCGACGCACAACCGCAAATATTCGCAGCCGCAGGGACACGACCCGGTCTGGAACCACGCCAATTGCCGCAACCGGCGCATCTTCAACGATCGCACCGGCCTTGCCGCGGCGCGCAACCAGAAGCCGTTCCTGCTGCAGACCTATCGGCGCGACATGGGCGGCGGCAATTTCCTGGTGATGGAGGACCTGTCGGCGCCGATCGTCGTCAGGGGCCGGCACTGGGGCGGGGTCCGGTTCGGGCTCAGCGTATGAGGGAGTTGGCGGAGCCTTAACCGCCGCGTGCAAGTGTCTTAGTCGCGTACGGGTTTCGAGTTGCGGACATGCATATCGCGCCATCCTTCCCCAATCTCTCGGTGCTGCTGATCGACCCCAGCCCGCACTATCGGCGCATCATCCGTACCATGCTCTACCAGGCGCAGCTGCAGCGGGTGTTCGAGGCGGCCGATCTCGCCACGGCGGCGACGACGTTCATCCAGAAGCAGCCCAACATCGTCATGCTCGACTGGGACCTGCCCGATGGCGACAGCGTCAAGTGCCTGGCCTCGATCCGCTCGTTCAAGACCTCGCCCTTCGCCAAGGCGCCGGTGCTGGTGATGATGGAAAAGCCGGATCGGCGCGCGGTGGTGCAGGCCGCCAAGCTCGGCGCGCACGAGATCATCGTGAAGCCGATCTCGCCGAACAATCTCTGGCTGCACCTGTCGGGGATCATCAACATCCCACGCAAGTACAAGGAAGTGAACGGCAGCATCTCGCTCGTGCCGCGCGCGATCAGCAACAACCTGTTCTGACGTTGAACGGAGCTGCCGCGGAACGGTCACAATCCTTGCCGCGAGCCGGTGCGGTTAGCGAAATTTTTACCAATCCCGGGGATGCTTCCCAGTCAATAAACACAGGGCGCGCCGCCGTGGTCATCACTGTCTCCCTTCCGCCTTTCCTCGGCCGGTCAGAGGCTGCCGCCTTCCGCAATCAGCTCCTCGTCGCGCTGGAGCAGAAGGAAAGCATCGCAGTGGAATGCGCCGATGCCGGACCGTTCCCGAGCCTTTGGATCCAGCTCCTGCATGCGGCCGCCACCAGCGCCAAGGCGCGCGGTCTCAGCGTCACGCTCAAGGCGGTCTCGGACGAGTGCCGCCAATCCTTTCAGGCGATCGGGTTCGACCCGGCGCAAAGCGCTCTCGTTCTGGAGTGATCCCGCGATGAAGATTCTCGCGATCGACGATACCAAGACCTTGCTCAGCCTGCTCAGCATGACGCTGCGCAATGCCGGCCACGAGGTTGCAGAGGCAGAGAACGGGGAGGAAGGGCTGACCCGCTTCGACCAGTTCAAGCCCGACCTCGTCATCACCGACCTCAACATGCCGATCATGGACGGCATCGAGTTCACGCGCGCCTGCCGCGCGCGCCCGGCCGGGCAGAACACCCCGATCATCGTGCTGACCACCGAGAACGGCGCCGAGATCAAGGCGGAAGGCCGCCGCGCCGGCGCCAGCGCCTGGATGGTCAAGCCGTTCGAACCAAACACCCTGCTCGGCCTCGTCGCGCGCTACCAGAACTGAGGCGGCCTATGGATCCCCTGGCGGAACTCAAGCAGACCTTCTTCCAGGAGTGCGAGGAACTCCTCGGCGCGCTGGAGCAGAAACTCCAGGCGCTCGACGAGGGCTCGACGGATTCCGAGGATGTCAACGCGGCCTTCCGCGCCATCCACTCGATCAAGGGTGGCGCCGGCGCCTTCGGCTGCACCGAGCTCGTCGGCTTCGCCCATGTCTTCGAGGCGGCGCTCGACCATCTCCGCTCGGGCCGCGTCGCGTTGGAGGATGCGCCCTTCACCCTGTTCCTGCGCTGCTCGGATGCGGTCGCCGATCTCGTCGCCGCAGCCCGCAACGACGAGGTTGCGCCGGTTCGCCCCGACCTTCTCGCCGCGCTCGAACAGGTCGGCCAGGCCAAGGCGGCCGCGCCCGCGGCTCCGGCTGTCCCCGTCGCGCCTCCGGCTGCTGCCGCTGCCCCCGCCTCCGATGCCCCCGTCGGCATCGCCGCCCTCGGCAACCTGCTCGCCATGGTCGATGCCAAGATGGGCGCACCGGCTTCGGCGGCGCCGGCCCCGGCCAATGACGGCTGGGACGACGACGAGCCCGTCGCCGCCGCGCCGGTCCGCAAGCCCGGCCACGACGTCCGCATCAAGATCACGCCGGAAGCCGACCTGTTCCGTCGCGTGATCGAGCCGCGCGTCGCGATCGGCATCCTGCCGGCCGAGGAGATCGTCTCGGTCGCCTGCGACCTCAGCCATGTTCCGGCGCTCGAGACACTCGACGTCACCGATTGCCATATGCGCTTCACGGTGATGCTGCGCACCGAGCTTTCGGCCGAGGAGATCGTCGCGAAGTTCGACTTTACCCTCGCCAATGAGGAGTTCGAGGTCGAGGTCCTGCCGGAAGCCGAAGCCGCGGCGGAGCCTGTGGTCGAGGCGGCTCCGGCCGCCGCTCCCGAGGTGCCGCAAAACGTCGCCGCCGACCTGTCGGCGATCCTCGCCCGGCTCGGGCCAGCGACCGACGCTGCGCCGCAGCCCGATATCCAGCCCGTCGCGGCCGCGCCGATGGCGGCTCCGGTCGCTGCCGCACCCGCGGCGGCTCCGGCGGCGGCCCGTGCGGCTGCGCGGCCTGTCTCCAACGAGGCCGCGGCGCGCCAGCGCCAGGCGGTCAGCGTGCGTGTCGACCTCGACCGCATCGACCGGCTGATGAACCTGGTCGGGGAGATCGTCATCACCCAGTCCATGCTGGTCGAATGCGTGCGCTCGCTGCCCTACGACGTCTACGCCAAGACGGCAGAGGGCATCCTGACCCTGTCGCGCCAGACGCGCGAGCTTCAGGACCATGTCATGGCGGTGCGCGCCCAGCCGGTGAAAGCGGTGTTCCAGCGCATGCCGCGCCTGGTGCGCGAGCTCGCCCAGACGCTCGGCAAGGAAGTGAAGCTCGTCCTTGAAGGCGAGAACACCGAGGTCGACAAGACGATCATCGAGGAACTGGCCGATCCGCTCACCCACATGATCCGCAACTCGATGGATCACGGCGTCGAGACGCCGGAGGAGCGCATCGCCGCCGGCAAGAACCCGGAAGGCACGATCAGGCTGATCGCCGAGCATCGCGCCGGCCGCATCGTCATCAGCGTCACCGACGACGGGCGCGGCATCGGCCGCGACCGGCTGCTCGCCAAGGCGAAATCCCGCGGCCTCGTCGGTGCCGACGAGAAGCTTGCGCCGGAAGAGATCGACCAGCTGATCTTCGCCGCCGGCCTGTCGACCGCGGACGCGGTCAGCGACATCTCCGGCCGCGGCGTCGGCATGGACGTGGTGCGCCGCAATGTCGAATCGCTCGGCGGCCGCATCAGCGTCGATTCCGAGCCGGGCCGCGGCTGCAAGTTCACGCTCGCCTTGCCGCTGACGCTCGCCGTGCTCGAAGGCATGGTGATCCGCTGCGGCGACGACCGCTACGTCATCCCGATCGCCAGCGTGATCGAGACGCAGCACCTCGCCAACACGCCGATCGAGCACCTGACCTTCGGCCAGGAGGTGCTGCGCTGGCGCGGCGAGATCACGCCGCTGCATCGCCTCGGCGCCGTGATGGGCTCGGCCGGCACGCGCGACGAGAACATCATCATCATCGCCGAGACCGAGCGGGGCGGGAATGTCGGCATCGCCGTCGACGAGATCGTCGGCCAGCAGCAGGTCGTCGTGAAGAGCCTCGAGTCGAACTATGGCGCGGTCGCCGGCGCCTCGGCTGCGACGATCCTCGGCGACGGCCTGGTCGCGCTGATCCTCGACGTCGACTCGATGCTGCGCGTGGCGGCTTCGGGTACCCGCCAACCCGCTCCCGAACTCAAACTGGCTGGATGAACCATGTCCCTGCAGCTCAGCGAAAAACACTTCACCTCGGCGCAGCCTGAGTCCGCTGCGCGCCGGATCGTCACCTTCCGGGTCGGCGACCGCACCTTCGGCATCGATGTCGGCATGGTCCGCGAGATCAAGGGCTGGCAGGCGACGACGCCGCTGCCGCATGCGGCCCCGCATGTCCGCGGCGTGCTCAACCTGCGCGGCGTGATCCTGGCGGTCTACGACCTGCGCACCGCGATCGGCCTCGGCTCCACCGAGGCGACCGCGACCCATGTGATCGTCGTCGTCGATGTCGAGGACAAGACGGCCGGCCTCCTGGTCGACTCGGTCTCGGACATCGTCGACGTGCCGGTCAGCGCGGTCAGGCCGGCGCCGGACCTCGAGCGTGACGAGCACGGGCTGATCGAGGGCCTCGTCCTGCTCGACACCGAGATCGTCGCCCTGCTGGACCTCGCCGCGGTGATCCGCGACGGCGGCGACAACCAGGACAAGCAACTGCGCGTCGCCTGAGCCTTCGATGGCTCCCGGCAGCGCCCAGCCGGATGCCGCACGATGGTCAGGACCGCCTGAGAGACAAAAAGAGCCGATGACTCAGCTGGGCGCCTTCTCGAAACTCTCGGTCAAGCTGCCGGCGCTGTTCGCCGGCGGCGCTGCCGTTTCGAGCGCGCTCGTCGCCTATGCGGTCCAGCAGAGCGCAAGCGCCCGGCTCGGCGCCCTCGGCCTGTCCAGCCAGCAGGTCGAAGCGGCGCTGTCGGGCTTTGCCGGCACAGCCTTGCCGTTCGGTGTCGCCGGTGTCGCTCTCGCCGCCGGCCTCGGCTGGCTCGCGGCCCGTTCGCTGGCCCGGCCGGTCACGGCGCTGCGCGAGGGCATGGAAAAGCTCTCGGAAGGCGCGCCCGGCGTGATGCCGGAGCTGACCCGTCGCGACGAGATCGGCGAGCTCTCGCGGGCGCTGCGCCAGGTTCAGGAAAGCTCGGTCGAGGCGGCGCGGATCAAGGCGGCGCTCGACGGCTGCCGCACCGCGGTCATGGTCTGCGATGCGAAAGGCCAGGTCGTCTACGTCAACAAGTCGCTGCTCGCCTTCTTCAGCGGGGCGCAGGAGGATTTCCGTGCGGCCTTCCCTGGCGTCTCGGCCAAGGACATGCTCGGCAAGGTGCTGGAGCTGTTCGCCGGGCCGCATGGCATGCCGGAAGCACGCACCATGCGGGTCGCGCTCGGCAGGCGCATGGTCGCGCTGACGCTGACCGTCACGACGCAGCCCGACGGCCAGAGGCTCGGCTCGACCATCGAATGGCGCGAGCTGACCGAGGAATTGCGCGCCGCCGACGAGGTCGCTGCCGTCGTCGCCGCCGCGGCTGAAGGCGATTTCTCCCGGCGCGTGCCGCTCGCCGGCAAGCCCGAAGCGCTGCAGCGCATCGCCGAGGGCGTCAACGAGATCAACGCCATCGTCGAGGCCGCCACCGACGAGTTCGCCGTGGTGCTGGCAGGTCTCAGCGAGGGCGACCTGACCGGCCGCATCGACGGGGCCTATGATGGGCGCCTCGGCGAGCTGAAGGTCGGGCTCAACCAGACCTTGGCGCGGCTGACTCAGACTGTCTCCGGTATCCAGCTGGCGGCGGCCCATGTCGCGGCGACGGCAGTCGAGATCAAGGCGGGTGCGGTCGACCTTGCCGGGCGCACCGAGCAATCGGCCTTGGGCCTGGAACGGACGGCCGCGACCACCGGACAGCTCGCGGCTTCGATCACCGGAAGCACCGGCCGCTCGCGCGCTGCGACGGAGCTTGCCAATGAGGCGATGGCGGTGGCCGGGAGCGGGCAGCAGGCCGTGGCCGAGACGATCGCGGCGATCGGGCGGATGGAGCAGTCATCGGCGCGCATCGCCGAGATCGTCACCGTGATCGACGGCATCGCCTTCCAGACCAATCTGCTGGCGCTGAATGCCGCGGTCGAGGCGGCTCGCGCCGGTGAGGCCGGCAAGGGCTTCGCCGTGGTCGCGAGCGAGGTGCGGACCTTGGCTCAGCGCTCGGCCACGGCCGCCAAGGACATCAAGGGCGTGATCGCCAATTCCAACGCCGAGGTCGCCGAGGGCGTGCGCCTGGTGCGGCGGACCGGCGAGACGCTCGGCAAGATCGTCACAGCGGTCGAGCAGGTCTCGGCGACAGTGTCGGAGATCTCGCAGGCGAGTGCCGGGCAGGCCGGCGACATCGCCGCGATGAGCCGCTCTGTCGCGGCGCTGGACGAGGCGACGCAGCAGAACGCGGCGCTGGCGGAGCAGAGCGCCGGCGCGGCGGCGAGCCTCGCCGAACACACGCAGGCGCTGCGCGAACTCGCCGATGTCTTCCGCTTCGAGCGGCCGACGGCCCAGGCCCAGGCCCGGCCGGCGCCGAGCGAGCCGCGCCGCGCGCCGGCTCGCCAGGATCTTCATCGTCCCACTGACACCCGCCCCCTCGTTCCGCGCCGCCGCGTCGCTGGCGGCGGCCGGATGGATGAGTGGGCGGAACACTGATTGGTTTTGCAGGGCATGAGCATGCTTGCGCCACAACCCGTCCAATCGGACACGACGCTCAGCCGGGACGACATGGCCCTGGTGGCCAAGCTCGTCTACGAGCATGCCGGCATCGTCATCCGCGAGCATAAGGAGGCGATGGCGCGCGGCCGGCTGGCGCGGCGCGTCAAGGTGCTCGGCCTCGGCTCGATCGCGGAATATTGCGCCTATCTGCGCACGCCGGCGGCCGTCGACGAGATCCCCGAGCTGATCAACGCCGTCACCACCAACCACACCGCCTTCTTCCGCGAACGCCATCATTTCGACCATCTGCGCAAGGACGTGCTCCCGCGCCTTATCCAGGAGCGGGCCGGGCGGCGCGGGCGCATCCGGATCTGGTCGGCGGCCTGCTCCTCGGGCGAGGAGCCCTACAGCGCCGCGGCGATCTCGCGCGACGTGATCGGCCATCGCAGCGATCTCGACTTCAAGATCCTGGCGACCGACATCGACACCGACATCCTCGACCGGGCTGCGGCGGGGCAATATCCGGCCGAGCAGTTCGACCGGCTGCCTGCGGATCTGCGCCCGCTGCTGCGGCTGGAGGGCCAGAGCTCCCGCGGCGAAGCCCGCATTGCCGAGGACCTGAAGCGGCTGATCGCCTTCAAGCGGCTGAACCTGATCGAACGCTGGCCGATGAAGGGTCCGTTCGACGTGATCTTCTGCCGTAATGTCTTCATCTATTTCGACACGCCGACCAAGGCCGCGATCCTCGACCGCTATGTCGCCCTGCTGCAGCCGGGCGGCTTCCTTTATCTCGGCCACTCCGAATCCCTGCCGCAGCCGCATCCCCAGCTCAGGCTGATCGGCCGCACCATCTACGAGCGCACGCCATGAGCCTGACCCGATCCTCGCGGCGCTATTTCGATCCGCGCTTCGAAGCGACCATCATCACGGTCGCGCCGGGCGAACACGAGATCACCTCGGCCAAGGACGAGATCGTCGCCACCGTGCTCGGCTCCTGCGTCTCGGTCTGCATGCGTGATCCGCAGGTCGGCGTCGGCGGGCTCAACCATTTCCTGCTGCCGAAGAACAATGGTGGCAGCGACGCCAGCGCCGGCGAGCGCTATGGCGACACCGCCATGGAAGTGCTGATCAACGGCCTGCTAAAACGCGGCGGCCGGCGCAACCATTTCGAGGCCAAGGTCTTCGGCGGGGCGCGCGTGCTCTCCGGCGCCACGATGCTGGCGATCGGCGAGGGCAACATCACCTTCGTCAACGAGTTCCTCGCCCGTGAGGGCATTCCGGTGGTATCGAGGGATGTCGGCGGCACACGTTCGCGCCGCATCCACTACCAGCCTTCGACCGGGCGCGCCTGGGTCCAGCACGTCCAGCAGGCGGCGCGCGATCCCGAGCGCGAGCAGGAGATCGCCTACCTCAACCGCCTCAAGACCCAGCCGGTGGCTGGTGAAGTGGAGATCTGGTGATGAGTCCGCTGACCTCGTCCGCCGGCCCGGTGAAGGTCCTCGTCGTCGACGATTCCATCCTGATGCAGAAGTTGATGACGCAGATCATCAACTCGACGCCCGGCTTCCAGGTGATCGGCGTCGCCGGCAGCGCGGAGGAAGGCTGGGACGCGATCCAGGATCTGCGGCCCGACATCCTGACGCTCGATCTCGAACTGCCGGGTCGCCACGGCCTCAAGCTGCTGGCGCGGGTGCTGAAGCAGGACCCCCTGCCGGTGCTGATCGTCTCGGCCTTTGGCGGTCCGGGCGCCGACAACACCATCCAGGCCCTGGAGCTCGGCGCCATCGACTTCATCGAGAAGCCGGACGGGGCGACGCATACGCTCGAAGGCTTCATGAAGCATGTCGCCGCGGCCTTGCAGCGCGCCTCAGCCAGCCGGCGCATGCTCGCCGCGGCCAAGGGCCTCGCGGGCCAGCAGCGACCGGCCATGGCCGCGCCGGTCAGGCCGGCAGTGGCGCCCCAGGCGCCAGCCAATCACGGCAAGGTCTCGCTGATCGCGATCGGCGCCTCGACCGGCGGCGTGCCGGCGGTGCAGACGGTGATGCGCGACGCCGCGCATTTGCGCCTGCCGATCGCCGTGGTCCAGCACATGCCGCCCGGCTATACCGCCAAATTCGCGGCCCGGCTCGCGGCCGCGACCGGGCTCGACGTGCGCGAGGCCAGCGATGGCGACCGCCTGCGGCCGGGCATGGCCGTGGTGGCGCCGGGCGGCTCCAGGCATCTGGAGATCGAAGAGCGCCGCGGGGAGCTCATCTGCCATCTCAAGGAGGCGCCGCTGGTCAGCGGGCACAGCCCCTCGGTCGACGTGATGTTCCATTCGGTCGCCCGCTCGCTCGGGGCGCAGGCGATCGGCGTGCTGCTCACCGGGATGGGGCGCGACGGCGCTGACGGTTTGTTAGCCATGCGCAAAGCCGGTGCGGCGACGTTAATCCAAAGTGGCGAGACCTGTGTGGTAAACGGGATGCCGAAAGCCGCGTTCGAGTTGGGCGCCGCCGAACGGGTCGTACCGCTCGACCAGATCGGAGGCGCCATCGCGGGGCTGCTGGGCGAGCGCCCGCAGCAGCGCACCGCGTAGATCATCGCGCGTCCGAACGGACGCGGTCACGATGATCTATTACATTGTTATCGCATCGGATTATTCCGAAAAGTGGATTCCATTTTTCGGTCCGATGCCGTAGGGAGAGTACGATGTCAAAGGCGAGAAGCGACTATCGCATCCTCGTGGTCGACGACCAGAAGAGCATGCGTGGCCTTGCCACCTACTTCCTCAAGCAGATCGAGTTCCAGGACATCGACGAGGCGGAAAATGCCCGCGAAGCCCTGATGAAGATGCAGGTCAAGCGCTATGACCTGCTGCTGCTCGACTGGAACATGGACGGGATGAGCGGCATCGACCTGCTGCGCGCCATCCGCTCGGTGCCGGAGCTCAACCAGATCAAGATCATCATGGCGACCTCGGAACGCTCGGTCGACAAGATGGACGAGGCGACCAGCAACGGCGCCGACCATTATGTCGTGAAGCCCTATGAATTGCGCGATCTCGAGGTGCGCGTGAAGAAGGTGCTCGCCTGCTGAGCGGCCGACGCTCCTGCGAAAATGATCGACGCCTCGGCCCGCGCCGGGGCGTTTTTCATTTTCGCTCGCGGATATCTTACTTTGCGAGTAGGCTCGATCGGCCTTAGCCTCGCAGCATCGCGGAGCTTGTCCATGCGCCTTCATCGCCGCCAGATTCTCGCCTTGCTCGCGCTCGCACCGGCTGCCCCGGCATTCGCCGCGCAGGGCGAAAGCAACGCCTATGCCTTCAGCTTCGACCGGGCGGAAGGCGGGCGCATCCCGCTCTCGGCCTATCGCGGCAAGCCGATCCTGATCGTCAACACGGCGACGCAGTGCGGGCTGGCCGGGCAATTCGCCGGATTGGAGCAGCTCTGGGAACGCTATCGCGAGCGCGGCCTCGTCCTGATCGCGGTGCCGAGCAATGATTTTGGTGGGCAGGAGCCGCTCGACGGCGCGGCGATCGCCGAAGCGGTCCGCCAGAGCCATGGCGCCAACTATCCGATCACCCAGAAGAACGTGGTGCGCGGGCCTGACGCGCATCCGTTCTATCGCTGGGCGGCCAATCAGCGCCCGAGCGAATTGCCGAGCTGGAATTTCCACAAATACCTGATCGGCCGCGATGGCAGCCTGGTCGGCAGCTTCAGCTCGCGGATGGACCCGCTGTCGCCGGAGCTGATCCGCGCGATCGGGCAGGAGCTGGAGAAGGGCTGAGCTCGCGAGCCGGCCTCATGCCGTCATGGTCGGGCTTGTCCCGACCATCCACGTCTTCCTGTAGCGAATGCGGTGTTCAAGACGTGGATGCTCGCCACAAGGGCGAGCATGACGGGTTGGAAGTACGCCGCCGCTAAAGAATTCAACTGCGCGCGTAGATGTCCTCGATGCGGACGATATCGTCCTCGCCGGTATAGCTGCCGACCTGGACCTCGATCAGCTCCAGCCCGATCTTACCGGGGTTCTTCAGCCGGTGCGTGCAGCCGATCGGCAGATAGACCGACTCGTTCTCGTGAACGAAGCGGACGGTGTCGTCGAGCGTGACCTCGGCCGTGCCGCGCACCACGACCCAGTGCTCGGCACGGTGGAAATGCTTCTGCAGGCTGAGCTGGCCGCCCTCCTTGACGTGGATGTGCTTGACCTGAAAGCGGGAGCCGATGTCGATGCGCTGATACCAACCCCAGGGCCGGTAGATGCGCAGATGCTCGCTGGCCTCCGGGCGCCCGTCGGCCTTCATCTGCTCGACGAGGTTCTTCACTTTGCCGGCCGCGGCCATCGACGCGACGAGCACGGCGTCGCGGGTCGAGACCACGACGACGTCGTCGAGGCCGACCACGGTGGTCAGCACCTCCTCGCTGCGGATCAGCGAGCGGCGGGTGTCGAGTGCGACCGCCGGCCCCTCCAGCACATTGCCGTCGCCGTCCTGCGGCTTGATCGCATGGATCGAATCCCAGGAGCCGACATCCGACCAGTCGAAGGAGGCGGCGAGCATGCCGGCATGCGCGGTGCGTTCCATCACGGCATAGTCGATCGAGATCTTGGTGGCCTTGCCGAAGCTCTCGGGATCGAGCCGCAGGAAGTCGAGATCGCGCGTGGCCTTGTCGACCGCGGCCTCGGCCGCCGAGAGCACGGCAGGGGCGTGGCGCGAGAGCTCGTCGCGCATGGTCTTGGCCGAAAACAGGAAATTGCCGCTGTTCCAGAGATAGCCTTCGGCGACGTATTTTTCGGCGATATCGAGCTTCGGCTTCTCGACGAAGCGGGAGAGGCGATTGGCACCGGGCTCGGACAGCGCCTCGCCGGGGGCGAGATAGCCATAGGCGGTCGAGGGATGCGTCGGCTTGATGCCGAGCGTCATGATCAGCCCGGTCGCAGCCAGCGAGGCGGCGCGCTTGCAGTCCTGGCGGAAGGCGTCGGCGTCGCTGACGACATGGTCGGAGGCGAGCGCGACGCACACTGCCTCGGGATCGCGCTTGCCGGCCATGACCGTGCCCACCGCGATGGCCGCAGCGGAATCGCGTCGCTCGGGCTCCAATACGATCTCGCCCTTGATGCCGAGCGCCAGCATCTGCTCGGCGACGACGAAGCGGAAGTCGTTGTTGGTGATGACGATCGGCGCACCGAAGGCCGGATCCATCAGGCGCTGCAGCGTCGCCTGGAAGGTCGAGAGGCCATCGTCCAGCAGCGCGATGAACTGCTTCGGCATGGTGTCGCGCGAGAGCGGCCAGAGGCGGGTGCCGGAGCCGCCGGCCATGATGAGAGGGACGATCTTTGCAGCCATGTCGGTTTTCCGGCGGAAACTGGTCCACCTAGTCCTACAGCAGCGAAGCTACCATCCGATAAACGCTCATAAGGAGAGGCGGGTGGTATCGGTCGAGGTATTGTTCACCCTTTCGGCTTCTGCGCCGGCCGGAACGCGACGATGACGGCAGGATCGGTTTCGAGATAGGGACCCTCGATCAGGTCGATGCAGTAGGGGATCGCCGGCATCACCGCGCCCAGGCATTCGGCGATGGCGCGCGGGCGGCCGGGCAGGTTGACGATCAGCGTCTTGCCGCGGATGCCGGCGAGCTGGCGCGAGAGGATCGCGGTCGGGACCTTGGTCAGGCTGACCTGGCGCATCAGTTCGCCGAAGCCGGGCATCAGCTTGTCGATCACGTCCTCGGTCGCTTCCGGCGTGACGTCGCGCGGCGCAGGGCCGGTGCCGCCCGTCGTGACGATCAGGCAGCAGCCTTCCTCGTCGGCGAGCTCGGTCAGCGTCTGGGCGATGCCGGCGCGCTCGTCGGGAATGACGCGGGTGATCGCCTGCCAGGGGCTGGTCAACGCCTTGCTGAAATAGTCGAGGATGGCCGGGCCGCCCTCATCGGCATAGACCCCGGCCGAAGCGCGGTCGGAGACGGTGACGATGCCGATCTTCGCGGGGGCAGCCATGGTCGATCCTCAAACCCGGTAGAAGTCGCGATACCAGCGCACCATCCGGCCGATGCCCTCGGCGAGTGGCGTATGCGGGCGGAAGCCGACCGCCGCCTCCAGGGCCGAGACGTCGGCGGCGGTGCGCAAGACGTCGCCGGGCTGGCGCGGCTTCATCTCCATCACCGCCTTTTTGCCGAGCGCCTGCTCGATCGTGGCGATGAACGCCATCAGCGGCACCGGATCGGAATTGCCGATATTGTAGAGCCGCCAGGGCGCCGAGGAAGTCGCGGGGCCGGGTTCGTCGCTCGACCAGGCGGGATCGGGCGCGGCGATGTTGTCGAGTACGCGGACCACGCCCTCGACGATATCGTCGACATAGGTGAAGTCGCGCTCGTGCCTGCCTTCGTTGAAGACCTCGATCGGCTCGCCGGCCAGGATCTTCCGGGTGAAGATCATCGGCGCCATGTCGGGCCGGCCCCAGGGACCATAGACGGTGAAGAAGCGCAGGCCCGTGGTCGGCAAACCGTAGAGATGGCTGTAGGCATGGGCCATGCCTTCGTTCGCCTTCTTGGTCGCGGCATAGAGGCTGACCGGGTGGTCGACATTGTCCTCGACGCGGAAGGGCGTGCGGGTGTTGGCGCCGTAGACCGAGCTCGACGAGGCGTAGACCAGATGCTCGACGCCGTTGCGCCGGCAGCCTTCGAGGACATGGCCGAAGCCGATGAGGTTGGAATCGAGATAGGCCTGCGGATTCTCGATCGAGAAGCGCACGCCGGCCTGGGCGCCGAGATGGACGACGCGCTCGAAACGGCCTTCCGCGAAGAGCCTGGCCATGCCGTCGCGATCGGCGAGGTCGAGCTTTTCGAAGCCGAAGCGGTTATGGCCGTCGAGGCGGGCGAGCCGGGCCTGCTTCAAAGCGGGATCGTAGTAATCGTTGAGATTGTCGATGCCGACGACCTCGTCGCCGCGTTCGAGCAGAACCCGGGCTGTCTCGTTACCGATGAAGCCGGCAGCCCCTGTCACCAGAACGCGCATGATCCTCCTCGCGCCAGTCGCGGCGTTTCGTCCACCGTCTATCGAGCAGCTTGCGGCCCCGGTCAACGCGGGCTGCGGTCGCGCCAGCCTCTCAGCTGCATGCGCACCGCAGCCGCGAGACGCGGCAGGGCAGCGGAGCAGCCCACGAGGGCGACGATCGCGTTCGCCATCTCCTGCCGCTCGCCCCAGGGATAGGCTGACGGATCGACCCGGTCGCCGGCGCCGCTGTCGAGCCGGAAGGAGCGGCCGGCGGCGAAATCGGCCCGGAGCATCTCGATCGCCAGCGCCCGGCCGGGCGAGAGCCGGGCCTTGCCTTCGTCATAGGCGATCTTGAGGAAATGCGACTGGCCGGCGAGGTCGAGCAGCAGCCCGCCGGCGATGGGCTGGCCATCGAGCCGGAGCAGGTCGATGCGGACCGCGTCGATGGCAGCGAAGTTCCTGACGATCCCGCGGATATAGGCGCTGTCGCGTGACCGGCTAGCGAGCGCGGTGCCGCCGCGCCCCTTCCAGCCGGCCGCTTCGAGCGCGAGGAAATCCTCCAGCGCGGCGACGGCGTCAGCGCGGCGCTGGCGCCGATAGGCGAGCGCGCCGGCCTTCTCGAGCTGGCGATGCTGCTGCATGCGCTTCTTGTAGCCCCGGCCGAGGGCGCGGCGCAGATAGCGCTCGGCATCGTCGCCGGGCTGCGGGATCAGCATCGGCCGCTGCCAGCGCTCGAAGGTCGTGATGGTGCTGCCCGTTGTTGCCAGTGCGGCTTCGAGCGCGGTGAAGACGTTGCCCTGCATGGGGAGCAGCGGGAGCTTCAGGACTTTTGGCAGGCCGGGCGCCTTAACGATGGCCGAGAGAAGCGCGACGGCGACATCGCCGGCACGCTCGCGATCGAGCACCGGGGCCGAGGACACCTCATAGAGCGGTACCAGTGGCGCTTCGAGGACGTGGGTGAAGCCGCTGTGGAGGCCGCTTGTCCGATGCAGGGCCCAGAGGCCGAGCAGGCGCTCGTCGCCCCGTTCATGCGCTGCCAGGACGACGACGTCCTCACTTGCGATGCCGAAGCTCAGCGCCGCGACGACGGCGGCCGGTGCCATATGCAGATTGGGCGCCTCGGCCCGGCGGCAGAGATCGGCGAAGGCCTCAGCGTAAGTTGCGCCATAGGTCCCGGCCGGCAGGCGGCGGACCGCGATCGGAGCGGTCATGGGCGCGATGGGCCACCGCGGCGGCGCAGGCCGAGCACGAAGGCGATCACCTGCGCGGTCGCGAGATAGAGTTCCTCGGGAATGCTGTCTTCGAGCTCGACAGCCGAGAGCGCTTGCGCGAGAGCAGCGTTCTGCTCGATGGCGATCTCGTGCTCGCGCGCGGTCTCGATGATCTTTTCGGCGACGACACCATGGCCTTTGGCGGTGACGCGCGGCGCGCCCTGGCCGTCATATTCGAGCGCGACGGCGAGCGGCAGCGGCAGAGGCTGGGTCATGAGCGCCGGTCCAAGAACTGACCGGCGGCCGCCTTGGCCTTCTGCGGGTGGCCGGTGAAGACCTCGAACTCGGCGCTGTCGAAGCGCGACCGCAGCAGTGAGGTTTCCAGATCCGGCGTCGCCTGACGCAGCAGGCGGCTGGTGTCCTCGCGCTCGGCCCAGAAGGAGACGCCGATGGCGCGGCCCTGCAGTGTCACCACGCCTTGCAAGGCGCCGAGCGGCTCGACATCGAGCGCGAAGCGCACGCGCCAGAGCGGCGCGTCAGGCGTCGCCGAGCCGGATTGCGGGGGATCGCGCTCGATCTCGAGCGGCAGCACGGCAGTGCCGTTCGGCAAGGCCAGCGGGATTTCGGTGAGCCACCGCGCCGGCGGCGGCTGGTCGAGGCGGGCGGCCTCCTGCGGCAGCGAGGCGTATTGGGCGAGCGCGATGCGGTCGAGCGCCGCTTCGGCCTGGCCGAACAGCGTCTGTGCGATCGTGGCCGGACGGGCGGCGCTGTTGAGGCTCGGCTCTTGAGCCGCCTGTGGGGTCAGCAGGCCGTCGCGCGGCGGGGCAGGGCGTGCCTTAGCCGGTGCCGATGCGGCGGCATCCTGTTCCGGCGTGCTGCGCATGGCCGGGCGCCCGGGCTGGGGCTGAGCTTCTTTCGAGGCCTCGGCGGGGAGTGGCCACCGCGCGGTCGGCGCGCCTTCGACTGCGGGCTTCAGCAGGTCGCGGAGGCTCTGCAGGGCCGCCTTGAGGTCGGTCTGCGGCGTCGGCACCTCCCCGGCCGCCTGCCTGGCTTCGAGGAAGACGCCGGAGCGGGCCACGGCGGCCTTCAGCGCCTCGGCCGTGACAGGCCTCGCCTCGGCGGTCGGCAGGCGCTGGGCGAGGATCTGGTCGACCAGCGTCATCAGCGGCTTCGGCAAGGTCAACGCGACCGAGCCCTGCGCCAAGCTGCCGAGATTGGCGAAGAGCGGGGCGAGGCTGTCCTGCCGCCCGAGCGCCGCGCCGAGCAGCGGGCCGGCGATTGTGCGGGGCGAGGCCGGCACAGCCTGAGGAACGACTGATGCGGTGCCGGCCGTCGTGCCGGCCGCTTGCAAGGCAACCGGAGCCGCCGCGACCTGTGCCGTGGCGGGCGGCATGCTGGTCGCGGTCGCCGCCTGCGTCTGCTGCGGATTTGGCGGCGCGGTGCTTGGCGCTGGCTGCCCGGCCGGCGCGGGAGCGCTCGGGCTATTGGGCGGCGCCGGGCGCACGCCGACCAGCGTCGCCTGCAGCGGCGCACCGGGCTCGGCCGGCGCGGCGAGCTTCAGCATCAGCCCGGCGCCCAGTTGCAGTGCGGCCTGCCGGGCCTCGGGGCCGGCGAGGACGAGCGCGACCTTGACGCCGTTGACCAGGGCCGTGGCATTGCCGTCGTCGTCGAGCGAGACCAGCTTGGCTTCGACCGTCTTGCCGGCGGCGAGGCCGCCATTGCCGGTCATCGTCGCGAGCAGGGTCGCGAGATTCTGGCTCTTGATGAGCGCCGCGAGCTGCGCCGGATCAGACGGGATGGCTGCCATCCAAGAAGCCTGGCACGAAATGTTAAGGATTCTCTTGCGCCGGGCAGCGTTGCGTCAGCGGCGCTGGCGCCAGCGCCGGCTCTGCGGCAGGTTTGCCCGCCTGCTCAGGGGAGATCGTCCATGGATTATCGCGCGCTCGGCCGTTCCGGCCTCAAGGTCTCGCCGCTCTGCCTGGGCACCATGATGTTCGGTGCGCAGACGGAAGAAGCCGATGCGCGAGCGATCATCGACAATGCCGCGGCCGCCGGGATCAACTTCATCGACACGGCGGATGCCTATGCCGAAGGGCGCTCGGAGGAGATCACCGGCCGCGCCATCGCCGGCAACCGCCATGGCTGGGTGCTGGCGACCAAGGCGGCGAATGCGATGGGCGAGGGGCCGAACCAGCGCGGGCTGTCGCGCAAATGGCTGCTGGAGGCCTGCGACGCCAGCCTGAAGCGGCTCGGCACCGATTTCATCGACATCTACTACCTGCACAAGGAAGACCATGCGACGCCGCTCGCCGAGACGATCCGGGCGATCGCCGACCTCGTGCGGGCCGGCAAGATCCGCTATTTCGGGGTCTCCAATTATCGCGGCTGGCGCGTCGCCGAGATCTGCCGGCTCTGCGACGAGCTCGGCATCGACCGCCCGGTGGTCAGCCAGCCCTATTACAACGCGATGAACCGCATGCCCGAGGTCGAGCATCTGCCGGCCTGCGGCTATTACGGCCTCGGCGTCGCCAGCTATTCTCCGCTGGCGCGCGGCGTGCTGACGGCGAAATACGAGCCCGGCCAGGCGCCGCCGGAAGGCACCCGCGCCGGCCGCGCCGACAAGCGCCTGATGCAGACGGAATGGCGCGAGGAATCGCTGGTGATCGCCCGCACGATCCGCGACCATGCCGCAACGCGTGGCCTGACGCCGGTGCAGTTCGCGGTCCGCTGGGTGCTGAACAACAAGCTGCTGACTGCGGCCGTGGCCGGGCCGCGCACTATGGAGCAATGGCAGGGCTATCTCTCGGCGCTCTCGGCCGATTTCACCGCCGAGGACGAGGCGCTTGTCGATTCACTGGTGCCGGCCGGACATCCCTCGACGCCCGGCTATAGCGATCCGGCCTATCCGCTGGAGGGAAGGGTGGCGCGGACGAGGTGAATTCTGCTCAAGGATGCAGCTTCAGCCCCTTGATCGCCTTGTCGACCGCCTTTCGCTCGCCGTGCAGCGCGATGCCGACCAGGTCGAGTGACTCGGTCGGCACGGCTTCGACCGCGGCGCGATTGGCTTCGTCATGCCCGGTTGCGAACAGCTCTCGCGTGTAGAGCGAAGGCGTCAGTCCTGCTTCCCCGGCCCGCCGTAGCACGCGGGTGAGGTCAGCCGAAGTCGCAGCGAAGATCAGGATCGGCTGGCGCACCAGCGGACCGTAGACCTTGCCGGAGCCGTCGCGGTAAGCTTGCCCGCCGAGATCCGGCGCGGCGGCGACCAGCCCGCCCGACAGGAAGGCGGTGACGTTGAGCTTCTGCCAGGCGGCGAGCTCGTCATGGACGATGATGGCAATCTTGGTGTCGAAGCGCATGACGACAGCGATAGAGCCCGGCCAGCCTGCCGGTCTTGAACGTTTGTGCGCCACCGCCTCGCCCGGCGACTGGATCCGAACGGCGCCGGATGGCGAAGGCATCGAGCGGATCGAAGCGTTCTTCAGCGGCCATGCCTATGACACGCACCGGCACGACACCTATGCGATCGGCTACACGGTCAGCGGGGTGCAGAGCTTCGACTATCGCGGCGCCCAGCGGGATTCGACGCCGGGCGACCTGATCGTCCTGCATCCGGACGAACTGCACAACGGCCGGGCCGGGATCGAGGACGGCTTCCGCTATCGCATGGCCTATGTCGAGCCCGGCCTGATTATGGCGGCGCTCGCCGGGCGCGCCAGCGCGATCCCGTTCATCGGCAACGCCGTCTGCCGCGACGGCAGCCTGATGCGGGCGCTGGTCGGCCTGCTCGGCGACGTCGAGCACGGGCTGGAGCCGCTGGAGCGCGATGCGGCAGTCGGGGCGCTGGCCGAGGCGCTGCTCAAGCTCGATCCGTCCTGCGCGCTGAAGAGTGCGGAGAAGTCGGCGATGCAGGCCTGTGAGCGGGCGCGCGATTTCCTGTCGGAGAGCCGCGACGAAGCGATCGATTCCGCGCAGCTGGAGGCGATCACCGGGCTCGACCGCTATGCGCTGGCGCGGCAGTTCCGCCGCCGCTACGGCACCAGCCCGCATCATTACCTGGTGATGCGCCGGCTGGAGCGGGCAAGGCTGCTGATCCGGCAGGGCGAGGCGCTGGCCGAGGCGGCCGCGGCGAGCGGCTTCGCCGACCAGAGCCATATGACCCGGCATTTCCGCAAGGCTTATGGGCAATCGCCTGGACGCTGGCGGGCGATGCAGGTCGGGGACAGGCCGCACGCGGCCTGAGCGGCGCTCAGTTCAGCACACAGAAGCCGCCGACGACCACCTGCGAGCGGCACCAGATGCGCGGCTCCGCGACTTGCCCACCACGCAGGTCGGCTGCTTCGACCGCGGCGACGGCGGTCGGCGTCGCGATGGCGAGGGGCCGGGTCGAAGTGGCGCCGTCGGTCTGGCGATTGCGGAAGGCTGGAGTCACCGCGATATGCGAGCCATCGCGGTGGGGCTGGCTGGTATGCGTAGTATGCGAGCGGCTGCCGCTGCTGAAGCGGAACTTGGCGGCTTCGGCGCTCACCGGCAGCAAGACCAAAGTGAGAGTGGCGACGGCGAGGGAACGGATCATGCCAGGCTCCATTGCGCGGCATGAGCATGCCTGAGTGGGCTCGCCCAGCCCAGCAAAGCCTCGGATCAGTCTGAGCAAGGGGTTAAGCGAATGTCGCGAGGTCAGGCCTGGGCCCCGGTCAGGCCGGCCCAGGCCGCCATCGCGCCCCGCGCCACCGCTTCCAGCTCGGTGCGATTGGCGCCGTCGCGAGCACGGATCGACATGCCCTGCTGTACCGTGGCGTAGAAGGCGGCAATCGCTGGCGGATCGCACCTTGGGGGCAACTCGCCCCTGGCAATGTCGCTCCGCAGGCGCGCTTCCATCACGCCTTGCATCTCGCCGCGGGCATCGCGAAGGGCGCGGCCCGCTTCGTCGCTCGTGCCAGTGGCATGAATTACGGAGAGCACGACCATGCAGCCCGCCGGCTTGTCGGGGCGGCTGAACAAAGCGGCCGAGCGCATCAGATAGATCTCGATCGCCTCGCGGGCGGTCGGCGCAGCGGCGATCGCGGCGGCGAGCTCGGCGCCATCGCCGGCTTCATAGAGCGCCAGCGCCTCGCGATAAAGCGCCTCCTTGCTGCCGAAGCAGGCGTAGAGGCTGGGCGCATTGATGCCCATCGCCGCGGTGAGCTCGCTCATCGAGGCACCCTGGAAACCCTTCTCCCAGAACAACAGCATGGCCTTCTGCAGGGCCTGCGCCCTGTCGAAAGCGCGCGGTCGGCCTCGTTCGGCCATGATTGCCACCTTTCTGTATCGATCGATAAATAAATCGCTTGACGCTTCCGAGCAAGCGAGGCATCGATATTTGTATCAATCATTACAGATATGGTGACGCATGACGAAACTGGCAGGCAAGACGGCTCTGGTGACCGGCGGCAGCCGCGGCATCGGCGCTGCGACGGCGCTCCGGCTGGCGCAGGACGGGGCGGATGTGGCGCTGACCTATGAGCGCGCCCGCGACAAGGCCGAGGCCGTAGCAGGCCAGATTCGGGCGCTGGGCCGCAAGGCCATCGTGCTGCAGGCCGACAGTGCCGATCCGGCAGCGCTCACGGCTGCCGTCGACAGGGCGGCGGCCGAGCTTGGCGGGCTCGACATCCTCGTGAACAATGCCGGCATCTGGCACTATGGCGAGGTCGGCAGCTGGGGCCTCGACGAGATCGACAAGGTCCTCGCCGTCAATGTCCGCGCCGTGATCGTTGCTTCGCAGGCAGCGGCGAAGCACCTGCCCGATGGCGGGCGGATCATCACCACCGGTTCGTGCCTGGCCGAGCGCGTGATGGAGCCGGGGATCGCGCTCTATGCCATGAGCAAGGCGGCGCTGATCGGCTTCACCAAGGCTCTCGCCCGCGATCTCGGGCCGCGCGGCATCACCGTCAACGTTGTCCATCCCGGCTCGACCGACACCGACATGAACCCGGCCGATGGCGACCATGCCGAGGCGCAGCGCCTGCGCATGGCGATCCCGCGCTTCGGCAAGGCCGAGGACATCGCCGGCCTGATCGCCTATCTCGCCAGCGATGAGGGGCGGTTCATCACCGGCGCGGGCATAGCCATCGACGGCGGGGTGAACACCTGAGCGCCAACGCGCTTAATGCCCCGGCAGGACGATGATCGTCGGCTTGGCCGGGAGCGTCGCCTTCGACAGCACGATCTCTGGCCGCTCGCGCCGTTCGACCGGCCAGAGATCCTGAGAGCGTGACAGGAAACGGTTGAGGGTGCCGCCGCCGAAGAAGTGCATCGGGATCATCACCCTGGCCTGCACGGCTTTCAGCACCTCCAGCATGCCCTCCTGGTCGAGCGTATAGCTGCCATCGACCGGGAAGAGCACGATGTCGACCCGGCCGAGCGCGCGCAAATGGCCGGGCTCGAGCGGGTGATGGAGATGGCCGAGATGGGCGATGCAGAGCTCGCCGATCTCGAAGACGAACATCGAGTTGCCGTCATAGTCGGTATCGCCGCCATAGCTGCGGATATTGGTCGGGACATTGCGCACGCGCATGTCGCCGAGGGTGACGTCGTGATGGGCGGCGCCCTTGCCGGAGGGGTCCCAGCCCGGCAGCACCTGCTTGATGGCCGGATCGGGCGCGCGCGAATAATGCGTCGAATGCGCCTTGTTCATCGTGGCGATGTCGGGCGTCACCGGCGGGCGGACATAATCGTTGTAGTCGGTCGCCGCCTTCACGCCGCCGGCCGTCTCGATCAGGAAGGTGGCATGGCCGATGAAGGTCAGTCTCACCTCGTCCCTGGCGAGGTTTACGCGCTGGATCGGCAGGCGATAGCTCGCCATTTCCGGCCGACAGCCGGGCTCGTTGGCCTGGGCGAGGGCAGGGGCGGCGAGCCCCGTCGCGAGGATGGCGGTTAGTGCAAACCGGGCCAGCATCGTCGCAACCGTCATCGTCGGCTCCCGGAGCAATTGTTGCACCGGGAGCTTCCCGCAAAAGCCGGACCACGAAAAGCCGGCTGGCGGGTTTGTGAAGGGTCAGCCCTTGCTGATCCGCACGATCGCGTCGGCGCGCTTCTCCAGCCCCGGTAGCAGTTCGAGGCCAAGGCCCGGCGCTTCCGAGACCGTGATTATGCCGTCCTTCATCGCCGGGAGATCGGTGACGAGCTCGGTGTACCAGCCGGTGTAGAAGGCGCGCACCGATTCCTGGATCAGCGCGTTGCGGGCGTGCAGCGAGAAATGGCAGGACGCCGCGTAGACCACCGGCCCGGTGCAGTCATGCGGCGCGACCGGGGTGTGCCAGGCCTCGGCCATGCCGGCGATCTTGCGTGCTTCCGAGAGGCCGCCGCACCAGGACAGATCGAGCATCACCACGCCGGCCGCCTTGGTCTCGAGATAGTCGCGGAAGGAGTGGGTGTAGGCCAGCGTCTCGGAGGCGCAGACCCAGGCCTTGGAATGGCGGGCGTATTCGCCGAGGTCCTGGACGTTGTCGAGGCGGAACGGGTCCTCGTGCCAGTAGGTGTCGAACTCGGCGAGGCGCTCGGCCAACTTCTTCGCCATGGGCAGGCTCCAGAGCGAGTGGAACTCGACCATGATATCCATCTTGTCGCCGACCGCCTTCCTGATCTTGCGGAAGGGCTCCAGCGCCGTGTTTAGCTCCTGCGGGCTGATGTCCCAGCCGGCGGTGCGCTCGGCGGCGATGTCGAAGGGCCAGATCTTCATGCCGGTGATGCCCTGCTCCAGCAGGGAATGCGCCAATTCGTCGGCCCGATAGAGGAAGCCTTCGAGGTCCTCATAGGGGCCGCCCTGCTCGCCGACATGCCAGTTCGCGACCTTCTGGGCGCGGGCGTCGCGGATGTATTTGTAGCCCGCGCAGGTGTTGTAGGTGCGGATGGTGTCGCGGGAGCGACCGCCGAGCGCGATCGAGACCGGCTGGCCGATCGCCTTGCCGTAGATGTCCCAGAGCGCGAGGTCGACCGCCGAGTTGCCGCGCGTCTCGACGCCCGAGCCGCGCCAGCCGAGATAGTTGTTGAGGCTGGCGTTGCGAGCCTCGATCTGCAGCGGGTCCTGGCCGATCAGCTTGGGCGCGACGCTCTCGTGCAGATAGGCCTCGACAGCGGCCGCGCCCATGAAGGTCTCGCCGAGGCCGACGAGCCCGTCATCGGTGTGCAGGCGCACCCAGACGAGATTGCCGAACTCGGCGAGGCGGATGGTTTCGAGGGCGGTGATCTTCATCGGTGGTCCGGGTTGGTTGGAAGAGGGGCGCGGGTCATGAGATTCTCGGGCTTGCCCCGAGAATCTCATGACCAGAGGGCGCTGGTTTCCGAGATGGTCGGGGCAAGCCCGACCATGACGGCGAAGGGGCGGCCTGCTTACTTGCCGCGCAGCTTGGCGAGGTCGGCCTGGATGCGCTCGATCGTGTCCTTGCCGATCGTCGCCTGGTGGCGCTGGTAGACGGCCTGCGTGCTGTCGCGCATCTTGGCGAGCTCGTCGGCGCCGACCTCGCTGACCTGCATGCCCTTGGCCTTGAGATTGGCGAGGGACTTGTCGTTGAGCTCGCGCGAGACCTTGCGCTCCTCGTCGCGGCCGACGATGGCGCAGTCGCCCAGAATCGTCTGCTCCTCGGCCGAGAGCTGGTCCCAGAGCTTCTTCGAATAGAGCACCAGGAACGGCGTATAGGCGTGCCGGGTCAGGGTGAGGTATTTCTGCACCTCGTAGAGCTTCGAGGTGTCGATGGTCACGAGCGGGTTCTCCTGGCCGTCGATCGCATGGGTCTCCAGCGCGGCGAAGACCTCGCCGAAGGCCATCGGCGTCGCATTGGCGCCCATGGTCTTGAAGCTGTCGAGGAAGATGTTGTTCTGCATGACGCGGACCTTGAGGCCGGTCATCTCCTCGGCCTTGGTCACGGCCCGCTTCGAATTGGTGAGGTTGCGGAAGCCGTTCTCCCAATAGGCGAGGTTGACGACGCCGAAGCCCGGCAGCTTGTCGGCGATGTACTTGCCGAAGGTGCCGTCGAGCACGGCGTCGGCCTCCTTCTCGTCGGTGAACAGGAAGGGCAGGTCGAAGACGCCGAGCTCGGGCATGATGCCGACGAGCGGCGAGGAGGAGGTGATCACCATCTCCTGCGTGCCGGCGCGCAGCGCCTGCGTCGCCTGCAGGTCGCCGCCGAGCGCGCCGCCCCAGAAAGCCTGGAGCTTGAGCTTGCCGCCGGACTTCTCGGCCATGCAGGCCTTCATCTTGGCGACGCCGTTGCCGACCGGGTGGTCCTCGTTGATGCCGTTGGAGACGCGGATATTGCGCTCCTTGATCTGGGCCTGCGCCGAGCCGGCGAAGGCTGCCAGCGCGACGCCGGCGACGAGCGAAAGGAGGCGGGTCGTCCTGGTCATGGTCTACTCCCTGTACTGAGTTTTCTTCGGCTTTTCGGTTGGTAGGCTTATCTCAGCGCCCGCTGAGCCAGGCGAGCGGCACCATCACGAGCTGCGGGAACAGCACGAGCAGGAACATCGCGATCGACTGGGCGATGAAGAACGGCCAGACGCCACGCATCACCGCGCTCATCGGCACGCGGGCGACGCCGCAGACGACGTTGAGCACGATGCCGACCGGCGGCGTGATCAGGCCGATGGCGTTGTTGATGATGAAGAGGACGCCGAAATAGATCGGGTCGATCCCGGCCTGTTTGACGATCGGCATCAGGACCGGCGTCAGGATCAGCACCGTCGGGGTGAAGTCGAGCGCCGTGCCGACCACCATGACCAGCAGCATGATGATGATCATCAGCACGGTCTTGTTGCCCATGAAGGGTTCGAGCAGCGAGGACAGCTCGGCCGGGATGTTGGCCTGCGTGATCAGCCAGGCCGAGACCACGGCGGCGGCGACGAGTAGCATCACGGCGCTGGTCGTCTTCGCCGCCAGCAGCGTCACCCGGTAGAGGTCGCTCGGCTTCAATTCGCGATAGACGAACATGCCGACGATCAGTGCGTAGACGGTCGCGACCACCGCCGCCTCGGTCGGCGTGACGATGCCGAAGCGGATGCCGCCGAGGATCGCGATCGGCATCAGCAGGGCCAGCGAACCGTCCCAGGTCGCCTTCAGGCGCTCGGCGCCGGTCTTGCGCGGCAGCACGGTGATCTTGTCGCGGCGGCAGACGATCCACCAGGCGATGACCAGCGAGAGGCCGATCAGCAAACCGGGGAAGACGCCGGCGAGGAAGAGCTTGGTGATCGAGAGGTTGGCGGCGACGCCGAAGACGATGAAGCCGATCGAGGGCGGGATGATCGGCGCGATGATGCCGCCCGAGGCGATCAGGCCGGCCGAGCGGCCGACATCGTAGCCGGCGCTGCGCATCATCGGCAGCAGGATCGAGGCCAGCGCAGCCGTATCGGCCGCCGCCGAGCCGGAAAGCGAGGCCATGATGATCGCCGCGAAGATCGCGACATAGCCGAGGCCGCCATGGAGGTGGCCGACCAGCGAGAGCGCGAAATTGACGATGCGCTTCGAGAGGCCGCCGGCATTCATCAGTTCGCCGGCGAGCAGGAAGAAGGGGATGGCGAGGAGCTGGAAGGAATCCGCGCCGATGATCATGTTCTGCGCGATGATCTGGGTGTCGTAGACGCCGAGCCAGAGCATCAGCGCCACCGCGCAGACGATCAGCGAGAAGGCGATCGGCATGCCGAGCGCCATCGCTCCGCAGAGCGAGACGAGGAAGACGGCGACGGTCATTCCAGATGCCCCTTCAGATTATGCGAGGGGCTGCCGCTGTAGTCGCCGGCGAATTCGGCGAGCTCGGAGGGCCCGAGCTTGCCGGTCAGCGCCCGGAACAAGCGGCCGAGCGTGATCAGCGCGATGCCGGCGCCGGCGAAGTAGAGCACGCCGTAGACATAGGCCATGCTGATGCCGGTGACCGGAGCGACGGCGCTGGCGTTGATCGCCTGCTGCTTCCAGGTGCCTTCCAGCAGGATCAGGCAGCAGATGAAGACGATGGCGTCGCTGGCGACCATGCAGAGGCGCCGGCCCTTGTCGCCGAGCGCCCCGACCAGGCTGTCGACGCCGAGATGGCCGTTCTCGCGCATCACCACGACGGCGCCGATGAAGGTCAGCCAGACGAAGAAATAGCGCGACAATTCCTCCGACACGTCGATGCCGGAGTTGAAGAGATAGCGCAGCACGACATTGCCGAACACCATCACCACCATGCCGGCGAGCAGGGCGACGAGGCTGAACTCAAGCGCGCGTAAGACCCACCTTTCGGCGTGACGCAGCATTGGACGTTTCCCGTTGGTCTGTTGTTGTCGGCTTTCCGGCGCTCTTCGGCGCTTCGGGTTTGGGCGCTTCGGTCTTGGTGCGGGCGGCGTTCTCCATGTCGGCGCGGGCGACGGCGATCAGCTCCGCCATGGTCCGCCTTGCCCGTTCCGGATCGCGCGCGACGATGGCGTCGGTGACGACGCGGTGGATCGCGAGCGAAGCCTTCGCGCGCTCGAGATCATGCATGGAGAGGCCGAACGAGGCCTTCAGCACCGCCTGCAGGATCGGCCTCAGCTGGATCAGCAGCAGATTGCCGGAAGCTTCCAGGATCGCCTCGTGGAAGCGATAGTCGGCGGTCTGGTGGGCCGGCTTGTCGCCCGCCGCCGTCATCGCCGCCATCGCGGCGGTGATCTCGGCAATCTGCTCGTCGGTGCCGCGCTCGGCGGCAAGGCCCGCGGCGGTGGGCTCGATCATGCCGCGCAGTTCGAGCAAATCGCGCTGGAAGCCGCTCGCCATGTCGGCATCGGTCATCCAGCCCATCACCTGCGGATCGAGCAGGCGCCAGGCCGACACCGGCTGCACCCGCGAGCCGACCCGGGGGCCGGTGACGATCAGCCCGAGCGCCTGCAGCGTCTTCGTCGCCTCGCGGATGACGGTGCGGCTGACGCCGTAGCGCGTGCAGAGCTCATCCTCCCGGGGAAGGGGGCCATCGAACCCGATCTGGCCGGCGACGATCTCCCGGCCGAGCCGGTCTACGAGATGCGCATGGAAGTTCGAAGGGCGAGCCATAGATAGATCATATCATCATATGATTGAGTCGCAAGCAGACAAATTGAGCCCTGTTGGACGACCGGGGATGCGGTTGGATGGAAGACGGAGAAACGGCTGCCGGACGAGAAGGGGCGGCACCCGGAGCGGATCACCGCCTTCGGTCGGGCTGGAAGGTTGCGGGCAGGGCGGCTGGTCGCTACATAGCGGCCAGTTTCCCGACACCTGCAGTCGCCAGTCGCAAGCGGAGCCCGCACGCCCCATGTCTCGTCAGTTCATCTACCATATGCGCGGCCTGTCGAAGACCTATCCGGGCGGCAAGCAGGTCCTGAAGGACATCCACCTTTCCTTCTATCCGGACGCCAAGATCGGCGTGCTCGGCGTCAACGGCGCCGGCAAGTCGACCCTGCTCAAGATCATGGCCGGCTTCGACAAGGAATGGACCGGCGAGGCCTGGGTCGCCGAGGGCGCGCGCGTCGGCTATCTGCCGCAGGAGCCCAAGCTCGACGAGAATCTCACCGTCCGCGAGAACGTCATGCTCGGCGTCGGGCCGCAGAAGGCGATCCTCGATCGCTACAACGAGCTCGCCATGAACTATTCGGACGAGACCGCCGACGAGATGACCAATCTCCAGGACGAGATCGAGGCCAAGGGCCTGTGGGATCTCGATTCCAAGGTCGACCAGGCGATGGACGCGCTGCGCTGCCCGCCGGACGACTGGCAGGTCGGCAAGCTTTCGGGCGGCGAGCGCCGCCGCGTTGCGCTCTGCAAGCTGCTGCTGGAGCAGCCCGAGCTCTTGCTGCTCGACGAGCCGACCAACCATCTCGACGCCGAGACCACCGCCTGGCTCGAAGGCCATCTTCGGACCTATCCGGGCGCGATCCTGATCGTCACCCACGATCGCTACTTCCTCGACAACGTCACCAGCTGGATCCTCGAGCTCGATCGCGGCCAGGGCATCCCCTATGAGGGCAACTACTCGGCCTGGTCGGTGCAGAAGCAGAAGCGCCTCGCCCAGGAAGGCCGCGAGGACGCCTCGCGCCAGAAGACGCTGGAGCGCGAGGCCGAGTGGATGGCCGCCTCGCCCAAGGCGCGCCAGGCCAAGAGCAAGGCCCGCATCCAGCGCTATGACGAGCTGGTGCAGAAGGCCTCGAACAAGGGGCCGGACACCGCGCAGATCATCATCCCGATCGCCGAGCGGCTCGGCAATAACGTCGTCGATTTCGAAGACCTGTCGAAGGGCTTCCAGGACAAGCTGCTGATCGACGGGCTATCGTTCAAGCTGCCGCCGGGCGGCATCGTCGGCGTGATCGGCCCCAACGGCGCCGGCAAGACGACGCTGTTCAAGATGATCACCGGCGCCGAGAAGCCCGATGCCGGCACGATCAAGATCGGCGAGAGCGTCCAGCTCGGCTATGTCGACCAGAGCCGCGACTCGCTCGACGACCAGAAGAATGTCTGGGAGGAGATCTCGGGCGGCAACGACATCATCTATCTCGGGAAGAAGGAAATCAATTCAAGGGCTTATTGCTCTGCCTTCAACTTCAAGGGCGGCGACCAGCAGAAGAAGGTCGGCTCGCTGTCGGGCGGCGAGCGCAACCGCGTCCACCTCGCCAAGATGCTGAAGTCCGGCGCCAACGTCCTCCTGCTCGACGAGCCGACCAACGACCTCGACGTCGATACGCTCAGGGCGCTCGAAGAGGCGCTGGAGGATTATGCCGGCTGCGCCGTGATCATCAGCCACGATCGCTGGTTCCTCGACCGCATCGCCACCCACATCCTCGCCTTCGAGGGCGACAGCCATGTCGAGTGGTTCGAGGGGAATTTCCAGGATTACGAAGAGGATAAGAAGCGGCGCTTGGGCATCGATTCAACGATTCCGAAGCGGATCCAGTACAAGAAGTTCACGCGCTAAGCGGCTGAGGTAGGATTCAAAAAGGCCCGCGCTCCGGGGATGGGGTGCGGTTTTTTTTGTTGGGCACTCTGTTGCAGGGTACCTCTACCGACTGCTGTAGTGGCAGTTCACATTTCCTCGCGTATTTTTGGCGTGGTGAAGCGAGGCCTTATGCGATTAGCCGTGCGATTCTTACCACCCTGGTATCCTGTCGAAACCGAAGAAACCGAAGCGGCGCTGGCGAACCGGATAAAGAAATACTTGCCAACGAATGAAGTTTTGTTGGATTTGCGCTTTACGGTGATTGGCGTCTGCCGTGCCCGCGACGAAATGGCGATCTGTCTCCACGACGGGCGGGTTGCTCGCGTTATCCTACCTGACAACCCCACCGCGCTGCCCTCCGCCGGGGACCCGTTGGAGATTGATTACTTCGATAACGTCGACGGCTTGAACGCCTTCATTTCTCGCGATGCTGCAGACCATCAGTAAGGTTTGATGGGCTAACGCCAGAGGGCTGTTGCTCGTGCGAGAATGTCACGCTGGCTGCATCGCCTGCGCGGCATTTTCGATTTCGGTTAGCATGATTTCGTCGTCAATTTACGCCCGAGCCTCCCCGCCGAGCAGCTTCTGCAAAGCCGCGAGGTCGGTCCCCTCAAAATCCGACGACCGGCTGACATCCGCCCATTCCGCCGCCTGCCTCTGCCGCTGGGCCTCCGCCTGCGCCAGGACGAAGAGCGCGTCGCTGCCGAGGACGAGATGGGACGGCAGGGTCTCGCGCCGGCTGAGGTCGAGGATGATCCCGGCGATCCTTTCGGGATCGCTGATCTCGTTGCCGACATAAGCCTTGAGCAGGTCGAGCACAGCGCCGACGCTGGGCTGATAGTCCGGCATCACGGCCGGGGCGCTGCCGCGGGCGATCTCGCCCCAGCCGGTGCGCATGCCGCCGGGCTCGACGCAGACGATCTTGACGCCGAAGGGCGCGACCTCCCTGGCGATGACCTCGCTGAAGCCGCCGACCGCCCATTTCGCCGACTGGTAGGCGCTGAGACCGGGCGTGGCGGTGCGCCCGCCGACCGAGGAGATGTTGATGATGTGGCCGGAACGCTGTGCCCGCAGCACCGGCAGGGCGGCGCGGGTGAGGTTCACGACGCCGTAGAAATTGGTCTCGATCTGGGCGCGGAAGCTCGCCTCGCTGGTCTGCTCGAAGGCTGCTGCGTGGCCATAGCCGGCATTGTTCACGAGGACGTCGAGCCGGCCGAAGGTGTCGACCGTCACGGTCACGGCCACGTTCGCAGCCGCCATGTCGGTGACGTCGAGCGCGAAGCAGAGCAGCGTGTCGGGGTAGCGGGCCTCGAGATCGGCGAGGCGGCCGGGATCGCGCGCGGTCGCGACGACAGTGTCGCCGGCGGCGAGGGCGGCCTCGGCGATGGCGCGACCGAGGCCGCGGGAGGCGCCGGTGATCAGCCAGGTCTTGGTCATGTGCTGTCCTCTCGACATTGTGAGTGAGTACTTGCTCATTTAATTGAATCGAAAGAGCCCAGGCGGGCCATTCTCGGCGAGTGTTCAGGCGGAGATGCCGTCCCAGAAGACCGAAAAACCGGTTTTCCTGTAGTGCTCATGCCGGTTCGGCTCCTGCGCGATCAGGTCGAGCGTCATGGTGCCGATGGCGTCGAGAACCGCGCCGATGAAGCTCTGCGGCTGGTCCTTCAGCACGCCGTCGCGATGCCCCTGCTCGAACATGGTGCCGATCTCGGCGAAGGCGACGGCCGATTTGTCGCGGGTCTCCTGGCTGATCCGGCCGGAGACGGCGAGCTGGCGCAGTGCCTTGCGCTTGGCGGGGTGTTTCGCGCCCCAGTCGATGAAGCCGTTCCAGAAGTGCTCGAACCGGTCGCGGAGGCTGCCGTCGTTCGGATAAGACGGTATGGCGAGCTTGGCGAAGTCGGTCTTGAGCTCGAGATAGAGCTGGTTCAGCAATTCGTCCTTGCTGGCGAAATAGGTGAAGAGCGTGCCCTCGGCGAGCTTGGCCTCCTTGGCGATCTTGGCGGTCGGCGCGCCGGTACCATGCTCGGCCACCAGCTTGCAGGCGGCGGCCAGGATCGCTTCGCGCTTCGCTTCGCTGAGGGGGCGGGCCATGAACCAGTCAAATCTGAATGAGTGAGTGATTGCTCATTTATCTGGATGCGATGGGCGCGGGAGTCAAGGACGCTCCTGCTCGTTTTTCACAGCGCGCGCCCGACCCGCTCAATCGCCGCCAGAAACCAGGCCAAGGCCGGGTCGCTTGCGGCGCGCCGGCTGTGCAGCAGGTCGATGGCGAAGGGCGGGGTGTCATAGGGCAGGGGCATGAGCGTCACCCCGGCGATCGCGGCCAAGCGCCCGGCGACGCGCCGCGCCATGGTCGCGACCAGATCGGTGCCGGCGACGGCGAAGGGCACCGCGACGACATGGGCGAGCGTGACCGCGACCCGGCGCTTGCGGCCTTCCATGGCGAGGAGGGCGTCGACAACGCCGGGCGAGCCGTCGCCGCCGGCGGAGGAGAACAGCGCATGCGGCAGCCGGAGGTACTCGTCGGCCGTCAGCGGCGTGGCGTGCGCCTTGTCGCGAATGCAGACGAAATCCTCCTCGAACAGCCTGTGTCTGACGATACGCGCGGAGTCCGGCAGATGGCCGCCAATGAGCGCATCGACATCGCCGCGTTCGAGGGCGGCGAGGCTAGCGGCGGCATCGCCGATCGGCTTGACGACGAGGTCGATGCCGGGCGCCTCCTGGCGCAGCAGGGCGACGAGCGGCGGCACGACGACGAGGTCGCCATAGTCGGTCACGGCGATGGTCAGGCGGCGGTAGGCGGTCGAGGGCTCGAAGGCGGTATCCGGCGCCAGCGTCGCCCTGATCCGGGCGAGTGCCTCGCCGATCGGCCGGGCGAGTTCCAATGCCCTGACGGTCGGCTGCATGCCGGCGGCGGTGCGGATGAAAAGCTCGTCGCCGAACAAGGCGCGCAAACGCGTGAGCGCGCTGCTCATCGAAGGCTGCGCCAGCCCGATGCGCTGGCCGGCGCGGGTGACGTTGCGCTCCTCCAGCAGCGCCTCGAAGGCGACGAGGAGATTGAGATCTACGGCAGCTAAATTCATCTGAACAATAATACCGATAGTAAAAATCGATTTCCACAATGCCGTGCGAACTGCTGAAAGGGGCGCGCTTGAAATGACCGGACGAGGCGCATGCGAGCATCCCTGTCGCGCCTCGTGCCGCGCGGGCCGACCATCCTGGCTCTCGGCGTCCTCGTCGGCCTGGCCTCTCCGGCGCTGGCCGAGTTCGCCCGGCCGTCGATGCCGGCGATGATCTTCATCATCGTGCTCGGCACGCTGCTGCGGACCGATGGCAAGGCCGTCATCGCCGTGCTCGGGCGCCCCGCTCTTTCCGTTCTGCTCCCCGTCACCGTGATGGTCGCCTGTCCGATCCTTGTCGGTTTGCTCGCCCACCGTCTCGGGCTCGGTACCGAGCTCGCGCTGGCGCTCGTGCTGGCCACCGCAGCTCCACCATCGAGCGGCACGGCGGCGGTCGCGCGGATGCTCGGCCTCGACGGTACGGTGCCCCTTGCCGTCACGCTGCTGTGCATGGCGCTCGCGCCGCTCACCGTGCCGCTGCTGGCCGGCTGGTTAGGCGGGATCGGCCTCAGCGCCTTCGACCTCGCCTTGCGCCTCGCCGTGCTGGTCGGCGGCGCCGAGGGCGTCGCCCTGCTGCTGCGGCGCTTCGGTGGAGTGCGGTTGCGCAGCCATGGCGAAGCCATCGACGGGATCGTTGTCGCGGCGCTGCTCGTCTTCGTCGTCGCCACCATGGCGGGCGTGCGCGCGCAGATCGAGGCGGATTGGCAGGGCGCATTGCTGTGTCTGGCACTCGCCTTCGCCTGCAATCTTGGCCTGCAGGGCGCCGGCGCCTTGCTGCTGCCGGGCGCGCTCGCCGAGCGATTGACCATCGGCCTGATCCTCGGCAACCGCAATGTCGGGCTGGTCTGGTCGGCGCTCGGCGCCGCGGCCTCGCCGCGCATGGCGCTGTATTTCGCGGCGACGCAGTTGCCGATCTATCTCACCCCGCGTCTGATCGACATGATCATCAGCCAGGCCAGAGCAAGGAAGCCATCATGACCGCCGCCCGTCTGACGGAAGAGCTCGCGCTCCGCTTCGCCCGCATCGCGCTCGGGCATGTCGGGCGCGAATACCCGAACAAGCCGGATCACACGCTGGCGGGGCCGCAGGATGCGCAGACGCCGCGCGAGCTGCATCCGATCTTCTATGGCAGCTATGACTGGCATTCCTGCGTCCACAGCTACTGGATGCTGGCCCGCCTGCTGCGGCGCTATCCCGGCTTCGCGGCTGCCGCCGAGATCCGCGCGCTGTTCGACGCGCAGCTGACGCCCGAGAAGGTCGCGGTCGAATGCGCCTATCTCGCCGCGCCGACCGCGCGCGGTTTCAAGCGCCCCTATGGCTGGGGCTGGCTGTTGAAGCTGGCGGCGGAACTGAGCCTGCTCGACGACAAGAGCTGGTCTGGGACCATCGCCCCGCTGGCCGAGGCCTTCGCGCAGCGCTTCCGCGATTTCCTGCCGCTCGCGACCTATCCGGTGCGGGTCGGGACGCATTTCAACACGGCCTTCGGCCTGCGCATGGCGGCCGACTATGCTGTCGCGACGGCGGATGACACGTTCGCGGCCCTGCTGCGCGAGACGGCCCTGCGCTGGTATGGCGACGATCTCGACTGCCCGGCCTGGGGCGAGCCGAGCGGCGACGATTTCCAGTCCTCGGCCCTGATCGAGGCCGAGTGCATGCGCCGCCTGCTGGCGCCGGATCAGTTCCTGCCCTGGTTCGACCGCTTCCTGCCGAAGCTGGAGCGCGGGGAGCCGGCGACGCTGTTCCGCCCGGCGACGGTCACCGATCGCAGCGACGGCAAGATCGCCCATCTCGACGGGCTGAATCTCAGCCGGGCCTGGTGCTGGCGGGCGCTGGCCGGCGCGCTGCCGGAGGGCGATGCCCGCCGCGAGGTCGCGAAAACCGCCGCGGCCGAGCATCTCGCCGCCGGGATCCCGCATATCGCCGGCGACTATATGGGCGAGCACTGGCTCGCCAGCTTCGCGGTTCTCGCGCTGGAAGAGGAGCCCTGAGCGCCGAAAGGCTCAGGCCTTGCCCTTCACCAGGATGTTGGCGTCGACATCCTGGATGTCGCGCTTGCCGCAGAGGGCCATGGTGATGTCCATCTCCTTGCGGATGATGTCGAGGGCGAGCTTGACGCCCTCTTCGCCCATGGCGCCCAGTCCATAGAGGAAGGCGCGGCCGATCAGCACGCCGCGGGCGCCGAGCGCCACCGCTTTCAGCACGTCCTGGCCGGAGCGGACGCCGCCATCCATCCAGACCTCCATGCGCCCGCCGACCTGCTCGACGATCCCCGGCAGGGCCGCGATCGAGGAGACCGCGCCGTCGAGCTGGCGGCCGCCGTGGTTCGAGACGATCAGCGCATCGGCGCCGCTCTGGGCCGCGAGCTCGGCATCCTCGGCGTCGAGGATGCCCTTCAGGATCAGCTTGCCGCCCCAGCGGTCCTTGATCCACTTGACGTCGTCCCAGCTCAACGTCGGGTCGAACTGCTCGGCGGTCCAGGAAGAGAGCGAGGAGAGGTCGCCGACCCCCTTGGCGTGGCCGACGATGTTGCCGAAGGTGCGGCGCTTGGTGCCGAGCATGCCCAGGCACCAGCGCGGCTTGAAGGCGAGGTCGATCAGGTTGACCAGCGTCGGCTTCGGCGGCGCCGAGAGGCCGTTGCGGATGTCCTTGTGACGCTGGCCGAGAATCTGCAGGTCCAGCGTCAGCATCAGTGCCGAGCAGCCCGCAGCCTTGGCGCGGTCGATCAGGCGGCCGATGAAATCGCGGTCGCGCATCACATAGAGCTGGAACCAGAACGGCTTGTCGGTGTTCGCGGCGACGTCCTCGATCGAGCAGATGCTCATGGTCGAAAGCGTGAAGGGAATGCCGGCCCGGGCGGCGGCCTTGGCGGCGAGGATCTCGCCGTCGGCGTGCTGCATGCCGGTGAGGCCGGTCGGCGCGATCGCGACCGGCATCGAGACGTCCTGGCCGATCATGGTCGTGGCCAGGGTGCGGTTGGTCATGTCGACCGCGACGCGCTGGCGCAGCTTGATGTCGGCGAAATCGCTTTCGTTGGCGCGGTAGGTGCCCTCGGTCCAGGCGCCGGAATCGGCGTAATCGTAGAACATGCGCGGCACGCGGCGCTTCGCCAGGAGGCGCAGGTCTTCGATCGTCAGCGGCTGGGCCATGGTCGTCTCGTCCGGCGGTCTTTCCTGCTCGGTCGCATGGAACGTCTTGCGAGGCAACGGTAAAGGGCGTTTTCCCGCCGCATGCCCGGCCTGCTTCAGCTCCCGTTCAGGCCGGCGCAGCGATGCCAAGGTTGAGCCCGGCGGCCCGATCCTGTAGGGGCCGCTCATCCCTTCCGTCCCATCAGCGAGATAGTGCTCATGCTTCTGCGGCTCGTCGCTGCATTCCTGTTCTGCGGCCTTGCGACCCTTGCCTCTGCTCAGCAGCAGGAGGTCGGCTGGAAGAGCGGGCGCGAGGCGGCCGAGATCGAGCGCAAGATCACCGCGCTGATCGGCAGGATGACGCTGGAGGAGAAGGTCGGCCAGCTCCACCTCTCCGGCCGCGGCGAGGGCTTCGACATCAACCAGATCAAGGCCGGCCGCATGGGCGCGGTGATGAACTTCGTCGTGCCGGCGGAGGTCAGGCAGGTCCAGGAGGCCGTCAGGCAATCGCGTCTCAAGATCCCGCTGATCATCGGGCTCGACGCCGTCCACGGCTTCTCGACCTATTTTCCGCTGCCGCTCGGCCAGGCCTCGAGCTGGAATCCGCAACTGATCGAGCAGGCGGCCTATTGGACCGGGCGCGAGGCGCGTGCCGCCGGCGTCAACTGGACCTTCGCGCCGATGGTCGACATCTCGCGCGACCCGCGCTGGGGGCGGGTGCTGGAGGGGGCGGGCGAGGACGCTTATCTCGCCAGCGTGATCGCGGCGGCGCGCACAAGCGGCTACCAGCGCGGCGGCGTCGCGGCGAGCGTCAAGCACTTCGTCGGCTATGGCGCGGCCGAAGGCGGGCGCGACTACAACTCGACCTGGATCCCGACCAGCCAGCTGCACGACCTCTTCCTGCCGCCGTTCAAGGCCGCCTTCGACACCGGCGCGATGACGGCGATGGCGGCGTTCAACGCCCTCAACGGCATGCCGGCCACCGCCCATCGCGGCATGCTGACCGATCTTCTGCGCGGGAAATGGGGCTTCCGCGGCTTCGTCACCTCGGATTTCGGCTCGATCACCGAACTGCGCCTGCACGGTATCGCCAAGGACGATGCCGAGGCGGCGCGCAAGGCGCTGCTCGCCGGCATCGACATGGACATGATGGGCGATGTCTACCACAAGCATCTCGCCAGCGAGGTGACGGCTGGCCGCGTGCCGATGAAGGCGCTCGACGAGGCCGTCCGGCGCGTGCTCCGGGTCAAGTATCATCTCGGCCTGTTCGAGCGGCCGGATGTCGACGTTGCCGCAGCGCCCTCGCTGATGCAGACAGAAGAAGCCCGCAAGGTCGCCAGGCAGGCGGCGCGCGAGGGCGTGATCCTGCTCAGGAACGACAGGCAGACGCTGCCGATCGCGCCGTCCGTCAAATCGGTCGCGGTGATCGGCGCCATGGCGGTGCCGGAGGATGAGCGGGTCTGGACCGATCCGGCCGGGCTCGGCCGCCGCGTCGTGCAGCCGCTGCCGGATGCGCTGCGCGAGCAGCTACCGTCCGACGTCACGGTCACCTACGAGCCGGCCTTCAGCAAGAATTGCGGCACCGAGTTCAAGGACAAGGACGCTGCCCTGAAGGCGGCCGCTGCGGCCGATCTCGTCGTCACCATGCTCGGCGAGGACTGCGAGTTCATGGGCGAGGGCGCGTCGCGCACCGATCTCGGGCTGCCCGGCGTGCAGCAGGAGCTGCTCGAGGCCCTGGTCGCCACGGGCAAGCCGGTGGTGCTGGTGTTGGCCACCGGCCGGCCGCTGGTCCTGACCTGGGCCGACAAGAACGTCGCTGCGATCGTGCAGACCTTCCATGGCGGCACCGAGGGGCGCGCCGCGATCGCCGAGGTGCTGGCCGGCAAGATCAATCCGGCAGGGCGGACGCCGATGAGCTTCCCGCGTTCGGTCGGGCAGATCCCGGTCTATTACGACCAGTTGCCGACGGGGCGGCCGCAGAAGATCCGCCAGCGCTATGAATCGATCTACATGGACGAGGCGAACGAGGCGCTCTACCCGTTCGGCTTCGGCCTGTCCTATAGCGGCTTCGCCTATGCCAACCCACGGGTGACGAACGCCAAGGTGCCGTTCAATGGCGAAACCGAGGTTGCGGTCGACGTGACCAATCAGGGGGATCGCGACGGCCAGGAGGTGGTACAGCTTTATATCCGCCAGCCAGTGGCGGAGCGCTCGCGACCGCTGCGCCTGCTCAAGGGCTTCGAGAAGGTCGCCCTGAAGGCCGGCGAGACCCGGACGGTGCGGTTCAAACTGGAGGGCAAGGCGCTCGGCGCCCATGACGATGACGGCCGCTACCAGCTCGATCCGGGTATCATCGAGGTTTATCTCGGGGGCTCTTCACTCGCTACGGTAAGGACGCAATTCGAGCTTACGAGGCGCTGAGCCGACGTTACGGCAACTGCCATCGCTTTCATCTCGACAAGCTTGCGTTTTCGGTCAATCCTCAGCTCCGCGGGGCCTTTTCGACATCGTTGCCGAGGGGCTCCGTTACGACCACGGATGCTCCAAGGGATGCGGCGATGGCGACCGGAACCGTCAAATGGTTCAATACCGAAAAGGGCTACGGCTTCATTCAGCCTGCTGACGGCGGCAAGGATGTGTTTGTGCACATTACTGCCGTCAAGGAAGCGGGCCTGATGTCCCTGACCGAGGGACAGAAGCTCTCCTTCGACCTGAAGACCGAGCGCGGCAAGACCGCGGCGGGTGACCTGAAGCTGCTCTGAACGTAGCAGCGGGTGCAATAGGAGTGACGAAGGCCGCGGGCCTGCGGGCTTGGAGTCTGCGCGCCCGGCCTTGGCTGGCTCGTCATGGCATTGATGCCCGGTTCCGGCCGGAAGGGGAGGCGCGCGTTCGCGACAAGCTGCGATGCCGCCCCCGATTTCGAGCTCTCCGGCGTTTCGATCTCGCTAGCGCGCGTAGCGCCGCGCCCCCGCGACGCAGAGGACGACCGCGGCCGAGGTCGCGATCATCTGCCAGCCGACAGTCTCGCCCAGCAGCAGGCCGGCCAGCGCCAGACCGAAGAAGGGCTGCAGCAATTGCAGCTGCCCGACCGCGGCGATGCCGCCCTGGGCGAGACCGCGATACCAGAAGACGAAGCCGATCAGCATGCTGAACAGCGAGACATAGGCGAGGCCGAGCCAGGCCGGGCCGCCCGCCTGGGCGAAGGAGCCCGGCAGCGTCGCCAGCGAGAGGCCGGCCATGATCGGCAGCGACAGGACCAGCGCCCAGGAGATCACCTGCCAGCCGCCGAGATGGCGCGAGAGGCGCGCACCCTCGGCATAGCCGAGGCCGCAGACGATGACGGCGGCGAGCATCAGGAGGTCGCCGAGGGGTGAGGCGGATAGGCCTTGCGTCCAGGCGAAGCCGACGACGCAGAGGCTGCCGAGGATGGCGAAGAACCAGAAGGCAGGCTGAGGCCGCTCGCCGCCGCGCAGCACGCCGAAGATCGCGGTCGCGAGCGGCAGCAGGCCGATGAAGACGATCGAATGGGCCGAGGTGACGTGCTTCAGCGCCAGCGCGGTCAACAGCGGGAAGCCGACGACGACGCAGAGCGCGACCACGGCGAGCGGCAGCAGGTCGGCGCGGGCCGGCCGCTTCTCCCGGAGTGCGAGCAGGAGGGCGAGCCCGAGCAGCCCGGCGATCGCGGCGCGCGCGACGGTCAGGAACACCGGGTCGAAATCGGCGACGGCGACGCGGGTCGCCGGCAGCGAACCGCTGAAGATGACGACGCCGATGAAGCCGTTGAGCAGGCCGTTGGCAGTTCTGTCCATGATGCCTCCTGGGGCCGGCCTGCATGCGGTGAAGCCTTGCGGATTTCCAGAGACAGTCCGGTACAGTTCTGGCAAACTGTCCTGATGCTGGAAGCCGTACAGATTAACGATTCCGCCGGTTCCCCGGCGGTCGCCGACACGCTTGTCGGGCGGGTCATGGCGACGATCCGGCAACGGATCGCCGGGCGCGCGCTGGCGCCGGGCGCCAAGCTGCCCTCGATCCGTGGCCTTGCCGAGAGCATGGGTGTGTCGAAATCGACGGTGGTCGATGCTTTTGAGCGGCTGGCGGCGGAAGGGGCGATCCAGGCGCGGCGTGGCTCCGGCTTCTATGTTCGGCGCCTGCCGCCGCTCTCGCTCGCCGATGTCGCGCCGAAGCTCGACCGGGCGGTGGATCCGCTCTGGATCTCCCGACAGTCGCTCGATGCGGGCGCCGAGAGCCTGCGGCCCGGCTGCGGCTGGCTGCCGCCCGACTGGATGCCGGAAGCCGCGATCCGCAAGGCGCTACGCAAGCTCGGCCGAGCCGAGGCGGCGACGCTGGCCGAATACGGCACGCCGCTCGGGCTGCCGGCGCTGCGCCATCTGCTCGCGCATCGTCTCGCCGAGCGCGGGGTCGAGGCCGCGCCCGACCAGATCGTCCTGACCGAGTCGGGTACGCAGGCGATCGACCTCATCTGCCGCTTCCTGCTCGAGCCCGGCGACACCGTGCTGGTCGATGACCCCTGCTACTTCAATTTCCAGGCGTTGCTGCGGGCCCATCGCGCAAAGATCGTGAGCGTACCCTATACGCCGTCGGGGCCGGACCTCGCTTTGTTCGCACAGGCACTGAGCGAGCACCGCCCGCGGCTCTATGTCACCAATTGCGCACTGCACAACCCGACCGGCGCGACGCTCTCGGCAGTTACCGCGCATCGCCTGCTCAAGCTAGCCGAGCAGGCCGGGTTGACCATCGTCGAAGACGATATCTTCGGCGACCTCGAGCCGGAGTTTGCGCCCCGGCTCGCCGGGCTCGACGGGCTGGAGCGGGTGATCCAGATCGGCAGCTTTTCGAAGACGCTGTCGGCCTCGGTGCGCTGCGGTTACATCGCCGCAAAGCCGGACTGGGTCGAGGGGCTGGTCGATCTCAAGGTCGCGCTTTCCTTCGGCGGTGGGCGGCTCGCAAGCGAGCTGGTGCTCGATATCCTCAAGGACGGCAGCTATCGCCGGCATGTCGAGGCCCTGCGCCAGCGACTTGCACGGGCGATGGCGGAGACGCGCGCTAGGCTCGCCGAGCTCGGCATCGAGCCCTGGCTGACGCCGCGCGGCGGGTTGTTCCTGTGGTGCCGCCTGCCTGATGATCTCGATGCGGGCGAGGTTGCTCGGCTTGCATTGGGCGAGGGCGTCGTCCTCGCGCCCGGCAACGCCTTCAGCCTGTCGCGAACGGCCCGGCATTTCATGCGCTTCAACGTCGCGCAATGTGCTGATCCGCGCATCTTCAGCGTCCTGCGCGAGGCGATGCGGGCGGCTGCATCAGGCAAGCCTGTTTAGGGAGTCTGGGCACAATCTTTCTCCCGGGCGGCAGAGGGCCGCGCGTTTGTTTGAACCGTCGCTTCCGACTGAAATATCGGACAAACAGGCTTGCCATCCCCGCTGTTCTGACATAAAGATATCTTTATATCTTTCACAGAATTTCGAGGTGCTCGCCAGTGACCCGCGGCTTCCATCATTCGCTGCCGACCCTGCTGGCTTCGCTGCGCGCGGCGGGCGAGGAGACCCGCTTGCGGATCCTGGCGCTGCTGGCGGAGGGCGAGCTTTCGGTCTCCGACCTCACCGACATCCTTGGCCAGTCTCAGCCGCGCATCTCGCGCCATCTCAAGCTGATGGCAGAGGCGGGGCTGCTGCGCCGCTCGCGGGAAGGCGCCTTCGCCTTCTTCCGGCTCGACGATGCGACGCCGGGCGGCGCATTGGCGCTGGCGCTTGCCCGCGATCTCGACCCTGCCGATCCGGTTCTGGCTGCCGATCGTGAGCGTCTCGCCGCTGTGCGGGCGACCCGGGCCGCGGCGGCGCAATCCTATTTCGCCAATGTCGCGCGGGAATGGGACCAGCTGCGCTCGCTGCATGTCCCCGACGCCGCAGTCGAGGCTGCGGTCGAGGCCGCAGTCGGCGAGACGCCGCTGCAGGCGCTGCTCGATCTCGGCACCGGCACCGGGCGCATGCTGGAGCGCCTTGCGCCGAAGGCCGCCCGTGCGGTCGGCGTCGATGCCAGCCATGCCATGCTGGCGGTGGCGCGGGCCAATCTTGAGAAGGCGGGGCTGTCGCGGGTCGAGCTTAGGCAGGGCGATATCTATGCGCTGCCCTTCCCGCGCGGCTCGTTCGACCTCGTGATCGTGCACCAGGTTCTACATTTCCTCGATGACCCGGCCCGCGCTTTGCGCGAGGCGGCGGCGCTGCTCTCGCCCGGCGGGCGATTGATCCTGGTCGATTTCGCCCCACACGAGATGGAATTCCTGCGGACCGAGCACGCGCATCGCCGGCTCGGCTTCGAGAAGGACGAGATCGTTGCCTGGTTCGCCGAGGCCGGCCTCGACTGCGATCGCGCCGAGGAGGTCACTGCGACCGATGGTGCTTGCGGCCAGCTCGGCGTCATGCTCTGGCGCGGGCGCGATCGGCGCCTCCAGGGTGATTTTCCGATTCGTCAGTTCGATCGTGAGGTTGCGTGATGAACGCTTTCCGCCCCAGCCGCCACGGCTCGCGCCGTCCGCGCGTCTCCTTCGAGTTCTTTCCGCCGAAGAACGAGGAGATGGAGGTCAATCTGTGGGACAGCGTGCGCCGGCTCGAGCCGCTCGGTCCGGCGTTCGTCTCCGTGACCTATGGCGCCGGCGGCTCGACCCGCGAGCGCACCCACAACACCGTCAAGCGCATGATCGACGAGACCGGCCTGAAGCCGGCGGCGCATCTGACCTGCGTCTCCGCCTCCTGCGCCGAGGTCGACGAGGTCATCCGATCCTATTGGGCGGCAGGCGTGCGCCATATCGTGGCGCTGCGGGGCGATCCGGCCGGCGGGCTCGGCACGCCTTACGAGCCGCATCCGCAAGGCTATCACCAGACCTCCGACCTGGTCGAAGGCATCCGCAGGATCGGCGAGTTCGAGGTCACCGTCTCGGCCTATCCGGAGAAGCATCCGGAAGCGGCCTCGCTCGATGCCGACATCGACGCGCTGAAGAAGAAGGTCGATGCCGGCGCGACCCGGGCGATCACCCAGTTCTTCTTCGATAACGACGTCTATTTCCGCTATCTCGACAAGGTCCGTGCCAGCGGCATCGACATCCCGATCCTGCCCGGCATCGTCCCGGTGCAGAACTTCAAGCAGACCGCCGGCTTTGCCCGCCGGACGGGGGCGAGCGTGCCGCAATGGCTGGCCGACCGCTTCGAGGGGCTGGAGGACGACCCGGCGACGCGCCGGCTGGTCGCCGCCGCCGTCTGCGCCGAGCAGGTGCTCGACCTGATCGATCGCGGCGTCTCCGACCTGCATTTCTACACGATGAACAAGGCCGACCTGGTCTATGCGATCTGCCATCTCGTCGGCCTGAAGCCGGAGAAGACGCAGGCGCAGCAGGTGGCGGCGGAGTAAGCCGATGTCCGACTACAAGCCCACCCCCGCCGACGGAGCCGAGATCGAGCGTGTCCTGCGCCAGGCCGCCTCCGAGCGCATCCTGATCCTCGACGGCGCGATGGGGACGCAGATCCAGGACCTGAAGCTGACCGAGGCCGATTTCCGCGGCGAGCGCTTCAAGGGCTGGAACCACGACCTCAAGGGCAATAACGACCTGATCGCGCTGACGCTGCCGGATGCGCTGCGCGACATCCATCTCGCCTACTACCGGGCGGGCGCCGACATCGTCGAGACCAACACCTTCTCCGGCACCTCGATCGCCCAGGCCGATTACGGCATGGAAGCGATCGTTTACGAGCTCAATGTCGCCTGTGCCCGGCTTGCTCGAGAAGCCGCCGAGATCGCCCGCAAGGAGGACGGCCGCCGCCGCTTCGTCGCCGGCGCGATCGGTCCGACCAACCGGACGCTCTCGATCTCGCCCGACGTCAACAATCCCGGTTTCCGTGCCGTCACCTTCGACCAGGTGCGCGATGCCTATGCCGAGCAGGTCCGCGGTCTGATCGATGGCGGCTCCGAGCTGCTGCTGATCGAGACGATCTTCGATACGCTCAACGCCAAGGCGGCGATCGTCGCGATCCAGGAGGTCTTCCGCGAGAAGCAGATGAAGCTGCCGGTGATGATCTCCGGCACGATCACCGACCTCTCCGGCCGCACGCTCTCGGGCCAGACGGTCGAGGCCTTCTGGAATGCGGTGCGCCATGCCGATCCCCTCACGATCGGCCTCAACTGCGCGCTCGGCGCCCGCGAGATGCGCGCCCATATCAAGGACATGTCGCGCGTCGCCGGCACGCTGGTCTGCGCCTATCCGAATGCCGGCCTGCCCAACGAGTTCGGCCTCTATGACGAGCGGCCGGAAGCGACCGCCAAGATGCTGGCCGAGTTCGCCGATGCCGGCTTCGTCAATGTGGTCGGCGGTTGCTGCGGCACCACGCCGGACCATATCCGCGCCATCGCCGAGGCCGTCGCCGGCAAGGCACCGCGCGCCATCCCCTCGCCGAAACCCTATCTCAGGCTCGCCGGCCTCGAGCCGTTCACGCTCGACGAGACGATCCCCTTCGTCAATGTCGGCGAGCGCACCAACGTCACCGGCTCGGCCAAATTCCGCAAGCTCGTCACCAATGGTGATTATGCCGCGGCGCTCGACGTGGCGCGCGACCAGGTCGCCAACGGCGCGCAGGTCATCGACATCAACATGGACGAGGGCCTGCTCGATTCCGAGAAGGCGATGACCGAGTTCTGCAACCTGGTCGCCTCGGAGCCGGACATCTCCCGCGTGCCGATCATGGTCGACTCCTCGAAATTCCATGTGATCGAGGCCGGCCTCAAGACGATCCAGGGCAAGCCGATCGTCAACTCGATCTCGATGAAGGAGGGCGAGGAAGCCTTCCTGGAGCACGCCCGCATCTGCCGGCAATATGGCGCGGCAGTCGTCGTCATGGCCTTCGACGAGAAAGGCCAGGCCGACACCTATGAGCGCAAGATCGAGATCTGCACGCGTGCCTACAAGCTCCTGACCGAGGTCGCCGGCTTCCCGCCGGAGGACATCATCTTCGACCCGAACATCTTCGCGGTGGCGACGGGCATTGAGGAGCATGACAACTACGGCAACGACTTCATCAACGCGACCCGCACCATTCGCGAGACGCTGCCGCATGCGCATATCTCCGGCGGCGTCTCCAACCTGTCCTTCTCGTTCCGCGGCAATGAGAAGGTCCGCGAGGCGATGCATTCGGTCTTCCTGTACCATTGCATCAAGGTCGGCATGGACATGGGCATCGTGAATGCCGGCCAGCTCGGCTCTTACGATGACCTCGATCCCGAGCTGCGCGAGCTCTGCGAGGACGTCGTCCTCAACCGCCGCAAGGACGCGACCGAGCGGCTGCTCGATGCCGCTCCGCGCTTCAAGGGCGACGGCTCGACCGCCTCGTCCGGCAAGGACCTGGCCTGGCGCGAGGCCGATGTGCACGAGCGCCTCAAGCACGCGCTGGTCAACGGGATCACCGAATTCATCGAGGCCGACACCGAAGAGGCGAGGGCGCAGGCCACCAAGCCGCTCGACGTGATCGAGGGGCCGCTGATGGCCGGCATGAACGTGGTCGGCGACCTGTTCGGCGCCGGCAAGATGTTCCTGCCGCAGGTGGTGAAGTCGGCCCGCGTGATGAAGCAGGCCGTCGCCTATCTGATGCCCTATATGGAGGAGGAGAAGCGCCTCAATGGCGGCGCCGAGCGCTCGGCTGCCGGCAAGGTGCTGATGGCGACGGTGAAGGGCGATGTCCACGACATCGGCAAGAACATCGTGGGCGTCGTGCTCCAGTGCAACAATTACGAGGTGATCGACCTCGGCGTGATGGTGCCGACCCAGAAGATCCTGGAGACGGCGCGCAAGGAGAAGGTCGACATCATCGGCCTCTCCGGCCTGATCACGCCCTCACTCGACGAGATGGTCACCGTCGCCTCGGAGATGGAGCGCGAGGGCTTCGACATCCCGCTGCTGATCGGCGGGGCGACGACCAGCCGCGTCCACACCGCGGTGAAGATCCACCCGGCCTACAACCAGGGCCAGGCGGTCTATGTCACCGACGCCTCGCGCGCTGTCGGCGTCGTCTCCAGCCTGCTCTCGCAGGACCAGAAGGCGCCTTACGTCGCGGGCATCCAGGCCGAATACGAGAAGGTCGCCGCCGCCCATCGCCGCTCGGAGGCTGACAAGCAGCGCCTGCCGCTGGCCAAGGCGCGTGCCAACGCCTTCAAGCCGGACTGGGCCGGCTACCAGCCGCCGAAGCCAACCTTCCTCGGCACCCGCGTCTTCCGGACCTACGATCTCGCCGAGCTCGTGCCGCTGATCGACTGGACGCCGTTCTTCCAGACCTGGGAGCTGAAGGGCCGCTACCCGGCGATCCTGGAGGACGAGAAGCAGGGCGAGGCGGCACGCCAGCTCTGGGACGATGCGCAGGCGATGCTGAAGCGCGTCGTCGAGGAGCGCTGGTTCAACCCGAAGGCGGTGATCGGCTTCTGGCCGGCCAACGCGGTCGGCGACGACATCCGCCTCTATACCGGCGAGAGCCGGCAGGAGACGCTCGCCACCTTCCACGGCCTGCGCCAACAGCTTTCCAAGCGCGACGGCAAGCCCAACATGTGCATCTCGGACTTCGTCGCGCCGGAGGGCGGTTCGCCCGACTATATCGGCGCCTTCGTGGTGACCTCGGGCGCGGAAGAGGAGCGCATTTCCGAGCGCTTCGCCCGCGACAATGACGACTATCGCTCGATCATGGTCAAGGCGCTGGCCGACCGCATCGCCGAGGCCTTTGCCGAGCGCATGCACCAGCGCGTGCGTACCGAGTTCTGGGCCTATGCGCCGGACGAGAACTACTCGAACGAGGACCTGATCCGCGAGGAATACCGGGGCATCCGCCCGGCGCCGGGCTATCCGGCCCAGCCCGACCATACCGAGAAGGCGACTCTGTTCGACCTGCTCCAGGCCGAGCCGCGCGTCGGCGTCAAGCTGACCGAAAGCTATGCGATGTGGCCGGGCTCTTCGGTCTCCGGCCTCTATCTCTCGCACCCCGACGCGTATTATTTCGGCGTCGCCAAGGTCGAGCGCGATCAGGTCGAGGATTACTCGGTCCGCAAGGGCATGGATATCCGCGAGGTCGAGCGCTGGCTCTCGCCGATCCTGAACTATGAGCCGAGCGCCTATGCGGAGGCAGCGGAGTAGGGGTCTTTTCGTCTCCCTTTGCGGGGAGAAGGTGGCGCGAAGCGCGGGATGAGGGATCGTATTACCCTGTCCGGATGCTGACTATGCCATGCGCCGCTGTGGCAGTCGTCGCGCGACCCCTCATCCGTCTCGGCTGCGCCGAGCAACCTTCTCCCGCAAGGGGGAAGGCTGCGGGCGCAGCCCTTCATCCCCCGCAGCGCTGCGCCAGTACGGCAAAGCCCTTCTGCCCGGCGGCGAGCGGGAAATTCTGCGTTTCGCCCTCGACGCGCAAGGTCAGGCTCTTGCCCTTGCGCAGCACGGCCTGGAGCGCCGGCGACAGCGTCGTGGTCGCCTCGAAGTGGTTGCCCATCTCGTCGCTGATCAGCTTCATGCTGACGTCGGCCTGCCCGCCGCTCGACGAAAACTTGGCTGTGGTGACGGCGTTGTCCTTCATGCCTTCCTTGAAGAAGGGAATCCGCACGGTCAGGCTCTTGCTGGCGAAATCGCAGGAGAAGAACAGGCGCTGGTCGTCGGTCTGCGGCATCTCATAGGCGACGACGATGCCCTCGCCATCCTGCCGGACGCCCCAGGTCAGCCCGTCATCGGCCCAAGCAGTGGCGGCCTGGAATGCCAGAATGGGGGCCAGGAGGAAAATCGCCTTCGACGTCATGTAGCTGTCCTCGTATCCATCGATCGCCGCGCTCTTGCGTAGAGCAGGCACCAATTCGCGCATTGCACTGCCATTGCGGCTGCTTGGTTTCACCTGCAATCGCGACAAAAAGGTGAGCACACAAAAGCAAACAGGCCGCCCGGAGGCGGCCTGTCCACAGGCTGATGGGAACCTAGATCGCTCAGGCCGGCACGGCGGCTGCGCCGAACTCGCCGACCTCGCGGCCCTGCTGGCTGGTCTCCGAGATCGGCACGACACGCGAGACCGAGCGGCGCTCGTCGTCGATGCGCTCGATCAGGAAGAAGGCGCGTTCGGCCGAGCCGAGCAGCGCCAGGATCGCGCCGCGCTCGACCCAGGGCAGTTCGGCGCCGAGGCGCAGGCAGCGCTCGCGGACGGCGGTGAGGGCGGCGATGCGCGGCTGCGCCTCCGCCGAGACGAGCGGCGCATCCGGTCCGGCCGGCACGATGGCGCGCATCGCATCCGCGACCTGGTCGACGATGCTGTCGACGATCTCGCGGCCGGGCTGGCCGAAGGGCTGGCGCTCGATGCGGCGAGCGATCTGGTAGAGGGTCTCGCCGAGGCTGGCGGTGAAGTCTTCTTCCTCGATCAGGCTGGCGACGAGGTCGGCGCGGGCATAGGGCATCTCGGGCGTGAACATGCCGGAGGTGTAGGCGCGGATGTCGCGGTTGAGGACGTCGATCGCAGCATAGTGCTCCTCGCTCTTCTGCGGCGCCTCGGGCTTGTTGCGGGCGATGTCGAGGAAGAGCTGGGCGGCCTGGAGGTAGCGCCCGGTTTCCTTCTGGATGTTGGCGACGGCATGGGCGTGGTCCGTCGCCTTGGCGAGGAAGCGCGGCGCCGAATAGTCCTCGATATCGTCCGCGGAGGAAGCGCCGACGCGGGACAGCACCCGCTCGAACACGCCGACGAAGGGGAAGAGCAGGACGGTGTTGAAGATGTTGAAGAAGGTCGAATAGAGGCCGATCGCGACAGGAACCAGCGGGAAGGTCTCCTTGCCGTCCTTGACGACCGGGATGCCGGGGTTGCCGCCGAACCACTGCATCGCCCAGGTCAGGATATCCATCGAGACGAAGAACAGCGGTATCGTGATGGCGACGCCGATGATGTTGAAGGATATGTGGGCGTAGGCGGCGCGCTTGGCGTTCTTCGACAGGTTGAGCGAGGCCATCCAGGAGGTGATGGTGGTGCCGAGATCGGCGCCGAGCGAGAAGGCGACGGCGGTCTTCCAGTCGAGGATGCCGGCGGCGCCGAGGCCCATGACGATGCCGATCGTCGCCGAGGAGGAGTGGATCATCGCGGTGATGCCGGCGGCGATCAGCACGCAGTAGATCAGGTTGAGATAGGTGTCGGCTTTGAGCGAGGAGATGACGCTCATCACCTCGGGCATCGAGCGCAGCGGACGCAGGCCGCCGGTCATCAGGTTGAGGCCGTAGAAGATCAGCGCGAAGCCCATGCAGGCGAGCGCGATGTTCTTGACCTTGTCGGTCTTGGCGAAGATGTGGACCAGCGCGAAGATGCCGGCGAGCAAGAGGCCGAGCGGGCCGAGCGGCAGCGCGATCAGGCCGTTGCCGAGCGTCGTGCCGATATTGGCGCCCATGATCACCGAGATCGCAGGCCGCAGGCCGATGACGCCGGCATTGACGAGGCCGACGACCATCACGGTCATCGCGGTCGAGGACTGAATCACGCCGGTGATGAAGGTGCCGGCCATGACGCCCTTGACCGGGGTGCCGGCGATCTTGGCGAGCAGCGCCCGCATCTTGTTGACGGCGAGATTCTGGATGCCGTTGCTCATGAATTCGAGGCCGAGCATGAAGATGCCCAGGCCGCCGATCACAGGCACGATCACCTGCGTGAAGATATCGACTTGCATGCTCTCGACTCCGACAGGGGTGCGCGGTCGCGTCTGCGGCCGGGTCGAGGCGTCACGGCGGGCAGCTGCACGCTGGTCCGGCATTGGACGCGCGTGCTTCTCCGTGCCGGCTTCCCCACCTGGCTGACGGGAGTCCTAGGCAGGTCGTACGACATTCGGGTGACTGTGCGTCAGCGAATTGACGAAGCAGCCAACCGGCCGTCGGCGTCGCTATCCGCCGACGGTCGTGTCTGTTTGGCCGTTCAGGGTGCCGCAGGGTCGAGATCGAAATGGAAGACCTTGGCGATCAGGCGCCAGCGCCCGTCCAGCTTGATGAAGCTGAGCAGGTCGGTGAAGTGCTTTGCGCCGATCCCGCATTCGACCCGGGCCAGCGCCGTGACCGGCCCGGCGAACTCGATCGAGAGGATGCGGTCGCGGCGAGCTTCGCCCCGGCTGGCAGGCGAGGGCCGCTTCGCTACCATAGGCAGGTATTCCGACATGGTGAGATGGGTCAGGCTGCCCTCCGTGCCGCAGGCGTAGATCGCCTGCGGGTGGAAGAGCTGCCCGAGCTTGTCGGCATCGCTGTGATGGAGCCCGTCGAAATAGTCGCCGAGCGCCGCGACGATCTCGGCAAAGCGCGGTTCCATGGCCCTATTTCACCAGGCCTTCGGCCTGCATCGCGGCCTGCACCGTCGCGCGCTCCGCGACGCGGGCCATCAAGGCCCGGACCTTTGGCCAGCGGTCGAGCGGGAAGCCGACATGGCCGCCCCAGTTCGCCACGGTGAAGAGATAGCCGTCGGCGACGCTGAAGCGTTCGCCCAGCAGATAGGAGCGGCCGTCGGCGAGCTTGGCTTCGACGTTGTCGAAACGGCGTGCAAGCTTTTGCTTGGCAGCCTCCCTGTTCGCCTCGCTGTCCGTTGTGTTGAACAGCGGGCTGAAGCCCTTGTGTAGTTCGGAAGAGACGAAGTTGAGCTCTTCCTGCAGCCGCGCGCGGGCGAGCGTGCCGGCCTTCGGTGCGATCTCCGCTTCCGGCTTCAGATCGGCGATGTACTGCACGATCGCGGCGCCCTCGGTGAGCACCTCGCCGTTGTCGAGCTCCAGCGCCGGGACATAGCCGCGCGGATTGACGGTGGTGAAGTCAGCGCCGGTCTCGGTCGTCTTGGTTTTGGTATCGACCTTCTCGAGCGCAAAGGGCAGGCCGGCCTCGCGCAGCGCGATATGGGGCGAGAGCGAGCAGGCGCCGGGGGCGTAGTAGAGTTTCATGCTGATCCGTCTCCGTGTTTGCGGACGGCTCAGGGGTAGGAGGCGGGATAACTTTTGTATACCCGGTAACTTGTGGTTACTGCATTTTCCGGTATCCTCCCGGTAACCGGGGAGTTCTCGTCATGGCGTTGAAGATACGTAAGAATCGGGCGAAGAACCCACCGCCGACCTGCGCAGTCGGCACCTGCATGCAGGTGCTCGGCAAGGCCTGGACGCCGAATGTGATCTGGTATCTGAGCGCCGGGCCGCGCCGCTTCGGCGAGCTGCGGCACGACATGCCGCAGATCTCGGCCAAGATGCTGAGCGAGCGGCTGCGCGATCTCGAGAGCAAGGGCGTGGTCGAGCGCTGCGTCGTGCCGAGTTCGCCGCCATCGGCCGAGTACGGGCTGACCGAACTCGGCCTCGAGCTGATGCCGGCGATCGAGGCGATCGTCGCGGTTGGCAAGCGCCTGAAGGAGCGGATGGGGCAGGCGGCGGAGGCCGCCTGAGAGTTTTTACGCAATTCCGGACGCGAAACCGCTTCGCACTTTCGCTGGAATCGCTTCAGCCCTTCGCCGCCGCTTCCAGCCCGGCAATGTCGAGCTTGACCATTGTCAGCATCGCCTCGGCGACGCGCTTGGCCTTGGCGCGGTCGGGATCACGCACCAGTTCGCCCAGGCGCTTGGGCGTGATCTGCCAGGACAGGCCCCAGCGATCCTTGAGCCAGCCGCACTGCTCGAACTTGCCGCCTTCGCCGAGCACTTCCCAGAGGCGGTCGACCTCGGCCTGCGTCTCGCATTCGATCATGATCGAGAAGGTGTGGTTGAAGGCGTCGGAGCGGTGAGCTTCGAAGGCCTGGTAGCGCTGGCCGTCGATGGTGAAGGTGGCGATCTTGACACTGCCGGCCGGTCCGCTCGGCGATTCCGCCGGCAGGGCGCCGCTCCATTCGAGCGCGGAGTTCGGGATCAGCGAGGTGTAGAGGTTGATCGCGGTGTCCATGTCCTTATCGAACCAGAGATTCTGGATGACCTTCATCGCCATGCTCCTTGCTGTGTCATCAGACCAGGTTGCGGCCTGTCGTCTCAAGGACGCAGGAGGGGCGAGGGTTCCGACAGGGGAGTGTGCTTTTTTGTGAAGGGGACGCTGGCCGGCAGAGCGGCCCCGCTGTCCGGCGAGGCCGCTGCTCGGTTCACCAGCGGTCGTAGCGGGGGCGCCCGTAGCCGTCGCCATAGCCGCGCCGATAGCCGTAGCCGTCCCTGTAGCCGCCATAACCGCGTCCGTAGCCGCGACCGTAACCACCGCCATAGCCGCCGCCACGCCCGTAGCGCTGGCGGTCGAGATTGTCCTGGATCATCTGCATCCGCCGCAGCTTGGCGTCGCTGGCGGTGAATTCGGCGGGCAGCTTGTCGAGCTGCTGCGCGATCGTGGGCGCGAGCGCTCCGTCATGAGTGGCGGCCGGTGCCGCGCCGGCCGCCGCGACCGAGCCCATGAACAGGGCTGCCGCGATCACGAGATGTCGCATGAGATGTCTCCTTGGTTTAGCCGAAGGCGATTATCGCTGCCGCAATTGCAACGCCGCCTGAACGGAAATGTTCGCTGCTGTTCAGCAAGCGCGGGCCGAGCCGCTGCTTGGGGCAAGGCACGAGGCTGTCAGCCGGAGCTGCCCCGCCGGCTGAGGTTGGTCAAAGAAGGTTGCGGAAAGGTTGCCGGGTCTGTGGTGGGGCTTTGGCGCGGCTTCGGAAACCGTGATGTCAGCAAAAGGTCGGTAGCAGACACGCGATCAGAGTATGATCCTGCCCATGATCGTCAGGGACGCTCGCGATCGCGCTGCCGCATTGGTCGAAGGTTTCTGGAGTGGAACGACCACGAACAGGCCGCTGGAAGCCGCCTGGCCAGGCCGCGAAGACAAAGGGCTCGACGCGGTCTTCGATCTCGTCTGGGGCCTCCATGACGATTCAAGGAGCACACCGCTCGTGAAGCCGACCGCGCCAATCCAAAGCTCGACGGTCTGATGGCGAATTGCGTCCGCTTCCTGCGGTCGGATGAGCCCTATACATGGCCGCATTCCGGGCGTGTGCCGGGCGGTGAGCGCTATCCCCGCTGGGCAGTCTGGGCTTCTTGCGGCCTGCTTGGTCTCTGGAACAAGGCCGCAGCCGCGCGGGAGGAGCGATATCGGCGTGATATGCGCGCGCATGGCGATGTGACCGCCTGGCCCTTCAGGATGCCGCGGGTCGGTTAGCGGCCGGAGGTCGACGCCCCGCCTCTGCCGGCTACGCGCTCAGACCGCGTGCATCTCGCCGACGCTGACCATCGCCACGTCGCCCGCGACCTCGACGGGATCGCCGAACAGGCGCAGGCAGTTGCGGCCAGCGGCCTTGGCGACGTAGAGCGCCGAATCCGCCTCGGCGAAGCGCCGCTCGGGATGGTGCAGCAGGCCGGGCCGCAGGATGGTGGCGCCGATCGAGGCGCTGACCTCGATGGTCGTGCCGCGCCAGGCGACCGGGCGCGACAGCGCCGCTTGCGCCTGCTCCAGACGGTGGAGCAGATACGGGCGGCCGGCGGCGGAGCAGAGCAGGAGCCCGAACTCGTCGCCGCCGATGCGGGCGATGATCGCGGCGTCGCTGAGCGCGCTCTCCAGCCGCATGGCGATCTGGCGCAGGCACTCGTCGCCGGCGGCATGGCCGAGTCGGTCGTTGATCGGCTTCAGATTGTCGAGGTCGACGATGGCGAGCAGGCCGAGCGCACAGGCGTCGCCGGTGTGGCGGCGGAGCTCCGTGAGCTGCATCTCGAAGGCGCGGCGGTTGGCGAGGCCGGTCAGCGGATCGCTATAGGCGAGCCGGCGCAGGCCCATCCACATGTCCTTCTCGCCGGTGATGTCCTGCTTGGCGCCATGGATGCGGGCCGGCCGGCCATGCTCGTGCGTGACGGAGGCCGAAAGGCGCATCCAGCGCTCGGCACCGGCGGCGGTGCAGATGCGGGCGTCCATGACGAAGCCCTGGCCGCTGGCGATCAGCCGGCCGCGCAGGCGCTCCATCTCGGCGCGGGATTCGTCGTGGTAGAGCTCGACGATCGAGTGGCGGTTGATGGTGCAGCCGCGCTGCAGGCCGAACAGGTCGTAGATGCCGTCGGTCCAGCTCAGGCGCGTATCGGCAAGCCGGCATTCCCAGGCCCCGATGCAGGCCATCAGCGCGGCCTGATCGTAGAGGCGTCTGGCTTCGGCGTCGGAAAGCGGCATGGTCTGGCCCTATGCGCTCGCCCGGTGATCGGTTGAGTTGGCTGACGCTAGGGCCGAAGAGTTAACGAAGCTTGCCTCATTCCCGCCTGAGCGCCTCGATCGGGTCGAGCCGCGCCGCCTGCCTCGCCGGATAGAAGCCGAAGAAGACGCCGATCAGCCCGGAGACTCCGACGGCGACCAGGATGGTCTGCGGCGAGATCACGAAGGGCCAGCCGGCGAAGCGCGCGATCGCGGTGGCAGCGCCGATACCGAGCGCGATGCCGACGGCGCCGCCGATGGTCGCCAGCGTCGTCGCCTCGATCAGGAATTGCGAGAGGACGTCGCGCTGGCGGGCGCCGACGGCGAGTCTCAGGCCGATCTCGCGGGTGCGCTCGGTCACCGAGACCAGCATGATGTTCATGATGCCGATGCCGCCGACCAGCAGCGAGACGCCGGCAACGGCGGCCAGCAGCCAGGACAGGGTGCTGGCGGCGGCGGTCGCGGTGTTGGCGATCTCGGTGAGGTTGCGGACGATGAAGTCGTCCTCCTGGTCCTCGGTCAGCCGGTGGCGCTGGCGCAGCAGCGCGCGCGTCTGCTCGATGCCGGGATTGATCGCCTCCTCGCTGGCGAACTTGACCATGATGGTTTGCACCGAGCGGTCGCGGGCATAGTTGCGGCCGACGATGCGGCGCCGGCCGGTGTCGAGCGGCACGAAGATGACGTCGTCCTGGTCCTGGCCGAGCGCCGATTGTCCCTTGCCCGACATCACGCCGATGACCTTGAACGGCACGTTGCGGATGCGGAACATCTGGCCGAGCGGATCGCTCTCGCCGAACAGGTTCTTCGCCACGGTCTGGCCGATGATGGCCACGATCTCGCCGCGGCGCAGTTCCTCCGGCTCGAACAGGCGGCCTTCGGCGAGGCCCCATTCGCGGGCGGTGAAGAAGTCGAGATCGGTCGCGGTGATCGTCGTCGACCAGTTGGTGCCGGCATAGACGGCCTGGGCTCGGGTGGTGATCACCGAGGCCGAAGCGACGACGTCCTCGACCTCGGCCGCGACGGCCTTGGCATCCTCGTCGGTCAGGGTCGAGGAGGCGCCGGCGCCCAGCCGCACGCCGCCCTGGGTGACGTTGCCGGCCTGGATGATGGCGAGATTGGCGCCGAGCGACTTGATCTGGCTGTCGACGCGCTCGCGGGCGCCCGAGCCGATCGCGACCATGGCGATCACGGCGGCGACGCCGATGATGATGCCGAGCATGGTCAGCGCCGAACGCAGTGCGTTGGCGCCGATGGCGGAGAGGGCCGAGCGGATGGCTTCCAGCAGGCTCATTCGGCGGCCTCCGGGATGGGGGCGGCGCTGTCGTGGGCGGCGAGCGCGGCGCGGGCGTCGGCCGGTTCCTGCCGGGTGTCGGCGATGACATGGCCGTCGCGGAAGCGCACGACGCGCCGGGCATGGCGGGCGACCTCGGCGTCGTGGGTCACCAGCACGACGGTGACGCCCTCGCGGTTGAGATCCTGGAAGAGGGCGAGGATTTCCAGCGCGGTGCGGCTGTCGAGCGCGCCGGTCGGCTCGTCGGCGAGGAGCAGGCGCGGCTGGTTGACCAGCGCGCGAGCGATGGCGACGCGCTGCTGCTGGCCGCCGGAAAGCTGCATCGGCCGGTGATGGGCGCGATCGGCGAGGCCGACGCGGGCGAGGGCATTGAGCGCCCGCTCGCGCCGCGTCCTGCGGTCGAGCCCGGCATAAACCATCGGCAACTCGACATTGGCGCAGGCGTCGACGCGCGGCAGCAGGTTGAACTGCTGGAAGACGAAGCCGAGCTTGCGGTTGCGCAAGGTCGCGAGACCGTCGCCGGAGAGGGTCTCGACCGCGACGCCGTCGAGCCGGTAATGGCCCCCGGTCGGCCGGTCGAGGCAGCCGACGAGATTCATGAAGGTCGACTTGCCCGAGCCGGACGGGCCCATCACCGCGACGAGCTCGCCGGCCTCGATGTCGAGCGAGACCCCGCCGAGCGCGGTGACGCGGCCGGAGTCGAGATCGTAGACCCGGGAGAGATCGCGCACCTCGATCAGGGGCATGGCGGCCGCCTCAGAACAGTCTTGGGCCGCGCGGAGCCGGGCCGCGGCTGGTGGAGGCCGGCTCGGCGTTGCGCGGGCCGCCGCCGATCACGACCTCGCTGCCCTCGGCGATGCCGGCCGCCGGCAGAACCTGCGTGAAGGCGCCGTCGCTCGGCCCGAGCCGGATCGCGACCGGCTTGGGCTGGCCCTCGCCATCGAGCACATAGACGCGGCCGGGCGTGATCTCGCTCTGCGCCGCCGCGCGGCCCTCCTGCATCAGCGCCTCGAATTTGGCGCGGCGCTCGGGATCGAGCACGGCGGCGATCTTGGTGCGCAGTTCGGTGCGGGCGGCGCGGAAGGCGGCGCGGCGCTCCTCCTCGGAGAGGCCGGCCATGGCCTGACGATTACCAGCGCGCTGCTCGGACATGATCGCCGCGATCGCCTGCTTCTGCTCCGGCGTCGGCTGGACCTCTTCCTCGATGCGCTCGCGCAGCGCGCCAGCGGCGCGGCTGCCGCCACCGCCGCGTCCCGCCTGCGCCTCGGCCGGCGCCGCTGCGGGCAGGGCGGTCGGGCCGCCGAGCGGGCGGAAGCGCAAGGCGGCATTGGGCACGCGCAATACGTCCTGCCGGTCATCGGTGACGATCTGCAGATTGGCGGTCATGCCCGGCAGCAATGCTAGGTCACGGTTCTGGACGCGGACCACGCCGGTATAGGTGACGACGTTCTGGATGGTCTGGGCGCCCAGGCGCACCATCTGCACCTTCCCCTGGAAGGTCCGGTTCGGATAGGCGTTGACGCTGAACGAGACGTCCTGGTCGACCTTGAGCCGGCCGACATCGGCCTCGTCGATATTGGCGTAGATGTCGATGGTGCGCAGGTCCTGCGCGATCTGGAACAGCACCGGCGCCGAGAGCGAGGCGGCGACCGTCTGGCCGAGATCGACCTGGCGCTGGACGACGACGCCGTCGACCGGCGAGCGGATTTCGGTGCGCTCCAGGTCGATCAGGATGTCCTTCAGCTTGGCGTCGCGCTGGGAAATCGCCGCCTCACCGGACTGGACCTGGCCTTCCGCCAAGGCGATGTCGGCGTCGAGCCCGCCGATCTCGGCCTTGAGCGAGGCGATCTGGGCTTCGTTCGAGGCGAGGGTCGCAGTCTGGATCTCGACCTGGGTACGGGCGCTGTCGAGCGCTTGCTGCGCGCCGGCGCCGCGGGTGAACAATTCGTTCTGGCGGTCGAAGGTGCGCTTGGCGTCGGCGAGCTGGGCGCGGGTGCGGTCGCGCTGCGCCTCGAGATCGTTGACGGTCGAGTTCGCCTTGGTCCGCGCCACCTTGGCCCGATCGAGCTGGGCGCGCTTGACGACGAGATCGGCCCTGGCCTGCTGCAGATCGGCGGCGGCGGCATCGCGCCTTGTCTTGATCTGGTCGCTGTTGAGGCGGGCGACGACCTGGCCTGCCTTCACCTGTGAATTATAGTCGGCGAGGATCTCGACGATCTGGCCGGAGAGCTGCGAGCCGACCACGACCGTGGTCATCGGGGTCAGCGTGCCGGTGGCGCGGACCGAGGCGGTGATCCGGCCGCGGTCAATCGCGGCGGTGCGGTAGGGCGTATCGTTGGCGGCGCCGCCGGTCGGCCGCAGCGCGAAATAAGCGGCTGCCAGCGCGCCCGCGCCGATCACAGCACCGATTGCCCAGAGACGCACGTCCGTTCACCCTCCGAGGCCGGGAACAATGCCAGCCTTCCATTGCCGCACATCATGCCAGATTCAGGCAGGTGAGACGAGTTAACTCGCTGCAATGTTGCGGAAAGCTTGCGGGAGGTGGCGTTCAGGCCGTCCGGGCTTCCTGCGTCAGCGCCAGCAGGTCGCGCAGGGTGGTGATGGTCGAGCCATCGGCGACGCCGTCGACCTTCTCCGGCCGCCAATGGCGCTGGAAGGCGGCGACCACCGCCTCGAAGCGCTCGTCATAGGTGCCGTCGACCGCAACGCCGTAGCCGAGCATGGCGAACATCGCCTGCAACGCCTCGACCGGGGGGCCGGCATCGCCGCGCGCAAAGAAGCGGCCGCCCTTGATCGGCGCCGGTTCGATCCAGAGGCCGACGCCGCCCTCGGCGAAACGGCGCCAGGGGAATTTCTCGCCGGGATCGATCTTGCGGCCCGGCGCGATGTCGGAATGGGCGAGGACGCGCTCGGGCGAAATCTGCCAGCGCTCGCAGATGTCGCGGCAGAGGTTCAGCGTCGCAGCGATCTGCGCTTCGGGAAAATCGGGCAAGCCGGCGGGATGGCCGGGGTGGGCGATCTCGATACCGATCGAGGCCGAGTTGAGATCGGTCTCGCCGGCCCAGTGCGAGGCGCCGGCATGCCAGGCGCGGCGCTCCTCCGGCACGAGCTGGAGGATGTGGCCGTTCTCGAAGACGAAGTAATGCGAGGACACCTGCGAGGCCGGGTTGCACAGCCACTGCAGCGCCTCGCCCGCATCGGCCATGCCGGTATAGTGCAGGATCAGCGTGTCGGGGCGACGCCCCGTCGCGCCGTCGCGGAACTTGCGCTCGCCATGGTTGGGCGAGGGGAAGACCTTGGCGGCGAAGCGGCTGTCGGGTGCGAGGGTGAGGCTCACGCCGGTTCGGGCTCCTTGCGGCCGATGCCGCGCTCCTTCTCGATCGCGTCCCAGGCGGCGTTGATGGCGGCAAGACGGCGCGTTGCGATGCAGACCGCTTCTTCGGGCAGGCCGCGGGCGATCTCGCGATCGGGATGGTTCTCCAGCACGAGGCGACGGTGCAGCTGCTTGAGCTCGCTGTCGCTCATCTCGCGGCTGGCGCCGAGCACGAGATAGGGATCGTCGCGGCGGCGCAGATGGCGCGCCTCGATGCGGGCGAAGCCGGCGTCGTCGATGGCGAAGATCGTGGCGACGTCGCGCAGATAGGCGTGCTCGCGCTCATGGATCGCGCCGTCCGCGGCGGCGATCAGGAAGAGGCCGTCGAGCACGTCCTCGAGCAGAGCGGGCTCGTCGCGGAAGGCCTCGGCGATCTGCTGGGCATAGGCCTCGAAGCCGGCACTGGTCTGCTTGGCGAGGTCGAACAGGCGCTCGACCTGGGCCTTCTGCTCCTGCGGCACCTCGACGATGCGCTCGAAGGCGGCGATCTCGTCGCGCGTCACCACCCCGTCGGCGCGCGCCATCTTGGCGGCGAGCGCGACCAGTCCGGTGGTGAAGATCAACTGCTTGGGGGCAGGGCCGAAGAGCGCGCCCTCGCGGTCGATCAGGACATGCCCGGCGAGCGCGCCGACGAGCGCGCCCAGCGGCCCACCCAGCGCGAAGCCGAGGCCGCCGCCGCCCAGAAGCCCCCAGAATGATGAGGTCATCGTTCATCCAGCCACGGCCGGATCGGCCGCGGCTCCTGCGTAGAATGCAACCGGCTCAGCGGCAATACAGCTGGCCCCAGCGGTCGCGATAATAGCCATAGGGGCAGCCGCCGTAATAGCCGTCGTCATAGTAGTAGCCGCCGCGGCGATAGGGCGAGGTGGCCGAGCCGATGATGGCGCCGCTGGCGCCGCCGATCGCCGCTCCGGCGAGGGCGCCGCCGGCGCGGCCGGTCGCGAGCCCGCCGATGACGGCGCCCGTCGCCGCGCCGAGCACGGCGCCGCCGCCGACGCGTTCCTCATGCGGCGTGCAGGCGCCGAGCGCCAGTGCAACAGCCGCCATTGCGATCAACTTCTTCATCTCGTTCCCCCTTCGCGGGTCGCATCCAGCAGCGCGGTCTCGGCCGGAGCCGACTTTATTGCATTGCGACCGGTAATTGCGGTCGCAATGCGGCGATGATTTGGCCTGCCGCCATGACTGCGTCAACGCCCGTGAGGATGAATCGTTCCGTCGCTCAATACATGATAATTACTGCTTTCGAAGCGAGGCTAAAGTAATCGATCTTCTTCCGGAATCGATCGAAATTTGTTCGTATCGGCCAGATTGTCGTCACATTCATCTATCATTTCGCCGCCCCATTCTTGGCTCGTGCCGATAGATGAGGCTCCTCCTGCATGATGAAGATCTCTGGTAGCGGCTGCGCCGCCTTCGCGATTTGCCTGGCCTTTCTTCAACCCGCCTTTGCCCAGGTGAACGCCGAGACCGACGCCCGCGCCTTCATCGTGCGAGAGGCCGAAATCAGGCGCCAGGCCGCCGCTGCCGAGCAGGCATCGGATTCGCAGGTTGCGACCCCGGAGGCCGCCGAGACGAAGCATGGGCGCAAGGCCTCGGCCAAGGCCGAGCGCGGCGTCCGCGAGGCCCGCAAGCCGCTCGCGGCGCCGGCCGGTTCGGAAGGGCTTCGCGCCCTGGTCGCCCGCCATGCCGCCGCCAATGGCGTGCCGTTCGCGCTGGCCGATGCCGTGGTTCGCATCGAGAGCCGCTACAATCCGCGTGCCGCCCATGCCGGCAATTTCGGCCTGATGCAGATCCGCCACCAGACGGCGCGCGGCGTCGGCTATGCCGGCGGCGCCTCGGGCCTTCTCGACGCCGAGACCAATGCCCGCTTCGGCATGAAATATCTCGGCCAGGCCTATCGCCTTGCCGGCGGCGACACCTGCCGTACCGTGATGAAGTACCAGAGCGGCCATCTCGCCAACCGCATGAGCGGCGCCAACCGCACCTATTGCGCAAAGGTCCGCAGCATCTCCGGCAGCGCGCACACCATTTCCGCCAGCAACTGATGTTCCGATCGCTCCGCGCTTGACGGCTCCGGCCTTTCGAGCGCAGAGGGAGCCCGCCAGTCGGCCGGACGGCCGCTCCTGCTTCGGCAGGGGAGGAAAGTCCGGGCTCCACGGAAACACGGTGCCGGATAACGTCCGGCGGGGGCGACCCCAGGGAAAGCGCCACAGAGATCGAACCGCCGCGCGTCGGAGAGTTTAGGCTTTCCTGGCGAGGTAAGGGTGAAAAGGTGCGGTAAGAGCGCACCGCGGACCCGGCAACGGGGACGGCATGGCAAGCCCCACCGGGAGCAAAACCGAATAGGGACGATGCTCGCCCGCAAGGGAGGAGGGGCCGGTTTCCAGGTCCAGTCGTCCGGGTTGGTTGCTCGAGGCACGCAGCAATGCGCGTCCCAGAGGAATGGCCGTCACGTCGGGAGAGCGATCTCCCGGCCATCCAGAACCCGGCTTACAGGCCGGCTGGCACCCCTACCGCAAGATACGAAAAGGGCCGGGAGCGTTCCCGGCCCTTTCGCGTTTGCGGGCGCTGCGATCAGAGTGTGTAGCTCCAATCTGCCGTGGCGAAGCGATAGCCGTTGCCGTCCTTGCTGACCCTGCCGAAGCCGGGGAAGGGGATATGGGCGCCGCTGAACACCAGCTTGTCGGCCGCCGCCATGTCGAGCACCCGCCGGCGCGAGGCCGCGGCCTGCTTGGCGTCGGCGTCGAAGACGAAGGCGATCTCGGGCTGTGCGGTCTGCAGCACGATGTTGTGGATGCTGTCGCCGACGAGCAGGAGCTGCTGGCTGCCGGAGGAGAGCCGCAGGATGCTGTGGCCCGGCGTATGGCCGGGGGCGTGTTCCAGCATCAGGCCGGGCGCGACCTCGCCCGCCTTCACCTTGCGGGTGCGGGCGGCATAGGGCGCGAGCGCGCCGCGGGCGGAGGCGAAGAACGGCTTCGCTTCGGCCGGCGCCTGGCTGAGGATGCCGTCATCGTGCCAGAAGGCGTGTTCGGTCTCGTGGATGACCAGCTCGGCGTTGGGGAAGCGCGCGGTCTTCTCGGCCGTCAGCAAGCCCTCGTGATGGTCGGGATGGGCATGGGTCAGGATGATCGTGTCGATCTGCGCCGGCTCGATTCCGGCGGCGCGCAGATTGGCTTCGGCCCGGCCCATGGTGTCGCCCATGCCGCTCCAGGCGCCCGAGCCGGAGTCGATCAGGTAGGTCCGGTCCTTGCTGTTGACGACGAAGGCATTGACCGAGGTCGGCAGGCTCTCGTCGAGGCCGGCGCCGGCGACGAGCTGGCCGACCGTCGCCGGGTCGGTGCTGCTGAAGGATTTGGCGCCGAGCGGGACATAGCCGTCGAGGATCGCGGTGATCTCGAGGTCGCCGAGCTTGCGGCGATAGATGCCCGGTACCTGACTGCCGGAGAGGGGCGCGCGGGCTGCGGCGGGCAGGACGGGCGCGAGCGCAGTGGCCGCGGCCGCTGCGAGGAAATGGCGGCGATCGATCATGGGAATGTTCCAGAGGCGTGAGGGGCGAGGCTTCCGGAAACGAGGCCCGCTCGGGGCGGGCCGCATCGTCTCACGGCCGGAGGAATGCCCGGCCGTGAGGATCAGATGGGTGGCGCAGCGTCAGGCCGCAACCGTCAGCTGGACGTCGATATTGCCCCGGGTCGCATCGGAATACGGGCAGACGATGTGGGCCTTCTGGACGAGGTCCTCGAGCTTGGCCTTGTCGATGCCCGGCGCCGAGATCGTCAGCTTGGCGGCGATGCCGAAACCCTTGCCGTCGTCGCGCGGGCCGATGCCGACATCGGCGCTGACGCGGGCGTCCTCCGGGATCTTCACACCTTCCTTGCCGGCGGCGAACTTCAGCGCGCCGAGGAAGCAGGCGGAATAGCCCATGGCGAAGAGCTGTTCGGGATTGGTGCCGTCGCCGCCGCCGCCGCCGAGCTCCTTCGGCGTGTTGAGCACGAGCTTGACGTTGCCGGTGTCGGTCGCGGCCTGGCCTTCGCGGCCGCCGGTGGCGGAACCATGGGCGGTGTAGAGGATCTTCATGGCGGCTCTCCTTGGTTGGCGGTCCATCCGCCGTGGTCGATGCAATTTAGATTGTGCACAATTGAATTGCTTGCAATTCAAATTTCCGTGAGCGGGCAGCGCTCGGCCCGATGAGAGAGTATCTTAGGCTCGCTGGAGGGGAGACTATTCCATCGGTGAGTTGTTCCGATCCGATTGGATACCTTCCCCTTTCTGAGGAGTCAGGATGCGCTCAATTGACGGCAGGGCCATGACGAAGAATGCGAAGGCGGTATTGGTGCGTGGGCTCGACGAGCAGATCTGCTTCGCAATCTATTCCGCCGCCCATGCCTTCAACCGCGCCTACCGGCCGTTCCTGGCCGAGCTCGGGCTGACCTATCCGCAATATCTGGTCATGCTGGTGCTATGGGAGCAGGACGGCCAGAGCGTGAAGGCGATCGGCGAGCGGCTCGGGCTTGACTCCGGCACGCTGACGCCGCTGCTGAAGCGGCTGGAAGGCAATGGCCTGATCCTGCGCAAGCGCGGCCGCGAGGACGAGCGTCAGGTGCTGGTCGAGCTGAGCGAGGCAGGTCATGGCCTGCGTGAGAAGGCGGGCAGCGCCCCCAATCCGGTGCCTTGCGCGGTCGAGGACAGCGGTGTCCCGGCGGGACGCCTGCTCGGCGATGTCCAGGCTTTGCGCGAGGCCTTGCTGCGCCGGGCGACGGGCGAGGACTAAGCTCGGCAGGGCACAGCCGCGTCCCTAAAAATATTTCCGCCCAGCTGGGTCCCCTCAGCCCATGGAAGAGGGACCGGGGGGCGGTGCTCGCGCGCCAAAATGCTCGTCTTTACGGATAGTTAACCTTAACGGGCTGTGATGTCCGAAGGCTCGGGCAGACCCGCGTCCGCAGCGTTGGATCCGTTGACGCCCATATTGTCCCATGCTATCCCAAATCATCCCGTCGAGACCGACAGGCAAGCAGCAAGTCAGAGCCCGTGTGCCGCGCGGATTCTGGCTGACGGCCCCGCCATGTCGGGATCGGCGGGAGTATCGATCGCCGGTTCCCGCCGGCTCGCTTCGCGTCCTAGCGGCGCGGTTGGAAGCCCGACCCGGAGGCGGCGTTGACGGACCGCTTCGTCTCCCATTTCACCAATCGGCTCGATGCCAAGGGGCGGGTCTCGATCCCGGCTCCGTTCCGGGCCGTGCTGGCCAAGGACGGCTACGAGGGGCTCTACGTCTATCCGGCGCTCGACCAGTCCAGCCTCGACTGCGGCGGCCATGCGCTGCGCGCGACGATCGACGAGATCCTGTCGCGCTTTTCGCCCTTTTCGGAGGAGTGGGAGTCGCTCTCGACGGCGCTGAACGGCACCTCGGAGGTGTTGAAGGTCGATCCCGAAGGGCGGATCATGCTGAGCGAGACGCTGAAGGCGCATGCCGGCATCGGCGATACCGTCACCTTCGTCGGGCAGGGCCACAAATTCCAGATCTGGGAGCCGGAGCGCTTCAAGGCGCATCTCGAGGAGGCCAGGGCGAAGCTGCGCGACGTCCGGCGGACATTGGGCGCGAGGCCGGCATGAGCAGCGAGCCGCATATCCCGGTTCTGATGGAAGAGGCGCTCGACGCGCTCGCCCTTAAAGCAGGCGGCCGCTATCTCGACGGCACCTTCGGCGCCGGCGGCTATTCGCGCGCGCTGTTGGAGCGCGAGCCGAAGGCGACGCTGCTCGCGCTCGACCGCGACCCGAGTGCGATCGCCGGCGGTGCCGGTCTCGTCGCGGCGATGGGCGGGCGGCTGACCCTGGCCGAAGCGCGCTTCGGTGCGCTGGCGGAAGAGGCCGAGCGCTTCAAGATGACGCCGCTCGACGGCGTCGTGCTCGATATCGGCGTCTCCTCGATGCAGCTCGACCAGGCCCAGCGCGGCTTCTCGTTCCGCTATGACGGGCCGCTCGACATGCGGATGGAGGCGGGCGGCCAGAGCGCGGCCGAGCTCGTCAACGAGGCCGATGAGGGCGTGCTCGCCAACATCATCTACCACTATGGCGAGGAGCGACGCTCGCGCGCCGTGGCGCGCGCCATCGTCGAAGCCCGGCGCAAGGCACCGATCACGACGACCAAGCAGCTCGCCGATCTCGTCGCCGGCATTGTCCGGGGCGAGCCGGGCGGCGCCCATCCGGCGACGCGGACCTTCCAGGGCCTGCGCATCGCGGTCAATGACGAGCTCTGCGAGCTGGTCCGGGCGCTGCACGGCGCCGAGGCGGTGCTTGCGCCGGGTGGGCGGCTCTCGGTGGTCACCTTCCATTCGCTCGAGGATCGGATCGTCAAGCAGTTCTTCGCCGAGCGCTCGGGCAGGGCGCCAGGCGGCTCGCGCCACGCCCCGGCGACGGCCGCTCCGCAGGCGACGTTCAAGCTCGTCACCAAGGGGCCGGTTGCGCCCTCAGAGGCCGAGACCAGGGCCAATCCGCGCGCCCGCTCGGCCAAGTTGCGCGCCGCCGAACGCACCCAGGCGCCGCCGCGCGCGCCCGATCCAGATCTCGTCGGCCTCGCCGTCGTCCCCGCGCCGCAAACCCGCCGGAGGAGCTGAGCGTGATCAAGCTCTTGCACATCATCGCCATTGGCGCGCTGGTCTCCTCGGCGCTCTATGCCTACTCGATCAAATACGAGACGACGCTGCAGGCCGAGCAGCTGCAGAAGCTGAAGGCCAAGGCGCAGCGCGAGCGCGAAGCGATCGCCGTGCTGAAGGCCGAGTGGCAATTCCTCAACCGTCCGGAGCGGCTGCAGGCGCTGGCCGACAAGCATCTTGACCTGCAGCCGCTGCAGATCACGCAGATGGTGCGGCTGTCGGACATCCCCAATCGCGGGCCGAAGGTGGATTCGATCGGCCGCAAGCTCGAGGACCTCGGCCTCGGCCTGCCGACCGAGACACCCAGGGATCGCAAGAGCAACACCGCGACGACGCCGGGAGCCCGCCCATGAGCCAGGAGGTCAACCAGCCGTCGGCGCCCGAGATCGTCGCGCCGACAGTCGCGCAACCCGAAGCCGCGAAGCGCAAATGGCGCTTCCGCACGGAATGGCTGCGTGACATCTTCCGGATGAGCGGCGAGAAGAGCGAGCCGCGCGTCGGCCTCGTCATCCTCGGCTTCAGCGGCCTGTTCCTCGCGATCGTCGGTCGGCTCGTCATGCTCGGCGCCTTCCCTAGCGACCAGGTCGGCCTGCGCCGGGCCACCTCGAACGCGATCTCGGCGGCGCGCCCTGACATTCTCGACCGTAACGGCATCCAGCTCGCCACCGACATCCGCACCGTCTCGGTCTTCGCCGAGCCGCGCAACATCCTCGACAAGGACGAAGCGACAGAGCTCCTGACCGCCGTCCTGCCCGATCTCAACGCCAAGGAGCTGCGCGACAAGCTCGGCACCAAGAAGGGCTTCGTCTGGATCAAGCGCGAGATCACGCCGCGCCAGCAGGCCGAGGTCCATCGGCTCGGCATCCCCGGCGTCGGCTTCGTGCCGGAGAACAAGCGCGTCTATCCGAACGGCAATGTCGCGGCCCATGTGCTCGGCTTCGCCAATGTCGACAATATCGGCATCGCGGGCATCGAGAAGTACATCGACTCCCAGGGGCTGCAGGACCTGAACGGCGCGGGCTTTGCCGTGCAGGCCTCCGACCTCAAGCCGGTGCAGCTCTCGATCGACATGCGCGTCCAGCACCTGCTGCGCGACGAGCTGGTCAAGGGGTTGGAGAAATACCGGGCGATCGCGGCGGCTGGCGCCGTCATGGACGTCAACACCGGCGAGATGATCGCGCTGGTCTCGCTGCCCGATTTCGATCCCGGCAACCCGGTCGACGCGCTGGAGAAGGACCGGATCAACCGGATGAATGTCGGCGTCTACGAGATGGGCTCGACCTTCAAGGCGCTGACCATCGCGATGGCGCTCGATTCCGGCAAGGCCAGCATCAATTCGAGCTATTCGACCGCCGGCGGCATGATGCGGTTCGGCCGCCAGGTCATCAAGGAATACCACGGGACCGGCCGCACCCTGACCGTGCCGGAGGTGTTCCTGCATTCGTCGAACATGGGCTCGATCAAGATGGCGCTCTCGGTCGGCGTCGAGGGCCACAAGGCCTTCCTGAAGAAGATGATGCAGCTCGACCGCATGACGACCGAGCTGCCGGAGAGCGCCTCGCCGATCGTCCCGCAGCGCTGGGGCGAGATCAACACGGCGACGATCGCCTTCGGCCACGGCCTCGCCGTCGCGCCGATCCAGGCTCTGGCGGCGGTGGGCGCGCTGGTCAATGGCGGCTACCTGATCAAGCCGACCTTCCTGAAGCGCTCCGAGGAGGAGGCCAAGAAGGATGCGATCCGGGTGATCAAGCCGGAAACCTCCGAGGCGATGCGCTTCATCATGCGCATCAACGGCGAGAAGGGCTCGGCCCGCTTCGCCGACATTCCCGGCTATTTCGTCGGCGGCAAGACCGGCACGGCCGAGAAGGTCATCAACGGCCGCTACGCCAAGAACAAGAACTTCACCACCTTCACCGCGATCGCGCCCTCAGACAAGCCGCGCTACGTCTTCCTCGCGATCTATGACGAGCCGAAGGGCTATGCCGAGAGCGGCGGCTACTCGACTGCGGCCTGGAACGCCGGCAAGACCACCGGCAAGGTGATCGAGCGCGCCGCGCCGATCCTCGGCATGGCGCCGCGCTTCGAGCCGCCGCCGTCGCCGTTCCCGCTGATGGCCAAGCTCGGTGCCTGGGGCTCGCGATAACGGAGATTCATGCTCGGGCGAGGCCCCGCAGGTCTGTTTGGTGTGGACGATGTGTCGGATGTTCACTAGGCGGTGGCAGACGAGACACGCGCGGGGAACCCCTCTCCCGGATGGGAGAGGGACAGGGGTGAGGGACCGCCGCTGATGGCTGAAGCGATGCGTGTCCCGCGGCGCCTTCTCTGGGTAAGGCAGGCCCTCATCCCTGCCCTTCTCCCACACGGGAGAGGGGTTCCCCGCGCCCTTCAATTCATGGCGTGGCCATTCCGTCTCGGCTTCTCGGATCGGCAAGGATGGAACCTTTGACAGACGGCGCCAGCTTCAGCTTCGACCAGCTCTTCCCCGGGGCGTTTCCGGAGGCGGCCGAGCGCCGCGTCGGCGGCGTCGCCTTCGACAGCCGCAAGGTTAAGCCCGGCGAGGCCTTCGTCGCGCTCGCCGGCGCCAAGGCCGATGGCGCGCGCTTCATCAGCGACGCCGTCCAGCGCGGGGCTGTCGCGATTGTCTCAAGCGAACCGCGTCCCGCCGATCTCCCGGCCGGAATCGCTTACGCGCAGGTGGCAGATCCGCGTCTTGCCCTCTCGCTGGCTGCGGCCAAGGTGCATCCGCGCCAGCCCGGCACCGTCGTCGCCGTCACCGGCACCAGCGGGAAATCCTCGGTCGCCGAGTTCACCCGCCAGATCTTCAAGGCGCTCGGGCGCAAGGCGGCGAGCGTCGGCACGATCGGCATCGTCACCGAGGCGGGAGCCGATTACGGTTCGCTGACCACGCCCGACCCGCTCTCGCTGCACGCCTCGCTCGACCGGCTGGCGGGCGATGGCGTTACCCACCTCTCGATGGAGGCCTCCTCGCACGGCCTCGACCAGCACCGTCTCGACGGCGTCAGGCTGGCCGCCGGTGCCTTCCTCAATCTCGGCCGCGACCATCTCGACTACCACCCCAGCGTCGAAGAGTACCTCGCGGCCAAGCTGCGGCTCTGGAAATTGCTGCCGGCCGGCGCGCCGGTGGTGATCAATCGCGACGAGCCTTATGCCGACAAGGCCGAGGCGGCGGCGAAGGCCGGCGGCCATCCCGTGATCGGGATCGGCAGAAAGGGCGATCGCCTCAAACTGCTCAACGTCGCTCGCGAGGGCTTTTCGCAGCGCCTGACGGTCGAAGTCGACGGGGCGCCGACCGAGGTGGTGCTGCCGCTGGTCGGCGATTTCATGGCCGGCAATGCGCTGGTCGCCGCCGGGCTCGCGATCGCGACGGGCGAGGATGCGGTCGCCGCGGTACGCGCCATTGCCGGTCTCCAGGGCGTGCCGGGACGGCTGGAGCGGGTCGGCGAGCACAATGGCGGGCTGGTCGTGGTCGACTATGCCCACAAGCCCGATGCGCTCGCGGCCGTGCTGAAGACGTTGCGCCCTTACGCCAGCGGCCGGCTGATCTGCGTCTTCGGCTGCGGCGGCGACCGCGACCGCGGCAAGCGCCCGCTGATGGGTGGCATCGCCGCGGAGGGCGCCGATATCGCGATCGTCACCGACGACAATCCGCGCAGCGAGGATCCGGCTGCTATCCGCGCCGAAGTGCTGGCGGCGGCGCCGGAGCGCCTGCGGGAAATCGGCGATCGCGCCGAGGCGATCGCGGCCGGCGTCGCATTGTTGCGGCCTGGGGATGTCCTCGTGGTCGCCGGAAAAGGCCATGAAAGCGGCCAGATCATCGGCGATCGGACGCTGCCGTTCTCGGACCATGAGGTGGTCCGCGAGGCGATCGCAGCCTTGGCTGGGGGAAGACGGGGATGACCACCGAACCGCTGTGGACCGGCGCGCGCCTGATCGAGGCGATGGGCGCCCGCGCGCAAGGGCCTGTGCCGGCTGCCGTGACCGGCGCATCGATCGACACCCGCACGCTCGAGCCGGGCGACGCCTTCTTCGCCATCACCGGCGAGGCGCGCAACGGGCATGATTTCGTCGCGGCGGCGCTCGACAAGGGCGCGGCGCTCGCCGTGGTCGACGAGGCCCATGCCGGTTCATTCCCGGCCGATGCGCGGCTCGCCATCGTCCCCGACGTACTCCGGGGTATGGAAAAGGCCGGCGTGGCCCGCCGGGCGGAACTCTCCGCCAGGGTCATCGCGGTGACCGGCTCGGTCGGCAAGACCGGCACGAAGGAAGCGCTGCGCCTGGTGCTGTCGCGCCAGGGCAAGACGCATGCGCCGGTCGCCTCCTACAACAACCATTGGGGCGTGCCGCTGACCCTGACCCGGACGCCGCGCGACGTGCGCTACGGCGTCTACGAGATCGGCATGAACGCGCCCGGCGAGATCCTGCCGCTGGCGAAGATGGTCCAGCCCGACGTCGCCGTGATCACCACGATCCAGCCGGTGCACCTCGCCGCCTTCGAGTCGCTGGAGGGGATCGCCCGCGAGAAGGCGGCGATCTTCAACGGGTTGAAGGCCGGCGGCACCGCGATCATCAATGCCGACATTCCGCAGACCGGTCTCTTACGCGAACTGGCGCTCGCAGCCGGGGCAGGGCGGGTCGTCTCCTTCGGCGAGAGCGAAGCCGCTGACGTCCGGCTGCTCGGCTGCTCCTTGAAGCCCGACGTCTCGACCGCCGAAGCCAATGTCATGGGCCGGCCGGTGACCTACAAGCTCGGCAGTCCCGGCAAGCACATCGTGCTCAATTCGCTCGCCGTGCTGGCGGCGGCCGAGGCGCTCGGAGCCGATCTCGCTCTGGCGGCGCTGGCGCTCGGCGACCTGACGCCGCCGTCGGGCCGTGGCGCTCGGCAGGTGCTGCATGCGCCGGCCGGTCCGTTCACGCTGATCGACGAGAGCTATAACGGCAACCCGGCCTCGATGCGGGCCGCGATCGAGAATCTCGGGCGGATGCCGGTATCGGGCAGGGGGCGGCGCATCGCCGTGCTCGGCGACATGCTGGAGCTCGGCGAAACCGCGCCGGAGCTGCACAAGGGGCTCGCCGACGCGGTCACCGGCAACGGCATCGACCTCGTCTTCGCCTGCGGTCCGCTGATGAGATCCCTCTACGACGCCTTGCCTTCGCACCGCCGCGGCGCTTATGCCGCACAGGCGAGCAGCCTCGAGCCCTATGTGCTCGATGCCGTCCGCGCCGGCGACGTCGTCACGGTGAAGGGCTCGCTGGGTACGCGCATGGGGCCGATCGTCAAGGCGATGACGGCCCGTTTCCCGGTCGTCCAGGCCGACGACTGAGTAAGGAACAGAATTCGATGCTGGTCTGGCTCGCCGAGTTCGCGGGATCGTTCCCGGTCCTCAACGTCTTCCGCTACATCACCTTCCGCGCCGGCGGGGCGACCGCGACGGCGCTGCTCTTCGTCTTCTTCTTCGGGCCGGCGGCGATCTCCTGGCTCAGAATCAAGCAGGGCAAGGGCCAGCCGATCCGCACCGACGGGCCGGAATCGCATCTCGCCAAGCGCGGCACGCCGACCATGGGCGGCCTGATGATCCTGACCGGGCTGTTCGTCGCGACGCTGCTCTGGGGAAACCTGCGCAATCCTTACGTCTGGATCGTGCTCGGCGTCACCGCGAGCTACGGCGCGATCGGCTTCTATGACGACTTCCTCAAGGTGACCAAGCAGTCGCACAAGGGCTTCTCCAGCAAGGCGCGCCTCGGCCTCGAGATCGTCATCGCGCTTGCCGCCTGCACGGCGATCATGCAGGTCAGTCCGCCGGCGATCGCCAGCGGCTTCGCGCTGCCGTTCCTCAAGGAATGGATGATCCCGCTCGGCATCCTGTTCCCGCTCGTCACGGCATTCGTCGTGGTCGGCGCCGGCAATTCGGTCAACCTCACCGACGGGCTCGACGGCCTCGCCATCGTGCCGGTGATGATCGCGGCCGGCACCTTCGGCTTCATCGCCTATCTCGCCGGTAACGCCATCTTCGCCAACTACCTGCAGATCCACCATGTGCCCGGTGTCGGCGAGCTCGCCGTGATCTGCGGCGCGATGATGGGCGCCGGCCTCGGCTTCCTCTGGTTCAACGCGCCGCCGGCGCAGATCTTCATGGGCGACACCGGCTCGCTCGGCCTTGGCGGCATGCTCGGCACCATCGCGGTCGCGATCAAGCACGAGATCGTGCTGGCCATCGTCGGCGGCCTGTTCGTCGTCGAGGCGCTCTCGGTGATCATCCAGGTCGCGGTGTTCAAGCGCACCGGCAAGCGCGTCTTCCTGATGGCGCCGATCCACCACCATTTCGAGAAGCTGGGCTGGACCGAGCCGCAGGTGGTGATCCGCTTCTGGATCATCTCGGTGGTGCTGGCGCTGGTCGGCCTCGCCACGCTGAAGCTGCGTTGAGGCGGTATTGCCATCTGTCGGATCGTTCTTGGTCGAACCCCCCCTTGTCATTCCGGGGCTTCGCGCAGCGAAGAACCCGGAACCCACGACTGGGCGAGGTGCCCGCGACTGGGCATCTGATATCTCACCCGGTCGTGGGTTCCGGGTTCGCGCCTGCTGCGCGCCCCGGAATGACAAATAGGGCGTGCGCTGGCTCATGAAAGCGAGAACATCATGACACCCGTCACGGTCTTCGCAGGCAAGGCGCTCGCTTTGTTCGGCCTCGGCGGTTCGGGGCTGGCGACAGCGCGCGCGCTCGTCGCCGGTGGCGCCAAGGTCGCCTGCTGGGACGATCAATCCGCGAGCCGCGACAAGGCGGCGGCCGAGGGGCTCGACATCGTCGATCTCGCGACCGCCGACTGGTCGGGCTTTGCTGCCTTCGTGCTTTCGCCCGGCGTGCCGCTGACCCATCCGGCGCCGCACTGGACGGTCGAGAAGGCCAAAGCGGCGAATGTCCCGGTGATCGGCGACATCGAACTGTTCTTCCTGGAGCGGGCGAAGATTGCGCCCGCCGCGCCGGTGGTCTGCATCACCGGCACCAACGGCAAGTCGACAACGACCGCGCTGATCGCGCATGTGCTGCAGGCCGCCGGCCGCGACGTCCAGATGGGCGGCAATATCGGCACCGCCGTGCTGGCTCTGGAGCCGCCGGCTCTGGATCGCATCCATGTGGTGGAGTGCTCGACTTTTCAGATCGATCTGGCTCCCTCCATCAAGCCCACGGTCGGCATCCAGATGAACCTGACGCCGGACCATCTCGACCGGCACGGCACCTTCGAGGCCTATGGCGCGATCAAGGAACGGCTGGTCGCCGCTTCCGACATCGCCGTGATCGGCGTCGACGACGAGCCGTCGAAGCAGATGGCGCGCCGGCGTGCTGCTTCGGGGAAGCCCCTTGTGAAGATCAGCGGCGAGCAGCCGCTCGACGAAGGCGTCTTCGCCGGCGTCACTGCCAATGCCGGCCAGCTCGATACGCGGATCGTCGAGGTCAAGGACGGCAAGCCCAGGGTGGTCGCCAATCTCGCCGGCATCGGTAGCCTGCGCGGCAGCCACAACGCGCAGAACGCGGCGGCTGCCTTCGCTGCCTGCGCCGCGCTCGGGTTGACGGCCGAGGAGATCGCTGCCGGCTTCAAGAGCTATCCCGGCTTGAAACACCGGATGGAGGAGCTCGGCCGGATCGGCCGCGTCGTCTTCATCAACGATTCCAAGGCGACCAATGCCGACTCGACCGAGAAGGCGCTGACCTCCTTCCGCGAGATCTTCTGGATCCTCGGCGGCAAGGCCAAGGAAGGCGGGATCGAGTCGCTGCGGCGCTATTTCCCCAATATCGCCCGCGCCTATCTGATCGGCGCGGCGAGTGATCTCTTCGCTGGGACGTTCGACGATGACGGCCGCGTCGCTTACGAGCGCAGCGGCACGCTCGACGTCGCGGTCGCCGCCGCGACCAGGGCCGCGCTGGCGCAGCAGGGGAGCGGCGAGATCGCCGTGCTGCTCTCGCCGGCCTGCGCGTCCTACGACCAGTTCCCGAATTTCGAGGTCCGCGGCGATGCCTTCCGGGCGCTGGTCACGGCTCTGCCGGGATTCACGGCGGTCACAACACGCTAGCTGGGTGATAGGTTGCGGGCCGCCATCAGACCGGAGGCGCCCGCCTATGCCCAAGATCGACATCGCAGCCGTGCCGGAGCGCAAGGGCTCGGGCTATCCCAAGCCCTTCGATGCTGCTTGCTCCGAGCGCATCCGCAGGCGCCTCGGCGATGCCGGCGGCCTCTGCGATTTCGGCGTCAACCTGATGCGTTTGCCGCCGGGCGGCTGGTCGAGCCAGCGGCACTGGCATTCGCATGAGGACGAGTTCGTCTATCTGCTCGAGGGCGAGCTGGTGCTGGTCGAGGATCAGGGCGAGACCGTGCTGCGCGCCGGAGATTGCGCCGCCTTCGCCAAGAACAGCGGCAATGGCCATCACATGATCAACCGCTCGGACACGGTCGCGGTTTATCTCGAAGTCGGCAGCCGCTCTGCGGACGACGTGATCACCTGCTCCGATGTCGACATGATGAGCCCGAGCCGGGATGGCCGCTTCCTGCACAAGGACGGCACGCCCTATCTCGACGGGTGAGAAGCCTGTTGGCCGATGCGTCCGACCATCGGCAAAGCTCGACTCGGAATCAATCGGTTAACCATTCATTGACAGAGTGATTCGCCGGAGCGGGCGCCCTCGATCTGCCTGCTCGTCGACGGAGCCTTGTACACGATGGTCTCGCGCGCAGAACCGAGCCTGAGCGGCCGCTGGTGGTGGTCGATCGACCGCATCATCCTGACGACGCTGGTGGCGCTGATGGTCTCGGGCGTCGTGCTGCTGATGGCGGGCGGGCCTCCGGTCGCCGAGCGCCTCGGCCTCTCGACCTTCCATTTCGTCAACCGCCAGGTGGTCTATCTGCTGGTGGCGCTGGCGATTTTCCTCTCGACCTCGCTGCTTGCGCCGCGCCAGGTGCGACGCATCGCGCTGATCATCTTCCTGTTCTCGCTCGCCGGCGTGGTCGGCACGCTGTTCTTCGGCGTCGAGGTCAAGGGCGCCAAGCGCTGGCTGACGCTCGGGCCGCTCGGCTCGATCCAGCCCTCCGAATTCATCAAGCCGGCCTTCGTCGTGCTCGCGGCCTGGGCCTTCGCCGAGGGCCATCGCCGCCCGGAGCTGCCGGGTACGATCATTGCCTTCCTGCTGCTGCCGATCACCATCGTGCCGCTCGTCCTGCAGCCCGATTTTGGCCAGACCATCCTGATCACCCTGGTCTGGGCCGGGCTGTTCTTCGTCGCCGGCCTACACTGGTTCTGGGTGATGGGGCTGGGTGGCATCGGCGCGGTCGGCCTGTTCATCGCCTATGAGCTGGTGCCGCATGTGCGCGCCCGCATCGAGCGCTTCATGGACAAGGGCTCGGGCGACACCTTCCAGGTCGACACGGCGCTGGAGAGCTTCGCGCAGGGCGGTTGGTTCGGGAAGGGCCCGGGCGAGGGCACGGTCAAGCGCATCCTGCCCGATGCGCATACCGACTTCATCTTCGCGGTGACGGCCGAGGAGTTCGGCATCGTCGTCTGCATGGTGCTGGTGTTGCTCTTCGCGGTCATCGTGCTGCGCGCCCTGTTTGTGGCGCAGCGGGCCGAGGATCCGTTCGTGCGGCTCGGCGTCACCGGCCTCGCCTTGCTCTTCGGCATCCAGGCCGCGATCAACATGATGGTGAACCTGCACATGATGCCGGCCAAGGGTATGACCCTGCCGTTCATCTCCTATGGCGGCTCCTCGCTGATCTCGCTGGCGCTCGGCACCGGCTTCCTCTTGGCGCTGACGCGCAAGCGACCGCGCTCGGAGAGCCTCAATGGGACAGGGCGGCGCTCGTGAGCGCTGGAGGACAGGCTCCGCTCGTCGTGCTCGCAGCCGGCGGCACGGGAGGGCATCTCTTCCCCGCCGAGGCGCTGAGCCACGCTCTGCACCGTGCCGGCGCCCGCGTCGCGCTGATCACAGACACGCGCGCCGCCGAATATGCCGGCAACTTCCCGGCGGAATCGATCCACGCCGTGCCGGCGGCGACCCCCTCGGGCAAGTCCCCCGTCGCGATGGCCAAGGCGGCGCTGGTGCTGTTGAAGGGTGGGCTGGCTGCGCGGCAGGCGATCAAGCAATTGCGGCCGGCCATCGTCGTCGGCTTCGGTGGCTATCCGACGGTGCCGCCGGTGTTCGCCGCGGCGCTGATGGGCGTGCCGACGCTTCTGCACGAGCAAAACGCGGTGATCGGCCGGGCCAATCGCTTCCTCGCCAGCCGGGTCAAGGCGATCGCCACCGGTTTCGCCGAGGTCGGCGGGCTGACGCCGGAGCAGGCGAAGAAGTGCACGCAGGTCGGCAATCCCGTGCGGCCGGCTGTGATCGACGCGGCCTCGCCCTATGCCGAGCCGGAGGGGAAGCTCAATCTTCTCGTCTTCGGCGGCAGCCAGGGCGCGCGGGTGATGGCCGACATCGTGCCGCCGGCGATCCAGCTCCTGTCGGCGGAGGAGCGCAGCCGCCTCGCGATCGTCCAGCAGGCGCGGTCCGAGGATGATGAACGCGTCAGGAAGATCTATTCCTCGCTCGGCATCAAGTTCGAGCTCGCGCCCTTCTTCAAGGACCTGCCGGCCAGGATGGCGGCATCGCAGCTGGTGATCGGGCGCTCGGGCGCCTCGACCATCGCCGAGCTCACGGTGATCGGCCGGCCGTCGCTGCTCGTGCCGCTGCCGGGCTCGCTCGACCAGGACCAGGCCGCCAATGCCGGCGTGCTTGCGCGGGCCGGCGGAGCGATGATGATCCTGCAGAATGATTTCTCACCGCGGCGCCTTGCCGGCGAGCTTTCCACGCTGCTTGCCGAGCCACAGCGCTTGACGGCGATGGCTCAGGCGGCCAAGAGCGCGGGCATACCGGATGCGGCCGACCGCCTGGCGCGGCTCGTGCTGCAGACCGCCCAAGGCTGAACCTTTCAGGACGTATCCATCATGAAGCTGCCGCCGAAGCTCGGCTCCATCCATTTCGTCGGCATTGGCGGCATCGGCATGTCCGGCATCGCCGAAGTCCTGCACAATCTCGACTACAAGGTGCAGGGCTCGGACGCCTCCGACGGTGCCAACGTCAAGCGCCTAGCCGAGAAGGGTATCAAGACCTTCGTCGGCCACAAGGCCGAGAACATCGGCGAAGCCGAGGTCGTCGTGGTCTCGACCGCGATCAAGCGCGACAATCCGGAATTGATGGCGGCGCGCGAGAAGCGCCTGCCGGTGGTGCGCCGCGCCGAGATGCTGGCCGAATTGATGCGGCTGAAGAGCTGCGTCGCCATTGCGGGCACGCATGGCAAGACGACGACGACCTCGCTGGTCGCGACCCTGCTCGAAAAGGGCGGGCTCGACCCGACCGTGATCAATGGCGGCATCATCAACGCCTATGGCACCAATGCCCGCATGGGCGAGAGCGACTGGATGGTGGTCGAAGCCGACGAGTCGGACGGCACCTTCCTCAAGCTCCCGGCCGATGTCGCGATCATCACCAATATCGACCCGGAGCATCTCGACCATTTCGGCACCTTCGACGCGATCAAGGCGGCCTTCCGCTCCTTCGTCGAGAACCTGCCGTTCTATGGCTTCGCGGTGATGTGCATCGACCATCCGACGGTGCAGGGCCTGGTCGGCCAGATCGAGGACCGCCGCGTCGTCACCTATGGCGAGAACCCGCAGGCCGATTTCCGCCTGATCGACATCGATCTCTCCGGCGGGCAGGCGAAGTTCACGCTCCTCATCCGCGACCGCAAGACCGGCCGCGACGAGGTGGTCCGCGACCTCCTCATGCCGATGCCCGGCCATCACAACGCGCTCAACGCGACGGCGGCGATCGCGGTCGCCTATGATCTCGGCATCCCAGTGCCTGTGATCCGCGAGGCGCTCGCCGGCTTCGGCGGCGTCAAGCGCCGCTTCACCAAGACCGGCGAGTGGAACGGCGCGCTGATCTTCGACGATTACGGTCACCATCCGGTCGAGATCGCCGCGGTGCTCAAGGCGGCGCGCGCCTCGACCAAGGGCAAGGTCATCGCGGTGATGCAGCCGCACCGCTACAGCCGCCTGTCGAGCCTGTTCGCCGACTTCGCCGCCTGCTTCAACGACGCCGACACGGTGATCATCGCCGATACCTATGCGGCCGGCGAGCAGCCGATCGCGGGGGCGGACCGCGACTCGCTGGTCGCCGCGATCAAGGCGCGTGGCCATCGCCATACGCTGGCGCTGGAATCCTCCGACAAGCTTGCCGGCATGGTCGCCGAGCTGGCCGGGCCGGGGGATTACGTGGTCTGCCTCGGAGCGGGGAACATCACGCAGTGGGCCTATGCCCTGCCGGGGGAGCTTGCGGCGCTGGCTTGATCCTTCTCCCCTCGGGGGAGAAGGTGGCAGCGCGAAGCGCTGACGGATGAGGGCCGGCCGTGGAGCGCAAGAACACGACCGGTACTCTCTCCTTCGCCCGCGGCCAGCGCCGCGAGCCGACGCGCGCTGAAGCGATCTTTTGGCAGGCGGTACGTGGCCGCCGCTTCGCTGGCCTCAAGTTCAAGCGCCAGATGGCGATCGGGCCGTTCATCGCGGATTTCTGCTGTCACGAGCATCGGCTGATCGTCGAGCTCGACGGCGAGCCCCACCAGACCGATGAAGCGCAAGAGCGGGATAGGCGCCGCGATGCCTTTCTGCGGAGCGAGGGCTATCGGGTCTTGCGCTTTTCGAACGAGCGGGTTCTAGGAAACCTCGAATTCGTCCTGCGCGAGATCGCCGAGCATGTCGGCCTCGCCGGGCGGCCCTCATCCGACCCGGCTTCGCCGGGCCACCTTCTCCCCCGAGGGGAGAAGGAGACGCGCGGGTAAGCTCATGCCTTTCCAAGACATCACCCCCGATATCCGCGCCGCCGCGCCTGAACTGCGCGGGCGGCTGCTCGCCAATCAGGAGATGGCGGGGCTGACCTGGTTCCGGGTCGGCGGGCCGGCGCAAGTTCTGTTCACCCCGGCCGACGAGGCCGATCTTGCCTATCTGCTCGGCAAGCTGCCGGCCGACGTTCCGGTCACCGTGGTCGGGCTCGGCTCGAACCTGATCGTGCGCGATGGCGGCATTCCCGGCGTGGTCATTCGGCTCGCCGGCAAGGCTTTCGGCGAGATCGCCCGCGAGGATGGCGACCGGCTGCGCGCCGGCACGGCCGTCCCCGACGTGAAGGTGGCGCGCGCCGCGGCCGATGCCTCGCTCGACGGGCTCGCCTTCTATCGCGGCATTCCCGGCTGCATCGGCGGGGCGCTGCGGATGAACGCCGGCGCGCATGGCGGCGAGACCACCGACGTGCTGGTCGAGGCGCGCGGCGTCACCCGCAAGGGCGAGATCGTGACGCTGTCGCACGCCGATATGGGCTTCAGCTACCGAAACTCGACGGCGCCCGCCGACATCATCTTCACCTCGGCGCTGTTCCAGGGTCGGCCCGGCGATCAGGCGGCGATCCTCGCCGAGATGGAGCGGGTGACCGCGGCACGCGAGGCGGCGCAGCCGATCAAGGAGCGCACCGGCGGCTCGACCTTCAAGAACCCGGACGGCGGCAAGGCCTGGCAATTGATCGATGCCGCCGGCTGCCGTGGCCTGCGCATCGGCGGGGCGCAGGTCTCCGAAATGCACTGCAACTTCCTGATCAACACCGGCGGCGCGAGCGCGGCCGATATCGAGGGACTGGGCGAAGAGGTCCGCCGCCGGGTCAAGGACAATTCAGGCTACGAATTGCACTGGGAGATCAAGCGGTTCGGCGTCGCGGCCTGAACCGGGGCGGCTGGCTCGGCCGCCTTGCGCCGTGACAGCATGATGCCGGCGACGGTCGAGCCGAAGATGATGGCGATGCCGAGCCATTGCTGGGCGTTGAACCATTCATTGAGCAGGGCGGCGCCGAGGAAGGTCGCGACCAGCGGGCTGAGCAGGCTCAGGAACGCGACGCCCGTGCCGATCGCGGCGATGCCGCGCACCCACAGCCAGTAGGCGAAGGCGGTGCCGATCACGACGAGATAGCTCAGGCCGGCGAGATTGCGCAGGGTCGGCAGGGGCGGCAGGCCCTCGACCAGAAGCGCGACCGGCAGGAGCAGCAGTCCACCAAGGGTGAGCTGCCAGGCGGCGAGCGCCAGCGGCGTGCCGACCTTGCCCCAGCGCTCGATCAGCACGGTGCCGGTCGCCATCGAGGCGGCGCCGACCAGCGCGGCGATGACGCCGATCGCATCGAGCTTCACGCTATCGTCGATCACCAGGAGGCCGACGCCGGCTGTGCCGGCGAGCGCGGCGATGACCTGTCCGAGGCGCGGCCTGCGCAGCAGCAGCGGCCAGGCGAGGAAGGCGACGATCAGCGGCTGCATCGAGCCGAGCGTCGCGGCGAGCCCGCCCGGCAGACGCGAGGCGCTGAGGAAGAGCATGCCGAAGAACAGGCCGATATTGGCGAAGCCGATGATGGCGAGCGGCAGGAGCTTGTCGCGCGGCGGTAGGCTGGGGCCGAGCAGCATCAGCAGGATGCCGGCAGGCAGAGCGCGCAGCGCCCCGACTAAAAGGGGATGCTCCACCGGAAGCGTCTGGGTGAAGACGACATAGGTCGAGCCCCAGAGGATGGGCGCCAGGATCGTCGCGAACAGGATGCGGGTCTTGCTGTCGGCCATGATGGCCTCCCTTTGCATCGGCAGGTGTATATGCGTAGGATTATCCGACAAGAGATAATTCGATGTCGAATTATTCGATACGGTATAATTAGGCGCGGGATTTTCATGAGTCAAGCTGACGAAGCCGGGCAGGGCGGCCCTCTCGATTCGATCCTGGCCCAATGGCGGCGGGCGCGGCCGGATATCGATCCGAGCCCGATGGCGGTCTGCGGCGCGATCTGGCGGGCGGCCGAGCGGGTCCGCCTCGGCGTCGGGCGCAACCTTGCTGGCGAGGATCTCGACTTCGCCGGCTTCGACGTGCTGATGACCCTGCGTCGCCAGGGCGAACGCGGCGGCTCGCTGACACCGTCAGAGCTCGCCAAGGACATGATGCTCTCGACCTCGGCGATGACGAATCGGCTCGACCGACTGGAGAAGCGCGGGCTGATCGCACGGCAGGCCGATCCTCAGGATCGGCGCAGCCTGCGCATCGTGCTGACGCTCGACGGTTTTGCGTTGATCGAGCGGCTGGTGGTCTCGCATGTGGCGACGGAAGCGGCGCTGATTTCGGCGCTCAGCCCGGCTGAACATGAGCAGCTCAAGGCGCTGCTGGCCAAGGTCGCAGCCGGTGAGGGGGAGTGAGTCCGGCGTGCAACAGCCGGCTCGTCATTAACCGGCAGGGCGCATCGTTAACGCGCCGTTAACCATCTCGGATCAGGTTCGGACCCAGGAGTTCGGTGTCAGGAACCTTGATGAGCAAGCATGTCGCAGTGCTGATGGGCGGGTGGTCCGTCGAGCGCGAGGTCAGCCTCAGCAGCGGCGCGGCCTGTGCTCGGGCGCTGGAAGGCGTCGGCTATCGCGTCACGCGCGTCGAGGTTAACCGCGACGTCGCCGAGGTGCTGGCGAAATTGAAGCCCGACGTCGCCTTCAACGCCCTGCATGGCCGCTATGGCGAGGACGGCACCATCCAGGGCGTGCTCGAGATCCTCGGCATCCCCTATACCCATTCCGGCGTGCTCGCCTCCTCGCTCGCCATCCGCAAGGACAAGGCCAAGATGGTCGTGGCCGCGGCCGGCGTGCCGGTGGCGAAGGGCGTCACCGTCTCGCGCTTCGAGGCGGCCAAGCGCCATGCCCTGCCGCCGCCCTATGTGATCAAGCCGATCGACGAAGGCTCTTCCGTCGGGGTGGTGATCGTTAAGAAAGGCCGCGAGCATCCGCCCCAGGAGATCGCCCGGCCGGACTGGCCCTGCGGCGAGACCATGCTGGCCGAAACCTTCATCGCCGGGCGCGAGCTGACCTGCGCGGTGATGGACGGCAAGTCCTTGGGGGTAACGGAGATTCGGGCGGCGACGGGCGAGTTCTACGACTACGACGCCAAATATGCCAAAGGCGGTTCAATCCACATCTGCCCGGCGCAAATTTTACCGAATCTTTACCGCCAAATCGAAGAGTGTGCGTTAACGGCGCATCAAGCAATCGGGTGCCGCGGCGTCAGCCGTTCAGACTTCCGCTACGACGACGAGAGCGACACGCTCGTCTGGCTGGAGGTCAACACGCAGCCCGGCATGACTGAAACCAGCCTTGTGCCTGAACTAGCCGCCCATGCGGGCATGAACTTCGGTGAGCTCGTCAAATGGATCGTCGAGGACGCCTCCTTGAATCGGTGAAGGTGGAACCGGTGTTTACCGGGTCCAACCTGCCGATGCGCGTGACGGGGCCGCAGCTCCTCGTCGGCGAGCGCTCGCGCCGCTGGTTCCGCGGCTCGCGCCGCAGCGCCGTCGCGGTGCCGCTGGCCGAGCGGCTGCCGAGCGGCCTCGGCTCCTTCCTGGCGATCGGCTTCCTCGTGCTCACGGGCGTGAGCGGCGCGATCCTGGGCGGTCATTATGAGACCTTCCGCGAAAACTACGGCGAGCCCAGGCATGCGCTGGCGCGGCTCGTCGGGCTCGGCATCGATCGCATCACCATCTCGGGCCTGAACGGATTGTCCGAGATCGAGGTGCTGGTCGCCGCCGGCATCGATCCCAAGATTTCGCTCGCCTTCTTCGACGCCGACGAGGCGCGCAAGCGCCTGGAGGCGACGCCGATGATCCGCGAAGCCTCGGTCCGCAAGCTCTACCCCGGCGAGATCGCGATCAATCTCGTCGAGCGCGAGCCTTATGCGCTCTGGCAGGTCAAGGGCGACCTCTTCCTGATCGCCCAGGACGGCACGGTGATCGACAAGATGGACGATGGCCGCTTCGCCTATCTGCCGCTGGTCGTCGGGCCCGACGCCAACAAGCGGGCGAAGGACTATATCGCTCTGCTCGGCGAAGCCGGCTCGTTCGGCTCGCGCATCCGCGCCGGCAGCCTCGTCGCCGGCCGGCGCTGGAACCTGAAGCTCGACACCGGCGCCGACATCAGGCTGCCGGAGCAGGGCGCCGGCGCCGCGCTGAAGCGCCTGGCCAGCCTCGAACAGGACTTCCGAATCAGCGAGAAGGATCTGATCGCCATCGACATGCGCCAGCCTGACCGGGTGACCATGCGCCTGACCGAAGAGGCCGCGACGACGCGGTTCGAGCAGCTCAAGAGCAAGACCAAGAAGAAGGGCGGCGAGGCATGAGCTTGACCTCGCAAGGCCTGACCCCGCGGATGCGTCCGTTGTCGTCGCGCAAGAGCGCGACCTTGTCGATTCTGGACATCGGCACGAGCAAGGTCGTCTGCCTGATCGCCGAGCTGAACCCGGCCGAAGCCAATGAGCGGCTGCGCGGGCGCACCCATGTCGCGCGCATCATCGGGATCGGCCATCAGCGCTCGCTCGGCCTCAAGGGCGGCGCGATCATTGACCTCGAAAGCGCCGAGCGCGCCATCCGCGCCGCGGTCGATGCGGCCGAGCGCATGGCCAAGGTCGAAGTCCAGTCGGTCATCGTCAACCTGACCGGCGGCCGGCTGAACTCTCAGCATTACCAGGCCAGCGTCGACCTGCGTGGCGGCTCGGTCGGGGATTCCGACGTCAAGCGCGTGCTCGCTGCGGCGGCGACCCATGCGATCCGGCCGGGCAAGGCGGTGCTGCATGCGCTGCCGACCGGCTACGCGCTCGACGGCTCGCCCGGCGTCCTCGATCCGCGCGGGCTGATCGGCGGGGCGCTCTCGGTCGACATGCATGTCGTCGCGGCGGAAGCGGCGGCAGCGCGCAACGTCATGCTCGCGGTCGAGCGTTGCCATCTCGAGGTCGAGGCGGTGGTCGCGAGCCCCTATGCGGCGGGCCTTTCCGTCCTGGTCGACGACGAGGCCGAGATGGGCGTCGTCGTGGTCGACATGGGTGGCGGCACCACCTCGCTCGGCGTCTTCTCCGGCGGGCACCTGACTCACGCCGACGCGATCGCGGTCGGCGGCAACCACATCACCATGGACGTGGCGCGCGGGCTGTCGACCCGCGTCTCCGCCGCCGAGCGGCTGAAGACGCTGCACGGCTCGGCGATCGCCAGCCCCTCCGACGAGCGCGACATGATCGCGGTGCCGCAGGTCGACGACGACGAGCGCGACATGCCGAACCATCTGTCGAAGTCGCATCTGGTCCGGATCATCAAGCCGCGCGTCGAGGAGATCCTCGAACTGGTGCGCGACCGGCTGAAGGCTGCCGGCTTCTCGGCCGAGGCGGGACGGCGCGTCGTCCTGACCGGCGGCGCCTGCCAGCTCACCGGCATGCCGGAAGTGGCGCGGCGCGTGCTCGGCGGCCAGGTCCGCACCGGCCGCCCGCTCGGGATCAAGGGTTTGCCGGAAGCGGGCAAGGGCCCGTCCTTCGCGGCGGCGGTCGGCCTGCTGGTCTATCCGCAGGTCGCGCATGTCGAACATTTCGAGCCGCGGGCAGGGGCGTCCTTCTTTGCCCATGCCACCGACGGCTACTTCTCCCGCGTCGGCCGCTGGCTGCGCGAGAGCTTCTGAGTGTTGCGGCCCGCGGCGCCGAAAGGCGAGGCGGACCGGGGTGAGTACGAGCAGAGCGGGGCTTAAGGCCCCTGGCGTGGAAGACGGGACGGCCCGCCAGGAGCCGGACAAGACAGTGAAAGAGGCAATCATGGCGATGAACCTGCAAGCCCCGGACATCCGGGAACTGAAGCCCCGGATCACCGTGTTCGGTGTCGGCGGCGCCGGCGGCAATGCCGTGAACAACATGATCGAGGCCGGTCTGGACGGCGTCGACTTCGTCTGCGCCAACACCGATGCCCAGGCGCTCGCCCTGTCGCGCGCTCCGCGCATCATCCAGATGGGCCTCCAGGTCACCGAGGGCCTCGGCGCCGGCTCGCAGCCGGAAGTCGGCCGCGCGGCCGCCGAGGAGGTGATCGACGAGATCCGCGATCATCTCGCCGGCGCCCACATGGTCTTCATCACCGCCGGCATGGGCGGCGGCACCGGCACCGGTGCTGCCCCCGCGATCGCCCGCGTCGCCCGCGACATGGGCATCCTCACCGTCGGCGTCGTGACCAAGCCGTTCCAGTTCGAGGGCATGCGCCGCATGCGCATGGCCGAGGCCGGCATCGGCGAGCTGACCGAGACGGTCGACACGCTGATCGTCATCCCGAACCAGAACCTGTTCCGCGTCGCCAACGAGAACACCGGCTTCGCCGATGCTTTCGGCATGGCCGACCAGGTGCTCTACTCCGGCGTCGCCTGCATCACCGACCTGATGGTCCGCCCCGGCCTGATCAACCTCGACTTCGCCGACGTGCGCGCCGTGATGCGCGGCATGGGCAAGGCGATGATGGGCACCGGCGAGGCCCAGGGCGAGAAGCGCGCGCTCTCGGCCGCCCAGGCCGCGATCAACAACCCGCTGCTCGACGACGTCTCGATGAAGGGCGCACGCGGCCTGCTGATCTCGATCACCGGCGGGCGCGACATGAAGCTCTACGAGGTCGACGAAGCCGCCACCCGCATCCGCGAGGAGGTCGACTCCGAGGCCAACATCATCGTCGGCGCCACCTTCGACGAGGCGCTGGAAGGCACGATGCGCGTTTCGGTCGTCGCCACCGGCATCGACAAGCCGATGAGCGCCCAGGGCGAGGTCGACCCGACCGAGGCCCGGATCGCAGAGGTCGCCGAGCGGCTGAAGGCCGAGGCGCGGCTGCGTTCGGCCGTGCCGAACATCCGCACCTCCGCCGCCGCGCCTGCTCCGGCGCCGATGCCGACGCCGGCTCCCGTCGCCGAGGCCGCGATGCCGGAGCCGGTTCGCGCTCCCGCGCCGGCCCCGCAGAGCTTCGCCGCCGATGTCCGCATCGAGCCGGCCCAGCCGCGCCCCGCCATGGTCGCTCCGCCGGTCGTCGAGGCGCCGATGCCTGAGACCTTCGTGCCCCATCACGAGGACAGCTTCATCCCGCCGATGCCCGAGCGCGCCGTGATCCGCCCGACCCGCATGCCGCGCGTCGAGGACCTGCCGCTGCCGGCCCAGCACCAGATTGCGCAAAGCCGCGGTGCCGTGCCGGCTCCGGCGCCGGCCTCGGTCGAGCAGAAGCGCATGTCGCTGATGCAGCGCCTCGCCTCGGTCGGCTTCGGCCGCAAGGAGGACGAGCACGAGGTTCCGATGGCGCCGCCGGCTCCGGCCCCGCGCCAGGCGCCGCCGGCTCCGGCCGCAGGTCCCAGCGCCGCCCATGCCGAGTTCATGCGCCGCCCGCCGGCGCCTGCGACCCGCCCGGCCCAGGGCCAGCTCGACCAGCTCGGCCGCGCTGCCCCGGCCCGCAACTCGGAAGAAGATCAGCTCGAGATCCCGGCCTTCCTGCGCCGCCAGTCGAACTGAGGTTTTCTCGCCGGTTCAACCGGTTTAACAAAAGGCCCGGCGGCACTGTCCGCCGGGCCTTTTTTAACGTCTGAAAAACCATATACATCAAGTAGATGGTTAAGGTTTTCTGGCTTTGTAACCTCTGTTACAGAGCGAAAGAAAGCGTGATTTTGAAGCCAATGCGCCTGCGCGTATCTTGCAGCGCATCACCGGGTAAGGGGATTCGGGATTAATCCTGAGTTCGCTGCACATCAGGGAACCGCGTCGATCGTCGAAGAGGTTGCGCCGCAAGGCGCTGGCCCGGGGATCGTCGCGCTCAAGACGGATACTGAGTATGATGGCTGAACGGCAGACGACCCTACGCTCGCCCGTGACCCTGCAAGGCATCGGCGTTCACTCCGGGGCTCCCGCCTGCCTGACCCTGCGGCCTTCCACTGCGAATTCCGGCGTCGTCTTCCTGCGCAAGGGCCTCGACGGCGGCCATGAGCAGCTGATCCACGCCCGCCACAACAAGGTCAGCGCCACCGAGCTCTGCACGGTGATCGGCGACCAGACCTCCGGTTCCGTCGCCACGATCGAGCATCTGATGTCGGCCTGCGCCGGCCTCGGCCTCGACAACGTGCTGGTCGAGATCGACGGCCCCGAGATGCCGATTATGGACGGCAGCGCCGCCGAGTTCGTCGCTGCCATCGAGTCGACCGGTCTTGTCGCGCTCGGCGCGACCCGCCGCTATCTCAAGGTCCTGCGTCCGGTGCGGATCGAGAACGGCCGCGCCTTCGCCGAGCTGGCGCCGTCCGAGAGCGGCTTCCGCCTCGATGTCGAGATCGACTTCGACACCCCGGCCATCGGCCGCCAGCGCAAGATCTTCGATCTCGACCCCGAGGCCTATGCCCGCGAGATTTCCCGCGCCCGTACCTTCGGCTTCATGCGCGATGTCGAGCAGCTCTGGAAAGCCGGCTTCGCGCTCGGCGCCTCGCTCGACAACACCGTCGCGATCGGCGACGACAAGGTGATCAACCCCGAAGGCCTGCGCTACGCCGACGAGTTCGTGCGCCACAAGGTCCTCGATGCGGTGGGGGATCTTGCGCTCGCCGGCTATCCGATCCTCGGCGAGTTCCGCTCCTATTGCGGCGGCCACCGCATGAATGTCCGCATCCTCGAGGCCCTGTTCGCCGACCGCGCCAATTACGCGATCGTCGAGGCGCAGCCGGTCTTCGCCCACCATGCGGTGCAGATGGCGGCGGGCCCGGTGCCTGCCGCGCTCGCGCCCGACCTGCACTGAGCAGGGTATTACGCGACGCCACGCCTTGCATTCGCCCGCTTCCTGTTGGAAACGGCGAAGGCACTGCATGAAGCGCCCGTCACGCTTGGCGAAAAGGCTGCTTCTGAGCTAAAGCCATTTCGCGCGCTCTTACCGAAGGGCGTCACAAGGACGGATGAAGTGAGCGTCATGCGGCTGAAGACAATCAACTCCGGCGAATCGACGAGCGGCGGCAAGCGCCTCGCGCTGGCCTTCGCCCTTGCGGCCGCGCTCGGCGGCTGCGACACGATGAGCGCGCTCAACCCGTTCGACCGGCCCGAGGTCTACAAGCCCGAGGTCACGCCGGAGGTTCCGGCCGACAAGCTCTACAATGAGGGCCTCGCCCGTCTCCAGAACGGCGACACCGAGGGCGCGAACAAGAAGTTCGAGGAGATCGACAAGCAGGCGCCGTTCTCGCCCTATTCGAAGCGCGGCCTGATCATGACCGCCTATGCGAATTACGAGGCGGCGAAATACGACGACGCGATCAACGCTTCGAAGCGCTTCCTGGCGCAGAACCCGGCGAGCCCGGACGCGGCCTATGCGCAGTACATCCTGGCGATGTCCTATTACAACCAGATCCCGGACGCGACGCGCGACCAGGAGCGCACCGACCAGGCGCTGCGTGCGATGCAGGAGCTGCTCGACCGCTATCCGAAGTCGGAATACGTGCTCGACGTGCGCGAGAAGATGCTGGTCGCGCGCGACCAGCTCGCCGGTAAGGAGATGAATGTCGGCCGCTTCTATCTGGAGAAGCGCAACTACACCGGCGCCGTCGGCCGCTTCCGCGACGTCATCACCAAGTACCAGACCACGCGCCATGTCGAGGAGGCGCTGATGCGCCTGACCGAGGCTTATATGGCGCTCGGCATCACCAACGAGGCGCAGACCGCCGCCGCGGTGCTCGGCCACAACTTCCCTGACAGCCCCTGGTACAAGGACGCCTATACGCTCCTGGAGAGCGGCGGCCTGCAGCCGCGCGAGGATCGCGGCTCCTATATCAGCCGGGCCTTCAACGGCTTCACCCGCGCGGTCGTCGGGCTGACCGGTCTCGGCCGCCTGTAAGGCGGTTTGCCGGTGTCCCGGCGAGGTCATTCGCAACCGGCACAAGGGTGCTGAGCCGCCATGCTCGCCCAGCTCTCGATCCGCGACATCGTTCTGATCGACCGGCTCGACCTGGGCTTCGAGGACGGCCTCAGCGTGCTCACCGGCGAGACCGGCGCCGGCAAGTCGATCCTGCTCGACGGTTTCGCGCTGGCGCTGGGCGCCCGCGGTGATGGCGGCCTCGTGCGCCATGGCGAGACGCAAGGCCAGGTCAGCGCCGTCTTCGACCTGGCGATGTCGCATCCGGCCCGGGCGCTCGCCCAGGCGCAGGAGATCGACACTGACGGCGACCTGATCCTGCGGCGCGTGCAATATGCCGACGGGCGTACCCGCGCCTTCGTCAACGACCAGCCGGTCAGCGTCCAGATCCTGCGGATGATCGGCGCGGCCCTGGTCGAGATCCATGGCCAGCATGACGACCGTGCGCTGACCGATCCGGCCCAGCACCGCACCATCCTCGACGGCTTCGGCGAATTGACCGAGCAGGCCGCCGAGGTCGCCCGCGCCAGCGAAACCCTGAAAAAGGCCCGCCAGGCCCTGCAGAGCCAGCGCATCCGGGTCGAGACCGCGCGCAAGGAGGCCGATTTCCTGCGCCATGCCGTGGCCGAGCTCGGCAAGCTCGCCCCTGAGCCGGGCGAAGAGGATGCGCTCGCCGCCAAGCGCCAGGGCATGATGTCGGCCGAGAAGGTGGCGCGCGACATCATCGAGGCCTTCGAGGCGGTCGGCGGCAACGCGTCGCCGGTCGCTGCTCTGTCCGGCGTGCTGCGTCGTCTGGAGCGACGCGCGAGCCAGGCGCCGGAACTGGTCGATCCGTCCATCGCGGCGCTGACCACGGCGGTGGTCGCGCTGGAGGAGGCCGGCGAGACCCTGCAGGCGGCGGTGCGCGCGGCAGAGTTCGACCCACGCCTGCTGGAGCGCGTCGAGGAACGGCTGTTCGCTTTGCGGGCGGCGGCTCGCAAGTTCGACGTGCCGGTCGACGCTTTGCCGGCGCTGGCCGAAACCATGGCGGCCGATCTCGCGGCACTCGACGAGAGCGAGGGCTCGCTGAAGCGGCTGGAGGCGGAGCTCGCTGAAGCGGAGGCCGCCTACGTAACACTGGCGACGGCACTGTCGGCCGGGCGCATCCGTGCGGCGTCGGCGCTCGATGCCGCGGTCAAGGCGGAGCTGCCGCCGCTCAAGCTGGAGCGGGCGCGGTTCATCACGCAGATCGACAGCGACCCCGATGCGCGCGGGCCGGAAGGTCTCGACCGCGTCGAGTTCTGGGTCGAGACCAATCCGGGCACGCGGCCCGGGCCGATGATGAAGGTCGCCTCGGGCGGCGAGCTTTCGCGCTTCATGCTGGCGCTCAAGGTGGTGCTGGCCGAGCGCGGCTCGGCTCCGACTCTGGTCTTCGACGAGATCGACACCGGCGTCGGCGGCGCGGTGGCGGATGCGATTGGCGAGCGGCTGGCGCGGCTGGCGGCACGGGTGCAGGTGATCTCGGTCACCCATGCGCCGCAGGTCGCGGCCAAGGCCGGCCAGCATTTCCTGATCGCGAAATCGGGCGATGGCGGGGAGGGGGCGGATGAGCGCACCGTCACCCGCGTCTTCCCCTTGCAGGATGGCACGCGGCGCGAGGAGATCGCGCGCATGCTCGCTGGCGCCTCGATCACCGAGGAGGCGCGGGCGGCTGCTGGCAAGCTGCTCGATGCGGCCGGGATGCGGGGTTAGCGCCGATCACGCCGGGGTCAGCTCATACCCCGGGCCGTTCTCGATGACGCGCCTGAAGCCTTCGATATGGCCGCCCGAGACGATCCAGTCTTCCCGGGCGGCGCGCGCGAGAATGGCACGGCGGGAGGTCAGGGCGGTGGCGGCGTCGAAATCATAGACCAAGCCGATATGCGGCTCCGAGGCTTGGAGATCGGCGAGGTGCAGCGCATCGCCCCAGAGCAGCAGGCTCTGCTCGCCTTCGATCAGGTAGCCGCCATGGCCGGCGGTGTGGCCGGGGAGTGGGATCAATGCAATGCCGGGCCGCACACTGCCGGCCGCGACGGGGCGGATGCGGTCGCCATAGTGCGTCTTCACCGCCGCCGTGACGGCAAAGCCGCCCTGCCTGTTCGGTGGCGTCCGCGCGCGATTGGTCTCGTTCCCGAAGAAGCCGAAGTCGGCCTCGGGCACGATGATCTCGGCGTTCGGAAAGCGGGCGCGCTCGCCGTCGAACAGGCCGAGCGCATGGTCGCCGTGGAGATGCGTGATCAGGACACGCTCGACCTGCTCGGGAACGATGCCTGCCTTGGCCATGGCGGCGGGTGCATGGCCCATCGCCGCACCCCAGGAGGGGCCGGTGCCGGCGTCGACCAGGGTGATCCCGTCGGCGCCCCTCAGGGCGAAGCAGTTGACGGGGATGCTGACCTTCGGCTTGCCCCAGCGCGCCAGAGCCTCGTCGCGGGCGGCCTCGCCATCGGCATGGATCAGGACGTCGAGCGGCGCCTCGAAGATTCCGTCGTCCAGGATGAGCACGTCGTAGGAACCGAAACGCCGCCAGGTCTCGCTCATGTCCGTCGATCTCCACTCCGGTGATGCCTGCTTAGATCATGCGGCTCTCGCTGCGGGCAACGGAGCGGTTGGCATGCCCGGTCTCCGCTGCCGCATACGCGATCGGCCGATGCTGCATTCCCTTTTTCCGCGATTTCCTTTATGTGCAGCGCAATATCGCGGTGCCGCGTCCGGCGCCGCCCCTCGTTCTGCGTGCTGCCGACCCGCCAGCCCCGCTTTAAGGCCTGACATCGATGTCCTTCATCTCCACGAGTGCGCCGCTCGCGCGGGCGCTCGCCGACCGTAATTACAGCGAGCCGACCCCCGTCCAGGCCGCCGTGCTGGAAGAGGCCGCAGCCGGCCGCGACCTGCTGGTCTCGTCGCAGACCGGCTCGGGCAAGACGGTGGCCTATGGGCTCGCCCTTGGCGCCGACCTGATCGGCGAGGCCGAGGTCCTGCCGCGTGCCGGGCTGCCGCTGGCGCTGATCGTCGCGCCGACGCGCGAGCTGGCGCTGCAGGTCCAGCGCGAGCTCGCCTGGCTCTATGGCGAGGCCAAGGCCCGGATCATCGCCTGCGTCGGCGGCATGGACCCGCGCCGCGAGGCGATGCTGCTGGCCGAGGGCGCGCATATCGTCGTCGGCACGCCCGGGCGCCTGCGCGACCATCTCGACCGCGGCCAGCTCGACCTGTCGGCGCTGAAGGCGGTGGTGCTCGACGAGGCCGACGAGATGCTCGATCTCGGCTTCCGCGACGATCTCGAATTCATCCTGCAGGCCGCGCCGGAAGAGCGCCGCAGCCTGCTGTTCTCGGCGACGCTGCCAAAGGCGATCATCGCGCTCGCCAAGAGCTACCAGCGCGACGCGCTGCGCATCGAGGTCGCCGGTACCGAAGGTGGCCATGCCGACATCGAATACCGCGCCGTCCGCGTCTATCCGCGCGAGAGCGAGCTTGCCGTCGTCAACCTGCTGCGCTTCTACGACGCTCCTTGCGCGCTGGTGTTCTGCAACACCCGCAATGCCGTGCGCCACCTCGAGGCGGCGCTGCTGGAACGGGGCTTCGCTGCCGTTTCGCTTTCGGGCGAGCTCAGCCAGAGCGAGCGCAATTCGGCACTGCAGGGGCTGCGCGACGGGCGCGCCCGCATCTGCGTCGCCACCGACGTCGCGGCGCGCGGCATCGACCTGCCGGGGCTGACGCTGGTCATCCATGCCGAATTGCCGAACGATTCCGAGGTGATGCAGCACCGCAGCGGCCGCACCGGCCGGGCCGGCAAGAAAGGCATCAGCGCCCTGCTGGTGCCGCCCTCGCGCCGGCGCAAGGCGCAGATGCTGCTCGCGGGTGCCGGCGTCGAGGCCGAATGGGTCGCCGCCCCGACGCAGAACGAGATCCGGGCGCTCGACCAGGAGCGGATGCTGCAGGACCCGCTGCTCTCGGGCGAGGCCGGCGAGGATGATGCCGGCATGATCGGCGCGCTGCTCGCCGGGCGTTCGGCACAGGAACTCGCGGCGGCTCTGGTGCGCGTCTACCGCTCGCGCCTGCCGGCGACCGAAGAGGTCGGCGATCCCAATTTCGGCCATGAGGAGCGCCGTCCGGCGCGCAGCGCCGACGACTATGCGCAGAAACGTACGCCCGGTGACCGCGAGCGCGGCGAACGTCCCGGCCCGCGCGGCGAGACGGTCTGGTTCCGGCTGAGCACCGGCCGCAAGGACGGCGCCGATCCGCGCAAGCTGCTGCCGATGATTTGCCGGCGCGGCCAGATCACCCGCGACGAGGTTGGCGCGATCCGCATCTTCGATCGCGAGACCAAGGTCGAGATCGATGCTGATGTCGCCGAGCGCTTCGCCGAGCTGACGCGCGTGCCCGATCGCGACCGGATCACGATCGAGCAGGTTGCGGGCGAGGGCGAACGCCGGGCGGCCAAGCCCTTCGGTGAAAAGGCGAGCCATGCTCCACGGAGCGCCCATCCGGCCCGCGAGGATCGTTCGAGCGAGCGCAAGCCCTATGAGGCCAAGCGCAAGCCGTTCGGCGCCAAGCCCTATGACCCGACGCGGCGCGACCGCGAGCCGGTCTATGAGGAAACCGCGATCCTGCGGCCGGAGCGTCCCTCCTTCGACAAGAAGGGCGAGCATGGCGGCAAGCCGTTCGCTGGCAAGTTCAAGGGCGGCAAGTTCGAGGGTGGCAAGAAGCCGTTCGGTGCGTCGCAGGGCGGCGAGCGTCCGGGCGCCGGCGAGGGTCGGCCTGCGGGTAAGAGCTTTGGCGAGAAGAAGCCGTTCGGAGCAAAGAAGCCTTTCGCTGGCAAGAAGCCGTTCGGTGCGAAGAAGCCGCGTCGCGACGACCGCTGAGACAGAATCTACGCCTCGTCGTCATGGTCGGGCTTGTCCCGACCATCTACGTCTTCCTTCGGGTAGGGCGGTGTTCAAGACGTGGATGCTCGCCACAAGGGCGAGCATGACGGGCTGGAGCAGCGTCGTGTCGGTGGCTGCTTCAACGCAGCCCGAGGAAGGACAGGATCGCCAGCACGACGACGACCAGGCCGACCAGGTAAATGATGTTGTTCATGGCGGAACCCCCCGCTGGTTGTGCGATGCCGCGCTTGCGCGGCTGACGAGATGCGCGGCAGCGCCGCGACCCATTTCGAACGCGCCGCCGCGCGGGATTGTTCCGAAACCGTCGCATAGCTGTTGCACTCGCCAGCCATCCGCTCCCACAATGCCCGGCCGGGCAGAGACCCGGACGGGGGATCGCGATGAGGACGATGGGTAAGGCGCTCGGCGCCGTGTTGATGTTGGCCGGGCTCGTTCTGCCCGCCGCCGCGCAGGACCGGCTGGTGATCGCCGGGCGCGATGCCGGCTTCGCGCCGGCGCTGGCCAAGATGGTCGAGCTCTACCAGGCCAAGAATCCGAACGTGAAGATCGAGCGGCTCGAGCTCGGCGGCGGCCCGCTCTATGAGCGTCTCGCCGTCGGCGCGCGCGAGAAGACGGCGGCGACCGACGTCGCCATGCTCGACGACATCTGGGCGCCGGAGTTCATGGCGCGCGGCTGGCTCACCGATCTCGACACCGTCGGCGGCCTGCCGGGCGAGTTCGTCAAATCGGCGATCGACGTCTCCAAGCACAACGGCAAGCTCTATGCCGCGCCCTTCGTCGGCAACATCGCCATGTTCGCCTATCGCAAGGACCTGCTCGCCAAGCACGGCTTCGAGCGGCCCAAGACCTGGAGCGACGTCGTCAAGGCGGCGCAGGTGATCCAGGACAAGGAGCAGGGCGTCTCCGGCCTCGTCTTCCGCGGCATCAAGGGCAACCCGATCGTCACCTCCTTCCTGCCGGTGCTGTGGGCCCATGGCGGCGAGGTGGTGAGCGCTGACGGCAAGGCCGTGCTCGATACGCCGGCGGCCGAGAAGGCGCTGACCCAGTTCCTCTCCTTCAAGCCGCTCGCGCCGAAGGGCGTCGAGACCTACAACGCCACCGAACTGCGCGATGCGGTCCAGCAGGGCCGCGCCGCGATCGCGGTCGAGATGTGGTCGTCCTGGGCCGGCACCCTCGATGGCAGCGCCTCCAAGGTCGCGAACCAGGTCGAGGTCGTCGCCACCCCCGGCGAGGTCAAGGGCCCGGCGCCGATGCTGGGCGCCTGGCTGCTCGCCATTCCCGCGGATTCGCCGAACAAGGCGCGTGCCGCCGACTTCATCCGCTTCGTCACCTCGCCTGAGAACCAGAAGCTGATCGCGCTCGAGACCGGCAACCCGCCGACGCTCGCCGCGCTGTTCAACGACAAGGACCTCGTCGCCAAGTATCGCTGGTACCCGGCGCAGCTCGAGGCGCTGAACGTCGCCCAGGCCCGCCCGCGCATCAGCCAGTGGGCCCGTGTCGAGACCATTCTGGGCGACTATCTCCAGCTCGCCCTGATCGGCCAGATGCCGCCCAAGCAGGCGCTGACCGAGGCCAACGCCCAGATCGCCCGCGCCCTGTCGCGCTGACCCTGATGCGGGCCGCCTCCCTGCGAGGCGGCCCGCTTTCCGTCTGGACGTAATGACCGCTTCACGCCGCCTATTGCCCTGGCTCCTGCTGACGCCGGCGCTGCTGATCTTCGCCGGGCTGACGCTCTATCCGCTCGGGCGGACGCTGGCGCTCTCCCTGTTCGCCACCGATTACGGCTTCGAGAACGCCAAGTTCGTCGGCCTCGAGAATTTCCGCGAGCTCTGGGACAGCCGCTTCTTCCGGCAGGCGGTGACCAACACCGTGCTGTTCACGGTGGTGTCGACCGTGCTCGAAGTCGCAGCCGGCCTGGGGCTGGCGCTGCTGCTCGACCGCGCCTTTCCCGGCCGCACGCTGGTGATGACGCTGCTGCTCGCCCCCTTTGTGCTCTCGACCATGGTGGTGACCGCGATCTGGCGAGCCTGGTTCCATTTCGATCTCGGCTTCCTCAACAACCTCTTGCGTGCGATCGGCCTGCCGGGCGTGCCCTGGCTGTTCGATCCCAATCTCGCGCTCTGGTCGATCGTGCTGGTCGACGTCTGGCAGACCGCGCCCTTCGCCTTCCTGATCATCTTCGCGGGCCTGCGGCTGATCCCGCAGGACGTCTACGAGGCCGCCCGCGTCGATGGCGCCGGGCCGTGGCGGCGCTTCCGCGACATGACGCTGCCGCTGCTCGCGCCCTATCTCTTCGTCGCGGCGCTGCTGCGCTCGGTCGACAGCTTCAAGCTGTTCGACAAGGTCTACGCCATGACCGGCGGCGGGCCGGGGCAGGCGACCGAGACGGTCTCGATGTTCGTCTACCGGCAGGGTTTTCGCTTCTTCGACATCGGCCTGGCCTCGGCCGCGGCCGTGGTGATGATCGCCGTCGCCGGCCTGCTCGCGGTGGTCTATGCCGCCTCGCTGCTGAAGGGAGCGGGCCGATGATCCGGATCATCGCCGCCTTCGGCCTTTGCGCGCTGTCGCTGATCCCAATGGTCTGGATGGTCGCGACCTCGTTCAAGCCGCCGGCCGAATATGTCTCGACCTCGATCGCGCTCTGGCCGCAGGACCCGACGCTGGCGCATTACCGCGTGCTGCTCGATGGCGGGATGTGGCGGCTCGGGCTCAACAGCATCGTGGTGGCGCTCGGCACGGTGAGCCTGGCGCTGCTCGCCGGGCTGCCGGCAGCCTATGCGCTGGCGCGCTTCGAGCTGCCCAGGCGCTTCGACATCGTCTTCCTTGGCTTCGTGCTGGTGATCAAGCTGGCGCCGCCGATCGCGCTCGCCATCCCGCTCTATCAGGTGCTGCGGGCGCTGGGCCTGCTCGACACCCATCTCGGGCTGATCCTCGCCAACCAGATTCTGGCGCTGCCCTTCGCGATCTGGATGCTGCTCGGCTTCGTGCGCGACGTGCCCTATTCCTTCGAGGAGGCGGCGATGCTCGACGGGGCCGGCTTCGTCAAGCGCCTCGTCGAGATCGTCGTGCCGCTGCTGATGCCGGGGCTGGTCGCGACCGCGGTCTTCGTCGCGATCATGAGCTGGAACGAGTTCCTGTTCGCGCTGCTCTTCATCCAAACGCCGTCGAAGTTCACCCTGCCGGCCTTCATCGCGACACTGATCAACGAGGACGAGACCTTGTGGGGCAAGCTTTCGGCAATGGGGCTGATCGCCTCGCTGCCGGTTCTGCTCGCGGTCGGGCTGGTCCGGCGCGGGCTGACGCGCGAGGTCTCGGTCGATCAGCATTGAGGGGCGCTATTCCCTCTCCCCTTGCAGGAGAGGGCTAGGGTGAGGGGTCTCGCGACGCTTCCGCCCATCGATGGGCGCCGCTACCGATTTCGTCCTGCGCGACCCCTCATCCGGCCCTTCGGGCCACCTTCTCCCGCAGGGGGAGAAGGAAGGGCGCCTCATTCGGCCTGAGATGGTCGGCTCAAGGCCGACCATGACTCCAGTGGAAGGCTTACCGCGGCACGACCTTGCGGTAGAGGTGCCAGCTGGCATGACCGAGGATCGGCATGACCAGGATCAGCCCGACCAGCACCGGCAGCGAGCCGAGCACCAGCAGTGCCGTGATCGTCAGGGCCCAGTACAGCATGCCGCGCGGGCTCTTCTCGACCGCGGCGACCGAGGTCTTCACCGCGGTTCCCATGCTGACATGCCGGTCGAGCATCAGCGGGAAGGAGATCACCGTCATCGAGAACACCAGGATGGCGAAGAGCAGCCCGAGCGAGTTGCCGAGGATGATCATCGTCCAGCCGTTCACCGTGGTCAGCAGCGGCGTCATGAAGCTCTCGAACGAGTCGAGCGGGACATCGCCCATCAGCCAGCGATAGATCACCCAGGCGCTGAACAGCCAGGCGAGGAAGACACCCGTCAGCAGCGCGCCGAGCAGGGCGATCTGGCCGATGCCGGGCGAGTGCACGACATCGAGCGCATGCTTCCAGGAGGTGTCCAAGCCGGCCTCGCGGCGGCGGCTGATCTCATAGAGGCCGATCGCGGCAAAGGGGCCGAGCAGAGCGAAGCCCGAGGCCAGCGGGAACAGCAGCGGGAAGATGTTGTAGCTCACCGTCAGGCGGGCGAGCAGGATGCCGGCGATCGGATAGATCAGCGCGATGAAGAGCAGGTGGCTGGGCTGGGCGATGAAATCGGCATAGCCCTGTCTGAGCGCATCCTTGATATCGGCGATGCCGATCTCGTTGACGGGCAAGGCATCGGCAGGCGCAGCATCGTTCGCCGCCATCGGGGGATGATGGATATGGGTATCGGCCATGGCGTTCTTCCCGGTTGCGGCCCGGTTCGCCTTGGCGGTCCTGACGCGATCCTCCGGTCAAGACCTGCGAGGCGTCGAGCATCCATTTCAGCGGGGTCAGCCTACACCCGGCGCGCTCCTGCCACAAATCGGCGTACCCAAATCGTGAAACAGGCGCTTCGCAGGATACGTCCCCTGAACTAGAACTGCGCCATGGCCGACACTGTTCCCACCCCCGTCGAAGATCTGACACCCGAGGCGGCGCGCGCCGAGCACCAGCTGCTGGCGCCCGAGATCGCCGCCGCCAACGAGGCCTATCACAGCGACAGCGCGCCGATCATGGACGACGCGACCTTCGACGCGAAGTTCCGCCGGCTCACTGCCCTGGAAAGCGCCTTTCCGGAGCTGAAGGGCACCGAGGCGCTGTCCGACAAGGTCGGCGCGAGGCCTTCGGGAAAGTTCGCCAAGATCCGGCACCGCGTGCCGATGCTCTCGCTCAACAATGCCTTCGCCGACGAGGACATCGCCGACTTCGTCACGCGCGTGCGCACGTTCCTCGGCCGCAAGGACGACCAGCCGATCGCTTTCACCGCCGAGCCCAAGATCGACGGGCTCTCGCTCTCGCTGCGCTATGAGAAGGGCGAGCTGGTCAGCGCCGCGACGCGCGGCGATGGCGAGGAGGGCGAGGACGTCACGGCGAACGCCCGCACCATCTCCGAGATTCCGCAGCGGCTGAAAGGCAAGGACGTGCCTGACATCGCCGAGGTGCGCGGCGAGATCTATCTCGGCCATGCCGATTTTGCCGCGATCAACCAGCGCCAGCGCGAGAAGGAGGAACGGGAGTTCGCCAATCCGCGCAATGCCGCCGCCGGCTCGCTGCGCCAGCTCGACGTTTCGATCACGGCTTCGCGGCCCTTGCGCTTCTTCGCCTATGCCTGGGGCGAGATGCCGGTGCTGCCGGCGCCGACACAGTTCGGCGTGGTCGAAGCCTTCGCGCGCTGGGGCTTCAAGACCAATCCGCTGATGGTTCGCTGCGAGAGTGTCGAAGACCTGCTCGCGCATTACCGGTCGATCGAGGCGCAGCGCGCGAGCCTCGGCTACGACATCGACGGCGTGGTCTACAAGGTCGATGACCTGGCACTGCAAGCGCGGCTCGGCTTCGTCGCGCGGGCGCCGCGCTGGGCGATCGCGCATAAATTCCCGGCCGAGCTCGCGACCACCGTGCTGGAAGCGATCGACATCCAGGTCGGGCGCACCGGCGCGCTCTCGCCGGTGGCGCGGCTGAAGCCGGTGACGGTCGGCGGCGTCGTCGTCACCAATGCGACGCTGCACAACGAGGATTATATCCGCGGCTTCGATTCGAAGGGGCTGCCGATCCGTGACGGCAGCGACATCCGCATCGGCGATACCGTCACGGTGAAGCGCGCCGGGGACGTGATCCCGCGCGTCGAGGCGGTCGACCTCACCAAGCGGCCGGCCGACGCTCAGCCTTACATATTCCCGACGACCTGCCCGGTCTGCGGCTCGGATGCGGTGCGCGAGCACAATCCGCGTTCGGGCAAGGAGGATGCGGTGCGCCGCTGCACCGGCGGCCTGATCTGCGAAGCGCAGGCGGTCGAGCGTCTGAAGCACTTCGTCTCGCGCGACGCGCTCGACATAGACGGGCTCGGCGACAAGCAGATCGAGTTCTTCCACGCCGATCCCGACCTGCCGGTGAAGGAGCCCGCCGACATCTTCACGCTGGCGCAGCGCGACGCCGCGAACCTGAAGAAGCTCAAGGATAAGGAAGGCTTCGGAGCGACCAGCACCAAGAAGCTGTTCGAGGCGATCGACGATCGGCGCAAGCCCCCGCTCAACCGCTTCATCTTCGGGCTCGGCATCCGCCATATCGGCGAGACCAATGCGCGCCTGCTGGCGCGCCATTACGGTTCGTTCGAGGCGCTGCAGGCGGCCTGCCTCGCCGCAGAGAACCCCGACAGCGAGGAGCGCGCCGCGCTCGACGCGATCGACGGTGTCGGCCCGACCGTGGTCGAGGCGCTGCTGCAGTTCTTCGCCGAGGAGCACAACCAGCAGATGCTCGCCCGGTTGCTGCGAGAGGTCCAGCCGCAGCCATTGGAGGCGGTGGCTTCGTCCAGCCCGGTCGCCGGCCAGATTGTCGTGTTCACCGGGGCGCTGGAGCGCATGACCCGCGACGAGGCCAAGGCGATGGCCGAACGGCTCGGCGCCAAGGTCGCCGGCTCGGTTTCGTCGAAGACGGACCTGCTGGTGGCGGGGCCGGGCGCCGGCTCGAAGCTCAAGGACGCCGCCAAGCACGGCGTCAAGGTGATCGACGAGGCCGGCTGGTTCGAGCTGGTCGGGGGGTAGGCTCGCCGTCATGCTCGCCCTTGTGGCGAGCATCCACGTCTTGAACACCGCAGGCCACAAGCGAAGCGAAGACGTGGATGGTCGGGACAAGCCCGACCATGACGGGAAACGGCCGCCTAACCCCGCTCCGCCGCCAGCGTGCAGATCATCCGCGCGACCTCATAGGATTTCTCGAAGGCCGGCACCGGCAGGAACTCGTAGCGCGAGTGGAAATTATAGGCGCCGGTAAAGAAGTTCGGCGTCGGCAAGCCGCGCGCTGAGAGCGCCGCGCCGTCGGTGCCGCCGCGCATCGGGATCTGCTTCTTCCTGATCTGCAGCGCTTCCAGCGCGCCGAAGAGCAGTTCGACCGGGCGCTGGTCGTCGCCCAGGCTGTCGTGGATGTTGCCATAGGTGTCGCTGACCACGCACTCGACCCGTCCGGTCGGATAGAGCGCGGCGATCTCCTTGGTGACTTCGGCAAAGCGGCGCTTGCGGGCTTCAAAGCTCTGCCGGTCGAAATCGCGGATCAGGGCGCCGAGCCTCGCTTCGCTGGCATTGGCCGTGATGGTGTTGAACCAGACATAGCCCTCGCGGCCTTCGGTGTTCTCCGGCGTCTCAGTCCGGTCGAAGCGACTGATGAAGTCCTGCGCCATCAGGACCGGGTTCACCAGCACGCCCTTGGCCGACATTGGATGGGTGCTGACGCCGGTCAGCGTGATCTCGGCGCTCGCGGCGTTGAAGTTCTCGATCACGACTTCGCCGAGTTCGCAGCAGTCGATCGTATAGGCGAAGTCGCAAGGGAAGCGGGCGAGGTCGAGGACCTTGGCGCCGCGCAGGCCGATTTCCTCGTCCGGGACGAAGGCGACGGCGATATCGCCATGCTTGTCCTGCGGGCCGAGGTTGGCGAGCAGGGTCATGATCACCGTGATCGCCGCCTTGTTGTCGGCGCCGAGCACGCTGGTGCCGTCGCTGGCGATGATGTCGGCTCCGTGCCAGTCGCGCAGTTGCGGATGCTCCGCGACACGCAGCCAGATGTCCTGCTCGCGGTTGAGGCAGAGGTCCTCGCCTTCGAAGCGCAGGAGCTGCGGGCGGATGTCGGGCGAGAGGCCGGCGTCGAAGGTGTCGAGATGGGCGATGAAGCCGATCCTCGGCGCGCCCGGCATGGTGCCGCGTTTCAGCGCCGTGACGGTGGCGCGGTCATCGACGACGACGTCGTCGAGGCCGAGCGCGCGCAATTCGTCGGCCAGGAGTTCGGCGAGGCGCTGCTGGCCCGGCGTGCTCGGCAGCGTCGTTACCTTGATGTCGCTCTGGCTGGTGACCGCGACATAGCGGAAGAAGCGCTCAATCAATTGCTGGCGGATGCTCATCGTCGTCCTGTCGAAGGCGTGGCGGCGCTTGGTCGGCAAGGCGCTCCGAGGCGCTGCCGGCAGGGGAGGCGTCGACCGGCCGGGTCGCGCGGACCGGCGGCTCGGCATTGCGGAAATGGCTCGGCGGTTTGCCGATCACGCGCTTGAAGGCGCGGCTGAACGAGGCCTCCGAATCATAGCCGAGCCGGCGCGCCACGGCCGAGATCCGCATCCGGTCGCGCTCCAGCCATTGCCGGGCCTGGTGCATCTGGACCTGCAGGACATAGCGGGCCGGCGTCTCGCCGACGACGCTGGCGAAACGCTCGGCGAAGGCGGAGCGCGAGGCGTGCATCACCCTGGCGAGCGCATCGACCGTCCAGTCCTCGCTCGGGTTGAGATGGATCGCGGCGAGGACGCGGCCAATGTCGGGATCGCGGGCGGCGGCGACCCAGCCGGTGGCGCTGCCGCAGCCGCGCTCGACCCAGGAGCGGATCAGGGCGGCGGCGACGACATCGGCGAGGCGGGTCAGGATGCCGCCCGCGCCGACGCGATCAAGGGCAAGTTCGCACGCCATGGTGGTCAGCAGGGCCGGGATCGCGGGCTCATGCACCGCCATCTCATGCACCCACATCAGCTCCGGCATCATCCGCAGCATCGGGTGCTGGGCGTCGACGTTGAAGCAGAGGCTGGCGCTGAAGAACAATGTCGCCTCGCCACTGCCTTCTCCGGCGCCGCCGCCGCGTGCCTCGGCGATTTCGCCGCAGCAGTGCTGGAAGGCGCAATGCCCGGTCGGTTTTGCCGACAGGCCGGGCTCGCTGGCGAGCGCATGCTCGACGCCGCGCGGCATCAGCACGGCATCGCCCTGTTCGAGCCGGACCCATTCGCCCTCGGGGGTACGCAGCCAGCAACCTTGCTCGGCCATGAAATGGAAACGGGCGGCCGGCTGGGCCGGGAACAGCAGGCACCAGGGCGTCGTCATCTCGTAGCGGGCGTAGTCTACGCCTTCGAGCCGGAGGCCGCGGAGCATCTCCGTGAGCGGGTCTGGTCCCGATCTTCTGGACGATTGGTCAAGCATACCGGGTTTTCTAGCATGGAAGCTCCAGGCGGTCACGCCTAACTCCGGTGTCCGAACTTCTCCGTTTTTTTGGAGCATCCGATGTCGGATTCCTTGTCAGCCACAGCCGATGCCGAACTCGTCGGCCTCGTGCCCGAAGAGCGCGCCGCCGCCTGGCCTGCGGTCTTTGCTCTCTCCATGGGCGTGTTCGCGCTGGTCAGCGCCGAATTTCTGCCGGCCAGCGTCCTGACCTCGATCGCTGCCGACCTCTCGATCAGCGTCGGCGCCGCCGGGCAGACCGTCACCGTGACCTCGCTGGTCGGGGTCGCCGCTGCGATCTTCACGCCGATCGTCACCAGCCGCTTCGACAGGCGCCTGGTGCTCTGGTCGCTGCTGGCGCTGCTCGCCTTGTCGAGCCTGGTCACGGCGCTCGCCAACGGCTTTACCATGCTGCTGGCGGCGCGCTTCCTGCTCGGCCTCGCGCTCGGCGGCTTCTGGTCGATGGCGCCGGCGCTGACGCTGCGGCTGGTGCCGGCGCAGTCCGTGCCGCGGGCGCTGGCGCTGATCTCGGCCGGCGTCTCCGCCGCCTTCATCGGCGGCGGCCCGCTCGGAGCCTATCTCGATTCCCTGATCGGCTGGCGCATGGTGTTCGGGCTGTCGGCCGGGCTCGCCGGCGTCGCCCTGCTGGCGCTGCTGGCGACGATGCCAGCTCTGCCGCCGCAGGCGGCGCCGCGGCTGGGCACGCTGGGAGTCCTCCTCGCGCGGCCCAGCATCCGGCTGATGCTGATCTCGGTGCTCGTCATCATCTCCGGGCAGTTCACCGGCTTCACCTATATCCGGCCGTTCCTCGAGCATGCGCCGCAGCTCGGCGTCACCGCGATCACCATCGTGCTGCTCGGCTATGGCCTCGGCAATGTCGTCGGCAACTTCGCCGGTGGCGTTGTCGCGGGGCGCGGCGTCAAGCTCGCGATCGTCTCCTTCGCGCTGGCGATCGGCATCCTGGGTCTGGTCATGCTCCAGTTCGGCGCCTCGCCGATCGTGGCCGGGATCGCGGTCGCGCTCTGGGGCTTCGCCTTCGGCTTCGCGCCGGTCGGCTTCCAGACCTGGATGGTGCGGGTCGCGGCCGACCATGCCGAATCGGTGAGCGGGCTGGTGACGGCGGCCTTCCTGGTCGCGATCGCCAGCGGCGCGGTGCTTGGCGGCCTGCTCGTCAACCATGTCGGCGGCCTCGGCCCGATCGGCTACATGGCGGTGGCGACCCTCGCTGGCGCGCTCCTGGTGCTGGTCGTCGGCAAGGAGCCGCCGCGCCCCTGACTACTGAGAGATGGCGACGGACCTTGCATTGGCGCGAATTCTCATCGTTCGGCTGTGAGAAGCCGAACGGAAAGCGCGCCGGCGTGATCGTCGCCATCACTTTTCTTCAAGACATGACGGCGCGGTTCCGCTCTATCTTGCGCCATGGATCCGATCAGCCAAGGCGATGCATTGCAGGAGATGCCGCTCCGGGAGGGCGAGCACGCCCGCCTGTTCACGGCGGCGCGCTTCTCCGGGCTGGAGTGCCTGTCGGCGCGGTTTTCGACCCATACCTATTCGCCGCATGCCCATGACACCTATGCGGTCGGCACGATCCTGTCGGGCTGCGAGCTCTGGCATGCCCGCGGCCGCACGCTTTTCGCCCGCACCGGCGATCTCGTCTTCAACCACCCGCTCGACGTCCATGACGGCGCGCCGAGCGAGGGCGGCTATCGCTACCGGATGACCTATCCGACGATCGAGCTGATGCGCGAGGTCGCGATCTCGCTCACCGGCGACGAGACGATCGGCACCCCGTTCTTTCCCGAGCCGACCGTGCAGGATCCGGAGGGCTCGGCCCTCTTCTCTGAAGCGCATCGCGTGCTGGAGGAGGGCGGGGACGGCCTTGCGGGCGAGGAAGGCCTGCTGCGCGCCTATGCCTGGTGCCTGTCGCGCCATGCCGATCTCTCGGTTCGCGACATCGGGCGCGAGCGCGGGCCGATCGCGCAGGCCAGGGAGCTGCTCGAGCAGCGCTATGACGAGGACCTGTCGCTGGCCGACCTCACTCGGCGTTCCGGCCTGCCGCGGCATCACCTGATCCGGGCCTTCCGGCGCGAGACCGGGCTGACGCCGCATGCCTATCTCGTCGATGTCCGCGTGCGCCGCGCCCGAGAGCGGCTGCGGCGCGGCGAATCCCCCGGCGCGGTCGCGGCCGCCACCGGGTTCTGCGACCAGGCGCATCTGACCCGCGCCTTCAAGGCGAGGCTCGGCGTGACGCCGGGCGTCTTCCGCGCCGCCCATCACGGCTGATGGACAAGACGATGAGCTGGAAAGACGAAGCCCGGGCCGGGCTCAATGACATCTGGCCGGCGGCGCTGGCGGCCGTGCCGATCGGCCTGCTCTTCGGCGCACTCGCCGCGGGCAAAGGGCTCTCGCCGTTCGAGGTCTTCCTGATGAGCGTGCTCGTCTTCGCCGGCGGGGCCCAGTTCGCCGCGGTCGAGCTTTGGACGCACCCTGCGCCGATCCTCGCGCTGGTGTTCTCGACGGCGCTGATCAATGCCCGCCACATCCTGATGAGCGCCTCGATCGCGCCGAAGCTCAAGGGCTTCTCGACCGCGCAGCTCTTCGGCGGGCTGTACTACATGGCCGACGAGAACTGGGCGCTGGCCGAGAAGCGGGCGCGCAGCCATCCGGTCACGCCGGCCTATTGGTTCGCCATGATCGTGCCCTTCGTCCTCGGCTGGCTGACGACCTCGACCACCGGCGCGATCATCGGCGCCGCGCTCGGCGATCCCAAGCGCTACGGCGCCGACTTCGCCTTCACCGCGCTGTTCATCGCTCTGACCGCAGCGTTCTGGAAGGGACGCGTCACCGCCTGGACAGTTGCGGCAGCGGGCATCGCCTCGGCGCTGGCCTACAAGCTCGCCGGACCGCCCTGGCACGTGCTGGCAGGAGCGCTCTGCGGCCTCGCCGCCGCCTGGATCGCCGCCGGTGACCTCCCCGGGAAAGCCATCGAAAGTCCGGCCGAATGAGCCTCGATCCGATCAACCTCGCCGCCTTCCTCGGCATGGCGCTGGTGACCTATCTCACGCGCATCGCGGGCTTGGCGCTCGTCGGCCGGCTCAACCTCTCAGCCCGGGCGCAGGCCGCCTTCGACGCGATCCCGCCCTCCGTGCTGATCGCCGTGATCGCGCCGAGCGCATTGGCGACCGGCTGGCTTGAGACGGTGGCGGCGCTGGTCTGCGGCCTCGCAGCGACGCGCCTGCCGTTGCTCGGCGTGGTTGCCGTCGGCGTCGCGACCGTGGTTGCCTTGCGCATGGTCGCCTGAGCCCCGGAGGAAGCCTATGCGTCCCGTGATGAATTCCGTGGTCGAGGCGATCGGCGAAACGCCGCTGGTCCGGCTCGACCGGCTGACGCGGCATCTCGGCGTCAGCGGGACCATCCTCGCCAAGCTCGACTATCTCAATCCCGGCTTCTCGAAGAAAGACCGGGCGGCGCTCGGCATCATCGAGGAAGCGGAAGCGTCGGGCGCGCTGCAGCCCGGCCAGACCGTAGTCGAGCTCACCTCCGGCAATATGGGCACCGGCCTCGCCATCGTCTGCGGGATCAGGGGCTATCCCTTCATCGCCGTGATGTCGAAGGGCAATTCGGAGGAGCGCGCCCGGATGATGCGGGCGCTCGGGGCCGAGGTCGTGCTGGTCGATCAATTGCCCGGTTCGGTTCCGGGGCAGGTCTCGGGCGGCGATCTCGAACTCGTCGACCGCGAGGCGAAGCGGATCACGCGGGAACGCGGCGCCTTCCGCGCCGACCAGTTCCATCGCGATGGCAACTGGCTGGCGCATTACCGCACGACCGGGCCGGAGCTCTGGGAGCAGAGCGGCGGCGCGATCGACGCCTTCGTCGACTTCATCGGCTCGGGCGGCAGCTATGCCGGGGTGACCAAAGCGCTGAAGGAACGGAGCCCGTCCGTGCGTTGCTATGTGGTCGAGCCGGCCGGGGCCGCGGCTGCGGCGGGCGAGACTGTGACCAGGCCCGATCATCCGATCCAGGGCGGTGGCTATTCGATGGCCGATCTTGCCTTCCTCAGGGATGTGCCGGTCGATGGGTATCTGCAGGTCAGCGGGGAGGAGGCGCGCGAGACAACGCGGCTGCTGGCGCGGCATGAGGGCATTTTCGGTGGGTTTTCGGCTGGAGCGAACGTCGCGGCGGCGCTGCAGCTGCTTGGTGGGGCTGAGGCCGGGAAAACGATTGCGGTCATCGTCTGCGATTCCGGGTTGAAGTACCTGTCGACGGATTTGTGGGGGTGACAGGCCCTTTCCTTCTCCCCTCGGGGGAGAAGGTGGCAGCGCGTAGCGCTGACGGATGAGGGAAGGGAAACTCTGCGCTCAACAGCGGCTCACCCGGTCGTACCGCCCTCATCCGCCTGCCGGCACCTTCTCCCCCGAGGGGAGAAGGGAGTTACTCTCACAACGGCAGGCACGCCTGCTCCAGCCAGGCCTTCGCCTCGCCCTCAACCAATGGGGCGAGGTTGCTCCAGACTTGGGCGTGATAGGCGTTGATCCACGCAAGCTCGCCCTCGTCGAGCAATGAGAGATCGATCAGCGCGCGCTCATAGGGGCACCAGGTCACCGTCTCGAAGCCGTACATGGTGCGCTCGGCGCCGGGAATCTGGCGCTCTTCGACCACGATCAGGTTCTCGATGCGGATGCCGTAGGCGCCTTCCTTGTAATAGCCGGGCTCGTTCGAGAGGATCATGCCGGGTTCGAGCGGGGTGGTGCCGAGCTTAGAGAGGCGCTGCGGCCCCTCATGCACCGAGAGATAGCTGCCGACGCCATGGCCGGTGCCGTGGTCGAAGTCGAGCCCGGCCTGCCAGAGCGGGGCGCGGGCGAAAGCGTCGAGCTGGGCGCCGGAGGTGCCCTTCGGGAAGACCGCGCGCGAGATGGCGAGATGGCCCTTGAGCACGCGGGTGTAGCGGTCGCGCATCTCGGCGCTCGGCTCGCCGACGACAAGCGTGCGGGTGATGTCGGTGGTGCCGTCCTCGTACTGACCGCCGGAATCGACCAGGAAGATGCCCGGCTCGATCCTGCGATTGCTGGATTCGGTGACGCGATAATGCGGCAGCGCCGCGTTCGGGCCGGCACCGGCGATGGTGGTGAAGGAGACGTCGCGCAGTTCCCCGGTCTTCAGCCGTTCGGCCTCCAGCGCGGCGACGGCGTCGATCTCGGTCAGGCCGCCCTTGGGCGCCTCGCGCGCCAGCCATGAGAGAAAGCGGACGATCGCGGCGCCGTCGCGCAGATGCGCCCGACGGCTGCCGGCGAGCTCGGCCGCGTTCTTCCTGGCCTTCATCAGCGCGATCGGGTCGGTGCCGGCCTCGGGCGTGCCGCCGGCATCGCGGATCAGCGTGGCCAGCGCCGAGGCGGCCGTGCTGGAATCGAGCCGCACCTTCGCCTTCCTGGCGCCGAGCGCCTTGAGCTGCTGCTCCAGCGCCTGCGGCGGGGCGATCTCGCCGAGCGCGCCGATGGCGTCGCCGGCCTCGTTGGTGATCTTCTCCGGGGCGAGGAAGACGGTCGGGCGGCCCTCGCGCGGCACGATGGCATAGCCCAGCGGCAGCGGCGTATGCTCGACATCGCCGCCGCGGATGTTGAAGGTCCAGGCCAGCGCATGCGGGTCGGAGAGCACGAGCGCGTCGACCTTGGCCTTGGCCAGCTCCTGCTGGATGCGGGCGAGCTTGTCGGCGCTGCTCTCGCCGGCATAGGCCGCCGGATGCGCCTTGACCGGCGCGGTCGGCGCTGCCGGGCGGTCGCTCCAGAGCGCGTCGATCGGGTTCGGCGTCACCGGCACGAGCATGCCGCCCGCAGCCGAGACCGCCTTCTCCAGCTTGGCGACGCCGTCGACGGTGTGAAGCCAGGGATCGTAGCCGAGCTTGCCGCCGGCCGGCAGATTGGCCTCGACCCATTTGTCGAGCGGGGTCTCTTCCATCTTCGTCGGCGTGACGACGCTGGTGTCGGTCTGCGCGGCAGACTGGATGGTGTAGCGGCCATCGACGATCAGCGCCGCCTTGTCCGCGAGCACGACGGCATGGCCGGCCGAGCCGGTGAAGCCGGTGAGCCAGGCGAGGCGCGCCATGTGGGCGGGGACATACTCGCCCTGGTGCTCGTCGGCCCGCGGGATGATGAAGCCGTCGAGGCCTTGCTTTGCGAGAGCGGCGCGCAAGGCCGCGACGCGCGGCGCGACCTGCGAGGGATCGCTCGGCTCGGAGAAGGACTGGAAGCGGCAGCTTGTGCGGGAATCGGTCATGACGGGCTCGGCAAGGCTGGATTTGCGGCCACACTCGCCTCCGCGCGCGGGAAAGGCCAGTGCAAAACTGCTGTTTCGCCCCTGCTTTCGCAGCAGGCGCGCACTGGCTCGCATTTGGGCGATCTGCCACTTGGTTATGCGACTTGCGCAGTCGTTAACGGATTTCTTTTTCCGTCATGCGTTTTTTGCATGTTGTGCATATGCGAACATATCTTCTCGCAAGTGCGAAGACGGCCCACTTTAGTCGCATAAGAGAACGAGGAAGCGACCGGGACTGTCCTTCGTGATCTGAGGAGAGACCCTATGACCTATGTGCTGAATTCCACCGACGTCCTTCCGGCCGCAACCCGCGCCGAGGCGACGGAGACCAAGACCGCCGGCCAGGGCTTCTGGCAGCGTCTCTACGCCGCGATGATCGAGAGCCGCCGCCGCTCGGCCATGCGCGAGTTGCGCGCCCATAGCTATCTGGTGCGCGAGAGCGAGCTGGTGCTCGGCGGCTTCCCCGCGACGACGCTGAAAAGCGACGCCGAGCTGCCGTTCAATCGCTGACCGTCAAACGCCGCAGGCCGCCAACCGCGCCGCGCGCTTCGAACAAAGGAACCAAGACCATGATCGCCATCGTCAAGCACGCCTATGATGCTGTCGTCGACGCCGCCAAGTTCGCCGCGGCCGTCTGGCATGATGCCCGCGTCATGCAGGCGCAGGCCGAAGAGAAGTACGGCCACCTCGGCTTCTGATCCGGCGGCGGCCTTCGCCGCCATGCCGGCCGCCTGACGCGGCGGTCTGCGCTTCCGGTGCTCACGGACTTGATGTCCGCTCCGCCCCGGTTCTCGCACGCAACGTCATTCGGCTCGGCCTGACGACGAATATCCGCTCGCCGTTCATGTGAAGCAGTAGGCCTAGTAGAGGCGGCGCGGCCTGGCGGCTGCGCCGCCTCTTTTCATGACCAGCGTCGCCCAGCCCTCACGCGAGGAGCGCTTCGCCAGCGCCAGCCCCTGATGGCGATAGGCCGAGACCACGCCGGCGACGTCCATCTCCAGCAGTCCCGAAAGGATCACCGTGCCGTCGTCCGAGAGGGCGCGGGCGATGGCGGGCGCGAGCTTGCGCAGCGGGCCGGCGAGGATGTTGGCGAAGATCAGGTCGAAATGGCGCGGCCGGTCCGCCTTGGCGTGGCGCAGGCCCGGCGCGACGTAGAGGTCGAGCGCCTGCGGGGCGTGGTTGATCCTGGCATTGCTGGCGGAGACCTCGATCGCGATCGCGTCGATGTCGCCGGCGACGACCTTGCGCTTGACCTGCTTGGCGAGCGCCAGCGCGAGGATGCCGGTGCCGGTGCCGACATCGATGGCGTTGCGTGGCCGGCGCTTCTTCAGTTCGGCGTCGAGCGCGAGCAGGCAACCGGCGGTGGTGCCGTGGTGGCCGGTACCGAAGGCGAGCGCCGCCGGGATCTCGATGGCGACGTCGTTGACCTTCACCGCGTCGCGGTCATGCGCGCCGTGGACGAGCACCCGGCCCGCACGCACCGGCTGCAGGCCCTCCAGGCTGGCGGCGACCCAATCCTGCTGCTTCACCGTGGTGAAGGGCGTCGCATCGATGCTGTCGCCGACGATGGGCCGCAGCATGTCGCGCACCGCGTCCTCGTCCGGATGGGTGGCGAAATAGATCTCGACCTTCCAGGGCGCGTTCAGCGACAGGGTGGTGACGCCGCTCTCGACCTCGAAGGCGGAGACGGCGGTCTCGGTCGGGTCAAAGACCTCGCCCAGGAGCTCGGTCAAGGCGCGTGCCTTGTCACCGCTGGTTTCGAGTTCGAGGACGGTCGCGACCGTCGATGGCAGGAGGCCTTCGCGCATTGCGGGGGCTTAGCAGGGGCCGGGCTGCTTGTCATTCGGTAGTGCATTCTCCGCCGGTCGTCCCGGATCAGCGCCGCTAACGCGGCTTGTCCGGGACGACCAGGGAGAACTGCAGAGCGTTCAGGAATGCTGCGCGGCGAGCTGGGCGAAGATCGCGGCGACCTGGCCGTTCTCGGCCGCGAAGCGCAGCGGCTTGCAGCGCTCGACGATGATCTCGCCCATATCCGGGGCGCTTTCGAGCAGCGCCATCACCTCGGCGGTGAACTCGGCCAGCGGCATCGCCGCGGGGTCGACCGCCTGCTGCGGGCCGAGCAGTTCGGTCTGGACGTAAGGCGGAGCGATCTCGATGACCTCGACCGAGGTCGCCTTGAGCTGCTCGCGCAGCGCCATCGACCAGGAGTGGATCGCAGCCTTCGTCGCGCTGTAGGCCGGCGTCGACGCCAGCGGCACGAAGGCGAGGCCGGAGGAGACGGTCAGGATCGCCGCCCGCTCCTGCTTCAGCAGATGCGGCAGCAGGGCGGCGGTGAGGCGGATCGGACCGAGCAGGTTGGTCGCGATCGTGTCCTCGGCGGTGGCGAGGAAGTCGCCGGCTGCGACAGCTTCGCTGCGCATGATGCCGGCATTGTGGATGACGGCGTTGAGCTCCGGGAAGCTCTCGACCGCCTGCCGGGCGAAGGCCGCGACATCGTCCTTGTCCTGGATGTCTAGCAGGAGTGCTTCCATGCCCGGATTGGCCGAGGTCACCTCGTGGAGCAGCGCCTCACGCCGGCCGGCGATGACGACCTGGTTGCCGGCCTTGTGGAACGCCTCGGCCAGCGCCCGGCCGATGCCGGAGCCGCCGCCGGTGATGAGAATGGTGTTGCCGGTGATGTTCATCGCAAATCCCTTTCCTGGTTGCGAGACATCAGCTGGCGTCGCTACTCTCTGGTGGAAAGAAGGCTCCCGAAAGTTCGATACGCACCAAAAGGAGAGCGTCGGCATGCATGCGATCCGCGAGGCGATGGCAGCGATGCACAAGCGCAGCGAGGAGATCCCACCAGTCTCGAAAGCGGTCGAGTCGCTGGTGCGGCAGGTGATCGCGCAGGTGGCGGACAAGTGGACGATGCTGGTGCTGGAGGCGCTGGAGGAGCACGGCACGCTGCGCTTCACCGAATGCGGGCGGATCGTCGGCGGCATCAGCCAGAAGATGCTGACCAAGACCCTACGCGAGATGGAGCGCGACGGGCTGGTGGTGCGCACCGTCCACCCGGTGATCCCGCCGCATGTCGACTACACGCTGACCGAGCTCGGCCGCGAGCTCAGCGCGGCCTTCTGCGGCGTCTGGACCTGGGCCGAGACCTATCACGCCGAGGTCTCGGCGGCGCGGCGAGCCTTTCGGGAGCGGGAGGAGGGGTAGGGGCTACCCCGCCTTCTGCACGAAACTATCCAGCACCATCTTCCGGCCGGCCTTGTCGAAATCGACCGTCAGCTTGTTGCCGTCGACGCTGGCGACCGAGCCGGGGCCGAACTTGACGTGGAAGACGCGAGCGCCGGGATCGAATACCGAGCTGCCCGTCGACTTCGCCGTCAGCTCGCCCTCGATCAGCACCGGGCCGCGCTGGCGGCCGCCTGAACCAAAGCCGCGCTGGCCGGCGTCGGAGAAGCCGGAGCCTCCGCCCGAGTTGAACTTCGCCTTGTTCTCCTGGGCGCGCTGCCAGCCCGGTGTCTGGTAGGAGGAGCCGAAGCTCTCCATGCGCTCGAAGCGCGAGGCGCCGTAGCCGCCCTGGCTGTAGGCGGTGGGCGCCTGGACGACCTCGACATGGTCCTCCGGCAATTCGTCGATGAAGCGCGAGGGCAGGCTCGATTGCCAGAGGCCGTGGATGCGGCGGTTCGAGGCGAAATAGAGCTTGAGGCGCTTGCGGGCGCGGGTCAGGCCGACATGGGCGAGGCGACGTTCCTCTTCGAGGCCGGCGCGGCCGTTCTCGTCGAGGGCGCGCTGGCTCGGGAAGAGCCCTTCCTCCCAGCCGGGCAGGAAGACGGTGTCGAATTCCAGCCCCTTGGCGGCGTGCAGCGTCATGATCGAGACGCGGGCGCCGCCATCGCCGCTGTCGGCGTCCATCACCAGCGAGACATGCTCGAGGAAGGACGGCAGGTCAGGGAACTCGTCGAGCGAGCGGACCAGTTCCTTGAGGTTTTCGAGGCGCCCGGCGGCGTCGGCCGAACGGTCCTTCTGCCACATCTCGGTGTAGCCGCTCTCTTCCAGCACCAGCTCGGCAAGCTCGCCCTGCGGCATCGCCTCGGCCTTGCCCTGCCAGCGGGCGAAGGCCTCGACCAGCTCGCGCAGGGCGGTGCGGGCCTTGGGCTTCAGTTCCTCGGTCTCGACCACGGCCCTTGCCGACTGCATCAGCGAGAAGCCGGTGGCGCGGGCATGGTTGTGCAGGAGCTGGATGGTGGCGTCGCCGAGGCCGCGCTTGGGCACGTTGACGATGCGCTCGAAGGCGAGGTCGTCGGTGGGCGAGACAACACAGCGCAGATAGGCCATCGCATCGCGGATCTCGGCGCGCTCATAGAAGCGCGGGCCGCCGATCACCCGATAGGGCACGCCGACATGGATGAGCCGCTCCTCCATCTCGCGCATCTGGGCGGAGATGCGGACGAGGATTGCGACTTCGGAGAGGTTCTCGCCTTTCGACTGCATCGCCTCGATCTCGTCCGAGATCAGGCGGGCCTCCTCCTGGCTGTCCCAGGCGCCGGTGATGGTGACCTTTTCGCCGGCCTCGTCCTCGGTGCGCAGGGTCTTGCCGAGGCGGCCTTCATTGCGGGCGATCAGCTTGGCGGCGGTGGCGAGGATATGGCCGGTCGAGCGATAGTTGCGCTCGAGCCGGACCACGGTCGCGCCCGGAAAATCGTGCTCGAAGCGCAGGATGTTGTCGACCTCGGCGCCGCGCCAACCATAGATCGACTGGTCGTCGTCGCCGACGCAGGCGATGTTGCGCCGGCCCTGCGCCAGCAAACGCAGCCAGAGATACTGGGCGACGTTGGTGTCCTGGTACTCGTCGACGAGGATGTAGCGGAAGCGCTCGTGATAGCTCGCCAGCAGTTCCGGATGCTCGCGGAACAGCGTCAGGCAATGCAGCAGCAGGTCGCCGAAATCGACGGCGTTCAGCGTCTTCAGCCGGTCCTGATAGGCGGCGTAGAGCTTGCCGCCCTTGCCGCTGGCGAAGACGCCGGATTCGCCCGGCGGCACGTCCTTGGGCGCGAGCCCACGGTTCTTCCAGCTATCGATGAAGCCGGCCAGCATGCGGCCGGGCCAGCGCTTCTCGTCGATCCCCTCCGCCTGGATCACCTGCTTCATCAGGCGGATCTGGTCGTCGGTGTCGAGGATGGTGAAGTCGGAGCGCAGATCGACCAGCTCGGCATGGCGGCGCAACAGCTTGGCCGAGATCGAGTGGAAGGTCCCTAACCAGGGCATGCCCTCGGCCACCGGGCCGACGAGGTTTGCGACGCGCTCCTTCATCTCGCGCGCCGCCTTGTTGGTGAAGGTCACCGCGAGGATCTGCGAGGGATAGGCGCGATTGGTCGCGATCAGATGGGCGATGCGGGTGGTGAGCACGCGGGTCTTGCCGGTGCCGGCTCCGGCGAGCACCAGTACAGGCCCGTCGGTCGCCTCGACCGCCTGGCGCTGCTCCGGATTGAGCCCCTGCAGATAGCCGGCCGCCGGCTGCGCGGCCGCGCGCGATGCGAGGCCGCCGGGGCGGGGCAGGGGGGCGGAGGTGGCGTGGTCTGACACTGGCTTGGCTTTGGCCCGGCTTGCGTGATCGTGATTCGTTCACGGTCAATATAGAGGCAGGCGACTTGGATTGCTCGCCATCGCGGAGGGTTTTCCGCGATGGCGTCGGGGTAGCATAAACCAGTCGGAGTCACCGCGCTGGCAGCAGGTATTTCAGCCCTTGCGTGAAGCCGCGTGGTGCAACGGAGAGGTGGTCCTCATCGTTCAGGACCACCGATTTCAGGTTAAGGTTCGGATATTTCCGGTCCTTCAGCGCCTTCTCCAGCACCTTGTTGTCGGCGACCATATCGACGCTCTGGCTGTAGCGCCGGTCGCCTTTGCGCAGCGCCTCGTACTCGCCGACATAGAGGAAGACCTTGGCCGGCAGATCGCGGTTCCTGGCGGCATAGCTCGCCTCCATGCCGAGGACGTGGCGCTTGTCGTACCAGAGCGACGGGCTGCCGAGGATGTAGCCGCTGAACAGGCCGGGCTCTGTGAAGAGGATCTGCGCGCCGAGCAGGGAGCCATAGGAGTGGCCGAGAAAGAGCGCTCTTGCCGGATCGACGCGGTAGCGGGCGGCAATGAACGGTTTCACCTGATCGCGCAGATAGGTCTGGTAGGCTCGTCCCTGGCCATGAACTGTGCCGGCCGGCGCACTGCTCGGCCCGTTCGGCGTCGGCGTGTAGTCGCGCCGGCGGCTGACCGCGCCGTCCTCTCCCTTGGCATAGGACAGGCCGACCAGGATGAACTCCTCGACCCTGGGGCCCTCGAGGTTCAGGCGGCGGTTGATCTGGCGGATGATCGGGAAGGCGTAGTCGGCATCGGTGACGTAGAGCACCGGATATCTCCGCTGCGGCTCCTTCGCGTAGGACGGCGGCAGGGCGACGAAGACCTGGTAGCCGCGGCGCGAAACCGGATCGGGCACATCCCAGACTTCGCTGTCGGCGATCTCGTAGGGGCGGCCTTCGCCAGGCTGAATCTTCGGAATGGACTGGGCTTGAGCCGGGATACTGGCAAGGCCGAAGCCGGCGGTCAGTGTGATGACCAGGGTACTCAGGACGCGTCGCAGCACGTGAAGGCTCTCCATAGGCCGCGCCGATGGCGGCGCGCCGGGCGAAGTGCCGGGTGAACTCGGGCGGCAATCGGGCGAGTTCGCAATTTCCGGGCATCGGCATAGTCTGCTGGTTAATGACGGGGGCGGTTCGCGGATCGGAAGGGAAATCCATGGCGCAGGCATCGCACGCCCATCAGGTCACCAACCAGGTGCCGCCGCTGGCCGATTACGACGCCTATGCCGCCGATCCCGTGCTGAAGGCCGCTGTGACCGCCTTCGATGCCGGCTGGGCCGATGAGCGGCTGCACGAGGCGGGGCGGACGGTCGGCGCCGCCGAGACGATCGAGATGGCGCGGCTCGCCAACCGGCACGGGCCGGAGCTGCGCAGCCATGACCGCTTCGGCAATCGCATCGACCAGATCGAGTTCCACCCGGCCTGGCACGCGCTGATGGCCCGCGCCATCGGCCAGGAGACGCATGCGCTCGCCTGGAACAGGCCGGGGCCGGGGGCGCAGGTGGCGCGGGCTGCCCTGCAATATCTCTGGTATGGCTGCGAGAGCGGCATCTGCTGCCCGATCTCGATGACCTATTCGGCGATTCCCGTGCTGAAGCAGGACCGGGCGCGCTGGGCGGAATGGGGCGCGCTGATCTCCTCGAAGAGCTACGACAAGAGCCAGGGACCCGCCGCGGGCAAACTAGGCGCGACCGTCGGCATGGCGATGACGGAGACGCAAGGCGGTTCGGACCTGCGCCAGACCCAAACCATCGCCTATGACAATCGCGACGGCACCTATTCGCTGCATGGGAGCAAATGGTTCTTCTCGGTGCCGCATTCCGACGTCTTCCTGACGCTGGCGCGGAATGAGGAGGGCATCTCCTGCTTCGTCGTGCCGGGCTGGCGGCCCGATGGCGAGCGTAATGGCATCGCGATCCAGCGCCTCAAGGACAAATGCGGCAACCGCTCGAACGCCTCCTCCGAGGTCGAATTCAGAGGCGCGATCGGCCATATGCTCGGCGATCCCGGCCGGGGCCTGCGCACCGGCCTGTCGATGAACCACAATACCCGGCTCGATATCGCTGCGGCTTCGGCCGGCCTGATGCGTCAGGCGGTGATGCTCGCCGGCCATCATGCCCTGCACCGCACGGCGTTCCAGCGCCTCTTGATCGACCAGCCGATCATGCAGAACGTCCTCGCCGATCTCGCCATCGAGGCGGAGGCGGCTGCGTGGCTCGCCTTCCGGCTCTTCGCCGCGGTCGACCGGCAGGAACAGTCCGAGAGCGAGAAGCTGCTGGCCCGGATCGGCGCGCCGCTGGCGAAGTACTGGGTGGCGAAGCGCACGCCGGCCGTCGTGGTCGAGGCGCTGGAATGCCATGGCGGCAACGGCTTCATCGAGGAGAACCCGATGGCGCGGCATTATCGCGAGGCGCCGCTCAACTCGGTCTGGGAAGGCTCGGGCAACGTCATCTGCCTCGACGTGCTGCGCTCGCTGGAACGTGAGCCGGGCTCGCTGCAGGCGCTGCGAGCGGAACTGCACGCGGTCTCCGGCCAGGACCGACGCTATGATGCGGCGCTGCAGACGTTGGACAACGACCTGCATGATCTCATCCGGCATGAAGGCCAGGCCCGTCTGCTGACCGAGCGTCTGGCGCTGATGCTGCAGGGTGCGCTGCTGATCCGCCATGCGCCGCATGCCGTGGCGGACGCGTTCGTCGCGACGCGGCTCGGCGGGCACTGGTCCGGGCATTTCGGCGACCTGCCGCTGGCGGTCGATGCGGTGACGCTGGCCAGAAGGGCGGTGCCGGAGGTCTGACGGAGGCGGACAGATCGATCTTTCCTCGATTGCGCCCGTATGCGAAGGAACCAGCTGCCGCCGCCGCGCATTCTGTCGTGTCGGAGCATTCCCGTCCCGACATTTGCGGAACGATCGACGTGCACAGCGACGCCGGCCTCATCGCCCCCATTCTGACGCAGATGTTCGAGCAGGCGCCGACCTTCATGGCGCTGCTGCGCGGGCCGGAACACCGTTTCGATCTTGCCAATCCGAGCTATCTAAGATTGATCGGCGATCGCGAGGTCGTTGGCCGTCCCCTGGCGGAGGCGCTGCCGGACGCCGTTGCGCAGGGTGTCGTGGACATCCTCGACGAGGTCTATCGCACCGGCGTGCCCTACACTGCGAACGGCGCATGCTTTATGATTCAGGCCGAGCCTGGCGGGCCGAGCGAGGAGCGTTTCCTCGATTTCGTCTACCAGCCGCTGCGCGACGCCGACGGCAAGGTCAACGCGATCTTCGTCGAGGGCGCCGACGTCACCGAGCGGACCCTGGCGGAGCGGGCGCGGCGCGAGAGCGAGGCCCTGTACAAGGGCCTGTTCGACGCGATCGACGAAGGTTTCTGCATCATCGAGTTCTTCGACGGACCGCACGGCCCCGACAGCGACTACGTCCACATCCAAGCCAATGCCGCCTACGAACGCCATGCCGGCATTCCGAACGTGGTCGGCCAGAAATTGCGCGAGATGGTGCCGGACGAGGCGGACGCCTGGGTGGCGCGCTATGGCGCCGTGCTGCGCACCGGCGAAGCGATCCGCTTCCAGCAGGAGCTGGTCGCGACCGGCCGCTATCTCGATCTCGCCGCGGTCCGCATCGAGCCGCCGAGCCGCAGGCAGGTTGCCGTCATCTTCCAGGACATCACCGCGCGCCGCCGCGCCGAGATCGCGCTGGCGGAGCTCAACGCGACGCTGGAGCAGGAAGTCGAAAAGCGCTCGGCCGAGTTGATGAAGACCGAGGAGGCCTTGCGCCAGAGCCAGAAGATGGAAGCCGTCGGCCAGCTCACTGGCGGCATCGCGCACGACTTCAACAATATTCTCGCCGGCATCGGCGGCAGCCTCGAAATGGCGCAGGCGCGGATCGCGCAGGGCCGGATCGCCGACACCGAGCGTTTCCTGACGGGCGCGAAGAGCGCAGTGCGCCGGGCCGCCAGCCTGACCGAGCGGCTGCTCGCCTTCTCGCGGCGCCAGACACTCGATCCCAAGCCGGTGAACGTGAACACGCTGGTCAACGGCATGCTCGACCTGATCACGCGCAGCGTCGGCCCGACCATCGCGATCGAGGCTGTCGGCGCTGCCGGCCTATGGACGGTCCATGCCGATGCCGGGCAACTCGAGAACGCACTGCTCAACCTCTGCATCAATTCGCGCGATGCCATGCCCGATGGCGGCCGGCTGACGATCGAGACCTCCAATCGGTGGATGGACGAGCGGGCGGCCAAGGCGCGCGACCTGAAGCCGGGGCAATATGTCTCGCTGTGCGTTTCCGACACCGGCACGGGCATGACGGCGGACGTGGTCGAGCGCGCCTTTGACCCGTTCTTCACGACCAAGCCGATCGGGCAGGGCACCGGGCTCGGCCTGTCGATGGTCTACGGTTTTGCCGGCCAGTCCGGCGGCGCCGCGCGGATCTATTCGGAGCCCGGCAAAGGCACGATGATCTGCATCTATCTGCCGCGCCATATGGGCGAGGTCGTCGAAGCCGGCGAAGCCGCGTCGGATTTCGCTGATTCCGCGCCGCCCGCCGGCGGCGAGACCGTGCTCGTCGTCGATGACGAGCCGTTGGTGAGGATGCTCTGCGTCGAGCAGCTGGAAGAACTGGGATATGCCGTGATCGAAGCGGGTGACGGTCCCTCGGCGTTGAAGATCATCGAGACCAGGCAGCCGATCGACCTCCTCGTCACCGATGTCGGGCTGCCCCGCGGCATGAACGGGCGCCAGCTCGCCGACGCGGCGCGCCTGCGCCGGCCGGGGCTCGAAGTGCTGTTCGTGACCGGCTATGCCGAGAACGCCGTGCTCAACCACGGCCATCTCGAACCAGGCATGCACATCATGACCAAGCCGTTCGAGATGGAGGCCTTCGCAAGGCGCGTCCGCGACCTGATCGACGGGCGCAGGACGGCCAAGCTCTGACGCAGGTCAGACTTCCGGCGCGAAATCCATCGCCACGCCGTTGATGCAGTAGCGCAGGCCGGTCGGGGGCGGGCCGTCGGGGAAGACATGGCCGAGATGGCCGCCGCAATTGGCGCAGTGCACCTCGACCCGGTGCATGCCGTAGCTGTAATCCTCGCTCTCCTCGACCGCGCCTTCGAGCGGCTGGTCGAAGCTCGGCCAGCCGGTGCCGCTCTCGAATTTCTTGTGCGACCTGAACAGCGGCTGGCCGCAGCCGGCGCAGGAGAAGGTGCCGGCGCGCTTCTCGAAGTTCAGCGCGCAGGAGCCGGCCCGCTCCGTGCCATGGCCGCGCAGCACCTGATACTGTTCCGGGGTCAGCTTCTGGCGCCATTCGGCGTCGCTGAGCTGGTAGGGGAATTCACGCTCCGCGGGCCTTCCCGTTTTGGCGAACATGTCCATCAGGCCCATGCGAGGCTCCTTTCCGTGCGCTCTTGTTCGATTGTCGCGCGAGATATGGGGATTTGTCTTCCTGATTTCAGCCCTGTGCAACACCGCCTGTTTCACTTTGGCGTTCGGAGGCGACCGATCGCTTCTCCGGGCACCCGGCGCGTCACCCAACCGTCACGCGACTCCTCTAGTCGGCTCGCCATCGCAACGGGCGCGAACGAGGGCCTCGTGACGCAGACGATCCGCGCGGTGAAGCGCACGACGAACCTCGGGCTGACCACCGCCGTCCATCGCAGCAAGCCGCTGTCGCGCGCCGGCATGCTGGAGCGGATGTTCACGCTCGCCTTCTCCGGCCTGGTCTATCCGCAGATCTGGGAGGACCCGGTCGTCGACATGGAGGCGTTGGCGCTGCAGCCCAGCGACCATCTCGTCGCGATCGCCTCGGGCTCCTGCAACATCCTGTCCTATCTCACCGCCGATCCCGCGAGGATCAGCGCGATCGACCTCAACGGCGCCCATATCGCCCTCGGCCATCTCAAGCTCGCGGCGCTGGCGGAGATCGACGACCACGCGGTCTTCCGCCGCTTCTTCGGGCAGGCGCAGTCGAAGGACAATGTAGCGACCTATGACCGCCTGATCGCGCCGCGGCTCGACGCGGTCAGCCGCGCCTATTGGGAGGGACGCAACCTCGCGGGCCGACGCCGGATCGAGGTCTTCGCCCGCAATTTCTACCGCTACGGCCTGCTCGGCCGCTTCATCGGCACCGGACATTTCCTCGCCCGCCGGCTCGGCTTCGACCCCAGGGTGATGCTGCAGGCGAGGACGATGGAGGAGCAGCGGGCCCTGTTCGATCGGCATCTGGCCCCGGTCTTCGAGAAGAAACTCGTGCGCTGGCTGGTTCGCCAGCCGGCTTCGCTCTACGGGCTCGGCATTCCGCCGGCACAGTACAAGGCGCTCGCCGCCGATGGCGATGCCGGTATCCGCGCCGTGCTGCGCCACCGGCTGGAGCGGCTCGCCTGCGGCTTCGACCTGAAGACCAACTACTTCGCCTGGCAGGCCTTCGGCCGCGGCTACGGGCCGGAGCCGGATGCGGCGGTGCCGCCCTATCTGGAGCGCGGCAACTTCGAGATTGTGAGGGAGCGCGCCGGGCGCGTCTCCTACCATCAGAGTGCGATCACCGCCTTCCTCGAGAAGCAGCCGGCCGAGAGCTGCAACGGCTTCGTGCTGCTCGATGCCCAGGACTGGATGAACGATGCCGATCTGACGGCCTTGTGGACGCAGATCACCCGCAGCGCCGCGCCCGGCGCCCGGGTGATCTTCCGCACCGCCGCCGATGAGCGTCTGCTGCCCGGAAGGGTGCCGGAGGCGATCCTGTCGCAATGGCAGTATCAGGAGGAGCGCAGCCGCGAGCTCGGCGCCCGCGACCGCTCCTCGATCTACGGCGCCTTCCACCTCTATGTTCGTGGAGCGGCTGCGTGATTGCCGCCAGCAGCAGGCAGGACGCTGCCGGCTTGATGGACCGGATGTACCGCTTCCAGCGCCACATCTACGACGCCACCCGCAAGTTCTATCTGCTCGGCCGCGACGGGCTGATCACAGGCTTGAAGCCGCCGCCGGGCGGCGCGGTGCTGGAGATCGGCTGCGGCACCGGCCGGAACCTGATCAAGATCGCGCAGCGCTATCCGCAGGCTCGCTGCTACGGGCTCGACATTTCCGAGGAGATGCTGAGCACCGCCCGCCAGCAGGTGGCGAAGGCGGGACTGTCGGAGCGCATTACGCTGGCGCAGGCCGATGCGACCGATTTCGACCCGCAGGCGCTATTCGGCCGCGCCAGCTTCGAGCGGGTGGTGATTTCCTATGCGCTCTCGATGATCCCGCCCTGGCGCGAGGCGCTGGCGCAGGCGATGCGCGTCGTCGCGCCGGGAGGCGCGCTGCATATGGTCGATTTCGGCGACCAGGCGCATCTGCCAACGCCGTTCAAGGCACTGCTGAACCGCTGGCTGGCGCTGTTCCATGTCACGCCGCGCCGGGATCTCGATGCGGTCGTGACCGATCTCTGCGCGCAGACGGGAACTATCGGCGGCACGACGCGGCTGTTCGGCGGCTACAGCGTCCAGGCGGTCGCGATCAGGCCGGCCTGAGCGCCGGGGCTGGACGCCATCGCCGCGACGCTGCTACGCGGAGGGGATGAGCGCAGCCGCCGATCCTGACGACAGCAGCAGTGGGAGCTCCGGGCTGCGCGATCGGCTTCGACAGCTCTATCATGGCCGTACCCCGACGGCGCTGCGCTTCCAATTCGCGACGCTGGTCGTCGATCTCCTGATCATCGGCTTCTTCGTCGCGACGCCGATGCTGCGCGACCGGCCGGAATTCCTCTGGCTCGACTATGCCGTCGCGATCATCGTCGCCGCCGAGATCGCGGCGCGGTTCCTCGCCTCGTCGAACATGCAGCGGCTGTTGCGCCAGCCGACCATGCTGCTCGACCTTTTCATCCTGGCGACGCTGCTGGCGCCGCAATGGCTGGAGAATTTCGGCTTCCTGCGAATCTTGCGGCTCTGGTCGCTGTCGCAGCGCGGCCAGATCTGGGGCTATCTGCGGCAGACGCGCTATCGCGACTGGGAGGATGTGGCGCGGGCCCTGATCAATCTCGCGACCTTCCTCTTCGTCGTCACCGGTTTTGTTTACACCTTCTTCTTCATGAGCCGGCCGGGGCTGGAGGGCTATGTCGAGGCGCTCTATTTCACCGTCGCGACGGTGACGACGACCGGTTTCGGCGACATCACCCTGCCGGGCATCGCCGGCAAGCTGACCTCGATCGTGGTGATGATCATCGGTATCTCGTTGTTTGTCCGGTTGGCGCAGGCCGTGTTTCGGCCGCACAAAGTGACTTTTCCCTGTCCCGAATGCGCCTTGCAGCGCCACGAACCAGATGCGGTGCACTGCAAGGCCTGCGGCCATCGGCTGAAGATCCCGGACGGCGACGATTGATCGGCTGCGCTGGGACTTCGGTGCTGACAGGAGCCAGTCTGCTCGCTGTCTAAAGGAAGCGTCGGCCTTCCGGGCAGATTGAGGCGATTGGAGTGGCGATGGCGCCGGTTAAGGTCGACCCCGACAAGACCCGGGAATTCGCGGATGCCGCGGGCTTCTATGCATGGCTCGGCGCGCATCATGACCGCGCCGACGAAATCTGGATCAAGATTCACAAGCTCTCATCCGGCCTGCGCTCGATCACGCCCAAGGAGGCGATCGACGTCGTGCTCTGCTGGGGCTGGATCGATGGCGTCAAGAAAGGGCTCGACGAGCGCAGCTATCTGCAACGCTACACGCCGAGGGGGGCGAAGAGCATCTGGAGCCAGATCAATGTCGATAATGTCGCCCGCCTGATCGCGGAGGGGCGCATGACCAGCCACGGCCTGGCGCAGGTCGATGCTGCCAAGGCCGATGGCCGGTGGGCCCGCGCCTATGGCGCCGGCCGGAACCTGAAGATCCCCGATGACCTCCAGGCTGCGATCGACGCGGAGCCGCAGGCCAAGGCGATGCTCGCGAAGCTCAATGCGCAGAACCGTTTCGCGCTGGCGTTCCGCGTCCACAATCTCAAGACGGAAGCCGGACGGCGCAAGAAGATCGCGGCCTTCGTCGAGATGCTCAAGCGCGGCGAGACCATCTACCCGCAGCGTTCGCGCACTGAAGGGGTCGATAGCGAACGGCGCTAGTGCCGCGTCTCGGTCTCGCGTTCGGCTTCCTGGGCCGGCTCGCCAAGCGTGATCGCGCTCTTCTGTGGCATGCCGATCATTCGCCCGACGGTGGCCGGGCGCGGCATCTGCGCATGCGCCGCCTTCATGATCGCGAGATTGGCGAGGATGTCGGCTGGGAAGGGCGTGACCTTGCGGCTCACCATGTCGACGTGCAGCGACAGATTCTCCGAGGTCGCGGCGAGCCAGCCATCGCTGGCATGGCGCATCTCGAGGTAGTAATGCAGCCGCTTGTCGTCGAAGGCGATGAGCTGCGCGGTGACGCGGACCTGATCGCTCGCCGTCACCTCGCGCTTGTAGAGCACATGGCACTCGGCCGAGAAGAACGAGGCCTTGCGGGCCTCGACATAGTCCTGGTTGAGGCCGACCAACGAGAAGACCTCGTCGACGGCCCGGTCGAACAGGACATGGTAATAGGCCATGTTGAGATGGCCGTTATAGTCGATCCAGTGCGGCTCGACCCGCATCGGGGAGGAGACGAAGGGAGCAAAGAACAAGGCAGGCGTACGAATGTCGTCCGGCATCGGCTCCTCCTTTCGATCCATCTCGTCGATGCGTAGGCGGCTCTGCACCGCCGGCTCTTGCCGGCGCGGTCGCGGCGCGTGAAAACAACACGAGCCGCTGCTCTCAAGGCCGAACCATTCCAGATTAGGCGAAGTTCTCCAGCCATGACAATGCCTTCAACCGTTTCTGCGCCCCCCCATGCTCGTGCCGCAGAGCTGCCGCCGTCGCCGCAGGCCGTCACCGCGCTGACGCAGGCACTGGCGGCGCTGTTGGGCAACCGCCTCGTCACCAGCCTCGCGGTTCGGCAGCAGCACGGCCACACCCTGACCTGGATCCCGAACCAGCCGCCGGACGCGGTCGTCTATCCCCAGAACACCGAAGAGGTAGCCTCCATCGTGAAGCTTTGCGCCGAGCATGGGGTTCCGGTGATCGCCTTCGGGACAGGGACGTCGCTCGAAGGCCATGTCAACGCGCCCTTCGGCGGCGTCTCAATCGACATGAGCCAGATGAAGCGGGTCGTCGCGGTCCATGCCGAGGACCTCGACTGCACGGTCGAGGCCGGGGTCACCCGCAAGGAGCTCAACGAGCATCTGCGCGACCAGGGCCTGTTCTTCCCGATCGATCCGGGCGCCGACGCCTCGATCGGCGGCATGGCGGCGACACGCGCCTCCGGCACCAACGCGGTGCGCTACGGCACGATGAAGGACAATGTCATCGCGCTGACCGCCGTGATGGCCGACGGCTCCATCGTCAAGACGGCGAGCCGGGCCCGCAAATCCTCGGCCGGCTACGATCTCACCCGCCTGCTCGTCGGCTCGGAGGGCACGCTCGGCATCATCACCGAGGTGACGCTGAAGCTGCACGGCATTCCCGAGGCGGTGTCGGCTGGCGTCTGCCCGTTCCCCTCCGTGCAGGCGGCCTGCGACGCGACGATCATGACGATCCAATCGGGCCTGCCGATCGCGCGGATCGAGCTGGTCGACGACGTGATGATGCGCGGCGTCAACCTGCACTCCAAGCTCGGCCTGCCGGAGACGACGATGCTGTTCGTCGAGTTCCACGGCTCGGAAGAGGGCGTGAAGGAACAGGCCGAGCGTTTCGGCGAGATCGCGGCCGAGTTCGGCGGGGGCCCGTTCGACTGGGCGACCAAGCCGGAGGATCGCTCGAAGCTTTGGCAGGCGCGGCACGACGCCTATTGGGCGGCGCGGGCGCTCAGGCCCGGCGCGGAATCGGTCGCGACCGATGTCTGCGTGCCGATCTCGCGGCTGGCCGAATGCGTCGACGAGACCAAGCGCGACATCGAGGCCTCCGGGCTGATCGCGCCGATCGTCGGCCATGTCGGCGACGGCAATTTCCACACGCAGCCGCTGGTCGATCTCAACGATGCCGACGAGGTCGCGCGCTGCGAGGCCTTCATCGACCGGCTGGTCAAGCGGGCGCTCGCTATGGAGGGCACCTGCACCGGCGAGCACGGCGTCGGCCAGAAGAAGATGAAGTACCTCACGATCGAGCACAGCCCGGCGGCGCTCGCCACCATGCGGCTGATCAAGCGCGCGCTCGACCCGCAGAACATCCTCAATCCCGGCAAGATCATCGCCCTGTGACAGCCCGCCGCTCCCTCAAGCGTGGATCATTCGCAAGAATGTCGTGATCCTGCCGCGACTTGCGTGCATGATCGCGCCGTCGACATATCGAGGATTGATGCAAGAGCGTGCGTGAGGCCCTGACCTTACTGGCCGGGCTGCTCGTCGCGGCGTTGCTGGCCGCGCTGCTGGGGCCAGGTTTCGTCGATTGGCGCGAGTACAGGCCCCATTTCGAGCAGCGCATCAGCGCTGCGCTCGGCGTGGAGACGCGCGTCGCCGGCGGGATCGGGCTGCGGCTGCTGCCGTCGCCGCGGTTGACGTTGGGTGAGGTGCGCCTCGACTCCAGCGAGAGCGGGGCGAGCAGCGCCAGCATCGAAAAACTGACGGTCGAGCTGGCTCTGGCGCCGCTGGCGCGCGGCGAATTCAGGCTGGTCGAGGCCGAGGCCGACGGGCTGACGCTGAACCTCGTCGCCGACGAAAGCGGCGCCGTCGCCCTGCCGGCCCGCCAGGGCACGGGCTTGCCGAGCGAGACGGCGATCGATCGGCTCGCGATCCGCCGCGCGGCCGTGATCTGGCGCGAGCCCGGAAAGCCGGCGCAGACGCTGGCGCCGATCTCGGTCGATGTCTCGGCCGTCGCGCTGCACGGGCCCTGGCGTGTCGAGGGTGAGATTGCCGGCTCGTCGCTGCGCTTTGCCACCGGCGCCATCGAGGCCGACGGGCGACTGCGGACCAAGGCCTCGGTTACCGGCGAGCAGACCCAGTTCGGCTTCGATGGTTCGCTGATCCTGGCTGGTGCCGGACAGGGCGTTCGGCCCGGACTGGAGGGCAGCTTCACGATCGCGCCCGGCGGGGCAGTCAGCCTCGCCGGGCGGGTGAGCGGCGACAGCCGCCGCCTCGATTTCTCCGGCCTCGCCGTCGAGGTTGCCGGCGGCGCGGCGCGGCTGGAGGGCGAGGGCTCATTCAACCCGGGCGACAGCACGGGCAGCGTCCAGCTCAAGGCGCGCCGGCTCGATGTCGACATGCTGGCGGAAGCGCTGGCCCAGCGGCCGGGCTATCAGCGCGCTTTGCAGGCTTTGCCGGGGCCGGTCGATCTCTCGCTGGAGCTCGATCAGATCGTCTGGCGCGGCGAGGATTTCAGCGGCTTTGTCCTGCGCGGCAAGCTCGATGGCGATGGTATCGAGGCGGGCAGCGCCACGGTCAGGATCGCCAATGCCACTCTCGACGCGCGCGGCGCGCTCGACGGAGAGGGCTTTCGCGGCACGCTCGAGGCGAAGGCGCCCGATGCGCGGCGGGCGGCGCTGGCGCTGGCGCGGCTCGGGGTCGAAGCCGGGCTGGCCGACAGCTTCGCCGCCCTGCGCAGCCTCGATGGCACGGCGGTGCTGGATTGGAGCAATGAGCGCCTCGCGATCACCCGGATGACCGCGCGGGCAGGCTCAGGTCCGCGGCTGGAAGGGTCCGGCGCGATCACGCCGGGTAAGCTCGACGCGAAGCTGACCCTGAACGGGCTCGACCTCTCGACCCTGCCGGCGGGAGACAGCCTGAATGCGCTCGCCGGCCGGCGCGACCTTGCGCTCGATCTCACCTTGAACGGTCTGCGCTATCGTTCAGCGCCACCCGGTTCGGCCCGGCTCGCTCTGACCCGGCAGGGCAGCGATTGGCGCCTCAGCCGTCTGGCCGTCGACGGCTTCGGCGGCGTCAAGGTCGAGGGCGAGGGCGCATTGCTGCCGGGCGGCGGCGAAATCGCCGGGCGGGTGCGCGCGCCGCGCTTCGCCGCGCTGACGGCGCTGGCCGGTCCGCTGCTGCCGGAGGGCTTCCGACGCATCCTGCCGCGGATCGAGGACGGGCTTGCCGGGATCGATGCCGGCTTCAAGCTGTCGCGGGCGGCGAATGGCGAGACCAGCGTGGTGGCAGAGGGAACGGCCCAGGCCGGGCGGCTCGCGCTCAACGGCAAGCTCGACGCCGCCGGGCAGTGGAGCGCCGGCGATGTGAAGCTCTCGCTCGACGACCGGCGCCGCGCCTTCGCCGCTTTCGGCCTGCCGCGCCCGGCACGCGGCGGCTCGGGCGAGCTCTCGCTCGGCTTCGGCCCGAGCGGACCGGTCGGCTCGCTCGCCGGACCCGGATTGATGCTCGTGCTGGAAGGGGCGGGAGGCGGGGCCCGGCTCAGCCTCCAGGCCGATGGGCCCGACCAGGTCCTGCCGGACGGGCTGGCGCGGCTGGTTCCGGATGGCGTCCTCGATGCCTCCGGGCGTGTCAGCTTCGGCGAAGAGGCCAGGCTCGACGATCTCGTCGTCAATGCCGGCGGCAAGGCGGCGCGCGGCGCGGTCAGCTTCTCGGCCGAGAATGGGATCGGCGGGCGGCTCGATCTGCCCTATCTCGCTTTGCAGCCCGCGCTCACGGCGGTGATCGGCCAGGCGCAGCCGGTCGCAGGCAGCCAGTGGTCGCCGAGCCGTTTCCAGGGCGCGACAGCGCTCGGCGAGATGAAGCTGGCTCTGTCCGCCGAGCGGCTCGACCTCACCGACCGCATTGCCTTGACCAAGGCGCGGCTCGACCTGGCGGCGGGGCCGGATGGGCTCGTCCTCGACAATCTGCGTGGCAGCCATGCCGGCGGCGAGGTCAGTGGGCGGCTCACGGCCCGGCGCGAGGGCGGCCTGGCGCAGATCACCGGCAGGCTCGGCCTCACCGGGCTCGACCTTGCCACACTGACCAAGGGGGCGCTGACCGGCAAGCTGTCGGGGAGCTTCGAGGCCGGCGGCTCGGGCGAGAGTCCGGCGCGCCTGATCGCGGCGCTCGGCGGCGCCGGCTCGATCAGCGTTGCGGGCGCCGGCATGGCGCGCTTCGATCCGGCGGCGATCTCCAAGGTGATCGCCGCGACGGGCGACGACGCGTCCGAGAGCGAGACCGGACGCTTGCAGGACCGGATCGGCGAAGCGCTGGAGAAGGCGAGCTGGCCGCTCGGCGACGTCACCATTCCCTTTACCCAGGCGGCCGGTGTGCTGCGAGTCTCCCCCGTCTCGATCGAGCGCGCCGGGCTCAGGGCCGATGCGACCGGGCTGGTCGACTGGCGGGCGATGACCACCGATCTGCGCCTCAACCTGCGGCCGCTCGGGGCGGCCCCGAAGGGCTGGCCGGAGCAGATGCCGCAGGTCGGCGTCGCCTGGCGCGGGCCGCTGGAGGCGCCGCGGCGCGAGACCGATGTCGGGGCACTCTCCAATGTCGTGGCGGCGCGTGCCCTGGCGCGCGAGATCGAGCGGGTCGAGGCGTTCGAGGCCGATCAGCGCGAGCGTGCGATGCATGTGCGTCGCCTGCGGGCCGAGCGCGAGCTACGCGAGAACGAGCGCAAGCTCGCCGAATTCCTGAAGGCAGAGGAGGAGCGCCGCATCGCCGAGGAAAAGCGGGCGGAAGAAGCCCGCAAGGCGGAGGAAACCCGGCTGGCCGAAGAAGCCCGCAAGGCCGAGATCGCCCGCCGCGCCGAGGAGGCGAGGCAGGCCGAAGAGGCGCGCCGGGCCGAGATCGCCCGCAGGCTGGAGGAGGCGCGCATCGCCGAGGAGGCGCGCAAGGCGGAAGTCGCGAAGCGCCAGGAGGAATTGCGGAAGGCCGAGGACGAGCGGCGCCGGGCCGAAGCCGAGGAGCGGGCCAGGCAGGCGGCGATCCGGGCCGCGATCGAGGGGCGTCCGGGACCGATGATCCTGCAGGGAGCGCCGCCTTCCTATATTCCGGGCGATCCGCCCGGTTACGGCAGGCCGCGCGGCGAGGCGCCGCCATTGCCGCCGCCGCTCGACATCCAGTCAGTGCCACGGCCGCTGTCGCGCTCGCCGCTGCAGAACTGATTCAACATGCTGGGAAACTGAATCAAACGCGTGCGGCGTTGATTCAATATTTTCTCGCAAGCTGCTGATAATACAGTATTTTCTGTTCTGTCCGATCAGCCGCCCTGCAGCAGCTTGAAGGCGATCGCCCACATCGTCGCGGCGACGATGCCGTCGAGGATGCGCCAGGACTTTGGATCAGCGAAGAGCGGGCGCAGCCAGCGGGCGCCATAGCCGAGGCCGAAGAAGAACAGGAATGAGGCGGTCATCGCGCCAGCGGCGAAGACCAGTTCCTGTCCCGGAAACTGGCTGGCGATGCTGCCGATCAGCAACACCGTGTCGAGATAGACATGCGGGTTGAGCCAGGTCAGCGCGGCGCAGGTGACGAGGCTGGCGGAGAGGGTTGCGCCACCGGCCGTGCCGACCGCCAGCGCTTCGGAAGAGCGCAGGGCCGAGAGCAGGCTGCGCGCGCCATACCAGATCAGGAAGGCGGCGCCGCCATAGCGCAGGGCCGGCTCCAGCATCGGCAGCAGCGCAGTCGCCTGCTTGAGGCCGACGACGCCGGCCAGGATCAGGACCGCATCCGAGAGGGCGCAGGTGAGGCAGATCGCGAAGACATGCTCGTTGCGCAAGCCCTGCCGCAGCACGAAGCTGTTCTGGGCGCCGATCGCAACGATCAGGCTGAGGCCCATGGTGAAGCCGGTGACATAGACGGAGAAGGGCATGAAAGCGGTCCTGTTTCGTTGCCCTGTCTAGGCGCTGAGCTTGCCTTAGTGTAGTTAAACATCGTTACTCTGATTAAGCTGAGCTAATGCGATGCTCGACTACCCCGCCTTGCAGGCCGTCTCGCTCGTGGTCCGGACCGGCAGCTTCGACAGGGCGGCGCAGGCGCTGAACGTCACGCCCTCCGCCGTCTCGCAGCGCGTGAAACAGCTCGAGGAACGGCTCGGCACCGTGCTGATCATCCGGGGCCAGCCCTGCACCGCGACCGAGCGCGGCGAATGGCTCTGCCGGCATATGGAGCAGGTCGGTCTGCTCGAAGGCGAGCTGATGACGCGGTTGCCGGCGCTCGCCGAGCCGGACCAGCCGCAGCAGCGCGTCACGCTGCGGGTCGCCGCCAATGCCGACAGCCTCGGGACCTGGTTCCTGCGCGCCGTCGCAGCGTTCTCGGAGCGGAGCCCGCACCTCCTCGACATCGCCGTCGACGATCAGGAGCATACGGCCGATTGGTTGCGACAGGGGCGGGTGCTTGCTGCCGTCACCGCGCTGAACAAGCCGATCCAGGGCTGCCGCGTCATCCCGCTCGGCTCGTTGCGCTATCTCGCGACGGCAAGCCCGGGCTTCATGGCGCGCCATTTTACCAATGGGGTGACATTGCCTGCGCTCGGACAGGCGCCGTCGCTGGTCTTCAATCAGAAGGATCGCTTGCAGAGCCAGTGGATGGAGGCTGCCTTCGGCGAGAGCCCCACCCACCCAGTGCACTGGGTGCCGTCGACGCAGGGCTTCGTCGAGGCGAGCCTGCTCGGCATCGGCTGGAGCGCCAATCCGGAGCTGCTGGTGCGGGAGCATCTCGACGCCGGCCGGCTGCGAGAGCTGATGCCCGGGACGGTGCTCGACACGCCCCTGTTCTGGCAGGTCAACCGGGTCGCGGCCGAGCGGCTGGCGGATCTGACGCGCGCCGTGGTCGAGACGGCGCGCAGTCTTTTGGTCAATCCGCAGGGATGAGCTTCGCGGCCTCTGTCCGCCCGCGATAATGCGCGAGCACGCGCAGCCGCAGCGCCGAGGAGAGATTGAGCTCGCCGCGGCTGGAATCGACCTCCACCACCAGGCTGGCGATCGGCCGCTTCTCGGCGGCCGCGATCTCCTTCAGCGCCTCCCAGAAGGGTTCCTCGAGCGAGACGCTGGTGCGGTGGCCGGCGATGGCGAGGGAGCGTTTTCGCAGGCCGCTCATGGTCCGCCGCTCACGCCTCGTCCTTGCCGTCGGGATCGTCGGAAAGGCGATGACCTTCTAGGCGGCGCTCGGCCAGTGTCTTCTCCGCCTCGGTCAGCTTGCGCTCGGCCTTGGTCCGGCCGAACGCGATCCGGTTCTGCTCGGCTTGCGCCTCGGCGCTCGCCCGGTCGCGGGCCTTGCGGGCGCGGCGGAGATTGACGATCTCGGCCATTATTTTGTCAACGGCCAGTGACGCTGACGCGTCGGGCCGTTGCTCCAATGTGAATGGCTCACATGCGGCCGATGGCGTGAGCCATTCACAAGCGGAATAACAAGGGTCACTTGCATGCCCCTCGTTATCAGCCCGGGCTGAGCATGTCTTCGGCGACGACGGTCTTGTCGAAGAGCGCGGCGTCGACGCCGGCCTTCAGCGCTTCCTCGCGCAGGGTGGTGCCGTTGTGATGGGCCGCCTTGGCGATGCTGGCGGCCTTGTCGTAGCCGATCGCCGGGGCAAGCGCCGTCACCAGCATCAGCGAGCGCGAGAGCAACTCGGCAAGGCGCTCGCGATTGGGCTCGATGCCCTCGACGCAGTTGCTGCGGAAGCTGTCGGCTGCGTCCGCCAGGAGCCGCGCCGACTGAAGGAAAGCCTGAGCGATCACCGGCTTGAAGACGTTGAGCTCGAAATGGCCCTGGCTGGCGGCGAAGGCGACTGTCGCCTGGTTGCCGTGCACGCGGGTGGCGACCATGGTCAGCGCCTCGGCCTGGGTCGGATTGACCTTGCCCGGCATGATCGAGGAACCCGGCTCGTTCTCGGGCAGGCTGATCTCGCCGAGGCCGGAGCGCGGGCCGGAGCCCATCAGGCGGATGTCGTTGGCGATCTTGAACAGGTCCATGGCGAGCGCAGTCAGCGCGCCGTGGCTGTAGGAGATCGCGCCATGGCTGGCGAGCGCCTCGAACAAATTGTCGGCGGTGCGGAAGGGCAGGCCGGTCAGCTTCGCGACCTCGGCGGAGAAGGCCTTGGCGAACTCGGGATGGGCGTTGAGGCCGGTGCCGACCGCGGTGCCGCCCTGGGCGAGGGCCAGCAAGCCGGGCAAGGTCTGCTCGATCCGGGCGATGCCGAGTTCGATCTGCGCGACATAGCCGGAGAATTCCTGGCCGAGCGTGACCGGGGTCGCGTCCTGGAGATGGGTGCGGCCGATCTTGACGAGATCGGCGAAAGCCTTCGCCTTGGCGTCGAAGGCGTCCTTTAGGCGGGTCAGCGCGGGCAGAAGCTCCTGCGAGACGGCGAGCGCGGCGGCGATGTGGATCGCGGTCGGGAAGCTGTCGTTGGAGGACTGGCCCTTGTTGACGTGGTCGTTGGCATGGACCGGGCTCTTCTTGCCGAGGCCGGCGCCCAAAATCTCGTTGGCGCGGTTGGCCAGCACCTCGTTGACGTTCATGTTCGACTGCGTGCCGGAGCCGGTCTGCCAGACGACGAGCGGGAAATGCTCGTCGAACTTGCCTGACAGGGCTTCATCCGCAGCCTGGACGATGGCCTTTTCGACCTTGGCGTCGAGCAGGCCGAGCTTGGCGTTGACGGTGGCGGCGGCCTTCTTGACCAGGACGAGGGCATGCACGACCGGCAGCGGCATGCGCTCGGCCGGCCCGCCGATCTTGAAGTTCTGCAGCGAACGCTGGGTCTGCGCCGCCCAATAGCGGTCGGCGGCGACATCGATCGGACCGAAGGAATCGGTCTCGCTGCGGAATCCGGTCATGATGGGAGTCCTTAAGTCTCAGGTCTTCTTGCGGAAGGCGTCGAGGCTGACGACCTGGGCGCCGCCTTCCTCCTCGGCCTCGGGCTTCGCCTCTGCTTCGGCCGCATCCTTGGCGCTCGCCGGCAGCGCCTTCTGCGCCGGCTTGGGCGGCAAGGCGAGGGGGGCGGCGGGAGCAACGCTGGGCTCGGAAGCGGCGCCGCGCGGTGCCTTGGCCGGGGCGGCGGGCTCGCCCGCCTGCGCCTCGCCGGCGGCGTCCTGCGTCTCGAACTTCAGGCCGAACTGGACGGACGGGTCGAAGAAGGTGGTGATCGCGTCATAGGGAATCAGCAGCCGCTCCGGCACGCCGGAGAAGGAGAGCCCGACCTCGAAGGCGTGGTCGCTGACGTTGAGGTCCCAGAACTGGTGCTGGAGCACGATCGTCATCTCGTCCGGATGCTTCTCGCGCAGGCGCTGCGACAGGCGCACGCCCGGCGCGGTGGTCCGGAAGGTGATGTAGAAATGATGCTCGCCCGGGAGCCCGTCGCGGCCCGCCTCGGACAGGATCTTGCGGACGACGCCCTTGAGCGCGTCCTGCACCATCAGGTCGTAGCGGAGAATATCCTTGGTCATCGGGTCCGGGTTCCGTTTCCGCTCCTCTAGATCACGCCGCGACCGGTGGGAAGCTCCCCGAAACGAAAAACGTGACCGATTCCATTAGTTTAGAGCACTTCTTATGCAAAGGAAGGGCCCCCTCTGCTGCTCCGCACCGGCTGCCTGAGCCGGCCAAAAAAGTGGAGGCTTCTGTTGCCAGGCGCCTCCGAGCCCCGCCTTACGCGGCTAAGCGCAAGGGCTTTGGTTTGGGAACCAGCACCGCTTACGCGGCGACAGCAACCCGAGCATTGTTGTCGTTGGCAACTATGCAACGGCCCGATAACGGCGGAACCATGCCGGGCAAAAGAACAACCTTTACACCCTCGTCGATCCTATTTCGCCCCCGCCGCAGCCCTGCAACCGACCGGCTGCAAGTGTCCTGCTGCTTGCGCCGCAGGGCTGTGGTGGAGGCGCCGGGTACCGCCCCCGGGTCCGAAAGGCTTATTACGAAGTCCGTTTATCACCATAGCCGCCCTTGCGAGCGGCAAAGAGAATATAGGCACTGAGCGCGCGCGGGGAAAGAGAGCAGGAGGCCGTCCCGGCTAATTTCTGCGCAAGCATGCGAAAGCCGCGGGAAAACGCCCGCGGCTTCGTGGTGTCTTCACCGAAAATGCGATCAGGGCGCCGCCGCGCCGCCGACCACCGAGCCGTCATAGGCATTGAGATCGAGAGTCACCTCGACGCCGCCCTGAGCGCGTCCGGCGATCTCCCAGCGCCAGTCGGAGAGGGCGATCTCCTCGATATGGACGAGGCCGTGGCGGAAGGCGATCGAGCGCGCCTGGGACTCCGTGATCTTCGGCGCGGTGGCGGTCCCCGGGTTCTGAGGCTTGGCTTCAGCCGAGGCCGACGCCGAAGCATGCCCTGCCAGGCCCGCTGCCAGAAGCAACGCGGCCAGCATGGATAATCTGCTCATGATACGATCCTCATCAGCCGGGCTTTTGATGGAGCATCGGATCGTTCCGTAAAACCGGAAGCCACCTTCGTCCGATACCCCAAGCGCAAGCCCGAAGCGCCCCTTCTATTCATCGGGCATTCAGATTGGGGCGCCGCCTCGGCATTGCAATGTCCGCAGCGATCACGATTTATTTCGATGCCGTGAGACTCGGCGGCGAGGGCTGCGTGAAAAGCGGTTGAGAGCTGCGGCGGGCGGGGAGCGCGCCGGCGCGGATGGCGCTAATATCGCGGGCTTTTCAGATTCGAATTCGGGTTCAATGCACCAGTATCACGCCCTTCTGCAGCGCGTCCTCGACGAAGGCGTCCGCAAGGACGACCGGACCGGTACCGGCACGCTCGCTCTGTTCGGCCACCAGATGCGCTTCGACCTGTCGGAAGGCTTTCCGCTGGTCACGACCAAGAAGCTGCATCTGAAATCGATCATCCACGAGCTGATCTGGTTCCTGCGCGGCGACACCAATGTGCGCTATCTCCAGGAGAACGGCGTCACCATCTGGGACGAATGGGCCGATGCCAACGGCGATCTCGGGCCGGTCTATGGCCGGCAGTGGCGATCCTGGCCGGCACCGGACGGCAGTACGATCGACCAGATCGCCTGGCTGGTCGACGAGATCAAACGCAATCCCGATTCGCGCCGGCTGATCGTCTCGGCCTGGAATCCGGCCGACATCCCGAAGATGGCGCTGGCGCCGTGCCATTGCCTGTTCCAGTTCTTCGTCGTCGACGGGCGGCTGTCCTGCCAGCTCTACCAGCGCTCGGCCGACGTCTTCCTCGGCGTGCCCTTCAACATCGCGAGCTACGCGCTGCTGACCCATATGGTCGCGCAGGTGACAGGCCTTGCCGTCGGCGATTTCGTCCATTCCTTCGGCGATACGCATCTCTACCTCAACCATCTCGACCAGACGCGCGAGCAGCTGTCGCGGACACCGCGGGCGCTGCCGACGCTTCGGCTCAACCAGGCGGTGCGCAAGCTCGAGGATTTCCGCTTCGAGGACGTCGTGATCGAGGGTTACGACCCGCATCCGGCGATCAAGGCGCCGATCGCGGTATGACGCTGACGATCCGTCCCGTCCGGCCGGACGAGGCCGGGCTGGTGCTCGCCTTCGTGCGCGAGCTTGCCGAATACGAGAAGCTGCTGCACGAGGTCGAGGCCAGCGAAGCTGACCTGGCGGCCGCGCTGTTCGGCCCGGAGCCCAAGGTGTTCTGCGACATCGCCGAATGGGACGGGAAGCCGGCCGGCTTCGCGATCTGGTTCTACACCTATTCGACCTTCACCGGTCGGCACGGCATCTGGCTGGAGGACCTCTATGTCCGCCCCGAGCATCGTGGCCGCGGCATCGGCAAGGCGCTGATGGTGCGCCTCGCCAGGCGCTGCGTCGACGAAGGGCTGTCGCGCTTCGCCTGGTGGGTGCTGAACTGGAACGAGCCCTCGCGGGTGTTCTACCGCTCGATCGGCGCGGTGGCGCAGAGCGAGTGGACGGTGAAGCGGGTCGACGGACCGGCGCTGCACAAGCTCGCCGCCGGGGGCTGAGCGGGTGGGCAAGCTTCCCGTCGTCCTGATCGCCGCGATCGCCGACAATGGCGTGATCGGCCGCGACAACCAGCTGATCTGGCGGCTGCGGACCGATCTGCGCCGCTTCCGCGAACTGACCATGGGCTGCCCGATCATCATGGGCCGCAAGACCTTCCTGTCGATCGGCAAGCCCTTGCCCGGGCGCCAGAGCGTGGTCCTGTCGCGCGATCCGCAGTTCGGGCCTGATGGCGTCTACGTCGTGCCGACACTCGACCAGGCGCTTGAGACGGCGCAGCGGCTGGGGCAGGCGATGGGCGCGCGCGCCGTCATCGTCGCCGGCGGCGGCGAGGTCTATGCGCAGGCGCTGCCCTTCGCGGACCGGCTGGAACTGACCTTCGTCCATGCCAGCCCCGAAGGCGACGCGGTTTTCCCCGCCTTCGATCGCTCGGCCTTCCGCGAGAGCGCCCGCAGCGAGCATCCGGCAGGCCCGGAAGACGAGTTCTCCTTCGCCTTCACGACGTTGGAACGGGCCTCCTGAGCGCTCAGGTGAGGAGACTGCGACGAAGGGTCTACGACCAAAGGCGCTTGCGTCGTTGACGAATCCATGGCCGATGCCCAATTCAACGCCCATTGCGCCTGATGGCGCTGACAGCGTTCAACCGTTCAGCTATGCACGGTCGAAGCAAAGAGTGAGGAACGGCTGAGGCATGCCTTGGAGTAACCAGAGCGGTGGAAGCGGCGGCAGTGGCGGCGGCGGAGGCGGTGGTCCCTGGGGCCAGCGTGGCGGCGGCAGCAACGGCGGCGGTCCCTGGGGCGGCGGCGGTCCTTCCGGCGGCAATACCCCGCCCGATCTCGAGGAGATCATCAGGCGCGGCCAGGATCGGTTGAAGAACTTCATGCCGGGCGGCAATCTCGGCGGGCGCGGGCTCCTGCTCGTCGGCCTCGGCCTCGTGCTGCTCTGGCTCGCCACCGGCGTCTACACGGTGCGGCCCAACGAGGTCGGCCTCAACCTGATCTTCGGCAAATATGTCGGCAAGACCGCGCAGGGCCTGAACTACAACCTGCCTTATCCGATCGGCAGCGTGATCAAGCCGCAGGTGACCAACGTCATCACCACCGAGGTCGGCTTCCGCACCGTCGAATCGGCGCGCACCTCGCGCCAGACCGATGTCGGCGAGGAAAGCCTGATGCTGACCGGCGACGAGAACATCGTCGACATCGACGTGATCGTGCAGTGGCAGATCGATCCGGGCGCGCCCGAGGCCTATGTCTTCAATATCCAGGACCCGCCGGGCACGGTGAAGGCGGTGGCCGAGAGCGCGGTGCGCGAGGTCATCGGCCGGCGCAACATCCAGCCGGTGCTGACCACCGACCGCGCCGCGATCGAGACCGAAGTGCGCCAGCTGATGCAGGACACGCTGAACACCTATCGGGCCGGCGTGCTGATCCGGCTGGTGCAGCTGCAGAAGGTCGACCCGCCGCAGCAGGTCATCGACGCCTTCCGCGACGTCCAGGCGGCGCGCGCCGACCAGGAGCGCCTGCGCAACCAGGCCGAGACCTATGCCAACCAGGTCGTGCCGGAATCGCGCGGCCGGGCGGCCCAGCTCGTCCAGTCGGCCGAAGCCTTCAAGGACCAGACGGTCAACGAGGCGCTCGGCCAGATCAGCCGCTTCAACTCGGTCTATGAGCAATACAAGAACGCGCCCGCCGTGACCCGCGAGCGTCTCTTCCTCGAAACCATGGAGCGCGTCTTCGGCGGCATGGACAAGGTGATCCTCGACCAGAACAGCAACGGCAGCGGCGTCGTGCCCTATCTGCCCCTCGGTGAGCTCGGCCAGCACCAGCAGCGCCGCCCGGCCGGTCAGAACCAGGTCCAGGGCCAGGCTCAGCAGCAGGGAGCGACCCGATGAACGGCTTCCTCCGCGTCGCCGTCCTGGCGGTCATCGCCGTCGTCGCGATCGTCTTCTACGCTGCGACCTTCGTCGTCCAGCAGACCCAGTCGGCGATCGTGCTGCGCTTCGGCGCGGTGCGCAGCGTCGTCACCGAGCCGGGGCTCTATTTCAAGCTGCCGGCGCCGTTCGAGCAGGTCACCTATCTCGACAACCGCATCCTCGATCTTGATCTGCCGGCGCAGGAAATCATCGCGTCCGACCAGAAGCGGCTCGTGGTCGACGCCTTCACGCGCTACCGGATTTCCGATCCGCTGCGCTTCTTCCAGGCGGTCAACAACATCCCGCGCGCCAATTCGCAGCTCGCCTCGATCGTCAACGGCCAGGTCCGCTCGGTCCTGGCCGAGGCGACCTTCACCGCGATGGTCCGCACCGAACGCTCGCGGCTGATGAACCGCATCCGCGATGACGTGAACCGCGAGGCGGGCCGGTTCGGCATGACCGTGGTCGACGTTCGGCTGCGTCGTGTCGACCTGCCGGCGGCCAACTCGCAGGCGGTGTTCCAGCGCATGCAGACCGAACGGCAGCGCGAGGCGGCGGAAGCGCGCGCGCTCGGCGGTCAGCAGTCGCAGGAAATCCGGGCGCGGGCCGAGCGCGAGGCGATCATCATCGTCGCCGAGGCGCAGCGGAAGTCGGACGAGATCCGCGGCCAGGGCGAAGGCGAGCGCAACCGCATCTTCGCCGAGGGCTTCGGCAAGGATCCGGAGTTCTTCGCCTTCTACCGCTCGATGCAGGCCTATGAAGCGAGCCTGAAGTCCGGCGATACGCGCATGCTGCTGACGCCGGACTCGCCGTTCTTCCGCTTCTTCAACGACCCGTCCGGCAAGCGCGCCGGCGCGGCAACCGATGCGGCCCCGGCGACGCCGGCGGCCCCGAAGCCCTAACGAAATGACCGAGCGCTGCGCATGACAGATTTCCTCGCGGCGCTCGGCCTGGTCTTCGCCATCGAGGGACTGCTTTTCGCGTCGATACCGGAGATCGCCAAGGAGGCGCTGCGCAGCGCCTCCGAGACTCCGGCGGACCGCATGCGCCTGATCGGCATCGTCTCGGCGATCGTCGGCGTCGGCCTGGTCTGGCTGGCGCGGAGCTGACGGGAACCGGATCCGCCCGGCTTGCGCTGCGAGCCGGGCGGAACGGGTTCTGAGAGCCTCAAACGGAAGCCGCTCGGGTTTAGCCGCGGCGTCCGGGCCATTTTCCGGCGATCACGGCATTATGACGCGATGTTGCGTCGCCCTTCCGCCGTATTTTGGCGTTCTTAAGTTGCGTTCGGATTCCGGCTGCGCTGCAATGCCGTCAAGGCGATCCCGTCAACCTCGGTCTCTTGGCGCTGACATCATCATGATCATGAGGACATCGATGGCACTCACTCATTCCCACGCCTACCGCCTGGCGCGCATCGCGACGGTTGCCGGCATGGCGTTCGCGACGGTGCCCGCCTTCGCCCAGGCGACGCCGGCGCCTGGCAACGTCCAGGCCACGCCGCAGGCCCACGGCACCACGATCTCGCTGGCCGATCTCGCCGAGCGGGTGATGCCGGCCGTGGTCAATATCGCGGCGGTGACGACCAGCGAGACGCGCGGCCGCAACCTGCCGCAGCTGCCGCAGCTCGGTCCCGACACTCCGTTCGGCGACCTGTTCGAGGAGTTCTTCAACCGCCGCGGCCGTGGCGGCGAGCAGGGCCAGAACCAGCCGCCGCAGCAGCGCCGCTCGCAATCGGCGGGCTCGGGCTTCGTGGTCGATCCGTCCGGCCTCGTCGTGACCAACAACCACGTCATCGGCGACGCGAACGAGATCACCGTGGTGTTCAGCGACGGCCTGCGCCTCAAGGCCGAGGTCGTCGGCAAGGATACCAAGGTCGATCTCGCGCTGCTGCGCGTGAAGCACGACAAGCCGCTGCCCTTCGTCAAGTTCGGCGATTCCGACAAGATGCGAATCGGCGATCCCGTGATGGCGATCGGTAATCCGTTCGGCCTCGGCGGCTCGGTCTCGTCGGGCATCGTCTCGGCCCGCAACCGGGACATCAACCAGGGTCCCTACGACACCTACATCCAGACCGACGCGGCCATCAACAAGGGCAATTCCGGCGGCCCGCTGTTCAACATGGCCGGCGAGGTGATCGGCATCAACACCGCGATCCTGTCGCCGACTGGCGGCTCGGTCGGCATCGGCTTCGCCGTGCCGTCTTCGCTCGCGACCAATGTCGTCGATCAGCTCAAGGAGTTCGGCGAGACCCGCCGCGGCTGGCTCGGCGTGCGTATCCAGAACGTCGATGACGCCGCCGCCGAAGCGCTCGGCCTCGGCACCGCCCGCGGCGCGCTGATCGCCGGCATCGACGAGAAGGGCCCGGCCAAGCCGGCCGGCCTCGAAGTCGGCGACGTGATCGTCAAGTTCGACGGCAAGGACGTCAAGGATTCGCGCGAGCTGCCGCGCATCGTCGCCGGCACCGCGGTCGGCAAGGACGTGCCGATCCAGGTGATGCGCAAGGGCAAGGAGCTGAGCAAGACGGTCAAGCTCGCCCGGCTCGAGGATGGCGAGAAGGTCCAGCAGGCCTCGGCCAACAAGCCGGCGGGCGAGGCCGCCAAGCCGGTGACCGCCTCGGCGCTCGGCCTGGAGTTCTCGGCCCAGAACGACGATCTGCGCAAGCGCTACTCGATCAAGGACGGGCTGAAGGGCGTCGTCATCACCAAGGTCGACGCCAATTCCAACGCCGCCGACAAGCGCATCCTCGTCGGCGAGCTGGTGGTCGAGGTCGGCCAGGAGCCGGTGAACTCGCCGGAGGACGTCACCAAGCGGCTCGATGCCCTGAAGAAGGAGGGCAAGAAGTCGGCGCTGTTGCTGGTCTCGAACGCCCAGGGCGAGGTCCGCTTCGTCGCGGTGACGATGAGCTGACCCTTCTCAACGACGGATCTCGAAAAGGCGGCCCACGGGCCGCCTTTTTTGTCGGGCGATGGCAGCGATCAGCATTTTGCATTGGCCGGGCGAGGGCGGCTCCGGCAGGGTTGCGGGGCACGCGTCACAGAGGCCTGCCAATGCGCATGAGCGACATCCCCTTCTGCACGACAGACTGGTCTTCGGTCGAGCCGGAGCATTTCCCCGGCGAGCAGGGGCAGGCGATCTGGCGCACGCGGCGCTTCGGGCCGGCGGACAATCAGATCCGCGTCCGGATGGTCGAGTATTCGCCCGGCTATGTCTCGGACCATTGGTGCGAGAGGGGGCATATCCTGCTCTGCCTCGAGGGCGAGCTCGAAACGACGCTGGCCGATGGCCGCGTCATGTGGTTGCGGGCCGGAATGAGCTACCAGGTGGCCGACAAGGCCGAGCCGCACCGCTCGCGCTCACCGAACGGGGCGCGGCTGTTCATCGTCGATTGAGCCTCAATCCCGGACGATCTCGTCGCCGCGGTAGCCCTGGGCGTAGAGCAAAGCGGTGAGGTCGGCATGGTCGAGCCGGGCGTCGGCCGCGGCTGCGACCGCGGGCTTGGCGCGATAGGCGACGCCGAGCCCGGCTTCGCCCAGCATGGCGAGGTCGTTGGCGCCGTCGCCGACGGCGAGCGTCGCCTCGTCCGGCAGGCCGAAGCGGGCGCGCAACTCTAGGAGCGCATCGAGCTTGGCCTGCTTGCCGAGGATCGGCTCGGCGACCACGCCGGAGAGCAGGGCGCCCTCGCTGAGCAGGGTGTTGGAGCGATGTTCGTCGAAGCCGATGGTGCGGCTGATCGGGCCGGTGAAGACGGTGAAGCCGCCCGAAACCAGCGCGGTATAGCCGCCATTTGCGCGCATGGTGCGCACCAGGGCGCTGCCTCCCGGCGTCAGGGTGATGCTCTTGGCGATGATCTCGTCGACGACGCCGAGTGCGATGCCCTTGAGGAGACCGACGCGCTCGCGCAGCGCCGGCTCGAATTCGAGCTCGCCGCGCATGGCGCGCTCGGTGATATCGGAAACCTTCTCCTTCAGGCCGACATAGGCGGCGAGCTCGTCGATGCACTCCTGGCCGATCATGGTCGAATCCATGTCGGCGAGAAACAGGCGCTTGCGGCGGGTGGCGGCCGGCTGGACGATGATGTCGACGGGAGCGCCAGCCAGCGCCTCGCGCAATGTCCTTTCGAGCTTGCGCGCATCGCCCGCTTCCGCGAAGAGGTCGGCCGCGATCTCGCCGTCGAGGCGCTCGGTCCTTGCCGGGGCCGGTGAGGCGGCGCTGAGGCGGGCGAGCAGACCATCGTCGAGCAGGGCCTGACCATGGGCTGAGACGAGGGTGGCGACGAGCGTCATGACGGAGCCGGAAGCGAAGTGAAATACAGCGCGGTGCTCATCGCAGGTCCGACCGCGAGCGGCAAGTCGGCGCTGGCCGTCGCGTTGGCGCGTCGTTTCGGCGGCGTCGTGGTCAATGCCGATTCGATGCAGGTCTATCGCGATCTCCAGGTCATCACGGCACGACCGACGCCGGAGGAGATGGGCGAGGTGCCGCACCGGCTCTATGGCCATATCGACGGCGCGGTGAACCATTCCGCCGCGGCCTATGCCGCCGAAGTCACGGCGCTGTTGCAGGAGCTGGCGGGGCAGGGCGCCTTGCCGGTTCTCGTCGGCGGCACCGGGCTCTACTTCAAGGCGCTGACCGAGGGGCTCTCGGACATCCCGCCGGTGCCGGATGAGGTTCGCATCGCGTTCCGAGCCAGGGCGGAGCAGCGCGAGACCGGCGAGCTGCATGCCGAGCTCGCCGGCAAGGATCCGGAGATGGCGGCGCGCCTGCGACCGAGCGATCGCTTGCGGGTGATGCGGGCGCTGGAGGTGTTCGAGGCGACCGGGCGCTCGCTGGCGACATTCCAGGGCTCCAGGCGGCCAGGGCCGCTGGCGGGGCAGGACCTGCTCAAGCTGTTCCTGGCACCGGAGCGGGAACTCGTCCGCGCCCGGATCGACCATCGCTTCGACCTCATGATGGAGCAGGGTGCGCTCGACGAGGTCGCGGCCCTGCGCGAGCGCCGGCTCGACTCGCTGCTGCCGGTAATGCGCGCCCATGGCGTGCCGGGACTGATCGCCTATCTCGACGGCAGGCTCTCACTGGACGAGGCGATTGCGCGCGGCAAGGCCGACACGCGCGCCTATGCCAAGCGCCAGGTGACCTGGTTCCGCCACCAGATGGAGGGCTGGACCGCTGTTGCGCCGGAGGCTGCGCTGGACGTGGCACTCGCGGCTTGCGCGAACGGCGCTTCGATTGCCGGCTGAATCCTGACTTGACCATGGGGCGCAGCTCGTTTAGCGTCCGGCAACTTTCGTTTCGACAGGGCTGCGACATGCGCAAGCTTATTATCGTAGAGGTGCGCTGGTAGGGGCCGGTTTAACAACCGGGCGTCCCCGACGCCAGCGCACGCCCAGGCCCCTTCGAGGGCCTTTTTTATTGCCTTTTTCCGACCGACACCGACAGACAGACCTCCGCAGGAGACCGTTATGAGCGAGATGATGACCGGCGCCGAGATGGTCGTTCGCGCCCTCCAGGACCAGGGCGTGGAGCATCTCTTCGGCTATCCCGGCGGCGCGGTGCTGCCGATCTACGATGCGATCTTCCAGCAGGACAAGGTCAAGCACGTGCTCGTCCGCCACGAGCAGGGCGCCGTCCATGCCGCCGAGGGCTATGCCCGCTCGGCGCCGGGCAAGGTCGGCTGCGTCCTCGTCACCTCCGGCCCCGGTGCGACCAATGCGGTCACTGGCCTGACCGATGCGCTGCTGGATTCGATCCCGCTCGTCGTCATCACCGGCCAGGTCCCGACGCATCTGATCGGCTCGGACGCCTTCCAGGAATGCGACACGGTCGGCATCACCCGCTCCTGCACCAAGCACAACTACCTGGTGAAGAGCATCGCCGACCTGCCGCGCATCCTGCACGAGGCCTTCTATGTCGCGGCCAATGGCCGGCCGGGCCCGGTGGTGATCGACATCCCCAAGGACATCCAGTTCGCGACCGGCGCCTATAGCCGCCCGCGCGACAACCAGCACAAGACCTACCGTCCCACGGTCAAGGGCGACCTGAACAAGATCAAGGCCGCGGTCGAGCTGATCGCCAAGGCCAAGAAGCCGATCTTCTACACCGGCGGCGGCGTCATCAACGCCGGCCCGCACGCCTCGGCGCTGCTGCGCGAGCTGGCGCGGCTGACCGGCTATCCGGTCACCTCGACGCTGATGGGGCTCGGCGCCTTCCCGGCCGCCGACAAGCAGTGGCTCGGCATGCTCGGCATGCACGGCACCTACGAGGCGAACCTCGCCATGCATGACTGCGACGTCATGATCAATATCGGCGCGCGCTTCGACGACCGCATCACCGGGCGTATCGACGGCTTCTCGCCGCACTCGAAGAAGATCCACATCGACATCGATCCGTCCTCGATCAACAAGACGGTCAAGGTCGATATCGGCATTGTCGGCGATTGCGCCCATGTGCTCGAGGACATGGTCCGGATCTGGCGCGAGACCAGCCCCCAGATCGACAAGACCGCGCTCACCGCCTGGTGGACGCAGATCGACGCCTGGCGGGCGCGCAACAGCCTCGCCTACAAGCGCTCGGACACGATCATCAAGCCGCAATATGCGCTTGAGCGTCTCTATGCGCTGACTAAGGACCGCGACACCTACATCACCACCGAGGTCGGCCAGCACCAGATGTGGGCGGCGCAGTATCTGCGCTTCCAGGAGCCGAACCGCTGGATGACCTCGGGCGGCCTCGGCACGATGGGCTACGGCCTGCCCGCGGCTGTCGGCGTGCAGATGAAGCACCCCAAGGCGCTCGTCATCGACGTTGCCGGCGAGGCCTCGATCCTGATGAACATCCAGGAGATGTCGACGGCGGTGCAGTACCGGCTGCCGGTCAAGATCTTCATCCTCAACAACGAGTACATGGGCATGGTGCGCCAGTGGCAGGAACTGCTGCATGGCGGGCGCTATTCGGAGAGCTACTCGGCCTCGCTGCCGGACTTCGTCAAGCTGGCGGAGGCCTATGGCGGCCACGGCATCCGCTGCTCCGACCCGGCCGATCTCGACCGCGCGATCATGGAGATGATCGAGACGCCCGGCCCGGTGATCTTCGACTGCCTCGTGGCGAAGGAAGAGAACTGCTTCCCGATGATCCCGTCGGGCAAAGCGCATAACGAGATGATCCTGCCGGACTTCGAAGGCGATACCGGCGAGATCATCGACGCGAAGGGCAAGCAGCTCGTTTGATTGGGCTTCGTCATGCTCGGGCCTGGCCCGAGCATCTCGAACAGTGGGAGGCGCCGGCCGGCGCCTTCTCGTCGGGAGATTCTCGGGTCTGCGCTTCGCTTCTCCCGAGAATGCCGGCCTCGGTTTCAGGGGGACCACATGGCGACCATCGGCCTGATCGGCGGGATGAGCTGGGAATCGACGGCGGTCTATTACCGGCTGCTGAACGAGGGCGTGCGGGCGCGCCAGGGCGGGCTGCATTCGGCCGATGTCCTGCTGCACTCCGTCGACTTCTCGCCGATCGCCGAGATGCAGGCGAAGGGTGACTGGGACCGGGCGGGAGCGGCGATGGCGTCGAGCGCGCGCCGGCTCGAGCAGGGCGGGGCGGTCTGCATCGTTCTCGCCACCAACACCATGCACAAGCTCGCCGACCACATCACCAAGGCGACGAACCTGCCTTTCCTGCATCTCGCGGACGTCACCGCCAAGGCGATCCGCAAGACAGCCGCACGCAAGCCTTTGCTGCTGGCGACGCGCTTCACCATGGAGCAGCGCTTCTATCGCGACCGGCTCGGGGCCTTCGGCGTCGAGGCGCTGGTGCCGAACGAGGCGGAGCGGGCGGATGTCCACCGCATCATCTATGAGGAGCTCTGCCGCGGGGTTGTCGAGCCGGCCTCGAAGGCGCGCTATCGCGAGGTCGTCGCGCGGGCGGTGCGGGACGAAGGCGCCGACGGTGTCATCCTCGGCTGCACCGAGATCGGGCTCCTGGTCTCGCAGGCCGATTTCGATATCCCGACCTTCGACACCACGGCGCTGCATGTCGAGGCGGCGCTCGACTTCACGCTGGCGATGGAGCAGGCGGCGTGACCGGCCGATCGCTGCTCATCATGAGTGAGATCACGAAAAGGCGCGGGATCGTCTCCTCGCCTGTCGCTAGCGTCCGCGGTCCCTTCGACGGATGGAGCGCGCCATGAAGCTGATCATCGCCAACAAGACCCATTCCTCCTGGTCGCTGCGGCCCTGGCTCGTGCTCAAGCAGTTCGGCATCCCCTTCGAGGAGGTGCTGATCCCGTTCGGGCCGACCATGGACGATCCCGGCTGGAAGCGCGCCGTCGCCGACTACACGCCGGCCCGCAAGGTGCCCTCGCTGGTCGACGGGGCGATCGCGGTCTGGGATTCGCTCGCCATCATCGAATATGTCGCGGAGACGCATCCGGAGCTGCCGATCTGGCCGCGCGACAAGGCGGCACGGGCGCTGGCGCGCTCGATCTCGGCCGAAATGCACTCCAGCTTCACTGCCCTGCGCGGCGCCTGCCCGATGAATCTGGCCTGGGTGCATCCGGCACGCGATCGCGGCGAGGCGGTCGCGGCCGACATCGCGCGCATCACCGAGATCTGGCGCGATGCCCGCCAGCGCTTCGGGGCAGGCGGCGACTTCCTGTTCGGGGAATTCAGCGCGGCCGATGCGATGTTCGCACCCGTCGCCACGCGCTTCGCCACCTATTCGATCGCGCTCGATCCGGTCAGCGCCGCTTATGTCGAGGCGGTACAGTCGACCGCCGGCTTCAAGGCCTGGCGCGAGGCCGCGCTGGCCGAGCCCTGGATCGTATCCGTCGACGAGCTCGACGAGCCCGTCCTCACCGATTTCCGTCCCAATCTCAGCCGAAGCCGAGCCCAGACATGAACACGACGCATTATCCCAGCGCCCCGACCGCCCAGCCGATCGCCCGCCACACCCTGGCGGTGATCGTCGACAACGAGCCGGGCGTTCTCGCCCGTATCGCCGGGCTGTTCTCCGGCCGCGGCTACAACATCGAGAGCCTGACCGTCTCGGAGACCGAGCACGAGAAGCACCTCTCGCGCATCACCGTCGTCACCTCCGGCACGGCGAACGTGATCGACCAGATCAAGGCGCATCTCGACCGGCTGGTGCCGGTGCATCGCGTCGTCGATCTCACCTTGCAGGGCGAGGCGGTCGAGCGCGAGCTCTGCCTGGTCAAGGTCGTCGGCAAGGGTGACTACCGCGTCGAGGCGATGCGGCTCGCGGCCTCCTTCGGCGCGCGCACGCTCGATGCGACGCTGACCTCCTTCGTCTTCGAGCTCACCGGCGCGACCGAGGAGATCGAGCGCTTCATCAAGCTGATGACGGTGGTCGGCCTCACGGAAGTCTCGCGCACCGGCATCGCGGCGATGAGCCGCGGCGCGGAGGCGATGTGACCCGGTAAGCTGCCTGCGGCATGAGTCGCAGCCTTACGATCGCGATCATCGGGTGCGGAACCGCCGGGCTGGCGGCCGCGCTTCTGCTCGAACGGGCCGGCCACAGGATCACGCTGGTCGAGCGCTTCGGCGAGCCGCAGCCGCTTGGCTCCGGCCTGATCCTGCAGCCGAGCGGGCTCGCGGTTCTCGACGAACTCGGCCTCGCCGCGCCGCTGATTACCGCCGGCAGCCGGATCGACCGGCTGTTCGGCCTGAACGCGGCCACGGGCTCGGTCGTGCTCGATGTGCGCTATGGCGCGCTGAGGCAGGAGCGCTTCGGCGTCGGCATCCACCGCACAGCGCTGTTCGAGACGCTGTTCGCTTCCGTGCAGAAGCGGCCGGTCGCGATCGAGACCGGGGTCGAGGTCGCGGACATCGATGCCGCTACTGACAGCAAGATCTCGCTGCTCCCCGCGAATGGCCGCCGCATCGGTCCGTTCGATCTCGTCGTCGATGCCTCGGGCACACGCTCAGCCCTGCTCGGCCATGCCGCCAAACCGGCCGTGCGCGTGCCGCTGAGCTATGGCGCGCTCTGGGCCAATGTCCCGCTCGCCGGCACCGGCTTCGATCGCCATGCGCTCGAACAGCGCTATCGCCGCGCCAGCGTGATGGCCGGGGTGCTGCCGATCGGGTGTCAGGGCGAGGAGCCGGAGCCGCAGGCGGCGCTGTTCTGGAGCCTGAAGGCCGATGCGCTCGAGGCCTGGCGCAACGCCGGGCTCGCAGCCTGGAAGGCCGAGGTCGAGCGCATCTGGCCGGCGACCGCGCCGCTGCTCGACCATATCGTGGATCCGGCGCAGCTGACCTTCGCGAACTATCGCCACCAGACGCTACCACGGCCTTACGGCCGGCGGATCGCCTTCATAGGCGATGCCGCGCATTCGACCAGTCCGCAATTGGGGCAGGGGGCGAACATGGCCCTGCTCGACGCCTATGCGCTGGCGGTGGCGCTCGACCAGGCCGGCGATCTCGATACAGCGCTGCTCCGCTATGCGCAGCTGCGTCGCTGGCATGTCCGGCTCTACCAGGCGGCCAGCCGGATGTTCACGCCGTTCTACCAGTCGGACAGCGCGGTGCTGCCGCTGATCCGCGACCGGCTGGTTCCGCCGCTGGCGCGGTTGCCGGGCATCGACCGGATGCTGGCGCTGCTGGTCTCCGGGCTGATCGGCGGTCCCTTGCGGCGGCTGGGGTTGAAGGAGCCGGCGATTGCTGCTGAAAGCGATCGACCGGCGCTCGCCGGGGAGGGGGCAGAGCGGTGACGATCGGACTGAATGAAATCTCGCTCGGCCTCGGCGCCATCGGCTTCGCCTGCTTCGCCTGGCCGATCTATCAGCGCCTGACCGGCCAGGCAGAAGCCGAGCCGCTTGGCTCGGGCAAGAGCCTGCGCTCGCCGCTCTGGTGGGCCGGCTTCGTACTCACAGTCGCGGCGATCTTCCTGCAGCGGATCGCGGCGCAGCAGGCGACGGGCGGCTGAAGGTTCTTGATCGCCGGCCGCGATCGGCGGCAAATGCGCGGCATGACCTCTTGCGCATGAGTGGATGATGTCGATCCATCTCGAACTCCGCAGCTATCGCGGCGGCGACCGCCACCGCCACGACTACAGCCAGATCCTGCTGCCGATGCAGGGCGCGATGCGGCTCGATGTCGAGGGGCATCGCAGCGTCGTGTCGAGCAATTGCGTCGCCATCATCCCACGCGAGCACGAGCATGATTTCGAGCCGACGGCCGATTGCAGCATGCTCATCCTCGATGTCGAGGCGGGAGCCTTCGCCGGCGAGGCCGAGCCGGCGCTGCTGCGCGATCTCGTTCCGTCGCTGACGCGGGTCGAGCCCTGGCTTTGGCGGATGTTCCGCCAGCTCGGCGCCGAGGTCGAAGCAGGCGCCTGCCGGCCGAGCGATGCCGCGCGGATGGCGATGGCAGGGCTACAACTGGTCGTACCGAGCGCGATGCCTCGGCCGCTGTCGCGCGCGGAGGGCCGGGTCATCGACGTCGCCCGCTCCCATGGGGCGGGAAGGGTCGCGGAGATGGCGCGGACGGCTGGCCTCGGCCAGAGCCGGTTCCATGCCTTGTTCCGTGCGACGACAGGCCAGTCGCCCAAGCAGTCGCAGTTGACCCGGCTGTTCGACGAGGCTGCCGACCGCTTGGTCACGACGGAGCTGCCGATCTCCGAGATCGCCTATGCCCTCGGCTACCAGAACGCCTCGTCCTTCAACCGGCAGTTCAAGCGTCGCTTCGGACTGACGCCGTCCGAATTCCGGGCGGCGAGCGGGAGAGACGGCTGAGCCCTCACTGCCACGCCCTTCATCAAACACATGGTCATCCCGGACAAGCCGCGTCAGCGGCGCCGATCCGGGATCCATTCCGGAGCCTTTCCGAACAAGGCTCCGGAATGGGTCCCGGGTCTCCCTCCGGTCGCCCGGGACGACTCGCGGATAATCAGTTCTCAGAACAGAGCTCGGAAAGAAGCGCAGCTTCGGTCAAGTCGTTCGGAGTTTCGCCTCATCACGGCGGTGCGGGCGCTCGCTATGGTCGATGCAACTCCGCATCATGAGGACCGCCTGCGATGAAACTCACCGATTTCAAGGTTCTGACCTTCGATTGCTACGGCACGCTGATCGACTGGGAGACCGGCATCTGGAATGCGTTGCAGCCGCTGATCAGTGCCGGAGGGCTCAAGCTCGACCGCGAGGAGGCGCTGGCACGCTTCGGCAAGCTCGAGAGCGAGGTGGAAGAGGCCGGGCCGTCGCTGCGCTATTCGACGCTGCTCGCTGCCGTCCATGCCCGCCTCGCCAGGGATCTCGGCGTCAACATCCATGCCGATCTGAACGAGCGCTTCGGCGGCTCCGTGCCGGATTGGCCGGCTTTTCCGGATTCGGCCGAGGCGCTCGCCTATCTCAAGCGGCACTACAAGCTCGTCATCCTCTCCAATGTCGATCGGACGAGCTTCGCGGCCAGCAATCGCAAGCTCGGCGTCACCTTCGACGCGATCTACACCGCCGAGGACATCGGCTCCTACAAGCCAGACCCGCGCAACTTCGCCTATCTGCTGGCGCATTTGGAGGCCGATCTTGGTCTGAAGCCCGGCGATGTCCTGCACACCGCGCAAAGCCTGTTCCACGATCATGTCCCGGCGGAACGCGTCGGGCTGGCGCGTGCCTGGATCGACCGGCGCTTCGGCATGGCGGGCAGTGGTGCGACGCAGATTCCTGCGGACCTGCCGAAGGTCGATTTCCATTTCAAGAGCATGGCCGAGCTGGCCAAGGCGCATCGCGAGGCGACTGGCGGCTGACCAGGGGGAGCCTCAGCCGCTGAAGCCGCCATCATCGAGGAAGCGCCGTTCCTCGGCCGAGCTTTGCCGGCCGAGGACGGCGTTGCGATGCGGAAAGCGGCCGAATTCGCGGATGATGTCGCGATGGAGGATCGCCCACTTGGTCGAGTCGTCATCGCCTGAGGCTTCGCTGAGCGCGACGCAGCGCTCCTGGTCGGCGAGGTCCTCGGAGTGCATGAACGGCATGTAGAGAAAGCGCCGCTCCGGATTCTCGAAGGCCTCGTCGAAGCCGCGCGCGATCGCTCGGCCGGCGACTTCGCGCGCCAGCGGGTCGGCCGCGAAGGCATGCGCCGAGCCGCGATGGAGGTTGCGCGGGAACTGGTCGAGCAGGAGCAGCAGCGCATAGACGCCCTCGGGCGTCTCCTCCCAAGCCGAGAACTCGCCGCGCGCGGCCGCGTCGACGAGCGGCCGGAAGCGCCGGGCGATCTCGGCATCGAAGGCGTCATCCTTGGCGAACCATTTGTCCGGGCCGGCCTGCCGCCAGAAGGCGAGGACCTCGGCGGCTGCGGATGGGGTGGGCTGTGTCATCGCGGACTCCGGCAAGGCTTTATTCCGGAGAAGATATAGTTGCCCTGGCAGCCCAAGTAGCGAGGAAATTTCTCCAGAGTACCCTTGCGCGCTAGCAAGCCGTGCGGTAGATGCCAGAACCGTAACGTACGGTACTCTCCGGATCGATGAACGACATTGCGACCCATAGCCAAGGCGAGGCGCTGAGCGAGCGGCAGCAGGCCGTGCTCGACGCCGTGCTGGCGCTGATGGTGGAGCAGGGCGACCAGCTCACCATGACGGCGGTGGCGCGGCGCGCAAGCTGCTCGAAGGAGACGCTGTACAAATGGTTCGGTGATCGCGACGGCCTGTTGACCGCGACCGTGCAGTGGCAGGCCTCCAAGGTCCGCGCCGACAATTACGACCGCCAGGCGCTCGATGCGGCGACGTTGCGCAAGAGCTTGCGGGATTTCGCCGAGAACTGGCTGAGCGTGATCACGAGCCAGACCTCGATCGCGCTCAACCGCGCCGCCATCGGCCATGCCGCCTCGGGCAAGAGCAATCTCGGCGGGATCGTGCTGGCGAATGGCCGCTTCGCCATCGGCGAGCGATTGAAGCCGGTTCTGGAGGCCGGCCGCGCGGCCGGGCTGCTCGATTTCGACGATGCCGAGACGGCGTTCCGCACCTTCTTCGGCCTGGTCGGCCGCGACGTTCAGATCAGGCTGCTGCTGGGCGATGCGCTCGTCTCAGGCAAGGCCGAGATCCAGCGCGACGCGGCCCGGGCCACCGACCAGTTCCTCACTCTTCACGGGCGGCCGAAGACCGCACCGAAAGCCTGAAGCCTAGAGATCAACCCAAGGAAGGACGCATCCAATGCGCGTTTATTACGATCGCGACGCCGACATCAACCTGATCAAGGGCAAGAAGGTCTGCATCGTCGGCTACGGCAGCCAAGGCCATGCGCATGCGCTCAACCTGCGCGATTCCGGCGTCAAGGAGATTATCATCGCCCTGAAGGCCGGCTCCGCCACCCGCAAGAAGGCCGAAGAGGCCGGCTTCAAGGTCATGACCCCGTCCGAGGCCGCCAAGGTCTCCGACATCATGATGATGCTGACCCCCGACGAGCTGCAGGGCGACATCTATCGCGACGAGCTGCACGCCAACATGAAGGAAGGCGCCGCCCTCCTGTTCGCGCACGGCCTCAACGTCCACTTCAACCTGATCGAGCCGCGCAAGGACCTCGACGTGCTGATGGTTGCGCCGAAGGGCCCGGGCCACACCGTCCGCTCCGAATATCAGCGCGGCGGCGGCGTGCCGACCCTGATCGCCATCCATCAGGACGCGACCGGCAACGCCCATGACCTCGGCCTGTCCTACGCCTCGGCCAATGGCGGCGGCCGCGCCGGCATCATCGAGACGACCTTCAAGGAAGAGTGCGAGACCGACCTGTTCGGCGAGCAGGTCGTGCTCTGCGGCGGCCTGGTCGAGCTGATCAAGGCCGGCTACGAGACGCTGACCGAGGCTGGCTACGCTCCCGAGATGGCCTATTTCGAGTGCCTCCACGAGGTGAAGCTGATCGTCGACCTCATCTATGAGGGCGGCATCGCCAACATGAACTACTCGATCTCGAACACCGCCGAGTATGGCGAGTACGTCACCGGCCCGCGGATCATCACCGCCGAGACCAAGGCCGAGATGAAGCGCGTGCTCAGCGACATCCAGTCGGGCAAGTTCACCCGCGACTGGATGCTGGAGAACAAGGTCAACCAGACCTCGTTCAAGGCGACCCGCGCCCGCTATGCCGCCCATCCGATCGAGGAAGTCGGCGCCAAGCTGCGCGACATGATGCCCTGGATCAAGGCCAAGGCCCTGGTCGACAAGACCAAGAACTGAGGATTGATCCACGGTTCTTTGTTTCGCGACGGCCCGGCTGCCGCCGGGCCTTTGGGATCAAGGCGAAGGCGCTGGTCGACAAGACCAAGAACTGAGGATTGATCCACGGTTCTTTGTGTCGCGACGGCCCGGCTGCCGCCAGGCCTTTGAGATCAAGGCGAAGGCGCTGGTCGACAAGACCAAGAGCTGACGCAGGCGCCGGGCTTCGCACACAGAGTCAATGCTGTGCGAAGATAATTCCAGAAGCACTTGCAACTGCTTGAAATCCAAGGGAACGGGCGCCTCAGAGGGCGCCCGTTTCGCGTTGGAGGAACCCGTCACGGGAACCGCGCCCGGTGGCGGGCGTTGATGCTCCAGTCAATACATGCAGGAGCGTGCGATGACCGGCCAGGAGGAACTAAGACAGAGGGCGATGGAACGGCTGCATCAGCGCCATACCCGCCATGGGCTCGCCGATGTCGCCAAGCCGGTGTCGTGGGAGGATCAGCTGCCGATCCTGCTCCTGGGTGGATTTCTCGCCGTGACCCTGCTGGCGAGCGTGCTGCTGCGCGCTGTCGGAGGCTGATGGCGAAGGACCAGACGGAGGCCGTCATGCAAGACGACGTCAAGGTGCGCGAAGCGCGCGTCCCGGAGAAGGGCGGTGAGCCGATCCCGCCGATGCGTGCCGATGTCCACTCCGACGCCGAGCCGGCGGTCGAGACCCCGGTGGAGGCACGGCAAGGCTTTCTCGACCGGCCCGTGCTGGTCGTCCTGGTTGCCGGACTGGCGCTGGCGATCGTCGGCTGGATCGTTGCGGAAATGTGGGCGTACTGAGCCGACTCATCGACTTGTCCCAGACGAAAGATTGTTCCGACGAGACCAACCAACGCTGAACAGATGGAGGCGATGATGACACCGATCCGATCGATGCCTGCGTCCCAGTGGTTTCAGTTCAAGGCAGCGCATCTGGCGCTGGGCGCTTCCTTTGTCCTGCTGACAATGATCGTCCTCGATCTGCTGTAGGCGATCGCGGCACCAGCGCTGGCGCGAGGCAGGCCAAAGGCCCAGGCCGCCGCGCCGGCCCTGTCTTGGGTGCCGGAGATGGCTGGGATGTCGCAATTCTCGGTGAGCAAGCTGCTCGACAGCGAGATCGTCCTGGTGCGCGACGTCGTCTGCTCCGGCGAGTGCCGGCATCGTAATGGCGAGGAATGCGCGCTCGCCACCCATCTGGTCTTTCCCTATCGCGGCATCTTCATGCGCCATCTCGGGCGCGATGACGCGGTCGCGGAGAGCAACCAGGTCCTGTTGTTCAATCCGCATGAGGGCTACCAGGTCAGCCATCCGGTTCCAGGTGGCGATGCCTGTCTGGACATCCGCCTTAGCGACGACACGCTGCACGAGCTTGTGCCTCCCGAACTGCTTCGCAGGGGCACGAGCGCCTTCCGGATGCAGCGGCGCCGGATCGACCCGCGGGCGCAGGCGCTCGCCGCCCTGCTGCGGCACAGCCTGCAGCGTGGCGTCGCCGAGCCGCTGGAAGCGGAGACCTTGGCGCTGACCTTGGTGCGGCGCGCCCTGGGCGAGCGGACATCGCATACTGCCGGCGCTTCGGCTGGCCGGCGCAAGCTGGTCGACCGGGCCAAGCTGGCGATGGCCTCCGATCTTGCCCGGCGCTGGACGTTGGCCGAGATCGCGAGGGAGGTCGGCGTCTCGCCGGTCTATCTCACGCAGGTCTTCGCTCAGGTCGAAGCCGTGCCGCTCTATCGCTATCACTTGCGCCTGCGGCTGGCGCGGGCACTCGACCTGCTCGGCGATTATGACGACCTGACCCAGCTCGGGCTCGAGCTCGGTTTCTCCAGCCACAGCCATTTCAGCGCGGCCTTCCGGCAGGCCTATGGCCGCACGCCAGCGGAGTTCCAGCGCTCGCTCGATCTCCGCTGACAGAAGCTGTCACTGATCGCTAAAGATTCTGACAGCAGCTGTCAGCTGGCGGGTGTCTTGTTCCGTCTCACAACGACGGAGACAGGTCATGATCAGCTTCATCATCGGATCGGCCAAGCCTGTGCTCGCAATGTTCGACATGCTTGGCCGGTTTCTCGGCACGTTCGACCATTGGCTGCAGTCGCGGCGCGACTATCGCACCCTCTGCGACATGAGCGAACGCGACCTGCGCGATCTCGGACTTCGCGACAGCGATCTGCGCGATGCGACGGCGGCGCCATTCTTCGGCGATCCGACCGGAATCATCTCGCTGCGCGCCGAGGAGCGGCGGGGCCGGGCGGGCGGCGAAAGCGTCGACGAGGTGCTGCGCGGCCTGAGTGCCGGTGCCTCGGTTCAACCCGAGCGGATCGCTAAAGAATCCGACAGCGCGGAGGCGGGCCGGGTGGTCTTTCTGAGGGCGGCCGAATGAGCGGCCCGCGAGAAGGAGGAAGGCCATGAGTGGAACCTGCGCAGCCTGCGATTGCGAGCTCGACGAGAGCCCGATCAAGGTCACGATCGGCGGTAACATCGTCGAGGTCTGCTGCGAGGATTGCGCCCAGGCGCTGCGGGAGGCGGATGCCTCGCAGGCGCAGAGCGGCAGCTAGCCTGCTGCAAAAGAACGAGCCGGCCGCGGAAGCGGCCGGCTCCTCGATTCTGATCGAGATCAGAAGGTGACGTGGTCCTTGATCTCGGCCTCGACGTTGGAGGGCAGCACGCTGCGCTTCACCAGATCGTCGAAGTTCTTGAACTTGGCCTTGGCGCGCTCCTCGATGATCTTCTTGGAGCGGGCCTCGCCGATGCCCTTGAGCTGCTCCAGCTCGGCGGCGCTGGCGGTGTTGATGTTGACCTTCTTGGCCTGGGTCTGGGTCGCGGCGGGCGCAGCCGGTTTCGCGGCAGGGGCCGCGGGGGCGGCAGGCGTGGTCACGGGCGCAGCCGGCTTGGCCGGAGTGGTGGGCTGGGTCGCGGTCTGTGCAAGGGCCGGGCCGGCGGCGAGGGCGAGCGCGGCGAGACCGATAGCGAAACGAGACATCGTCATGGCTTGGACTCCTGTTAAGTCCTGCCCGGAGGAGCTGAACTGCGCGGATGCCGGGCCATCCACGCCGCCGCGCCGGTTGCGAACCGGAAGATCCGGTCCAGGCGCGATGGCTGGACTTTCGGCCGGCGCGGCTGAACGCGATCTGAGGCGAGCGTTCAGCTGGCGTTGTGCTTTCCGTCGGGTTTTCGCCGCTATTTACCGGCGAACCGCAGCATGTATTCGGAGAAGCGACCGGCACCGTAGATCAGGCCGAAGCCCCAGGCGAAGGACGCCGCGAAATTCGCGATCTGGAAGGGCCAGAACGGCATCTTGACGATGCCGGCGACGAGCGCGACCACCGCCCGGATCGGGCCGAAGAAATGGCCGATCGCGACGCCGAGCACGCCCCATTTCTCGAAGAAGTCGTGGCCGCGCTGGAGCAAGGCAGGGTTATTGCGCAGCGGCCAGTGGTCGCCGACACGGGGGCCCAGCACGAGGCCGGCCCAATAGGAAATCCAGAAGCCGGAGGCGGCGCCGAGCGCCGCGGCGAGCGAGAGCGGCACGAGGTTGAGGCCTGAGGCGCCGGCGATCGCGCCGAAGGCGGTGAAGAATACCGTGGCCGGCACCAGCCAGGACAGGATCGCGACGCATTCGGCGAAAGCGATGAGGAAGACCATCGGCGCGGCCCAATACTGGTTGACGCGCATGAACGCGACGAGCTCGTGCATCCATTGCTCAAGCTGGGGCATCATGGGGCGGCGATTCCTCCTGTGGTCAGGCCAGCGATAGAGCAGAAGCGTCGACTTTTCGCTACCAGCCGGCGAGCTGGCAAGACCGGATGCCGCGGACGGGTTGCCTTCGCGATCCGATCGCCTAGTGTCGCGGCGAACGGAAATAAGCCGCGCGCGTCGGAAGACTAGCGACGGCAGGGGACGGGATATCCATGGAGTCCAAGGTCAGCCCGCCCGGTGACAAGGGCGCGGCAGGAGAGCAGCCGGCGGTCAGGCTCGCCGGCATCGACATCACCTTCCATCTCAAGGGCGGCAGCCGCTACCAGGCGGTGAAGGGCATCGATCTTTCGGTGGCGGCGGGCGAGTTCGTCTCGGTGGTGGGCCCGACGGGCTGCGGCAAGTCGACCTTGCTCAACGCCGCTGCCGGCCTGCTGACGCCGTCGGCCGGCAAGGTTTCGATCTTCGGCCAGCCGCTGGCCGGCCTCAACCGCCGCGCCGGCTATCTCTTCCAGCAGGACGCGCTGATGCCGTGGAAGACGGCGCTCGACAACGTCAAGGTGGCGCTGGAGCCGATGGGCGTCTCCGATGCCGAGGCGGACAAGCGGGCGCGCGACTGGCTCGGGCGGGTCGGCCTGCGCGCCTTCGTCGAGCGCTACCCGCACATGCTCTCGGGCGGCCAGCGCAAGCGCGTGGCCCTCGCCCAGATGCTGATCCGCGATCCCGAGATCCTGCTGATGGACGAACCCTTCGGGCCGCTCGATGCGCAGACCCGGCAGATCATGGGCAATCTCCTGCTCGACCTCTGGAGCCGGGACCGCAAGGCGCTGATCTTCGTGACGCACGATCTCGAGGAGGCGATCGCGCTCTCCGACCGCGTGGTGGTGATGACGGCCGGCCCGGCCGCAGGCATCGTCGCGGACTATCATGTGCCGCTGGCACGGCCGCGGGACATCGCCGAGATCAGGCTGGAGAAGGCCTTCCACGAGATCCATCGCGATATCTGGGCCTCGCTACGCGTCGAGGTGCAGAAGGCTTACGCCATGGGCGAGGGCAAGGAACTGGTCGAGGGAGCCTCGTCATGAACCGCGTCAAGCTCCTCTCGCTCCAAGTCCTGGTCATGATCGTCTTCTTAGGCATCTGGCATGTCGTCACCACCACCAGCCTGTTCGGCGACATCAAGACGACGCAGTTCTTCTTCTCGACGCCGGCCGACGTGCTGGCGCGGACCTGGAAGCAGCTCACCGGGGCAGACATCTACTGGCATCTCGGCATCACCCTGACCGAGACGGTGCTGGCCTTCGTGATTGGCTCGGCCGCCGGCATCTTCTTCGGCTTCGCCTTCGCCCGGAACGAACTGCTGGCGGCGGTGTTCGATCCCTATATCAAGGCGGCGAACGCCTTGCCGCGCGTCGTGCTGGCGCCGATCTTCGCGCTCTGGTTCGGTCTCGGCATCTGGTCGAAGGTGGCGCTCGGCTTCACGCTGGTGTTCTTCATCGTCTTCTTCAACGTCTACCAGGGCGTGCGCGAGGTCTCGCCGACGGTGCTGGCCAATGCCCGCATGCTCGGCATGAACGAGCGTCAGCTCTTCCGCCATGTCTACTGGCCCTCAGCCCTGACCTGGATGTTCTCATCCCTCCACACCTCGGTCGGCTTCGCGCTGGTAGGCGCCGTGGTCGGCGAATATCTCGGCTCGTCAGCGGGGCTCGGCTACAAGATCCATGAGGCCGAGAGTGTCTTCGACGTCACCGGCGTGTTCTCGGGCATGCTGATCCTGGCGATCTTCGTGATCGTGATCGACGCGCTGGTGACGATGGTCGAGAACCGGCTTCTCGTCTGGCGGCCGGGACAGAGCAGTACGACGACGACCTAGCCCGGATGGGCACGCTTGCCTCTGCGAATGGACCGGTCGGGGCCGGCCGGCGCGCGTTCGATCAGCTGCAGCATAGCGAGCGCGGCGGGGGCCAGAGCCTCGGCTGGCAAGGTCACTGCATGCAGGGTGCGGCGAAGCGGCGGTTCCAGCGGCAAGGTGGTGATCCCGACGTCGTCATCGATGGCGAGCTCGGGCATGATGGTCAGCCCTAGACCCTCGCGCACCATGCCGAGCAGGGTGGCATTGTCGCGAACCAGGCAGATGACCTCCGGATGGCTCGCCGCTGCCGCCAGCAGCTCCTGGATCAGCGTCTCGCAGCCGCCGCCGGAGAGCAGCATGCGCTGCCCGTCGAGCGCCTTCAGCGGCAGGGTGCGATGCGATGCCAGCGGGTGGTCCGTCGGCAGTACCGCGAGATAGTCATCTGAATGGACCGGTCGGGCCGCGAGCTCGGGATGGGTGCGGCTGGTGATGCCGATCTCGACGATGCCGGCCTGGACCCAGCCCGTCACCTCGGGGTCGGTCCCCTCATAAAGCGTCACGGCGATGCGCGGGTGCTCGGCGCGCAGGAGCCGCAGCCAGCCGGGCAACAGCCTGATGGCTGCGCTCTGGACGACGCCGATCCGCACAGTGCCGCTCAATTCTTCGATAGATTCGGCGCAGCTCGCCAGCCGCGATACCGCGGCAAGCGCGGCCCGCGCCTCGACGAGCGCCCTGTTTCCGGCCGCGGTCAGGGCTGGCTGGTTGCGACCACGCAGCAGCAGCTTCGTGCCGAGCGCCCGCTCCAGCCCGCCAATCGCCTGGCTGACGGCGGATTGCGACAGGCACAGCCTGTCTGCCGCCGCGGTGAAGCCGCCGTGCTCCGCCACGCCGATGAAACAGCGCAGCTGGATCAGGCTGACATTAGGAAACATGATGTTGGCCGATCATATCAATTAATTGGACTGATAACCGGCAAGTTCCTACCCCGGCTCGCCCATGCGACTCAAGCGAGGACTGGACCGAGATGAACGACACCCCAGCCGAGAGGCTGACCGTGGGCCTCGCCCAGATCGCACCCGTCTGGCTCGACCGGGCGCGGACGCTCGACAAGGTCGTCGCCTGGATCGAGCGTGCCGCGCAGGCAGGCTGCGGCTTCGTCGCCTTCGGGGAAGCGCTGGCGCCAGGCTATCCCTTCTGGATCGAGCATACCGACGGCGCGCGTTTCGAATCGTCACTCCAGAAGGAGATCCACGCGCACTATCTCGACCAGGCCGTGCAAGTGGAGGCCGGCCATCTCGATCCGGTTTGTGCGGCGGCGGCGCGAGGCGGCATTGCGGTCATGCTCGGGATCATCGAGCGTCCAGCCGATCGCGGCGGGCACAGCGTGTACTGTTCCCGTGTCCACATCGGTGCGGATGGCAAGATCGCCTCGATCCACCGCAAACTGATGCCGACCTATGAAGAGCGGCTGAGCTGGGCGCCGGGAGACGGGCACGGCCTGCAGGTGCACCGAGTCGGCCCCTTCACGGTCGGCGGGCTGAACTGCTTCGAGAACTGGATGCCGTTGTCGCGGGCCGCTCTCTACGCGCAAGGCGAGGACCTACACGTCGCGCTCTGGCCCGGGAACCTCCGCAACACCGAGGGAACCACCCGCTTCCTGGCGCGCGAGGGACGCAGCTATGTCCTGGCGGTGTCGGGACTGATGCGCAGGCAGGATGTGCCGGCTGGCAGCCCCGCCGGTGCCATGCTGGCAAGCTGCCCCGACATGCTGGCCGATGGCGGCTCCTGTATCACCGGGCCCGACGGCAATTGGCTGGTCGAGCCGGTGACTGGACGCGAGGAGCTTCTGGTCGCGACCCTCGACCATCGCGAGGTCCGGCGCGAACGGCAGAACTTCGACCAGGCTGGACATTACGCGCGCCCGGACGTGACGCGTCTTGTCGTCAACCGACAGCGCCAGAGCATCGCCTCTTTCCTGGACCAGCCGATGCCGTAGATCGTCGGGGTCGGGGAAGCAGCTGACGACCTAACGTAAGCTTCGCTTGATTCGACGCACGAACGAGCGCCATGCTCGCCTTTCCATCATCGGGGGCGGTCATGGAACTCGATGTCTGCGATCGCATCACGGCCGATCCGACGCCAGGTGACATCATCCGCGCGATCGACCAGCGCGGCGATGATCCCGATTGGTTCATCAACCTCTCCGACGATGACGGCTATGTCGAAGCGGAGCGGGAGGGCAGCCGCTTCCGGCTGGCCTATCATTCGGGCAAGGCCCGCTTCGACGCCGCCGAGACGGTCGATGCCGCGACGCTGAAGCGGATCCTGCTCGCCTATCGCGGCGGCGATAAAAGCTGGCGCGGCAAGCTGGCCTGGCAGCGCAAGGTGTCGCCAGCCAAGGCGGCCGAGGCGAGAGGCGAGCCGCCAACCTGGGCGATCGTGGCGGTCGTCGCCTCGCTTGCGCTGATCTTCGTGACTGCGGAGGTGCTGCCGGAGAGCTGGCTGGAACGATTGCCTTTCGCCGGGACGACCTTCGGCGCGATCCTGCTGATCGCGCTGCCGATGGTGGTGATGGTCGGCGCAATGATCCTCAATGCCGTCCTCAAGGTCCGCCGCGCCAGCAATTGGGCGCAGGCGCCGGGGCGCATCATCCGCTCGCAGATGGGGGTGCGGCGCCCGCCTGAAGGCAACGAGATCGGCACCGTCGTCAATGTTCCCGCCGTGACCTATTCCTTCTCAGTCGGCGGGGTGACCTATCAGGGCACGCGCGTCAGCCTCGGCGACATCAGCGGCAAATATGCGCAGGAGGCGCTGGCGCGCTATCCCGCGGGCACGAGCGTGACCGTCTATTACGATCCAGCCGATCCTAGCGACTCCGTGTTGGAGCGCGAGGCGCCGAAGGGCGCGGTCAAGGGCTGCGGCCTCGCCCTGCTGGTCTTCGCGCTGCTCGTTTGGGGGCTCTACTGGGTGGGTACCGAAGGTGCCGAAGCCCTCAAGGTGCGCATGCCGGATGCCGATGTTCCGGTGATGCTGTTCGCCGCGCTGTTCGGCGGCGCGGCGTTGCTGTTCTTCGTCGGGCACAAGCGCTATCTCGCCCGCGCCAATGCCTGGCCTGTGACACCCGGCGAGGTCGTCTCCAGCACTGTCGAACAGCGCGGCTCGACGGAGAACGGCAAGACGCGCACGATCTATCTGCCCATCATCGAGTTCGCCTACACCGTCGACGGCAACCGCCTGCACAGCCGGCAGGTCAAGTTCGGCCTGGAGATCTCAGGGTCGGAGAGCTTGGCGCGGGGCATCGCCGATCGCTATCCGGCCGGCGCACCGGTCGAGGTCCATTACGATCCGCAGGACCCATCGAATGCGGCGCTCGAGAACCCTACGGGAACGAACTGGATCCTGCTCGGCGTCGCGCTCGCCTGCTTTGCCATCGCGCTCTATGCGAGCCGCGTTTTCCGCTAGCCCGGTTCGTCCGCGCTCTTTTCGCCCGGCGAGGCTGCGAGCAGGCGTATCAGCTCGGCATAGCGCGGCATCAGCTCCTCGCGCCGCTGCATGTCGCGGTCGAACTGCTCCTGTTTGTCGGCCACGCTGCTCCCGTCCTGTGGTGCGGCGCTGCCCTGGAACATCTCGTCGAGCGCCTGGGCCATGGTCCGGTCGCTGAGCCAGACGAGCTCCTGCTGAAGCGCCGTGTATTCCGTCATCAGCTTGACGCGCTTTTCGACCCAGCTCGGCTCGACCGGATCGCCGGCGCCAGCTTCTGGTGTCTGCGCAGCGGCGCTGCCCTGGGCGAGGGCGGCGCGGGCCTGGTCGGAGAGGTCGAGGATGACGGCGTCGTCGCGATCGGACGTTGCCGAGGTCGTGGCGGCAGGCGAAGAGCTTGTCCTGTCCGGAGCGGGCACGCCTGCCGAGGGCGCGCTGTGCGGGAGTTCATAGGGGGAAGGCGCAGTCCGGGCCGCTACTGCGTCCACCATGACCGTCTCCTGTTTCGTCCGTTCTGGTCGAAAGCCGTCGTCGAGGCGTCGTCGGGAGTCACCGCATCCAGCCAATCTGAAAGCCGGGTCTTAACAAGCCTTGAATCTTTCCTGTCGCTTCCGCGGCGATCGGGCCGGCTTGATGGGCTGCGCCCCGACATGCCTGCGCTTGCCCCGCTCGCGGCAATGCGCCTATCTTCGTCGCGAAATCGCGCCTTTTTCGAAGCGCGTCATCGTTCAACCGGAGGAAAATCGATGTTTCTCACCCGCCGCGCGGCGCTTGCCGCGCTCGCTGTCACCACGGCCCTCGGCCTTTCGCCGGCCTTTGCCCAGAACGCCGAGAAGCCCAAGCTGACGCTCGGCGTCGGCGGCAAGCAGCTGCTCTATTATCTGCCGCTGACCGTCGCGGAGAAGAAGGGCTTCTTCAAGGACCAGGGGCTCGACGTCGAGATCAACGATTTCGGCGGCGGCGCCAAGTCGCTGCAGGCACTGGTTGGCGGTTCCGTCGACGTCGTCACCGGCGCCTATGAGCACACCATCCGCATGCAGGCCAAGGGCCAGGACATCCGCGCCGTGATCGAGCTCGGGCGCTTCCCGGCGATCACCATCGCGGTGCGCAAGGACCTCGCCGACAAGGTCAAGTCCGCGGCCGACTTCAAGGGCCTGAAGATCGGCGTCACCGCGCCCGGCTCCTCGACGGCGCTGACCGCGCAATACGCCATGGTCAAGGCAGGCCTGAAGGCGAGCGACGCCGCGATCATCGGCGTCGGCGCCGGCGCCAGCGCCGTCGCGGCGATCAAGCAGAAGCAGGTCGACGTGATCTCGCATCTCGACCCCGTCACCTCGAAGCTGGAATCGGACGGCGACATCGTCTCGCTGATCGACACCCGTACCGAGGCCGGCACCAAGGCGCTGTTCGGCGGCTCGAATCCGGCGGCGGTGCTCTATCTCAAGAACGACTTCGCCGAGAAGAATCCGGTGACGACGCAGAAGCTCGTCAATGCGCTGATGAAGTCGCTGAAATGGCTGGAGACGGCCAAGCCGGAGGATGTCGCCGATCTCGTGCCGGCGGAATACCATCTCGGCGACAAGCCGCTCTACCTGACCGCGGTGAAGAACTCGCAGGAGAGCTATTCGCGCACCGGCATCCCGACCGCCGACGCGATGAAGAGCATGTACGACTCGCTCAAGCTGCTCGCCCCCGAGCTGACGAACTCAAATGTCGACCTGAGCAAGACCTTCATCGACTCGTTCGCCAAGAAGGCGGCGGCGGGGTCGTAATCCGGCTCAGGCTGGAGGCTGCGAAGGAAAAGGGCGCCGCTGCAAAGTGGCGCCCTTGCCATGTGAGCGTAACCGAACTGCCTGCTGGACTCGCTGCCGCTATGGCGCGAAGCTGCGCCGGTTGACGCTAGGAGAGGTCAGATGGCTGAGCGCTCCGACATCAAGGACTTGATCGAGAAGGCCTATGCAGCGCGCGTCAAAGGCGATCTCGACGCGTTGATGGACTATTTCCATCCCGATTGCCGGTTCCAGCTGATGGGAGCCGCGGAGCGCGAGGCGATTTGCCGGCCGCTGGAAGGTTGTGTGGCGGTGCGCGGTCAGATGGCCGAGTTCATCGGCGCCTTCACCTTCTCGAATTTCGAGACGCTCGATGTCGTGGTCGAGGGCGATCGGGCCGCCTATCACTGGCGCGCCGATGTGACCTTCGTGCCGACCGGCCGCACGGAGACTTTTCAGACGCTCGATCTGCTGAGCTTCGAGGATGGCAAGGTGCGCAGCCTGGCGCAGTTCACCGATACCGCCGGCGTCGCGCGCCTCACGGCCGCGGCGGCGAACTGAGCGGGTTCCTCATCGCAGTCATCACCGCTTTCGATTTGCCTGCGACGCCGTAGCCGCTAGGTTCGCCGCCTCGTGTCATCGAAGGCTGGCCTACCCTCATGAACATCCTCTCGATCCAGTCCCATGTCGTCTATGGCCATGTCGGCAATGCCTCGGCCGTGTTCCCGATGCAGCGCCTCGGCGTCGAGGTCTGGCCGATCCACACGGTGCAGTTCTCGAACCATACCGGCTACGGTGCCTGGAAGGGACAGGTCTTCGACGGCGCCACCATCGACGAGCTGATGGCGGGCATCGGCGAGCGCGGCGTGCTCGGAAAATGCGACGGCGTGCTCTCCGGCTATATGGGCTCGGCCGATATCGGCCACGCCATCCTCTCGGCCGTGGCCAAAGTGCGCGAGGCCAATCCCAAGGCGATGTATTGCTGCGACCCGGTGATCGGCGATGTCGGCCGCGGCGTCTTTGTGCGGCCGGGCATCCCGGAGTTCATGCGCGAGCAGGCGGTGCCGGCAGCCGACATCGTCACGCCTAACCAGTTCGAGCTGGAATTGCTCACCGATGTCGAGGTCAGGACGCTGGCCGACGCCCATCGCGCCGTCGAAGCGCTGCGCGATGCCGGGCCGAGGGTCGTGCTGGTGACGTCGCTGATCACCAATGAGACGCCGGCGGATTCGATCGACCTGATGGCGGCGGACGGGCAGGGCACCTATCGCGTGCGCACGCCGAAGATCGACATCAACATCAACGGCGCCGGCGATGCGATCGCGGCGCTGTTCTTCGTCCACTATCTGCGCGACGGTTCAGCCGCGAGCGCGCTCGGCAAGGCGGCCTCCTCGATCTATGGCCTCTTGAGGCGGACCAAGGAGGCCGGCTCGCGCGAGATCCTGACCGTGGCGGCACAGGACGAGTTCGTGACGCCCTCGCAGCTCTTCGCGCCGGAAGTGGTCTGACTGGTGACCTTCTTCTCCTCAGCCCTCATCCTGAGGAGCCGCGCAGCGGCGTCTCGAAGGATGTTCCAGGAGGCTCCGGAACCAGCTGGAGCATCCTTCGAGACGCAGCCTTCGGCTGCTCCTCAGGATGAGGGCTCGCGTTGGATGCCGCGGAATATCATGGGCGCACCATGAAGCTGCGCCTCGGCACCTTCAACGTCGAGAACCTGCTGACGCGCCACCGCTTCGAGCCCGGCGGACGGACCGAGACGGCGGCGGCGATGTCGCTGTTCCATTTCCCGCGCGCCGACGAGCGCGATGCGGTCGAGCGCTCGCTGGCGGTGGCGCTCGAGGACGACAAGCGCCAGATGACGGCGCTCGCCATCGCCGAGGCCAATGCCGATCTGTGGATGCTGCAGGAGGTCGACTCGCTGGCGAGCCTGCAGGCCTTCTTCGCCAACTATGTCCACCGCATCGCCGATCATCGCTACGGCCATTTCACCCTGGTCGACGGCAATGACCGGCGCAATATCGACATCGGCTTCGCCGCAAGGCGCGATCTGGTCCAGCCGCGGCAGGTCACGGTGCGCTCCCATAAGGGCATGAGCTTTGCCGATGCGCAGGCGTTCTCGCCCGAGATCGCCGCCTTCGGCATCAATCCGCGCGACAAGGTCTTCGCCCGCGATTGCCTGGCGGTCGAGCTCGATTTCGGGGACCGGCGGCTGACGCTGTTCGGCTGTCATTTCAAGTCGATGAACAATGGCCGCGACGACGGAAGGCAGGCGACCTTGCCGATCCGCCGGGCCGAGGCGCTCGCGGTGAAGACGATCATCAAGGACTGGTTCGGGCCGGGCTGGCGCGAGGCGAACTGGGCGATCCTCGGCGATCTCAACGGCTACCGCATCGGGCTCGGCCCGCTCGCTGCGCCTGTCGACGAGGGCGACAGCGGCATCGAGCCGCTGCTGGAGGATTTCGCGGTCGATCCGATGGAGAGCCTGCCGCCGCATGAGCGCTGGACACATTTCCGGCGCTACTGGTCGGAGGAGCGCCAGAGCCTGATCGACAGCCATATGCCGCTCGACCATATCCTGCTTTCGCCGGCGCTCGCCGCGGCCAATCCGAACCCGGCGATGCAGATGATCCGGCGTGGTCTGCCCTATCGCGTGCCACTCGATCCGCGCGAGGCCGACCGGTCGATGGCCAAGCTCGCCCTGACCTGCGACCGCTATCCGCGCGTCGGATGGGACCGGCCGAAAGCTTCCGACCATTCTCCGCTGACGATCGAGCTTACCATCCCGAAGGAGACCGCATGAGCCGCCACTTCGTCACGCTCGACGTGTTCACGACAAGGCCGCATGCCGGCAACCCGCTCGCAGTCGTGCTCGACAGCGAGGGGCTGGACAGCGCGGCAATGCAGGCGATCGCCCGCGAGTTCAACCTGTCGGAGACGGTCTTCGTCGCGCCGCCGGCGAAACCCGCCCACCGCGCCGCGGTCCGCATCTTCACGCCGGGGCAGGAACTGCCTTTCGCCGGCCATCCGACGGTCGGCACCGCCGTGCTCCTGGCACTACGCGATGCCGCTGAGGGGCGGGCGGCGGATCGGCTCGTGCTGGAGGAGAAGGTCGGGCTCGTGCCCTGCGTCGTCGCACTCGGCAATGCACGCTCGGCTCGCGCAACCTTCACTCTGCCGAAGCTGCCGGAGCAGGTCGCGCAGCCGATCGCCGACGCCGCGCTGGCAGAGGCGCTCGGGCTGGAGGTCGCCGATCTCGGCTTCGACGGGCATCGACCCGGCGCATTCTCGGCCGGTGTCTCCTATACGATGGTTCCGGTTGCCGGCCGCGAGGCGATTGCGAAGGCGCGCGTTGCTGGACCCTTCGAACGAACCATGGCAGCTGCGCCGAACGGCAATGCCTTCGTCTATTGCCGCCAGACGGAAGAGGCAGGGCATCACTATCATGCCCGGATGTTCTGGCCGGAGGCCGGCGTGACCGAGGATCCCGCGACCGGCTCGGCCGTCGCCGCCTTCGCCGGCGCGATCATGGCGTTCGACCGGCCGGGCGATGGCACGCACCGCCTCGTCATCGAGCAGGGCTACGAGATGGGCCGGCCCTCGCAGATCGAGCTGACGCTGACGGTCGCGGGCGGCGCGCTCGCCTCGGCGACGATCGGAGGCGCCGCGGTGGTGATGAGCGAGGGCGTGCTGCTGTGAGCGGCAATGGCGTCGTCGACGGAACGATCGTCGCGCTCGATCGCGTCGAGGCGAAGGTCGAGGATTTCGACTGGGGCTTTGCCCGCGAGCGTGCCGATGAGATCGCGGCGCATTGGGCCGGGATCAGCGCCGGCAAGCCTTCGATGTTCAACGGCCGCGTCATGCTGCAGCACCGCGCTGCGATCGAGGGCGGCGTGTTCCACGCCGGCTATTTCGAGGCCGATTATGCCGCCTTCATGAGCTGGCGCGATTTCGGCCAGCCGGGACCGGCGATCCGCAACGGCTTCGCCATGGCGGCGCTCAGGGCCGCCGACGGCGCCTTCCTGCTCGGCAAGATGGGTGATCACACCGCCAACCCCGGCAAGGTCTATTTCGCCGCCGGCACGCCGGACCGGGAGGATGCCCGCCCGGACGGCACGCTCGATCTTGCCGGCAGCGTCACCCGCGAGCTCTGCGAGGAGACCGGGCTGACGCTCGACGAGATTGCCGTCGAGGAGCGCTGGACGGCGGTGATCGTGCCGGGGCGAGTTGCCTTCATGCGCCCGGTCGGGATCGACCTGCCGGCTGACGAGGCGCGCGACTTGATGCTGGCGCGGATCGGTCGACAAGACGAGCCGGAATTGTCCGATATCGTGATCGTCCGCAATCTCGCCGATTGCGCGGCTTATGACATGCCGCCCTTCATGACGTCCTATCTCGCACATATCTACGGGCGGGATTGACCCTTTACCGATCGAGGTTGCCGATGGCCGATGCGTCCGAAGTCCTTGCCCTGCCTGAAGGCAACCCGTTCGGGCGCGCCTGGGAGACGCCGTTCGGCCTGCCGCCCTTTGCTGAGATCACGCCAGAGCACATCAAGCAGGCTTATCCGGCGGCGCTGGAGCAGCACCGGGCCGAGGTCGAGGCGATCAAGGCCGAGAAGGCTGCGCCCAGCTTCGCCAACACGATCGAGGCGCTCGAACGCTCCGCCCGTGGCATGACCCGGCTCGGCGGCGTGTTCTACAATCTCGCCGGAGCCGACACCAACGAGGCGCTGCAAGCGATCGAGCGCGAGATTTCGCCGGTGATGTCGCGGCACTGGTCGGCGATCATGATGGATCACGAGCTCTTTTCTCGCGTCGATGCCGTGTTCGAGGCGCGCGAGAGCCTCGGCCTGAGCGAAGAGCAGATGCGCCTGCTGGAGCGGACGCATCGCGGCTTCATCCGCTCGGGCGCCAGGCTCGAAGGCGAGGCCAAGGCGAGGCTCGCCGCGATCAACGAGCGGCTGGCCGGCCTCGGCACCAGCTTCGGCCAGAACCTGCTCAAGGACGAGGCGAGCTATGCGCTGATCATCGAGGACGAGGCCGATCTCGACGGCCTGCCGCCCTTCGTCGTCGCGGCGATGGCGCGCGCCGCCGCCGATCGGGGCCAGGAGGGCAAGCATGCGGTGACGCTGGCGCGCTCGATCATAGAGCCCTTCCTGACCTTCTCGACGCGGCGCGAGCTGCGCGAGCAGGCCTTCACCGCCTGGAGCAAGCGCGGCGAGAATGGCGGCGAGACCGACAACCGCGCCATCGTCGCCGAGATGGTGAGCCTGCGCGCCGAGAAGGCCAAGCTGCTGGGCTTTGCCACCTTCGCCCATTTCAAGCTCGACGATTCCATGGCGAAGACGCCGGAGAACGTCCGCAACCTGCTCGAGCTGGTCTGGAAGCCGGCCCGCGCCCGCGCCGGGCAGGAGGCGGCCGATCTCGCCGCGCTCGCCCAGAGCGAGGGCGAGAACGCGCCGATCCGCCCGTCGGATTGGCGCTTCTATGCCGAGAAGGTCCGGCAGAAGACCTATGCGCTCGATGAGGCCGTGCTGAAGCCCTATCTCCAGCTCGACAGGATCATCGCCGCCGCCTTCGACACCGCCGGCAAGCTGTTCGGGCTTTCCTTCGCCGAGCGCCCGGACCTCAAGGGCTATCACCCGGATGTCCGCGTCTTCGAGGTGACGGAGACCGCGAGCGGCCGGCATATCGGCCTTTTCCTCGGCGACTACTTCGCCCGTGCCTCGAAGCGCTCGGGCGCCTGGATGAGCGCCTATCGCGGCCAGCGCAATTTCGACGGCGAGGTCCGGCCGATCATCGTCAACGTCTGCAACTTCGCCAAGCCGGCCGAGGGCAAGCCGGCGCTGCTCTCGATCGACGACGCCCGCACGCTCTTCCACGAATTCGGCCACGCTTTGCACGGCCTGCTCTCGGACGTGCATTACGGCTCGCTCGCCGGCACCTCGGTCTCACGCGACTTCGTCGAACTGCCTTCGCAGCTCTACGAGCACTGGTTCCTGACGAAAGAGGTGATGCAGCGCTTCTGCCTGCATGCGGAGACCGGCGAGCCGATCCCCGATGCGCTGATCGAGAAGATCAAGCGGGCGCAGACCTTCAACCAGGGCTTCGCCACGGTGGAATACACCTCCTCGGCGCTGGTCGATCTCGCCTTCCATTCGCTGGAGGCGCCGGCGGAGGTCGATCCGCTCGCCTTCGAGGCGAAGGAGCTGGCGCGGATCGGCATGCCCGCCGAGATCACCATGCGCCACCGCACGCCGCATTTCAGCCACGTCTTCTCGGGCGACGGCTATTCGGCCGGCTATTACAGCTATCTCTGGTCGGAGGTGATGGACGCCGACGCCTTCAACGCCTTCATCGAGGCGGGCAACGTCTTCGCCCCGGAGGTCGCCGGCAAGCTCAAGCGCTACATCTATTCGGCCGGCGACACCCGCGATCCGGCCGAGGCCTATACGCTGTTCCGGGGCCGCCTGCCGACGCCGGATGCGCTCTTGGAGAAGCGGGGGCTGGCGGCTTAGGCCGCCGCTACTCCCGCGCCAGCACGACCAGGCGCGCCCCGCGCCCGCTCAGCAGGATGAGCGCACCGCGCTCCATCCGCCAGCTCCGCGTCCCCTCCAGCGCCGCGCGGAACTGGTTCTCGACCTGCATGCGCGGCTCGGGGCAGGCCATCATCGTGCCAGCCAGCGGTCCGAAGCGGATTGCCCTGTCTCGGATCGTCGCCTGCCCGCCCATGCCGTTGCAGCCGCCATGAGCGGAGACGTGCCCTGTCGAGTCGATCTGCAGCGTGGCGCGGACGCCCTCGGGGAGCGGCCGGCCGCGCAGGCTCTCGACGCGCCATGAGCCGGTGGGACCGCCGACTTCCGCCGGCGGTGCGACACGCTGGACGACGATCTCGCTGCTTGCATCCGGCACCAGCGCGGCGTGGTGCTCGGTCGTGGTGAACCAGAGCTGGCCACGCACCCTGATCTCGGCGCGCAGCGCATAGCGGTGTCCGGGCTGGATCACCGCATCGTTGAAGTGCAGCCGGAAGGGAATCGGCACCTGCCGGCGCGCGGCGATGCGCGTGCGGGCGATGGTGCGGGACGGGGCGTCGGCGAGCGAGACGTCGAGCAGGCTGACTTCGACCATCGCGCCCGGTGGCAGCGCGATCCGCTCGCGATAGGTGACGGTGCCGGAGAGCGTGCGCGGCGCGGCGAGCGCGGGCAGCGGCAATGCGGCGAGGGCGAGCGCCCCGGCTGCGAAGATGCGACGCGTGATCATGATCTGACGCCTCTCCCTTCGGGCCGGCTCTGTTTCGTGAAACCTGTCACCGCGGGGAGGGCGACGCAATCAATGCATCGTCTCCCCCGACCGGGCGGATATCAGCCCGCCGGATAGCCGAACTTCGCCCGCGTCGCGCGGATCTGGGAGATCGCCCCAGCGCTGTTGCCGGCGGCGCAACTCTTGCGGGCGCTGTCGATCTCGGCGCTGACGCGCGTATGGACGCCCTTGGTGGTGTGGCCGGTCGAGAGGTCGTTGTCCATCACCGCCTGGAAGCGGTCGACTTCGCCGGAGCAGCCCGTGCCGGTCGGCATGTGGAAGGTGCTCGGGGTGACGCCGGCCGCCGCCTGCTCGGGCGAGGGAGCCGGAGGCGGCGCGGCCGTCTGACAGGCGGCGAGGGCAAGGCCGAGGGCGGCGGCGAAGAGGGCGGCGCGCATAAGCGGAGCTCCGGCTGGTCGGAGCGGAACCATGGTTGATTCCGCCCGCGAGGCAAAGACCTTCCCGGAGACGCTCAATCGCGGCTCGGCATGAAGAAGGCGACGATCGTGAAGCCGCCCGCCGCCAAGGCCGCCAGCCAGATCGCGCTCAGCCCGACATGCAAATGCGCATAGGCGCCGAGGAACGCGCCGACGAGCAGGCTGAGCCAGAGCACGAAATGGCGCAGGAAGGCGCGCTTGGAGCCGCCGAGCAGGGCGCCGGCGAGGCGCTGTCCCATCTTGACCAGCGTGCCGGTCATATAGGTCAGGCCGATCGTGACCTCGCCGTCGCGCTGGAAGACAGCGTTCTCGGCGCCCATCGCCAGAGCGAGGATGCCGGCGGCGGCGATCGCCAGCCCGGCGCCGTAGAGACCGGCAGAGAGGGCCAGCGCCAGCGTGACGAAGGCGAGCACGGCCGCCTGGCGGCGGTGCTTGCCGACATGGCCGACGAGCGAGCCGCAGATCACTCCGACGACGAAGAGGGCGATGATCATGCCGGCCACCAGGACGCCGTCCAGGCGGCCTTGCGCCAGCTCGATGCCGAGGCGGGTGGTATTGCCGGTCATGAACGAGACGAAGAAGCCGCCGATGTTCAGGAAGCCGAGCGCATCGACGAAGCCGGCGAGCCCTGAGAGACCCAAGGCGAGCCCGATGGCGGGACGATCATAGCGCAGCACAGGCAAGGCACTCCGGTCAGGAGATGGGCTTTGTGATGCGCGCGGCCCCGGGCCGAATCGTGCAACGCAAAGCCTCTTACTCCCGTCACAATTCGACGGAACCCTGATCGTCATGACCGTGCTGCATACCACCGCGCTCGAAATCTTCGCCGACTACTTCCAGTTCTATCTTCAGGACGAGGCGGTCGACGAGGATTGGGGGACGTTCTGGACCGACGAGACGGTGGAGCGGATGCTCGCCGTCGGTGATTGCTCGGTCGGCATCGCCACGGCCAGGAACATGAACGTCCCCGTCGTGCTCTCGGTCCATGACGCGGCGCCCGAAGCCGATTTCGGCGAATGGGAGCTGGTCAACGAGTGCTCCTTCCGCGTGCGTTCCGGGCAGGTGATGCTGATCGGCTGCACCGAAGGGTCGCCGCAGGAGCGGGCACGCTTCTCGCTTGCACCCGGACGTTATCGCTTGCGGGTCTCCTATGTCGGCCTCGACAGCCTGAGCGACGACGGGCTGGAAGGCGACGACTTCTATCGTTTGCAGATCTGGCCTGGGCCAGTCGCGCCTACGACGACGCTGAAGGAGCGGGCGGGAGCCGCCGGCTAAGCCCGCGCACGAACGTTCAAGACCTCCAAGGCTTGCCTTCCTATCCTCCGATCCGGTAGACAGCCCAAGTCGACGAGAGGATCGTTCGTGGCCGCATCCGCCACCCATGCTCAGAGCCTGAACCGCGCCATCGCGCGGACGGCCGGCATGTGCGCTCCCTCGCTCCTTGGTCAGCTGCTTCTTCTTACCAGCCCCTGAGGGCCGGCCGGGCACGTGTGCCTGGGCGCTCAGGGGATGACGAGAACAGAGCTTGAAGACCTCGCGCGCCAGCCCGAAACCGAGACGCGGCGCGCCCTGACCAGGGACAAGACCCATGAGCAATGCAGGCAACACCGTGTCCGCCAAGGACCGCGTCCTGATCTTCGACACCACCTTGCGCGACGGCGAGCAATGTCCCGGCGCGACCATGACCTTCGAGGAGAAGCTCGAGGTCGCCGACATGCTGGACGCGATGGGCGTCGACATCATCGAGGCCGGCTTCCCGATCGCCTCGGACGGCGATTTCGAGGCGGTCTCGGCGATCGCGTCCCGGATCAAGCGCGCGACCGTGGCGGGCCTTGCCCGTGCCATTCCCGCCGACATCGCCCGCGCCGGCGAGGCGGTGCGCCATGCAGCCAGGCCACGCATCCACACCTTCGTCTCGACCTCGCCGATCCACCTGCAGCACCAGATGCGCAAGAGCGAGGAGGAGGTGCTGGAGATCATCACCAGGACAGTGACGCAGGCGCGCAACCTGGTCGAAGACGTCGAATGGTCGGGCATGGATTCGACCCGCACCCCGATCGACTATCTCTGCCGGGCGGTCGAGGCCGCGATCAGGGCAGGGGCGACCACGATCAACCTGCCCGACACGGTCGGCTACGCCACGCCCGACGAGTATCGCGCCATGTTCAAGGCGGTGCGCGAGCGTGTGCCGAATGCCGACAAGGCGATCTTCTCGGCGCATTGCCACAATGATCTTGGCCTCGCCGTCGCCAATTCGCTGGCGGCGATCGAGGGCGGGGCGCGCCAGGTCGAGTGCACGATCAACGGCATCGGCGAGCGCGCCGGCAATGCGGCGCTGGAGGAGATCGTGATGGCGCTGCGGGTGCGCGGCGATGTCATGCCCTACGACACCGGCATCGACGCGACCTATCTGATGCGGGCGTCCAAGGCGGTCTCGACCGCCTGCTCCTTCCCGGTGCAGTACAACAAGGCGATCGTCGGGCGGAACGCCTTCGCCCATGAAAGCGGCATCCATCAGGACGGCATGCTGAAGCACCAGCAGACCTACGAGATCATGACCCCGGCCTCGGTCGGCGTGACCAAGACCTCGCTGGTGATGGGCAAGCATTCCGGCCGCGCCGCCTTCCGTTCCAAGCTGACCGAGATGGGCTACGAACTCGGCGACAACCAGCTGGAGGATGCCTTCACCCGCTTCAAGGCGCTCGCCGACCGCAAGAAGCATGTCTATGACGAGGATATCGAGGCGCTGGTCGACGAGAACCTCGCCACCGCCCATGACCGGGTGAAGCTGGTCTCGCTGACGGTGATCGCCGGCACGCGCGGGCCGCAGCGGGCGATGCTGAAGCTCGACATCGACGGCCGGGTCGTGGCCGAGGAGGCCGAAGGCAACGGGCCGATCGACGCGGTGTTCAACGCGGTCAAGGCGCTGGTCCCGCACGAGGCGGTGCTGGAGCTCTACGATGTCCACGCCGTCACCGAGGGCACCGATGCTCAGGCCGAGGTCACGGTGCGGCTCGGCCAGAACGGCGCGGCGGTGACCGGGCGCGGCGCCGATCCCGATACGCTGGTGTCTTCCTGCAAGGCTTATCTGGCGGCGCTCAACAAGCTGGTCGCGCGTGGCAGCCGCGTGCACGCGCAGGCGGCGGAATAGCCTCGCAGCTTGCTCTTCGCGAGCCGCTGTGCCGCGCTGTGACCAGCGCGGCACAGCGGCTCATTTTTTGCTTTCCACAGGAACAAACTCTGGATTTGCAAAACAGGTGTCGCTCTCATGGGCACGAGGGATCACCGTGAGACGTCCTTGATGAAGCTGCTGCGCCTTTTCTCGGTTGGCGCATTCGCCATGTTGGCTGCGCAGCCCGCCGCGGCTTATGCGCCTGCCGCGATGCCCGAGCGGGCCGAGCGTGCGCAGGAGCGCCTGCGCGTCTGCATGGGCGCGATCGAGGCCGGTGGCGCCGAGCGGCGCCTGGCCTGTGACGAGAGCCTGACCGGCGAGCTCAATCGCGCCGTTCGCGCCGATCTGCTCGCCAGCCGCGGCTGGATTTCCGAGGCCGAGAACGCCCTCGACGCGGCGCTGCGCGATTTCGACGCGGCGCTCAAGGCGGTGCCGAATCACCTGGCCGCCCTGCGTGGCCGGGCGCACACCTTGTCCGAGCTCGGCCGGCACACCGAGGCGGCGGCGCTGATCGAACGGGCGATGGCCCTCGGCGGGCGCGCGACGCTGCTGGCCGACCGGGCGCTGTTACGCGAGCGCGCCGGCAACATCGCCGGAGCGCGGGCGGACCTCGATGACGCCATCGCCCTCGACCCTTCCAACAGCTGGGCGCGCGGGACGCGGGGGCGGTTCCGGCAGGACGAGGGCGAGCACGAGGCGGCGCTGGCCGATCTCGACGCCGCCCTGTCGCTGGAGCCCGAGGTCACCTCCTATCATTACCGCCGCGGGCTCTCGCTCGTCGCATTGGCGCGGCCGCGCGAGGCCATCGCCGCCTTCGACGCCGCCCTGCGGCTGGAGCCGACCGTCGTGCAGGTCTGGCTGGAGCGCGGGCGGGCCTTCGAGGCGCTCGGCCATGACGGGCCGGCGCTGGCCAGCTATGAGCGGGCGCTGCGCCTCGACGGCCGGCATGAGACCTCGCTGTCCCGGCGTGCCTTCCTGCTGCAGCGGTTGGACCGTGTCGACGATGCGATCGCGGCCTATGACCGTTTGCTGGCGGTCCAGCCCACTGCCGCCTTCGGCCTCAACAACCGGGCCGGCCTGCTCGCCGGGCTCGGCAAGCGGGAGGAGGCGTTGCGCGATCTCGATCGCGCCATCGCGTTGGTTCCCGGAGACGGCAATGCCCTGCGCAACCGCGCGCAGCTCCTGCTGCAGCTCGGCCGCAACGACAAGGCGCTGCGTGATCTCGACCGGGCCGGGCCCGGGCACGACGCCGGAGCCTGGCACGGCATGCGCGGCGATGCGTTGCTGGCGCTCGGCCGGCCTCAACCTGCACTGGAAGCCTATCGGGCTGCGCTCGCGCTGAAGCCGCAGGATCGCGCCACGCTCTTCGGTTTTGGCCTGGCGCAGGAGATCCGTGGCGATCGCGGCGCGGCGGCGGCTGCCTATGGTGCGCTGCTTGCGGTCGATCCGGAGCACGAGGGGGCGCTCGAACGGCGCGAGGAGCTGCTGCCGGCGCTCGGCCGCTCGATCGAGGTCTGGCCGGCGCGCCTCGCCGGGCTGTGGCGGAGCGCCAGCGACAGCTATGCGCGTGAGCGCACCGCGCTGCAGGGCGCCTATCGCGCGTTGTGGCCGCAGCCGCAGGCGGTCCCGGCTCCCCTGCCTGTTCCGCCCAATCCGCTGGCGGCGCTCGATGCCGCTCTGGCGCTCGACGCCTTCGACGTGCCACGCCTGATCCGGCGGGCCCAGTACAGCATCGGCCAGCCGCAGCGCGAGGCGCAGGCCCGGGCCGATCTCGCCGTTGCCCTGCTGCTCGAGCCGGAGAACCCGGCGGCGCTGGTGCAGCGCGCCCGGCTGAATTTCCGCGACGGTGCCTTCATCGCGGCGCAGGCCGATGCGGATGCGGCGCTGCGCGGCGAGCCGCGCTCGATCGAGGCGCTGTTCCAGCGGGCGAGGGCGCTGACGGCGCGCGGCCAGCTCAGTGCCGCGCTCAAGGCCTATGACGATCTGGTCGCTGTCGCGCCGGCCAATGCCGCGGCCCTGCTCAACCGGGCGCTGCTGCTGCAGCATGCGCGCGAATATGAGCGGGCGCTGGCCGATCTCGACGCCGCGGTCGCGGCCAACCGGGCCGATCCGGACGGCTGGGTGGCGCGCGCTGCCTTGCGCACGGCGCTCGGCCAGACCGATGCGGCGATCGCCGATTTCGACCGGGCGCTGTCGCTCGACGCCCGGCTCGGCCAAGCCTGGTACGGTCGCGCTCTGGCGCATCAGCGCCGCGGCGATGCGGCGGAGGCGGCGGCCGACTTCGCCAAGGCGAAGGCGCTCGACGCGCAGGCCGAGGAGCGCTACCGCGCCTTCGGCGTGACGCCCTGAGCGGGCGGCCTGGACATTACCCGAGCCCTCATCCTGCGGAGCGGTCCTCAGGATGAGGGCTGAGTTTCCAAGCCGACCTTGAGGCGCTCGCTCCGCCGTCTTGCCGGGATCGGTCACGGGGCCGGCTTTCAACAGGGTTCTCCGCGCTTGCTTGCTGTTAGCGGTGGACGGCGCTTGCCGCTCGCTTGGCGCAGGCCCGATTCTTGCCACTATTAAATCCCGGTGCGCGCAGGCGCGATGGCTGGGAGCGGCGAGATGGCTGGCTATTTTCCGAACTGGACGCTGAAGACCTCCGGCGATGTGATGCCGGACGAGCGGCTGCCGACCGGGCAGACGATCATCGCCGGCCTGCAGCATGTCGTCGCCATGTTCGGCTCGACGGTGCTGGCGCCGATCCTGATGGGCTTCGACCCGAACGTCGCGATCTTCTTCTCCGGCATTGCGACGCTGCTGTTCTTCGTCATCACCGGCGGGCGGCTGCCCAGCTATCTCGGCTCCTCCTTCGCCTTCATCGGCGTCGTCATCGCCGCGACCGGCTATGCCGGCAGCGGGCCCAACGCCAACCTGCCGGTGGCGCTCGGCGGCATCATCGCCTGCGGCGCGGTCTATGCCGCGATCGGCCTCATCGTGCAGGGCGTCGGCACGCGCTGGATCGAGACCCTGCTGCCGCCGGTGGTGACCGGCGCCGTCGTCGCGGCGATCGGCCTCAATCTGACCGCGGTCGCGATCAACATGATCTCGGCCAGCCCCTACACCAAATGGATCGCGCTGTTCACGGTGGTCGCGGTGGCGCTGGTCGCCGTCTATGGCCGTGGCCTGGCGCAGCGCCTGCCCGTGCTGATCGGCGGGCTTGCCGCCTATATCCTCTATGCGGCAACGGCGACGAGCTTCGGGGCGCCGCCGGTCGATTTCGGCAAGGTCGCGGCAGCCGCCTGGTTCGGCCTGCCGAACTTCGTTTCGCCGGTCTTCGATCCGAAGGCGATCGCGCTGATCGTGCCGGTCGCGATCATCCTGGTCGCGGAGAATCTCGGGCACATCAAGGGCATCTCGGTGATGACCGGGCGCAATCTCGACGGGCTGATCGGGCGCGGTTTCTTCGCCGACGGCGTCGGCACGATGATCGCGGGCTCCGGCGGCGGCACCGGCGTCACGACCTATGCCGAGAACATGGGCGTGATGGCGGTGACACGGGTCTATTCGACGCTGGTCTTCGTCGCGGCCGGCGTGATCGCGCTGCTGCTCGGCTTCTCGCCCAAGTTCGGCGCGGTGATCGGCACGATTCCCGTGGCGGTGCTCGGTGGCCTCGCCGTCGTGGTCTTCGGCCTGATCGCCGCGACCGCCGGCCGGATCTGGGTCGAGAACAAGGTCGACTTCGCGCAGCCGAAGAATCTGCTGACGGTGGCGACCGCGCTGATTCTCGGCGCCGGCGATCTCAAGCTGCCGATCTTCGGCTACGAGCTCGGCGGCATCGGCACGGCGACCTTCGCCGCGATCGCGCTCTACCATCTGCTCAACCGCCGCGCGGCGGCCTGAAAACCCGCAAATAACGGCCTGCCGCGTGCCATGCGGCAGGCTTTTCTCGGACATGCCATCAGGCGAGCCGACGTTCTCCAAAACGAGTTTGCATATTTCTGTCGCAAACGGGTGGACAGGGGCGGGGGTGTTTGCTACATCGCCGCCCGTCGGGACGCGGTCCACGCCTCTCCGGCAACGTCTTCGTGGCGTATGGGTGATTAGCTCAGTTGGTAGAGCAGCTGACTCTTAATCAGCGGGTCGTAGGTTCGAGCCCTACATCACCCACCACGGATTTCAATGGCTTAGCTAGTTTTGAAGCCCGCCTCTCCGGCGGGCTTTATCGTTTGCTGTCCACATGCTGTCCACACTCTGTGGATTTGCCCGGCATTCCCGGGACGTAAAATTGCAGAGGAACCGATGGATCCTAGACCCATCGGCTCAGGCATGCGCTTAGGCTTGGCACTGTGCCTAGATGCGCCGGAAGAACACGACTGATCGAACGCTCCCGCGCCCCGGCCATTTTGGGGTGCTTTCGCACTGCTGCGTGAGCGAGGGCTTCAGGGCCTTTGACGATTTTCGCCCTAAGATGAGCGCCTCGTGATCGCGCAGGAAGCGCAGGACCGCATCAAAGCGCTCATTGCTCCCCAACGCCTCGCGCAGGCTCGCTGTGTGGATCGTGTAGACGATACGTCCTGCGTCCTTCTTCCAGTACCCCGCCACGCCAGGTTTGAAGGCGGAGCTGGCCGCATGTTCGACAAGTGTTTCCTCCCGTTTGAGCCGACGCAGGGCATCTTCGAGCATCTTGGCGGGTTCATTAGGCGATGGGCGAGATGCCCTCGGTTTTTCGGAGCGGCCCCCTTCCTTGGCGGCGTCAAGGAACACTGCGCCGAGGATCGCTTTGAGCTCCTCCGGCTCGTGAGGAAGCAGCCAAGTTTCCCGAGCGAGTACGCCGCCGGCGAACAGCATGCCGAAACAACGACAGCCATGGCGCCACGCCGCGTCCGGCAATTCATTTTGATCGATGCCGGCAGCGAACTCATTTTGCAGCGCTCGAACGCGCGCGGAGAGCTGTGGGCCTATGCCCAGTTAGGTGCTTAATGAATTCCGGCAACGCGACCCCATGGTGGCGCGATGCGTTCTCGCGGATGCGCCGACAGCGCTCGGCCACAGCGTCTTCTCCTTGTTCATCACCGGGGGCGAGGTCGAAGATCGAGTTGTGCGGACCTCGACGGACCGGCAGATCGAAAATGCGTGCGAACTCACCGCCATCTCGTTCAGCGCCGGCGTCCTCGGCATATTGCTGGACTGATCGTTCTGCGGTCGTGAGGACGATGGTTTTGAACTGCCCTGCGACAGCAGAGTGGAATACTGCGATCTGGAATTCAATGCGCGGCCGCGCCCCTCCGCAACCGCGTAGGCGACATCGCGTAGGACCTCGTTAATCTTCGTCCTGCCGCCGCGCACAAGGCTGAGCTCGTTTATTGGGAGTGGCTGATCATTATAAAGGGTCATCAGCTCTGCCCTGGCCGAGTCGGTACTGACCTGAGACCCTTTTCTCCTCCGACCCTGAGGGAGAGTCCTGGGTTTCATTTCTGGCCTCAGGCGGCCTGTTTTTCCAGCGAGGATTTGAGGGCGAACTCGGCGGGCGTGATGTTGCCGAGGGCCGAGTGGGGTCGGTGCCGGTTGTAGTCCTCCTTCCATGAGGTGATGGCGCTGCGGGCCTCGGCGAGCGTCGAGAACAGCGTGTCGTTGAGGCACTCGTCCCGAAAGCGCCCGTTGAAGCTCTCGACGAAGGCATTCTGCGTCGGCTTGCCAGGGGCGATGTAGTGCCACTCGACGCCGGTCTCTTGGCACCAGCGCAGGATCGCCATCGAGGTGAACTCGGTGCCGTTGTCGGACACGATCGCCCCCGGCCGGCCGCGCAGGCGAATGATGCCATCCAGCTCGCGAGCCACGCGCAGACCCGAGAGCGAGGTGTCGGCGACGAGTGCCAGGCACTCCCGCGTATAGTCGTCGACGATGGCGAGCACCCTGAAGCGGCGGCCGTCCGAGATCGTGTCGGAGAGAAAATCGAGGCTCCAGCGCGCATTGGCCCGATCAGGCACGAGCATGGGCCTGCGCGTGCCCAGTGCCCTTTTGCGGCCGCCGCGCCGGCGCACCTGCAACTTCTCCTCGCGATAGAGCCGCCGCAGCTTCTTCTGGTTCATCGCGATGCCCTGGCGGTCCAGCATGATGTGGATCCTGCGGTAGCCGAACCGCCGGCGCTCCGCGGCCACGGCCTTCATCGCCTCGCGCAACAGGGCGTCGTCCGGCCGGGTGCTCATGTAGCGCACCGTCGAGCGGTCGATCGTCAAGGCCAGGCACGCCCGACGCTGACTCACTGCATGCTCCGTGCAGGCATGAGCCACCACCTTCCGCTTCGCATCGGGCGTCACCATTTTTTTGCGGCGACATCCTTCAGGATCGCGTTGTCGAGCATCTGTTCGGCCAGCAGCTTCTTGAGGCGGGCGTTCTCATCCTCGAGGGTCTTCAGTCGACGCGCGTCCGACACGCCCATCCCGCCATACTTCGCCTTGAACTTGTAGAAGGTCGCCGAGGAGATGCCGTGCTTGCGGCAGACATCCGCCGTCGCAGTTCCAGCCTCGTGCTCCTTCAGCATCCCGATGATCTGCTCTTCGGTGAACCGTGAGGGGCGCATCGTCCGTCTCCGTGAATGGCGGACTCTACTCAAATCTGGAGGAGGATCAGGGTCTCAGGTCAACGCTCGCTGCATCGGCGTCGATCCCAAAGCGGGCAATCGCGCAAGATGTCCAGCTTCAACGACTTATCGCGCATGATCTCACTGTAGCGCCAACCGCAGCAGCAAGCCCGGCAGTTTTTCGGGCAAGGTCTCGATCGACTTCAACTGAACGCAATTCTGGCGTCTGAAAATGCGGATTGCATAGGATTCAGCGTTAGAATCGAGGATGATGGAGAACACATCGATCCCGTCATTGCGTAGCTGGTGGACGGCCGCGCGCGCATCCTCGACCAGATAGCGGCGGTCATCGACATCGATGTCATGTGGTTCGCCATCGGTGATGATCAGCAGAAGCCGGCGATAGCTCAGCTGCCGTTTCAGGTCCTTGCCGGCATGTCGGATCACCGCTCCGAGCCGTGTGGAGTGGTGGCTTTGCAAGCCGGCCAGCCGCCCCTCGGCCGCGATATCGTAGCGGCCCGCGAAATCCTTGATCCGCTGATAGCCGATATGGTCGCGTGTGTTTGAGGAGAATGCCGCAAGCGCGAAAGGATCGCCGAGCTCGGTCATCGCCTTCGCCAGCATGGCCACGGCAAGGCGTTCCGTCTCCAGCACCGTCTCGCTGCGACCGCTGACGCGTTCTCCGGTGGAGGCGGAAGTATCGATGAGCACGAGGATGGCGAGATCGCGGTGGCGGCGCTCATAGCGCCCGTAGATGCGATCCTCCGGCACCTGGCCGGAGCGTCGCGCGATCACCGCCTCGATCGCCGCGTCCATGTCGAGACATTCGCCTTCCGCTTGCCGGCGCACCCGCTGCTGACGGCTGACCTTGGATGATTTGATGATGGCCGTCAGGCGGCTGGCGAGATCGGCGCGCTGCTCGATGGCGCGGTGCAGTGCGGCGGGCGATGCCATGGGAACGGCAGGCTCGTGGACCGTGCACCAGTCCGGGCGTTCACGCCCGGTCACATAGTCGAACTCCGGATAGCGCGCGACGGCCACATCCTCGCTCGCCTCGACCATGGCTGCGCGGCCGCTGGAATCGTCGGAGAGCGTGTCGGGCTCGGGATGGCCGTCATCGCTCTCGCGTTGCTCGAGGCGGGCTCCCTCCGCAGGCGCCTGCATCTCGTATGGGACCTCTGGATTGTCGTCGCCGAAATCCCAGACGCCCATGCCGTCGTCGCGATAGGCCGGCTGCACGACATAGCTCTTGGCATCGAACTGCAGCCGCATTTGGCCGATGTCATTGCCCAGCAGCCCGCCGACATGGCGGCTGAGCTGCTGGGAGCCGATGTCGACTGCGGCAGCCTCCTCGAACAGGGCCCGGCCCTTGCTCACCCAACCATGCGGATCCTCGTAGGACGGATCGAGCAGGGCCCGCGCCAGCCGCGCCATCAGCGTGATCGCAACCGGTGCACCTTCAGGACGCGCCACATGGAAGCCCCGCCAGAGCGCGAACAATCCCGGCATCTCGCACAGGGCCAGCCGCTCGACCCGCGCATCCTCGATCAGCGAAACCAGCGCGAGCTGCAGCGGCTTCAGGCCCGTGGCCGGGAATTTCTTGCGGGTAAAGCGGTGATGCGCGCCGATATGGGCCAGCGTCGCGCGATGGAGCTGTTTCTGATCGCTCGCCGGGAAACCGGCATAGGATGGCGGCAAACGGACGCCGCCTCCGCCGAAGCCGGCGCGGCGGCGCATCGCTTCGGGCGCATCGCCCGGTGTTTCGACGATCGGCGGCGAGATGGCCCAAAGCGCGCGGAGATAGGGCTTCAGCCCGGGCAGCAAGCCCGGCAACGAAGCGGATGGATGCTGCCGTTCGAGCAGTTGGCGCGCTTCCGGGCTCTGCAGCGCAAAAAAGGCCAAGCGGTGAGCGTCATCGCGACCGAGATCGAGCCCCATGCGCGCAAAGACCGCAAGACCGGCGAAACCGAGCCTGTCGAGAACCTGCGAGCCGTTTTGCAGGAAGGCGCTCAGTATCTTCGGCGCGCGTCTAGCGATGTCGTCGACCAGTTCGAGCCAGGATGTGAGCTCGGATGGATGACGAGCAGCCTCGGCGGCATGCAGGGCCGCATCGATCAGCAGGCAGGCCGCCCGGCGGCCGGAGCGAATCGCGACGAACGAGACGGATTCGCCGAGCCTGATCGCCTCGGCCGGCCCCGCTCTCGCCGCGACGATCGGCCCGGCGCTGCGATAGGCGCCGGCCACGAGGTCGCCATAGCCGGCCTGGTCGATGCGCGCATGGGCCGCGCTCCAGCGCCCCTGCCATTCGGCCGGAAAACTCCGAGCCGCACCCGTTCGACCTTCGGTCATCGTCATGGCATCAGACGCAGGCTGCGATGGCACCCGTCAACGCATCGCGCAGATCGTCATCGTCGGTGATCGGGATCACGAGCGCGACCTGGCAGGCCTCCATGATCGGGACGCCGGCGGCGACGAGCAGGGCGGCGTTGACGAGCATCCTTGTCGAGGCGCCTTCGTCCAGCCCGCGGCCCTTGAGGTTGCGCGAGCGCGCGCCGATGCGCACCAGCGCCTCGGCAGTGCTCTTGTCGGCGCCGGCCTCCCGCATCACGATCTCGGCCTCGCCCGCCGCTTCGGGATAGTCGAAGGGGATGGCGGCGAAGCGCTGCTTGGTCGATTCCTTGAGGTCCTTGAGAACGCTCTGGTAGCCCGGGTTGTAGGAAATCACGACCTGGAAGTCGGGATGGGCCTTCACCACCTCGTTCTTCTTCTCCAGCGGTAGGATGCGCCGATCGTCCGTGAGCGAGTGGATGACCACGGTGGTGTCCTGCCGGGCCTCGACGATCTCGTCGAGATAGCAGATCGCGCCCTGGCGCACCGCCAGCGTCAGCGGCCCGTCGTGCCAGACCGTGCCCTCTGCATCGAGCAGATAGCGTCCAACGAGGTCCGAGGCGGTCATGTCCTCATGGCACGACACGGTGATCAGCGGCCGGCCCAGGCGCCAGGCCATGTGCTCGACGAAGCGAGTCTTGCCGCAGCCAGTCGGCCCTTTCAGCATCACCGGCATCCGGCTGCGATAAGCAGCCTCGAACAGCCCGACTTCTCCTCCGACCGAGCGGTAGAAAGGTTCCTTGGCGATGCGGTAGGCGTCCAGGTTCGTCACGTCGTCAGGCCCTTGATGGTCGCGCGGCAGCCGTCACTCGCCACCGCGCGCGCTGCGTCAGGATGCGAGGAGTTCCTTGAGCTTGTCGTCGAGGAACTTGATATCGACGGGGTTGGTGCCGGGCCCGCCGGCGAAATGACCCCAGATCGATGGAATCTGGACGAAGCTCGCATTCGGCATGCTGGCGACTTCGTTGCGGCTGTCTTCCGGCGGGAAATACAGATCCGTCTGACCGGGCATCACGTAGGTCTTCGCCTTGATTGCGCCGAGCGCGGCTTTGTAGTCGCCGTTATAGAGTTCGTTGGCCGATATATCGCCGTTCTGCCAGGTCCACAGCATGGCCAAGAGATTGTTGGGATCCCGGTCGAGGAAGAAGCCCTCCCAGAAGGCCAGGAAGTCCTCGAGCGAGCTGTATCCCAGCGCCTTGATGTCGAGTTCCTCGCGGTAGAAGGCCTGCGAGAAGCCCCAGCCGGCGTAGACCCGCGCAGCGGCGCGCAGGCCCTTGTGCGGCTTGTCGACATACCAGCCGTCGCGGAAGGCGTCGTCCGCGGTCAACGCCGCCTTCACCCCTTCGAGGAAGACGAAGTTGTGGCGGGAGCATTTCGCCGAGCCGCAGAACGGCGCGAGCAGATCCATCATGTCGGGATAGAGCGCGCCCCAATGGAAGGTCTGCAGCCCGCCCATCGACCAGCCGGTGACGAGACGCAGATGCTCGATCCCGAAATGCTCGGTCACCAGCCGGTGCTGCGCGCGGACGTTGTCGCAGGCCGTCACCTTCGGAAAACGGGCGGCGTTGTAGGGTTCGGGCGTATTGCTCGGCGACGATGACAGCCCGTTGCCGAACATGTTGGGGATGATGATGAAGTACTTGTCGGGATCGAGCGCCATGCCGCGCCCGACCAGCCATTCATTGTCGTAGTGCTGGCCGGAATACCAGGTCGGATAGACGATGGCGTTGTCCTTGGCCGCGTTGAGCGTGCCGAAGGTCTTGTAGGCCAGCCTGGCGTTGCGCAGCGTCGCGCCGCGCTGGAGGGCAAGATCGCCCAGCTCGAAGATCTCGTAGTCGGTCGTCATCGCGATACTCTCTCAAAGGGGGATGTCGATGGAGCCGGCCCGGTCAGGCCGGAGCACGGTCCGCGGCCCGCCCGGCCGCCGAATAGGTCAGGACGAGATGGGCGATGGCGGCGACGAGGCCGGCGCTGATCGCCGTCGAAAGCTGCGGCGCCTGGAACTCGACGATGAAGCCCACCGCGGCGCCGATCGCCCAGGAGACGAACGGCATTGTGCGCCATTCCTTCTGCACCGCCGGGCCGTGCTTGAGCACATAGGCCTCGACCAGCAGTATCATGCCGATCGGCGGCACGATGATCCCGAGCAGCGACAGCCACTGGATGAAGAAGGCCCAGACATTGCCGGCGGCAATGGCGATGCCGACGAGGCCGAGGATGACGGCCATCAGGCGCATCTTCGAGCGCAGGATGCGCGACCAGCCGGTCGCCGCATTGTAGAGGCAGTGCGAGCAGACCGAGCCGAGATTGATGTAGAGGAACAGGAAGGCGAGGACGCCGAGCCAGCCGATCTGCAGCCTGTTCATGTAGCCGAACATGTTGTCGGCGCCGAACGGGTTGGCGTTCGGCACGGCGAGAGCGGCGGTCATGATGCCGCCGACGAGCATTGCGACGAGGTTCGAGACCGGGAAGGCCGAGAACGTCGCGATCAGCGAATGAGTGCCGGTCTTCGACCACCTGTTGAAGTCGGCGGTCACGGTGCCGGCGTCGATGAAGAGCGCGATCACGACGGTCAGGCCGACGCCCATCGACATCGTCGCGACGCCGTTGTTGCCGGCATAGTTCCAGATCGCATCGAAGCTGGTCGTGCCGGCCGAGTGCACGACGACGAAGAGGCCGAGCACGAAGAACAGCGGCACGGAGACCAGGCCGATCAGATGCAGGCCGCGCACGCCGACGAAGGTGATCCCGATATAGAGCAGCCCCGCGACGATGGTCATCGCGACATAGTTCAGCCCGTAAGTGCTGGCGACGAGTGCGCCTGTAATACCGGTCTGGACCGCGAACCAGCCGAGCAGCAGCGTCGAAAGCAGGCCGGAGGCGAGCGCATAGCCCTTCGTGCCGAAGACACGCGACGCGATTAGCGCGAAGTTCATGCCGCTGCGGGTCGCCGACAGGCCGAGTGCGCCGACATAGGCGAGCATGATCAGGTTGCCGACGATCATGGCGACGAGCGCACGGGAGAAGCCCATACCCAGAACCAGCAGCGAACCGGTCATGGCGCCGGTGATGATCATCGGGAACCCGGCCCAGACCATCACCATCGAGAACAGGCTGCGTCGGGCCGCCATCGGCACCGGCTCGTGCTCGTATTCCTCGCCGAGCACGTGATCGGCATCGGCTGGCGCAGCCGCGCCCGACCCTGCGGAATGTTTGGACACCGCGATACCCCCTTGTTGTTGTCGGATGCTCGGTGGCTCCGCCCGGCGCAGGCGCGCCGGGCGCGTTTCGTCAGGCTCAGCGATGGGCTGATTTGTTCGGAATGCCGTCGATCGGGCACTCGTCGGTGCCGACGGTCGTGCGGGTCATCGCCTCGACCATCTCGCGCGTGCCCTCGGGATCGTTGATCCACTTGGCGTAGAAATTGTAGGGGCAGGCCGCCGTGCCCTTGTCGCCGTCGCCGGAGTTGATCAGGCCGGTGTAGCCGCGGTGAAGCAGCTTGAAGAGATGGTTCTGCGACTGGCCGTTCCTGCGGGCATCGCGGATCGCCGACACCGAGAGCTGGGCGTATTGGATGCCGTTCTCCTCGGTGCCGCACTCGCCGAGCGTGCGGCCGTCGAAGCCGACGATCGCCGAATGGCCGAAATAGGAATAGACGCCGTCGAAGCCCGCGGCGTTCGCAACCGCGACATAGACGTTGTTCGCCCAGGCCATCGATTTCGAGATCTGCACCTGCTGCTCCTTGGCCGGGTACATGTAGCCCTGGCAGCGGATGATCAGCTCGGCGCCGCGCATGGCGCAGTCACGCCAGATCTCGGGGTAGTTGCCGTCATCGCAGATGATCAGGCTGATCTTCAGGCCCTTCGGCCCTTCCGAGACATAGGTGCAGTCGCCGGGATACCAGCCCTCGATCGGGACCCAGGGCATGATCTTGCGGTATCTCTGGACGATCTCGCCCTTGTTGTTCATCAAGATGAGCGTGTTGTAGGGCGCCTTGTTGGGATGCTCCTCATGGCGCTCGCCAGTCAGCGAGAAAACGCCCCAGACATTCGCCTTCCTGCAGGCAGCGGCGAAAATCTCCGTCTCCTCGCCCGGAATCTGCGAGGCGGTCTCATACATCTCCTTGGAATCGTACATGATTCCGTGCGTCGAATATTCCGGGAAGATCACCAGGTCCATGCCCGGCAAGCCGACCTTCATGCCCTCGACCATCGCGGCGATGTTGCGCGCGTTGGTGAGCACCTCCTGCTTGGTGTGCAGGCGCGGCATCTTGTAGTTCACGACGGCGACGCCGACCGTGTCCCTGCTGCTCGTAATATCGCCGTGATACATGCTCTGGTCTCCCTGGATTGCCCGTCTCAGACGACGAGGTAGCGATGGATGAGATCGTCGGAGAGCGCCTCGATGCGGTCGCTGACCGCGACGCTGCCCCGGTTGAGCATCGCGAAACGATGCGATGCGCGACGCGCGAAGGTGATGTTCTGCTCGACGAGGATGATCGACAGGCCGCGCTTGCGGTTGAGATCGATCAGGATGTCCTCGATCTGCTCGACGATGTTGGGCTGGATGCCCTCCGTCGGCTCGTCGAGCAGCAGGATCTTGGGTTGGGACAATAGCGCGCGGGCGATGGCGAGCTGCTGCTGCTGGCCGCCGGACAGATTGCCGCCGCGCCGGCTGAGGAACTCCCGTAGGATCGGGAAGAGCTCGAAGACGTAATCCTGAATGCGCCGTTCCGAGGTCTCGGCGGCGTAGGTTCCCAGCAGCAGGTTCTCGCGCACGGTGAAGTCGGGCAGGATGCCCCGGCCTTGCGGCACGTACCCCAGTCCGGCCTTGGCCCGGCGATGCGTCGGCAATTCGCCGATCTCGGTCCCGTCGAGGCGGATCGAGCCCGAGGTTTTCGACATCAGGCCGAGGATCGTGCGCAGCAGCGTCGTCTTGCCGACGCCGTTGCGCCCGAGCACGCTGACGAACTCGCCCTTGGCCACGCTCAGCGAGACCGATTGCAGGGCGCGGCTGCGGCCGTAGAAGCCGTCGACATTGCTGAGCTCAAGCATGGCCGATGCCTCCCGAGCCGAGATAGGCCTCGCGAACCTGGGGATCGTCCGAGACCTCGTCGGCGGTGCCCTGCGCCAGCAGCTTGCCCTGGTGCATCACAGAGATCGTCTCGGCGATGTCGCGCACGAAGCCCATGTCGTGCTCGACCACGATCAGCGTGTGCTTGCCGCGCAGCGCGTTGAAGAGCTGGGCTGTCTTCTCGGTTTCATGGGCGGTCATGCCCGCGGTCGGCTCGTCCATCAGGATCAGCGGCGGGTCCTGCGCCAGGATCAGCGCGATCTCGAGCCATTGCGTCTGGCCGTGCGAAAGCTGCGTCGCCTGCTTGTCGAGATCGTCCGAGAGGCCGACGAGCTCGGCCAGCCGCTCCAGGCGTTCGCGATCGGCCGCGCCGCCGAATTTGCCGAGATTGCGCAGGACGCCGTATTGGCGCGAACTGCCGATCTCGAGATTGTCCCGCACGCTGAGCTCGCGGAAGACGCTCGGCACCTGGAATTTGCGGCCGATGCCGGTCCGGGCGATCTCGAATTCGCTGAGCTGGTGGATCTCCTTGCCGTCGAAGACGATCGCGCCGGAGGAGATCCGCGAGCGACCGCAGATCAGATCGAGCGTCGTGGTCTTGCCGGCGCCGTTTGGGCCGATCAGGCAGCGCAGCTCGCCTCGGTTGACCGTGAGGTCGAGGGCGTCCACGGCGACGAATCCGCCGAAGGATACGGTGACGTCGCGCAGAGCGAGCTGCGCCTGTGCCGCGCCGGTCATGCCGTCCTCCCTGCGGGAGCACCGGCGGCACCAACGGGGTGGGACGGCTGCGCCGCGGCCTTCCGGGCCGTGTCGCGGCGGCGCAGGCCGGAAACGATGCCGGCCAGCCCGCGGGGCATGAACAACACGATCAGGACGAACAAGCCGCCCATTACCAGCGTCCAGGTGCTGAGGAAGGTCTCGGATTCCGACAGGCTTCCCTGCACGCCCGTCACCAGCAGCGCGCCGAGCATGGCGCCGAGCAGGCTCTGGCGGCCACCGACAGCGACCCAGATGACGATGGACAGGCTGAGCGGCACGCCGAGAAAGGTCGGCGAAGCGAACTCCATCACGATCGTGTAGAGCATGCCGGCAAGGCCAGCGATCGCGGCTGAGACCGCGAAGACGAAGGTCTTGTAGCGGGCGACGTCGTAGCCGAAGAAGCGGACGCGCTCTTCCTGATCGCGGATTGCCTGCAGGATCAGCCCGGTCTTCGAGCGTGTCAGTGCGAGCGCTGCGAAGAGCGCCACCGTCAGGCTGCCCGCGACCAGCAAATAGGTCGAGCGGGCATAGGCGTCGAAGCTGATCCCCAGCACCTCGAAGCGCGCGAGATCGGTGATGCCGTTGAAGCCACCGGTGTAGCTTTGCTGATCGATGATGATCAGGTTGACCACGACCATCGCGGCCAGCGTGATGATCGCCGAATAGACGCCGGCGACACGTCCCCCGAACATGAACCAGCCGAGCAGCGCGGCGAAGGCGGCGGGAACGAGGATGCCAGCCGCGACGGCGAAGGGCAGCGACTGGAACGGCCACCAGAGCCAGGGCAGCTCGGTGACGTTGTTCCAGACCATGAAGTCCGGCAGACCCTCGGCGCCGGTATGGATCGGCACAGTCTTCAGCTTCAGCGCCATCGCCATGCAATAGGAGCCGAGGCCGAAGGTCGTCGCCTGGCCGAGATTGAGGATGCCGGCATAACCCCAGGACAGGCTCAATGCGACGGCGAGCATGCCGAAGATCAGGTAGCGCGCCAATTTGTTGAGCAGGAAGGCGTCGTCGATGAAGGCCGGGATCAGGAGGAGCGCCAGGCAGACGGCCCCATAGATCGACAGCTGCAGGATCGGTTTGTTTGACATCGGCGAGTTTCGTCTCATGGAGTGTCAGGCGCGGAGGCGGGGCGTGAAGAGCCCCTGCGGCCGGAAGCGGATGATTACGACGACCGCGGCGAGCACGAGCGCCTTGGCGATGGTGTCGTTGCTGAGATAGGCGAGGGCGCCGGTGAGCTCTCCGAGCAGGCCCGAGCTGACGACCGTGCCGAACAGGCTCTGGACGCCGCCGACCACGACGACCATGAAGGCGTCGACGACGTAGCCCGTACCCATTTCCGGCGAGACGCTCTTGAGCGGCGAGATCAGCGCGCCCGCCAGCCCGGCGATGCCGGCGCCATAGGCGAAAGTCAGCCGGTAGGCCCTGCCGGCATTGATGCCGAAGCTCGAGGCGATCTGGCGGTTCTGGGTGATCGCCCGCAACTGCAGGCCGATCGAGGTGTGGCGGTAAACGTACCAGGTCAGGGCGAACAGCCCGAGGGCGAACGCCAGCACGAACAGGCGATAGGCGGAATCGGTGGCGCCGAGAATGTTGACGCTTTCGGAAAGTGCCCCTGGCATCTGAACGTAGCGCAGCTCGCCGCCCGCCAGCAGGCGCACGATCTGCTGGGCCATGACACCAAGTCCCCAGGTCGCCAGGATGGTGTCGAGCGGCCTGTCGTAGAGATGGCGGATGACCAGGTACTCGATGGCGAGGCCCAGCAGTGCCACCGCGACGAAGATCGGGATCAGGCTCGGCAGCAGCCCCCAGCCGAGCTGGGTCTGCAAGAGCCAGGCGCAATACGCCCCGAGCATCACGAACTCGCCATGGGCGAGATTGATGACGCCGGTGACGCCGTAGATGATGGCAAGACCGAGCGCGACGAGCAGCAGGATCGACGACAGGCTGAGCCCGGTCAGCAGCTGAGAAACGACGAAATCCATGACGAACCTGTCCGGAGGCGTGCATGGCGGCCGCGTGGCGCGGCCGCCGGCGAAATCGAAAGATCAGATTTCCTTCAGCCCTTCGGCCGTGCACTTCTGGTTCGGATAGGCGCTGTAGGGGTTCGGCTCGAGCCAGTTCGCCGACTGCTTCAGGATCTTGAACTGCCCGTCAGACTGGCACTGGCCGATCTTCGGGTGCAGCCAGCAATGCAGGTTCTCGGGCTCGACCTTGACCAGCCCCTGGGGCGCCTGGAACTGCTCGCCCTTCAGGGCCTCGCGAATGGCGAGCGGGTTGATGTCGCCCGCCTTCAGCTTCGCGACGGCCTGCTTGAACAGATAGACCTGGAAATAGGACGATTCCGACACGAAATGCGTGACCTTGTCGGCGCCCCAGCGCTTTCGGTAGGCCTCGACGAACCGCCTGTTCTCGGGGGATTCGTGCACCATGAAATAGGGCGCTGAGGTGAAGTGGCCGGCGGCCGCATCGCCGCCCATCGCCGCGACCTCGTTTTCCGAGGTCGTCAGGCTGGCCATCGGCATCGTCGCCGGATCGAGGCCGGCAGCGCGGTATTGCCGATGCAGCGCCACCACGGAATCCCCGACCACAGTGGAGAAGATCACGTTCGGCTTCTCGGAGCGGAACTTGTTGATCACCGACGAGAATTCGGAATGTCCGAGCGGAACGTATTCCTCGGCGATCACCTCGGCGCCGAGGCTCTTCAGCAGCTTCTTGCAGTAATTGTTTTCTTCCTTCGGGTAGATGTAGTTCGAGCCGATCATGTACCAGCGCTTGCCGAACTTCTCGACCAGCCAGGGCACGAAGTCGTCCTGCTGCTGATTGGGGACGGCGCCGGTATAAATGACGTTCTTCGAGCACTCGCGACCCTCATAGAGTGTCGGATAGAAGAACAGGTTCGCCTGCCTCTCGAAGACCGGTAGAACCGCCTTGCGGCTGGCGGAGGTGTAGGACCCGAACACCGACACGCATTTGTCGCTGAGCACAAGCTTGCGGGCCTTCTCGGCGAAGGTCGCGGGATCGGAGGCGGGGTCCTCGACGACCGGCACGATCTTCATGCCGTTGACGCCGCCGACGGCATTGATCTCCTCGATCGCCATGATCGTCGCCTTGTTCAGCGACTCCTCGATGATGGCGGTGGTGCCGGTAAGAGAGAAGAGGACGCCGACCTTGATCTGCCCGCTCTGGGCATAGGCGAGCGAAGCGTTCTTCGACCAGATATGCGGGAATCCTGCGGCGGTGAAAGCACCCGCCGCAGCAGCGTGTTTGATGAATGTGCGCCTGTCGTTTTTCACCCTCTTCCCCTTTTTTCTTGCAAAAGAAAAAGCCCCGAGCGGCGCCGTCCGGATGGACGGAGTCGTTCGGGGCTTCTTCGCCTCGGAATGTGGACTGCGGCAGCTTCGCCGCGCAAACGCGTATCGAACTGGGCCTAGAAAACAAAAAACCCCACGCTTCGCTTCCGCGACTGCGTGGGGGCATCATCACCCGCTATGTGCCGACGGCGTCTTTGCCGTCGTTAAACTTTAGTGACGCTAACTGAGCAAATCATGCGAGTCAATCACGGCCGTGGCGACGGCCGCGATGGTGACGCGCTTCTCCATGGCCTGCTTGCGCAGGAAGTTATAGGCCTCGTCCTCGGTCAGGTTCTTGAGCCGGATCAGCAGCACCTTGGCGCGCTCGACGACCCGCATCGTGCGCAGATTCTCGTCGAGCTTCTCGATCCGGCCGCGCAGGCGCCGTTCGTACTGGAAATGCTCGCGCGCGAGCATCAACACCGACTGGATCGCCCGCGACGAGGCCGGATAATGCAGCAGGCCGTGCGCGGCGCAGTTGTGGATGAGCTTGAGGTTCAGCGGCGCCTTACCGTCGTCGACCAGGACCAGCGCCGAGGAAGGTTCGCCCGGAACCCAGGGGATGCGCTGCGGCAGGTCCGCAGAGAGCGCGCAGAAGATGGCGTCGTATTGCAACGGAATCTGCGACGGCAGCGGCCAGATATGCCGCACCGTGGCGCGCTGGCGTTGCAACTCGCGAATCAGGAATTCGCCATGGTCGTCGCGCTCGACCATCACGGCGATGTTGAGTTCGGGTTCTGCGGAACCTTGCCGCGCGGGACGTTCAGAAACGGCAGTGCGGGGATCGGTGGGATGCAGCCCGCCGGCGCGTTCGTATGCGTACCCTGATATCGCCATGGAATTGGTCGCCTCTTCCCGTCGCGGCCGGTGGCCATTCCTATGTGTTCAGCACAGTTCGAGCGTGCGGCCCTGTCCCATCAGATAGGGGTCCGACTTCACGCTCGTGGCGGACTGGAAGACGATATCGAACTGCCCGCTGCGATTGGCGCGTCCGATCCGCGTCCAGACATCGGCATGTCCCCAGACCGGGTTGATCGAGACGCAGCCCTGCGGCGCGTCGAATTCGGCACCCATGACCCAGGAGCGCAAGCAGCGCGTATCCAGCGAGTTCGTCGCCTCCAGCGACTTCGCGAAGACATTGACCTGGAAGTAAGACGATTCCAGACACATGTTCGTCGGCTCGTCGTCGCCGTAGCGCTTGTGATAGCGGGCGACGAAATCCGAATTGCGCTCATTCTCGACGCATTGGAAATAGGCCGCCGCCGTGTAGTGCCCCTCCCCGACATCGTGGCCCATCGCCCGGATCTCGGCCTCGGTCGTGGTCAGGCTGGCGATCGGGACTGTTTTCGGGTTCAAGCCGAGGTCGTGATAGGCCTGATAGAGGAAGGTGGTGGACTCGCCGACGACGGTCGAGAAAATGACGTCCGGCTGGGCGCGTTTGATTTCGCGCAGCAGGGGCACGAACTCGCTGCGGTCTGCCTCCAGCCGCAAATACTGCTCGCCGACGACCGTGCCGCCATTGTTGCGGACGAGATCGCGCATCACCCGGTTGGATTCGCGCGGATAGATGTAGTCTGAGCCAATGAAGAAGAAGCGGGTGCCGAATTGCTGCATCAGCGCGCGGCAGAGCTGCACGGAATTCTGGTTCGGCGTCGCGCCCGTATAGATGACGTTGGGCGAAAACTCGAAGCCCTCATAGAGCGTCGGATACCAGAGCAAGCCGTCGAGCCGCTCGACCACCGGCAGGACGGCCTTGCGACTTGAAGAGGTATAGCAGCCGAAGATCGTACTGACCCCGTCTTCGACCATCAGCCGCTTGGCATATTGCCCATAGGAGCGGGCATCCGAGCCCGGATCGTAGATCACCGGCTCGATCGGGCGGCCGTGAATACCGCCGCGATCGTTGATCTCGTCGATCGCGATCAAGGTTCCGCGCAGCTGCGTCTCCTCGATGACCGACATAAATCCGGTCCGCGAAAACAGCACGCCCACACGCCACGGAGCGGATGTCCGCTCTACGCAACGAACCGCTTTTCCCATCGCTTCTTATCCCCTCCCGCGTCCCTCAACGCGTTGGGCGGCGTCTCGTTTTTGCGCTCGCCCTGAGTAATTTCCGCTCAGGCAACCCCTTCCGGCCATCCCTCCGAAAAACAAAAATGCCCCCACGACCGGACCGAGTCCGACCGATGGAGGCAGCATCGCCTGTTATGTTTCCGCAGCTTCATTGCTGCGTCTGAAACGACAATTGGGCAAATGCTAGTGGCAGGATACCGGGCATGTCAACGAGATACCCGCCGCTCGCTGCACCTTGCTTCGACGTACAGGCGTGTCAGTTGGCCTGTCCGCTCGGAGCTGGAAAGTTCCGATCTGGCAACACGGCTGCGGACGGAGATTGTCAGCCCGATGCGATGCAGCCCCCGCTGCGTTGCTCTTCCTGCCGTTGCATGTCGCAAGTAGGGTCAGTTCGGTACCACTGTCGCTGACGACCATGAGCCGCCGGCCGTGAAGGGGGCGAGCGCATCGAGCTCGTGAGTCAAGCTTGATGCTTCCTCACACTCAAGGTCCGCTTTTCGGATGCATGTCAGTTTCCGCTTGTGGCGCATTCGATTCGATGTTCGATGACGGGCCCCGGGACCGGTGTCCCATCAATGGCGTGTTCTCCCCGGGGCGAAGACAGTTAATTTGAAACTAGGCCACTGCGCGCCGGCAGATGACAACGTGATTGGCACCATTACGGCTGCTCAGGTCCGGTCGAGGTCGACAACCGCGCACTCTCAGCGGCCTGATCCAGGCCATCTGCCCCCGTGATCGGTGACACCGTGCGCGGCCATGAACATGGCGACAGCCGACCGACAATAGGACTCGATTTCGTCATCATCCTCTGCTCTCGCCTCGTCGAAGCGTGCGATCATCAGGAGATCGGATCCTTTGATGAGCGCGGCAAGCAAGCGGGCCGACCGGCGAGGATCGGGCACGTTAAGGAGCGCCTTGGCGTGCATCTGACGCAACAGGGCCTCGATTTGACCGATAACATGGGCGGTGCCGGCCTCGTAAAAGAGCTTGCTTAGCGACTTTTGGTTCGTCTTGTCGGCCATGATCATGGCCTCGACACTGCGGACGTCCGGGCTCAGCAGTGTACGGAGCAGGGATGCTCCCACCGCCATGAGCTGATCTTCAGCCGATCCCTCGACGCCTTCAACAAGGGCCAGAGGTGCAAACTGATGGCAGTGGGCCGCGACGGCCGCGCCGAACAGTGCCTCCTTGTTCTCGAAGTGCCTGTAGATGCTGAGCTTGGACACCTTCGCTCGCTGGGCGACCTTGTCCAAGGTCGTTGCTTGAAAACCTAATTCCACAAAGAGTTCGCTCGCGGCGCCGACGATCGTTTGGCCAAGAGCTTGGTTTGGGGGGCGGCCGCGCCGGCCTTGGCGATTCTCAGTCACGAAATTTATAGTCCTTGACAGTATCGTAATTCTCAAATTACGATACCATGTAGTATCTAAAATACGCAAGCGCTTCGCCGAACGATCGGCGGCCTGAAACGCGAGTGATCCATGCAGCGACGAACCCTGCTGAAGCTGGCCGCGGCGCTTTCCGCCATCGGCATCGCCCGCGCTCCGGCCACGGCCAAGTCCGGCCCATCCTCTTTCATCCACAACAAGGAGCCTACCACCATGGATGACGTCATCATCATCGGCGGCAGCTTTGCCGGTCTCGCCGCCGCGCTGCAGCTCGGCCGTGCCCGCCGCAAGGTCACCGTTCTCGATACCGGCCTGCAGCGCAATCGCTTCGCCGGCCGCTCGCACGGTATGCTCGGCCACGATCACAAGCCACCATCGGCCATCCTGACCGAGGCGCGGCAGCAACTCGCGCGCTATCCTGCGATCAAAATGGTCAATGCCCGCGCCGACAACATCTCCGGTACCATCGACAATTTCGCCGTCCTCACTGGCGACGGCGTAACCTTAAGTGCGCGCCGCGTGATCCTGAGCTACGGCGTTGTTGACCAGATGCCTGATGTTCCGGGCTATGCTGAAAACTGGGGCACATCCGTCATCCCGTGCCCCTATTGCGACGGCTTTGAAGTGGCCGACCAGCATTGGGGCCTCGTCTGGTCGGGTCCGCAGTCGATGAATCAGGTCAGGCTGTTTCACGATTGGACCGACAATTTGACGGTCTTCGCTGATATCCACGACATCGCGCCCGACATCCGGGCCGATCTGGCAGGCCGCAAGGTACCTGTCATTGATGGACGGATCACCGGGATCGCCCGTCACGGGAGCCATGGTGCCACCATCAAGATCGATGCCGGCCCCGATGTCGCGGTCGACATTCTCTTCGCGCATCCGCGCAACAAGCCGTCCGCCAGACTGCATGAAACACTCGGCCTCACCGCCGTCGCTACGCCAACCGGCATCGCTATCAAGACCGACGAGCGCCGCGAAACCAGCACGCCCGGCATCTACGCCGCCGGCGACCTCGCCAACCCCGGCATCCCCTCGGTCACCACGGCAACATGGCAAGGCGCGATGGCGGGCATCTTCGCCCAGCAATCGATGCTGGCTTGAGCGCAGATTGGAGATGAGCATGGCCGTCGAACCGGACAGCGCGGGTGTGCGCTTCCCACCGCCCTTGATCTATCTGGGAGCGCTGCTGTTGGGGCTGGCGGCGGAGCGGTTCGTCAGCCTGCGCTCATTTGGCATCGACTGGCGGCTGCTGATCGCGATGGGCGCGCTGCTGTTCGTTGCCGGCGCGGCGATGATGCTTTCGGCGGCGGGGCTGTTCCGGCGGCTGGGCACCAATGTTCGGCCGTCGCGGCCTACAAGCCTCATCGCAACGACCGGCCCTTATCGGTGGACCCGCAATCCCATGTATCTCGGCATGGCGCTCATCTATGCCGGCATTGCGATAGGCTTCGACGGACCGATCGCCTTCGCCTTGCTTCCGTTGGTGCTCTTCGTGATCCAGACGCAGGTAATCGCCCGCGAGGAGCGCTATCTCGAAGCGAAGTTCGGCGAAGACTACCGCCGTTACAAGGCCGAGGTTCGCCGCTGGCTCTGACGATTCTGTTGCCGCCAGCGGGCAATTTGGCCTCGAACGCCCTTCAGGCTTTGATCCTCAGCCGACCGCTCTTGGAGAAGCCTGACACATGAAGCTTGGAGATCGGCTCATGGTGCCATCACCTTTCGCATCGAAGCCCGCTGCATCGATCGCGTGGTGAAGCGGTTCGTGAATGCGACGATCTTGTTGAGCAGGCCTGCAATGACGGATGGCTTTGCCTGTGCCAGTGCGCTCAATCCAGCCTCGGCGACGGGGCGAGGCTTCATGGTCAGCCTGCGGAGCATCGGCGAGACGCGGGCGTCGGCTGCCACATCGAACCCGGTTTCGGTATGGCCGGGGCAGAGCGTGGTGACGACGACGCCGCGCGAACGCAACTCATCGTGGAGCGCTTCGCCGAAGGAGAGCACATAGGACTTCGTCGCGGCATAGGCCGCATAAGTGGGAACCGGCTGGAAGGCCAGCAGACTGGCGACGAGAAGCATCTCGCCGGAGCCTCGGCTGGCCATGTCCCGCCCGAAGACGTAGCTCAGCTCGGTCAGCGCCGTCACGTTGAGCTGGATCATCTCGGCGGTGCGCGCGAACGGCGTGTCGAGAAAGTCGCCGTGCAGGCCGAAACCCGCATTGTTGACCAGGAGATCGATCCGCAGGGCCTTCGCGTCCAGTTTCTCTTTCAAGCGGCCGGCAGCGCCGGGAGCGGAGAGGTCGACCGGCTCGACATGGATCTCGACACCGTGCTTCCGGCGAAGCTCGGAGGCGAGCCTTTCCATCGGCTCGCGTCGCCGCGCCGCGAGCACGAGATTGACTTTTCGAGCCGCCAGAAGCTCGGCGAATTCGACGCCGAGGCCGCTCGATGCGCCCGTCACAAGGGCCCATTTTCCCGAGGGCGCGTTCAAGGTGCTTCCAGCCGGGGAACCGCTCACGTTCTGCATGTGGTGACCTTTCGAATAGATGCCCCTATGCATCGTGCGAAACCCGCGGTTCGATGACGGCGGAAGGTTGAGTTTAGCGTCGCGGACGGTCGCGGTAGACGGGATAGAAGACTGCGAAAGCGCCAACCGAGGTCGCCATCATGACGATGGCGAGCGAGACCGACGGCGAGAACGGCATCGTGCTCGCCAGCGTCGAACCGATGGCGGCGCTGCCCATCTGCAGGAAGCCGAGCAGGGCAGAGGCCGAGCCGGCCTGACGGCCAAAGGGCTGCAGCGCGATCGCCGTGCCGAGCGGATTGATCAGCCCCATGCCGAAGAGGACGATAGACAGTGCCGCAGTGAAGGTAAGGTAGGATGGCTGCGACGCGACCGCGATCATCGCCAGCGCGCCGGCGGCGAAGACGATCAGCCCAGCGAAGCCGGTGGTCCGGTCGCCATGGCGCCGCGCCAGCCAAGGCGCCAGGAGCCCGGCCGCAAACACGATCAGCACCGTCGCCGCAAAGGATAGACCCATTTGAAGCGGCGTCAGTCCGAGCTGACCCATCAGGATGCCGGGCGCCGCGGCAAAGAAGCTGAACAAGCCGCCCAGCACCATGCTGACCGAGAGCGCCGGCAACAGGAAGCGACCGTCGACCAGGAGGGACCGATAGGTGGCCGTCACGCTCCCGAGCGCGAGCGTGCTCCTGGCGTCAACCGGATGGGTCTCACCGACCCGACGCATGTAGAGCAGCGCGAGTGCCGCCGCGCAGAGGGCGACGAAAAGAAAGCTCGCCCGCCAGCCCGACAGATCGACGAGGACGCTGCCGAGAAGCGGCGAGAACCCGGGCGCGACGGCGCCGGCGATCATGGTGAGAGACAGCACCCGCCCGAGCGTCTCGCCCTGGAACAGATCGCGCGCGATGGCGCGGGCGAGCACGGATGAGGCGCAGGCCCCCATGGCCTGGACGACACGTCCGAGCACGAGCCACAGCAGGTTGTCAGCATGTGCGGCGATCATGCTTCCCGCCAGGAAGATGGCGAGGCCGCCGAGAACCAGCGTCCTTCTTCCGAAACGATCCGAGAGCGGGCCGACGATCAGTTGGCCCAGAGCAAAGGTGAGAAAGAAGCTGCTGAGGAGAAGCCCGAGCTGGGTGCCCGTCAGGCCAAGCTCGGCCGACATGCGTGGAAAAGCCGGGAGGATAATGTTCGTCGCCAGCGTGCCGATGGCGGCCAAACCCGCAAGCAGCAGGACGATAGGGCCGCTGACTTCGCGGGCCTCGGATCGAAGCGGGTCGAGGCCCGTTTGGGAAGCCTGCGGCGGTCCGTCGAGCGCCGCTTCCGCGGCGCTCACTGCACGCCCTCCTGCTTGCCGCCGGACGGCTTCGCATGGGCGGCGATCTGGGAGCCAGCCGCATTCAGGACGGCTTCGCATGGGCGGCGATCTGGGAGCCAGCCGCATTCAGGATCTGGCGCGCCAGCGTCTCGTCGTTGACCGTCCGCGACAGCATGACGGCTCCGACCATCATCGACACCTTCGCCAGAAGAGCGTCACGATCTTCTTCCGCGGACAGGCTTGCGATCATGTCGAGGTTCGCGCGGATGCCGGCCTCGAACTCGGCCTTTACCTCCGGGCCCTGCCGTGCCGCGTCGGATGCGAGCGCGACGAACGCGCATCCTTCGGCGCGTGCCGCGACATGTTCAGGGCTGAGGTAGAATTCCGCGACTGCCGAGAGCGGGTCATCCGGCCGAGAAGCGGCGGCCAACGACCAGCGCTCGGCCGTACTGGCGATCGCTTGCCGCGACGCCAGTGCGGCCAGTTCGTCCTTCGACGCGAACTGCTTGTAGAAGCCACCCTGCGTCAGGCCGGCGCCCGCCATCAGGTCCTTGAGACCGATGCCGTCGAAGCCATGCTCGCGAAAGAGCCGGCTCGCCGTCTCGATCACCCGCTCCCTGTTCTGTGCCGCTTGCTCCCGGGAGACCCGCATTCTGTGCTCCAAAAATTAGATTGCGTTCGAACTCTATAACAGTCATAGATGTCATACGCAATCTATTTGGCAAGCGCCATGACAAGGAAATCCCGGTTCGCCCTGCTCGCAGTCGGGGGCATCGTGGCCGCCGCCGGAATCGGCGGAGCCGTTCTGCTGATCGGGCACAAACCCGCTCCTTCGGCTGCCGTAGATCCTCGATTGGAGCCACCGATCGTCCGCGTGTCGGCGGCGAGCCCGGTCATGGGCGCCGACAGGCGCTTCACGGGCATCATCGCGGCACGCGTCCAGAGCAATCTCGGCTTTCGGGTTCCGGGCAAGGTGGTTGAGCGGCTGGTCAATGTCGGACAGTCCGTGAAGGCGGGACAGCCGCTTCTGCGGGTCGACGAGACGGATCTGCGGCTGGCGCTCACCGCCAAGCGCAATGCGGCCATCGCCGCCCGCGCCGTGCTGACGCAGGCGACGGCCGACGAGGCGCGCTACGCGATGCTCGTGAAGAACGGGTTCGCCGCCAGCCCTCAGCGCTACGAGCAGGCGAAGGCTGCGCTCGACACCGCCAAGGCTCAGGCCGCCGCCGCGGAGGCCGAGGCCAATGTCGCGGAGAACGAGCTCAACTATGCCGTGCTCGTCGCCGACGCGGACGGGATCATCGTCGAGACCCTGGCGGAGCCCGGGCAGGTCATCGCCGCGGGACAGGTGGTCGTTCGTCTCGCACAAACGGGCCCGCGGGAAGCGCTGGTGGTCCTGCCCGAAACGATGCGGCCTCCGCTCGGGTCCACCGCGCAGGCGACGCTCTACGGCGTCACGGGGCGCAGCTTCCGCGCCACTTTGCGCCAGTTGTCCGATTCAGCCGATCCGCAGACCCGGACCTACGAGGCACGCTACGTCCTCGAAAGCGAGGCCGCGCTGGCGCCGCTGGGCGCGACCGTGACGATCCGCTTGTCCGATACGGCGACCGAGGCTGAGACGGAGATTCCGCTCGGAGCGGTTCTGGACGACGGACAGAAGACCGGTGTCTGGCTTCTCGACGATGCGGCCTCCGTCGTGACGTTCCAACCCGTGCGTCTCGTTCGCGTCACAAGCGAGACGGCGGTCGTTTCGGGGCTGCAAGCCGGGCGCCAGATCGTCTCCCTCGGGGCACATCTTCTGCGCGAAGGCCAGCAGGTCCGGGCTTCCTCGAACATCAAGGCGGCCTCGCGATGAGCTTCAATCTCTCGGCGATCGCCGTCCGCGAACGCGCCGTCACCCTCTTCACGATCATCCTGCTCGTCGCGGCCGGCGCCTACGCCTTCGTCAAGCTCGGGCGCGCCGAGGATCCGAGCTTCACCATCAAGACGCTGACCGTCACCTCGGTCTGGCCCGGCGCGACGGCCCGCGAGATGCAGGACCTCGTCGCCGAGCCGTTGGAGAAGCGGCTACAGGAGCTCGCCTGGTACGACCGTGTCGAGACCACGACGCGGCCAGGCTATGCCTATCTCACGGTCAACCTGAAGGACTCCACCCCGCCGTCCCGCGTCCAGGAGGAGTTTTACCAGGCGCGCAAGAAACTCGCCGACGAGGCGCGCAACCTGCCGCCCGGCGTGCTCGGCCCCTTCGTCAACGACGAATACTCCGATGTGAGCTTCGCGCTCTACGCGCTGAAGGCGAAGGGCATGCCGATGCGCGACTTGGCCCGGCAGGCCGAGGCCATCCGGCAGGATCTCCTGCACGTGCCCGGTGTGAAGAAGGTCAACATCCTCGGCGAGCGTCCCCAGCAGATCTTCGTCGAGTTTTCCTATGCGAAGCTTGCGACGCTCGGCGTTTCCGCCCAGGACATCGTCACCGCCCTGCAGCGTCAGAACACGGTCACGCCCGCAGGCTCGGTCGATACCAAAGGTCCGCGCGTCTTTATCCGGGTCGACGGCGCCTATGATGGCGTGCAGGCCATCGCCGACACGCCGATCGTCGCGGGAGGCCGAACGCTGAAGCTCTCGGACATCGCGGATGTCCGCCGCGGCTACGAGGATCCGGCAAGCTTCATCATCCGGCATCAGGGCGAGCCCAGCCTCATGCTCGCCGCGGTGATGCAGGACGGCTGGAACGGGCTGACGCTCGGCAAGGATCTTGAAAATAAGACCGCTGCGATCGGCCGGACATTGCCGCTCGGCATGTCGCTCGAAAAGGTGACGGACCAGGCGGTCAACATCGCTGCGTCGGTCGACGAGTTCATGATCAAGTTCGCGATGGCGCTGGGCGTCGTGCTGCTCGTCAGCCTGCTCAGCCTGGGCTGGCGCGTCGGCATCGTCGTTGCCGCGGCAATCCCCATCACCCTGGCCGCCGTCTTCTTCATCATGCTGGAGACCGGCCGGTTCTTCGACCGGATCACGCTGGGCGCGCTGATCCTGGCGCTCGGCCTCCTCGTCGACGACGCCATCATCGCGATCGAGGTCATGGTCGTGAAGATGGAAGAGGGCATGGATCGCATCAAGGCGGCGGCCTATGCCTGGAGCCATACCGCGGCGCCCATGCTCTCTGGCACTCTGGTGACGATTGCAGGCTTTCTGCCCGTCGGGTTTGCCTCCTCCACGGCCGGCGAATACGCTGGCAACATCTTCTGGGTCGTCGGCTTCGCGCTGATCGTGTCCTGGATCGTGGCGGTGATCTTCACTCCTTATCTCGGCGTCAAGATGCTGCCGGAGATCAAGCCCGTCCCCGGCGGCCATCACGCCATCTACGACACGCCGAACTATCGACGCCTGCGGCGGCTGATCACCTTCGCGGTCGACCACAAGTTCCTGACCTGCGCGATCGTCGGCATCGCCTTCGCTCTCTCCGGCCTCGGCATGGGCGGGCTGAAGCAGCAGTTCTTCCCGACTTCGGATCGGCCCGAGGTGCTCGTCGAAATCCGCCTGCCGGAAGGCAGCAGCATCGAGACCACCACAGCCGCGGTCCAGAAGGTCGAGCGCTGGCTCAACCAGCAGCCGGAAGCCAAGATCGTCACCAGCTATGTCGGGCAGGGCGCGCCGCGTTTCTTCCTGGCGCTGTCGCCGGAACTCCCCGATCCGGCCTTCGCCAAGATCGTCGTGCTGACGCCCGACGCGCATGCCCGCGAAGAGCTCAAGCAGCGCCTGCGCGCGGCCATCTCGAACGGCCTCGCGCCCGAAGCCTATGTCCGCGCGACGCAATTCGTCTTCGGGCCGCCTTCGGTGTTCCCGGTCGAGTTCCGTATCGTCGGCCCGGACCCGGCTGAGCTCTACAAGATCTCCGAACAGGCCCTGCAGGTGATGCGCGGCATCCCCGATGTCAGGGAAGCGAATCGCGACTGGGGCAATCGCACGCCGGTGCTGCGCTTCGTGCCGGATCAGGATCGTCTCAACCTGATTGGCCTGTCGCCGGCGCAGGTCGGCCAGCAACTCCAGTTCCTGCTGAGCGGGGTGCCGGTCACGCAGGTCCGCGAGGACATCCGCAACGTGCCGGTCATGGCCCGAAGCGCAGGCGCTGAACGTCTCGACCCGACGCGCCTCGCCGACTTTTCCCTCATGAGCAAGGACGGCCGGCAGATCCCCCTGGATCAGATCGGGCATTCCGAGATCCGTTACGAGGAGCCGATGCTGAAGCGACGCGATCGGATGCCGACGATCACGGTCCGCTCCGAGATCAACGAAGCGACGCAGCCTCCGGAGGTCTCCAAGCAGGTGCTGACCGCTCTCCAGCCGCTGATCGCCGCGCTGCCGGCCGGTTATCGCATCGACATGGGCGGCTCGATCGAGGAGGCGTCCAAGGCGAACGATGCTCTCGGCAAGATCCTCCCGCTGATGATCGCCGTGACGCTGATCGTCGTCATGCTCCAGGTGCGATCGTTCTCGATGATGACGATGGTGCTGTTCACAGCCCCGCTCGGCCTGATCGGTGTGGTTCCAACGCTCTTGGTCTTCAACCAGCCCTTCGGCTTCAACGCGATCCTGGGCCTCATCGGGCTCGCCGGCATCCTGATGCGCAACACGCTGATCCTGACCGACCAGATCAAGGAGAACCAGATCGCGGGTCTGGACGACTATCATGCCGTCATCGAAGCGACGGTTCAGCGCACGCGACCGGTCATCCTGACGGCGCTCGCCGCGGTCCTGGCCTTCATCCCGCTGACCCACTCCGTCTTCTGGGGTTCGATGGCCTATACGCTGATCGGCGGTACGGCGGTCGGGACGGTGCTCATCTTGCTCTTCCTTCCGGCGCTTTATGCTGCGTGGTTCCGGATCAAGCCGACATCAGCAGCCGCCGGCAAGGTCGATACCCGATCGAATGCCGCAACTTCGCCGCTCGCCCTTGCGCAAGCGGCGGAGTGAGCGATGGGCCAGCCTCCGCAAGCTCGGCCTATGACGTCTCCACCGAGCTTACCGCTTCGATCCTGCGTGCCGCCAGGGTTCTGTCTCGAAGGACCGACGCAGCACTACGACATCTCAGCCTCAATACCGGGCAGCTGATCCTATTGAGCTGCCTCGACGTGGATGCGCCACCGTCGATCGGCGAGGTCGCCACCGCTCTTGGCGCGGATCGGACCACCATCACCGCGAGCCTCAAGCCACTCCTCCGTCGGCGGCTGGTCGCCGTCCTTACCGATCCGGAAGATGCCCGATTGAGGCGACTGTCTTTGACAGGGGAAGGCCACTTGCTGCTCTCCCGCGGGCTTCCGGTCATCCTGGATGCCGATCTTTCAACGGCAGGCGTCATCCAGCGTCATAAGCAGTTTCAAGCCGAGCTGGCGCGGTTGATCAGGAACTTCCAGGTCTGAAGATTGTAGGACGGCGGCACTCGGCTCCGTCGGCCTCAAAGGAATGTCCGCTAACCGGCCGTGATCCAAGGTCAGCTATTGGCGCACTGCAGTATCGACGTGCGTAGCTGGTGCTGCTGATCGTCTGTTCGCCGAAAGTTGCGGGTAGGGGTAACGCGCGGCGCAATCAAACAATCTCATGGACCGCTGGGCGCGCGACGCGGACGCTCGGCGGTGGGATCGATGACCCAGCCTTTCAGTCGAACGGACTATTGATCGACAGTCGCTGAACGCTCGTCGCTGCGGACATAGCGCCACAGGACTTCGGTGATTTCTGCCCGGCGGCGGGTCGTCGCGCTGGGGGACGTCATATCCCAGCGGAATTGCGCCTCAAAGGTATGCCGGTTCGCCACGGAGAATATCGACAGGGCGTTCAGCGTCATGTGCAGCTCGTGCGCATCGATCTCCGGCCTGATCGCGCCGAGGCTCTTGCCCTTGGCCAGCACGCGCTCGATCTGGCCGATGATCGGCCGGGTCATCTGCGTCAGCTTCTCGCTGCGCTGGATGTGCCGGCCGCGATGGATGTTCTCGATCGCGACGAGCCGGACGAACTCCGGATTGGCCTGGTGGAAGTCGAAGGTGAATTCGGCGAGCCGGCGGATCGCCGCTTCCGGCTCGAGTGTCGCGAGATGCAGGTCCTCCTCGGCCAGGCGCATCTTGCCATAGGCCATCTCCAGCACCGCGATGAAGAGCTCTTCCTTTGAGTTGAAGTAGTAGAAGATCAACCGCTTGGTGATCCCAGCCTTGGCCGCGATCGCGTCGGCATTGGCGCCGAGCAGCCCACTCTCGGCGAACTCCTCGAAAGCGATCTGCAGAATCTCGGCCTTCGTCTTCTCGCGGTCCCGCCGGCGGACCTTGGCTGGCTTGTTCTCCACCGGCCTGCGCGCGCTCACAGTTTTCATCTCGCGGTCTCGACTGCCCGTCCTGGCGATTGCGCCTCCTCCTTAACCGATTTGACGGCGCTTGACAGCAATTATCCGCAAGGATAATTAGCTCGCAATTATCCAGCGGGTTAATTAAAAAAAGGGGGGAGACGCATGGCGATCACAGGATCCAGTCGATCCGCCCGGATTCTCCCACCCGTCCCGGTCACAGCGCGGCAACTCGGATTGCGGGACGACCCGTCGCTCGCTTGCGATGAAGGGGCAGATCGATGAGCGCGCTCGGACTCGCCCATTTGACGGCCTTGGAGCTCTCCCCGCCGGAGCTGGCGCGAGAGGCGGCGAGCGCCGGCTTCGGCGCCATCGGCCTGCGCGTCCATCCGGCGATGGCCGGCGGCGTCGCCTATCCGATCCGGACCGGTTCATGGGCGCAGCGGGAGCTGCGCACGATCCTGGCATCGGAAGGCGTGCGTCTGAACGAGATCGAGTTCATCCAGCTGACGCCCAGCCTCGACATCGCGTCCTTTGCACCGCTGCTCGAAGCTGGAGCCGAACTGGGCGCGAGCGCGGTGACCGTGTCCGGCGACGATGCCGATCGCCTGCGCTTGACCGCCACGTTCGCCGCATTGTGCGATCTTGCCGGCGGGTTCGGCCTGCGGGTCGATCTGGAGTTCATGCGCTGGCGCGTGGTCGGGACCCTGGCGCAGGCCGAGGCCATCGTGCGCCAGGCCGGCAGGCCGAACGGCGCCATGCTGGTGGACGCCCTGCATCTCAGCCGCTCGGGCGGAGTTCCCGGCGATCTTGCGGCTGTGCCAGGCGAGCTTCTGCGCGCGGCCCAGCTCTGCGATGCAGCCCCGACCCAGCCGCAGACCGACACCGACGCGATCACCGAAGCGCGTGAGGGACGTCTGCCGCCGGGAGAAGGCGCGCTGCCGCTCGCCGCGCTGCTGCGGGCGCTGCCGTCCGATGCGGCGCTCAGCGTCGAGCTGCCGATGCGCGGGCTCGATGCCCGCGCGCGCATCGCGACCGCCTACAGCGCGACGCGCCGACTGCTCGACAGCCTGCAGCCGCGCGAAGCGCCCGCAACCAGCCGCTCAATGAGCCGCCCGACGACACAGGGACCTGTGAGAGCATGACCAACATCGCAATCGGCGTGATCGGCGCAGGGCTGATCGGACGCAAGCACCTGGCGAAGATCGCCGAGCATCCCGACTTCGATCTCGCGGGGATCGCCGACGTCAATGCCGAGCAGATCGCGGCTCAGAACCCGGCTGCCCGTGTCTTCGCCGACTACCGCGCCATGCTCGACGAGACCCGGCCGGACGCCGTCATCATCGCCTCGCCCAACCAGCTTCATGCCGAGAACGGCATCGAATGCGCCCGCCGCGGCATCCACATCCTGATCGAGAAGCCGGTCACCGACACGCTGGCAACGGCGAACGCACTGATCTCGGCGGTCAAGGCTGCCGGCATCCAGTCGCTGGTCGGCCATCACCGCCGCCATCATCGCCAGGTCGCGACCCTGCGCTCGCTGCTGAACGAGCGCCAGATCGGCGATCTCGTCGGCGTCTCCGCCATCTGGGCGGTGTATAAGCCCGATCCCTATTTCAAGGTCGCGCCCTGGCGGACGCAGGCCGGCGGCGGCCCTGTCCTGATCAACCTGATCCACGAGATCGACTTCCTGCGCTTCTCGGTTGGCGAGATCGCTACGGTCGGCGCCGTCGTCTCGAACCGCCAGCGCGGCTTTGCCGTCGAAGACACGGCCGGCGTGCTGATCGAGTTCGAGAACGGGGCGATCGGAACCTTCTTCGCCAGCGACAGCGCCGTCTCGCCCTGGACGACCGAGCAGGGCGTCGGAGAATCCCCGGAATTCCCGTTCAGCGGCGAAAGCAGCTACCGCTTCATGGGCAGCCGCGGCGCGCTGGAATTCCCCAATCTGGTGCAGTGGGCGCAGGCCGGCGAGGCGCCGAGCTGGAACCTGCCGATCCAGGCGCAGCGCATCCATGCGCCGACGCTCGATCCCTACATCGCCCAGCTCGACCATTTCCGCGACCTGATCCTCGGCAAGGCCGCCTCGCTGCAGCCGGTCGAGGACGGCGCGCGCACGCTGATCGCGACGCTCGCCGTGGCCGAGGCCGCCGCGACCGGCCAGCGGATCGACCTGCGCGAGCGCTGCGCGACCCTGCTTCCGCCCCAGCCGGAGCGAAAGGCCTCGTAAGCCGGGCAGCGCCGGGCACCGGCCAAGGCAAGACCAAGAAAAACGGCGCCGGCCTGCACGGCGCCGAGGGAGAGACGAAACGCAGCCAAGATCCCGGACCCGCAAGAAGGTCCGGCAAGGAGGGGAGAAACGTCTTGAACTACAAGTTCGATTTCGCTCCCGTCATCGACGGGCTTCCGGACCTGTTGTGGGGCTGCCTCGGCACGCTCGGCCTGGCGCTGGCGGGCATGGTGCTCGCGCTCGTCATCGGCATCGGCGGCGTCGTGCTGCGCGACTCGCCCTATCGCGGTTTGCGCTGGCTGGTGATCAGCTTCGTCGAGCTGATCCGCAACACGCCGTTCCTGGTCCAGATCTACTTCATCTTCTTCGCGCTGCCGCTCGCCGGCATCAGGCTCGATCCGACGCCGACGGCGATCATCGCGCTCGGCGTCAATGGCGGCGCCTATGCGATCGAGATCATCCGCGGCGGCGTGCAGTCGATCAGCAAGGGCCAGATCGAGGCCGGGCTGGCGCTCGGCCTGCACAAGGGCCAGGTCTTCCGTCTCGTCGTGCTGAAGCCGGCGCTGCGCGCGATCTTCCCGTCGCTGACCAGCCAGTTCATCCTGCTGACGCTGACGACCAGCATCGCCTCGGCGATCTCGGCCTATGAGCTGACCTCGGTCGCGCAGAACATCGAGAACAACAGCTTCCGCAGCTTCGAGGTCTACGGCGTCGTCACGCTGCTCTACCTCGCCATGTCCTGGCTGATGATGCGGATGTTCGCGCAGATCACGGCGCGCCATTTCAGCTACCCGGTGAAGTGAGGCGCGCCATGAACGGGAGCGAATTCCTCTTCCTGCTGGTCGGATTGAAGTGGACGATCTTCCTGTCCGCGATCGGCTTCGTCTGCGGCTCCATCAGCGGCCTCGGCATCGCGCTGGCCCGCACCTCCGGCATCCGCCCGCTCGAGCGCGGCACGGCCGGCTACATCGCGCTGTTCCAGGGCACGCCGCTCCTGATGCAGCTCTTCGTGGTCTATTACGGCCTTGCCTTGGTCGGCCTGAAGCTCGACGCCTGGCTCTCCGTCGCCATCGGCTTCACGCTGCATGCCAGCGCCTTCCTCGGCGAGATCTGGCGCGGCTCGATCGAGGCCGTGCCGAAGGGACAGACCGAGGCGGCTAAAGCGCTCAGCCTCGGCTATGTCTCGCGCATGCGCGACGTGATCCTGCCGCAGGCGATCAAGATCTCGCTGCCGGCGACGATCGGCTTCCTCGTCCAATTGATCAAGGGCACCTCGCTCGCCGCCATCGTCGGCTTCACCGAGCTCGCCCGGGCCGGGACCATCGTCTCCAACCAGATCTTCAAGCCCCTGCTCGTCTTCGGCGCGGTGGGCGCCCTCTACTTCCTGATCTGCTGGCCGCTCTCGCTCTACGGGGCACGGCTGGAGCGCAGGCTTGCCGCAGCCTCGCACTGATATCGGCGGCATCACCAAGACCAACAAGGAGGGAACGATGACCCATACCACCCGGACCGGCCTCAGCCGCCGCCAGCTCATCGCCACCGGCGCCGCGACGCTGGCCATGCCGATGCTGATCACCAGGCCGGCGCTCGCCGTGACGCCGGCCGAGATCAAGAGCCGCGGCAAGGTCATCATCGGCATTCAGGGCGACAACCCGCCCTGGGGCTTCGTCAACTCCGCCGGCAAGCAGGAGGGGCTCGACGCCGACATCTCCGAGCTCTTTTCCAAGGAGCTCGGGGTTCCCGCCGAGTTCGTGCAGCTCGCCGTCGCCAACCGCATTCCGGCGCTGACCTCCGGCCGCGTCGACGTGCTGTTCGCGACCATGGCGATGCTGCCCGAGCGCGCCAAGGCGGTGCAGTTCAGCAAGCCCTACGCCGCCAACATCATCACCTTCATCGCCCCGAAGGACGTCGTCGTGAAGACGCATGCCGACATGGGCAAGTACACGATCGGCGTCGCCCGCGGCAGCGTGCAGGACGCCGACATCACCAAGACCGCGCCCGCCGGCACGACGATCCGGCGCTTCGACGGCGATGCGCCGACGATCCAGGCGCTGCTCTCCGGCCAGGTCCAGGCCGTCGGCGGCAACATCTTCTACATCCCGCGCCTGGAGGAGGCGAAGCCCGGCGTCTTCGAGAACAAGCTCGAATTCACCAAGCTCTACAACGGCGCCTGCACGCGCCTCGGCGAGAAGGAGATCAACGCCTTCATCAACGCCTTCATCGACAAGATCAAAGCCAATGGCGAGCTGGCGAAGGTCTATCCGAAGTGGATGAAGAACCCGCTGCCGCCCTTCCCGGACAGCGTGCCGGACATTCCGTTCATCGCGAGCTGAGCAGGCGCGACCTTGGATTTGGCCTGACTTCGTTCCGTTCAGCCGCAAGCGGCTGAACGGGCTATGCGAGCGACTGTTTGAAAGGCTTTGCCATGACCGACCTGACCACCGCCTCGATGATCGCGATGCAGGGCGTGAACAAATGGTTCGGCGACTTCCAGGTCCTGACCGACATCAACCTGACGGTCCGCGCCGGCGAGAAGATCGTCCTGTGCGGCCCGTCTGGCTCCGGCAAGTCGACGCTGATCCGCTGCATCAACCATCTCGAACCCTATCAGAAGGGGCAGATCATCGTCGACGGCACAAGGCTGGTCGAGAACGCCGGCGTCATCGACGCCATCCGCCGCGAGGTCGGCATGGTGTTCCAGCAGTTCAACCTGTTTCCGCACCTGACCGTCCTGGAGAACTGCGTGCTTGCGCCGATGCGCTCGCGCGGCGTCTCCCGCGCCCAGGCGGAGGCGACCGCGCGCCGCCTGCTCGACCGGGTCAAGATCCTCAACCAGGCCGGCAAGTTCCCGGCCCAGCTCTCGGGCGGGCAGCAGCAGCGCGTCGCCATCGCCCGGGCGCTGTGCATGGAGCCGAAGGTGATGCTGTTCGACGAGCCGACCTCGGCGCTCGACCCGGAAATGGTCAAGGAGGTGCTCGACACGATGGTAGGCCTCGCCGAGGACGGCATGACGATGATCTGCGTCACCCATGAGATGGGCTTTGCCCGTCAGGTCGCTGACCGCGTGATCTTCATGGCCAGCGGCGCGATCGTCGAGGAAGGGCCGCCGCAGGAGTTCTTCCGCAATCCCAGTCACGAGCGCACGCGGAAATTTCTCGGCGAGATCCTGCCGCGGCATTGACGCTGCCTTCGGGGAAGGCGGCCGCCGACACCCGCCCCCGTCGTTGCTGACGCCCGGACCACGAATTTCGACGCCCTCGACATCCGGGCGCGCTCCGGTTTCTCGGTGTGGCGGAAGGAAAATGATAGGTCGGCTTCCCGGCGACGAGCCAATGTCGGGAACTGGCGCGATTCGGCCTCACCACATCCGGCCGCCTTGGACGTGGTTATTGGAAGGATTCGTCACTAGCCGCAGGAGTACTTTTACCCGCCATCGCTTTCTCAATCTGAGCTCCAATAATGTCAGACGCCCGGCGAAGAGGATCAGCATCAAGATGGGCGTATCGCGCTGTCGTCTGAGGCTGTGAATGGCCCAACAATTTGCCGACGATGGGAAGGCCGAGGCTCGCCCCAGCGCCGAGCGACGCGAATGTGTGCCTAAGATCATGCTGGAGTTGACCCGGTTTTGTGGACACCCTTGAAGTCATTTTCTGGAGTGTCCGATGCCACGTTTTCGAAGTGCCTATCCGCCGGAGTTCCGGCGACAGATGGTGGAGTTGGTCCGATCCGGACGAA